>Ga0157363_1000029_pt1 | contig 133533 bp, 156 predicted proteins | sample AttsexASBM1_FD_111477 | JGI IMG/M metagenome (GOLD analysis project Ga0157363, IMG submission 111477) | Fungus gardens microbial communities from leaf cutter ant in Ribeirão Preto, State of São Paulo, Brazil - Atta sexdens ASBM1 | ecosystem: Host-associated > Fungi > Mycelium > Unclassified ...
GTGAGGTGTCCGAGTGGCTGAAGGAGCACGCCTGGAAAGTGTGTATACGGCAACGTATCGAGGGTTCGAATCCCTCCCTCACCGCCATATTCTGTAAAAGAGTAATTATGACTCTTTTCCCATTAGTACTTCCATGCTAATGACGAAACCCAGTGCTTTTGGCACTGGTTTTTTTTTTGACTTAATTTCTTTCTTCCGCGCCCAATATTTCCTAAATCACTTTTCCCATCATAGAGTTATGCAAATCCACGCGTTTGGGACTTGCACCTTTCAGTAAAATACAGATACTGTATATATTTACAGTATTAATCTTAGAGGCGATGACAATGTTATGTTATCAACCTGCACGTATTCGTGCGCTGCTTGAGCTACCTTTGTTTATTAGTCGTATTCCTTGCGGCTTCCCCTCCCCCGCTCTGGACTACGTTGAGCAACGTATCGACCTTAACCAACTGCTTATCAGCCACCCCAGCGCGACCTATTTTGTTAAAGTGAGCGGTGACTCAATGATTGATGGCGGGATCAGTGAGGGAGATATGCTGGTGGTCGATAGCGCCTTGACCGCTAAACAGGGCGATATTATCGTTGCCTCTTTAGCAGGAGAGTTTACCGTTAAGCAACTGATGCTAAAGCCCACCCTGCACCTCCTACCATTAAATACGGCTTATGCCGCCATTCCTATTGATGATGCCGACCAATTCGAAATTTTTGGTGTGGTAAAGCATGTTATCAAAACGCTGAATCCCTAATGTTTGCGTTAGTCGATGTCAACTCGTTCTATGCTTCCTGTGAAACGATCTTTCGTCCCGATCTTCGTGGTAAACCAGTGGTCGTGCTAAGCAATAATGATGGCTGTGTTATCGCTCGCTCTGCGGAGGCCAAGGCGCTGAACATTCGAATGGGTGAACCCTATTTCAAACTTACACAGAAAACCTTTCCTCAAAAAATAGCGGTCTTTAGCTCTAATTACGCCTTATATGCGGACATGAGCCATCGCGTGATGACGCTATTGGAGGAGATGGCCCCGCATGTCGAAATCTATTCAATCGATGAGGCTTTTCTCAACCTTACTGGTATGGCGGCATATGGCTCGCTAGAGCAGTACGGCCAACAGGTACGACAACGTATTAAAAATGAAGCACATCTGATGGTTGGTGTCGGCATTGCGCCCACTAAGACACTGGCGAAGCTCGCCAATTATGCCGCCAAAAAATGGATAAAAACCGCAGGTGTGGTCGACCTCTCCTCGCCACTCCGACAAAACAAATTACTGCCACTGGTGCCGGTAGAAGAAGTCTGGGGCATTGGCCGTCGGCTGAGTAAAAAACTTCAGCAGTTCGGCATTTATACTGCTGCCGATCTTGCCAAACAAGATACCCAGTTTATCCGTAAATCTTTTTCGGTCATTGTTGAACGAACAGTACGCGAATTACGTGGCGAGCCATGCTTAGCCCTAGAGGAGTTTGCACCGGTGAAGCAGCAGATACTCTGTTCCCGCTCATTTTCTCAGCGTATTACCGACTACGGCCAGATGCGTGAAGCAGTCTGTAATTATGCCGTCCGGGCTGCCGAAAAATTACGTATTGAAAAACAGTATTGTCGCCAAGTAGGCGTCTTTATCCGTACCAGCCCGCATGCTGTCGGCGAAATTTATTATGCGAATCAACTTACCGGTCAACTCCTCACCCCTTCCCAAGATACGCGCGATATCGTGCGACTAGCCCTCTATTTACTTGACCAAATTTGGCGAGAAGGCCCACGCTATATGAAGGCAGGGATTATCTTAGGCGATTTTTTTCAGCAAGGTGTGGCACAGCTTAATCTTTTTGATCCGCTAGCCCCTCAGGCTAACAGCGACGCATTAATGCACGTTGTTGATGGGATCAATCAACGTGGCAGAGGAACGATTTGGTTTGCAGGGCAAGGAATTCAAAAATCTTGGGCGATGAAGCGAGAGAAATTATCCCCTGCCTATACTACCCGTTACCAAGATTTACCTTGGGTAAAGTAAGACGTCTACTGCAATTCAGTAATGAGTGTCTCCATAAGAGGCATCGCATCTAAGGGCCGTAATGCCGTCACGCCCGTGCCCGCCCAACACACTTGGTAATCGGTGACGCCTTGCGCACTGGCGACCTTATCCAATTGCTTGGCAAGAGCGTAACTATAAGGATAGTCCGCATGGGGAGGACGTAGCGGGCTGTCAATATCTTGCTGCCAACGGCCTATAACCCCGCGAGCCGGTCGACCAGAAATGACATCCGTAATTTGCGTACCGGTCGCCGTGGCTAAACGTTGTCTTAGCGAGTCGCTCGCGGCAGACTCTTGGCAGGTAATAAAGGCGGTCCCCAATTGTGCAGCACTCGCTCCTTGGGCTAACAGCTCATTAATTTGTCCCCCAGCCATTACGCCCCCTGCACTAATAATAGGTAGCGAGACCTGTGGCGCTAATTGCTGTAATAACTGCTGAGTACTCAATCCCGCATCACAAAGCGGGTCGAAGGTCGCACGGTGCCCTCCCGCTTCGATCCCTTGCGCAATAATCGCTGAGCACCCCTGCTGTTGGGCATAGAGTGCCTCACTGAGTCGTGTCACACTCACCCAATAAGGGATTTTCGCATGCTGTAAGACTTGCAGGATAGACTTAGGCGGTAGACCAAAGTGAAAACTGACGACTGCTGGGCGGGTGGCGAGGATGACGTCGAGTAACTCAGGCGAGTCAGCAAAAGAAGCATAAGGGGCAATCAGTTGCGAAGGAACAGCCTGCTCAAATTGCGCAAAATGCGCTGAAAGGTATTGACACCATGCCTGGCTTTTAACCGGATCCAAGGGTACGGAACGGTGACAGAAGAAGTTGACCTGAAAAGGCTGACTGGTTAGCTGTTGCGTCGCCCTGATTGCGGCCTCAGCCTGGAAAGCATCACAAGCGCCTAGCCCTAAGGCACCAAGCCCTCCCGCCTCAGAGACCTGGCTGGCCAATAGCGGTGTGGTCACGCCAGCCATCGGCGCTAAAAAAATCGGATAACGAACGCCCAATTGAGTGAGTAACGACATGCTGAGTCCTTGTATAGCTTACTGATCTCGCCGATAGAGTATTTCGATACAATCGAAAGTATAGTTGGCCGCAGGCGAATAGGGCTTTTTAACGCCCTAAGAGAGCTTTAGCGGTACGCGAAATATGTAGCTAAATTCACGCATAGAAATTTGACTAAACAGTCTTTCGATAACTGTGTTAAAGCGACACATTCATTAGATATTTAGTCGAAAAGAGGTATCTCATCGGGTAAATGCAGATGGAAATTATCACTTAAATAAATTGCTTGTTGAGATAATTTGGGTATCAGTAGAAGATAGCACTTTTATGCTAAAAAATTACCTATCGCATAATAAAGATAAGTCTTTAATTATTATTTTATTTTTATTATCAGTAAAGTAGTAGTCAAATGATATTTGAACAGGATATTTTTTTAATTCTTTCATAGAACAAACTTTTGTTTTCAAAAACATACCCCTTGAATTATATTCAACTCTACTTAAATCATAATTATATGATTCAAGAGAAACCCCATAGACATAGTGAATAATAAATCCGTCAGCATACATATTAATCATTGTTGTGTATTGATCCAACCTCTTGGGGAACTGCGAAAGTTTTATACTTAAATTAATATTACTTGCGAATAATTGGCTTTCATTTTCTGTATGTGGCTTATCATATTGCCCTATCGAGAGACTTATAACTTTACCCACAATTATTATACATATACTTAATATTACCATTGCCACTTTTTTAGATATGGATATGGTTTTCTGTTTGACCTTTTCAAAGTCAAAGTCAAAATCATTGTTAACCTTCCAACTATTATATTTTTCGTTCCAGTTTTCCTGACTCTGGTTCTGACTCTGACTCTGACTCTGACTCTGACTCTGACTCTGGCTTTGGCTTTGGCTTTGGCTTTGGTTCTGACTTTGATTATGCCGAAAAATCCATTCATCATGGGCTTTTCTTAAAGCTTCATTGGAAAGGACTTTATAAGCTTCATTTATGATCTTTATTATTTCTGTTTGTTTCTTCTTTAATTCTTCTGGGTGCTTGTCTGGGTGATGTATAGAACACAGTCTCCTATACGATTTTTTTATATCTTCTAGGCTGGCATCCATTCCAACCTTTAAGTTGTCGTAATGATTCCTCATTTGTTAGCGATGCCTTATAACTTCAGATGCTATAAAATTAACGCCCATTGATGTGACTATCGGTACTAATATGAATGTAGATAGTAGGTAAATCCAGAAAAAAGATAGCCCCAGAGAGTTATGCTTTTGTCTTTTATAGAAGTAAACAGGAGGAATGAAAAACCATCCCCAAGCAGGGCAATAAGCATTTTTATTACGAAGTAATTTTAAATCTCTAGTAAATAGAAAAATATACAATATAAATGAAAGTAACTTTGTTGTATCATCTATGAATTTAGCGTCTTCTGAACTAACACTCCAATCGTTAGCTGAGAGTTTTACATATACCCATACGCAGTTAGCAATGGTCGCTAGAAGAGGTAAAAATACCATTAGCTTAAAATTTGAGTCATTCAATGATTTATCCATGAAAGGCTTGCATCCCACTTTTCAATTATTATAAAGATTAAATTATATTGATTAAATCATCATTAGTAACTATATTTTTCACCTTTTTTTACACTCGAACCTGTATCAGATAAAACCCGTGGGGAGGGTGATATCTCACCCTTTAAGTCCATAATCTCTTGAATCATACCCCTAAGAATATGCCTTAACTACTCGCCGCATTCTTTGACTAGCGAAGTTTTTCAAAGCGAGGAAGCAGCAGATCATCTGCACTTATATTTTACACTTACGCCCTGTTTTTACCTTTCTCTCTTTTGCCTTTCTTTAGGGCTTTTCTATTTAAATTCGAGCCCTCCCCCGGTTTAAAAAATGATGCGATGCAGGGTAGCCAAACTTATCAACTCTGCATCATTCGATTAGAGTTTGGCCTGTTGGGGGTAACTTGTAGTTGACTCCCAGGACGGTTATGAAGCCAATAAATGTGAGTTTTAACGAAGAAAAAGAGCCTGTCATTTTAGACGGTTTGCATCAGCTTTTAGGTAAGGAATCGATCTACAGCGTGAGTGATGGCCTTAACCTTTTAGCCCGAACACTGGCTCAAAAAGGATGATATTGAAGCTCCAGAATCAAGTATCGAGCATCAAAAAGAACCTGAGCAAAGGACGCAGAAGAACGTCAATTTAACACCTGAAATTGCGTCAGCTCTTAAGCTATCTTCTCAGCGTAATGATTGGTCATTTTCAAGAGAAGTGCGCTTTAGGTTGAACCATACACTTAACGACGATTTTGATATTTTTGACTATGAACTTAGAGAATTCCATGTCTCATGGAATGCCATTGATAAAGTCGGTCGAAACATACGATTCATTATCATCGCCCATAACAAAAATATAATTTTAGATAAGAATGAATTTAGCCACGACATCAAGGAAGTGATTGCGTTAACGATGGGATTAGGAGATCAGTTCGACCAATACATAAAACTATATGGCAACCGCAAGGTAAGTAATAGACTTAGGGATAAACCCTCACCCTAATCTGTTGATTTAACCTAGTTCGCCTTGGTTTTTCGTTGAAATCATCCGCTACTCACTTGGATGCATAACGATTCATATCCCAAAAATTCATCTAAGCGATTCTACGGCGTTTTGAGGGGGCTAGCGCGGGAAGTAAAGGTTGCGCCCCTTCGAATAAGTTTTGTGATGGCAATAAGGCTGATACAGAATGAGCTAATCTGGTGTTCGTTGGGAAAACCTGGGATGATCCCGATAAAACTGAGAAAGATGCGGGAGAGTGTGAAACAGCTCATTCTCCCGGAAACGAGAAAACGGCCCAAAGGCAGGACCGTTCGAATATCCAAAACCCAGTATCCATCCCGTTCACTCAAAACTTCTTAAGTGAACAGTGTTAGCCTACTGGGCGGTCGACAACATAACTTATTATTGATAGGCAAGCAGTGTGCGTTGACAGAGTTCTGAGCGAACACAGTCTTCTGCTCCAAAGCGTACCACCCCAACTACTTCATCATCAGAAAAACGCTGCATCGCATCGGCAAGTCCAGACTTAACGCCTGCTGGAAGGTCGCATTGGGTAATATCACCGTTAACAATCACAGTGACGTTTTCCCCTAACCGAGTGAGAAACATTTTCATTTGCGAGGCGGTGACGTTCTGTGCTTCATCAAGGATCACGAAGGCGTTTTCGAACGTTCTCCCCCGCATGTAAGCGAAAGGCGCAATTTCTACTTTCGCAATTTCAGGGCGCAAACAGTAGTGCATAAAGGAGGAACCCAAGCGTTTGACTAATACGTCATAGACCGGGCGGAAGTAAGGAGCAAATTTTTCAGAAATATCGCCAGGGAGGAAACCCAAGTCTTCATCGGCTTGTAATACAGGGCGAGTCACAATGATACGCTCTATATCTTTATTAATTAAGGCTTCTGCAGCTTTCGCTGCGCTAATCCACGTTTTACCGCACCCCGCCTCGCCGGTAGCAAAAATTAGCGACTTGACAGTTATCGCCTGCAGATAATGAGCTTGTGACGCATTACGCGCGACGATCGGTTGGCGATCACGGCTATCTCGTGCCATGCCAATGGCATCAAGGCCACTCATATGAACTAAAGAGGAGACTGATTCTTCTTCGCGTGAACGATGGCTACGCGCATCACTGCGAAGAACCCGTTTTGCTTCACGACGTGCTTTGACTACTGCTTTTTGTCTTCCCATGATGGCACCTTGCTGTTGGTTTCAGTTACCGTCTACCCAATGGCGACGTATAGTTGAACGCTTTAGAGGTTAGCTTCCTTAAGAGCCTTACTGCCTGAGATTAGAAGTCGATGACGTACATTGATGCAAGACCACTGCTTAAGCGAGCAGATCGCGGTTAGAGGTGGAGAATAGGAGAAAAGCGTAGTGAGGGATAGACACGCAGTACAGTGTGAAAAAAGTCGTTTACCCACTGCCCCTGGTCGTCTCATTCGCGATTCCCCAACGGTTGTTATGATAGAACGATGCTGCCTAGACATCATCTCTATAAACTATAGAACAAATCAACACTTATTACATTTAACATTCAAAAATGACATTTTTGTGATAACCACCGAGTAATGACTCAAATACTACTTATGAAGCTTTTTTACAGTGTGACCAAGCATACAAATACTATTCACCCTTATCCATCAGTACCTAACACCTATATAAAACCTTTTTTATTAATAACTTATAAAATAGGTTAATATTATATAAGTTATTATATTGTAAGTTATATTCCGATAAGTTACTATTTTCTACGTTGTTTGACGTTACCCTTTATCTTCTTCACTGACTCAATAAAACGTCAGCCAATAACAGTGAATAGCCTACTAACCTCTTCACGGGTTATCTATGAATCAGTATTGGAGGATAATAATGACATCACTAACCGCTGACGTAATAACCGGTCTTCATGCCGTCGCAACAAAGTATCAGCTAGGGCTGTATGTCACGGTTATCAATGAAAATGGGGATATCTTGGCCTGTATAAAATCGGGGGATGTCGCTAAAGCGAGTTATAGATTAAGCATAAAGAAAGCAGAAACAGCGTATAAATTTAACCATGACAGCGATGTGATATATCAGTCGTTAATCACTATCGGGCAACAGAACTTGATTGGTGAGGAATATTGCTTTCTGGCAGGGGGGATAGTTTACCAGAAGACCTCTGGCGAGCGTTATTACCTAGGCGTTTCAACAAATAATCCCGATCTCGATAAAGAGATCGCTCTTAATATATCATCCCTATTATAGGAGGTCACAATGAAGAAGGTTCTTATTACTGGTGCAGGAAGTGGATTTGGAAAACTCTTTTCATTTGAACTGGCTAAAAGAGGTTATGACGTTATTGCAGCCGTTGAATCGCCGAGTCAAATGCGTCCATTAAGAGAAGAAGCCTCAAAAAATAATTTATCTATTAATGTAATAAAGGTAGATATCTGTGTCGCTGAGGATATTGACTATGCTATCGCGCAACAGGCCGACATTATCGTTAATAATGCGGGAATTGGTGAAGGCGGTGCGCTAATCGATATGCCGCAAGCTATTCTAAGAAAGCAATTTGAAGTGAATTTCTTTGCGACCACTGAACTAGCAAAACGCTTTGCTGATAGTTTAATTAAAAGACATTCAACCGGTCGGGTAGTCTTTATCTCCTCCATCGGTGGGTTGATGACCCCTGAATTAGCGGGAGCTTATTGTGCATCAAAACATGCCCTAGAAGCCGTTGCCGAATCGTTCCAGGCTGAATTAAAAGACTTCGGTATCAGCGTTTCAACCATCAACCCTGGCCCCTATCTCACAGGTTTTAACGATAGAATTATGGAAGCAGCAAAAAATTGGGCTTCACTCCAAGAAAACCATATTAACCATAATGATTTACGCTTTGATTTACATCAGTATGATGAAAACCAAGATATCTCCGCCATGTGTGATGTGATTGTTGATGATAATGCGAAGTTTAGAAATGTCTTCCCAGAAGAGTTTATTGAGATAATTAAAACTCAACAACGTCAAGACTGGGAAAAATAAGTCTCTCGATCCCGCTAATGGCGGGATTTTTTATTGAGTTACCCTCTGATTTATAACCCATTAGCGCTTTACGGTGGGTATTTCATTCACTATTACGCTCTCAGCAACAAATCATTAATAACAATCCCCGTAGAATGATGATATTACCTACTTAATGGGAGAGGTTGATGATTACCTTATGTAAGGCTTGTGGGACTTCCTACTCTGTCGACGCGACGGCCCCGAATAGCTGTAAAATCTGTTTGGACGAACGTCAATATGTGCCAGTAAAAGGCCAACAATGGATAGCACACGACCGACTTGTCGCTACTCACCGTAACCACTGGACGCTGCATCAACCCAAACTCTTTAGTCTACAAACCGTTCCGGAGTTTGCCATCGGTCAACGCGCGTTTATTCTCCAAACTCCAGAAGGGAATATTTTATGGGACTGTATTGCTTGTCTTGATGAAGCGACTAAAGCCCTAGTCCACTCTCTAGGGGGGTTAACTGCCATCGCTTTATCTCACCCCCATTACTACACCGCTATGCAAGACTGGGCCGCTGAATTCAATGCCCCGATTTATCTGCATAGCGATGATCAACAATGGATTATGCGTAGCTCCCCTGCAATTAGACTATGGGAGGGAGAGAGCTTACCACTCAGCCCTCAAATACGTTTATTACGTTTGGGAGGCCACTTTGCGGGAGGAAGCGTATTACATTGGTCAACCGATGAAGGGGTACTTTTAGTCGGTGATATCATTCAAATTACCCCTGGTGCCGATGCAGTCTCTTTTATGTGGAGCTATCCTAACCTACTACCACTACCCGCCCAGAGTGTGCGCTCAATAAGGGATCGCTTAGCCACTTTAGGTTTCAGCAAAATTTATGGTGCCTTTAGCGGACAAGATATTCTACAGCGGGGGGACGATATTGTAAGACAGTCGAGCGATAAATACCTTGCCTGCCTAGCATCCACTGGTTCATCGTCAAACGACGGAAAGCGGCCGTATTAAGCCGCTCGATGACCTGGCTGGGTGGCACCTCACCCGCCATTCTCTACCACTCAAGCGACATATTCTGATACGAAAAATCGCGTTATTGACTCAGGTAATAAGTCGGAAAGCTTTTACAGTTCTTAATAGAAATGATATTACTAACCATTCCTATTTACATTAATTTACTTAGAGACAGTGACCGTGCTAGCCACCTTGGTTATCGCGTTACGTGAAGGGTTAGAAGCCGTTCTAATCGTCAGTATCATCGCGACCTTTTTACGAAAAAATCAGCAACCCTTAGCGCCCATGTGGTGGGGGGTTTTCGCCGCCGTATTACTTTCCATCGTGGTAGGAGTTGGACTCAGTTTGACTGAGCGCGCACTCCCTCAAGCCGAACAAGAAGCGATGGAGGCAGTAATCGGTACCATCGCCGTGATCTTCGTCAGCAGTATGATTATCTGGATGCAGCACCATGCACCACAACTGAAACAGCAACTAGAGAGCGAAGCAAGCTCAGCCTTACGCCAATCAAGCCGTTGGGCCTTACCTACCATGGCTTTTTTAGCCGTCCTCAAAGAAGGGTTTGAGACCAGCGTCTTCATGTTGGCGACCTTCTCCGCGGCCCAATCATCAATCTGGGCCACTGTCGGTGCACTGCTTGGCTTGGTACTAGCACTACTGATTGGTTGGGGAATTTACCGAGGGGGAATACGGCTTAATCTGGGACGTTTCTTTAAAATTACCGGTATTTTTTTAATTTTTGTCGCGGCTGGGTTAGTGGTCTCGGCTCTACGCAGCGCTCATGAAGCAGGTTGGTTACTCATCGGCCAGCATAAAGCGTTGGATCTTTACTGGTTACTCCCTGCCGGATCGATCCGTGCCGCGCTGATCACCGGGGTAATGGGGATCCCTGCCGACCCTCGTGGCGCAGAGGTAGTAGGCTGGCTAAGCTATCTCGTCCTATTTATAGTCGTCTTGGCTTGGCCGCAACGCTATAAGCCAGGTCCGAAGGTCGCTTGCCGCTTATTGCAAAGCGTAAGTTTCATCACGCTCGTCGGGGCATTCTTCTGTGCGAAGCTGCTGTCCCCTCCGCCGTTTCACTTATCACCCTCTCTACCACTGGTCAGTCAGCAAACGACTACAGAACGGCCTATCGGCACGCTAACACGTAAAGCAGATGGATTGGAATTAACCCTCAACAATCAATCTACCCGCTTTATTCCATTCAGTGCTCCGCCTGTCGCACCCGTGCCAGAAGAGAAAATAATCACATTTAAACGCCAATGGTCTGATGCCCCCGCTCAGCTATCGCTGGACCAAGTCATTGCGCTCTATCACCAGCGGGTTCCACCTGGTCTGCATCCTCAACAGCACCCTGGGCCCTATCAGAGCCAATGGCAGTTGAGTTGTCAGATCACGCTGACCCTACAGCAGGGAGAGATTATCGCGGCACACAGCACAGAAAATAGCCTATTAACCTTAACAGGTAGTGGTTTGTCATCGCCAAGATTACTAAGTGTGACGCTATCCCCCGCTGTCGTCGGCTGTCCATGGCAGACGAGTGCAGCCTGGCAACGTTACGTAAATCAAGCGTTAACCGCTTATCAACAGACAGAAAACCTCTACGATTTCCTGCAGCATAAGTTACCCATTGTATTAATCATAATCAGTCTCGGTGCGTTAGCGCTGAGCGTGGGTAGTAAAAAAAAGCGTCATTCCTAACGCCAAACCTATAATGAGATAAAGAATATGATGAAACAGCAAACACTACGTCACCCCGCTCTCAAAATGAGTGCACTTACCTTACTTTTACTGAGCGTTGGTACCTCTTACGCTGCCTCGACCCCCGCCGTCACTCAGGTAAATATCACCCTAACCGGCGATAACGGTGGACAGTGCCAACTCGATACGGACAAGGTTAATGCAGGCCCTGTCACTTTCAATATCGTGAATAAAACGGCTACTGCGATCACTGAGATCGAATTGCTCAGTAACAACCGTATTTTGGGTGAGAAAGAGAATCTGGCACCCGGCCTACCAGCAGTGAAATTTACCTTGAATCTGGAAGGCGGGAATTATCAACTTTATTGCCCAGGCGCAACAAAAGAACTCGTTAACTTTACCGTTAATGGTCAGCGTAGCGCGCAATCCTCCGATAGCATCAGCGCCCTATTAAAACAGGGAACGGACGGCTATGGTCGTTATGTAGAAAGTACCGTTGCGGGGATGGTGAACGCCGTCGCGAAACTCCAAACGGCCATCAATGCAGGGCAGCTTGAGCAAGCGAAAATCGCCTACGCACAAGCTCGTCCTTTCTACGAGCGGATTGAATCTGACGTGGATGGCTTCTTATTACCCGGCTACAAAGCGACGGACAATGCCGGCAACCTAGACTACCTGATCGATATGCGTGCGTCTAACCTCGACCCAGCAGTCGGCTGGCATGGCTTCCATGCTATTGAGCGCGATCTGTTCGAAAAAGGAAAGATTGATAAGAAAACAAAGCAAACCGCCCAAGGATTAGTGACACATGTTGCTGAATTAAATAAACAAGTGAAAGGCCTTACCTATAAACCTGAAGATTTGGCTAATGGTGCAGCCGATCTTCTTGAAGAAGTTCAAAACACCAAAATTAACGGTGAGGAAGAAGCTTACAGCCATATCGATTTGGTCGACTTTGCAGGAAACGTCGAAGGGGCAATGCAAGCCTTTGCCTATTTACAGCCGGGATTAGCGAAAATCGATCCAGCGTTGACCCAACAGGTTAGCGAGCAATTCACCGCGGTACGTAAATTACTGGATCAATACCGAGACAGTAAAAGCCTAGGCGGCTATCGTTCTTATACCAGTGCGCTGAAAGCAGAAAATGCGGCAAAATTAAGCCGTGCAATACAAGCCCTTCAAGAGCCGCTTTCCCATATTGCTGAGAAAGTTGCTACCCATGCGGGAGCCTAAGTGATGAGTCGTCACGATAAGCCACGGTTTGCACATGGCCTCGTCTCGCGTCGTAATATGCTTAAAGGATCGTTAGCCAGCGCGCTAACGCTTCCTGCCCTCTCCCCAACCCTAGCCTCTGCCAAAGAGGCTAGCGAGAAGGACAATATCGACCTCTCACATCAATGGCCATTTTATGGCGACCAAGGGCAAGCAGGCGTTACGACCCCCCCCCAACGTCATATTATGTTTATGACGTTTGATATGACGACACCCACCGCCCAAGCTCTACAAATTTTGCTTGCCCGTTGGTCTGCCGCTATCGCTCAACTGGTACAAGGCGCAGCAGTGGGTACCGTCGAACCTTCCAGAATCGGCAGTGTAGGCACGGATACTGGCGAGGCCGTAGGCTTAGATCCTGCCTCATTAACCGTCACCATTGGGATGGGCCCCTCGCTTTTTACCGATACCTATGGCCTTAGCGCAAAATGTCCTCCCTATTTACGGCCGCTTGCTGCCTTACCCAGTGATAATTTGCAACCTGAACTCAGTGGTGGCGATCTTTCTCTCCAAGCCTGTGCCGATGATCCACAAGTGGCCTACCATGCTATTCGCGTCTTAGCGCGTATTGCGAAAAGCACAGGAGCGGCACAAACTCGCTGGACGGTAATGGGTTTCGGACGTGCCTCCGCCGGAAAAGGACAAGAAACTCCACGGAATTTATTTGGCTTTAAAGATGGGACGCGAAATTTAGTTGAGCCAGCAGACTTTGCTCAACATGTTTGGATTAAAGATGGTCCGGCTTGGCAGCAAGAAGGGAGTTATCAAGTCGTACGCAAAATTAAGATGAACATTGAAAACTGGGATACCGATCGCGTCAGTGATCAGAACCAAGTCTTTGGTCGTCATAAACTCTCTGGCGCACCGCTATCGGGCGATCATGAATTTGACACCCCAGATTTTCATAAAAAAGATCGTGATGGCGAATTAGTAATACCGGCCACCGCGCACATTCGCTTAGCCGCACATGAAAATAATCAGGGAGTGAAAATTCTACGGCGTTCTTATAACTATACCGATGGATTGAACCCATACGGGCAGCTTGATGCCGGATTACTGTTTATTAGTTACCAGAATAACCCGGCTCATTTCGAATCGTTGCAGCGCAAGTTAGGAGCTTCTGATGCGCTGAACGAGTATATCTCGCATATCGGTAGCGGACTATTCTTTGTGCCTCCGGCTGCAAAGGAAGGAAGCTACATCGGTGCCGCACTTTTTAGTTAGTTAGCACTCCGGCAGATAAGCGTGTTGAGACTTATCTGCCGGAGTAGACAGTACTGCGATAACCCTCAGTGGTTATTGCAGATACTCTTGATTGGCATGATGGAAACGATCACGTACCTGTTTGGAAGGCCCTTTGCCACACAGACTGACTAAAACGATCGCGACAGTCGCGAATAAGAAGCCAGGGATGATTTCGTACAAGCCAAACCACGCAAACTGTTTCCAGATGATAACGGTTAATGTCCCAACTATCATACCGACCAGGGCCCCGTTGCGGCTCATCCCAGACCAGCACACGCTAAGTAGAATCACCGGCCCAAACGCCGCACCGAAACCGGCCCAAGCATAACTGACTAAACCGAGCACCTTATTATCAGGGTTACTGCCTAAGGCAATAGCAATAAGCGCAACAACAAGTACCATTACACGGCCCACCCACACTTTCTCACGTTGCCCTGCATTTTTACGAATAAAGCCTTTATAAAAATCTTCCGTCAATGCGCTCGAGCAGACAAGAAGTTGGCAACTCAGCGTAGACATCACCGCCGCTAAAATAGCAGAGAGTAGAATACCGGCAATCCATGGATTGAACAGAATACGTGTTAATTCAATAAAAATACGCTCACTGTTACCATTGACTTCAGTGGCTTGTGAAGGATTATCCGCAAAGTAAGCAATACCGAAGAAGCCAACCGCTACCGCGCCCGCTAAGCAGAGGATCATCCAAGTCATTCCGATACGGCGTGCACTGCGCATAGAGTGATGTGAATCGGCTGCCATGAAACGTGCTAAAATATGCGGCTGACCAAAGTAACCTAGTCCCCATCCAAGGAGTGAAATAATCGCTATAAAGCTAAGATTATTGAAAATATTTAAGCGCTGTGGGTCAATATGACGAATAACCTCTAACGAGGTATCGACACCCCCTACGGCAATGATCACCATGATCGGGGTAAGAATGAGTGCGAAAATCATTAGGCTAGCTTGAACCGTATCGGTCCAACTGACTGCCAAGAAGCCGCCTAAGAAAGTGTAAGCAATAGTCGCTGCGGCCCCTGCCCACAAAGCAGTGGTGTAGTCCATACCGAAGGTACTTTCAAAGAGTCGCGCCCCCGCAACGATTCCTGACGCACAGTAGATAGTAAAAAAGACTAAAATAATCAGTGCTGAGATAACACGTAAGATTTTACTACGATCTTCAAATCGATGAGTGAAGTAATCAGGTAAAGTGAGGGCATTTCCATGATGTTCGGTTTGTACGCGTAAACGCCCGGCAATAATTTTCCAGTTGACCCAAGCGCCAAGTATCAATCCAATGGCAATCCAACTTTCAGATATCCCCGAGAGGAAAATGGCACCGGGCAAGCCCATTAATAACCAGCCACTCATATCTGATGCGCCCGCCGATAAAGCGGTGACCAAACTACCTAAACTACGGCCACCCAAAATGAAATCGTCGAAATTTTTTGTCGACCGCCAAGCCATAAAACCGATAAGTAACATTCCTGCAATATAGATGCAAAATGTCACTAATAAGGGAGTGCTTACCATGATTAATCCTCTATTTTATTAGTATTATCAATGAGTTTTCCTGATTAAGATATTCTTTTTTTATCGCTACCTGTCACGCGTTCTATCAACATAAGTTGCACCAGGGGTTGCAACGAATACAAACTTTTAACATAAAAGCCATAGCCTTCACTTCACAATTTATAAAACAGAGATCCCAGTCATATTTTTTTATGCTGTGAAGCGATTTATTTGAACTAAATCGCACTTATTACGGCTTTTATTTTGAATAAATCCACTAGTAATTATCATTTATTTAAATTTGTTCACTTTTTTACTACAAATGGGTTGCGCTAAAGGTGCAACTCAAGAGATAGTCAAGGTGCAACCTTTATCGACTTCTTTAATGAGGAACTGGCATGGCACACACCACCATGGGCGTGAAACTTGATGATGAAACCCGCGAGCGACTGAAGCGTGCTGCGGTAAAAATAGACCGCACACCACATTGGCTAATCAAACAAGCCATTTTTAACCTGCTTGCTCAGGTCGAAGCAGGTGAAACCATTTACCCTACTGCTTCCGTCTCAACTAATGAACTGTCTACTCAAGATGCTGCAGACGTTGCCACGCCTTACCAGCCCTTCTTAGAGTTCGCCGAGCATGTCCTGCCACAAAGTGTCAAACGCTCTGCGGTGACTGCCGCTTGGCGTCGTCCAGAAGTGGATATGGTCCCAATGGTACTCGAACAAGCGAAAGTCAGTCCTGAGGTTGCAGAGAAAGTCCATGCTTTAGCGCTACACTTAAGCGAAAAGCTTCGGAATCAAAAGAATCAAGGCGGTCGTTCAGGATTAGTACAGAGTCTACTCCAAGAGTTCTCCCTCTCCTCTCAGGAAGGGGTCGCCTTGATGTGCCTGGCCGAGGCCTTACTACGGATCCCCGATAAACCTACTCGCGATGCGCTTATCCGCGACAAAATCAGTCATGGTGATTGGTACTCTCACCTTGGACAAAGCAACTCAATGTTTGTCAACGCCGCCACGTGGGGATTACTGGTCACGGGCAAACTGGTGTCGACTCATAATGAAGTCAATATGTCGCGTTCGCTCAACCGAATCATTGGTAAGAGCGGTGAGCCGTTAATCCGTAAGGGTATCGATATGGCGATGCGCTTGATGGGCGAGCAGTTTGTGACCGGAGAATCCATTGCTGAAGCCTTAGCAAATGCCCGTAAGTTAGAGGATAAGGGCTTCCGTTATTCCTACGATATGTTAGGTGAAGCCGCCCTGACGGCTGAAGATGCTAAAGCCTATTTACACTCTTACCAACAAGCCATTCATGCGATTGGTAAAGCCTCAAACGGTCGTGGAATTTATGAAGGCCCAGGGATTTCGATTAAACTCTCCGCCCTTCACCCGCGATATCAACGTGCCCAATACGATCGCGTGATGGAAGAACTTTATCCTATTCTTAAGTCTCTCACCCTTCTCGCGCGTGAATATGATATTGGGATTAATATTGATGCGGAAGAAGCTGACCGTCTCGAGCTCTCTCTCGATTTACTAGAGAAACTTTGTTTCGAACCTGCGTTATCTGGTTGGAACGGTATTGGTTTCGTTATTCAAGCTTATCAAAAGCGCTGTCCTTTCGTTATTGACGAACTCATTGATTTAGCGGCACGTAGCCAGCGCCGTCTCATGATCCGCTTAGTAAAAGGGGCGTATTGGGACAGTGAGATCAAACGTGCACAGGTTGAAGGTCTTGAAGATTACCCAGTATATACTCGTAAGGTCTATACTGACGCCGCTTACATTGCTTGTGCGAGAAAACTCTTAGCGGCACCAAACCTTATTTATCCGCAATTTGCCACACATAACGCACACAGTTTGGCGACCATCTATCAACTGGCAGGTAATAATTACTATCCAGGCCAGTACGAATTCCAGTGCCTACATGGTATGGGCGAGCCACTTTATGACCAAGTTGTCGGAAAGACCGCCGATGGAAAACTTAATCGCCCATGTCGTATTTACGCACCTGTGGGTACCCACGAAACGTTACTTGCTTATTTAGTCCGTCGCCTATTAGAAAATGGGGCAAATACCTCTTTTGTTAACCGTGTGGCCGATAAGTCATTAAGCGTTGAAGAGTTAATCGTTGACCCCGTTGCGGCCATTAATGCTTTCACCCGAGAAGAGGGACAAGTTGGGCTTCCCCACCCTCGCATTCCCTTGCCTCGGGATCTATACGGCAGTCGAGCCAACTCGTCAGGGCTAGATATGGCGAATGAGCATCGATTAGCGTCGCTCTCCAGCGCACTCCTGACGACCGCATCACAATCCTGGGTCGCTAAACCAGTACTAGGCGTTGACAGCGAAAACGGCGCCGGACAAGCGGTACGTAACCCTTCCTACTTAAACGATATCGTTGGTGAAGTCATTAACGCCAGTGAAACACAAGTCGATCTCGCCTTAGATGCCAGCCATGAGGCCAGCGCAATCTGGTTTGCGACACCGTCTGAAGAGCGTGCAGCGATTCTGAAACGTGCGGCAATGCTGATGGAAGGTCAATTACAAACATTGATGGGACTGCTGGTTCGAGAAGCCGGGAAGACCTATGCAAACGCTATTGCAGAAGTTCGTGAAGCGGTGGACTTTTTGACCTACTACGCGGATCAAGTGACAGAAGATTTCGATAATGAAACCCACCGCCCCCTTGGGCCTATTGTCTGTATCAGTCCATGGAACTTCCCGCTGGCAATCTTTACTGGCCAAGTGGCAGCAGCGCTAGCAGCCGGTAATACCGTATTAGCCAAACCTGCCGAACAAACGCCGTTAATCGCTTATCAAGCTGTCTCCATCTTACTAGAAGCCGGTATTCCGCAAGGTGTGCTGCAATTCCTGCCAGGTGACGGGGAAAGTGTTGGTGCGCGACTGGTTGCCGACAAACGCACCCGCGGCGTCATGTTTACAGGCTCGACGGCTGTCGCGACCCTGCTGCAACGTGAGTTGGCTAAACGCCTCGATCCGCAAGGTCGCCCGATTCCCTTAATCGCCGAAACGGGTGGCATTAATGCGATGGTAGTGGACTCCTCAGCACTGACTGAACAAGTCGTGGTAGATATTGTTGCCTCGGCATTTGATAGCGCAGGCCAACGCTGCTCAGCGTTACGTTTACTCTGTTTGCAGGAAGATATCGCTGATCACACCTTAAAAATGTTGCGGGGCGCGATGGCAGAATATCGTGTTGGTAACCCTGAATTGCTCACCACCGATATTGGTCCAGTTATTGATGAAGAAGCACGGGATAATATCCTAGGTCACATCGACGATATGCAACAGCGTGGCTTTAAGGTGACCCAATTCAGTTGGCATGGCGAAAGTGACGCGCAAATCCTTTCACAAGGGACCTTCGTTCGTCCGACGCTGATTGAGCTTAACTCGGCAGCCGATCTTACCCGCGAGATTTTTGGCCCAGTATTACATGTCGTGCGCTACAGCAGTAAAAACCTGACTCGCCTGCTGACCGAGATTAACCAATTAGGCTATGGCTTGACCTTCGGTGTGCACAGCCGTATTGATGAAACTATCAGTCTCGCCACTGAACGCATGCATGCCGGTAACCTCTATGTTAACCGCAATATGGTCGGTGCCGTGGTTGGGGTTCAACCCTTTGGTGGTGAGGGATTATCCGGTACCGGACCTAAGGCAGGTGGACCGCTCTATCTCACCCGCTTATTATCGAGTGCACCGAATAACGCCTCAAAAGTGACACTGTCACGATTGCCTTTACATTCTACTGCAGATCAACCTTCTGATGTTGCGCCAGTCAGCGCACTACAGCTGTGGGCTGAACAGAATCAACATAGCCTGCTTGCGCAAGCTTGTGAGATGTATCGTGACACGACGGTATCAAACCGTATCGCGTTATTACCGGGCCCAACGGGTGAGCGCAACACTTACCAACTCTTACCTCGTGCACGGGTACTCTGTATAGCTAAGCAGCCTTCCGATCGACTGATTCAATTAGCGGCCGTCACCGCTTGTGGTAGTCGTGCGCTGTGGCCTGATGATGCCGAGCATCGTCAACTGCTCAGCACCTTGCCAGATGCAGTGCGTAACTGTATTGATCTCTCAGCACAAGCCATCAGCGATAGCTATGATGCGGTGATTTATCATGGTGATACCGATCAGCTCTCGGCGTTATGTCAACAAGTGGCCGAACGTTCTGGCCCCATCGCTATCGTACAAGGCTATGACCAAGGCGAAACCAATATTGCGCTGGAGCGTTTCTTATTCGAACGCTCTGTGAGTGTCAATACTGCGGCAGCTGGGGGCAATGCTAGCTTAATGACGATTGGATAACCTTTACTAACTCAGCAAGGCATGACCCCATGCCTTGCTTAATCCCTTAAACGACTACTCAGCCTTTTAATCGCTTGACTGTGAATTTGACTTACCCGCGACTCACCCACCCCGAGTACCGCCCCTATCTCTTTTAAGTTCAATTCGTCTTGATAATACAGGCTCAACACCTGCTGCTCTCGCTCCGGTAATTGCTCAATTGCCGCGACAACTTGCGATCGCATATCGTTATCGATCAAAGATTCAAGTGGATTTTGATCTGCCGTTTCGGCAAATAAGTGGTCGGTAGCGTCACTGTGGTCTTCGTACAGTGTATCTAAGGAGAAAAGTTGGCTATTGTTCGTTTCCCTTAAGATCGAACGGTACTCTTCTCGACTAATATTTAGCGTCGAAATGATCTCATTCTCGGTGGCATTCCCACCGGTTTGCTGCTCGACCTTGGCGATAGCCGCGGCTACATTGCGGGCATCACGCCTTACACGACGCGGTGCCCAGTCAAGGTTTCTTAATTCATCAAGCATCGCACCACGGATTCGCTGTGCGGCATAGGTGGCAAACGCGGTCCCCTGCTGACTATCAAATCGTGTTATCGCATTCATCAAGCCCATCGCTCCAGCTTGAAGTAAATCGTCCAAATCGACACTAGCGGGTAGTCGAACTTGTAACCTCAACGCCTCGTGACGGACAAGTTGTAAATAGCGCTGCCAGTCAATGTCTTCAATTTGTTGTCCATCTTGATTATATAGCCACTCCACTGTGCGATTCCTATCTCTCCATTTATCCATACTGGCTATTATCGAGGCTAAGAACGCTTTCTTATCGCAAGAAAAAACAGGGTTTTACGATAAATTTGAGAGAATGATTTCTCACCGTTTTCGCGGGGAAAAATCTCATCAATAATAAAGAAAACGGCCCGAATTCTCGCAAGAATTCGGGCCGTCATGGCGGAGACTTTCAAAGCGTACGACTACGCCCGATCGTCAAGATTATCCTTGTAAAAGAGATAGAACAGTTTGTGGAACTTGGTTCGCTTTAGCGAGGACAGAAGTTCCCGCTTGTTGTAGGATTTGAGCACGAGACATGCTTGACACTTCTGTCGCATAATCGGCGTCTTGAATACGAGATTGTGAAGCGCTTAAGTTATTTACCGTTGTGTTCAGGTTATTGATAGTGGATTCAAAACGGTTTTGAATCGCACCTAGGCTACTACGTGCCGAGTCAACCGAAGCGATACGCTTATCGATTTCAGCCAGTGAGGCATCCGCACTCGCCCCATCACCACCGCCACTCACAGAAAACGCCGCACCTAATGCGCTTGATTTGAAGCCATCATCGGTCAACGAAATAGTGATAACGTTTGCTGCTGCATCGTCATTGGCACCGACTTGAATATTAATGCTTTGGTCGCTATCAAACAGTTTGATGTTGTTGAAGGTGGTCGCCGTACCGATACGGGTGATTTCGGAGAGACGTGCATCCACTTCAGCCTGGATAGATTTCACGTCTTCCGTACTGTTCGTACCGTTTTTTGCTTGTACGGTCAGCTCACGAATACGTTGTAAGTTGGTGTTCATCTCATTTAATGCACCTTCAGCCGTTTGTGCGAGTGAGATACCATCAGTAGCATTACGTGAAGCCTGCGTTAAACCACGAATATTTGATGACATACGGTTAGCAATTGCTGAACCTGCAGCGTCATCTTTGGCGCTATTGATACGAAGTCCAGAAGAAAGACGCTCGATCGCCGTTCCTAAGGCTGACTGGGATTTATTCAGATTATTTTGAGTCGTTAACGACATGATGTTGGTATTAATAACAGCCATATTCAATTCCTTTGCACTGAGTGAATAGTACGTACTGTCTGTCAGTACGTGGTCAAAGGAATTATCGGCAAGTGCCGAATGAACTTTATCGAGGTCCTGAAAATATCTCTGATCACCTCACGCTTTCCGCTATTTTGCCGATAAAGACGTTACTATTTATAGGACAAAGAGGACGTTATGACAGCTATTAGTAATTTGAATATCGGGAACAGTACTTTCGACTTGGATGCACTTTATACGCAATTGGAAACCTACGAGACGCAAAGCTTGACGCCGATCACCCAACAAGCGACCACCGTTAAGAGTCAAATTTCAGCGTTCGGTCAGTTGCGTAGTGCACTAGAATCTTTACAAAAAGCTACTTCGACGCTCAGTACGGCTTCCGCGCTTAATGCAACCAGCATTGTGAGTACCAATCAATCCTTCACGGCAACGAGTAATAGCGATGCCAGTGTGGGAAGTTATCAAATTAAGGTTAAACAGCTGGCTAGCGCACAAACACTGCTTTCCTCAAGTATTTCCAGTAATAACCAACCCTTAGGGAAAGCCGGAGCGGAAGGTCGTACTCTCACCCTCTCTACAGGAAATAGTGACCCTGTCACAATTTCCCTCGACGACAGTGATACGAGTTTAAATGGACTTGTCAGTGCGATTAATAAAAGTGGCGCGGGAATTGTCGCGACCAGTATCAAGTCGAACGATGGAGAGTACTATCTCTCACTCTCATCTAAAGAGACTGGCGCAGAGAATACCATTAACATTACCGTATCGGGTGACGACCAGCTGCAAGCCTTAATTGGCTATTCTGGAAACGATTCGACATCAGGGATGCATCAAACGGCGGCAGCTCAAGATGCTCTTTTAGAGGTTAACGGCATTAATGTACAAAGTTCGTCAAATACCATCACTGACGCTCCCTATGGCGTGACATTAACCCTGAAAGCTGTTTCCAAAGATGAAGAGCGTTTAGAGATTGCGAATAATACCGCTGATGCGGTTAAAAATATTAAGGCCTGGGCAACCGCTTACAATAATGTACAGTCAGTGATCAATAGTATCACCCAGTATGTTGGCAGCAGTACATTGTCGAGCGATACCAGTGCCAATGGTCCATTGATGGGCAATGGCACGGTGCGAGATATACAAAACCAATTACGATCAGTGTTGAACACCACTCAATCTGGTGCAATTACCATTATGGCTGAACTGGGTATCACACAAAATACGACCAAGGCAGCTGATGGCACTATTGGGACGCTAAATATTGACGAATCTAAACTTACAACAGCTTTAGCCGCTAACCCGCAATCGGTGTATCAATTCTTTTTAGGCGATGGAAAAAACACTGGTTTTAGTACGCAAACTAACAATGCATTGAACAATATTCTTAGTGACACCTACGCTTCCAAAGGGACATTAACCAATGCCGTTAATTCGCTAAACGACACCTACGATAAGTTAAATACTCGTTACGATCAGCAGCAATCGCGTATCGATGCCACGATGGCGCGTTATAAAACGCAATTCACACAACTTAATAAGGTCCTTTCGGAAATGAATTCGACGAAAAATTATCTGACGTCGCAATTCGCTAAATCGGACGATTAAGGATATTTAATGAATAATAATCAACTCGCCAAAATCTATGCGCAAGTGGGACTGGAAAGTTCAGTACTCAGTGCTAATCAGCACCAGTTGACGACGCTGTTATTCGATGGGGCTCTAAATGCGTTGGGACAGGCCGCAATTTCCATGAAGCATAACGATGTTACCCACAAGGGCAATATGATAGCGAAAGCCATTGCTATCATCGATACCGGTCTCATTCAGGCATTAGAACCTTATGCAGAAGACACTTTGGCTGGCCAACTCTTGTCACTTTTTCATTATATGGTGCAACAATTGATGCTAGCCAACCTTCATAATGATCAAGAAAAACTCAACCACTGCCACGAATTACTGCAGTCGATTGCAGGCGCTTGGCAGAGCTCACTAAATCAGGCGGAGTGACAGTAATGACGACATTTTCACAAGTTGAAGGCTGTCTCGAATTATTAAATAGGATTCAGGAGGCCCTTACCGAAAAAAATTTCACGGCACTATTACCTATGGTACAGGCCTATTCTGAATCTGTCAGACAGATAGAACAGATTGATAGTGCTGGTATCATCAAGCAATTATTAGCGGCACAAGAAGACGTGGAAACATCTCTCCATCAATTACAGAGAGATGTTAGCGGGAAAATCGAGCAGGTTACTCAGGACAAAGTTAATCATGCTTATCATGCACTATGATCTCACATGACTCATTATTATTGACCGTTAATCTCAATATTTTGTAGCGTTTCTGCTTGGGGCTGGGCCTTTGCTTCGGCAAGGGCTTTTTGACACTCTTCGCTCGCAGAAGAAACTTTAGTCATTATCAGTCGATCATAGCGTAGCGACTCCGCTTCGCGAATTAACGGCATAATCCTGACTTGATGATTAACGTTTACCCATTGGTCATCAATTCGGCTTAATTTCCCAGGTTTAGCAATCACCCGTTGCCATTGACGACAATCCAAGGTATTTCCTGCCGGATCAATGATTAAGAAGCCTACTGCATCTTTACTCACTAATCCTGATTGCGGACCTGATGTTCGCCATACCCCTGCCAGAGATTGCGGGGCAGGCGTTTTGACGATGGTTTGATAATTGGTAATCGGACTACAACCCGCAAGCACAAAAAGAGACAAGAGTAATCGAATTTTCATTTGGCATCCCTACAGATTTTTTCTGGCGCTAAGGTATAATGTTTCGCTAGTACAATGCAAGCTAGCGAATCACTTCCCCTGACATCTTTCCCTGAAATAGGTATAATTAAGTCAGATTCTTACAAAAGCTAGGCCCTTCGATGAAAACCCCAGAACAGTATTATGCCCAAGCCCGTGATATCTTCTTTTCTGCTCATCCTGACTTTCAAGTCGCCTTAGATGAAGTCACTGAAAAAGATGCTCGCGATAACGGGATGACGGTTGAACAACTGCGTAATCTCCATGCAGAACGTATTTACGCCGCATTTATTCGTCAAAAACAATTAGACGGTATAATCTTTTCCATCCAATTAGTTGAAACGGACAACGCTGTTGCTGCACAAGCGATTGAAAGTTACCTGCGAAGCCACGCCGAAGCACTAGGGATGACCTGGGAAGAGTTCTGCGAAAAGAACCATTTATAGTCAAAAAAGCTCACTTCAATAGTGAGCTTTTTTTTGGAGAAAACTACTGCATGGTAGCTAAACGGGCAGCAAATCCAAGAAACAGCAAACCTATCATTGAATTACCGACTTTAGCGAGACGCTGGCGTGAACCAATAACACGAGTGAGTGAGGATCCACTAAAGATCAAAAAGCTTAAATAACAGAAGCTCGCTATTTCAAGAACCGTGGCCAAGATAAAAAATGCTACTCCCGGGTGAGCACTTTGTACGTCAATAAACTGCACGAAGAACGAGACATAAAAGAGTATCGCTTTAGGATTGGTTAAACTTAACACTAATGCACGTTTAAATACGGCACCACGAACTTTTTTACTCGGCGCCATAACCGCCTTCTCACGATGGCTAAAAGTGGTATAAAGCATCTTTATGCCCAACCAAAGTAAGTAGCTCGCCCCGAGATAACGTACCACATTAAATAAGACTGGAGTCGTTTTGATTAAGGTCGCAACCCCTGCATAGGCAAGAAACATCAATACCGCATCGCCAATAAATACGGCTGCGGCCGCTTGGTAGCCACTTTTCACCCCACCACTCATACTATTCTTTAAAACAAAAAGCGTGTTGGGACCTGGGATCAGGACTAAAAAAATAGCTCCTGCGACATAGGTCCAGAAATTTAGCACACCATACTCTGCAAACACGATAAACCTCGCTCAATACACTCATAACGTGTCAAAAATTAGCGAATTAAAGGGGGCTAATGATAAAGATTACCGGGCCACAACTCCAGCTATGCTGTGGATTTTTTGTGCGTTATCACAGATATTGTTTTTACTTATGATAGCCCATTGAATTACTTGATATTTTTCCTTATCCGTTTATGTTAGAGGAAAAATAATTCAAACAGGTACCGTTTAATGTTTAGCAAATACACACTCTCCGCCCTCGCGTTAGCCATTTTAGCCCCAGCCCCCTTCGTCTACGCCGCCTCCGCGCCTGCCGTCGAAGCGAAAAATGGTATGGTCGTCACCTCTCAAGATCTCGCGACCCAAGTAGGGGTCAATATCCTTAAACAAGGCGGTAATGCTATTGATGCCGCCGTTGCAGTGGGCTATGCCCAAGCAGTCGTCAATCCTTGCTGTGGTAATATTGGCGGCGGCGGATTTATGACTATCCATTTGGCCAATGGCAAAGATACCTTTATTAATTTCCGTGAAATGGCGCCAGCCGCTGCGAGCGCCGCAATGTATCAAAACCCTCAAGGTGAGCTGATTGCAGGGAGCAGTCTCTATGGCTGGAAAGCCACAGGGGTACCAGGAACCGTCATGGGGATGGAAATGGCTCGCCGCCAATACGGTAAATTAAGTCGTCAAGCAGTGATGGCGCCAGCCATCAAATTAGCTCGAGATGGTTTTATCCTGACCCGAGCAGATACCGATATTCTTGACACCACCATAGCGCACTTTAAACAAGACCCGGCGGTCGCAAAAATTTTCCTACGCCCTGATGGAACAGCATTACAGCCTGGAGATCGTTTACGACAAACCGATCTCGCACGGACATTATCACGTATTGCGAAAGAGGGGCCGGATGCCTTTTATCATGGCGAATTTCCGAAAGCAGTTGAACAAGCGTCCAAGGCGGGTGGCGGTATCATTACCGCACAAGATTTTGCACGCTATCACGCCACCGAACTCGCCCCCCTCACCTGTACTTACCGTGGTTACACTTTTGTCTCTGCCCCACCCCCAAGTTCTGGAGGTGTGACACTTTGTGAAACTTTAAATATATTGGAGGGCTATAACCTTAAAGCGATGGGCTTCAACTCTGCCGCCATGGTGCATACTCTGACTGAAGCGCTTCGTTTCAGTTATGCGGATAGAAACACCTATTTAGGTGACCCTGCATTCGTTCAAAATCCAGTCGCTAAATTGATGGATAAACAATACGCGGCCTCCCTACGCGACAAAATTCAGAACGATAAGGCGACCCCGTCCACACAGATTAAACCCTTAGTCGCCACCGGTGAAAAACCTGAAACAACCCATTATTCTATCGTTGACCACTATGGTAACGCCGTCTCCACCACCTATACCGTTAATGGACGTTTTGGTGCCGTTGTCATGGCGCCTGGAACAGGGGTCTTGATGAATGACGAGATGGATGATTTCACCACCAAAATCGGCGCAAAAAACCTCTATGGATTAGTACAGGGCACGGCAAACAGTATTGCGCCAGGAAAACGTCCACTCTCATCAATGAGCCCAAGTTTGGTGACAAAAGATGGAAAAATTTTCTTAGTACTCGGTTCGCCCGGAGGGTCGCGAATCATTACAATCACTCTAGAGACAGCCCTGAATATTATCGACTTTGGGATGAAGCCTCAAGAAGCCGTAGATGCCCCACGAATTCACCATCAATGGTATCCTGACGAGGTTTACTACGAAAAGAATGGGCTTTCTGCCGATACCTTAAATGTACTGAATAAGATGGGTTATCGGATGGTTGAACAAACCCCTTGGGGCGCAGCCGAAGTAATTATGGTTGGTCTACCGGGCGCTGCAGGCGTTGGAATTCCGAGTTCAGGAAACGACAGTGCAGTATCAGGGAATGTTCGCTCAGGTTATTTGTATGGCGCAAATGACGTTAGGCGCCCTGCGGGATCCGCTCGCGGCTATTAGCCTGACCTCCTCTGCCCATTATCTTAACCAAGAGATTGCCTAGCGTGCATACTGTGGGATAATGGGCGTTTTCCCATCAGAGAATACAGTATCATGAAATTGGGCTATATTTTTCCCGTTGCCATCATTATAGCCGGTGTGGCATTACTGATTTGGTTTATCGCGAGTGGTGCATATTTACCCGGATCGTAATTTTTTCGATAATTTTGTGAACTTAATCTAAAAGCTCAAGTCTTATAAGATATAGCACCTCAATGCTGTTACATCCTGAAAACTGCAATAAAATTTTTCCCGCCTTCTGGCGGGTTTTTTTTATCTTTTTTCCTTAAACAATAAGGTTAAAAAGCTATCGCACAAATAATCACAAAGTTAACTGTTAGAAAATTGATTATCACCTAAGTCGATACTACGCTTAATTACTGAAGACATACTCTTTTCGTCCGGAAAAGATCAGTCACCCCCCCGATGACTGACAGTATGTTTATTCGAAATCCTGTTATGTTCCTACTTCCCGCTTCGTGCGGGTTTTTTTTATCTAAAAAATACAGCCGGTAAAAATTCTACGTTTCGCGAACTGGGGATAAGCCGAGGACATTGCAGTAAAAAATACCCTGATACTTGATAGGGTATGATGAAAAAGCGGAACTTTATTGCGCCGATAACCAACTGCAATAACGTAAAATCGATCATAGATCAAAATTTCATCGTCTCAGTGTTAACTTTTCATTTAGCTTGTCGACAATACACTATACTAAATGCTTCTCTCTTTTTAGAAAATAGAGACCCCCTAGTTACTAGGAGATCGTTTATGACAAAAATCGCCTTCCTTGAGCCTTTTTTTGAAGTAGATATTGTCGATATTCAAATTATCGAACTCTACTCCTATCGGTATTACAACGAGCAGGATGAAGCACATTTTCTGGCCCTTGCAACACTAACGGTCAACAATGCACTAATAAACTTGTTCACTTCACCACATCGCAATGATGAATAGTGAGCGAATGAATTAACCCATCTTTCCTTTTTCTCAGTGTTATCTCCTCTGTACTCAAAGTGATCAAACCCTTTCGGGTGACTCCCCATGTCGATGTAATAAAAATAAAATCGTAAATATGAAGGGCCGAAGCAATTTTGCTAAATGATGCTAGGCTTGAAGTACCACGCTATTTTCAGAGTAAAGTCGATGACTCAACACAACAATACTAAGCACTCGAAACATGTTGAGAGTGAGGAAAATAAACAGGGCACAGAGATTGAAGTCGATGAGGAAAATCTTCCCTCTCAAGCAATGGCTACCCACGAGCATATACGCCAAGAAGGGGAGAAAGAACTCGAACGTGATGTCTGGGCGCTGTTATGGTCAGCGATTGCCGCGGGGCTATCCATGAGCGCATCGTTAATGGCTAAGGGGATATTCCATGCAGAATTAGGCCATTTTCCCGGTAGTATGCTCATCGAAAGTATTGGTTATACCTTCGGCTTTATCATTGTCATTATGGCCCACCAACAGCTGTTCACCGAGAATACCATCACTCCAGTACTGTCGGTTATGCAGAAACCTACCGCTAATAATCTCTATTTACTCCTAAGATTATGGGCGGTAGTGCTACTGGGAAATTTGATAGGTACCGCTATTGCAGCCTGGGCATTCGGCTATATGCCGGTTTTCGATCCATCGACCAAACAGGCTTTCCACGAAATTGGCATGAAGGTAATGGAAAATACCCCTACCCAGATGTTTGCTAAAGCGGTGGTATCCGGTTGGATTGTTGCCACTATGGTATGGATGCTGCCCTCAGCAGGGAATGCCAAATTTCTGGTGATCTTATTTATGACGTGGTTAATCGCTGTCGCGGATACAACCCATATCGTGGTCGGTACCATCGAAGTGCTTTATCTCGTGTTCACAGGCGCATTACCTTGGCAATCGTTCGTTTGGCCTTTTGCTATTCCCACCTTGTTGGGCAATATCTGTGGCGGAACCTTTATTTTTGCGTTACTTAGCCACGCACAGATTCGAATGGATATGCAGAAAGAGAGCCACGCCTCAGTTGAACATCAGTCACAAGATTCTTGATGACATTCAGGCCCGGTAAGGGCCTGAATACTGTGAGTGAATCTTACATCATGCCTAAAACGGGATGTGTAACATACGCCGCTTCTAGCTCAGTAATTTCCTGCTCTGTAAGCGTGATATCCAGTGCAGAAACCGCCTCAATAATATGTTGCTCTGCGGTGGTCCCCACGATGGGGGCTGTGACACCCGGCTTACTCAGTAGCCAAGCGAGCGAGAGTTGCGCCATTGAGATACCACGTTTGGCTGCCATGGACTCCACCGTATTAACCACTCTCTGATCTAAGTCGTTTGTACCGTCCCACACCCATTTCGACACCTCATCACAGCGAACGCGATCTGTCATGGTTCCCCAAGGGTGAGCAAGGCGTCCTCCCGCAAGTGGGCTCCACGGGGTGACCGCAACGTTACGGTCTTGACAGAGGGGCATCATTTCCCGCTCTTCTTCCCGATAGATAAGGTTATAGTGATTTTGCATCGCGACAAATTTTGTCCAACCCTCGCTTTGCGCGATATTTTGCAAGCGTTCAAATTGCCAGGCAAACATGGTTGAAGCACCCAGGTAGCGGACTTTACCGCTTTTCACTACATCGTGTAAGGCTTCCATGATCTCTTCCATAGGCGTGAGAGGATCTAAACGGTGAATGGTATACAGGTCCACATAGTCAAGATTCAAACGTTTTAATGATTTATCAATCTCACTGATAATCGCCTTGCGCGATAAACCGCCGCCGTTTGGACGACCTGGACGCATTTCCATTCTGACCTTAGTGGCAACCACGATATCATCACGATCCAAACCAAAATGGCGGATCAGTTTACCCGTCACTTCCTCGCTGGTGCCCATTTGATAGATATTCGCGGTATCAAAGTAGTTAATACCGAGATCGATGGCCTGTTTAAAGATGGGTTTAGCTTCCTCAAAATCTCGCGCCCAAGGAAATAATCCATTTTCGCTTCCCGGCTTGCCAAAACTCATCATACCCAAACCGATTCTCGAGATATCTAAACCCGTATTACCCAGTTTAACGTATTGCATCGCGTCCTCTCCTATCAATAACGAACAGATTTTTAAAATTAAAACTGAGATTCAAGTGCGGCGCATGGTGAAGCCAATCACCACGATGGCTAAGGTCGCTAACACCGAGCCACTGACGAACGCCCAGTGATTCTTCATTACCGCTAACGCCACACCATCCAACGAGGTTTTCTGGGACGATGCAGCGACCATAATACTGATACCCAATGCTCCCCCTAATTGATGTGCGGCATTGATAATGCCGGATGCTGCTCCAGCTTCTGCACTCGCAACATCCCGTAGACCGACACGAGTCAGGGGGCCGGTTGCCCCACCAATACCCGCGCCAACTAAAAGTAGAGGAGTTAAAAGATCGCTAAAATAAGTACTTTGTGCGTTCAATCGGCTCAGTAACCCCATCCCAATTAATAGGGCCGTCATACTGGCAAGCATCAAGGTTCGCTCACCGATCTTTTCAGTGATCTGTGGAACCTTAATCGCGATAATAAAATTAAGTAACATCGCGGGAAGAAAAGCGAATCCCGCTTGGATGGCAGAATAATGCAGCGTGTTTTGCATCATTTGCGTAGAGAAGAAAAAGTAGCCCATCGCGGCACCGATATATAACACGCGGGTGAGATAGGCCCCACTTCGTTCACGATGACAGAATAAGGTTAAGGGCATAATAGGTTGAATCGCTCGATATTCAACGAAGATGAACAACATCAGCATCAGCGTAGTAAAAGAGAAACAGAGTAGAGTTTGCGGAGCTGCCCAGCCGACCTTGACCGAGGTAATAGTGCCATACACTAACCCGGTCATCGTGATAGCAGACAGGATCGCACCCAACAGATCGAAGGTTCCTCGGTGGCGAGGGGTTTCTGATACCTGTTTCACCACGCCAACAATTAATAAAGCACCAATCGGTACATTGATTAGAAAACCTGCGCGCCAAGAAATGGTCTGTGCTAAAACGCCGCCTAATACTAGCCCAATACTTGCGGAAAGCCCTCCCGCCGCGGCATAAAGAGAGATAGCTCGGATTCGCGCTTCACCGCTCGGAAAGGTGTGTTGTAATAATGATAACGTGGACGGTGCCAACATTGCCGCACCAATGCCCTGAATCGCTCGGGCGCTAATCAACCATTCAGCCTGTGTCGCCATACCAATGGCTAAAGAAGACAGAACAAAAATAATCAGTCCGGTGACTAAGATTTTTTTCTTACCCAGGAGATCCCCCGCCCGCGCGCAAAGAAGTAGGAACCCACCAAAAGTTAATGAGTAAGCACTTGAAACCCACGCTAACGCACTATCACTCATCTGAAACTGCTGCTTGATGCTGGGTAAACCCGTTATGACCACTGAATTATCAATAACAATCATGGCATAACTAATGAGGAGTAAGCCCAGCACTATAGTGGAGTGTAGGTTAGGCTTCGTTTTGAAGATTTGCATACTGTTGCCTAATAAATAAGAGAGAGTTATCGTTGACGAGATAAGGGCTTATGACGTCATCATGGCAAATACGGCAAGTCAGACGCCCTGTCGAGAGCTTAAGTCTCGTTACTATAAGTAAATTTTACTCGTCAATTAAGCAGGCTAGATTGATTAAGCTCATGAGCTATTTTCATGAATAAGACCGGATATTAATGAATATAATAATAAGGTCATGCAGCGTGGCCCATCATATAAATATCCTGAGGAGTAATAGAGATGAAACGAGAAGAGATGAGCGATCTCATGACCTTCATGGTTGTTGCGCAAGAGCAAAGCTTTACCCGAGCCGCCGCCAAGTTGAACCTTTCACAAAGTGCAATTAGTCATACGTTACGTAAGGTCGAACGTAACCTTGGTGTCAGACTGCTTAATCGCACCACCCGCAGTGTTACCTGTACCGAAGCAGGACAACGCCTACTCGATACCTTACAGCCATCAATTATGGAAATTGAAACCCTACTGGGTTCTCTTGATGACTATCGTCAACTCCCCAAAGGAAATATCCGGCTTACCGCGACAGATTTTGCCGCCAACTATTTTTTACTTCCCAAGTTGCATGCTTTTATTCGTCAATATCCAGATATTAATATTGAGATAGATGCCACCTCTAGATTGGTCAATATCGTCGCAGAAGGCTTTGATGCAGGGATTCGGCTAGGCGAACAGGTGGAAAAGGATATGATCGCAGTTAAAATTGGCGCTGAAACTCAAATGGTCGTAATTGCCTCACCCGCTTACCTTAACCAACATGGGTGCCCCACTCATCCACAAGATTTACTGGCTCATAATTGTATTAATTTACGGATGGTCTCTTCAGGTGTCCTCTATCAATGGGAGTTTCAAGACGGTGATAAACAATTTCGTATAAAAGTACCTGGATCGATCACCTGTAATAATGGAATGTTTGCCATTGGCAGTGTAATAAAAGGTTTAGGTATTGGCTGCGTGTTAAAAGAAGCAGTGGAACCTTACTTAGCGAGTGGTGAATTAGTGCAATTGTTAAGTGACTATACGCCCTTTTTTCCTGGATTTTATCTTTACTACCCAAGTCGACGTCAAAACTCTACCGCATTTCGTTTATTAATCGATGCTTTAAGGCTATAAATTTTTTTAGATGCAAAAACGATCTCTCTCCCCATACAGGAATGGTTGTAGCCGTCAAAAAAGTGATAGTAATCGAGAATTTGATAGTCATAGCGCCACGACTAGCATTATCAGGCGAATAAAACAGCCTAGTCTCCTACCCCATGGCTATTATGCAACATTCCTTTCCTAAAGTGGCTAATCGCTATTTTCAAACAAATCGTTAATAATTTATCAAGGATTTACAGCAGTAAAAATAAAAATTATTACTTTAAATCCATCCAATTATCGCTATCTTTCGTAATAGGTTGAGAGTAAAAAGTGAACGCGTGAATCACAAAATCAATTATCCTTATTTATGATTATAAACACTCACTAGTCAATTCCATAAGGCTATAAATCTGTTATAAATATACTCACTTTCTTTTTAGTGGATTTGAATTTTTATGACTGAAAATACTCTTCATTTTTCGGCCTCACCTATCGGTGTATTCGATGCGGGAATTGGAAGTTATGCTATTTTAGAAAGATTGCGCAAAAAGTATCCTAAGCAGGATTTTATCTACTTAGCCGACCGAAGAAGCTTCCCTTATGGGGAAAAAAGTTACCAGGAGTTATTAGACGCGACCTTATCGGCTTCACAATATCTAGTTTCCCAGGGATGTTGTAGCCTAGTGCTCGCCTCTAATGCCCCCTCTATTGTGGTAATGGATGCGTTAAAGGAAAAGCTTACTGTTCCCATCTTTGGCATTGAACCTCCCATCGCTCAAGCATGCTCCCTATCGCAATCGAAACATATTGCTGTCTTAGGGGTTAACAGCATGGTAAGTAGTCATGAGTTTTCTAGTTTTATTAAAAAATCCACCTTTGAGGAGTGTACTGTCTACGGGATTAATGCTTCATCACTGGTAGAGCTGGTTGAGAACTTTTCATTTATTCGTCACAAAGAAAGAACACAAAACATAGTCTCAGCTTTTATTGATCGTAGCCTGCAGCATTTTCCTAATCTTGACGTGATGACGCTCTCTTCAACCCATCTACCTTGGCTTAAACCCTTTTTCAACCATGCCGCCCCGCAGATTACCTTTTTAGATCCTGCTGATGAACTGGTGCTGAAAGTCGAACCGTTGATAAGTCAGGGAACAGGGTCTGTTCGCTGTATTGCAACGGATAATCACCACTATCCCTTGTGTGAGTTTAATGAGGCACTTCGTTCACTAAATACTGGCCTGGTTGCCGAGAGTGTTACTATTTAAATTCATCAACCTGTGTTTAACTCCGCGGAATTTGCTCATATGATCGGTAAAATTACCTCTAACACAGAGGCTAGTGGAAGCCGGAGCACTTTTAATCTTATAAACTTGCACGGTTTGGCGTCAAAAAAACAATAATGGATGGATAGGAAAGTTGGCTACGACTGAAAGTGCTCCTCTTATCGCCATAGCTGGCATCTTCTAGATTGCATTCAGCTCTGTCATTAACATTCCAGATTCTGAATCTGTATTCGTGAGGGACAAAAAAGGGCGTTGAGCCTTGATGTTGGGAGTAAAATAAACGTTAAGGCCTAGCGAAGCGTCTGAGAATTTTAATTCGTACCGGTGAGTTATATTACCGGTACGTTATTATTTAGCAGTCCATTTTATTTTGCATTCTTTGCGGTTTTAGCTAAATCCATTAACTCCATGACTTTAGTGAAGCTTTCTTGCACGTAAATCTTATCGCCATGGTATCCCAATTTGAGAATTGATTTATTACCATGACTTTCCACTGAAACTATCTGGCTGTGTAAAATACAGAGCTTATCGCCCCGCAAAGTCGTCAATCTGATCATAGCGCTATCTTTTAAGAAAGGGTCTATAGGATCAATTCAAAATAGCTGAATGGCAAAGAGATTTTCAATTCCCTTACAAAGATTTCTATAACAGCCCAACCATGATTAACTTATTGAAATTTATCATTAATTTAACAATAAATAATTAACGTTATTTTCAGTTAATTGGGAGTGCAACTCAACCGGATAGACTTTAATTTATGCAGGTAGCAGGAAGTAAAAATTATCCAAAAAGATAGCCGCGACAAAGACAGTACTTCTTTTTATTAAAACCAAAAAGGTAGTGGGGATAAGTATGGCAGTATTGCCATACTTATCCCCACGAGTTATAGGATGCTTAACAATGAATTGTCTGCTTTTGCTGCATCAGTACCTTATGGAATAAATACGCTCAATTCTTTACAGGATAAATCAGCAAACCTCCCCCTACACCGACATATTCATCATGTGCTTTTACTAGCAAAAATGATGAGTTACATCGAGTAGGAACAAGTACGCAGAGTGTTGCCGCAATGTGACTCAATCATAAGTTAGTATGAACGAGTTATATCGCGGCAATTTTTTGTCCCATACCTGCCCCATAAAAGTTACAGCGTAACTTCGTCACCTTCGCCTCTCGGCAATTCCTTCACCATAAATGTCACGACTCCTAACACTCTAGCATCATCAAGAGCGTCATCCTCGATAATGCCATCGTTAGTTTTGAAAACTCCATCCCCAACCTCGGCAAACATCAGTTTACCGTTTACGTCGAGCAAAACCGTTCTTCCCTTCTTCACTTTATAGCCAGGTTCTGCCACGGCATATCCCTCATCGGTCGGAATGACGATCGAAGATTGAGTGACGTGCATCAGTGACTCCGGTGAGAGTCTTGCTTCTACGTAATCTGTTGCGGGGGATGGGAAAGCCATAAATATTCTCCGGCTAACTTATAGATGATTCAATAGCTGATTCGGCCTCTGTGAGTATGGAGGAAATATCGGAATAGGTAAAAGTAAATGCAAGAGATTCTACTTTATTACCCGAACCATCCTCTATTTCATAGATTACTGTTGCTTGGCTATTAGTAACATCTACGTTAGCTATAGAATTTACGGAGTACGTTAGAGAAACGTCCTCTGTACCACTTTCAACATACAGTCCAATCTGTGGGTAATATTTTGTAATATTTAGTGTTCTAGTTACTGTAAAACTCATTTTATTATCCTTATAAAGACCAATAAATATTCGCAGCACCCACAGATACAAGGCTGGTGTCTGTCGAGGAGATTAGGAAGTATTCACCCTTATTAAGGATGATATTTATACGCTGAGTACCAACATAATTTTGAACAATATACTCAGTACCATTTTTCGATACAGTCACACTGCCGCCACTTGAGACCACGATTCGGAAGCTATACCTCAAAGCCCTTTCGTTGCTATTGGTGTATGTTGTACCAATTACCGGGGTTGTGGTAGACGACGATAAAACCTCTTTCCCACCAATTTCTGATGCGGTGGTTCCGTTCACATACCGTATCTTACACCCCCCACTTATCTGTGATATCCCATTAAATCTTTTGAGATTGGCGGGATCGGTTAGATATAAAGGATAATTACTTTGAGATAAGTCCATTCCATCTATGTCAATCAAGCCAGCAGCGGAAGATAAACATTTAATGTAATACTTATCAGTTTCGTCAGTGTAAGAGCCGTAAGCCTCTCTGGGGGTAAAGTCTCTTAAACAAAGGCCGCCGCCCGCTGTGACGGTACTTTCAATATAAAATAATGGTAGTGGTGATAAACTTTCACCAGAGATTAAAGATTTAGAATTTGCGCGTCTGATGTACCCACTCGCGACCGTCATTTTCGGATAAGTGCCGGTATAGGTTCCAGTCGTTAGCGGCGCATAGTTAGTTGCATCATTGGTTAAAATGGCAATTTGCCTTAAATCATCACCGTTTAAACCCAACGCAATAACCTGGGACCCTTTTAAAATCCTAAATACACTTCCATAGTGGCCTTGACTATATACTTTCCCAAAAGTCACATTAGAAGAAACAATATCCATCCCATAAAAACTAATAGTTGGGTATGTTGAGCTACCGATAACCGCAAAGAACTTATCAATAGTTACTTGGTAACTTCCCTCGAAATGGACAGCAGGGTTCCCATGGGGTCCTACTAGCATTTTGCCAAAGTGGCAAGTTCCCATAGAGCGATAGATACAACGGCCCATACTTGTCGAGCTATAAGATATGGTATTTTCATAATACGGAAAGGCTAAATCACTCACGGCATTCATTAAATTATCGGAAGCTGATGCCTGCTCCCAAACTTGGCCAAAATTACCGAAACCAGATGGACAGTTTTGAATATTCCACACCCTACCACACCCATTTGCCGTGATATGGACATTACCTGCCAACAAGTACATTCCATGTCTCTGAGTAGTAAGATCACTCCAGTAAGCAGATGTTTGAGTTACTGAATCAGACCCTTTGCCTAATGACTTAATTAATGTACCAGTGTACTCATTGGCATCAATCTTGATTGATGGATTCCATACAAGCTGTTCAAACTGTAAAACCGAATCGTCGTCAACGTAGTCGGTTATGGAAGGTGATGTTAATGTCACCCCTGCATTATCAATTCTTAGATTAAAATCTGGCGCTTGAGCCTGCACCACAAAAAAACCAGCCCCACTACCAACGGCAAAAGTACCAGAAATACCTAACTGGGTATTACGATAAGTGGATGAACCTTGTGCGTCATCATAAGTAAAACTTCCTCCGCGTAAATAATGCTTTTCGGATAAATAAACACGCTTATTCTCTGGTACGAATATCTTACGAGTAACATAACCAGATGAATTCTTAGCCGCAGCAATGCAATTATCGAAAGCATCATCTTGAGCATCAGTAGTTTCATCAGTTGAAAGCACCCCTGCCCAGTCAGTGTTTACATTGCCACTTGCAAACATACGCTTCCATCTTGCGCCATTTGAAGTAACAACTACAGTACAGTCGTTATCTATTGAGGTAGTATCAGACTGATGGTAATAGAATGTTCCAAACCCAGTCGTAGAACCGCTTCGGTATCCACTCACCAAGATTTGCTGATTAGCTTTTAATGGTTCAACGTTACGTAATGCCCCAAGGCTTTCAACTTTTCCGATGAGTTTTAACCCATCGGAAGACGACAGCTCTTCCCTTAGAACTACGTCCCCTACAGTAACAAAGTTACCCTTATCGGCTTCCCATGTAGTATCAGTGGTGCCGGTAGTTGTGTAGGGAAGAGAAATGCCGGATGCTAAATAATACTTAATCCCATCTCTGCGGATTTCCTGATGCTCACTTGTTAAAGTAAGTATCCCATCCTCGTAATTCCCTATCTCTGTAACAGCTAATTCGGATTGCGCTACAACAAAGTCATAATATTCCTGACCTACGCTATACATTTCAACACCGATACTATACAGCTCTTCGGTTTTTGCCTCGTCATAAGTAAGCGATGACCAAGAACCATCGGAGTTATAACTATAAACCACTTCATCGGTAGTATTTTTGTACATATCCCCAACTTCAACAGCGGAACCGTCGGAACGTGTACTAGGGGCTATGGATAATGCGCCAATAAAGAATGACGATAGTGATGTGCTGTAATCGTAATATTGCTCAGCAAGAGATGCATAGTTCGCAGCGCTTGTTGCTGAAGCTTCAGCTTCTGTTAATGATGCGGCGATTTCATCGGTTAGTTCGCTATTGCCTTGGGAATAAACTTTCGCAGTGGCAGCAGCGATTTTGGCTTCCGCAGCATAACGCTGAGCCAGTAAAGTATCTTTGCTAGACATAGGTAACCCCATAAGGCACAAAGAATCGTGCCCTATAAATTATTTAATTGTGTATTGAGATGGGAGGTTTAAAGCTAGATATTGCCAATAATGATGTATCTAAATCCTACTTTGGAGTTTACTAAGCTCCCGCTATCACTTGGGTCTCTAGCAAACATCAAGCACTTCCCACTCGTCTGAGGGGCACATGAGTAACTAATGCATGACTGTCCATTATCGTTAGCAACCATTGTGTAATTATTTCCACTGAACGAATAGGGAGGAGTGAATGAATACTCACCACTTGAAAATGGTGCAGATGAGACAGTCCCTTCAATAATTACGCAGTTATCATTTAGGATGCGAATCGTGTAATTACCAGATGAAGATGTTTTCGAATACACAGAGAATACGCTTGTTCCATTACATCCTACCTGAGAAATACCACTGGATATTGCTACCGTAGCCGAGCTATTCGTACATTTGATAATGATATTGTAGTTGCCAGTACAATTATTAATAATCTGCCAGTCGTAAACCCATGCTGGAACATAAAGGTAGATATTTGATGTTAGCGTACCGCTGAGGATTATTGTTTTTCTAGCAGCCTGCAAACAGGTTAATGTCACAGATGTAGATGCCAATCCAGTGATAGACGTATAGCCTGTAAACCCAGTAGGAAGCCACCCAGTAGAAGATGCCGCTGTTCCCTCAGGGCTTGTTGCATTGGCGTCCTTAGTATTAACCCAGAATCCCGCCAAATCAGAAGAAGGGATCGCTGCGCCATTCGGGTAACCACCTATAGAAGAAGCAAATGTTGAGTTAAAAGGATAGCCACATCCGGTATCTGTCCACTGAAGTTTTTGAGATATGTCTTTCAGTATCCCATTCATGTCTTTACCTGCCGGGGCTATCCCACCGGAAGATATAGCTGTCATGGTCAATGGAGGGAATCCGCTTTCATATGTCGCAGTTCCTGCAGCGAGAGTTGTCGTGCTTGAGCTTTCCGCTATGTCGTTATAATTACCGCCGCTGGCGAATACTGTCCCGGTTCTATCTGGGATTGATGAGCTATTCATTATTAGACCTCAAAAACGTAAGAGACAACGCAACCTGCCGGCGATGGCAATATTCCGCTGCTTTGAATGATGGCAAGTTCAGTTGTGGTTGGGGTAAAGTCGAAGTGATAACTCATAGCCATTGGCCCATCATGCTCGACCCAAGCATCCCCGGAGCTAGAAAACATAAACATTAGTGATGCATTCAGGGTTGCAGGAGTGCAGTCAGTGATATTCGCCATGGCTTTCATCATTAGCGCTTTTCTATAAGCGTCATCCTGAAGCGATACCGTACCGCTGTAGTTCGTATCAGGGTCATAAAATGAATACTGGTCGAAGGGTTGTGGGTCGGTACTTGTTTCTACGGATAAGTTCGCTTCATTGAACCCGAGATAGGCGTTATTAGCGGTGTAAGTCATAACCCTAGATAGGTTTAATATTTTCCCCCAAATATCCAATCCGTGGGTATTCGCTGTAGTGATATCGAATATGTCAGTGAAGAAATCACCCTCGAAGTCATCCCACCTAACGGACTCCCCCATAAGCGTGATAATGCTTATTAGGTTTGGAGAATTACCGTACTGCCTTAAAAGCGTGGTTAGGGGGAAGCTGTTTACCTGACTATCTATAAATGATTGCTCATCGTCAGTAAATGCCATATTAGGTCTCCAAAGTGACTGTGATATTTGAAGAAGCCAATACCGGTACCTCATCAATACCAAACTCAAGAGACGTAGACCACGTTGAGTTATCAGTGGAAAGCTCGATACTTAGGATGTTCACGTTATTTTGGTCAATATCTTGTACGCCACCGTAGTAGCGGCCTGCATATATCGTCGAACCGATACGCGCTTTCGTGCCGCCATCGCTCCCCGAAAACGCCTCTACGATTGCGCTCTGCACATCGCTTTTAATAGCCGTCGAGAGATAACCGTTGTTTTCAAGAATAACTTTTACGTAAACGTTCACCGTTGTAGGTACCGTCCAGTAATAGGTATATTCTGGGTAATTTGACGTGTAATTAGTCGTATCAGTAATGGTTGATGAGGTTTGAGTCGACGTAGAGCAGTCCGTGGCACATCCTGGATTAAGCTTATCGTAAATGGCCGCAGCGATATCATCATCACTTCCACCATAAACTGCTATATACATGGTACCTGTAGGTATCGTAACGGACGTCGACCCTTTCGATTGCGCTGTGGTTGTGTTGTTGCTGAACACGTAAACATCGGTAACATCATCAACACCAAGTAGCGTGGCGTAGACAGCCTCAGCCGTATTTTTGCTATTGTTGGTGACCATTTGGCGACGCCGCCACTCGAACTCAGCCCGTGTTTCTTCATCACTTCCTAACACGCCAGCACTATCATTGGTTATGCCAGACCATCCAGACACAGCGGTATAGATAGTCGTCAATGCTCCGGCAGCACACTCAATCGCACCTGTAGAACTATTGATAAACGTTACTGATGCTGTGCCATCACTACCAATCGTCGCATCGGATTCCGAGTAGTAGATATAGCCTGATGTATCTTGTGCATAGCTACTTGCTGGTATTGTGGTACCTACTAAACCGGTACAGGTTGCCGTAACAGTCGTTCCGGTCGCAGCCTTGCGTTCAATAAGATAAATCCGGCCTAGGGCATCTTGAAAGCGGCCCGTCGCATAATCTGGGTTGAAGTTATTCGCCATAGCTAGAGCCTGGTCGTTCTTGTCACCGATAATGGCTGCCAGTGACATGGCAAGCTGGCCCTGTGGCGTGGTGAGGTCAGTGCTAGCATCTGTACCGATTGCAGTCTGCCAGTCGGTCAGCGCTCCGGTAAGTACGTCCAGTAAATCAGGCGCAGTAATACCCTCCGTGCTGAACGTCATCGACGGCACGGATGTAGATAATTTAGCTGTGGTCATTATTGCCTCAAAGGACGAGTGTTGAACTTTCACTGTTGGTGTCTGTAATAGTGATATAACCCTTAGTAACTCGCGTAGAGCGGTCTGGGACGAGGGTGACATTGGCTGATTTGACGGTAGATAACCGTTCTGATTCGGTCTTTAGCTTTGATATAACGGTAGAAATAGTTACTGGCCTGCCAAGGAGTTGCTCGTAATATGGAATCCCGATCGTGTTATCGAAATAACACTCTCCGAGTACCGTTTTCAGTGCACAAGCCACGTCCTGAGCGATTGAGTAGGGATTACTTACCGTCTTTAATGCGCCATTGGCATTGAGTGTTAGGTCCCATGAATCAGGATCGAGATAAAGAGAAGTTGATTGCATATTTTCTCACTTTCCATTAGAAAAACTGCCTTATAAAGTCCAATTAATACTGGGTATATATACAGTGATATGCTTTAGGTACGTGTTGTTAGGGTGTGCGAACTTACATATTCTTAACAAAAAAAAGGAGTATGTATGACTGATCGCGGGTACAAACATCCACAGGTTAATCTGAGATTACCTGTCGAAATAAAGGAGCGTCTTGTGGAAATAGCTCAGGCCAATAACCGGTCTTTCAATGCTGAGATGGTGGCAGCGCTAGATGCTTGGACGGTTAAAAACAAACATATCCAAGCTCTGGACCTATCAGCCCTAGCGGAAAGGCTGATAAATCTGGAAGAGGAGGTGGAAGCCTTAAAGAAAACCATTAATAGATGATATCAGGTATAACTATCGAATTTAGACGATGTGATTAGTAAGGGACTATAAGCTCGGTCCCGTCCTTTACTCCCAGTTTACTTAGTTGCCAGCAATCTTGGCCCGCACTTCTCATCAACTGTCTTGCCATGATGGAAAGTCCAGGAACCTGATTATATGCATGGGTAAGCTCTGCTAAAGTTCTTCCGCTCCGTTGGGCATCACCGCCAGTAATACAGGTTTGCCTGATGGCTGCATCGGCCTCACCTTGATTATATTGTTGGGCAAATAACGCTTGCTGATAGGTGAGATTTAGATGCTCCTTAATGGAGGATATTTGCTTGTCTCTCTCACAATTGGGAGTTTCTGAGCATCTTTTGTTTTCTTCTATTATTTTATCTTTTTGCCATCCATTAGGGTCATGCATGTATTGTGATGCATAATTTTCAAATACACATTGACCAGAGGTGTTATACATTCCATGATTTGGCGCGAAGCAGGTCGCAAGACCATCCAATTCCTCGCTGCTTTCTGTTTCTCTTTGATTGAGAGATAAGTATTTCCCTCTGATCTCACTGATAGTAAGCCCTGATAAATCACCTCTACTATAGCGGTTTTTATCGGTGGATATGATATGAGATAACTTGGACTTAGTAGTTTCGACTGAGTCAATTTCGTGTGTCTTATTATTTACAGGTGATGAACACGAACAAGCGAGAAGAGATAAGCTAATTGGGATGATTATTTTGTACATAATTGAGCCTGCCATTTGCGTTGTATTTAAATAATCTATCGACAACTATTAGCAAATGACAGCAATTATTCAGGCTCACCAGTTGAACCACTTCCAGTTTCTACGCCTGAGTGAGTATGAGTAGAGAGTTTTATCCCATTCCCAGTCACCTCACCTTCCGCGGTTATTGTACTGGTCGTGGTCACCGCCCCGGTAATAGAAACATCACCCACTATCTTAATACCTGCTCCGGTAAATTTGATATATTCCGTAGGCGTTCCATTAAGAAGCCCTACCCCTCCTAGATAAACACCATCAGCCCTTGAATGACGCTGACCATTGGCTGGAATAGCCGCTGCTTTACTTTCTTTTATGTTGTGAATATTTTGGTCACAGACAAGCATAATTCCGATATCGCCTACCTCTGGGTCCATTACGATCGCACTCTTACCCATTTGAAGTCTGAAATAAGGGATGTCGTAAACTAGCTCCGCATCCTTTGCTACGCCAGAGCCATCAACTGACTTAGAAAGTGGCTTAATCGTTACTGTCTCTGCGTCAGTATCTATCGCGCTAATTAATACTAACTCGATAAACGTTGCCTGACTCAGCATCTTGGTAATTACATAACTCAGCCGGTTTTGCTCACTGGCCACATCAAATGGCTGTAATAATGATTTGTTCGTCACGTTCCACTCCAGGGTACTAAGTTTAGGTTTACGAAGAACGGGCCGTTATCAACCCATGACGAGACTTGAACCGATGAAGAATACTCGATTCGATATTCCCCTGAGGCATTCGGAACCACTGACTTGAGCTTAATACGTTTACCTAGTTGGTATTTAGGGTCGTAAATCGCCGTGCAATATAGGCCCATTTCAGTGAATATCGGATAGCCGAGTAATCCACTACTTGCGGAAAGCTCAATAGCATCCAGTGACGAGTTACTACCTTGGTATGCATTGATGTGTTCAACGTCATAATCTATTTTGACGTTGTAAGTGGCTACCCTAACTGCATCTTGAATTGCCTTAAGCTGGTCAGCAAAGGAACCTTTTAGGTATATGGCGCTTAGTTTTAAATCAGCCTCGCAATTTCCTACGCTAATACCCACCTTGGCACCCAGCGTGCTCAAAACTGTCTTCAATGTAGAACCAGACGGTAAGCTCGTATCAGTTATAGTGGAGTTGAATTTTTCTGGCTGAGCTGCCGCTGTAATTAACAGAGGAACATCAGGAGATTGGCTAGGGTCTGGTCGCGCCCACTGGATGACTCCCTCAAAGAAAAGCACATCATTCACACTTATTTTTATCTTATTCCCTACCATGTTAGAGAACTTGAATCCGGTACCGGATATTTTCACCATGTTATCCATGCTGATACCGTATATCTCACCATTGAGCGTATAGCCGGTTATCCCGCCAGTTATATCTTTGGTAAAAATGCACCTGGCATCGGAAATAGTCATCGTGTTGTCATTAGCTGATGAACTGAAGCTGCCGTCAGCTAAACTGATGACGATAGATATTTTCCGTGTTTTGTAGGTCATGAGCTGACCTCTTCAAGTTCATCGTCAGTCACGTAGTAAAGGATGAACCTGTCCCCTAACCCACTCCAGTCTGGGTCGTCGCCTCCTTGGGTATCAACGAAGAATAAGTCACCGCTGAATCCAGTTTTGGCTCTAAGATATGAATACCTGACTATTTTATTAATGTTCAGGCATATCACACCCAAACAGACGGCCGTATCTCCTACCCACAAATCAAGGTATAAGCCCGTTGTCCTCTGGTGAAGTTTGATTGTGCAAGAGACACTATCGAGAGTAACGCTAAAGGTTTGAGACTTTACTGCACTTATAGATATTTCCTGCATTACGTCACTCCTGAAGATAACAACTTGCTCACTCCTGACTTAATTTGACTTGAAACGGTGCTCGATGCTGTCGAAGCCGCACTTGATACACTGCTAGCTGCACTAGAGATTGTCGATGTTGCATAGGATGCCGTGGTTGATAATGCAGATGACAGGCTTACATTTGAGCTAGCCCATGCCTTTTCCACCTGACTTAAACTGACATCGGTGACAGAGCTGCTTGTTTTGGTTGTAACCACACAAGTTCCTACATCAACTTTAGAGTTGCTAGTAATTGACGTCTCAGCAATAGATATCACTTCCGCAAAGTATGCCTCTACGGTAAGAAGAGTCACTCCGCTAGCTGCCGTGGTCTTATACCCATAGTGAACTAGGTCGTAACTGCTGTAAGTAGTGTCCGGCGTCTCTATGTCGTAAGTATTGGCACTAGCCATCATCACATCGAGAGTATTAATCAATGTTTGGCGTGAAAGCGTCGACAGATTGGTTAAGTTAGCAACCGCACCCGTGTAACCGGTCCATCCCTCAAGCGTGAATATGACACGCAAGTCGGCAGGTCGTCTTACTTTGTTGTAAGAGCTAAACGAGCCTTTTTCTACCGGCGCATTAGATATTGAAGCATCACTAATTCTTTCAACGCTTATCCATGAAGTGGGCACAAATACGTCAGTACCGGGTTTAAGGCTCAGGCTGTTTGTGCCATTCGGGTCTAAACTGTTCACTGTCAGGCTGTAACCAGGCTTCAAAGCACTCGTTAAAATGCTCGTTAGACTCCCTCCGCTAATTGCAGACAGCAGGGTCGTTTCATTTAAGCTGAATGCCATGTTATGACCCCATCACATATATTGATGACTGAGAAGCGATATCCCTAGATAGCGAGCGGACACTTGAAGGATTGCTGTTTAGGCTAATAGCGCCATGGAAGTGATAAGCATCAGAGCTTTGAGAGCTGTTGTTATTCACTACATTCTGCCTTGCGGCGAGAGCGGCACCCGTTGTTAATTGCTCTGTATAAGGGTTTACACCATTTTCATGCGTAGTAATTGCCCCCATCAAGCGAGCCATAAGGGCCGGGTCATTGAGGTTCAGCTTTGCGTTAGCATCTATACCAAGCTTTTTAGCCACTGACTGAATATAGGACTTAGTATCATTCTCGGAACCAGGTGCCCAAGTGCTTACTATCTTCTTAATAGTATCAAGATGAGTGCCGGTAGTTTTACCGTCGAAGTATCGATAGAGCTGTGACGCCATGGCCTTGAGTCCGTCAAAGGCGGTTGCGAACTTAGCAAACCTTCCCCCTTGGCTTTCAAGAGTCGCGCCGTTTTGGCCGCGATAATCAATATTGCCGGGATTATTATTTCGGATCCCTCTGGATAGATGCAATTTCCCACGCAGCCAATCATCAGCACCTCTAGCCCAATGGTTGACTTTATTTCTGGCATCAACAGCGGACTGGTCGAATGAATTTAGCTTCTGCTCCTTTTGGTCTGGGTTATCTCCTGACCACGCTTTCTTAGCTTCTTGCCATGCCCCAGTGAAATCTCCATTTTTTAAATCTGCAAAGACTTTGGCAAGGTGCGACAACATCGCCCTAAAGTCTTGAAGGCTTTTGGTAGCGCCGTCTATCTCATCCTTAATTGTCCACTTTTTGAGATCAATGCCTAATATATCCTTAAGCATCTTACTGAAGTCATTGCTGTATTTTACTAGAACAGCTCCAAGCTTCTCTACTGAAGGTACCGCGTCGTCGATCTCACCAATTAGCTGATTAGCTTGTGGTATGAGGTATAGATAAAGCTGATTTTTTAGAGCACTCATCTTCTGGTCGAGAATAGCAAGTTGCTCAGTAAGTCTCCTAGCTCCTTGCTCGTCTCCGCCATTTACCGATGACAGCCTCGTCATCCTCTGGACTTCTGGCAGAAACTGCCCGCTTGATGCAGACTGAATTGTTGCGGCGTCAAGCCCCACCATTCCACCGAATGAGTATTGTTGCTCTTTCGTAAGCTTCGGCAGGCCTTGGATAATTTTGGTTATTAACGTCTGGCCATCGTCTTTGAACGCATTGTTAATACCCATACGTGCTGCAACTTGGTATATCGGAGAACTGTAGTCTCCTGTTGCATGCGCGGTATTAACTGCGTTCTGTGCATTTGTTAGCGCGCCAGTAATCGCTTGTGGTGTCGAGCCAACTGCTTGCGCTGCGTGCTGCCAGCCGTCTAATTGTTTTGCTGAGAGTCCGAGCATCTTGGATTGAACAGAAAGACCCATGACGCTCTTTGTCATGTTGTCTACGAACTTCACTGCTCCCATCAGTGACAGGCTTATCCCTGCGAACCCTAGCAACTCGCCTTTTAGGCCCGCGAACACATTTCTGGTCTCACTGGCACTAGCCTTGAGATGGGATAGCATCCTATCTGATGTTTTCCCGAGCTTTTTCTGGGAATCAGAGGCGCGACGGGCTGACTCGTCAAAGGCTGAGGCCATATCCTCCATCACCTTCTTCATACCAACTACAGCAGCCGTTACTGCCTTTTCACCAGATGTCAGGTCCTCAGCATTAATCCCAATTTCTATGAAGAACTTTTCTAACAAACTGTCAGCCATTAGTTACCGCCGCTTAAAATATGAGTGTTATGGTTATCGACCGAGGCTATCTCTAGCATGTCGTAGATATCCTCAACGCCGTAAACGGTCTGGCACTCGATTAGCGTTGCCATCTTGACGGAAACCACAGATGCGATGATTAGCGGCACGTTGGCGTACTCTACTAACTTCTTCATCTGTGGTTTTGCCAAGGGTGAATCTACTCTGCGGCGTTTGTAAAAAAATCGATGTGCAGTTTGAGGACTTCTGTTCTTAATTTCAGGAGCGAGCCAACCTCTTCGATATCATCATCATCGATAGGTCGGCGCACGGTAGGGTCTTTCGGGTTAGGCATGATTTGAACGCAAGTCAGCATTTCAGTAAGCAAAGGCTCTGCAACCACAAAAGGGACCTGAGAAAGGATTTTAATCCCCGACGCGGCAATGTTGGACATTGCTCCAAGCTTTGCCATGTCGAATCCTTCTGCCCCAAACGCTGCCATCAATAAGCGAGTCGCCCACCTTTCAGCCTGCATCGCTGACATTTCTGTGATGAGAAATCGCTTACCGGCATCACGGCCTTTTTCAAGCGTTACACTGATTTCTTTACGAGCCATTTATAATCCTTAAGAGCTGTATTCTGATGGTGTTACGGATTCCCAGCGAATAAGCGCGGTAATCGGTTGAACAGTTCGCCCCGCTGCTGCCATGGCTGCTACGTTCACCAAAACACCATTGGTTAAGGTGTATTTCTTTCCGTGGGTAGGGAAGATAATAGTTGCGTTACAGCGATAGACAGCAATTGACGTTCTCGAGGTAGTGGCCCACGTCTGGAACTTCGTGTAGGTCGGCGAGTCCGGCATGATGTGCCACGTCTGGTCAACTGAGTTCAATACCGCTCCTGCCGACAGGGTCCCATCGACACCCATTACCGTTTCTGCCAATTCGAGATTGGTTGCTTCAAAGATGTTATCCGCAGTGAATCCCTGCATCGTGAAACCTGAAGGGAACAGATTGGTCACCGTCATTGTTGCGGCTACGTCAGCCGCTGTGATAATCCCGCTCATTATTGGACCTCGATGCTGGACATGGATAAGTTTTGCAGAACACCGCCATCGGTGTACCAAAGTGTGACAGCAGGGGATGTTCGGTTATCGCGCATCGTTGCGGTGAATTTGCCGATGTACAGGTAGAAACCTTGGTTGGATAACGTTGAAGAGACATCAGTACCAACGGCGTTATAGATTGCCTGCTTTTGAGCGCTGGTAAGAGTAGTACCAGTTGTGATACCGCCCCACGTTTTGAACTGGCTCAATGTATCTGCACATGCAGCCTCAATCGCTGTACGGCCAGCGGTACCATAGGGTAGGTACGTTTCGGACATGAACAGAGTGAGAATGTCACTTTGTAGGTTAGCGTTTAGCCAAATCTGCCCAAGGTAGGCGTCATACCACTTGTAATCGCCGGTAATTGTACCCTGCGACCAGTAGCTTTCGCTGACATTATTCTCTGAGTATTTGCCGTAGAAGTTGTAGCCATTAGCGGTCAACGCGGTATGCTGCGCCTCAGTAGAAGCCATTACAGTCAAACCAGACTGTGCGCGGAACTTCAGGCTTCTGCGCCCGTTAGTTGCATCGAAGTCGAGCGATGCGGCAAAGCCCATAGCAGAACAAGCATGAGTCTGGTCACCGTATACCGGGACCGTGCCACCGTAGCTGTATTCGTCAATCACTTGGTAAGCAAAGGTAGATGTACTGCCAGAAGTGGTTTCTGTACCATCCTGAGACCATCCGACATAAACAAACCGGTCACTGGAGGAGTTGCCCCATGCAGAAAATGTTACGTGCTGCGCCACGGTACACTCAAAAGCAGTGGTAAAGGTTGCCCAGTCTTGGGTTTTAGCCTTTAGCGCTTTCATTGAGTCCGTAACACTGGCCGCATCAGCACCCTGCGATAGGACAGCCCCGGTTGCTTCGGTAAGAAGTAGTGAGGTTGCCAAGTCACCCGATGCATAAGCCATCGCTGAATCTGCACCAGTTGTGGGGCTAGTGAAGATGAACGCTTTCGCCGTAGTGTCATAAGTCACGGTAACCACATCAGAACCGAATGTGTCTTGTATTAGCTCAGCTGCTGCTGCGTAACTGGTTACGCTTGAGAAGTTCAGTGACTGCGTTACGGCGGTACCATTATCAACAGTAAGGGTCAGGTCACCTGATAAAAGCTTGAGGCCTGCAACTGACAGAGAAGATAGCGAAGCACTACGCAAGAATGCTGCAGCAGCTGAGGTGTTGAATGCCCAGAAATATAACGCTCCTGGTGTAGATAGACTGTTATCGTAACCGGCAAAGTAGATATCAGCCATTGAGTATTCAGTAGATGAACTACCGAAGTAATCAGAAACGTCGTCAGCACTTGTGAAGGTTAGGAGCGTTCCCTGTGGCGCTAAGGCGTTATCAGTCAGAATCACTCCATTGAGATCAACTGCTGAACCGCCAGCCACAAGAACTCCCGGCGTGACGCTTACGTCAACCGAAATAGGAATAGCCATGATTTCTCCAAAAAAGAAACCCGCCGAAGCGGGTTAGAGGATGAGTGGTTTTAAAGTGTTCCGACCCCGGTTATTGTTACCCCTGCGGAATCAAAAAAGTATTGTCCGATTCGCACGTAGGCATCAGCCTGCATTGTCAGGTCAACACTCCAGCGGTCGCCGTATTGCTGCTCGGAGTCGATAAAAGCGGTCTGCCTTGGCTCGCCAGCGCTAATCGGTGAAACTGCATATCCCGTCGAGTTAAACGCCTCACAAGCCCACTCAGAGCGAAATACCGTAGAGATGAGGTTGCACATCGTCGCTGCCTCGTTGCCGTAGCAGTCAAGCTGCACGCGCCATAACAGTGTTCGGCGCATAACCTCGTTACCGGGCGTTGAAGATTGGTTCTCGTACTCGGTTCGGTTCGTTGACTTCGGATCAAGCCCGAGCGACGTCATGGTAATAAAATTTCCCGTCGGTGTGCTGACTCTGTTTTGCTGAGACTGAAGGACTTCGACATCGACTAGCTGCAGAAGAACCTTGCGCAGCGCCGTGAACATATCGCTCTGCGTGAGCGTCGAGCTTACGTTGTCTGCAAACATGCTATTACCCTCGTCCAGTCCGGCCATATCTCAGGCACAGAGACTACAAGCCACTTATCGTCACCAATAACGAAAATGTCTCCACCTTCATTGGCTTTGCGGTTTAGCCCGCACCAATTGCCATTCGTATAGATGCTCACGAACTGGCCCTGAAGGTTGATATTATCGATATGCTGTAAATCAGATTGACTGATAGCTTGCTTCTGCACCTTCATACTTATCGCGTCGGCGTATGATGGAGACTGCGAGCCATCACCATTGGTTGAATACCCCGTTGATTTATAAATTTGCGCCGTGACATTCGGGTTAACCACTGAAGTGACTCGGTTAGCTATTTTTCTCAGGTTCATTCATCCACCTTGTAATCAATTCGGTCACGCATGATGCCAGTGTCGATTAGCGGTTTATCAAATCCTTTGGCCTTAATAGTCGACTCAGCCAATGCAGGCTCGGTCAGAGTATTAATTTCCTCTTTGATATCTCCGGTCATCTTTTCACCCAGAAGAGCGAGGGCGGTACGCATATCGCCGTTAGTGTGGTTTACGGCACTCACTAGCGCACCCCCCCACTCCCCTGACTTCCTCACGATCGTGTTTCGCATGAATGGTCTTGGCGGTTGGTTATTGGCAGGGTTACCAAACTCATTGGTCGCCGCTACCATCGCAACACTGGTCCCGTCAGGGTACGTCGCTGACTCAACTATGCCGACCTTAAGTGACTTACCAGATTTGAGCTTTGCCAGCCTATCCTGAAGCGCCTTAAGGCCATTGCCGGAGACTTTGAGTGAAGATGCCATCAGAAACCTCGGCGTAAGTAACCACGCGTGTAACGTGACGCAGGATTTGATTGTCCTGGTACGTAGCGCATACGACGATACTTAGCAGTTAATGCCCAGAACTCAGCGCCATACCCGGTTTGGTCATACCATTGAGAAGCTGACGAGCTAGCCCAGCTAGAACCAACTGAAACGCTACCCTCTGACGCGGAAGATACCCGACCCACCATGCCTGATGGGCCGCTACCGTCTGTTCCTTGGTTAATTTCCGTCAGGTGCGCCGTGAGTAGCCATAACAGCACTTTGCGCTCCGTCAGGTCCTTAACCTTTGAGGATTGAGTGTTATTAACAATCAGAGTGGCTTCGTCAAAGAATGCGGATAATAGGCCAGTATCGATTGAGGCAAACTCAGGGTATCTGACCAAAAACGCCGCTGAGTCGAAAGCCACTATCCCACTCATGCCGCCGTGGATTTCTCAATCTTGAAGCGAGACTGAGGGATGCGCGTGTCTTTCATGTCCTGACGCAGACCTTGCAAACCAGATAGCAGAGATTCTTTCTCTTTAGTCTCTGCATCAGCGCTCTTACGGTCTTTCTGAGCGTAGACTAGGCCTTCTTTCAGGAACTTGTGTGTAGGGTTAGCTTCTACCCATGCAGACCACAACTGAGCATCAACTTCACTCACGCCTACAGCACCCTGTAAAAGGTTGCCATTAAAGTCTCGCATCATGGACTTGTTACAGCCATCAACCCGAAACGTCTTGCCATTATGCTCAAGTGATAAGCCGAACGGGACTTTGGAACAAACGGTAACGGTAGACATTAATTACACTCCAAGCATCTGCGCGATAGCAGAAGGTTGTTTAATGATTGCGCCCCAAGTACCAGCAGATTTCTTCTGCTTGTAGTTTGACGAGCCGATAACGACAGCGTGGTTACGCAGTTTCTCAGAGAATGCACATGAACCAGTTTCCTGACCCATGATGTCATCAGCGATTAACTGAATCAGCTCACCTGCATCAGTCGAGTATTCAGGGGCTGACACGACACGCAGACCTTTGTAGCGGCTTTGCAGCTCAGCTAATGCGTTAACGCCGTAGGAGTTGATGGTTGAGTTTAAGAAACCCTCTGTAGTCGGTGACACACCCAAAGTAAAACGACTGCTTATATCAACGTTACCGTTGTTTTGAGCAATAACCTGTTTGACAAGTAATGCAATGTCGTTGAACACAGCAACAGAGTCTTTATTCTCCCACGTAGTCTCACCATTTACCGTTTTAGGAGTAATAGCATCGTATAGTGATGGGTCATTAAGCATCCCGTAGTTCTTCAGCCCAGAGACGCCATAGAAATACGTTTTGTTCTGGAAACGGTTGATGGTGTTGGTTGCTGCACCCTGAACTTGAGAGACAAGGTCTAAACGACCAGCTGACGCCATTGCAACTTCACGCTCACCTAGCTCCAGCATGGTTTGGAATACAAACTGTTGCCGACTTTCGTAGTTGAAGTTCGCGCTCGCATTGCCGTTTTCATTAAAATCACCGTACGCTGAGGTAGTACCAGTTTGTTCAGCGATAGGGAATTCAGCGGCAGTCGTTAACCAGTCACCCATTTTCACTTCACCGAAAATCTCTGTTGCTCGCATTGGTGCGAACAGAACATCAATCGTTTTCGGGTCAACGTAAGTGGTGAACATGCTTAGCACGCCAGCACTTCCGGTAGTGGTCAATGTGGCCTGCGCATCCTGTGCGAAGCGTGAAGCGTCGCGCACTTCGTGCATGAAGTGAATGCCGTGGTCATTGGCTAATTGCGCGAGTACCGCGCGGTCAGAAATCTTCATTGTTATTCTCCGGTTCCGTTAACGCCGTAAATCCAAGTGCCGATTTGAATCAGCTCGTCAGCATCACCTGCGGAGCCTACATAAAACTGAGTCTCAACATACCCGTCGACAGTCGCGCCAGCTGAGCCAGTTGCGATTGACCCGTCGGCAGTCGATGTGAATACCTTTTGACCGATGGTGGCAGCCGTGGCCGTTTTAGCCCAGAAACTACCTTGAGTCAGGATAGTTACCGGGTTACCTGCAGGAATCAGCATTGAGCTTGAGCCGAGATATTCGGTGATAAGTGCTTGCTGTTCACGGTGGATGAATCCAGCCGGTGCGATGGTGCCTGCGTTGTACACTTCACCGTCTAAGAACCATGCGAAACGCGCTACCGTTGCGCCACTTGGGCCAGCAACTAATTGGCCTTCGCCGGCGAGTTGCTGGATTCGGATGCTGTGGTCAGCAAAGTCACCCTCGACCGCAGGGGCCATGTATCGATTAATTTTCTTCTGGAACGACATTATTTACGTCCTTTCAGTGATGGGAATAATTGGCTAAGGTCGCCGCGAGGTGCGGAGTCAGTTGCCATAGGTGCAGCGCTACGTTGCTTGCCTTGAATCGCCATGCCGACCATTGCCTTGAGTGCATTGAGGTCTTTAACGCCCTTATGGCCTTTGACTCCTGCCGCATCGAGAGCCATGTGGTAGATAGACTCTGCGCTATCCATCGCACCGACTTCACCGACTAAAGGCTTAACGTCTGCCTCGGCTTGGCGCATTGCTTGGAAACGACGAACTACCTTGCGCTCAATAGCAGCGGCGTCCATTGCTGGCTTGTCGTCTGCGTCTTCATCTTCGGATTGGTCATCCTCATCGGAGTCATTCGCCTGTTCGTCGTCTTGGTTATCCAAGTCTTGAGCTTGGCTATCGTCACCATCCTCGTCGTCTTCGTCCTCGGCTTGCTCATCGTCTTTTTCGTCAAGAGCAATCAAAGCGCGGCGAACTGCCTCGGGGTCAGCATCCTGTGCCAAAAAAGGCTGTAGGGATGCCATTAGCTTTTCAGCTTTGGTCATTGGTATTTCCTCGGGTTTAGAATCTCCGACTACAACATCAGAGCCAGTGCGCCCTACTTCAACGAGGGCTAGGTGATTCCCAACAATGTCACGCATCACGCCGTCATAGCGTTGACCGTTAACCTCGCCGGGGGTCATGTCAGGCCGATATCGGTAGCCTGGTGATAGTTCTTCTCTCGTTTCGTCCTGAATCTCAGCGATAGCTAAGGCATCAGTGACGATGAGGTCTGCTGTAACATAAATCCCGTTGAACTCGACATTGGAACCAACTGAGCCGACGACGGCCTCTTTAGGTGGCTCCTGTACATCGAAAGGAATATGTTTGTTTAGCAGGGGGATGTTCTTGAAAGTATCGACAGCACGCTTTAATTCATCAGGGTGTCGGTACAGTAGGTATTGCTGGTCAGGGTTAAGGCCAAGTTCCTTGTGTCCGGGTATCTCATATCCGTAATAGGGGCAGATATTAGCCTTTGAAATATTCGAGTTCTTCACTCGGAGATAGCCGTTCACATCGAACGAGCGTGCGGTAGCCCTGTCCAGAGCGAGATGCTCTAGTGTCATACCGTCCTCGTTATTATTTTTGTGTCATTTCCCAAGGCATTACGGCCTGCTGACTACAGCGACAGTTAATCAATTGACCGGGGAAAATATATTCGCCGTCAATGAATGCGCCTTTACTGAGGTCGAACATCAGCCTGTCTCTTCCCGCTTTTAGGTGGGATGGACGCGGGACTTTACCGCCACCGGAATGACGCCATATTGCATGGGTGATTCCGATGGACTTTTGCCTAGCTGTAACGATGACAGCGTTAGCTTTCGCTGATTGGTCACGAGCAATGAACGCCGCCCGTCTTTTCGTGACACCGTATTGCTCTTGCAGGTTGTCAGCGAGGTACTGCATGTCAAAGCCACGCGACACAGATTGCATCACGATAGTTTCGACACTGCTTAGGTGTTTTTCAGCAATGGATTTAATCAGGCCAACGTTTTCAGCAAGCGAACCCTCAAGTGCGTTTTTTACTTCTTCGCTCATGGAGAACTCGACCGTGAAGCCAGCCTTTTTCATCGCATTATGAAATCCTACGTCAGAGTACTTCTGAGAGGCGCTAATGAATTGAGATGCCAACTTATCGGCAACTCCATCAAATCGCTTTATCCAGCGTTTGGTTAACGATTTGATAGCCTTCTGCATTAGCTTGGCGGGTGAAGGGAGAGCATCTTGTGCTAACCCTGTCTTTCTGTACTCTGCACGCACCCAGTACATGATTGATTCGTGCATTTCCTCGACTAGCTTATCCAGCGCCTTTTCGTACTTCTGCCTGACAACTGCATTAGGTAATACGGGGTCAAGTAGCCGCCCGGTCAGCTTCAGATTCTGGCTCGCCTTCCTCTTCTTGCTCGTCGTCATCGTCTACCCCGGTATCAAATTCAGCGTGTAGGTCAATCCCAGCAAAGCGAGAGTTCTTATCACCTTGCAGAATCGATAGCGCACTATCTCCATCAATGATTTGGCTTGTGACCAACGTTGCGAGCGTGTCAGCCTGATTCTTCTCGACCTCTGATTTCTCAAGTTCGGAAAGCTGGTAAAGCGGCTCGAAGTCAAACCCTATGGCATCATCAATCTCACCGTAGAGATGCAACTGGACCACCTTAAGCGTCTTTTCAATCTCATCGCGTAAGTCAGCTTCTTGTCGCGCCATGATGTAGTCATAGAACACGCGAATTTCACCATCACTTGAGGCGTTTAGGCCCGATGGCGTGATGCCGAGTAACTTGACGATCGGAATTGACGAGATGCCGGCCATTTGCTCTTGGGACTGAGCCTGCAATGCATCGAGACCAGATAGCGGGATATTAAACTGGAAGAACTCTTCTTGGTCCTTATCTAGCAGCATGACCCCGTTGTTATCGCGAAGCATTGCAAATATCTCAGCGCGGCCCTGCAAATCATCTTCAGTTCCGCCCTGTAGCGTTGACTGCATGTTGGTCAGAATGCCGCTTGTACTGAATGAGCGAATCATCGTGTTAATGGCGTCGCGGGTGCTAATCCAATTATTGATGGTCGGCTCACACATCTGCGAGATACTGATACCACCGAATGCAAACGATGCTTTGAGCATGTCAGGCACAGGGTTGCTGATAATCGTACCGAGGCGCGTATGGTGCGTGAGTTTTTGGAAAACGTACCACTCAGACGGCTTGTAGTAATCGCGGCGCAGCGGGTTAGTGCTATTGAATATCCCCGGATAGGTCCACATCGGCTCGACGTTAACCAGCCCACGAAAGCTACCCTTGGTAACTTTGAATTTATTCAGAGTTAAGATGTTAGAAAGCTCATCAGGGTTATCACTTACTAGGCCAGAGCCTTTCGGCATGTCGAGGTCGTAATAGAACTGACCCCGACCGAAGTAACCGTCATCCTCGAGCACTTTGCGAAACGACTCTTGGATTTTTAGCCGCTTAAACTCTTGGGTGATTTCGATGACCTTCTGGTCACGCTCACCGCTTTCGTCATCACCGTGGACTTTGATATTTATCCACTTGCGGGTCATCTCCTCAGCGATAACGCCCACTATCTTTCGAAACTCAGGCTTCAGGGCAAGTTGCGCAAGCACCGGATAGCCGGGAAAGAACACCTGATACAGGCCAGCATCGTTAATCCAGTTATATGGCGTGTTATCCTGCGCCATTATGGAATCGTAAGCGAAGCTAGGAACAACTCCCGGGGGCGGCTCGTATCGTTCTACTTGTTTCGGAGATTCGTAGATTTTGCTCGCGCGAGCTATCCTCATTGGAGCTTTTTCTGCGCGTGGTTCATCCTCCCGCTGAGGTGCAGGATTCTGCTTTTTCTTCCAGAACATAGTTATCGTCTCAGCAGTGCGGGGTTAATTTTTATTGGTTTTCTGATTATCGGAGCGAAGGCCATAATCAGGGAGTCAGCGAGGTTGGGTGATGGTATGCCGCGCTTTTTCATATCTGGCTTACTTTCAACCTTGACCCGACCGTTGAGGTCATAGGTCACCCATGGTCGAGATAATTCAGCCTTGAGGTACTCAATCTCTTTTATACCAGATGACAGGCTGATTAGTTGCTCAGGTGGGTATTCCTCACCCATCGTTACAGCTCTAAATGTCTTATAGAACCTATCGCGTACCGCCCACCATGCCTGAGCCTTGACGTTGGAGAACATATCTTTGTTCTTCTTGCCAAGAATGTACTCGCGCTCTGGGTCGATAACTGATCCGCCAGCATTGAATCCTTGCACGTTAACCGATGCTACACGCCCGTAGTGAGCTTTAACGCCAGCACCCACACCAATTGAGTCGTACACGATTTCATCAGCACCATGCTCGATAGCGTAATGATGAACCCTATCTGCGCTCGCTATCACATCACCCTTATGCCATTGCTCTGAGAATAAACACACAGAGCCGTGCCTGAATGTTTGCGCACTGGTATCTTCCCCCTCGTCGGCCACGTCGAACCCGATACGCTTCTCACCGACCGGTTCAAATCCTAGCTTAATGTGAGCATCGACCGCAGCAGCAATCCACGAAGGTTTGATAATCGCCATCTCACTATCCGCAACTGGCTCACCCTCCCAGATATGCAGGTAAAGGTCATAGTCCTTTCGCTTGCATTCTTCCATCTCAAGGCGAAGCACCTCGGGGAAGTGTGGGTTTTCTGAGTAGTTAACTGTGAGCAAACAAATATCGTCGGGAGGAGATGTGACGAATCGCTGATAGGTATCGTCCAAAATGTTCTTTGGATTGAACGATATCCATATTTCAGAGCCTGGCTTACGAATAGTCGGGATAAGCACATCCCAAGATTCCTTGGTTACCGCCTCAGCCTCTTCAATCCAGCAGATATCGACACCTTCAAGCGATTTAATCTTTGTCGGGTTATTCTTGATGCCGTAGAACATAAACTCACTATTAGTGTGTACATGGCGAATACTACGGCTTTGCACTTCAAATTCATGCTGGTAGCCATGTCTCGCTATCGTGTCATCTAATAGGCGGATAACGGAGTCGCTAATGCTGTTCTGGAGTTCGCGGGCGCAGAGAAAGCGATAACTCCCCCGCCGCGCTATTTCAATTAGCAGCCGAGCAATTGTCCAACTTTTCCCTGACCCGCGACCACCTTTGCCACTTTGTAGCGATGCGGTTCAGTAAAGGGTAAGAATATTTCGTTGATTGGCGTCATTTGCTGAATAGGTTCGTCAGTGGAGGAAGGTTAGCAATGTTGAAAGTACCTTTCATTTCAATCACCTGCTTATCGAGTCCAGTTAGCTTTGCTTTTGCCATAGTGGCTGCTACTGCGGCTGATGACTGAGGTGTTTCAGATGTTAATGCTGCCGTACGGGCTTCCTCTAACTCAGCCAGTAATGAATCAACGGTGACACTGTGACGCTGTTGGATATCGCCGCGTAACTCTTTGAGCCTTAGTGCAACCTTAGCGTTGTCGAGAAGTTTACATGCGTTAACGTGAATTGCTTCAGGTTTCATCTTGTCAGCAGCATACGCCGTCCGGTAAGCCTCAGAAGCATTACCTTTCTCGATGTATGCCTGACAGAATTTTTCTTGCTTAACTGTCAGACCTGCCATTGTCTAATCCTTGTTGATTGCATTAAACAGCACCCGATAGGATGCTCTGTGATGCATACTATTTTGAAGCGATTATTCAATTCACCCATTGATATTGAATCTATACTTATAGGAATTTTACTTAGCAGACTAACGATCGGGTTTGTAATGGAAATAAAACTAGATATAGCTAAAAGTATTCTGATTAGAATTAGGCATTCTTACCCGAGATCGCTTGGGTCGGATGGGTATAAAGAACTTTCTGATGCACTAGGAAGCGATATGTTATTAGATGGATACCTGCTCTATCTCAAGGAAAAAGGGCTAATACACGCAGAGATGATGTATAACCGCACCGAAGGGGGTTTCTGGTGGGTCAATACAAGCACCCTGAGGGTATCTGCAAAAGGTATCGATTGGTTAATGTAGATATTTATCATCTAACTAGAAAAATTTATGAAGCATGTGATTTATCACTTGCTTACCATTAGGTTCTAATTTTAATTTGTGACAATCTCCGCATTACCGCTCGAAAAGCGAACAATACGCACAATTTACCTACCGGATACATTTCATTGGTATCAATCATCACCGATTACTTTCACATTAAATATGGTGATGGCTATGGACATAACTTATCTGGTAGACATTAATGGCGTTAGCTCGAAGATTTTTTTAGCCAACGGGGTATATCACTCTAATAGAAGAGGTGAGATCATTAAAGCCTCGGCCAAGGATGATTTTAAAGATAAATTAATCAAAAAATACGGGCTATCTGAACAGGCCGCCCTAAAAATTGTCAATCATTTTGAGTAATCGGGCACAACTATTAAGCTTTACGTGCCAACAGCATTTTTAGAACACGCGCATTTCGAATGAAGTCCTAAATTTAGAAAAATTGATGAACTGGAGTTAGATATGTATAAGTCAATTTCTCTTTCGATTAATGGCGTTTTAGTTGAAATGATTACTTCCCAAAATGGCTACTCTGCTCAAATCCGAGGTCGTACTTTTACTGCTGCATCTAGACAGGAACTCGCTGAGATTTTAATTAACAATTTTCAATTCAAGCCCAAAACAGCACTAGAGCTTGTGCAGAGTGTGATGTAACAGGAGAATTTATGACTAATTTATTTTTAATACTCCTAGCCGTAGTTTCTGGAGTTGTTGCTATATGGGCAGGTGCTTCTTACTTAAAAGAGCGAGCATGGAAATCTAATGGTTTCTGATACAGACCGAGAGCCGTTGTGAAAGTGGCTCTCTTTTCCTTTAAAATCAGCAAGCTCAAAATTGAGCCAACCACGCAGCCAACATGTCAAGATGTTAAGCGCTTGTCTCTTCGGGATGCTGTTTTTTTAATCCGGTATTCTTCTGTGCAATAGATGCAAGCGCCGTTGTTTGTCTTCCGTATTGGCATTTGGTGCTTCTCGCATACTGAACCTCTGTAGGTTTTCTCACTTAATGCGAGAGCTATCTTTCTTGATAAGAAAAAGGCGATTAGAGTAGATTCATTATTTTTTCCATGATAGCAACTATCGATAGCTTTCTGTCTCTTTCTGCCAATAGAAATCTTATATATTTGGCTTGTGTGTCTTCCTTTATTTATACAGTCGTCCATATTTTCTTTATGGGTCGCGGGGATAATGTGCTCAGGGTTTACGCACGCTGGATTATCACAGGTATGCATTAACTCAAGTTTTGATTGGTCATAATCTCCGACTAGCATTAGATATGCCACCTTGTGAGCACCTAAGTTATGAGATCCAATTTTCATTCTTCCGTAACCACAACGGTCTTTACTGCCCAGGAACACCTAGCACCCTGAATTTCCATCAACTTCAACTCTATTCATCAACCTTACGGTAAGCGGCTTTCTGATTTCGAGTGATTTAAGATATGCAACATTGAACATAGTCGCCTCACTATCGCCAATTAGTGAACGCAATCAGGACGTTGGCGTAACGTATTTTCGGGGATCAGCCTAGATTGCGTGCATAAAAAAAGCCTCGCCTTAGCGAAGCCTTACTATTCTTTCTCACCTTCCTTTCAGGCCATCAACTAAAGGATTCGAATAACTGTCGTCTTAATTCGTTAGCGTCTTTCAAGTGGTAGTTGAGTCGGACGTGTTCAGCCAGTGACTGTTGGTAGTCTTCGAGCATCGATGCACTACCCATCAGCTTTTTCATCTGCCGTCTAAAGTCATCCTTACTGTCTGCGTACATGACGTGATCGCAATCGACTTCGTTAAAGTACGGCCGCACCTTGGAAGCGATGAATGCCAGCCCTTTCGAACCGGCCTCTAGCATCTTGAGGTTCGACTTACATTTGTTGAAGGCGCTGTCTGTTAATGGGGCCAGTGCACATTGGTGACCGTCCAGTAACTCCATATAACTCGCCAGCGGCTTAGAGTTCTTCAGTCGCACACTGCCGAGTGATGAAAGTATCTTGTTCCACTCTGCATCATTAGGCTTAAAGCCCGCGATAGTGACGTTTTGGTCAACCGGTAATTGTTGAAGGTCTTCACGATGAGATGAGCCGCCAGCCCAGACAAAGAATGTATCTGGTTTTGATTGGGCCTTTTTAAACTGACCTTTATCGTAGTCAATAGCGTTGGGGACTACTACGACATTACGGTTATGCTCTCTAACCTGCGAGGCAAGGAAACTTGTTGAAGCTATTACGGCGTCAGCTGCTTTTAAGCATTCGATAATTGTTTGACTGACTCCCGCCATCTTGAACCGGTCAAACAGGTAATGCCCTGGTTCGAGGTTCCAATGGTCGTCAATATCGATAACTACCTTATACCCTGCTCTCTTCTTGGCGAACAATTCTTGTAGACCGCCAGTCGGCATCCGGTTGGCCCAGAATACAGGGACTTTAGGATTGGCGATTTTTCCCGATTGCTCCATTTGCTGATAAGGCGCTACAACACGGTGGTAGTCGCACGCAGTATTCGGTCTTAGGTCTGGAAATAGCATGGTAGGGAAATCGTCTTTATCACGCGTATGGGACATATATCGGCCCCTCGTTATCGACTAAAGATTGCAAAAGTTTCTCTCCTTTCTCCATGCCATCTTTTTTTACTTCTGAAGAGACAACGGACTTTTCGAAACAGGAATACATATCCTCAACATGAATCGAGTGAAGAAGTTTCAAAGGTATTTCCCATCCGAATCCGTTTTTGCTTCCTAGCCCAGCAAGGTGGGCGCGGTATGCATAACTAACATCTTCTGGACCGTATTTACCATAAGCCAGATCGAAGTAACCGATAGTATCGACGCACTTACGAGTTACCATGGAAAATTGGACGGTTACTCCACCACATATCAGCATCCCATCCTCATAACCTGATGGGTCTTTATCAAATATGTGTGGCCAGCCAATGAAATCTAATCCGCGATTTTTTGCGGCGTCGACTGCGAAGCTCACCCACTCTTTACGCATCGGCCATACGTCATCGTCCATAAGGAAAATAACTTCACACCCGTTGTCATAAAGCTCCTTGAGAACTCTGTTTCTCGCATAGCCCGGGCCTTTACGCTCTTTATCTTCATAGACACTGATAGTCACTTCTTCACCACAGAGATAATCAGGTAAATCTCGATCACCTGTAGTTATTACTCCGATGCCTATTTTCATAAATTCGCCCTTAGTCATTAAAATCTAGGCCACTCGAAAATGGCCTATGTTTTGATTACTTAGCTTGATGCGGCTTCAGTGTTGGCTGAGTCATCAGTTGATGCTGACGCACTGTCATCAGATGAAGTAGCGTCAGCAGTTGCTTCGGCCGGTGCATCAGCAGAAACATCGGTGATTTCCAACACTGGCGCGTTCTCTTGCAGATGCTTAGCAAGGACCGCAGCTTTTAGGTCATCGTATTTGTTAACCAGAGCAGCAATCTCAGCCGAGGTTAATTGAACAGTTACAGACATGATTTCTCCTTAAGAGGATTTAGTGACTAATTTTTTCGCAAGGGCTACTAACTCGTCCCACTCGGTATCAACGTCGTGCCCGATATTGATAAGAAGCTCTTTAACCTTACTCAGAACAGAGTCGGTTGATGGCTCAGTGGTCGTGGTAGTTGTAGTTGTTGTGCTCGCAGCTACGGGCGTAGCGGCGGTCGTGGTTGCTGCATCGGTCGTAGCAGCTGTGGTATCGGCAGTAGTTGTGGCAGTAGTATCAGTCACATAACTTTCCTTCTTCGTTGTCAGCCAGGTGATGGCTTCGTTAAATATGCTCATTTTTTATTATCTCCACACTTCGCATCCCACTTATCGTTATGCGCGTTAATCTCCCGTACAGTACGGATATCCATTAACTTGTAGTCATTGGCATGAGTGTAGATGGGAGAGAAGAGCGTGCAGGATGAGTCAGAGACGACGTATTTAATCTGTGGTGTTGTACTTCGATCCTTGCAACTTACTACGAGCGGCAGAATCAGACAGAGAAGCGTTAGACGAATCGGCATTTTTGGCGACCTTGATAGTAGCGGCTTGAGTTTGGGTCACTGCCTGTGATTCTTTCACCTCTTCCTGAGCAGTCTGGACATCAGCTTTGGCCTGCGTTTTAACTGTAGCCACCTTCTTACTGCCGAACCAGGTAGCAACTAAAGCCGCGATCACTGCAGCGCCACCAATCAACACAGTCTTGAAGCTTGCCAAAAGCGTTAGAATCGCGGTCATGGGTAACCTCGCATCTCATCAGCTTTATTTTTTAGCTTCGGTTGCCGGACATATTGAGCGACGACAGCTAACCCCATCAAACAGGGGCTGACGTAACTAAGAATGTGCGGGGGAACGAGGCTCTTTAAGTCAGGAGGCAGAGAATTCCAGGTATTGAGTGCAGCATCAGGAAACTGCATGAAGATAGCACCAAGCGATGCACCTACAGCGCCTAGCCAAACAGACCAGGTCTTCCACAGAAGTCGGGCATGTTCGACGAACTCAATGCGGGTATATTTTCGAATCATCAGCAGGATGAATGCTGCGAGGATAATGACTAGCGGGATTACAATAAAAATCATAATGCAATCCTGTTTGCTAGCCATCCATACTCAAACGACTCATTTGCTGGCCGCTGCTCTGCTAATTCAACATAGCGAGCACCCTGCAAGCAATTTAGTGCCGTGAGTAAGACATTAATACCTGCCGCGCCGCGATAGGAGATAAATGCCCGTAAGGCATAAATCGTTCGCGGACCAATCTGACCATCGGCAGTAATATCTGGATATTGCCGCTGCTGGTTATTTAGCACGTTGAGTGAGCGCTGAAGAAAAGTTGTAGCGACCTTTGGCCCCATGTTAACGCCGGTATCGCATAGCTTTGCAGCCACTTCGGTCGATAACGAGTTAACCTGGTCAAATCCGGGTCCCGTCCAATAATCTGCGGTTAGGATGTTTAACGCTTGGTCTCGGGTGAGGGTTTTCATATCTCCGGTAAATCCATGCGCGCGGGCTACGGCCTGAGTGATACCCCAGTTAGTAGGACCACCTTTGTCGTTAGGGTTGTTAACGTAGCCGCCCTCTTTACCAAGGATTGAGTTAAAGATATCGTCTTTAGTCATCGGGTGCTCCGTAGGTTTTACGCCACGCCCTTTCCTCTCTCGCATCGCGCTTCCTCTGAAAGTAGAGATTGACGATGAATGTAAGGACCGCGAGGATAAAACCTCCAATTGTTAGCCATTCGTTCAAGGAAACACTCCCAGATATAAATGTCGCCCCAGACGTTACGTATGCTGCTGTAGTGGTGACTTTATCGGGCATAGTTTGCATCTCACACCTCCGGTAAGGGTCGGTGCTGTGTGTGTTGAAGAAAAGGAAAGGAATTCACCTGCTGCCGTAGACGCTTTCGTCAGTCATTGAGGTTTTTACGGGTCGTCGATTTTGGCAGGAGGTGAAATAAAAAAGGCCTCACCGAAGTGAAGCCTTGAAATTTGGGTATAAAAAAAGCCCTCGGGGTGAGGGCGAATAAAAATATCTCTATTCAGGAATCGCCTCTGAGTCCGTCAGCAGGCTGTATGGTATAGCGGCACTCAATCATGAATGATGATAAATCCCTATTCCTCGGCGCTATGTATTAACCATAGTGCAGTAATGCGATTATGCAAAAATAGGCATAAAAAAACCCCGCCGAGGCGAGGTTTATAATTTGGCTTGATGAATAAAGTGTAAATTCCCATCATTAGAGTCAAATTTACCCAAGAAAGTGCCAAATTGCAAGAGCAATCGTTTGTGATTAGTTAATTTCCTCGAAAGAGGTAGTAACTAACCGTAACATGCTGTTTGCATGATTCTCTGATTTCTCCAGTTCAGTTATAAGCGACTCATAAAATTGAGTTACCCCTTTTTTCCATTGGTCAGCAGTGACGTGACTGGATAGCGCACGATAAACTGATGCTGCTGGCAGTTTATTGAAGCCCTTCCCCCCACATCGTTCGCATTCCTTTTCAGTAAATACGCCAGTCCGTTCCGTCATCTCACGATTACATGCCCTGCCAGTTCCCTTGCAGTCCTTACACCTCGCCCCGGGCGTTGCTGCTGATCGGGACCAAGCTGAGAAAGCAAAAGTTGCGAGAGTTTGCACCACTTTCAATTTAATATTGGTTTCAAGTTTGCGTAAGGCTGCCACCTTGCCGCAATGCTTGAGTCCATGTTGTGTTAAAAGTCGTATCGCGTTTTTCTTATCGTTCTCGCTCACTTCCATTTTACCGTTGAAAGCACTGAAACCGAGTGGAGAACGACTCTGAACCATCCCTAAAGCACCCATCACGTCAGTTCCGGTTAATGTCTCTGAAACGGTTGCTCTTGGGGAGTCGGTAAATTGCGGGGATTTTGGTGAGTGAAATTTAACGGCGCTTTCTAAATTCATTACTCCTCCGCTTATTGCCGGGTTGGGCTGGATAGCTCTGTGGGGTTTTGTACTTGACTGTTGGGGTTATGGGTGAGAAGTGGTTAAGGAGTTTGGTCAGCCAGTGCATATATCCTCCCATGTCAGTAATGATTCATCGTCGAGCGCTCTGACTTGCATACGAATCCCCCCGCCTTTTCTCTTGGTTATGCGGATAATTGATAAATGGTCTATCTGTGAATCGTCCAACCAAAACCCAGCCTTCGTTAAGGCGTCAAATAAGCCTTTTAAGACGTTATCTAAGTCGCGCTTGCGGTTATCTGGAGGTGAGGCGTAAATAGTTACTGAGAGCTTCTGAGGGAGTTTTAACGCTAGGTCTTGTTGCTGGATGATACTGTTAACTTCTTCTGCAAATTTTTCGGCTTTCTCGCTTAGGTAATTCCTGCCCCTAGCGTGTCGGTAGTTGGTATTGTTCGACGGTGGCCACGGAAGCGTAAGCCTGTATTCGTTCATATCGATATAAGCCCCTCTTGTAGCCAGATTACTTGCGTCCGCGCCATTCCCTCTAGCGCACACTCTTTCGCGTACTCCGCGTCAACCGTGCGGGTCCGGCGGTCTATTTCGTCGTGGCATTGTTGGCAGGCGATTGTTGCAATGAGGTCTGGCGGTTTGATTCCGGTACCACATAGGCCAGCTATCCGGATGTGAGCCAATATGCTCGTTTCAGGGTTATGACTGCATACCCCGGGGATTCTAACTTGGCACTCACGACCGCGAGCCGCTAGACGTAGCTTGTTCTTTGCCATCACTCCCTCCTAAATCGTAAAAGTTCGGATCCTTAGCCTGATATATCGCCTCGCAGGCTTCACACCATCTGCCGTCTTCTGACGGAAAGCCACAGGCTGTACATGGAGTTTCCATTATCGTGTCCTCAGCATTCTTAGTTCTCTGACCTGCTTTAAGTGGTCGGTGTAGTGGAAGGTTTTGACTTGCGATTCGAGGGGGATAATTTTCTTTCTGTAGGCTCCGGTTCGCCTGAATATCGCGCTATCCATAGCGACTTGAGTAACCGTTTTAGGCATCTTTCGAATACCTCGTATAAACCATCAATCGACCTCGAATTACGATATGGTTATGGCAGTCTTTATCATTCATATGCTCGTAAACCGTGCCCCTATTAGCATTTAGTTTTCTAGCTACCTCAGAAATGTTGTGGCGGTTCTGGCTGAGTAATACGGGTATTGATGTGATGTGCTCACTCATTCTTCCTGTTTCCTCTGTAGTTCTCGGTACTCGCAATTCTCAGGTACGGTCAGTAAGCACCCGATACTCTGCGCCCATGATTCGACTTTGCTCAGGTAGTGATGCATATCGCCAGTTGTTAACTTCGACGTATGCTTTAGCTCCTGAACGAGTTTTCTCTCTCCGGTTACAACGTCCACTCTTTCGATTTCCTCATAGCCCAGATAGCTGTGTTTCATCGCATCCTTGACCCATTCTGGAGACGCAAAGGTTCGACCGTTACGGATTAAGTAGCGGCTGATTTCTGAGTACCAGAGGTGTTGAAGGCTGTTCTGAGATAGGCTGCGACGCTCTCGCCAAGGTTCAACCTTGATTCGGTAGCTATCGCCAGATTGGAGCAGTTCTGAGAGTTGTTGGCCTATGGCCTGAAAGTTAGTGGAGTGTAACCGGAGTCCGTCTTTGGGATGTTCATTGGCCTCCTATTCTTAGGTAATGATTTCAAGTTGTTGACTGTGTTTTGTAGTAGTAGCCTAAGTAAAGGTGATGATTTCATCTAACTGTGGGATTTAGAACACGGAAATGTTCAATACAAAAATTAGATAGAGGAGTACTATGATGAGCCAAAAACTCATTACTTTTGCTAAATCATTCATCAATGGTGATTTATCTGCTGAAAATTTCGCTGACCCATATATAGAAATGTGGCATACAGAAGGAAACAACAATCTACTTACAATTGATGGAAGGGATGTCGATGAAGCGTCATCAACTATATTTTGTTTGGCAGACTGCTTTAATCCGGATCCTGACCGAGAAGAATACGAGTTTGATGAAATTCAGTTAAGAAAAGAGGTTAAAGCTACTCTAGAAAAATTCCATCTTATCTGATTATTTTAACCATACTGGCTAGTATATAGCTGGCCTTGAGCGGTGTAACTCACAGGGTATATACCATCAACAAGTTAATATTATCGCCGTATTCTTGGCTGTATTTCTTCTATTGGGCTGACACTTTATTCATTCCCTAGTATATCCCTCTCCTACTGACATAAAAAAACCGCTTTAAGCGGTGTGGGGGTTAGAGCTCTGATTCACCACCGAGGGCATCGACAAGACTATCAATCAGCAAATCCAGTTCGCCAGTAAGCAGCACAAAGTCAGCATCGAACCTCGCCTCGGGTTCTTCGCGGGAAATATCATCGTTCTGCTCAAGTAGCGTGTCGGTGAATTTAATGCGCTTGAGTAGCGACTGGTCAGTGAGAGAAAACTGGATGCGTTCCTGCCAATCAAGGCCAACACCGGTAACGCGCTTACCCGCTTCGATGTGGGTTGATACCTCATCGCTAACAAGGTCTTGCTTCTTGCAACGAACGGTACCGCCATCTTCGAGAGTGGCTTTCAGCTCTGCCTCATCGAGTAGCGTGAATCCATTACTTACCGAACCGGAACGGACCCATTCGGTCATAGTTACTTCTGGTGGTGTTTGCATAGTCAGAGGGATGATTGGTAGCGAACCAATGCTTTTGCGCAGCAGTGCCAGAGCATCTTCGGCGCGCTTGGCGCTGGCAGCGTCAACGACCACAAGTGCCTTAGCTGGATTCAGCCAGATTCTTACCTGAGATTCACGACTGAAGGCTCGAGGCAATAACGTGTGGATTACTTCGTCTTTCAGTGAATCTTTCTCGGCCTTCTTCAGCTTGCGCTGCTGCTCGGCTTCCAGTTTTTCAATCTTCGCATCAAGGTGCTTTTTGATGACGTTTGATGGCAGGATTTTCTCTTCAGTCTGAGCGGTGATTAGCGCCTGACCGTTAGCGATATGAATCAAACTATCAAATTCGCTGCCCATCGGTGGCACCCAGCCCATAGATATTTTGTCTTGCGAGCCGCATGGTTTAAATGCACAGCTTTCAAGTTGTTCCTGCATAGTCTCCAGATTAATGGCGTCACGAGTCAGTCGGTAGATAACCGCATTCTTGAATGGTTTCATTGGGGATTCCTTGAGATTATATTTTGATTTTTTTGCTATTTCGCATAATGCGAACGAGGTATTTAGAGCTTAACTGAAGAGCGAAACGGACTAGCTTGCTTTCGTTTTCTTTGATCCCGGGGAAAATGCCACAGAAAATTGTTCCATGTATCCCCTCCGTGTATGACTCAATAACATCCCAATCAGAGTTGTCTACTCTCACTGCGCCCCCGGTAGCTATCCCATGTGAAGGCCAGAGTACATCCGCCGCCATCATTCATCCGATCAATTACGCGCTCACCGATAAAATCTGATAGCTCGTCTTTCGGTAGGTTGCTAATCAGGATTGTCGGCTTCATTTTTTCGTAGCGAGTGTTGATGATTTCAAACAGGATTAGCTTCTCTGACTCGCTGCCGAACTGTACCCCTACCTCATCGATGATGAGTAAATCAGGATTGGTGTAAGCTGAAATCACCTCATGCTCAGTCATGTCGGAGGACTTACTCCAAGTAGATTTGAACATACGGGCGATACGCAATGCCGTGGTGAACAGTGCTGAGTCTTGATGCTCAAAAATAACGTGTTTCGCGATGGCCAGTGCAAGATGGTTTTTACCAGTCCCCGGCTTACCACACATAATCAGCCCGCCGCCCTGCTTCAGCCGCTCAGGCCATTTTGAGGTGTAGGCCTTACAGACCTTCAGGCACCGTTCCGCTTCGGCATTCGATGGGGAGTAGTTATCTAGCGTTGATTCTTTGAATCGCTCAGGTAGGTTGAGATTGTCTATCAGACGGTTAATCTCTGATTCCTTTTTCCGAGCTGCCATCTTCTCCTGCTCAGCATGGAGATTAGTAATTTTGTCTTGCAAGCAACCAGGGCACTCAGAAGGCCTTGTGGGGATTTTAATTCCTCCAGTTGCCTTGCGGGTCCGTTGGTCAAACTTACCGTGTTTGTCACATACTGCCGTGCATACCTCGACAACGGTATTCGGTATTTCTTCAGGTGGCGCACTCAGGATATGAATATTCCGCTGAAGCTGCTGTATTTGCTCTTCGTAGTTCATGTTGGCCCCTATGCCCATGTGGGTGTCTCAGTGGTTCCATAGTCTTTCGCGGCGAAGTTATCGGCCTTTGGTTTTGGTCTAGCCACAGGCTTAACTGGTACCGCCCCTTTAGGCTCAAATAATCCCTGCCAGCCATTAGCAATGCTGTTATTGATTATCTGCTCAGGAGGTACACCTATGTCACGGCACCTAGTCAGGAGGTTGATAATCTGGGTAACTGATTGCTGAGACTTAATTGGTTTCTTGAGATCGTTCCTGAATGCTATCCACGATTCCCAAAGCTCTTTTGAAATCCAATCGGGAAGAATGCACTCAAGAGGGTCAAACGATTTAGATTTCTGGGGGACTATAGGGGGTTTATTTATATTGTCTTTTGTGTGTCCCTGTTTTGGTGACAACGCTGTCACTGTTTTGGTGACACTTTTTGTCACTGTTTTGGTGACACTGACACCGTTATGGTGACAACCTGTTATTTGCCACTCATTCAGGTTTTTATTTGGGCCAATTTTGTTGCCATCCATCATTAATACTTTCATAGCTAGCAATTCATTTTTAGCCTTATTCACCTTCTGTCTTGGAAGGTTAGTAAGCTCACTTAACTGGCTATCAGCAATGCGATCCGTCTTCTTGTTGAAGCCGTATGTCTTCCGGCAAACAGCATGTGCAACCTTGGCCTGATTTTTAGTAAGGTCAGCTCCTATCAGCTCTTCATACAGTTCGTTTGCCAGACGAGTATAACCATCGTCTGTATCTGCCACGCGCTGCTCCACGACCTGCAAATCAGGTCTTATTGGGGATATATTCGATAAAGCGGGTTCAGCCATAGATTCCCCCTTTACTGTTTACATGATCAGTATTTATTGTCATAATTACCTCGTTAAGTTGATTACTTAGCAAATCGGTAGTTCTCAAAACTCGATTAGCATTTGTGAAGAAGTCACTGTTCCCGCAGTGGCTTTTTTATTTGTCAGAACCGCAGCAAATCTCTTTGCCAGTTCCACTATCTCGTGGTCATCCACTCCGTATTCCAGAATGGCTAATGCCAGTGCTGCTTGAGCAAAGAATCCCTCTTTCATGCGACATACTTTCGTGTCAGTAAGCCCCATCAGTTTGGCGAACTTCGTCTGCCCCATTACAGCCAGCTTGCCGAGTAGTTGTGATTCAATACGCATAGCCTTTTTGCGGTATTTTTCAGATTCCATTTGGTAATATCCTTGTGTGTTTAGTTGAGCGATCAGCTAATAGCTGAATGCTTAGAATTGGTTCCCCACATTTCGGCAGGGGCGCAGATTATTAAAGAGCGGTGTTACTAAGCGGCGTTCGGTGGAACAAGGTCGTCAAATGAAACTGAAATACCTTTTTCCTTGAGTGCTTCGATAATCTTTCTGCACTTAGCGACGCTTAAATCTCTACGACCGTTTTCGTAGTGACAGATGGCGCCGGCAGTTTTAAGTCCGATAGCATAAGCAAGTTCACTTTGAGTCATGCCCAGCCGCTCACGGATGTTTCGTAGGTTGTTCATGATTTCCTCCTTTGAATGGTTAAAGTATACATTTCGTATCTTAAATAGACAAGATAAATATACATTTTGTGTCTCGTTTATATTTATACGGATTGTATTATTTAGGGATGAATATGAAATGGTATGAAGTGGCCAAGATCCGCATGAAGGAATTGGACATCAATCAAGAGAAGTTGGCCGAACACCTGGATATGACTAAGGGTGCGATTAGTCATTGGCTGAATGCTAGGAGAGAGCCAAGCCTAGATGACATAGCAAAGATAATGAAATATCTAGGCTTTAGGGAGTTTGTCGTAAACCATGACGGAACTATCTCTACTACTGGCGGCAATGAAAATGTCAGCAACTTAATTCCATACAAGCCGGGCAAAGAATATCCCGTCCTCAGCTCCGTTCAGGCCGGTTGTTGGGCTGAGGCTATCGAAGCATACACCTTAGACGAAATAAGCGAATGGCTTGAGTCTGACGCCCATATTCAAGGTGAAGCATTCTGGCTCAAGGTCGAAGGTGACTCGATGACAGCACCGACAGGCCAGAGCGTGCCCGAAGGTAACTACGTTCTGTTTGATACTGGCAAAGAGCCAATGAACGGTAGCTTGGTTATCGCCAAACTCACCGACTCAAACGAAGCCACGTTCAAGAAGTTAATCATTGATGCTGGCCAGAAGTATTTGAAGGGATTAAACCCAGCGTGGCCAATGGTCGCAGTTAACGGTAACTGCAAAGTTATCGGCGTGGCTGTAGAGGCTAAGATGCGGTTTTTGTGAGTAATTAGAGCTCTGTAACTAGTAATTAAAAACAATACTTGTTGATAACAAAATAATCTAAAGGAAAGTGATGGAATACGGGGTAGATGAAGCTGGAACAATTCCTCATGTTATTGAGATAATCCGCCCAATGAAGGAAGGTTCAACAGAACCTTATCTTTGTAAGTGTGATGATGGAATTTTATATGTTCTTAAATCAAAGCCTTCTATGACGCCTAAGAATCTTTTAGCTGAATATGTTTCGGGTTGTTTGGCTAGCAAGTCTGGACTCTATGTTCCTGAATTTAAAATAGTATACGTACCGGAAGAGCTCATTGAATATACACCCGTTCTCCAAAGCAAAATTCAGGCAGGTCATGCTTTCGCATCACGATATATTGAAGGTGCTTTGGCTATAACTTTTGCTCAGTCGAGAAATTGCAATATAGTGCCTGAAGCACATCAAAAATTGATTTATGCCTTTGATAAGCTGATATTAAACGGAGACAGGACACTGACAGTTCACGGCGGCAACCCAAACATTTTGTTTGATATCGCAAACCATAGTTATTATCTAATTGACCACAACCTATCCTTCGACCAGAATATATTGCCTGAAGATCAATTCATTCACGTTTACGGCCCTAGAAATCGAGAATGGCAATATGATCTAGTAGACACCGAAGAACTAAGCCTAAAGCTTTCAGATTCTATCAATAATCTACCAGATATTTTGAGTAACGTGCCTGAAGACTGGGGTATTGAGCATAGTTTATTTCAGTTGGTAATTACCACTTTAGACGCAGGTAAAACTGACAAATTTTGGAGCAGTATAGAATGATGACCACTTGCCTTTATAGCATAGTTAGGTATGCGCCATACGCTGAAACTGAAGAGTTCGCAAACATTGGCGTGGTCATCTGTGCACCAAAAGAAAACTATTTTGATTTTCAATTGACTAAAAGGAACGACTCTCGTGTAAGGCACTTCTTCCACGACGATACAATATTCCCTGTAGCAAAAGATGCCATCCAAACTGAAATCCAGTTTGCCAAAGCTCAAGCCTCGCAGATCACCGGACATCATCAGGCGGCGCAATTCTTTCGTTATTTTGTTACTAAAAAGGAATCAATATTTCAATTTAGTGACGTACGAGTAGTTTCAAGCGCTAATCCTAAAGAAGAGCTTTGCCGTATCTTTAACAAGTATGTGAATCATTCAGAATTCACAAAGGAGCGTCGTGAGGACGTGCTAGCAAGGGAGCTGAAACGCAGTTTTGATAGAATTGAAGAGTTAAAAAACTCTTTCAAACAAGACTCTATTGATGGTTTTTATGCGAAATTTTCAATGCCACTGATTGCAAAGAAACAAAATGAGATTCTTTGTGCAATAAAACCATTGGCCTTTACTCAGGCAGAGCCAGGAAAAATGATGGAACATAGTGATACTTGGGTAATGCGCGTTTCAAGGGCTGCAGAAGAAAATCTTTTAAATATCGATGATGTTCTTTTCACCATTGATGTCCCAGAAAGCCCTACATCTGGCCAAAGACAAGTCTTGGACATCATTAGGAGAACTATGGATGCTAAAAGAATTAAGCATATCCCAGCATCAAATCATGAAGAAACTATAGATTTCGCAAAAAAAATATTGTTTTAAACAGAGCGTTGAACCGCAACCCATCCCGCTCCGGCGGGATTTTTTTCGCCCTTCTCTCACCAAAATTGACCCACATCATTAAGATTATTTCTTAAATCGATACAATGCCTTCCTATTCACAATAAGCAGTAATCCTGGTGTTTCACTTCTCCCGCTTGGCAGCGGGATTTTTTTTATCCATAAAAACATTCAATCAATATTTTTAATCGCTAGGATTAATATTGATATATAATAACCTCACTAAAAGAAAGTAGTTGTAATTATCCTGTTTGTCCCGTCTCTGTGCGGGACTTTTTTTCGCCCCTACCCTGAACCTTTCGTAATCCTTACACTCTTATAAGTAATACCCTCGTATTGACAACATCCATTCCTGTTCCTTTGCCGCTATATGCGGTATTTTTTTCGTCTGTGAAAAATAAATATCGTTGAAAATCATACGCATTGTATTTTCACAACAAATTAATATACATTTTGTATTTCATAGATAAGATACATTTTGTATATTTACTCCATCGAAACGAAACATCGATGCGGTAAACGGATTACCTACCGCGCCAGACAAGAGTCAGGCTGCTCATTAATAACTAGGTTGGTATGCCGAGAGGTGTACACCAAAACCCAGTTGGTTTTGGGATTGGATGAATGCATAGGCTGATATGCACATGGTAGCGGTTTGAGCTGCTGAAATTGTCGCCGAGGAAATTTGACGGAATGTGGTTAGGTATTGCGGCCGTTCCCGACAACCTAACAAAAAGACCACAGCAGAAGCCGGAAATCAGTGCCGGCCATCCAATCACCAAAGCCAATTACGGAGGTAATTATGAACGCAAAGAAACGCTGCAAGCTGCGCCGTATTGAGCGCCGCAAGTTAGAACGTGAACAATTAGCCGCTGAGAGCCAATTAGAGCAACGTATAGAGTCGATTATGACTGGTTGCTCAGGTCGAGTAAGTAAAGCTCTTAACGGTACTCTGACGCTGCGAGATAGAAGCAGTGAGTCAGGTTCCCAATGTCTGCCAGATGTCGGCTTGTATTTCGCCGGTCATCGTAAATCAGTTTCAGTTAGTGCGAGGTAAGTATGGGTAACATGAGTTATTGCCAGTTTGAAAACACGGTCACGGATTTTGAGCAGTGCGTAGAAGCGTTCGGAAACTGTGAATCACTTGCAGACTTCAGCAAGTCAGAACGCAGAGCAGCAGAAAGAATGTTTCAGCTGGCTGAAAACTATATCGAATGGTATGAGCAAGCCAAGTGTGAAACGCCAGACGATGAATAACTAGCCACTCACTCCCTACCCTTACCAGACAAGGGTTAAGACAGAAAATGAATAGCCTATTGAATAGATACAAGTCGCCTAGAGCGGCTTTTTGATGCCATTTAGTATGAGGTAGGAGCTGCACAAAGTTTGAACTAAATTTTAGTATAAGCTCTGGCGTTACTGAGTTCGGTAATTTATAAAATTTGCCGTACAGGTTAGAGATTAATTACTGATAGATAAATTATCGGTAACATTTAAAACGAGCACTCGAAATTTTAAAAAATAGAGAGCCGCGAGTTTGTTTATTTTTTCAGTAACCTCATGGATGCTTTCATCTTTCTGTTTAAAAAATTCCCATTCTGATAATTCAAAGGTTTCTCCGCTTAGGGTAGTCAGAATCTTTTTATACCCCTTGATACGCATGGCTTCGCTGAAGTCTGAACTCAATTCTTGGGCAGGGTCTTGAAGTAAAACTTTAACTAAGTAGCAGGCCATTATTTTAAAATCCGCACTAAATATGTGTATTTCAAACTCTAACACTTTCACACCTACATAGATAGGGACTTTCATTTACAGTCTAAGAGACTCAGCTTCTATTCCTAGCATGCAACCAAACAGCCGCTTATAGCGGCTTTTTTTACGCCCTCATATCAGCGCCTATTCAATGAGTGGGCGGTTATATGACAACAACACTTAACGGAGTAACGCTAATGGCTACCACCATCGGCGGCGCTATTGGCGCTGCTATCACCCTATTCAAATCTTTCTACACCACTCAATTAGACCGCATTCAGCAGTTCGTTAACGATGCGGCCAGACCGGAGGCTTATGCGTGAAATTCAGAAAACGCGGTAATCAGCTAATTCTCCCATTCATGGGTAAAGAGTTTGTCTACGCAGATACTCGCATGGGTTTCTCTGCAATGGTCAGTGATTGGAATTACTGGAGGTCAAAATGAACATTCAGGATGTAAGGGAGCTAAAGCAGATAGTCGAAACTCTGCGATCAGGCTCTAATGAGCTAGAAAACGAGTTAATTAAGCAACGTATCGACGAAGTTATCGAGCCTATTAAGTCAAACCCTATCTTCGAATTACTCATCAAGTTAAACGAAACAGAAAACACCAAGCGGGCAATTCAGTACCTGGTCGATTATGACATGGACGCTCAGGATAAGGGTGAGGATTCACTTTACGATCTTGTTGAGGCGCGTGTTATCGCAGAGCGTGCATTTGAGATTTACGACCATCGTAAGGATTACCGGGGGGCAGCGTAATGGAGCCCGGTATTTATCACGATATCTCTAACCAAGATTATCACAACGGCTTAGGAATCAGTAAATCTCAGCTTGATGATATCGCTATTAGCCCGGCCATCTATCAATGGCGAAAGGATGCGCCGATGGATGAGGAAAAGACAATGGCTTTGGATTTCGGTACGGATTTCCACTGCGCGATTCTTGAGCCTGATAGGTTCGACTTTATGTATAGGGTTGGGCCAGAAGTGAATAGAAGGACTAACGAAGGTAAGGCAAGGGAAAGGGAGTTTTTTGAAAAATGCGTTAATGATGGGGCAATACCAATCACTGACGATGACAGGAAAAAAATAGACCTTATGCGAGGCTCTGTAATGGCCCATCCAATAGCTAGGAAGCTAATAGAAGCTGATGGTCATGCTGAGTCATCAATCTACTGGAAGGATAGAACTACGGGGGCGTTATGTAGGTGCAGGCCTGATAAGTATATCCCTCAATGGAATTGGATTGTCGATGTAAAAACTACCGCAGATATGAAGAGGTTTCGGCGTGAATTTTACGACTACAGGTATCACGTTCAGGATTCTTTCTACAGCGATGGATATGAGTCGCAATTTGGGGAGAAGCCTGTATTTGTGTTTGTTGTAACAAGCACATCTATAGACTGCGGGCGATATCCAACCGAAGTATTTTTCATGGATGAGGCAGCTAAGGCCGTAGGAAGAAAAGAGTACCAATCAAATCTTGAAACCTATTCAGAGTGCCTGAGGCTAGACGAGTGGCCAGGCATCGCATCGCTATCACTCCCGTTCTGGGCTAAGGAATTACGCAATGACTAATCAACCACCAATTGCTAGCGCGGATCTGAAAAAGACGCAGCAAGTTACTTCGCAAGCAAAAACACCTGAGCAGACTTTAGTCGGATTCATGAATCAGCCGGCAATGAAGTCTCAGTTAGCGGCAGCACTTCCTCGACACATGACCGCTGACCGGATGATACGCATCGTCACCACAGAAATCAGGAAGAATCCAACTCTAGCTCAGTGCAATACACAGAGTTTTGTGGGGGCTGTAGTTCAGTGCTCGCAATTAGGGCTAGAGCCAGGCGGAGCACTTGGCCACGCTTACCTACTCCCGTTCGAAAAAAGAAAAAAGGGCGCGGATGGTAAATGGTATACGGAAAGCGTCGATATCCAACTGATAATCGGATATCGAGGGATGATTGACCTAGCAAGGAGATCGGGACAGATTGTCAGCCTTTCTGCTCGGGTTGTTCGGTCTGGTGATGATTTTGCTTATGAATATGGTCTTGAAGAAAAGCTACATCATCGTCCTGGTGATGATGAGTCATCGCCGATAACTCATGTTTACTCTGTTGCAAAACTCAAGGATGGCGGCGTGCAATTCGAAGTGATGAGCGCTAATCAGGTTAACCAAATAGCTGGCCAGAGCAAGTCGGTTAAAAAAGACAATTCAGGCAATATCGATTGGGGAAATACAAAATCCCCCTGGGCTACTCACTGGGAGGAAATGGCCAAGAAGACTGTAATCAGAAGGCTATTCAAGTATTTGCCTGTCAGTATCGAGATGCAGAAGGCCGTTATTCTTGACGAAAAAGCTGAGTCCGACATCGACCAGGATAACGCATCGGTAATTAGCGCCGAATATAGCGTTTTAAACGGTGAGAATGAGCAAGGTAATTATAATGAAAAAGATACCCCACTTTCGTAGAAACGCAGGTGGGCCACTGGCAGGAATAACAGAAAAGATAGAATGGAAGCTATCTAAAGGCTCACAAACAGGACAGCAACTCGCCGAGCACTTCAAGTTAACACTCGGTCAAATCAACACAATCATGCGAAATAGCTTTCGAGGTGAGACCAGCAAGGTTTCATTCGGTGAACCATACCCAACAGAAGGCCGAGCCATGGATAGGCTCTATACGCTGGAAAATAAACCTAAGCGCGTTATGCACAAGAAAAAGAAACAGATAATCCTCAACTACCGGCAATTTGAAGAACAGCACCGGGCATAACCCCATCGCCAAGGAAGGCTAACTTATAGTGGAGAGTAAAGTGGATAAGCAAATTAAAGAACGCGGCATTATCTTCAACGGTGAAATGGTTAGAGCCATTCTTGATGGGCGTAAAACGCAGACGCGGCGGGTTATTAAGTCACCGGCTACGACATTGCAAAATAACGGAACAAACTGCATTGCTTACAGAGAGGCTGGCGACCCTTGGTATAAAGACTACGTGTTTTCAATGCGTAACCGCAGTGGTGTATGGGGCGACTACACACTACCGCAATTTCTCGACCTGTGCCCTTTCGGTAAGGTAGGTGACCGCCTATACGTGAGGGAAACATGGTCTGACGTAAATTATGAAGACTACGCGGCATTAGCTTATCGGGCAGATGGAGAATTAAAAGGCCTAAACGAAGATGATGGACACGACAGTGATCCTAATTTTGAAAAGTATCAGTTTGCAAACTGGTACCTAGGTTTAATTGAGGGTGCAGAGGGGAGATGGCGCCCATCAATCCACATGCCCCGCTGGGCTTCCCGTATAACGCTTGAGATTACTGATATTCGGGTAGAGCGGTTAAACGATATTAGTGCAAGGGATGCCATTAGCGAGGGGTTAATCAAAGAGGATTATTATTGGCGGTCTAGTGAATACCCTCTGGATAACGTTGCTTATCGTTCCTCTGTGAAATCAGAGCGTAGATACTCGTCCCCTGTGCAATGCTTCCAGGATATTTGGGAATCAATTTACGGCCAGGATAGCTGGCAGTCTAACCCGTTCGTATGGGTAATTTCATTTAGGAGGTTTGAATGATAAAACCCTGCCCATCATTCACTGGTTACTCGGTTAAGGATGATTGCCGGGTTATTTCCCATCGCCGCCGCGGTAAAGGAAAGCAACGTGGTTCGGTATCCTTAATCGATGCTGAATTTAGCTTTGAATTAAAACAACGGGAAACTCCAAAAGGTTATTTAACCGTCAGTATATCTTTTGAGTCAGGAAAATCGCGAGCTGTTGGGGTCCATCAACTAGTAGCTGATGCTTTTCATGGCGCTAGACCTCACAAACTTCAAGTTCGACATCTGAACGGTAACCCTAAAGATAACCGGCCTGAAAACCTTAAGTATGGGACACCAAAAGATAACGCTGATGACCGTATGCGACACGGTACATATCTGGGTGGCAGCAATCATCACAGATCAAAAATGACTGAAGGTCAGGCCGCTGAAATTCGTCGGCGCAGGCGCTGCGGTGAGAAAGTTAAGAGTTTAGCTGCTGATTTTCATGTGAGCATATCGACTATTGAATCAATTATTTATGGCAGGTCATATAAGCCTGCCGCCGAAGAGTTTAAGCGAGTGGAGGCAGCATGAATCTCACTGACACGCAGGTTTATACGTTGCGGCGGCTCCTGTCCGGAGAAAACTATCTCCTTCGTGGAGACGCAAAAAAAGCGGTTGAGTACCTATCGAGAAAGTCAGCGCCTTCCATTCCCGTACTGTTCCGATTGGGGCTTGTTGAATTCACCAACAAGTCGCCAGTAACTCACAGTAAGCTGTATAGCGTGACTCTTACTACCGAAGGCATAAATTGCGCCAAGTCAAAATTAACCAGTAGAGGTGGATGAATGATTGCATTAACACAAGGTCAGCGTGAAGAGTTGGTGTCGAGGCTCAAAATATATATCAGAACCACTGAAACTGCGATTAAAGCGGGATTGGCTACTGAGGAGGATTTATTCAATCTGGAAGTCAGGAAGATAGCCCTAGCATCATTAATGGCAGAGAAAATAGCGACTGTTGATGTTGTTGGTGTTATTTGGAATGAATGGAAACCTGAAGTCGGAACTCCTTTATTCACCGCCCCGCCAGTACCGGAGATTAAGTTTCCTCAAATAGTTAGTCGGTCAGAGATAGCTGGTAATGAGGTAGCTAGGGAGTGGTTTCTGCGCGGGTGTGATTGGTACGAAAAGGAAATAAAACGCCTACACGGATTGGGGGAGTGATATGGGAAACTCTTTCAGGCATCCCGGCAATGGACAGCACCCTGAAACATATCAGCGGGTATTTGTAGTTGTAAGGGATAGTATAAGCAAGGAGAAACGAGAAGGAGTGGCCTACTGGTCAGGCATGAAGTGGGTAGCTGTTAACGGCTTTAGAATCAGCCCGGGAAGAGTTATCGAATGGTCGCTCTAGTTTCTAAGCCAATCGGATTCACCCTACTCCTAATCATCAACACTCAAGCATTACCCATCAATAACACAATCTACCCCACCCAATCACAATGCGAGCATCAGATAGAGGCTATGAAAGATATTCAGCCAAAGCATGAGCTTGTGTGTGGTGAAGTAAGAAGGAAGGTGTAGTATGTGATAGTGAATTATTTGAGGGGTAGAAGATGGGACTTAAATTAAGACTTGAGTGGTTCGATAAAAGAAGTGAATTCATTGTTGGAGTGGAATATTCAAAGGATTTAGGGGACGATGGTTCAGTCTTAGAAAGCTTAGGGCTTCCCTTGAAGGATAATATCAATAATGGTAGTTTTGACGTCGAGGGAAATTGGGTTCCTTTATTACAGCCCTACTTTAAGAACAAAATACAGATAGATAAACATTGGTATCAAATATCATTTATTTATCGAGATACCTGGTGAGTTGAGAGGTTAACTCTAAATGCTCGCTAATTTGATTAAGGGAAAAGCTGCTTGAATGAATAAAAACATATCTGATTACACGGAAACTGAGTTTCTGGATTTTGTTGCTAGAGTTTGCAGCGCTGATTACCCTACAGAACTAGAGCATACAAAAGCTGTACTTGAGTTCGAGCGGTTAACAGAGCACCCTGATGGCTCGGACCTCATTTATTATCCAGATGATGGTAAAGATGACAGCCCTGAAGGAATAGTAAAAGAGATTAAAGAATGGCGGGATAGAAATGGCAAGCCCGGATTTAAGCCAGAATAGTGCTCACACCGCCACTTTAGAAGATTATAAAATAAATGGAAAAAATTAGCCTTTATATACCGATGACGCAATTAAAGCATTAGAAATACAAGCTGACAGGGATGGATTATGATTGATTTTAAATCAATCATAGAAAAAGAGAGTGTTTTTGATGTTATTTCTTTTTTAGTGAAAAATGTGAACGGTTACGGTTATCCTCAAATGGATCGTTTTTTTGTAGACATAAATTTTCCCTCGTAGGTGACGGAGTGTTCATGCGTGTTTTCGCGGAAATGGAAGACAAGGGCGAAATCCAATGGGGAGAGAAGATAGTTGTAAAAAAAGGTCCCAACTGGAAAGAGCCAAAATTTGTTACTCAAAAGAAATACGGTATAGAGTAATTATTTATCAGTTAAATACCCGCTTCGGCGGGTTTTTTATTACCTAAAGGAAACCACTATGTACGCAGATATAGCAGACCAAGCTGACGCAGAAGCGGAACAGCACTTAAACGCAGCACTGGCGAGAAGAGTTAGACCGGAGCCAGCATCGGCCACGTGTCGGAACGGCGACTGTGGCGAGCCATCGGTACCCGGCACAAGTTATTGCTGCTGTGAGTGTCGTGAAGATGCTGAGAAGATTGCCCGCGCTAAAGTTTTTAACCGTCACTAAATCCTACTCTTAAATCAACCCACCCTATTCCCGCACCGATAATCGGCGGCATCGTCATGTCTGCGGGAAGGTAAAGGAGAATGCTATGCAACAATCTTTAGTTTTAACTCCCGCTAAATGGGTGACCGAGGACGTGTTAACCTTAGTTACCGGATTGAAGCCGGGAATGATTAAACGTGCTAGGGAGCAGTCTTGGCTCCTTGGCAGGGAGTATGTTCACGTCTCTGCTGATAGCGACCCAAAACCTAATAACCAGTGCATGTATAAAGTGGAGGCGATTGAAAAATGGATTGATTCGTTAGCCAAACGACAGCCTGTGTAGGCTGGAAATTAACTCAAAGGAGAGTAACGATGAAAGATAAGAAATACCCCACCGGCGTTGAATCGCACGGTGGATTTTTGCGTATTAGCTTTACTTATCAAGGGGTGAGGATGAGGGAGTCTTTATCCGTACCCGATACGCTGAAGAATAGGAATAAGGCATCGCAACTTAGAGAGAGCGTGGTCTACGCAATTAAGACAGGTAATTTCGATTATGCGAAAACATTCCCTGAGTCGAAAAATTTAAGGCGGTTTAGCTCGGAATCTGGCCCTCTAACCTTGTTAGAAGCTTTCGAGAAATGGATGACGATTAAAGAGGCCGAGGTTTCAATTTCAACATTCTCGGTATATAGAGGCATGGTGAAAACGGTGTTATCCATTCTGAATGGCAATAGGATGATCGATAGCTTGAATGTTGAGGATTTGCTGTCTCTCAGAATGAAGTTGTTGAAGGGTTCATATATGTCTGGTCGGGCAATGAATATACAGCGTAATGGGCGCTCTGTGGCTTTTGTGAATGGATGTATGACTTTAATGTCATCGCTATTTAAATTCGCCCACGATAGTGGTTACGTGGGCAGGAACATCTCCACCCTAGTTAGTCCTCTTAAAAGAGATAAGCCAAAACCCGACCCCTTAACACGCGATGAATTCACCAGGCTACATTCGGCTTTGCGTTCTCGACAGATAAAAAATATCTGGTCCATTGCCGTATTCACAGGCATGCGACACGGAGAAATATGTGCGCTAACGTGGGGCGATGTAGACACTAAAAATAGGACCATTAACGTAAGACGCAACCTAACATCTAAAGGATACTTCACGGTTCCCAAAACAGACTCGGGTATTAGAAAGATTTATCTAATAGATTCTGCGTGGGAGGCAATATGCGATCAAATGGAGTTAACCCGCATGATGCCAGAAAGGGAAATCAAGGTTATAAAACGAGAATATGGTAAACGGGAAACTGAAGTCGTTAACTTCGTGTTTAACCCGCAAGTCAATTCTAACAAAAAAGATAGTAATTACCATTACAGTGTTTTATCGCTATCTCAAACTTGGAAGGCAGCTTTGAAGATTGCAGGCATCACAGACAGGAAAGCATATCAATCTCGTCACACCTATGCCTGTTGGTCTTTAGCTGCTGGAGCTAACCCTAATTTCATTGCTAACCAAATGGGTCATGCCAATGCACAGATGGTTCACAATGTTTATGGTTCTTGGATGCCTGAAAATGATGAGACACAAAGAGCGATATTGAACAATAAATTAAACGAATTTGCCCCATCAGTGCCCCATGAGCTTAAGGCGGTGAACATATAACCATATAAATCATATAGTTAACCCACCTACACCGACATATTCATCACTTCGTTATAAGCTGCAATCATTTTATTACGCACTTGTACGCCAAGTTGTAATGAAACGGAGGCTTTCTGTATCGAGACCATCAAGTCATTAATCCCTACCTCGCTTTCTCCTAACTCCATTTTTTGGACTTGTTGTGATGCGTGATCTTGATACTGACTTATCCCGTTAAGCAGAGAGGTGAATACCGAAGAAAAGGGTTGTGCCCCCCCCTCGGTAGTGAGGGTTGAGGGTGAGTGGGCTGTCGACTGAGGCCCATAAATTGATGAGATGGATGTCATGATAAGTCTCCTAATAGGTCAAGATAGGATGACACCTTACCAGTCCATTACTGATTCAAATCTGATAATTAGCTACGAAAAGATCCCCTCATTCGACCATTACTTCCTCTCAGAACTCAAATAATAAGCCTGATTAAGAGTCATTATTCATTTGTGTCAATGAGGAGAACCATGTGCTGTCACATCACATCCGCCGCTGGGTTACGTTAGGAGTGTCTGCATGAGCCTAAACACAGCCACTCTACCCACGTCACTCTGGAGTAGAGTTCAGCAATCCGTTGCGACCTTACGCGACCAACAGAAGGTGATATTGATCGTAACGACCGCGTTATCTATCGCGGTCATTGCGGCCCTCGCATTATGGGCACGAAGCCCAGACTATCGAACGCTTTATGGTGCACTATCAGAAGCCGAAGGCGGTAATATCGTCAGCGCGTTAACCAAGATGAATGTCCCCTATCAATTGGATCCTCATACTGGCGCAATACTTGTTCCAAGTCAGCAAGTCAGAGAACTACGTCTACGTCTCGCCAGCCAAGGTTTGCCGAAAAGTAGTACGACGGGTTTCGAATTATTAGATGAAGAAAAATTCGGCTTAAGCCAGTTTAATGAGCAAGTGAATTTCCAACGCGCCCTAGCCGGCGAGCTATCAAGAACCATCGAAACACTGGACCCAGTGGTGAGTGCGCGGATACACCTCGCCATCCCTCGCCCCACTGTTTTCGTGCGCGAAAAGCAACCTCCGACAGCTGCCGTGACGCTAACACTGCAACCTGGCCGTGTGCTGGATGCCTCACAAATCAATGCGGTGGTACATTTAGTCGCCAGCAGCGTGGCGGGGATGAGTGCCGATAATGTCACTGTCGTCGACCAGGCGGGCGAACTTCTTTCAGGGGCGGGCTTGGCTGCACAAACACAAAATACCACGCAATTAAAATATACCCAGCGAGTAGAAAAAACGGTCCAACAACGGATCGAACAGTTACTACGCCCGATAGTCGGTCAACAAAATCTCCGCGCACAAGTGACTGCAGAGGTCAATTTCGACCAGCAAGAACAGACAGACGAACGCTACCAACCTAATAGCGAACCCTCTAAACAAGCGATTCGCTCCGCACAACGCAGTCAAAGTGAATTAACAGCTCAGCAAGCTGAAGGGGTTCCAGGGGCATTATCGAATCAACCGACGCCTCCAGCGCAAGCCAATATCGAAGGGGATAAAAAATCGGATGCCTCGACGTCAACGCCCAAGCGCTCACCATTACAAATGAACAACGAAAGTACCGTTAATTATGAGCTGGATAAAACCACTCGGCGTACCCTTTTAAGCACCGGGGGGATCAAACGCTTATCCGTGGCTGTTGTTGTGAATTATCAAACAGATAAAGAAGGGAAAGAAGCGGCGCTCTCTACCGAAAAGATCAACCAAATAACCAGCTTAGTCAAACAAGCGATGGGCTATTCAGAGGCTCGCGGGGATACCGTTAATGTGGTCAATGCCCCTTTCACCGCCCATGAGTTTACCGACGATTCCTTACCTTGGTGGCAGCAGCCACAATGGATTTCTTTGGCGACACAAACATTACGCTGGCTAGTGGTACTGATTATCACTTTTGTCCTCTACCGCAAAATTGTGTCCCCTGCCTTGCGACACCTTAAAGAAACCCTGAATCCAGCGCCGATCGAGATACCTCAAGAAACCACCACGGTTGACCCTAGTCTCAACGAAGCAGCACGTAAGGCACAGTTACGGATTAATGCCGAGCAGATGAGCCAGCGTATTCGAACAATGTCAGAAAATGAGCCTCAAGTGGTGGCTTTAGTAATCCGCGATTGGATGGGAAGCGAACTATGAAAATGACTGGCACGGACCGTAGTGCAATATTAATGATGACCCTGGGTGAGGAGCGTGCGGCTGAGGTTTTTAAACACCTTAATCAACGTGAAGTTCAACACCTGAGTAGTGCCATGGCAACCATGCGTCAAGTGTCGCATCAACAATTGACCCATGTACTGCAACAATTTGAGCAGGATGCAGAACAGTATGCAGCGCTATCCATTAATTCGAATGATTACTTACGTACCGTTCTGGTTAAAGCCTTGGGCGAGGAGCGTGCGAGTAGTTTACTGGAAGATTTATTGGAAACACGCGATACCACGTCGGGTATGGATACCCTCAACCTGATGGATCCCCCTTCTGCAGCAGACTTAATCCGCGAGGAACATCCGCAAATCATCGCCACAATATTGGTCCATTTAAAACGTTCGCAAGCGGCCGATATCTTGGCCTATTTTGATGAACGCTTACGTCAGGATGTCATGCTACGGATTGCCACCTTCGGCGGTGTCCAACCCGCTGCCCTGGCCGAACTTACTGAAGTGCTGAACAACCTACTCGACGGTCAAAACATTAAACGCGCCAAGATGGGAGGGATCCGCACCGCAGCTGAAATTCTTAATTTGATGAAATCCCAGCAAGAGGAAACCATTATCGATGCCGTTCGCGCCTTTGATGGCGACCTGGCTCAGAAAATCATCGACGAAATGTTCCTCTTCGAAAACTTGGTGGATGTCGACGATCGCAGCCTACAACGCCTACTTCAAGAGATCGATGCAGAGCAATTATTGATTGCACTAAAAGGAGCGGATAACGAACTACGTGACAAATTCTTAAATAATATGTCGACGCGCGCTGCCGATATCTTACGTGATGACCTCGTGAATCGCGGTCCTGTACGTCTGTCCGACGTGGAAACGGCACAAAAAGCCATTCTGCTTGTAGTAAGACGGCTTGCCGAAAGTGGCGATATGGTAATTGGAGGTGCCGATGAAGCCTATGTCTAAACAAGATCCCTCGATTGCCTGGCAGAAATGGCAACCCCAACAGTTTGATAAGCCAGAACACACTGCCACCCTCGTCCCTACAGAGCCGCCTCCCGTTATAACGCCGACGCCAGCTCCCCCTTTGGAAGCGCAACAAGAGATTGAGGCCTTTCGCGCTTCAGTTCGTGATAAAGCCTGGCAAGAGGGCTATGCCGAGGGGAAAGCAGAGGGTGAGCGCGAGGGCTATCGACAAGGCAGCCAGCAAGCTATCGAGCAGGCTGGTAGTCAACAACAACAAGCTCTCGCCAGTGTGGAAAAACTGGTGCAGCAAGTCACTTTATCCATTGACCTACTTGAAGAAACTGTCGGATATCGATTAGTCCAAATCGCGTTACAAGTTGCCCACCAACTTACTGGGGAAGAAGTCAGCCACGATGCACGAATCGTCATGGCACAAGTCAAGCAGTTGTTGGCACAAGAGGCGTTACTCAACGGAAAACTCACACTAAAAGTCAACCCACAGGATCACCAATTTCTTCAAGGCCACCTCTCAACACTCACTGAGCATCCGCGCTGGGAGGTCGTAGTGGATACCACCTTACCCCGTGGTGACTGTCGTTTGCTGAGTGAAGAAGGCGAGCTTGAAAGTGCTCTCTCAACGCGTTGGCAAAGCTTGTGCGAACTTGCGCAGCGAGGAGATTACTCATGCTAGCACTACATCGCTGGATGGCACGTTTAGACCGCTTTGAGGAGTGCCTAACTGCTCCCCTCGCCCCGCGTCACTATGGTTACCTTATCCGTGCAACAGGGTTAGTGTTAGAGGTCAGCGGGTTACAATTGCCCTTGGGTAGCCACTGTTGGATTGAGCGCGAACAGGATACTGCAGATAAAAAATGTGAAGCACAGGTGGTCGGCTTTCAAGGTAATCGATTGTATCTCATGCCGCTCGGCGCCATGGAGGGAATCCGCCCAGGCTGTCGCGTTTATGCTTCACAAGGCAAGGCGGGGACAGAAGGGAACCTCCCTTTAGGACCCGCCCTATTAGGCCGAGTGGTCGATAGCAGTGGTCGCCCATTAGATAACCGCCCGCTGAGTACGCCAGAGATGGGCAAGCTGACCACCCCACCGCTTAATCCCTTATTACGTAAACCCATTGATCAAGTATTGGATACCGGTGTTAGAGCGATCAATGGCCTACTGACAGTAGGCCGTGGTCAAAGAATGGGGTTATTTGCCGGTTCCGGCGTTGGGAAAAGCGTGTTGCTAGGAATGATGGCTCGCTATACCAGCGCCGATGTGATTGTGGTGGGCCTTATTGGCGAACGAGGTCGCGAGGTTAAAGATTTTATCCAGCATATCTTGGGGGAAGAAGGTTTATCACGCGCGGTGGTCGTAGCGGCTCCGGCAGATGTCTCTCCCTTACTTCGCTTACAAGGCGCAAGTTACGCCACCCGAATTGCCGAAGATTTCCGTGACCGAGGCAACAATGTGCTTCTCATTATGGACTCATTGACCCGCTATGCCATGGCACAGCGGGAAATAGCTCTCGCCATTGGCGAACCCCCTGCCACCAAAGGCTATCCCCCCTCGGTCTTTGCCAAACTTCCTGCGCTGGTCGAGCGAGCAGGAAATAGCGAGAGTCTCAATGGGTCGATTACCGCGTTCTATACCGTGTTAACGGAAGGTGATGATCAGCAAGATCCGATTGCCGATGCGGCGCGCGCGATACTCGATGGTCATATTGTGTTGTCACGTGAACTCGCCGAGTCCGGTCACTATCCGGCCATCGATATTGAAGCCTCTATCAGTCGGGTGATGCATGAAATTGTTTCGCCAGAACAGTTGCAGGCTGCCCGCGAAGGCAAACGCTTATTAGCCTTGTATCAACGTAACCAAGACTTAATCAGTGTCGGCGCCTACAGCATGGGGTCGGACCCACGCTTAGATCGGGCTATCGAACGTTATCCGGCTATTTGCCGTTATCTCCAGCAGGAAATTGATCAACGCTGTGATTATCTCCAGGCCTGTGCCGAACTCTCTGCGCTGGTCTCACTACATGAGGAGCAGTAATGCGTCATAACAACGTTTTAGCGATATTAAAAGAGCGAGCTAGGGTTCAACTCGATAACGTCAGCCAACAACTCGCGACATTGCAACAAGACCGTCAACACGCCGCCGCGCAGCAGCAGTTATTACATCACTACCGAAAAGATTACCAACAACTGCTACGTCATGAAGTGCAAGGCGGGATCTATAGCTACCGGCGCGATAACTATCAGGACTTTATCCACACGGTCGAACAGGCTCTGAGTGCGCAAAACGCTGCCGTCGAGCGCCTAAACCAACAACAACAGCATCTACTGGGTGATTGGCAACAGTCACGAAAAAAAGTTAACGCGCTACAGGTATTGATTGAGCGACGTCATCGACGCAATACGCTGTACCAAGCACGAGCGCAACAGAAATCCAATGATGAATTTGCTACCCGTCGTTTTCAAGGAAAAGCGTCATGACTATTAGCCTATTAACGCTGCTCTCCCCATCGGGGAAAGTTGCGAATTTGTCTCATTCGTTATCCATCAAGCCCGAAACAGAGCTAACTCAGGGATCCGTTATACCTGCTTTCGCTGAACTGCTTGGCCCCCCCCAACACGCCATAAAAACCGCGACACTCAGTAAATCTGAACCTGAAGGGAAAGCTCTCAAGGATAAAGACCTCTCTGAGTACCCACCGGCGGCAGTATTAGTTAACCTAGTCACCTCAATGCTGCCTAGCAAGCCGACGGGTAATAATGCAGGCACAACGTTATCTCCGACTCATACTGAGTCAGCCATAGCGTCGGTCACTGAGCACTCAACCCAGCTTAACTTTCACTCGGCTCCCTCTGCGGCAGCGAAAAAAAATCTCACCAGCGGAAGTCTGAGCCAAGGCGCTGCACAGCAGCCACTTGACACTCGGCAGCCGTCGACGAGTATCGCCCCTAGCATATCCGCCCCCGTGGACCCACAGGAGGTATCACACTCGGTAATACTGGGACAACGCTCATTGAACGAGAGCCACACCCAGCAACCTTCGGCCACCCCGCTCTCACCCACCTCCTCCCCCACTTTTCCACAACTGGTCTTGCACTCGGAAAGTAGGCAAACGTTAACCGCCCCTCTAGGCTCATTACAGTGGCAGCACGATCTGTCTCAGCAAATTATTTTTCATAAGCCGGGACAGCAGACTATCCATCTAAAGCTGCATCCGGAAGAGTTAGGGGATGTGAAGATAACCATGACGGTGAATGAGGATCATGCAGAATTGATTATGCTCTCCAACCATGGTCAGGTGAGATCAGCCCTAGAAGCCGCTCTCCCCCACCTGCGCCAAGCGCTGGCCGATAACGGTATCCAGCTGGGTAACAGTCAAGTTGGACAGGAACCGTCTTCGGGCCAACAGTCCCCCTCCTCCTCTCATTCCCCTACACAGCCCACTCAAGTCGTCACGCTAAGTGAGGCCAATGAACCCGTCTCTGCAGCAGACGATGCGCCAGCATTACGTCGTGACGGTAGCCAAATATCGTTGCGAGTCTAAACCGTCGCTCAGTCGATTAAAGACTGAGCGAACAGGTTAATATCGCCCAGTAAATCCCCGCTATTCCGCCAATTAGCCCTACTTCAACCTTGGATAATACGTCTCACACTTATTTAATTGCTAATGAAAGGATATCGGGACTTATGTCGACCAAATCCGAATCACCGAAAAATTCCGCTAAAAAGTGGATCATTATCTTAATCGTCATGGTACTCATCGCCTGTGGTGCAGCGGGTTATGCGATCTGGAAATTAAGGGCGTTAACCCCCTCACCGCAATCACAGCCCATCGCTCAAGTCCCTGAAACGATTAACGTCCCTCAACCCCTTTTCTATCCGCTCGAGCCTTTTACCCTTAACTTAGTGGAATCCGCCTCTCAAGATGAACGTGTGCTCTATGTAGGATTCACGTTGCGGCTTAAGGATAGTCAGACCGAGGAGCGTTTAGTGAAATATCTACCCGAAGTGAGAAGCAGGATTTTATTGCTGCTAAGCCACCAAGAACAATCTGCACTGCAAACCGAAGAAGGAAAAACAGCTTTATCGGCTGAGATTAAAAAAGTGTTGAAGCCCCCTTTCGCTCCAGGCTTACCTGAGCAAGATATCGCCGATATTCTCTACACCACCTTTATCTTGAGGTAGTAATAATGGCAGATACGAGTTTATCTCAAGCAGAGATCGACCAATTACTTAACGGTGACTCTGGTAAAACGGAAACCTCCACCGAAAACAGCGACCCGAATAGCATTCGAGATTATGACCCGACGACACAGCGTCGAGTGGTTAGGGAACGATTACAAGCCTTAGAAATCATTAATGAACGTTTCGCTCGCCAATTTCGTATGGGGGTATTCAATCTATTGCGTCGTAGTCCTGATATCACGGTGGAATCGATCGATATCCAGCCTTATCAAGAATTTGCCCGTAATATGCCGGTGCCTACTAACCTCAATTTGATACACATGAAACCCTTACGTGGGACAGCCTTAATCGTTTTCTCACCCAACTTAGTCTTTATTGTGGTGGATAACTTATTTGGTGGGGATGGCCGGTTTCCGACCAAAGTGGAGGGCCGCGAATTCACCTATACCGAACAGCGAGTCATCCGTCGCTTATTAAGTTTGGCATTAGATAACTATCAAGAAGCCTGGCAAGCCATCTACCCCTTGACCATGGAATATGTACGCTCGGAGATGCAGGTTAAATTTACCAATATTACGACTTCACCGAATGACATCGTCATTAACACCACTTTCCAGGTCGAGATCAGTAATTTGGTGGGGCATTTTAATATCTGTATCCCATTTTCGATGATTGAACCGCTACGTGAACTATTGGTGAATCCTCCTTTAGAGAATAGCCAGCAAGAAGATTGTCTATGGCGTGAGAATTTAGTCAACGAGGTTCAACAATCGCCCTTAGAAGTGACAGCTCGGCTCACCGAGCTGTCGATCACACTGCGTGAAATTATGACCCTACAAGTTGGGGATGTGCTCGCTATTGACTCCCCTGAGAATATTATCGCGACCGTCGACAATGTACCGGTCTTTACCGCAGCACACGGTATCCATCGCGATCAATATGCCTTGAGTGTGAACCAACTGATTACGCCATTACTCTCTACTTTACAAGAAGGAACTTCCCATGAGTGATACCCCTGCGACCCCAGAAAACAATGAATTAGCGTCGGATCCTTGGGCCGAAGCCTTAGCTGAACAACAGCTAAATGATGCGTCAGCTGAGAAGGAGTCACTCCCTGTCCTCGACCTGCCTGAGCCTGTCGATCCGCTGCAAGACATCAATTTAATTATGGATATCCCGATTCAACTTACGGTTGAATTAGGCCGTACTCGTATGACCATCAAAGAGTTATTACGATTAACACAAGGCTCGATCGTACCTCTGGAGGGCTTGGCAGGGGAACCGCTCGATATCCTGATTAACCATTACTTGATTGCTCAAGGTGAAGTCGTGGTCGTCAATGATAAATACGGCGTGCGCATTACTGACATTATTACTCCTTCCGAGCGCATGCGCCGCTTGAGTCGATAGAGAGTCGCCAATGAATGTAACCACTGCGTCCCCACTGGAAACACTTTCTGCCAGTCAGATGTTGCTCCAATCAGGGGGGGCCTTAGTCCTCATTATCGTGCTACTACTCGGCATCAAAAAATTACTTAAGCACCTTCCCCAAGGCGGCCGATTCCAAGGTGTACGCCGTCTGGCTATAAAGGAGACCTTAGTCATTGGACCTCGTGAGCGTCTGATAATCGCGCAAGTCGGGGAACAACAGATTGTTATCGGCGTGACCCCGCAAACCATTCAGTTTCTCTGCGCTCTTACGGAGCCGCTAACAGAGATAAGCGCACCGCCCTCTGCAGCGGCCTCAGGCTTTGCTGAAAAATTCTTCCAGTATCGCGCAAGGAAAACACCATGAGGTATGTAATGCGTTACCCAGTGATGACCTTAACGCTAGTCGGTCTCTTTCCGCATGTTGCTTGGGCTCACCCCCTATTTGGCCGTGACCAAGACTGGGCATTGCCTGTCCAAACGCTCGTTATGATAGGCGCGCTGAGTTTTCTTCCTGCAGCCTTATTACTGATGACCAGTTTCACCCGACTGATCATTGTGTTGGGGTTACTACGCAACGCCCTAGGGACGACTTCAGCCCCACCGAATCAGGTAATTATTGGTTTATCGCTGTTTTTAACCTGGTTCATTATGGGACCAACCTTCGATCGAATTTGGCAAGAGGCTTACCTTCCTTACCAACAGCAGAAAGTGACATTAGTTGAAGCGGTCGATATTGGGAAAAAACCCTTAATGGAATTTATGTTGCATCAAACAAGAGAAAGCGATTTAGCACTCTTTACTCGTTTAGCTCATCTGCCGGCACCAGAGACTCCCGCCGCTGTACCTTTTCGCGTCCTGGTTCCAGCCTATGTGACGAGCGAACTAAAAACGGCCTTTCAAATTGGTTTTACGCTCTTTATTCCTTTTTTAATCATTGATTTGGTGGTCGCGAGTGTGTTGATGGCGTTAGGCATGATGATGGTCCCCCCGGCAACCTTAGCGCTCCCCTTTAAACTGATGCTGTTTGTGATGGCAGATGGATGGCAACTCTTAATCGGCTCGTTAGCCCAGAGCTTTATCAGTTAATCAGAGGGAATTTATGATGACACCAGAAATGATCACTACCTTGGGGCAAGCGGCGATGAAAATGGCCTTATTTCTTGCCGCTCCCCCATTACTGGCGGCTCTGATTACCGGACTGTTTATCAGTCTATTGCAGGCAGCGACACAAGTGAATGAACAAACGTTATCGTTTATCCCTAAGATTATCGCCGTCGTGGTCACGCTGATGGTGGCGGGCCCTTGGATGCTAACCCTAATGGTTGAATACATTAAGAGCCTTCTGACAAGCTTTCCGCAGTGGGTTGGCTAGTCTATGGAATGGCAGCATCTATTGGGTTTATTGAACCCTTTACCTTCGGTATTTTACCCTTTCTGTCGGATGATCGCGTTCTTCAGTGTTGCGCCATTACTCTCTGACAAAGTCATTACCCTTCGCCTGCGGGTCGCACTCGCCTTGGTCATCAGCCTATTGATGACCCTACCTAGTCCCTCACCGCCAACACCCCTTTTTTCTTCACAAGGCGTGTTGCTTATCATCAACCAATGTGCGATTGGCGCGGCGCTCGGACTCAGTATGCAATGTATCCTTGCGGCTATCCGCTTAGCCGGCGAGGTCATTGCCCTACAAATGGGGCTCTCTTTTGCTTCTTTCTTTGATAGCGGCAGCCACAGTTCACTTTCTGTAGTCTCGCGATTACTGACTTATCTCAGCTTACTTTTATTTGTCAATCTGGACGGTATTGTGTGGATGATCGAGCACCTCGCTGATAATTTCGAACAGATACCCTATGATAGCCTCGCCCCGTTAACCGAGCGATTTGCCAGTCTTGCCCAACTCGGTGGTGCTATTTTCTCCCAAGCCCTGCAGTTATCACTACCGCTTATTTTTATGCTGTTGTCTGTAAACCTCGCATTGGGGCTACTCAATCGTATGACGCCGCAGTTTTCCGCTTTTGTAATTGGCTTCCCTTTGACCTTATTGATCGGCATTTTCTCTCTCACTCAAAGCATGCCACTGCTGTTGGAGGCGATTCAGGCTATGCTACTGGACTTGAGCCAGCAACTGCTGCTAATTTTCAGCGCAACCTAGTGAAATGCCAGTCTCAAGGTCATTAGTGAAAGGTTTTTTTAATAAAGACCTCTCTATATAAGGTCTTTATTAATACTGTGCTTCTTAGCCTCCGCTAAAACAGCATTCAGTAACTCACCTTTAGGCAGCCAGCATTGAACATATTCAAGCGTCTTTTTTTCTTCATCAATAACAATAATCTCTTCATAGATAGTGGCTAAGCGAATAACAAGTGCTGATATTTGTTGGCGGCTGATACCAAACTGTTCGGTAATTTCTTTAGGCGCCCGCTGGTTAACTAATATCTCATAAGCGATTGCCCTAGACTCTTCAGACACTCCACTCGGAATATGCTTGGACAGGACATTCCATTCTGATTGTGATAGATGCTTGTAACGAGGCTTCTGAGGCATATCGTGTTAATCCTAGTGGTTATTGCCCCGGTTAAAACGGTGGGGCTAAAAAAAGAAAAAGGTAATAAGGATATCAAGCTGACGTGACGTGATATCCCGACATAGGTTGGGTGCCCTGATATCATCACCGAAATGTTGAGCGTCAGTGAGTGCTAAGATATTTGATCGCCGCAACGACAACAATAACGCCGGCTACTGTGGCAATCGCCTTCAGACTATCCGACTGACGCTCGCGCTGATAAGACTGCCATACGGCTTGATCCGAGAAAGCCTTAGCTTTCACTTCCGAATAGGGGATACCTCTCACTTTCATCCATCAACTCCCTTCAGAATAGAAAACGCCCCAACGGGGCCAAAGATTAACGGTAAAATTGTTTCTTTCTGCGGCTATTATGCTTCCAGCTCCGACTTAATTTTAGAACATTAGTCGGTATATCATCATAGGGGTCAAGAATATTTTTACCCCGACAAGCTCTAAAACGTATCCCGTAATCAGGGTAATCAGCCATATGGCCAAGGGTCGCTTTTTTCTCTGCGAAGGTGCTGAAATAGCGGTAAATATGGCTCCTCAGCTGAGGGTTGATAACAGTTCTCGCGAAACGTTGAGTTGTCGAACTTCTTACACTCTTGAAGTGAGATTTTACTTTTTTAGCTTTCACAACACTACCTCATAGGTTAACAGTACCTAGAAGTAGTCCCCCGCATAGTAATTTATTAGTGAAGTGCTCATTATCTACCTCGACGCTCTCGATTTATTAATATTGCTAGTTATAGCGGTGGTCAGTACCGATTGGGATTACCCCGCTTACTGGCCTGTAGTCATTAATTCATTATCGGCTTTATGAGGATAAGGCTTTCCTTGAGCCATTGGCAATGGTTCATCTTCATTTTCTCCCTCAATGAGGCAGCCTGATGAAAGTGGTAGGTTCTGCCAAAAAGAGAGGTAAGTCATTGTGACTTTTACTTAACGCTTTGAGTAAGACCTGGGTAGGAAACTGAGGGTATTGCTGTCTTTTCCAAGAGTGATCTCACCCTGCTGCGTTGAACAATGGTATGATTCATGACAATAGCTTTAGCCTTGTTGAGTGAATTTTCGGAGCAGATGGCTGGAAATGACTTCATTCATCGTAACTTTACTGCAAATGAGTACATGGAGTTTGTGGCGACAGACTTCTGCTAAGGAGTTCAGCTGATGAGTATTACGTTTATACGCCATGCGCAAAGTGAGGCGAATGCAGGGGGAGTAAGTAAACCGAACCCTATTATCGAACTAAGCCCTCTCGGGCACCAACAAGCCCTTGCGCTGGCCAGTGAGATTTCTCACCCCCCTACCAAGGTCTATCTGTCTGAGTTTTTGCGTACTCATCAAACGGCCGCGCCGATTCTTGATAAATTCTCATTACAACCCGTCATAGTGCCTTGCTTGAATGAATTCAACGTTTTCGGCTTTGAGGTGGTGAAGGGAATGACAGGGGCTCAACGCTTACCTTTGGCTAAGCGCTACTGGAAGACCTGTGATCCCGATGCAAGCTTTGGTCAAGGGGCGCAATCTTTTAACGAGTTTTGCGCCCAAGTAGGCGAATTTATCACGCTATTGGCTGAGGGTAGGATTGTTGACGATAGTATCGTCTTTGGTCATGGAATGTGGTTTTCTGTCTTCTCTTGGTTACAGGAAACTCATATTAACCCCCCTATTAGCTCGACAGAAATGAAAGCGTTTTTCAGCTATTTAACACAACATCATCCTGCGAACTGCTCACAACATATTTTGCGCTAAACGGATTGGCCTCCTACAGCACAACTTTCTTAGATACCTTTTACAGAGCTTGATCGGACGTAGACCTTGCCTATTATGGAGGAAGCTATGCCTATTTTTCACATTAGCCGGTCTATAGCCTCTTGGCCCACTATTCCTTACGCCTTAATCCAGGATGACATTTCAAATAAAATTCATGGCTGGATGGCTTTCTTTAACAACCTTGACCCATGCAATGACGTTGTTCTCACGCGTAGGGCGGTGATTGCCGAAATGGACCGCTTTGTATTGGCGTTCGAAAAGGAAAGTGAGGAGCCAGTGAATGCTAAGCAGAAGCGATGATCTCCTACGTTATTGCCTAAGCGCTCGCCTCGGCCATCGAGATTAAGCGCTAAGTTTGTAAATGATGCGATTTTAAGGCAATCGGTTATTGCATAAAGAACAGGCGGTCACTGATGGGAGAAGGTGATACGTCGTGGGTGGAAATTCGCGAGATTGCTCCTTCCTCGACAGCTTACATCGAGGAAAGAGACGCTTTATCACGGATTACCATTGACTATTTGGGCTGTTCAGCTGGGGCTTTCTTACCGAATAGCTTGCTCACCGCTTTAACAACGATTAAAACCATACCGCCCAAGATAGCCCCTACCACTAAACTCGCGAGATTAGTGATCACACTCTCACCTAGGCTACTGATCGCAGAGGGAAGCATCTGGGTTAGACTATGCGTTAACTTTTCAATCCAGTGATGAAGTAACGGCCAACCATGTATGACGATGCCTCCACCGACTAAAAACATCGCTAAGGTGCCGACAACAGACAGGAACTTCATTAGCTTCGGGGCTAATAGCAGTAAAAACTTACCCACACCACGAGCTAAGCCATTTTGACGTGCTTCAAGCCAATAGCCTGCATCATCGATTTTAACAATCACGCCCACAAGCCCGTACACGCCTACTGTTACTAATAACGCAATGCCGGCCATAATCACAATCTGATTAAGCAATGGCGCTTCGGAAACGATTCCTAGCGTCAGCGTGACAATTTCAGCTGATAAAATAAAGTCAGTTCGCACCGCGCCTTTAATTTTATCTTTTTCATACTTGGCCGCATCTTCTTGACTTAACTTAGCTAAACGCGCTTGGCGGGCTTCTGGACTTTTTTTATCTTTTTCTGGAAAAATCCAATCAAGGACTTTTTCGATCCCTTCGAAACAAAGATAGGCACCCCCCAACATCAATAATGGGGTAATTAACCAAGGTGCAAACGCGGAGATCAACAGCGCCAGTGGGACTAAAATCACTTTGTTAAGTAACGAGCCTTTCGCCACCCCCCAGACAACGGGTAGCTCTCGATTAGCTTTTACCCCACTGACTTGTTGTGCATTCAGTGACAGATCATCGCCAAGCACACCAGCCGTCTTCTTTGCCGCGACCTTACCCATTACTGAGACATCGTCGAGTAAAGTCGAGATATCATCTAATAACGCCAATAAACTTGTTCCAGCCACAATAGGTATCCTTATCAGTAGCGTTAAATGATGGCACTGTCTTGACAGCACGGGCAGTCATTTTCTTCGACTGCCGTCATATCAGCGAAGCCCGGAGTATCCCATTCCACGCGAATCGGTTTTCCTGCCGGGAAAGCATGGTGGATATATTTATAGACAGGAGTTTCTGTTAATCCAGAAATCACTTCCGTCGCGATACACTCATCGCCTACATAAATTTTTGCGGTCGCTTTACTCGCCACCATCCGCTCGTCGTTTAACGCATAGAGACGAGTAACCGTCAGACGTATTCTCGGCATAACTTTCCTCGTTAATGTCGGGATATTCATTTAATTAGCTTTACACAATTCCTAGGATCCTGCCAATTTTCAAGCGAAAACACAGCGTAAAGCCAGCAACAGGCGATTGTTTTTCAATGAGAACTCAGTATTATTTGTCCGCCAATAAAAAACGCTTCGTCGTGGATAATAGATATAATTATGCAAGCAAACACCAACCTTTCAACACCCGCCCAGTCACCCTCGTCTTCTCAAGCTAAACGTGCGGCTTGGGGAAGCTTCGCCGGCGCAGTCGTCGATTGGTATGATTTCTTATTATACGGCATTACCGCCGCCTTAGTCTTTAATCATCAATTTTTCCCTGCCATCAGTCCGGCGATGGGTACGCTCGTCGCTTTTGCTACCTTTGGGGTAGGCTTCCTGTTCCGCCCATTAGGGGGCATTGTATTTGGTCATTTTGGCGATCGGTTGGGCCATAAAAAAATGCTAATCATCACCGTCTGGCTTATGGGGATATCAACAGCCGGAATTGGTCTACTCCCCTCTTTTGATACCTTGGGATGGTGGGCCCCGGTATTACTGGTCACTCTTAGGGCCATACAGGGATTTGCCGTTGGCGGTGAATGGGGTGGAGCCGCCTTGCTGGCGGTGGAACATGCTCCCCAACATCGTAAAGCTTTTTATAGTAGCGGTGTGCAAATGGGTTATGGCGTAGGCTTATTATTAGCGACCGGCTCCGTCAGCCTGATTAGTGCCTATACAAACGAAAGTCAATTTGCTAGCTGGGGTTGGCGTTTACCTTTTCTATTAAGTGTTATCCTTGTGGCAGTGACGCTGTGGTTACGTAATGGTATTGATGAGTCGCCTGTTGCCGTCCCAGCGGAGAAAAAACCGCGGTTACCGGTTATTGAAGCACTTTGTAGACACCCTTCCGCGTTTTTCTTAATTATTGGCTTACGTTTGTGCGAATTACTGACGATGTACATCGTTACCACCTTCGCACTCAATTACTCTACGCAAAATCTTGGCTTACCCCGCGAGTTATTTCTATCGATAGGGTTAATGGTTGGTGCGGTCAGTTGCTTAACCATCCCCTGTTTTGCTTGGCTTGCAGACCGATTTGGTCGTCGGCGTATCTATGCTACTGGCGCTATTATTGGTGCTATCAGCGCCTGGCCCTTTTTCTTAGCGCTTGAACAAGGCGCGACCCTGCCGATCATTCTATTTTCATTACTATTGGCGAATCTAGCACACGATATGGTGGTTTGTGTTCAGCAGCCGATGTTTACCGAAATGTTCGGCGCGAGCTATCGCTATAGCGGTGCTGGGGTCGGTTACCAAGTCGCTAGTGTGATTGGCGGTGGCTTTACTCCCTTCATCGCCGCAGGACTGGTGACCCTGACACAGGGTAGCTGGCATGGGGTTGCATTCTATTTAACCTTGGGATGCCTGCTTTCAGTATTCACTGTCTGTTTTGTAAAAAAAACACCTCGCAGCACAATATAATGATAACGAGAGGGTCGCTATAAGAGTGCCCCTCTACGTGGTAACGGTGTGAGTTCCAGTTAGCCTAGTCGCTAACGTGTTACACTGACCACATTCAGTTCACCGCTTAAGACAGGTATTTACCACTATGACAATCGACACAGAGTCGGCTGCTACGCCGAATATTGATGGGATTTTCGTTACACCTTCATCTTTAGATCCAGAAAGTTCACCGCAACTTAATTCCCTGTTGCAGGTTGCTCGCCAACAACAGCGTCACGATGAAACCTTAGCGGATAAGCGCACCCGCGGCTTTATGGTGCTCTTTATGTTTCTTTATCTGATGCTCGGCGCATCGCTCACCCTCCCCACCTCACCCATTGATTTTACCCATACCGCTCTACGCTATGCTATTGAGTCTATTCCGGTATTAATCTCGTTTTCAGGCTTTTTTATCTCGGTACTCTTTTTCTTCTCAACCCGCCGAGCATACCGTCGCAATCTAAGCTGGCAAACCACAATTACTGCCTTAGAAGCACGCACGGGTTACCAACTCAACCTATATATTGACCGCGCAAACTGTGGTCCACAAAACTATTCCAACACAGGCTTACAAAGTGCCTTGGCATTATTCGTCTGTGTGACTTGGGTGGTGCTCTATAACTTTTTCACCTTCACCACTAGTGGCGTAATTGGCAGTGTGATCTCATTGTTTATCAGCACTATGGTGTATGTAATGCTCGATATTCAGTTACTCAAGGCTTCGCAACGCTCGGTTCCCGATGATCAGGCCGACGCCCCCTAATCTCTCGGTGCCTTTCACTTATCAAGTCAGGCCAGTGTTCTTTTCGTAAAGGTCAATTATTGTGTGGTATATGTTAGCAGTCACCCTTCTTTGGGGGTCATCATTCAGCCTTACTGGGCATATTCTTGCTGGTCATGTTGATGGGTTTTTCTCAGTATTTATTCGTACGCTGATCGCCGCCATTATCTTTGTACCGATGATGACGTGGCGTGGGCTCCCCGCAAAATTGATCGCCGGCCTTTGGCTTTGCGGCGCATTACAGTTCGGGATTACCTACGCGTTGGCTTATCAAAGCTTCCGCTTATTGACGGTACCAGAAATGTTACTGTTTACCACCTTAACGCCGCTGTATATCGGATTAATCAATAACGCGCTGGATCGTCAGTTTAATCCTTGGACCTTGTTGGCTGCTGCCTTTGCGGTGTCGGGAGGTATGGTTATTCACTATCATGCCTTGACCGGCGATTTTTGGCGTGGCTTCTGGATTTTACAGTTGGCCAATGCCACCTTCGCGGCCGGACAAGTGATCTGCCGTCGTTTATTACTTGCACGCCATCCTCAATTGGGGATGACCAAAATATTCGGTCACTTCTTTTTGGGGGCGGTATTGATTTCTGCCGTGCTATTTGCGCTTTTTGGTCATACTGACCAACTGCCGCAAACCCCACTACAATGGGGATTGCTGGTGTATCTCGGATTGATTGCTACCGCACTAGGAAGCCTTTGGTTAGCAAAAGGCAGTACCTTGGTCAGTGTCACCGCATTAGCGATTTTCAATGAACTACACGTACCCATCGGTTTAGTGATCAACCTGCTGTTCTGGGGCAGTGATGTCCCTTTATTACGTTTACTGGCCGGTTGTGCGCTTATCGCCGTCGCGGTCGGCATTAACTACTTGGGTGCAGCCCGTTATCGAGCTCGCCACGCTTAAGCTTAAGGCACCTTACTGCAGTAAGGTGCCCCTCTTGTCTGTCTTGCTCGTAAACAAAGCCCTAAATCCCCTTCATTTCTGCTCATTGCTTCTTTTATCAGCAGTCAGTTCACCCAAGTTAAAAACCGCTTTGACAAGGCCTGAGCGAGACGCTATTATCTGCCCCGTCTTCAGGACAATTCCTCTGTAGTTCAGTCGGTAGAACGGCGGACTGTTAATCCGTATGTCACTGGTTCGAGTCCAGTCAGAGGAGCCATATTTAAGAAGCCCGCCTAACGAAAGTTAAGCGGGCTTTTTGCTTTTCCACTTTCCTCCCCCCCTATTTTGCTTGGAACACGGTATTGTTTTTAAGAAGATTGCGTAGCTCCATCAAATAAGGCTCATGACTTCGACCTCGCTTACAAATAGCGGAAAAAGGTGACTGAAATCCAAACTCGTTGGGAAGTAACACACGTAATCGATGTTGATGAATCCAAGGTAAGGCATAGTGCTCAGGAAGGTATCCGATATATTTTCCCGACAGAATTAATAATAATTGTGCATCGACGGACTCGACCGTCGCGCTTCCACGATAAAATCCTCGTCGCCGTAAATCATTATTATTCCAGTAGCTTCGTGTAACCAGCGAACAGCGGCTAACATGTTCTTTATCTAAAGACAATTCGTTGAAAAGAGGATGCAAATCACTGCAATAAAGCCAATGCTGCTCTCGATATAAGGGTTCACTGATAATATTATTGACTCGCGCACTGTAACTGCCTATCGCTAAGTCAATTTGATTATTAAGCACACCATTAAGCTGCTCTTCAGGAGTCCGAATAATAAGCTTGATATGCACATTAGGAAATTTATCACAGAAACTATGCAAAATTTTCGGTAAGGAGAATGCGGTTTCTGTTTCGATTGAATCTAGGGTCGATAAACATAGGGTACCGCTGTGATCCCCTTTCAATAAAGCTGATTGACGTTCTAATTCTTCTAACTCACTGAGTACCCGTATTGCTTGCTGAAGGAAAAGTTGGCCTTTTTCCGTGAGTGCAAAGCCTCCTCGTCCGCGTTGGCACAAACTGAATCCCAGCTGATCTTCGAGCTGAGACATTGCGTTACTGATTGCAGAGGCTGAAATACCCAACTCACGTTGCGCAAGATTATAACTTTCTAATCGCGCGACCGTTTCAAATACCTGTAATTGCCGTAAATTCGGCGGAGACTGTGCAGTCGACGGGATCATAACTTAGTTCACTTTTTGATGAAGTAAATATTTATACCAGACGATTTAACCTTCGAAAAATATTTTGCATATTTCTTGGGTAACGCTCACCTTTACCCACGAGGACTATTTATGGCTGACCTATTCAATCAACCACAAAGTGGTAATGAAATGCCACGTTTCGCAGGCCGCTCCACGATGATGCGTTTACCCTTTACCGATGTATTACAAGGGCTTGATGTAGCTTTTATTGGTATTCCACTTGATATAGGGACCTCACAACGTTCAGGGACCCGTTACGGCCCCCGCCATATACGCCATGAATCAGTGATGATAAGACCCTACAATATGGCCACCGGCGCAGCACCTTTTGACTCGCTTTCGGTGGCCGATATTGGGGATGTCCCGATTAATACTTATAGTTTACTTAAGTCAGTCGAGATCATTGAAGACTATTACAGCGCGTTAAACGCGTATCCCCTTATTCCTCTCACCTTGGGAGGTGATCACACTCTGACACTGCCGGTATTAAGAGCTTTAGTAAAAAAACATGGCCCTGTCGGGTTAATTCATGTCGATGCTCATACTGATACCAATGATGAGATGTTTGGTGAAAAAATTGCACACGGAACCACCTTCCGCCGTGCCGTCGAAGAAGGATTATTGGATCTGCAGCGTGTGGTGCAGATTGGCCAACGCGCGCAAGGATATGCCGCTGATGACTTCCAATGGGGTGTTGATCAAGGGTTTAGACTGGTACAAGCTGAGCAATGCTGGCATAAATCATTGACCCCACTAATGAATGAAGTTCGCCAACAAATGGGTAACGGACCCGTTTATCTTAGCTATGACATTGACAGTTTAGATCCCATTTGGGCTCCGGGTACGGGAACCCCCGAAGTGGGAGGGCTGACGTCAATTCAAGCGCTTGAAATAATTCGCGGCTGCCGTGGGCTTAATATTATTGGGGCCGACCTCGTTGAAGTCTCACCGCCTTATGATGTTAGCGGAAATACTGCGCAATTGGCCGCTAACCTTCTCTATGAAATGCTCTGCATTTTGCCCGGCGTTAATTACCCCGATAGAAAATAAATATTATTTTAAGCAATGACCTAATCAACGCTTTCGCATGTGATAACAGATATCGCTCCAAATAAAGAGAATGTCAATCATAAAAAATTTACTAGGAGTGACAGGCTGAATTTATTATTTACGCGATATTTAATATCCGTTGGAATTGCGGGTTCTTAATAAGAAATTGGTGAGGATATTTAATAATGATTAAGCTTAAGAAACTATCGCACTCTTTACTCAGTATTATTGCCCTAACAGCAACCCTATTACCCACTGCGCATGCACAGCCCTTGCTTAAACAAGGGGTGCTTAAAGTGGGAATTGAAGCAAGTTATCCTCCTTTCGAAGCATTCGACCTTAATGGGCAAATCATTGGAATAGACCCTGATTTCGCGCAACAAATTGCTAAAGAGATGAATGTACGCCTAGAGTTAATCGATACTAAGTTCACCAGCCTGATTTTAGGACTAGGAAAACAATATGATATGGTGATATCTGGAATGTATATCACACCAACACGTCAACAGCGTGCAATAGCCATACCTTATATGTATTCTGGCGCATCAATCATCAGTTGGAAAGATGGCCCTCATCAGCCTTCCAATGAAAATGAATTGTGTGGCCTTAGGGTTGGTTTGCAGCAAGGAAATGCTTGGAATAAAGACTTATCTGAGCAATCCATAAATTATTGCCAGCAAAGAGGGTTATCTCCAATTAAGATCTTAGAATTCCCTACCGCTCCAGAGGTGTCACAAGCCTTACTTTCAAAAAATATCGATGCCCAAATAGAAATCGATCCCGCGGCACAGGGAATCGTCAAAATGAGCCGCGGTCGTTTACATATTAGCTCAACGAAACTTCTCTACCCACTTCCGATGGGAATATTTGTTGATAAAAATAACCCACAATTATCCACCGCTATTCAAAATGCACTTTCTGCTATTAAAAATAATGGTCACTACGCAGCGATAATGTCTCACTATCGCTTAGCGAATCATCTCTAATATCGCTGAGGAGTCATTATGGAATTTGATTGGAATTATTTTTTTTCGCTCTTTAGTATCGGTGCATTTTGGAAAGCATGTTCTACCGTCATTATTATTAGCGCACTGTCTTGGTTATTAGGGCTTATCCTCGGTTTTATTCTCGCCTGCACAAAATTATCAGGGCCGAAATGGCTTCGCCTGCCCAGTGAAATTTATATTTGGTTTTTTCGAAGCGTCCCGTTGATGGTATTACTGGTATTTATCTATAACCTCCCACAACTCTTCCCCAGTACCCAGCCAATATTAGGGATTCCTTTTGTTGCCGGCCTGGTTTCGATGACACTCACCGAAGCCGCCTATATGGCAGAAATACACCGAGGCGGTTTGCTCTCCGTGTCAAAAGGTCAAACGGAGGCTGGCCATGCCTTGAGTCTCTCCTTTATCGGTATTCAACGCCTGATCATTATTCCGCAAGCGTTTCGCATTGCTTTACCAACGCTTATTAATGAATATATTACGATCATTAAACTTAGCTCTATTCTCTCTGTTATTTCGCTTCCTGAGTTATTACTTACGGGTCAGCGGCTGTACGCCCAAAATTTTTTAGTGATGGAGACACTACTCGCAGTTGCCCTTTATTACGTAATGATTGTCACCCTTTTTAGTGGATTATTTAGATTTATTGAAAATCATCTGGACCTACATCGTCGTAAACCCCAAACGCTTAGCACTATCGCCTGTGAAGAATTACGCAACAGTTTATCAAGTGATAACCCGCCAGAAGTCCGCCCTGACATAATTTCCCCCACGCCTATCTTACAGCTACAATCGATTAAGAAGTCTTGGGGGCATCACCACGTATTGAAGGGGATAGACCTCACTGTGCGCCAGGGGGAAGTCATTTCTATCATTGGGCCCTCTGGCTCAGGAAAAACTACCTTAATCCGCACCATTAATGCGCTTGAGTCGATTAATGGTGGATCAATTAGTCTGTTCGGTGAAACCTATTTAGATAGTACAACGATAGGTAGTAAAGCCCGTTCGCGCGGGGCACTGCGCAAAATCGGAATGGTTTTTCAAGGCTTTCATTTATTTCCCCATCGGACAGTACTTGAAAATATTACCTTAGCGCCGCGCTACCATAAACTCAGCGTTGATTCTGTTTCGATAGACTGTGCGCGCCGTTTATTAGACCGAGTGGGCTTGTTGGCTCACGCGGATAAATATCCCCATCAGCTCTCTGGTGGGCAACAACAGCGTGTTGCTATCGCGCGAGCACTCGCGTTGAAGCCAGATATCATGCTTTTCGATGAACCCACCTCGGCACTAGACCCGGAGTTAGTCGGCGAAGTGCTGAAAGTGATCCAATCCTTAGCGCGTGAAGGAATGACCATGCTTATCGTGACACATGAGATGGAATTCGCCTTATCCATTTCGGATCGTATTGTGATGATGGAAAATGGGACAATACAAAGTGATAGTGCTCCTCAGGTACTTTTGGCTAATGAACGACCAACCCCTTCTTTAACCCGACTTCGTGCATTTATGGGAGTAAATTAATGGAAACGGAACAACACTTACGTCAACAACTGGCTGCGGCTTACCGTTTAGCAGCGATGTTTGGTTGGGAAGACACGCTTTACACTCACTTCTCTGTGCGGTTACCCGGTGGAGGCGAACCACGTTTTTTAATTAATCCTTTTGGGATGATGTTTGATGAAGTGACGGCCAGTAATCTTATTGTGGTGAATATGCAAGGGAAAGTGGTTTCAGGAACATCAACGGCTAATTCTGCCGGGTTCACTATTCATAGTGCCGTACACATGGCACGTGACGATGCACACTGTGTGTTGCATACCCACACTTTACCCGGGATGGCCGTTGCGGCTTGCGAAGAAGGCTTACTGCAACTCAACCAAATCAGTACAGAGTTTTATCAGCGTGTAGGTTATCATCCCTATGAAGGGGTAGCCTTTGATTTGGATGAACGAGAAAGAATCCAACGTTCTTTAGGGGATAACATTGCACTAATCCTCCAGAATCATGGATTACTTTCTGTCGGGCGTACCATCGCCGATGCTTTTTATATTATGTATTACCTCAATCGTGCCTGTGAAATCCAAATGGCGGCGGCGCAACTGGCTCCGCTAAGTAGCCTTCATACTATTCCCAAAGCACTAAGCCATCATGCGTGTCAGCAATTGATGGGTGTAGAAGATGAACGCCAACTCGTGTGGCAAGCTTGGTTACGCCGACTTGACCGTATTGATGACTCTTATAAAAGTTAATGACTATGAATAAATCAATCGTTGTGGTGGATTGTGATGATCCCCTATTAGCAGAAGAGATTTGTACCGCTTTAGCCGACTATAGTGAAGTAGAGGCCGTATTACCTACCGATTCCCGAGCGCATGCCGCACAGTATGCGAGTTGTTGGTTCCCAGACCCGCAGCTCTTGACGCACTGCCCCAACCTTAAGCTGGTTCAGGCCGCTTCCGCCGGTGTCGATCACTTACCAGAGACCCTCTTCAGGAGCGATATTCCTCTTTGCCGTGTCGTCGATGATAATTTTCGCCATGGTATGTTTGAATACGCCTTATGGGGGGTATTGCATTTCCAACGTTATTTTGATCGCGCGATCCATAACCAACAACAAAAGCATTGGCAACTTTACCCCCAGCGTTCAAGTAACATGTTTAAGGTAGGTATTATGGGGCTAGGTGAGATAGGGAGTTATCTTGCCCGTCAGTTTGCTTCACTTGGCTATGCGGTCTCCGGCTGGGCAAGAAGTGAAAAGTCATTAGAGGGCGTAACCTGCTTTGCCGGAGAAGAGCAACTTGACGCCTTTTGTGAAAAACTGGATGTCATCATTAATGTTTTACCCTTAACAGAGCAAACTCGCGGCATCATTGCTTCCCCCTTGCTCAGTAAATTACCGCAGGGTGCTGCCTTGATCAACTGCGGGCGAGGCGCCCATATGGTCAATAGTGAGGTCATCGCAGCATTAGACTGCGGCCAGCTTAGTGGGGCACTGATTGATGTTTTTCCGGTCGAGCCGCTACCCGACAACGACTCAATGTGGACACATCCTAAGGTCATTGTTACCCCGCATATGGCGTCTTCCGCTCAAGTCTCGGTGATCGTAGCGCAGCTAGTCGATAATATCGGACGAATTCAGCAACAACGTCCCCTACGTCATCAGGTCGATAAGGATCGCGGCTATTAACTACTTAAGGGTGCTTCAGCGAGACAACACGCGCTCGAATCATCCTGCTTTCCTATCTAATTGGGCTTATAAATCATCCAGTTGAACGCTTATATCCCCCCCGCCTCGAAAAAATTTGGTAAGATCTTTCAGAACAGTGATCTATTTCATGTTTTTAGCAAAAATCGTCTACGCTTAAACGACAACCATTTTTATGCCAACGAGCGAGTGGAGCGAAAGTGATACAGAACCCAATACTTTATCCCCAGCGTTCAACGGATGAACCTTCTGCAGAGCAGATCTTCAACTGGGCAAGGAATGCGCAATTAGGATCCAAACAACAACTCTATACGCCAAAAGATGAAGCGGCCCTTCAGGCTTTATTGCAAGAGAGCTCAGGCCCCATAAGAATTATAGGTAGCCGCCTCTCACCTGGGCGTATGGTGTCGCCGCAACATGACGGTATCCTGCTGGATTTAAAACATTTGCGTGGGATCTTAGCATTAGAGGATAACAGTGTCCGTGTTGCCGCGGGTACCCCGCTACAAGAGCTTTTTAAAACCCTGCAACAAAATGGACGAATGCTAAAGTGTTCCCCTGGCGTGATTGCCGTCCAAACAGTAGGGGGAGCGCTGGCGACTGGCACCCATGGTCAAGGCTTACAACAGAGTGCCATCACGGATGAAGTGCTAAGTTTTACACTGATTTTGGCGAATGGAGAAAAACGAACCTTTCACCGCGGTGATGCCGAATTCTCTGCAGTCATGGTTAACCTCGGCTGCTTGGGAATTGTAACGGAAGTGACGTTAGCGACCGTGCCCGAAGACTATTTCACCTGCGAAAAAACCGCCGTTAGTGCGGATACTCTCGAAACCGACATTATCGATTGGAATCGCCAGCACCTTTTTAGTAAGGCTTGGTGGTTTGTCGATGATAACTTGTTGCATGTCTGGAATATCGATCCAGCAGATAAGTCAGCGCTAAAGCAGTACCACGAGAATGCACAGCAAGTCGTCCGCCATTCTTCTGATCAAGATGAGAGCTTAAATGCAACCATTGATCAAACCTTGGCGTTAATGCATGCAGATACCCAAGTTCATGGCCACGGCGGGAAGCAGTTCCGTACCGTTGCGCGCTTTAAAGACTTTACCGATGTGACCGGTGATATTTACCAATTACTGTGTCGTGGTATTGCCGTTCCGCAGATTAATGTTGAGATCGGCGTTCCCTTGGACCAAACGCCGGCCATTATTCGTCACATTAAGCAGTGGTATGCCGAGCAACAGCCACACATGCATTATCCCATTATTCTACGTTGCACCGGTGCATCTGAAGCGTGGTTAAGCCCTGCTTATCAACAGGAAACCTGTTATTTCGGCTTTGTCGTGTACTACGCCGATGACGGGTCTTTGTCGCAAGATGGCCTGCACTTTCTCACCGAAGTTGAAAAAATTCTGGCCACTTATGGCGGAAGACCACATTGGGGAAAGTATTATGATCCTCAACACTATGATTGGTCGACCCTCTATCCAAAGTGGCAGGATTTTTCAGCGGTGAGGCAGCAACTTGACCCACAGCAGCGCTTTAGTAACCCCTATATCCAGCAACTGTTTCCCTCAATGATAGGAGATCACGCATGAACGCATGGGCAACCCTTCTCACACAAGACAACTATTTAGTTGGCGTAATTGCGCTGCAACGCTCACTGAAGCAGCAACAGAGTAAGTGGCCTTTAGTGGTAATGGTGACGCCCAGCATCAGTCAGGCAACGCGCGAACAACTGGTAGCAGAAGGCTGTCGTTGGGTAGAAATTACCCCGCTCTATCCTAAAGCTGAACTGAGTCAACATTATGCCTCCGCTCAATTCGGCGAAGTGTGGTCGAAACTACGTGTTTGGGGCTTAACGGATTATCGTCGAATCGTTTTCCTCGATGCCGACATGTTAGCGGTTAAGAATATGGACGAACTTTTCGACTTACCTTTACCTGAAGGTCATATCGCTGCATGTCATGCGTGCCGATGTAACCCTAATCAGATCGCCAGTTACCCAGCCAGTTGGCAACCTGATGCGTGCCATTATACTTGGCAAGAGAAGCATCAGCAGCCGCCAGCAACCTTGGATCTTTATCTAAATGGTGGCTTTTTAGTCATCACACCTAATGCAGAGATGGCCCAACACTTAGTGGATAAAGTTGAGGGGATCGACGATTTAAGTCGTTATCCTTTCTCAGAACAAGACTTGCTCAACGAAATCTATGAAAATCGCTGGCAACCGCTCTCCTATGGCTACAACGCGTTAAAAACATTACCGTTTCAGCATAAGGGATTATGGAAATTCGATGAGGTTAAGAATATTCACTATATTCTTAAAAAGCCTTGGCAGAAGCCTCGTCATCCTAACGCGGACGAGCAGGACCGTGATACGCCTTTAGATGCATTATGGTGGCAGGTTTATCAGCCAGAAAATTGATGCCTAACTTTATTGGCTAAGCCGTTTGGCTTAGCCAATAATTCTTTCACTCTGTAACAAGATCCGATTCAAGTAATTTTTGGATGTGATTATTGCTTACTGCTGGACTAAATAAGAAACCTTGTCCGATAAGGTAACCTTCGTTAATCAGCGTATCGCATTGTTCTTGTTCTTCCACCCCTTCTGCCACCACATCCATGCCGAGGCAATTTGCCAGTAACAATAACGCTTTGATGATTGCCTTACCTTCGCGTCCTTGGTGTAAGCTACTGACGAAACTGCGATCAACTTTGATCACGTCAACAGAGTAGTCTTTGATGTTACTCAATGTAGAATATCCGGTCCCAAAATCATCCAAAGCGATGGTGATACCCTGCGATCTCAGCTCTTTAATCGCACGAATAACGAACTCTGCGCCATGTCCAACAATCATATGTTCGGTGATTTCAATTTCGATTAGACGTGGGTCAATGCCATAATGATGAATCTGCGCCAGACATTTTTCCGCATAATCATCCCACATAAATTCTACGGGTGAAGCATTGAGCGAGACGGGTACAAGCTTCAGACCTTTTTCGGTCCAGGCTTTAATATCCTTAAAAACCCGAGTCCGCATTTGCTCGCCAATTTTTTCTACCAACGCTCTATTTTCAAAGGCTGCCCAGATTGCGCCAGGATAGGCAAGCTCGCCCGTCGATGTGGTGAAGCGTAATAAAGCCTCAAGTCCGACAAGTTGACCGTCATTAAGTCTCACCTTAGGTTGATAGTAAGGCTCAATCTTATGGTGATCAATGGCATACTGCGCTAGCTCCAACTGTTCTGCTATACGTGTGACGCTTTTCATCAATTGACTGTGATATTGCAACACGCCGCCACGGCCATTCTGCTTAATTTCACTGAGCGCAACGTTGGCCGCTTTCGTTAACATATCGCTATTTTCAACGGAATAAGGCCAAGTTGCTGATCCGATACTCATTGAAAGGCGTACAGATTGCCCATTATGACTAATAGGTTTAGCGACGGTATTAATAATATTTTGGGCAATTTGCGTAATTTCGTCAGTACTGATTGTCTGCGGAATAATGATCGCGAACTCATCGCTTGCCAGACGGGCAACATAACCTAGGCCCGAGAGTTTTTTGATTATCCTTTTAGCGACCACTTTTAAAACATGATCACCAAAATAACTGCCACGTGTGTCATTCAGCAGTTTAAATTGGTCAAGATCAGCATGGAGTAAGGTCACAGATTGGTCGGTCGCCTTAGCGATACGCAGCGCCCTTTTTAGATAAGACTGAAAGTGACGGCGATTCGGGATATTCGTCAGCTCATCAAACTCACTTAAGTGACGTAATTTAGTTTCTGCGGAACACTGTTGTGTCACATTTCGCGAGACACAAAGAATGCTCTCCACTACTCCTTGCTCATTCAGGACTGGAGTAAGTAAATTATCCCAGAAAGTCGTTTCACCTTGTTCACTGATACTTTTTCCAAGAAACTGAGCATTCTCTCCCAAACGTGCTCTGTTTAATGCTTTTTTACCGGCTTTACGAATTTCTTCTGGTAGCAAAAGTAACCACTCCATTCCGAAACCGGAATGGGGATCGACCCCTAACGCATTACATCCAGATTGGTTCATGTTGACGACACAACCGTCTGGCGTAAGAATTTTAATACAATCAATGCTAGCATCGAGCATTGCTTTGTAAGCGTTTAAAGTCTCTAAATGACCTTTATCGTGTTTGCTATCATCATGGGTGGGCGATGAGACAGCCGTTGGTAAAGTATTCGTCATTATATCCTCAGAAATTAGAGCTTTTGCTTACCGGTAGAAGTATTGAAATAGTATTAAACATTATGTAACCAACATATCACATTAAACCTAATAAAGCAGATTGCAATAAGAATGTTCTTACCACCCCTATTACTTTCCTTTTGCCGTGCGCAGGATCATTTTTCGATAGTTATTTAGCCAAGTGCCACTGTGCAATCGCCACCAGAAACAGATGCCACGAACCGCCCAATCCATTACCATGCCTAACCAGACTCCCACCACTCCCCAGCCTAACCAGATACCCAGAACATACCCCATTACCACACGGGCGCCCCACATACTGAACATCGATACATACATCGCAAAACGCGCATCGCGGGCCCCTTTCAAACTAGCTGGTAATACCCATGAGCAGGCCCAGATTGGCATAAATGCGGCGTTAAGCCACAACAGATGCTGTGTCACCTTGATGACATCAGGATCAGCAGTATAGAAACGAGCTAAAAGCCCCGCGAAAGGGATGGTTGTCCAAGCGATGAGCGTCAGCCCAACCGTGGCCAGCCAAAATACATGACGGATCTGTTTTTCTGCTTGATAGACTTGATCGAGTCCTAAACGTTTACCCGTTATGATGGTCGATGATGAGGCCAAAGCGTTGCCGGGTAAATTAATTAAGGATGCGATAGAGAAAGCAATAAAATTTCCTGCTATATCACTGGTCCCCATTCCCGCCACATAAATTTGGGTCAGTAACTTACCGCCGTTAAAGAGAACTGACTCAACACTGGCGGGCACACCAATACTCAATACTTCTTTCAAGATAAGCGCATTCCAGCGTGAGAAATAACTTTTAATCGGGATTAATAATGCCCCACTAAAGCGATTGGCCAACACAATAATAATCACTATCGCCCCGATATAACGAGAAAGTGTTAAGCCTAACCCTGCCCCACTAAAACCGAGTCCATTCCAACCCAAACATCCATAGATCAGTATTGAGCTGATGATGATATTCAAAATATTCATCCCAGCGTTAACTAACATGGGGACTTTAGTATTGCCTGCTCCTCTTAATGCACCACTACCAATCAATGCAATAGCGGCCGCGGGATAACTCCACGCTGAGATATGCAGGTAATTAAGTGCCATCGCCTTGACCTCAGGCTCGGCGCTACCCGCTATCACCTGAATGATATCTTGCCCAAAAAATTCAATGATTACGGCAAGGACAAAGCCCATCACAGTCATTAGCCCAAGGGATTGCCGGGCCGCAGCACGGGCGCGTTCGCCATCACCTCTCGCCAAGCTAAATGCCACGACAACTGTGGTACCAAGGTCGATTGCCGCAAAAAAAGCAATGACGACCATATTAAAACTGTCGGCAAGCCCAACCCCAGCCATCGCGGCTTTACCCAGCCAACTGACTAAGAAAGTACTTAACACCCCCATTAATAATACGCAGAGATTCTCAATGAAAATGGGAACGGCAAAGGGGGTAATCTCTCGCCAAAAAAGGGTCCGGTAGCGGCGACGCTGGCGGTACCAAGGCGTTCGTTGAATCACTTGAGCAAGGGGACGAATAACACGCTGCACAATGCACATCCTTTTTCTACAGAGAGAAGACAGAGGGTATCAACGATTTCATATTGCTTGATGGGTATCGATTAACTGTAGTGTTTAAAAATTAATAACTCAATAATATTTAACAAAATTAATACAATTCTGGCTTATGCTGTGTGCTGTTTGTAATGTATAAAAAACGCGGTAGAGTAAACCTACGTTTTCGTACCCGCCTGATGAAGAGAGGTTCACCATCATGTCACAACCGACGTTAGCCATCGACCAAGCGCTAGACCAATTAGAATCCGACTACGAGAGTGCCGTGACCGCGTTAAGAGCAGCGTTAGAACGCTATGTTACCTCAGGCGAATTACCCAGTAGCGAGGCACGACAAGCTGGTGCTTTTTCCTATCCTGAGCTGGTGCTGCATTGGCAAGGCGAACAAACACCCGTGCAGCGCGTGCGGGCCTGGGGACGTTTCACCCATGCAGGCACTTACAGCGCAACCATCACTCAACCAGCACTCTTTCGTCACTATTTGACCGAGCAATTGGAGATGCTCAGCAAAGAGTACCAATTTACCCTAGAGGTGAGACGCTCTTCGGTTGAGATCCCTTACCCCTATGTTTTAGATGGCTTGGGACTCACCATTGAGCGCCAGCAAATGGCCACTATTACTCGGTACTTTCCCACTACTGATTTAGCCAATATCGGCGATGATATCTCTGACGGCTTAGTCACTCATGATCAAGAACTGCCCCTTGGCCAGTTCGATGCCTTACGAATCGATTTTTCATTAGCCCGTCTTAAACATTATACCGGCACGCCTCCGGAAAGTGTTCAGCCCTATATCCTATTTACCAATTACACCCGTTATGTCGATGAGTTTATTCGCTGGGGAAAAGAGCAAGTTGCTGATCCAAATTCCCCCTATATAGCCTTAGTGTGTGCGGGCGGAGACGTATTAAATGCCAGTAATGTTGACCAAGAGTTAAGCCAAGACGCGTGGAAAAAACATCAGATGCCTGCTTGGCATTTGGTCACAGAGGATAATCAAGGGATCTCCTTAATCAATATTGGTGTGGGTCCATCCAACGCGAAAACGATCTGTGACCACCTGGCTGTGCTACGGCCTCATGCATGGCTAATGATTGGTCACTGCGGCGGATTGCGAGAGAGCCAGAGAATTGGCGATTATGTGCTGGCTCACGCCTATCTACGCGACGATCACGTGTTAGATAGCGTATTACCCGCGGATATTCCCGTGCCGAGTATCGCTGAAGTGCAACGTGCACTTTACGATGCAACCCGACATCTTTCAGGTGAGACTGACAGCACCAGTATCAAGCAACGATTACGCACCGGAACGGTAGTGACTACCGATGACCGAAACTGGGAACTACGTTATGCCGCATCGGCACTGCGGTTCAACCTAAGCCGTGCGATTGCCGTGGATATGGAGAGCGCGACCATCGCAGCACAAGGCTATCGTTTCCGTGTCCCTTATGGCACGCTGCTTTGTGTTTCTGATAAACCCTTACATGGCGAGATAAAGTTGCCGGGTCAAGCCAACCGTTTCTATGATGGTGCCATTTCTGAGCATCTACAGATTGGGATTTGTGCGGTCGACCTACTAAGAGCGGAGGGAGATAAACTGCATTCTCGTAAGTTACGCACCTTCGTAGAACCCCCCTTCCGTTAAAAAAAAGCGTTAGGTTTTTGGCCTAACGCTTTTATCTTTCTAGGTTGTCAGCCAACCCAATTTAATCACGAACAGCACGGTTAAGACGATTAAGGCTGGGTTAAGCTCTTTATATTTACCGGTACAGAGCTTAATCACCGTCCAACTGATAAATCCGAACGCAATACCGTTAGCAATCGAATAGGTCAAAGGCATCGCTAAAGCGGTAATGGTGACCGGTGCTGCGGTAGAGATATCCTTCCAGTCGATTTCCGCTAAACCAGAGGCCATCAGGACCGCAACGAATAGTAAGGCAGGTGCGGTAGCATAAACCGGCACACTACCGGCTAACGGAGAGAAAAAGAGCGAAAGTAAGAACAAGATACCGACCACGATTGCGGTCAGTCCTGTACGTCCACCAACGGCTGCTCCCGCACTAGACTCAACAAAACTGGTGGTGGTTGAGGTGCCGAGTAGTGAACCGAACAGCGCCGCGATACTGTCTGAGAGCAGCGCACGTCCCATCGAAGGAATATTCCCCTGCTCATCGGTCAATCCTGCTTTACGTGTCACACCAATTAGCGTTCCCGAGTTATCGAACACATCGACAAATAAGAAGGCAAAAATCACGCTGACCAGCCCAACATTGAAAGCCCCTGCAATATCTAGCTGTAAGAAGGTCGGTGCAAGCGAAGGAGGTGAAGAGATTACGCCACCGAAAGGTGATAGACCGGTTAAAATGGAAATCGCAGTGATGACCAGAATACCAATTAAGATGGCGCCAGTAACGCGACGTGCTTCGAGGATAACGATCAGGAAAAATCCAGCAATCGCTAACAGAGGACCCGGTTTAGTCAAGTCACCCATGCCCACTAAGGTCGCAGGGTTATCTACGACGATACCCGCACCTTCAAGTGCCACAATAGCCAAAAACAGTCCAATCCCGGCAGCAATCGCAGAGCGCAGTGCAAGGGGAATACTACGGATGATCCACTCTCTAATTTTGAAAATCGAGAGGCAGAAAAACAGTACGGCCGAAATGAAAACGGCGCCTAAAGCGACTTGCCAGTGATAGCCCATATGCAGCACAACAGTATAAGTGAAGAAGGCGTTCAGCCCCATTCCTGGTGCGAGAGCAATAGGTAAATTGGCAATCATTCCCATCAATACTGAGCCAATTGCGGCGGCAAGGCAGGTCGCAACAAAGACAGCTCCCTTATCCATGCCGGTTTGTCCCAATATCGAAGGGTTAACAAACAGAATGTAGGCCATTGCCAAAAAGGTCGTAATGCCTGCAATGACTTCAGTTTTAACGTTGGTGTTGTTTGCCTTTAATTTAAAGAGCTTTTCGAGCATGTTATTTTCTCAAATTATCGTCATTTATACACAATACTCTGCCACTGCTGGCATTTATCGCGTGCTCAAGGTGTTGGAACGCTTCATACGTAAACGTTTTCGTTCCGGCGAAGGATCCTAAAGGGGGGAAGCCGCCTGAGCAATAGTTTTTTATCACTTTGTCCAAGAAAGTTGCAGGCGGCTAGCCTAATAAACGATGGATTAGGCCGTTTGCGTCATCAAGGGTGTAGAGGATACAGCCACTCGAGCGAACTCACACTGTTTCAGAATTGACTTGGCATGGTGATAGAGGACCTGACCCGCGTCGGTAGGTGTGACACCTCGCTTAGTGCGAATAAGGAGTTGTTGGTTAAACTCACCTTCTAAGGTGGCCAATTGCTGACTAAGTGCTGGTTGGGCAATATGCAGGACTTCACTTGCACGAGTAAGGCTTCCTGTATCGACAATTTTAACGAAATATTTTAAGCGTCTTAGATTCATGATTCACTCCTACCTAGGATAAGTGGCGTCAGACTCGCCGCAAGTGAATCAAGTAAGCAATTATCAGACCAACTTTTCTAAGCACCCTATTCCCTACTCTTTTTTCTTATAGGTCTATCTCTCTTCCCCTACTTTGCACCCTTATAAAGCAAAGACTGATCTTTTAGTGCAGCCTTTATTGTTCACAGTCTACCCAGCTTGGTCACTAAGCCAGCAAACGCTGACCGGAAAGGAAAAAGAGCTTTGACAAGCGCTGAGCACAACACTATTATCTGCCCCGTCTTCAGGACAATTCCTCTGTAGTTCAGTCGGTAGAACGGCGGACTGTTAATCCGTATGTCACTGGTTCGAGTCCAGTCAGAGGAGCCAAATTTAAGAAGCCCGCCTAACGAAAGTTAAGCGGGCTTTTTGCTTTCATGACGGTTTATGAATCTTGATATGTTCCAGATTCATCAGGTTAGCGTGAAAGTCTTCCCGATGCATTTTCAGTTTACCCTCCGCTCCGGGAGAATTTAGTGGTCAGATTTGGGGGCTTTCCGGTTCGATAATGGAGTGACCCGCCTATGTCCCTTAACGACTCAAAAATCCGCAACTTAAAATCACTTGCTATCCCCACAAAATTATCCGGTTCACACGGCCTGAATCTTAACGCTAAACCTACTGGTTCAGATAATGCTGCCAACCTGTTGATGACCATTTGAATCTGTAGCCATTCAATCCTTGTAACACCACGTGATCTTGTTATCAGTGAAAATATGGAATCAACAAGTTGGTATCATTATCCCCAATTGCAATCTAGTCGATGTAGTTCGACACCTAAGCGTTATGCGAGGATTGATACACATCCTCGTTAATAACTCATATTTATTGTTGCTTCATCACCTTCCAGAGAAAGAAGCGACACTTGGCCATCTCATTGATTACCCAGATTATGGAATACGAATCAGAGCTTGCCGGGGGAAAAATATTATCGACCACTACGATGACATTCCCTACGACACCCTTAAATTAAGTCGTAATTGGAAGCATAATAGCCGTAGAAAGAAGTAATTTTACCGTTAATGTTCAGCCCTTAATCAAGAGGGCATTACCAAGAAAATAGTGGGTAGATGATGATGAAAATTAAAGGCATCCCTTACTCAGAATTTAAAGCCAGAGCATTAATGGAGAAGTTAGTGTGGCGAAATTATCAGCGTGAGCGCAGATCTGAAGCCATGAAATCGGTTATTAACGCCATGGCATACATAGGTATCGCAGCACTTCTGAAATATATCTTTGTTGGGTAGATTAAAAAGGTAACACCTTAACCCTATGATACAGTAGGATATATTATAAATACTGATACTGCTGAGTCGTTAAATAACTCAACAGACTAGAATATAGAGGGAAAAATGCTCACGAAAATAGCTACCATTTTATTCACATTAGTATTGGTTCTGTGCGTTTGTAACTCATTATTAGGAACGTACAATTTTTTCCTAGATAGAAGTAAAACTACTGCGCTCAGCGTATTACACTACTACACACCAACTTTAGTTATGGGTGTCTTCTACTACTTTTCCGTATTGAGAAGAAAACGTACTTTATCATAAGTAAGTCCTCTCAATACTCTATTCTTGAGGGCTGACACCTTTCTAGGAAGCTCGTCTCGATATCGCTACCCACCGTCTTTAGGCCTGGATAAAGAAATACCAGCCGGATTCTTCTACCAACAAACAGCAGTCAGATGCTCAGGCCTAGATCCGTCGACTCAAGAAGGAGTTGAAGCGGATTACTGACGAACGGGAGCTATTAAAAAATGCAGCTGCGTACTTCGCAAAGCTGTCCGACTGCGGTACGCCTTTATCCGTGACAACTCCTGGTGTTGGCCTAATCGTCTCCTCTGTCAGGAGCTGAATGTTCATCCGAGTGGGTGACACTTCGGTTCAACAGCCATATTTGCCACTGCACCAGACGAATTTCAGACTGACAGGACAAATCAAAAAACTCTGGCTGGAGTCCGGTTGCGTTTATGGCTACCCTAAGATCCATCTCGACCTGCGATATGCTGCCTTAGGGTTAGGTTATGACGTTCAATACGCTGAGTAAAACGCTTACTATTAATATGTATTTCTCTCTTCACTCTTTTCGCGTAAGTTGGTTAACCATCTGCCATCCAGACCACAATATCGAACTCAGAGAGTAGCGCCAACAAAGGTTCCCGTGTATCCAGATTTCTTTCTCCGAATGCTTGTCAATCAGCGAGTTAATAGCTAAAGCGATCCCAATCGGAAGATCCAAACTTTCCATCTCATACTCGAAGAATGTATTATCGATTCCTTCCTCAAACGTGAAATTACCTCCTTAAGCCTGTTTATTTAAAGGTGGACTTTATCAAGCTTCCTCCCCCTCTTCGGCAATCCCTATCAATCAGCAAATTCATTAATCTCTCGTATTCAGTAAATCTTCAACTTGATAGTCATTTCCCCCTGATTACGTCACTCTTTACTCCCTGCGTGGTATTGTGCTTCGGCTCAGTTATCAAGTATCGAAAGACCCAGCCTTCTCAAAAAAAGACAGAATAGGATACGAGTGAGTCCAACAACTCATGAAAAGGTTTTTGAGTTCCCAACCCGAGTCGTAGCTTACTGTGAGTGACCTTATTGCAGTTTCAATGCGCCCAACACAACGATTAGTAATGAAATCGCGATAAAAATAAATGCCGCCGCTAAACTGGTCAAATGGGCGATAAAGCCAATTACGGCAGGCCCCATAAGAATACCGAGATAACCGATGGTTGAGACAAAGGCAACAGACATATTGGAAGGCATTATTTTTTCTAATCCTGCAAGGGTTGTGACGACCGGCGCCACATTGGCAGCACCAATACCCACCAGAATAAAGGCAGCAAGCGAGGTTTCCCACCCAGGCAATAAAACGGCTAAGGTGTAGCCGCTCATCGCACAAATACCACTCAAGAGAAGTAATTTTCTACGCCCCACTGCACTAATCATTCTATCCCCAACTAGCCGCATAATGGCCATCGCAACCGCGAAAGTGGCATACCCCCATCCAGCATGGTCGAGAGAGAGTCCCCGCTCGGAAGTCAGCCAGATACCGCTCCAATCAAGCATCGCCCCCTCAGCAAGAAAGCATGTCATGCACATTAATGCCATAAGTAGTAATCGCGGATGCAGTCTGAAACGGCAATGTTCTGCTTCGGCATCTGTCGCGAAAGGCAGTAGATGCTTGCCTACCATTAACATGACCAAAACAATCACGGATAACGCGGCGATAGACATCATCATGGGTGACAGTCCACTACTCAGGGCAACACTCCCGCCAGCCGCACCCACTATGCCCCCTATGCTAAATAGCCCATGGAATCCGGACATCAGGGGCTTAGTGGAGGCTTGCTCAATCAGCGCCCCTTGAATATTGACGGTCACATCGGTTAACCCTACCCCCGCCCCAAAGAGGGCGAGACTCAGGATCATTACCACTATCGACTCAGCTGTCGCGAGGAAGGGGAAAGCAAAACAGACCATCAGCGATCCCGCAATGATCACGGCACGACAGCCAAAGCGCCCGGCGAGTCGACCCGAAAATAACATACTGATCAGTGAGCCACTGCCAAGACACAATAAAAGCAGACCGAGTGAACCGGAATCCAGCTGTAAACGATGTTGTGCATAGGGTACCAATGGAGCCCAAGCTCCCATGGCGAAGCCCGCCATAAAGAAAGTGGCTCGTGTAGAACTTCTTCTGCAAGAGGTATTAATTGAGTGAGGTGCAACAGAATCAGACATCGTTCCTCAGTGAACATCAGCAATATGGGGTAGAAACAGTATAAGTAGAAGAGGACTAAAAACCTATTTTCTGAGAATCAAGTATTTCCTCGATATCAAAAAGTAGACCAGTAAAACAGTACAACTGAATCGGGATAATATTCATACCAACTCGTAAAATAATCGAAGAAATCGCTCAGCCTATAAAGAACTTTATAAATGATTCGGAGATAATTTTAGGTAGTTTTTGATACTAATGACTTGGTTAACTTTTTTATGCGCTATTACTATTTAAAATATTGCTCAGCGAGCAACATTAACGCAATCAGTATCATGAGTACCCCTGAGAAATAGCTCACCCATTTTGTGGCATGTGGACGAGTACGTAATAATATTCGCGAGGCACAACCTACCGAAAAATATACGCTAGCACAGGTGATAAGATGGATAATGCCTAGCACCAAAATTTGTGATGTGACAGATAAGGTAGCGGCGGAATCAGTGAATTGGGGCATTAGCGCGAGAAAAAGTAAAAAAACCTTTGGATTGAGACCGCTAATATAAAATCCCTTTAACGCCCACTGCATAGCAGACTGCGTAGCTGATTCATTTCCTGAAGAAAGCTTTGCTGGTTGACGTAGTAGACCAAAGCCTAACCATATTAAGTACAATGCACCAAGTAAAGTCAGGACAGTCATAGCTAACGGTATGCGAGCGATTATCCCCCCCACCCCTGCAGCGACAATTAGGGTGGCCGCCAAATGACCACATAAAAGACCAGTAATAGCGGGAATGAGACGCCTATGCTGTAAACCTGCAGAAATCGAATAGGCCCAATCTGCTCCAGGTGTAATAATAAATAAGACTGAAACTGACCAAAACGCGATAACTAAACTCACCGGCATGACTTTCATTTCTCTCATAGAAACATTATGGCTAAATTTATGCGAATAACCCCTGAGGACTAAAAACGCAAAGAGGAGTTTATTAAGAAATAAGCCCCTTCAAGTAGCCTATAAAATCGTTATTAAATTAATAAAACACACCCAAATCCTATTCGCTTAATACTCCCCAGTTAGGAGTAGAATTACAGCAAAATATTTACTTCTCCTAATAATCCAGAAACCCTATACCAAATAAAAACAGAGTGACAGATTCAGTTTGCCCCTATTTTTATGGGTACAGCACAGGGTCAGTAGAGATATTGTCACGGCTAAGTGACTCATGTATGGTTCATGAAAATTTACTCTCCTCATGTAGAAACAGAGACCCACTGGATGCATATTTACGAAAGAATTGTGGAAGAAATAGCGAGTGCAATTAATCACGGCCAATTACTTCCTGGTTCACGTATACCGTCGGTACGTGGCTATGCATTAAACCATGGCGTCAGCCTCAATAGTGTTAAAACAGCTTATCGTTCGCTGGAGGATAGAGGACTGATTTATGCTCGACCTCAGTCTGGTTACTTTGTTTGCGAAAGCTTACCTGAACTAAAAGATTCCCCTACAGAAGTGGTTGAAAGCCATCTCTTAGCTTTATCGGGTATGGATAACCTTATGGCGGTTATTCTTGGCTATCAGCGTGAAGGTAACTATATTGACCTCGCCCTCGCCTGTCCTGTTGGGGAATGTTTTTATCCGCTGAAGCGTCTTCGAAAACTGACAACCAGCGTTGCCCGTTCAACATCATCTTTTAAGCCAATGTATACCATGCCGCCGAGAGCGTCGAAATTGAGCGCCCAGATTGCGAGAAGAGGAATCCACCTTGGCATGCACCTATCCGCTGAAGATATTTTGATCACCCACGGCACAATGGAAGCATTACATATAGCCGTTAGGGCCGCTACCCAACCTGGGGATAGCGTTGCTTTAGAGGCTCCCACTTTTTTTAACCTCTACCCAATGCTCGAGCAATTGGGCAGAAAAATTATTAATATTCCCACGCACCCACGGCAAGGAATGTGCCTAGCTTCTCTTGAGAAGATCGCTATTGAGCAGAATATTAAGGCCGTTATAACTATACCTAGCGGCCATAATCCACTCGGTTTTTCCATGCCAATAGATAACCGTAGGCAATTAGCAGAGATGGCTGCTCGCCACCACTTTGCTGTGATTGAAGATGCAATGTACGCGGAATTACAATTTACGTCTCCTTCCCTCCCCAATATAAAATCCTTTGATATAGAAGGTTGGGTAATGGTTTGCGCCAGCTATACCAAAACAATTGCCCCAGACTTCCGACTTGGGTGGCTAGAAGCCGGACGATTTAAAAATATTGCCCACCAAATGAAGTTTACGACCTCCGTGGCAGAATCAATGCTACTCAGTGATGTATTGGGTGAGTTTTTAGAAAATGGCAGTTACGATCTTCATCTTCGCCATTTAAGAAGACTTTATATTCGTCAAATCGATTCGGTAAGAGCATGCATTGCATATAGTTTTCCGACAGGTACGCGAGTGAGTCGTCCACAGGGTGGGTTTATCCTGTGGATCGAAATGCCTGAATGTGTAAACGCCATCGATTTATTTCATGCCGCAATCAAAGAGCACATTCTGTGTATGCCAGGCGTTGTCTGTTCAGGATTAACACATTTCAGTCATTGCTTACGTCTCGCTGTATGTTTTATTCTCGATGATGCACATCGCCATGCCATTAGACGTTTAGGCGAACTGGCCTGTATTCAATTTAACACTAAGCAATAGATTTCACGCTCTCTGATGATTCAACTTAGCGTTATAGCTTTCTTACAAAGAAAATTATTAATTCAATGGGGATACCCTTAAGGTAATAACCTTAGGGTTTCAGTATGACGTTGGTTTGATGAAATTGTTAGCAGGTCGACATGCTACCCTAAGGTAACAACTGTATCCCTTTATATTCCAATCATCTGTATCTGTAACCATCATAGTGAGATGAGTATCATCAATACCATTAAGTTCACTTACTCACTTGAGAAGAGGTTGGTTATGCAAGCATTAGCGGTTAATTTTAAGCAGGTCGATGTATTCACTTCTAAACCCTTTAAAGGTAACCCCGTCGCAGTCATTCTGGACGCTCGTGGTTTATCAACTGCTCAGATGCAAGCCATTGCTAACTGGACCAATCTTTCAGAAACCACTTTTGTTCTCCCCGCTGAAAGCAGTGAGGCCGACTATGGTGTAAGAATTTTCACCCCTAAAAGTGAACTCCCTTTTGCAGGTCACCCAACCATTGGCACCGCCTGGGCATTACTGGAAGCGGGGGTAATAGTGCCGCGTGAAAATCATCTTATACAGGAATGCGGTGCTGGACTGGTTAGACTGACCCTTACCCTCGGTCATGATGGAGAGACCTCGATCGCTTTCGAGTTACCCAAGCCTCAAATTACTGAGCTTAGTACTGAGCAAATAGATACGATTGAGGAAATGATTGGTTGCAAGATCAATCGCACCCTCTGTCCCGCTTTGGTCGACGTCGGCGCTAAATGGATAGTTGCTCAGTTATCTGACGCCTCATCCGTACTCAATGTCACGCCTGATTACGCACGATTGCGCCAGCATGACCTCGCCATGGCAATTACGGGGATATGCCTTTACGGTGATTATCCTCAACAAGAAGAGAGGACGATTGAAGTCCGCTCCTTTGCCCCTGCATGTGGTGTTAACGAAGATCCGGTTTGTGGCAGCGGAAACGGCAGTGTGGCCGCCTTTATTCGTTATCACGGTACAGAACTGTCAACGCCTCTTCAGGTAAAAGCTTGTCAAGGTCAGGCCTTGGGGCGAGAGGGTAAGGTATCACTTATTATCGATCACGATACTATCAAGGTGGGGGGGTGTGCAGTGACCTGTATTGATGGGCAAATTAGCCTTTAAGCTAAAGTAGTACAGTCACGCTAGACTTAGCTGCGTTAACGATAATTCGTGTAAATCAGTACCAACGGTACAACAGTATTTTCTACGGGGTTAGTTTACTAACCCTGCCAAGCAACAGAAAAGTGATTTACCGCTTTGCCGTTAACCTTCTATGATACAGCGACCTATTATTAAAACGCTTTAACGTCCTAGCCCTAATCCCCTTCCCGACGGGTAAAACCAGCCATGACCTGACATAACAGGACTACAGTAATTCCCTAACTTTTATGCTAAAAAGGGTCTTAGGTCTGGGCTGAATAAGGTAGGCAGGAACATAGTATGAATAAGCGAGCAGTGACGCTATATGATGTGGCACGCGAAGCGGGGGTCTCTTACCAGACGGTTTCCCGCGTCATCAATCAATCAGCCAATGTCTCGAATGCAACACGTCAGCGTGTCTTTCAAGCCATTGATCAGCTGCACTATGTCCCTAATAAAGTTGCGCAACAATTAGCCGGCAAACAAAGTCGAACCATTGGTCTTGCGACCACCAGCCTTGCCTTGCATGCCCCATCACAAATTGCCGCGGCAGTAAAAGCGCGTGCCTCTGCAGAACACTACAATACAGTGATTGCGATGGTTGACAGTCCACAGCCGCAGGCTATCCATGATGCGATCAAGCAACTTCTGGCACAACGCGTCGATGGCATCATTATTAATATCCCATTAAGCGATAAGTTAGCAACTGAAGCACGCCAACTGGCACCGCAACTACCGATGCTATTTAATGATGTATCACCGACCTGCGCTGAGCCTCACGTCATTTTTGATCCGACTCTCGGTAGCCAACTTACCATTGATCGCTTAGTTGCCCTCGGGCACCGTGAAATTATTCTCCTGACTGGCCCACAAGACTCTATCTCCGCTACCTTACGTGCTAAGAGTGCTCAAGCTCAACTGCGCAGCCATCAATTAGAACCGGTATTGACGGTAGCCGGTGATTGGAGTGCTAAATCCGGATTCGATGCCATGACTTTCGCAATGATGCAGAGGCATTCTTTTACCGCGGTAGTGGTCGGCAATGATCAAATGGCGTTGGGGGCGTTGCGAGCACTAACTGAAGCCGGTTTCTCTGTCCCCAACGAAATTTCGGTGACAGGTTATGATGATACCTCTGATAGTGCCTTTTTCACGCCGCCCTTAACCACGGTACAGCAAGATTTTTCGCTACTGGGTCACTCGAGTGTCGAACAACTCCTCACCTTGATGGCAGGAGGGACCAGCTATAATCGTATTCTTCCCGTCAGTTTTATCGAACGCGATACCATTGCCTCAGTCACACAAAACAATACGCTCTCAGTCCAACAACTTGCACGCCAACTCAAAAAAGTCTCCATTCAACTCGATCAACTTTCTGGTGGATAAAATAGCAACACTTTCTGTGATAAACCTCACGATGAAGATTTAGGCTACTTTACAGCCTAGTAAAATCGGCATAAGCCTATATGTGAGCGAATAACATATAGGGCCGATCATGACTTTACTTTCACTGCAAGCACTGCTTTCCCGACAAGACTGGCAACAGCCGGCAGTCACTCATTTCAATCAATTACCTGCCCACCCTCGATACAGGAGTTGGCGTGATCGGTCACAAGCACTCAGTAACCTAGCCTCCCCCTCTCTACAATCGCTCAATGGTCAATGGCAGTTCAGCTTCTTCGAGGCTCCCCAGCAGGTGCCCAATGAATGGCAGTTCTCTGATTTACCTGATTCAAGACCGATTTCGGTGCCCAGTAATTGGCAGTTGCAAGGTGTAGATGATGTGCCTATCTATACTAATGTCACCTACCCTTTTCCTGTTGACCCACCGAAGGTTCCTGATAGAAATCCAACCGGATGTTATTCGCTCACATTCTCCGTCGAAGAGGCGTGGTTAACCTCGGGATCAACCAGAATCATCTTTGAAGGGGTCAATTCGGCTTTTTATCTCTGGTGTAACGGTATATGGATAGGTTATGCCCAAGACAGTCGTTTACCCTCCGAGTTCGACTTAACCTCAGCATTGCAAAGGGGTGAAAATCGCTTGGCGGTGTTGGTGCTTCGCTGGTCAGATGGCAGCTATCTTGAAGACCAAGATATGTGGCGGATGAGTGGTATTTTCCGCGAGGTGAACTTACTTCATAAACCTAGCTGCTACGTAAAACAATGGAAAATCACCTCACAATTATCCGCCAATTACACTCAAGCTGAGGTTAAGGTTCAGGTCGATGTGGGCGGTGACTATGATAGTTCAACCACCCTCGCGATCGAGATTTGGGATGACACACAGTGCGTGGTATCACAGCATTCCGCCTTAGGGAGTGCCATCGTCGATGAACGCGGTGCCTATAACGATCGGACAATCCTTGAGTTATCCGTTCCCTCGCCACGCTTATGGAGTGCGGAGACGCCAACGCTTTATCGGGTACTGCTCTGCTTATACCAAGATGATCACTTAATCGAGGTCGAAATCAGCCCGCTGGGATTGCGTGAGGTAACCATTCAGCATGGACTGCTAAAACTCAATGGCCAACCACTGCTTATTCGTGGGACCAATCGCCACGAACATCATCCAATTACCGGTCAAACTGTTACGCGTGAAGAGATGCTCGAGGATATTTTGTTGATGAAGCAGCATAACTTTAATGCCGTCCGCTGCTCCCATTACCCCAATCATCCAGATTGGTACGATCTCTGCGATCAATATGGGCTCTATGTCGTGGATGAAGCGAATATCGAAACCCATGGCATGGTGCCAATGAACCGATTGAGTGATGACCCTGGCTGGTTACCTGCGATGATGGAACGGGTCACTCGTATGGTGCTAAGAGATCTCAACCATCCTTCGATTATCATCTGGTCATTGGGTAATGAGTCGGGCTATGGCCATAACCACGACGCCCTCTATCAATGGATTAAACAGTTTGACCCCACCCGCCCCGTGCAATACGAAGGCGGCGGCGCGAATACGCCTGCTACCGATATACTCTGTCCAATGTATGCGCGGGTAACTGAGGATCAACGCTTTCCAGCCGTCCCTAAATGGTCGATAACTAAATGGATATCCTTACCCGATGAGCAGCGGCCACTGATCCTATGTGAGTACGCTCATGCGATGGGAAATAGCTTAGGGGGGTTCGAGGCATACTGGCAGGCGTTTCGACACTACCCGCGCTTACAGGGGGGTTTTATTTGGGATTGGGCGGATCAATCGTTACAAGCCTATGATGATGAGGGTAATCCTTATGCGGCATATGGCGGCGATTTTGGTGATACCCCTAACGACCGTCAATTTTGTATGAACGGCTTAGTCTTTGCCGACCGCCGCCCCCACCCCAGCTTGTATGAAGCAAAGTACCATCAACAGTTTTTCCAGTTTAGCTTTGCACAACGTACTCTGACAGTGACCAGTGAATACCTATTCCGTCATTGTGATAATGAACAGCTTAATTGGACAGTGTCGCAGCGTGGGAAGATCATCGGTCAGGGGGCATTTCCTCTTACTTTAGCCGCGAGAGAAACCCGCTCCTTTGTTCTGGACCTGCCTGATTTAGCCAATATTGACCAAGCGTGGTTAACCATCAGGATCGTTCAGCCGAAGGCTACGCCATGGAGTGACGCCGGACATTGTGCCGCGTCTGCACAATGGCAATTAGCGACGCCATTACACTTACCGATTATAGCTACTTCCCCCGAGCAGGTCTTAGTTGAAGAGAATGAAAAAGCCATCATCCTGCGTTGTGCCGCGCAAAAATGGTCTTTTTCACGCGATACTGGCTTTCTGACTCAGTGGACACGCGATAACGTAGAACAGCTGCTTACGCCGTTAACGGATAATTTTACCCGTGCCCCCATTGATAACGATATCGGCATCAGTGAAGTCACGCGTATTGATCCCAATGCCTGGGTTGAGCGCTGGAAAGCCGCCGGAATGTATCAGTTAACGAGTGAATGCCTTGAATTGAGTTATTCAACTGTCCACGACGGAATTATCATCAATACTGTGCATAGTTATTCTTCTGGCGAGACCTTACTGTTTATTAGCCGCAAAGCGTTTAGATTCACTGGACCGGGTAACGTCGCTATAACAGTCGATGTGGAACGCGCGTTAAATGCCCCCCCTCCGGCGCGGATTGGTCTCACCTGCCAACTCGCCGCCCATTATCCTGAGGTCAGCTGGTTAGGATTAGGGCCTCACGAAAATTATCCCGATCGTTGCCGCGCCGCCCACTTCGATCATTGGACCTTACCACTCGCCGCAATGCATACCGATTACGTTTTTCCTTGTGAGAATGGCTTACGTGGGGGCACCCAACAACTCACTTATGGTCCTCATCTGATAGAAGGAGACTTCCTTTTCTCTGTCAGTCGTTACAGCCAACAGCAGTTAACGATGACGAGTCATCGCCATCGACTCAATAAAGAGATGGGTAGTTGGCTTGTTCTCGATGGATTTCATATGGGGGTTGGCGGCGATGATTCGTGGAGCCCAAGCGTCGCCGCCCCCCTCTTATTAACCGCCCGCCACTTCCACTATCAGTTGAAGTGGAGTAGCGCCCCTCTCTCACAGCAAGACTCATTATCCGGCGGTGACTATGTTCTATCTTAAAAACAGTAATTTCTGGATCTTCGGCTTATTCTTTTTCTTCTACTTCTTTATTATGGGAGCGTACTTCCCTTTCTTTCCCATTTGGCTTCACGATATTAACCATATCAATAAAGGGGATACCGGCCTTATTTTCGCCTCCATCTCTTTCTTTTCATTAGTCTTTCAACCCATTTTTGGATTGCTCTCTGATAAGCTGGGACTAAAAAAACACTTATTGTGGCTGATTACCTTACTGCTTGTGCTTTTCGCGCCCTTCTTTATTTATCTTTTTGGCCCATTACTGAAAACCAATATCTTTCTTGCCGCCATTGTTGGGGGGATCTATCTCGGATTTATTTATAATGGCGGCGCTCCAGCGATAGAGGCCTATATCGAAAAGGTCAGTCGCTACAGTGCCTTCGAGTTTGGACGAGCACGACTGTTTGGCTGCATAGGGTGGGCAATTTGTGCGTCGATTGCGGGAATTATGTTCACGATTAATAATGAGTTTGTATTTTGGCTTGGTTCGGGCTGTGCCGTTATCTTAGCCCTGCTTCTGTTTTGCGCTCGCCCCACCGTGCCAGCAACGAATCGTGTTATCAATTCATTGGGGGCTAACCACTCTTTATTTAGCCTTCGTCTGGCCTTTGAACTCTTCAAAAAACCTAAGCTCTGGTTCTTATCCTTGTATGTGGTAGGCGTTTCCTGTACCTACGATATCTTTGACCAACAGTTCGCGACCTTCTTTACCGGTTTTTTCTCCTCCGCTGAGCAGGGAACCCGTGTATTTGGCTATGTCACGACCGGGGGCGAACTCCTGAATGCATTAATTATGTTTTTTGCCCCCTCCATCGTAAACCGTATTGGCGGCAAAAATGCTTTACTGATTGCGGGAGCGATTATGTCTATCCGTATCTTGGGCTCGGCTTATGCCAGCCAAGCCTGGGAAGTCGTTATTTTGAAATGCTTGCATATGTTTGAGGTACCAATGCTTATCGTTGGCTGTTTCAAATACATCACTACGCAATTTGAGGTGAGATTTTCAGCGACCGTTTACCTTGTCTGTTTCTGTTTCTTTAAACAGTTGGCGATGATATTTATGTCTGTCTTGGCGGGAAAAATGTATGACTCGATAGGCTTCCACGGGGCTTATCTCGTGCTCGGGCTGATCGCCCTACTTTTCACGCTACTCTCTCTATTCACCCTCACCGCCCCCTCACGCGCCCAACCTCTTTAAGGGGTTAGCTATCACCCGCGACTTAAGTAGCGGGTGATAGCACCTTAGGTTAAGTATAAGAAGATTTTAGCTTCTCACCAGCGCCATCGCCCTCTACACTTACCTTTTGCCCTGCTTAATCCTAATAAGGACGCTAAAATGAAATCACGTGCTGCGGTCGCTTTTGCACCCAATCAACCGTTGAAAATTGTCGAAATCGATGTTGAAGCGCCAAAGAAAGGCGAAGTATTGATTAAGAATACCCACACCGGTGTCTGCCATACCGATGCGTTCACCTTATCAGGCGAAGATCCTGAAGGCTTATTCCCGGTTGTTCTGGGTCATGAAGGCGCAGGGATTGTCATCGAAGTGGGTGAAGGCGTAACCAGCGTAAAACCCGGCGACCATGTCATTCCGTTATATACCGCAGAGTGTGGCGAGTGCGAATTTTGTCAGTCAGGAAAAACTAACCTCTGCGTTGCGGTGCGAGAGACACAAGGCAAAGGCGTCATGCCAGACGGCACCACGCGCTTCTCTTATCAAGGCCAACCGCTCTACCATTACATGGGGTGCTCGACCTTTAGTGAGTATTCCGTGGTCGCAGAAGTCTCTTTAGCCAAAATCACCCCTGAAGCGAATCATGAGCAAGTCTGTCTACTGGGCTGTGGGGTCACCACCGGTATCGGTGCAGTACATAATACCGCTAAAGTTCAACCAGGTGACTCAGTCGCGGTATTTGGCTTAGGTGCCATCGGACTCGCGGTCATCCAAGGTGCCCGTCAGGCGCAGGCCGGTAAAATTATTGCGATCGATACTAACCCCGGGAAATTTGCCTTGGCGACTCAATTTGGGGCAACAGAGTGTATTAACCCTAAAGACCATGATAAGTCGATCAAAGATGTGCTCTTAGAGAAGAATAAATGGGGTATTGATCATACCTTTGAATGTATTGGAAATGTCGACGTAATGCGCCAAGCATTAGAGAGTGCTCACCGCGGCTGGGGACAATCTATCATCATCGGTGTGGCAGGTGCAGGAAAAGAGATCGCGACTCGTCCCTTCCAGTTAGTTACTGGACGAAGCTGGAAAGGCTCAGCCTTTGGTGGTGTGAAGGGACGTAGTCAATTACCGGATATGGTCAAGCAAGCGATGGTCGGTAAGATTGACCTTGCGCCTTTTGTTACCCATACCCTGACCTTGGATGAGATTAATCAGGCCTTCGATCTGATGCACGAAGGTAAATCTATCCGTACCGTTATTCGTTTTTAAGGGGGAGAGATGGCTACCGATTCACTCACCCGTGTCGAACGGCATGCGAGTTTTGGCGGGTGGCAAGAGGTATGGCAACATAGCTCCGCGACCCTAGGCTGTGATATGAAGTTTGCGGTCTATCTCCCCCCGCAAGCCGCGCATCAGTCGGTTCCCGTCCTGTATTGGTTATCAGGCCTCACCTGTTCGGAGCAGAACCTGATCACCAAGTCTGGATTCCAGCGTTATGCCGCCGAACTCGGTATGATGGTTGTAGCGATTGATACCAGCCCAAGAGGTGAGCAGATTGCCGACGATGAAGCCTGGGATCTCGGGCAAGGGGCCGGGTTTTATCTCAATGCGACTCAGCAGCCTTGGGCCAGCCATTACGCGATGTTCGACTATCTGACTGAAGAGATCCCTGCGCTGATTGCCGCCCACTTTCCGAGTAATGGTCGACAAGCGATTGCCGGCCACTCGATGGGCGGGCACGGTGCATTAATGGTCGCGCTCAAGTCTCCGGGCCGTTTTGACAGCGTCTCGGCTTTTGCGCCTATCGTTGCCCCTAGCCAGGTTAAGTGGGGGCAAAAGGCCTTCACTGCTTATTTGGGGAGTGATACCACTCAGTGGCAACTGTGGGATAGTTTATGGTTAGTTGAAAATGGTTATTCGTTACCTTCAACCCTGATTGACCAAGGCTTAGCGGACCCCTTCTATCCTCAGCAACTGACGACGGAATTGCTAGAAGCGGCTTGCCAAGAAAAAACGCTACCCGTCACTTTCCGCTACCACCCGGATTACGACCATAGCTACTACTTCATCAGCACCTTTATTGAGGAACATCTCCGTTTCCATGCTAAAGCGTTGATGGCTTAATCGTAATGCTAAAGCAGAGTGTTGAGTTATTCATCACTCTGCTGATAAAAGCGGCAAACAGACGGCAGTCGTTAATAATTGTTTTGACAAGCCTGTCAGCAAACCGTACATTACGCACCAAGCAATTCCTCTGTAGTTCAGTCGGTAGAACGGCGGACTGTTAATCCGTATGTCACTGGTTCGAGTCCAGTCAGAGGAGCCAAATTTAAGAAGCCAGATATCGAAA
>Ga0157363_1000030_pt1 | contig 133443 bp, 125 predicted proteins | sample AttsexASBM1_FD_111477 | JGI IMG/M metagenome (GOLD analysis project Ga0157363, IMG submission 111477) | Fungus gardens microbial communities from leaf cutter ant in Ribeirão Preto, State of São Paulo, Brazil - Atta sexdens ASBM1 | ecosystem: Host-associated > Fungi > Mycelium > Unclassified ...
CAGATAAGGCTACCAGCAGCAGTCACGTTATTCTCTGCGTCCAGAGCAACCAGGGTAAACTGCTGTTTGTCCGGACTATTACGTTCAGTAAGGCGCGTGAGTATCTGCCTGGGTTCCGACCATTAAGACAGATGAGACCATTCATCAAACAGTAACTCTGTTGTCTGATTAAGATAGTCCGGGTCATCCATAAGGTATTTGATTTGCATTTTAGACCTGCGAATCCGCCATTTAGCTTTTGTTATAACTTCGTCAGGTTGTCATTGCCAGTAGATTCATTATCCGGTACGTATCAGTTTGACAGTCATGTAAGCTTCATGAACTTCCATTAAGAGAGCCCGGCTGTCCGCTTCTGGCACAAAGCTAACGTTCGATGGTGGATATTGGTAAGCGAAAAGCAGACGATTCGGATTATCAGTATTTAATTGCCTGCGGCTTAATTTATGGCCTGCTGCATCACCGTTTCACTGACCACTCCCATCAGCACCGTAATGTTTTCTTCAAGGGCATTCTCCACCGGCATAACGATAATTACGGGTATGCAGTCTCAACTGGCAAGCTGAGACTGAGCTTTAATCTGCTGCTTATTTTTTGAGCTTGCTGCGCCCCGCAGCAAGTTTACTTTTCAACCAGTAGATTACGGTTTTTTTACGAACTGCTGCCTGATGGTAGCAATAGCCGCACTGACCTGCTCAGCAGACGCACGATTTTCTGGCAGGACGGGAGAACTGTTTTTTGACTCAGGGAACGATGCAGACCTGTCTGCGGACTTACTGACGGGCTTTGCAGTCCGCATCACAGGAACTTCAGACAGCCGGAACTCGCCCTGTCTGGCGCGTTTCAGCATGGTAAACATCCAGCCCGCTGGGTTTGCCAGGCGGCCACTACGCAGCTGCTCCTGCAGCAGGCCGCTCAGCCCGCTTGCCACCGACACCGGCAGCGCACAAAACTGCTCGCTGACCATCTGACGGTCTTCACCGTTCAGGCTGGCCATAAAATTCTCTGGCAAAACCGGCCGGTCAGCAACGTACGTTTCTTTAATCACACTTTGTGTGAAAGAACGTACGTTACGGTTCGAATTTCGAACTCTGTTGTAAATGACTGATTTACCAATGAGTTCGGATTCCGTACTCAGTGATTTTCTACCCTGTGCATGACTGAGTTCGGATTCCGAACTCAGTGTTTCAGGAGATTTTTCAGCAGTTTTCTGACTGAGTTCGTTTTTCGAACCCGGTTGTTCCGCGCCGTTTTTACGCATCATGGCCAGCGGCGTTGACGGAGCATTGAGGCGACTTTCAATCAGCGCAAGGCGGCTGTGGCGGTGTCGCATACCGCTGTCCTGGAGAATGTCGTTAACAATGGCCAGTGCCGTCATGCGCACGGACTTATTTCGGCTCAGGCAACTCTGCTCAACCAGCGTCAGCCAACCCGGATCGAAGGTCTCCGCATCACGGTAGCCCAGTGGCTCATCGTGCTGAGCATAGATGTTGCCACGTACCCGGCCGCCCTCGTCGCGGACTTTTTTACACAGGCTTATCCAGCCCGTGAGCCGCAGCATCAGCAGTGTGCGGCTCACGGTTTCACGCGAGGCTTTGTCCGAATGTGCTGACGCCAGCTGTGCCTGCAGTTCGTCATAGGTAGGAAACACCGCCCCTTCATTCTGCTGGGCATAAAGGCGTATCATCACCCAGGCGGTTTTATCGAGCGGCGACAGGCGCGTGTCGAGAAAAAGCCGGCGGGGAAATGCGTCGTGGACGTTGCCCAGAAACAGCAGGCCGCTCCGTTCCTGGCCGGCGTCGCCACTCACAGCCCTGCGCTCAAGGCTTTTTTCCATGCGGGACAGCGTGTGCGCCACGATGCTGTCGGCGGGTATGTTCATTTTTTGTTCCCCTTTTTTACCTGAGACAGCACAGTGCCGGGATTAACCCGGCACTGTCTGGTCTTCGCTGGTCGTCCGTTACCGGCGTATTTCACGGTTGTACGTCTCATGATCCATCAGCCACCACTGCCGGCCCCCGTCCTTGCTGAGCATCCGCCAGCAGGGGCCGACGTCTATCTTGAGGTAGCCGTTGCGGGCCAGCCGCCGGAACACTTTTTTACCGCTGCAGACCGCCAGGAACAGCTGCTGAGCCCGGCGGCGCACAGACGGGGAGACCTGCTGACGCCGGGTGAAGTCGCTTAACCGCATCAGGTCTCCTTACGCAGCAAAGGTAAAGAGGCAACCCTCTGTGATGCCTCCCGGCACCACTGGCACACCTTTGTCCACACGGCGGTCAGCGACAGGCCGTGAAGCTCTGCGGCCAGCATCATCGCCTCCAGCGCCTTATGCGAATCCGGCGACTCAAGACCGGCATTTTTCCACTCGTCCCACAGGAGCGCATCCTGCTCCTCGGTCAGAGACTGCGTCCGGCCCTGACGGCTCTCGATGCCCATCAGCCGGCGACGGCTGCTCACGTCGGAGGGTGACATGCCAAAGTATTTGTCCATCAGTTCCATAGAGCCACCCAGCTCAAGGGCGCGGTCAATCATCAGCATACGGGCCTGCTCGTTTCGGGCCTGGTTGAGTATCAGCCAGAAGTTCTCGTGGTTGAATTTGACGTCCAGAACGGACACCTTCGACTGACCTATGTAGTGCAGCTCGTCAAGACTGAGGCCGCTGAGCGCCCGGATTTCCTCTACCGACAGGCCCAGCGATTCGCAGCGGCGGATATTGCCGCTCTTGAGGTCCATCAATAGCGAGCTCAGAATGCTGGCTGTCGCGCCGGGAAGGTTTTGCTGGTTCACAGACCACCTCCCGTACTGACCTGGCTGATCAGCTGGATTGCATCAAAGAGCCAGCCCGACAGGCAGGCCCCCAGTAAGAATGTGTTAATCATTGCGCGTGTCTCCCGCCGTAAGCTGCTTATTAGCCTGCGCCCCTGTCAGGCCGTGACTGAGTTCGGCCTGACGGCCCGCAAACCATCCCGCCGTGCGTGCCGACATGTCGCCGCGACAACTTTTAGCCTCGCGCGTGACAAGCGCGGAGAAAGCCTGTCCCGAATGCCGCTGCGCCAGCCAGCATTGCAGCACCTGATTCTCACTGTCAGGCGTACTGAAAGACTGCAGAACCTGCCACACGCCGGAGACCCAGCCTTCACGGAACTGGTCGGCGCGGCTGCGCAGCGTGCTCCTGAGAATGCGGCGCTTGCGGTAAGTAGACATATGGCTGTCGGTTGCCGCCCGCAGCTTGCGCTGCAGGACGGTATAGATGTAGAGGGCCAGCTCGGGGCGCTCCCCGAAGCCGTAAAAATGAAGTGACCGGCGTATCATGCGCAATCCGCCCGGATTCACATAACCGTACCAGCCGAACCAGCACCGGCAGCCCGTGGCCATGCACACCATCGTGGCCAGCGAGTACATCCAGGCGGGCACTTTCTCGGCGTTGCTGGTCAGCTGTTCGCAGACCGATTCACCTATCTCACTCAGCGTAATCTGATCGTCAGTCAGGCCGTGACGGCGCATGAGCCGCTGGGCCAGCGCAACCGCCCGGGCGGCTTCATGGTCGTTGCTGTTCTGTGCCCCCAGCGCCATCAGGCGACGGATGCGCCGGGTGAGTTTTGACTTATCTGCCATGACGCCCCCCCCGGTAACTGCCCGCCATGTGGAGGCTCTTTTTCTCCTCGAGATACTGGCAGTCGGCGCAGAGTTTCACACCCGGCATCGCACGCTGGCGGCCAACTGGAATGTCAGCACCGCAGCACTCACAGAACTCGTTTGACGGCTCATCAGTACGGAGCTGCGACAGGACGGCGTCAATGCCGCGCTGAATGAATAAAGCCGTACTGGCCTGCGCCATTTCGTCATTCAGGTCATCAGACATTTTCTCCCCCTTTTGCGGCAAGGCGCTGCAGCTCACGCAGGCGTCGAATGATGCGGATAAGGCGCATCATTTTGACCACCATGACGTCGTCAAATACAGGTGTGTCAGCCGGTTCCTGTGAACCAAAAAAATTCAGACAGAACATGAACATGTTGCACTGATGATTGGGCAGACGGCCGGACAGGCCAGCAAGGAACAGGCTGAACTCGCGACTGCCGCCGGATACGGAAAAACCGGCAGACTCAGGGCTTTTGTCCTCACTGATATCGCTTACACAGCCCATACCCTCGGCAATTTCGTAGACCAGCCGGTAGGCCATGTCCTGGAGATGCTCAACATCATCCTGTATAGCCGGGATCAGCCAGATGTCGCTGACGGGCTCCAGGCCGGTTTCGGCAAAGCTTACTGAGCCGGCTGACACCGGCACCGCGTCGTCCTGCTCACCAAACGCCGAGGCAAGGGAAAGACTGCCTGAAGAAACCAGACCTGTGCCGTGTTCAGCGTTATTGCTGACGCCGTCACCGGTAATAACGGGACGGCCACCAAACAGGTCATTCTGAATTTCTCCGCGCGGAAGGCTGCCGGGGCTGATGCCGGTATGGTCGGGTAGCATTGTATTCCCGGCTGGCTCAGGGGCCGGCTCGGGTCGGGTTGAGCCGGTAAGGGTGCCTGAACGCAGGCCGGTAAAGGGCGTGACAGCGGTCGGGTCATCCGGCAGAACGGTGACAGGCGGAGCCTTCCCACCGGAACCTTCAGACAGGCGAGTGGGCGTCAGCGGCGGCATGGCCGGAGGCTCACCAAACTGCTCGCGGCGCTTCTGTTCCTTAGGGTCGAGCTCAATCAGCCAGCGGTCATAGTTGAGACTGGGGTGTGGCAGAGCCTTCACCAGTTGCCCGATAAACTCATCCCTGAAAACTTCCAGGGAATAACTGTCCGGCTCATCAAATACGCGGCAGGTTTCGCCAAAAACTTCATCGAGATTGACGCTGGGGTTGACGTCGCCACTGAAAGCTTTCCAGACTTTAAGTGCGGATGAACGCAGGCTGAGCAGAGGCATAACCTGACCCCGACTCATGCCGCTTTCCAGCATTCGGGGCATATACGGGTAAATATAATTCAGCGTATCTTCCATTCTACTGACACTTGAATTATCAATTGGATAACCTTCTTTACCCAACAATTCCGAAAGTTCCCTCAAGGTAACACTACGTCCTAACTGCTCTTCATAGATAACCCGGGCCTTATGAACACCAAAAGCTTTATCGAGGAAGATGAGATCTCCCCTGACCTCATTTTCAGTCAGATGACCAATGAGGCATTTAAGGCGACCCGGCCATGGTTTGAAGATGGTGTGAATACGAAAAAAACGGTCATCACCCGTCTCCTGCCAGAGTTCACACAGTATTTGATAGCGGGTATTACCGCCATCGCTGAATATATAGATGCCATCACCGTCCGGATCTAAGGTAACTTTAGGTACAGAGTCCAGACCACGCGCACGTACTGAAGCCTTAATATCTTCGTAACGGGGATTTTTTGCATTACGGGGGTTGTCCGGATTGGGCCGGAGCTGGTCAAGTGTCAGCATCATGGCCATCTCGCTGACCGGTACGTGAGGCGAGGCTGCACTGTCACCTTGCTGTAAAGGTGATTTGCCCCGCTGCAGCATCGCAGTGCCCAGATTCAGGTTGCGCACGTTACTCATGCTGACCTCCTGGCATCGGTCTGTAGATTCTCAAAACGGGTGTAGCGCCCCTCAAAGCGTAGCCGCAGAGTGCCGGTTGGTCCCTGACGCTGTTTGCCGATAATGAGTTCAGCCAGGCCTTTGTCAGGGGAGTTTTCTTTGTAAACCTCGTCACGGTAAACAAAAATGATGACGTCAGCATCCTGCTCAAGCGCACCCGAGTCACGCAGGTCGCCATTGTTAGGCCTCTTATCGGCCCGGCTTTCCAGCGCACGATTGAGCTGTGAAAGTGCCACCACAGGACAGCCCATCTCTTTGGCCAGCACCTTCAGCGAACGGGATATCTCTGCGATTTCCTGGGTGCGGTTTTCCTGATCCGGACAGCGCATGAGCTGAAGGTAGTCGAGACCAATGATGTCAGGCTTACCGTAGCGGCGGGCGTTACGTCGCGCACGAATGCGAAGCATGGCCGGCGTCAGATCACTGGTGTCATCAATGAGTAGACGCTCTTTAATATCCTCTGTGAGTAACTTAAAGACATTCGATACGCGGGCCCAGTCCTCTTCGTCCATCATTCCGCTTTTCATACGGGTCAGGTCAACATTGCCAAGCGACGAGACCATGCGCATTAGAATTTGCTCTTTAGGCTGCTCCAGGCTGTAAAACTGGCTGTTTGAGGCCAAGTTTTTCAACAGAGAATTCATGATGATATTAATAAGGAGTGCAGTCTTTCCCATAGACGGGCGTGCGGCTACAAGAACAAGGTCACCTGGCTGGAGACCGCTTGTGAAAGCGTCCAGCTCATCAAACCCCGTCGGCGTGCCGGTGATGCCATCAGGAGTCTGGCAGCGTCGTTCCAGTTCGGCTGCCAGCTTTTCCAGTCCGTCTATAATGGTCACGCCCTGCTGTGGTTCGGCCCGCTCTGCCAACTGCGTGATCTTAAGCTCGGCCGTTTCCATCGCGGTGGCGATATCAGCGCCCGGCGCGGTGGCTGACGCATGTATCTCACTACCGATGGCTGCCAGCTGGCGACCGCGACTGTAACGGGCCACGATGTCGCAGTAGTGCGTAATGTTGGCCACGCTCGGGGTGTTTTTGACAAGCTCGGCCAGATAGGCAAAACCGCCCAGCTGTTCAAGCGAGTCTTTGCCCCGGCTTTCAATACTTTCAGACAGCGTAAGCAGGTCAATAGGCCGGCCTGCCGCCACGAGGCGCGACATCGCCCCGAAGATTTCCCTGTGAGCCTTATGAAAGAAATCATCGGGACCGAGACGCATGACAGCCTCATCCCAGCAGTTATTGTCCAGCATCAGGCCGCCAATGACGCTCTGTTCCGCGTCCAGTGCATACAGACCCGGAATATTTCGGCGGTTATCAGACATGACAGCCTCCGCTGACAGCAAAAGCGTCAAACCGCTCTTTAAATTCGGGAAACAGTTCGCAGGCAAGTTTATGCATGGAATCTAAAGCGGAATCACTCTTGCGGGATGTTTTCTTTTCAAGCCGGTGGACCGGTAATCCGGATGCATGGCACTGCTTGTAAACATCCAGGTCATAAATGCGCGTCTGTAGCATTTCTATGCGGATTTTGTCTGAATGCTGACTGTATCCTCCGCTGAGAATGATGCTTTCAGCCTGCTCGACCGTGGTTTTAGCCAGAAGCGTATAATCCATGCAGTTCACGAGCATACGTATAGACGGAAGGTTAATACCAAAGGTCCGGTAAGGGAGAAGCTCCTCCATCAGTGCAACCGTACCTCGAAGGAACTCACGAACATCTGGCAGTACAGGTTTGACCATTCCTATCATTTCACCGCTGGCAGCCAGAATTATCAGCTCGGACATCACTGAACGCGATCCCTGAGAATCAATCAGGATGACGTCATACTGGCTAAATACTGAATTTGACAGTGCATTGCGGAGACGAACGCGTCCGTCAGCAACATTGAGCATGTAGGTCGGCAGAAGGTTGCGGGGGTCATTTGAAATGATGACATCGAGATTGTTGATAGACGTGCGGGAAATAATGTTATCGCTGCTGGAAAGGTCGACGGTCTGCATGAGCAGTTCGTAGAGACCGCAGGGCGCTTCGTAAGTTAGAGGGTAGATACTGCTGGCGGTAGGCTGGGCATGGTCACCATCGATGATGAGAATTTTCAGACCTGCATCGGCCAGAAATCCACCAAGATTAGCTGTTTGAGTGGACTTACCTTCACCACCCTTTGTCGAGACGACAGGGATCACTTTAACCCTTGAAGGGTTTGCGCAATTTACAGATTTTGAATGCATTTAATCTTACCTGTTATTGAACAGGCTCGATTTAACATATTTATAACTTATGGCCGCGAAATTTAACATTACGACACGGGGATTGAAAATCCCCGTGTCCCTGGTTCGATTCCGGGTTCGGGCACCACAAATTTGAAACCCTCGCTTCGGCGGGGGTTTTTGCGTTTGGGGGCAAGGCCGTAGTTATCGGGACGGCTAAACGTGCAAAACAGCCTCTTCGTGGCGAGGGACAAGGCGTATGTCGTTTGCCAGCCTGTTACGGCATCTGCCCATAAAAAGGCTGACTGAGCGGTGATAGCACCTCGATCTTCCCTATGTCATGCGCTTCTCCGAAAAGTATGCAGTCCGGTAGCAGAGCAGAAAGACCTCTTTTTACCGGAAGCCTGTTATCATCAGCTTAACGGGATCACGTCGCTGACGCCTGCCAGACGCAAGGACTGACATCCAGTTTACTGCTACGGCCTGCTGCCCCATTCGAATTGCGTAAATCAGGCTGTCCGGCCTGGCGCAGGCTAATAATAAACCCCGGACGGTACCGGGGCGAAGCGAGAGGCTACACGGCTGGCATGATCGGCTGAAGATTCAGATAGGGCAACGCATAGTCAGGTAACAGATCGATGATCGCTGGCAGGGGGATTTCTGCGATGACGCCTGCTACCACCACCCGTTTTCCACTGTCGGCAAAGCGGTTTTCCGCGCAAAGAAAAGCGTCAGGGAACAGGGTGACGCCAGGGCCAGGCGAGCCAATGAGTTGAGAATCTTCGCTGCGATTAATAAACAGATTGGAGAACACCAGATACTTTGAAACGGTGATGTGTTTCTCTGGCGTATCATAAATGTTACTCCAGTAGCTAATCATTCCATCGTTCAAATAATTATTGAATATAAAGGTATCCTGCATGATGCGCCATTGAACGGCTAAATCGTCGTAGGGACGTGCATCAAATGAGATACTTTTTAGATAGTTACCGGCAAATACGAGGCCTCGGGCATTACGGAATTTCAACTGACCGGACGCATCAGCAGGCCAGCCTGAAAAATAGTTCTCAACAACTTCAACCTGGTCGTAGGCTTTAATATAAACAGCATGATCCCGGACAATATCATTTTCACCGCTGGCCGGATTATACAAGCGGGGAGTCGTGCTACCTGAAAAGAAATTTTTACGGAAAACCCCTTTTTTCAAATTGCTGGTCGAGTACCACCCGGCAACAAAGTGTCCCTGCTCATCATCAAATGTCATTATCCCCCGTGTGCGTAATGCGATAAGCGTCAGCAGCATCGCTTTTGTGGTTGCATCAATCCACGCTTCCGCAACAGAAATGTCCGTTATTGAACCCAGAAAATTTTGCTCGATTATCAGGCCGGGCGCATTGCCATAGGTATTTATCGCCACGCCGGGATAACCCCGGCCACGCATAAAAACATTGCCCTTAATCAGGTAAGCCTTTGTTGAGCAGGTTAACTGGGCCACGTTAGTATCGCTCACCGTATTAATAAAAACATTATAGTTAACATTAATGCCGGTTTTTCTTCCGTAAAAATACAGCGTCGCATTCTCAAAGATAATATTCTCTATTGTCAGGTTAGCAACGGTATTGCCATATTGACCGTCACCAAACATGACGGCGCGTTTGTTGTTGATACCGCGAAATACCGTGCCGGTAACATCACCTTTCAGTGAGTTAAACGATTTGAGCTGGATATCCTGCGAGAAAAGGTAGACGCCTGCGGGGAAATAAATGCCTTTTTTCTGTTGCGTGCTGATATTTAATAGCGCAATGAGTTTTTCAGAGAGATCTTCGGATGTATCAGGGTAAATACCCATGTCGGGCGCAAAAATATAGTCATATAACGTATCCATATTCACCTCATTTTTAACGTAAAACCTACTTGATCTGCATGGTGTGTCTGTCCGTATTTAATGTAAATTACGCAGTGTTTCTACTGCATCTTCAGCAAGGGAGGGCCGAATAATGGCAGGTTTGCATGATTGCACGTAATAAAAAACGGGTTTCTGCCTGGGTAGGCAACATTAAGCGTAAGAACATTGAGCGAGATCAAAATGGTTAACAGAGCCGGGATGAGTTAAACAGAATACGGGATAGATTTTACAGTTAAAGCCGATCTGAAATGATTCACAGATCCCTGCCAAATCGCGCAACAGGAAAAAGGCGAACGGGTCGCTGACAAACAGCATATTCAGGCGGAGGAAAGATGTCTCACTGGCCAGGCGAAAAGTCATGGTCTGATAGTTTTAATGCTGCTAAAAAAATACTTCCGATATGGGCTGTTCTTAATAACGCTGTAATAACCTTTGCTCGTATTGGTGAACGCATCCTTATTGTTCTGCCGTTCCATCACTGGAATAAAAACGGTGCGGGTTAATTGTTAGTACGTTCCCCGTAAGTCTTGCTGCTGGAACGCAGCAGAATATGATGGTTCACAGAGCTTCTTTATCGTGACTGGGTCATTATTTTTCATTATCGTCAGCTTGCCAGACGGCATAAAGATGATGCCTCATGTGAGTAAGTTAATCTTGTTTACAGTATTAATGCGTCTTTTCTACCGTTCCGTTTTCGGGGTGGCAGACCACACATTGAGCCATTACCGGGTGTTATGAAGACTGTTACATTCTAAAGTGGGTGGGGATGAATATTGTTGAAAGCAATCGGTGGGGTTCTTAGCAAGGTATAAAGAAAGGAAAATCAGTCAGCTTTCTCAGCCCGACTGATGCTGGGGTTATTGAAGCAAATGAAGCGTTAACAGCCAAACTTCTGCCACCTTGTAAAATCCGTCAGGTGCACAACCCTGTGCACCTGTTCTCCTACTTCACGCGCTTCTGGCTGCGCAGCAGTGCCAGGCCGCTCAGCACCGACATGGCCATCAGGTAATAGCCGGGTGCCAGGCTGGTGCCGGTGGCCGTGATTAACAGCGAACAGATCAGCGGTGCAAATCCGCCAAATACGGTCACTGCGATGTTATAGCTGATCGCCATGCCGCTGGCGCGGGTGCCCATCGGAAACAGATCGGCCATGACCGACGGCACGGTTGAGAAGTAGATCGATTTCAGCAACGCCATCCAGCAGACCAGCGCGACAAGCGTGATGGGCGTGGTGTGACTGACGACCAGCTTAAAGGCGGGATAGATGGTGACGATCAGTAAAATCAGCGATCCCCACATCAACGGAACCCGGCCGATGCGTTCTGCCCACAGACCCATAACCGGCGTCACCACGGTCAGGATCACACCCGCCATTAACGTCGCGGTAAAGGCCACAGAGCCGGGCAGGTGCAGATTGCGCGTGGCATAGGTCGGTACATAGTTGAGCATGTAGTTAACCGCCGTGGAGATGACCATCAGGCCAATCGCCAGCAACATCAGCTCTTTCTGGCGCCCAAACAGGCGTTTAAGTGGGGCAACATCAGGTTGATGTGTGGCAAAGCTGGCAGGTTCATGCACATGGCGGCGGATATAAATTCCCAGTGGGCCAATCAGCAGACCAAAGGCAAAGGGAATGCGCCAGCCCCAGTCCTGAATCTCGCTTTCCGTCAGGATTTTCGTTAATCCCAGACCAAACGCGGATGCCATCAGCGTACTGGCCCCCTGCGTGGCAAACTGCCAGCTGGCGATAAAGGCTTTGCGCTCGGGAAAATGCTCCACCAGGAACGCCGTCGAGCTGCCAAATTCGCCGCCGGCAGAAAAACCCTGAACCAGCCGCGCCAGCAGGATAAGTACAGGGGCCATCAACCCAATACTGTCGTAACCCGGCATAAACGTAATCACGGCACCGCCCAGCATCATCAGATTGATGGAGAGCAGTAGCGCCTTTTTGCGACCATGGCGGTCAGCATAGTTGCCCAGCACAATCGCGCCCAGCGGCCGGATCAGGAAAGACACACCGAAACTGCCGAACGTAAGCAATATCGACACGGACGGATCGCGGGTCGGGAAAAACGCATGGGCGATATAGCTGGCAAAGAAGCCGTAAACCGCAATATCAAACCACTCCAGCGCATTACCGATGCAGGTGGCAAACAGGGTTTTGTGCAGGCTGGGTTTATTCGCGTGCAGAGATGCGGTGGTATTAAGTGTGCTCATGCGGCACCTCCGGCATGGTGACGATGCTTCGCGACCAGTTCGCGGCCTTGTTCGCCCAAATCCCACAGCAGTCGGGTCATGATCTGCAGGCCTTCGCGCGCAATCGACTTCAGCATATGCTCGTTCACGCCGTGCTGACCGCAGGCGGGATAAGAGTGCGGCACCCACAACGTGGGCAGGCCGAGAATGTCGGAGAACACCTCATTAGGCAGTGAACCGCCCAGGTTCGGCAGCAGTGCCGGCGTTTTGCCGCTGGTTTCGGCCATGCTGGTCAGCACCCAGTCGACTAACGGATCGGTGGGATCCAGCCGCGTGGCAGGCGATCCGCGCATAAACTCGACGTTCACGTTGTCAAAGCCGTGCTGTGAAAGGTGTTTCCTGACGTGCTGCGCCAGATTTTCCCAGTCGGTGCCGACCACAAACCGCAGCTGACATACCGCGGTCGCCTCGCCCGGAATGGCGTTCATGGGGCGGGCAGGATTGCCGGTGAGAAAAGACAGCACCTCCAGCGTGTTCCAGCCATACAGGCGTTCTGTGGGGGTAAGTGCCGGTTCGCCCCAGTCTCTGTCAATCTCGGGATCGCCAGGCATGCCGCCGACGTGAATCTGACGGAGAATATCGCGTACCTGCTGAGTGAGTGAGCTGGGTTTCAGCGCCGCCACCTGAAGCACGCCCTGAGCATTCACCAGCGAGGCAATGGCATTGGCCAGTTGCGTGCCGGGGTTACTCAACAGGCCACCCCAGTTGCCGGAGTGATAGGCGTTGTCGCGAGCCGTGATGGTAAGGCGAAAATTGACGGCGCCGCGCGAGCCCAGGAACAGGGTCGGCTGCACCGCGTTCAGGCGTGGACCGTCTGAGGCGACAAACAGGTCGGCTTTGAGCAGATCGCCGTGCCGCTGGCACAGCTGTGCCAAACCTGGCGAGCTGATCTCTTCGCCCATCTCGAACAGCAGCTTGCAGTTGAAACCCAGCCTGCCGCCGCGCGCCTGAAACACCTGTTCCAGCGCGGCCAGGTTGACGCAGTGTTGACCTTTGTTATCCGCACTGCCGCGGGCATACCAGCGGTCGTCTTCTTCAACAAGCTCCCAGGGCGTTAACCCTGCGCGCCAGTTTTCGTCATCGCCAAACACCACATCGCCATGACCATAGCTCAGCAGGGTGGGTAGGGCGGGATCTTCAATGCGTACCGCCACCAGAAAGGGACGGTGGGCTGCTTCGGCGTTCTCAATAAAGTGCAAAGTAAAGCCCAGCGCGCGCAGCTGCGGCCCAATCTCATCGTGTAAATAGTGATGCAACTCGCCGTCGCGATCCTGGCGCTGGCTCTCGGTGCGCTGCGCCACGCGACGCGCCAGAATGCGTTGAAATTCCCCACTGTCGAACCAGGCGGTGGCCTGTTGTATGGCGTTTTGCGCTGTCATGTTTGCGTATCTTTTATGCGTATTATGTTTTCCCATCATTTCCGAAACGCTGCTTTGCCACAATTATCAATTTATCGAGTAAGATTTGCTTTTAAAGCAAAGCTAACCTGCCCGTTTTCGAGGCATGCACCAGCATGAGGCGCGCATGATCAGTAATGAAATCCGCTATTTTCTCGCCGTGGCGAATACGGGCTCGTTAAGTGCGGCGAGCGAACAGCTGTTTATTGCGGTGTCGGCTATCAGCCGTCAGATTCAGCGGCTGGAGACCCAGGTGGGCGTTCCGCTGTTTGAACGTCACGCTCGCGGGATGGTGCTGAATGAAGCCGGGGAAATTTTTGCCCATCATGTGCGCAAGAACATGCTGGATATGGACTATGCGCTGGCCGAGATCAAAGGGCTGAAAGCCGTGCGGCGCACGCTGATTCGGCTGGCCTGTACCGACGGGCTGGCCTTTACGTTGCTGCCGCGCATGATTGCCGACTTTCGCGAGACGAATCCCGGCATCCTCTTTGACATTAATGTCGCCAGCCCGCAGGGCGTGTCCGAACGAATACGCAGCGGCGAGTGCGACCTGGCGCTGCAGTTCAGTCTCCATGCCGAAACGGGCGTGGAAATTATCGGCTCCTGGCCTGCGCCGGTGTTGTTAGTGATGCATCAGAGCCACCCACTCGCCAGCGCGCCGCAGGTGACATTGCGTGATATCAGTCCCTATCCGCTGGCACTGCCCCAGCAGAATACCACCGTGCGTCAGCTGTTTGAGCTGGCGAGCCATATGAGTGGCAACCTGATTGAGCCGGTGGTGACCTGCGATAATTTCTCTACCTTATTCCAGTTTCTGCTGCGTACGCCGTTGGCCATGACCATCTGTAGTGCCTTCAGCGTGCTACAGGAAGCCGAAGCGCATGGGCTGGTGATGCGATCTGTCGACATCGATCAACTGAGCCAGCGCAATCTGCAACTGCAGGTGCCTTCTGGTCGGCCCCGCAGCGCCGCGCTGGAGATGTTTTTAGCGTTTGCGCGGCAGCAGTTAACGGCGCTGGAGGCACTCACGCAGCCCTGAGAGGCCGGATTATAAAGCGGTAGGTTCAGGTAGGGCTTCCCAGACGATAAGAGCGTTTCCGCTCAACGCCCTGCAAGCCCGCCTCTTTGCTCTGCAACGGCCACGATCCCCTGACGGATGACGAAAGCGCCCTGCGTTCACTTGCCTGGGCCGCTTCATTCTTCAGCCGTTTGATTACGTCATCAGGTTACGCACCCGCTGTGAAGGCAGACTGCGTTTTTCGGACTTCGCCTTATCGCTTTTCCGCTTTATCTGATCGCCAGTACGGCTGCGTTGTGGAGTAGTGTAAAGGACGTAAAAGGCTGTAAAAACGCGCGTTTTTAGCCTGTGACGCGCTTATCATTCCTGCCATACGTCACTGTCACTCAGTCGGAAGTTTGCCGATAAAACAGAAAACAGTGCACATACTGACCTGAACATTCATCTGCAAAGGAGAACCACCATGGATTCTTTCTTTCCTGAGGATGTCATTGATACCCTCAGTAAAACGTTCTGGCAGCGCGTCAGTGCGATGAAAGGGCTTATCGAACGTCACCAGAGTTTTCGTCTGCTGTGGTTCGGCGAGGCGCTGAAACGTAACCACAACTGGACCGATATCAGCGCGGAACAGGCCGTCAACCGCGTGATTAGCGAGAGTCAGGGGCTGCCGCTGGCGGAGGTCAGAAAAATGACCATCGCCCAAAAGTGGGTTGCACTGTCAACGGTGAGAAAGACGCTCTATTCACAACCGGATGGTAAAACGTTTCAGTGGCTGGTGGAGAAGAAGCTGGACGAGCTGGATAATCCCGGCCAGTTTTCAGCGTAACGCCATATTGCGTTCAGCGGCGTAATAAAAAACCTGTCCACGCTGTTCGCGTTAATATCAACTGGCCGGGGTTGCCCCCGGCTCTGTGATGAACAGCGAAACCTTACCGCTTTTGTGGCAGTAAACCGCGCTTATTCATTCGCGATCGGCGTCGAATTTTCCTCGATTTTGGTGTCGCCCTGAATCGCCTGAATCCGCTTCTCTACCGCATTGACCTGATCGCTGTTGTGCAACAGCGTGTAGGTCAGATCAAAGGTTGCACTCGCGCCCGGTGCCAGCTGTTTCACGCGCTTCTGCTCCCGTTCAATCGTGACCGGATAGGCATAGTTGGTGCCGGGCTCAATCCCGGTGACATAGCCTTGTTTAAGCGTGTCGGTATTTTTCCACAAGGTCAGCAGCGGCAACTGCTGAGTATCAAACTGAATGGACGCGCCTTTGTTGCCCGCTTTATTAACCACGGCGACGACCGTCTGATGATTCTTGTCGGACAGCGGTTTGATGTTAAACACCATTTCATCGAAGTCTTTGGTTGGGCCTTGATAGGTCTGCCAGTTTTTCAGCCCCGCTTTGGCATAGTCATTGAACGGGCTGATGCCCGACATCGGGGCCATAAAGCGGGCACCTTCTTCCAGAATGGGCGTACTGAAGTTGCTGTGATAGATGATCTCGTAATCGTGTGGGTAATCGGAATGGTTGGTCAGCACGTCGTGCAGGCTGAACTGGTTGCTGCCCGGCACATAACGCAATTCCGTCCACGTCTGCAGATCGGCTTTCTTAAACGTGCTCTCTTTGATCAAACCGCGAATACGGATTTCATGCGGGGCCGCATCCGCCACCTCGACTTCAAGCTGCGAGACCGGCGTGTTTCCGGCTTTGCCATGCAGCGTGTAGATACGGCCTTTGTCGTTCACCGGATGGCCGGTCCATTCGTAGCCACAACGCACCATCATTTCGTTGAATCCTTCCAGCCAGCCCAGGCCATTGCGGCTTTCAAGATTGATGAACGCCGGGTTTACCACCTCTTTAACGGGGGAATCCCAGCCCAGGCGGGTGCCGAATCCCTCTACGCGGAGCAGGTTCATACCGCGTGTCGGAATAAGCGTAATAGTCAGGCCATCCTGACTGCGGATGACCAGAAGCTTACTGCCTTCCTGCTTGCCGCCATGCAACACTTTCTGCTCAATGCTGAACGGTTTGCCCTGAATGTTCAGCTCGCTGCTGTTTATCTGCCAGTTTCCTTTGTCGGTGCCTTGTTCAGCACTCGTCAGCACCCAGGTTTTTGCAGATACCGAACCCGAAATCATTACGGCCAGCACCGTCAGTGCGAGTTTCGTCTTCATCGTTTACCTCTCTGGCTGAATCGTTTTTTCATTAGTGAGAGGAATTTACTGATTTGGGCTACGCGGAAACGTGATTTCTCTCACCTGCTGGAAAATCAGGCAGGATTAAGCGTGTTAGTGGGATGTTGCTCACATTTAAAATGCTTATTAATGCTGTTATGTCATCTTTTTATCGGCATAAATGCGAAAGCTGTAAACGTTTCAGCCACCACCGGTAAACCGTGGCTGGCGCGTAAAGTCAGGAATCAAAACAAAGGCGCGAAGCAGGGGCGTCGCGCTGCACAGTGAGGCGGATCAGGTCAGATAAAACTGTCGCTTGAAGGCAAACATATCATTCAGCAGGCAGTACTCGGGATTACCGAGCGTAATAACTGGCGCGCGCTGCGCGATCATCGCTTTCCAGTTCGCCAGTGAACGTCGCCAGGCGGCGTCTTCGTCGTCGGTCAACGGCGCAACCTGATATCCCAGCGTGATATGAAACTGGTAGCGATCGTGGTCTGGTTCGCGAATGCCGGTGACCTCGGACAGCCGATCGCGTAAACGGCGCAACCGCGTCTCTGTCTCCGCATCCGCCGTTAGCAGGCGCAGCGTTAACGGGGTTTCACGCGCAGACGGCGCCTCCGGATTGACGCGCATGCGGTAAGGCGAGGCATCCTCACCCAGTTTATATGTCCGCAGGCGTTCAGCCAGAATCCGGTCGCACTCGTCCATGGGCATGTCCAGCGGCAGCCCGGCAGGCCATAAGGGATAGCGTCTTGCCTTGTCGTTGGCTCCGCCGAAAACAGTCATGTGATAACTGGAGGGCGGCAGTGCGGTAACCTTCCTTGACCAGCTTTCGCCGGGCAATTCACGATAGACATCAAGCAGGGCATCAAAGGATTCTGAGCCGTCACCTTGCTGCGGCAGATGGCAGATAATCGTGTTTCCTTTAAAGGGAAGAACCCGGCCATCTGCGTCAAACTTACGACCCACGTCGTTGGGGCGGTGTTCCGCACCGATGGCGAGGGAAGCGGCCAGACCGCCCAGGGTGGCAATCGTACCTTTCAACAGCCTTCTCCGTGTTGTCATCGAATAACCTCTGCATTTAGCCGGTTCCGACAAGGTCGGTAACGGGACCGTTTCCCCGCGCAACGCCACCCGTATCTGCGCGTGCTGTATTCCTGAGAAGCTGTTCTCATGCCTGACCGGGCTTAACAGGCAGGGGGGCTGTGATAAGGGGACAATAACGCGCATGCGCAGAAACAAAGAACCCGACGTCATCCTGCACGGTGATCCGCTCAGGGCGCTTCTCAACCGGGGAGCTTAGTGAAGATCTGTGACTAAAAAATGACTGAAGATGTACAACAAGCGAAAGAGGAATATCTGTTATGACTAAGCGGGCCGCAATGGCGCTTACAGCACGCTTCATAACGCCCGATGCAGCGTCGTCGTGGCTTGCTCATCTGCGCGCTTTTTTCTGCTCGTCTGAGAAAGAAAAAGCCAGCGTATGCGCCGCTGGCATGACGTTTTCATGCTTATACATTGAGCCGGTGGATGACCGTCACGAATTCATTTACCCCGCGATTGATCTCCTGGAAACTGCGCGAGAGGTTGCTGATCTTATCGTTTTCAGTCGTAAGAAAGCGTCTGATTTCATCAAGCTGCCGGGACATGTTTTCAATGAGCGCGGTATTTTCTTCCACAACTTTCGTGATTTTAAGCGTCGCCTGCGACGTCGAAGCCGCCAGTCGCCGGACTTCCTCGGCCACCACGGCAAACCCACGTCCCGCTTCGCCTGCCCGCGCGGCCTCAATCGCCGCGTTTAACGCCAGAATATTGGTTTGTCCGGCGATGGTGTTGATCGTCGAAACAATTTCTTTTATGTCCATGGAAGAATGATTGAGTCTGTCGCCAATGTCTGCTGCCGCACCCACCTGTAACGACATGGATTCCGCATTGCGGATGGTCTCTCCCAGGACATCATTGGCATTAAAGGTGATTTGCGACGTCTCTTCCGACGTTGTAACGGCAATGTCAGCGATCCGTTTGGCATTCTCTACGCGGTCGGTGATATCAGACGCCAGTTTAATAACCTTATAAACATGCCCGGAGGCATCTTTGACAGGGTTATAGCTGGCCTCCAGCCAGACGCGTTTTCCAGACGCTGTCACACGTTCAAAACGCCCTGTGAAAGCACGCCCCTGCTGAATCTTTTGCCAAAAATCAGGCTGCTCCTTATAAAATTCATCAAAGCAAAATATGCGATGATGTTTACCTTGAATGGCCTCAAGCTGATAGCCCATTAATTTCAGAAAATTGTTATTGGCGTCAATGACCTCACCCTGCGGTGTAAACTCAATCATGGCCATGGAGTTATTCAACGCGGTAATGATGGCTTCTTTATGCTTTAACGCTTCATGTTTATGCGTAATGTCGTTGGCAATTTTTATGATTTTTTTCACCGCACCGTGACGATCTTTCACAGGGAAATAGGTGGCGCTCAAATACAGCCGGCTGTGATTTTTGCGAAACCGCTCAAAGATACCGCTGAACGAGTGACCTGAGCCGAGTGTTTGCCAAAAGTGCGTATAGTCGCTGGAGTGCACAAATTCATCATCGCAGAACAGGCGATGATGCTGACCGGCGATCTCATTTAGCGTGTAGCCTGTCAGTTCGAGGAAAGGCGTGTTTGCCGTAATGATGCGACCGTCGGGCGTAAATTCAATCCAGCCGATGTTGGCTTTGATCGCCTGTGTATTGGTCTGGTCGTCCGCTAACCCCAGTGAAGCTTTACCAGGCATAAAACGTGTCAGGGCTAACATACTTCTCTCCATCTGATTCAGTTAAAGGGGCGTAAAGCGTCGGGCCTCGTGGCGGAGAGTTTGCTGTCTGATGGAAAGTAAAGCGTCCGGCCCGGGTCATTTAACTTATCGGCACAGGCCGGTTCATATTTAGAAATGTATTAAAAAAATTGATGCTTATCACAGTGACTGTCAGTGCACACAGATAACGAGCTACGTCTTCTGACAGACTGCCTGTAACAGTGAAAAGATGGCGAAAGCAGAAAAACAGCAGCCATGTGGCGGATTGCTTCCCGCTGCCAGACAGGACGGCAGATAAAAAAGCAGGGCTTTTCCGGGCAGATGTCAGCGGCAACCGCTACAGCCCGGATAAGATTGTTAACCATAGTTTGTCAAACGAGGTAAAAGAAGACATCAGGAGGGGCTATACAGTCAACATAAAGTGTTTAGGGCTTGTTGCAGTGTAGGGACGTTTTTATGACAGGAAAGCGTGAATCAGCGAGAGCGAAGCCGATGGCAATGGCGTCGCCAGGCGTTTTCCTGCACACCCGAGAACGCGCCTGCGATGGCGATGAGCCGGATTTTCTGTCGTGCAGGCATGTCGCCGCTGTGATACCCGTGAGCTGCATCAGCACACGGCGGCGTCGACAGGCTGGCGGCAGCAGAAAAGGCTGACGCGCCAAACAATGACGCGCCCGTGTGTGGGGTGTAACCCTGACAATAAAACCGTATGCAGTGCCGTGAATCGCATCAATGCTGCCTGTGCCCTCAGACCTTCAGTCGATGAATCACCGTTACGAATTCGTTTACGCCGCTGAAAATTTCCTGAATGTTGTCGGACAGATGCGTGATTTTGTCGTTTTCTGTGGTGAGAAAGCTGTTAATGCCGTCGAGTTGCTGGTGCATATCGCCAATCAGGCTGGCATTTTCTTCGACCACCTTGCTGATTTTCTGCGTCGCCTGTGAGGTAGAAGCAGCAAGACGTCTGACTTCTTCTGCCACCACGGCAAAACCGCGTCCTGCTTCGCCTGCCCGTGCGGCTTCAATCGCAGCATTGAGCGCCAGGATATTGGTTTGTCCGGCAATGTTATGGATGGTTGAGACAATCTCTTTGATGTCTTTGGCTGAGTAATTCAGTTTGTCGCTGATTCCCGCTGCCGCAGCGACCTGCGAGGCCATCGATTCGGCGTTACGCACCGTCTGACTGAGAACATCATTGGCATTCACGGTGATGTGTGACGTTTTTTCAGACGTGGTCATGGCGATATCCGCCACGTCCTGCGCCGTGACGACACGTTCGGTAATATCCGACGCCAGCTTAATCACTTTATAAACGTGTCCTGAGGCATCTTTCACCGGGTTGTAGTTGGCCTCAAGCCAGACGCGTTTTCCTGATGCTGTTACCCGTTCGAAGCGCCCGGTGAACGCGCGCCCCTGTTGAATTCTGTGCCAGAAGTCCGGGTTTTCTTTATAGAACGCGTCAAAACAGAACAGACGGTGATGTTTGCCCTGAATAGCGGCCAGATCGTACTCCATCAGCGTAAGAAAGTTTTTATTGGCATTAATGACCTCGCCCTGTGGCGTAAATTCAATCATGGCCATGGTGTTGTTCAGCGCCGTAATAATCGCTTCTTTATGCGTGAGTTCTTCATGCCGATCGGTAATGTCGTTAGCGATTTTGATAATTTTTTTGACCGTGCCGTGTTTATCTTTCACGGGGAAATAGTTAGCGCTTAAGTAGAGCAGGCTGTTGTCTTTGCGGTAGCGTTCGAAAATGCCGCTGAAGGACTGGCCTGAGGCCAGGGTTTCCCAAAACAGGACATATTCACGGGAGCACACAAAATCAGGCTTACAGAACAGCCGATGGTGCTGACCGGTGATCTCACTGAGCTGGTAGCCCGTTACGGCAAGGAAGGCCGGGTTAGCCGTGAGAATAATGCCCTCGGGCGTGAATTCAATCCAGCCGCTACAGGCCTGGATGGCCTGGATATTATTCTGATCATCCGAGGCGCTCCGCGCGTTTTTGCCGCGAAGTAAACGCATAAGGGAAAACATAGATCTCTCCAGATATCGCTGTAATAAGTTCGAAAGGTGATGACCGCGTAGTGGAGAGACAGCGACCCGGTTAAGGGGAAGTCGATCGGCTCGGGTCTACTTCGTTATCGGCATTGCGCATGTCATATTTAGGTCACATTTCAGCCACGGTGAGCGCACAGTGAGATGCGTCACGTTACAGGTGGTGGGCAAGGCAGGTACATCGACACAGGAGAGGACGTCTCGATCTCAACATGATGAGAATGTCGTGATCGAGCGTCGCGGTAATCAGGCGGAAAGCCGGCGCGTTAGTTTCCGGCGTCAGGTATCGCACTACGTAAAAAAGCCGGAATAACAGGACGCCCTTTTTCCAGACAGGTGCCGGTGAAAACCGCCTCAGCATAAACAACGTTATCAACCAAAATTTGCTGGACGAAATTAACGCGGTTACGCTTTTCGTTTGCCGCGAGTGCGCAGGTCACCTGCATCTCATCGCCTTTTTTCAGGCTCTTTTTAAAGCGAAGCGTATATTCAAGCAGCATATGGATACGGCCTTCGGCAAACTCCGCTTCCAGATCCACGCCAAGGTGCTCTTTCATAAACGCGTGGCGTGTCCATTCCATATAGAAGGGATAGTAAAGTCCGTCTACAACGCCCTGAAAATCGATATGCTTTTCGTCAACCTGATACGTTTTGCTAAACATAGTATGGCCACTGGTAAGTGAGGGAAGGCCCACTTTAGTCGGCATGGCTGTTTTTTTAAACGGCTTTTTTCAGGCGACAGAGGAAGGTGAGTGATTCACGCTAACAGTAAAATCGGCACGCGCCAGAATCATCCAGACACGTGCCGGGTGGGCTTTACGTCATGCCGCAGCTAAACACCGAGGCTGTTTAGCGCAGCACAGCGGCTGGCTGGTGTCGGTCAATACGGAAAATGGACACGGCATTACGTAACAGGGTCGTTTGTTCCACCATGCCCTGGGCCGCAGAGGAGACCTGCTGCACCAGCGCGGCGTTCTGCTGGGTGACCTGGTCCATTTGACTGACGGCAATGCTGACCTGCCCGATACCGTTGCTTTGCTCATCCGACGCAATGGTGATTTCGCCCATAATGGTCGTCACGCCCTGTACGGATTTCACGATCTCCTCCATCGTGTTACCTGCCTGTTTCGCCAGGCCCGAACCTTTTGCCACGTGTTCAACCGACTGGGTGATCAAATCTTTGATTTCTTTAGCCGCGGTAGAACTGCGTAAGGCGAGCGAACGCACTTCTCCGGCAACCACCGCAAATCCGCGTCCGCCTTCGCCAGCCCGTGCGGCTTCAACGGCGGCGTTCAGGGCCAGAATATTCGTCTGGAATGCAATCCCTTCAATGACAGAGATAATCTCGGCCACTTTGCCTGAGCTTTCAGAAATAGAGCGCATCGTTTCGACAACCTGTTTCACCACATCTCCCCCCTGCAGGGCCACGTGCGAAGTGGTATCCGCCTGAGAATTTGCCTGACGGGCGTTATCGGTATTTTGACGGACGGTAGCGGTCAGCTCCTCCATACTGGCGGCCGTTTGTTCCAGTGCGGCAGCCTGCTCTTCAGTGCGCTGAGCCAGGTCAATATTGCCCTGGGCGATTTCGCTCGCTGAGTTATTGATCAGTTCCGCAGAGGACTGAATGCCACTCACAATGGTGACCAACTGTTGGCGCATGGCTTCCAGCGAGGCCATCAGGCTGCCCTGGCCTTTAAGCGGCACAGCAATGTCTACCGTCAGGTTACCCTGGGCAATCATGCCAGCAATATCGGCAGCCGCTTTGGGTTCGCCGCCCAGTGCGCGAACGATACTGCGTGTAATGATGGTGCCCAGCACCAACGAGAGCAGGATGGTGGTTAACCCGGCCAGGCTGAGCGTCATTTTCGTGGCAAAGGCCAGGCTGTTTACGTCGTCAGAGCGCGTAGCCAGCAGCGACGATTCTGCGTTGTTGAAATCGGCGGCGACGGCGCGGTAGCGATCCATAAAGACTTTATCACGCCCTTCCTGAAAAAAATGCGTCAGGGCATCGAGCGGTTGTTGTCCACCATTAACCTGACGACGCAATGCGATTAGCTGATCGTCAATGGCCTGGACGCTGTTGTGCAGGTCAAGTAATGACGTCAGTCTTTGCTGTTGACTGGCATTGTCTGCCGTCATGGTGCGGAGCTGATTATATTTCTGGTCGAACGCCGTTTTGCCTGCGTTGAACGGTGCCAGGAAGGCTTCATTACCGGAGATGACAAATCCCCGCACGCCCGTTTCCATATTAACCATGTCAGTTAACATGCTGTCGCTCAGACTCATCACCTTATAACTGTGAATATTCCAGCTATTGGCCTGCCGTAGCTTGAGAAAGTTAATAATCGACAAGCTGCTGCCTATTAATGACACAAGAACGATGATGCCGAACGCGAACGCGATTTTGCGGCCTGTTGTGATTTTCATGTTGATTCCCCGTTTAGTAATTTTTTTATTTTTGTAATAACAACCCTTGCTTTTCGAGTATCGGCAACAAAGGAAGGCAGTTTATGAAAGCGAAGCCGTTTTTTAAAAAAAAGTTTAAAAACTATCCTTAAGTTTAGTAAAAAGTTAATTTCCTGAGTTATCTATAGTATTCGATAGAAAGGACGAGATTAGCGTAAGGTGTATAAATAAACTGAAAATAAAAGTGATAATGAAAAGGAGATGCGGGATATTTGTGTTAAGTGAGCGTAGTCGCTGGAGTGGGGAGAAAAAATGGATGATAATCAGGCCGTATCATTGTGCGCTTGATATCTGAACGGATTAAATAAGGTTGACGCTTTCATCTCACCTTATCGATGAAATGAAAGCGGCCTTGTTGTTTAACATCGTCATCGTGTATTTAATGTCACGCTTATTGATAATTACGAGCCTTTATTACTCTGTGATGCACTGGCACCGGTCTGTGAGTGATGCAGGGTCGGGCTCACAGGCAGTTCAGAATAAGTTTGCGTATCGTAAATCACGCCTTCTTCTGCGGATTTCAGCAGCATGCCTGCCTGGTAGTATTTATCCTGTTTCATTAAAGCAAGGGCATTTGAAACATCATTTTCTGTTTGTTGTAGCGGCATCAGTTCCTGCGTTTCAGTGACGGCTACGCCAGCCAGCTTCAGCGCATCAAGCGCACCTTGCTTATCACCTGCTTTAATATGCTGATTGGCTTTATCGATCGCGTCATTTTTCTGTTTTGATAGCTGGTAATCTTCCGACACGGATACATCGGAGCCGATGCGAATATAATTATCTCCCGTCATCGGGGCTTTTTTGTCATAGCGAATATACTTTGTCCAGTCCACACTATTATCTTTCAAATAAGTGTCAGCCTGAGTCGCCAGCGCTTTTGCTTGTTGAGTTTGGCCATTAAATAACGCGTTGCGTGAAAGCTGAATATCATTCATGGCCTGCGCGGCCTGGGCCGAAATGACTTCATTATTTAATGTATGGCTGTCTTTAAAGGACTCAGCGGCCGCAGCGCCACCAGTAAACACTAATACGGCTACAATCATTGAGCTAATAATCATCTTTTTCATGATATTTATCCTCTGTATTTATGCATCCGAAAGGTGCTGACGTCATTGATTACATCTGTAGTGTTCATTTACCTGGACTGTCTTTTTTCGAAAAAGCAATAACACTGCGTTGTCAGACAAATGCAACGTCGCTGTTTTTGCTGTTTGGGAAACAGTTATCCAGAATGGCATTCTTCACGCAAAAATAATGAGGTGAAACGGCGTTGAAAACATAATCCGCCTGCGAAATGTCCGGGCTGTTTTTTGAGAAAAACATATCGCCAACAAACAGGGCGTCGGTCAGATGTGAATCCTGGCGTGAATAATCACTTTTACACAGGTTACCGTGGTAAGAAAGCAGAAGGGGCAGAGCCATAATGTTATCTCCTTGATGTCGTCTTGACGTCTTTACTTAACACCCGGAGGATATTTAATTGTAATTATGAGTTTGCAGAAAAATGTCACTGTTACAATTTCATGGTTTTTTTATCATTTTAATTCAGTGGCTTGCGAATCAGTGTTTGTTACATCTTACCGCTTCTTTAAAAAACCTGAGTTTTCTATAGAAGAAAGCGTACAGGCTGACAGTCGGGTTATAAAAGAAGCCACATCAGCCGCGCCGTCGTTGATCACTCTCTGTGCAAGATAATCATTCAGCGCGCTGTCACTGAGCGTCTGCCGTATGCTGGTTCTGATGCGGCTAAGCGTGGTTAATTCTGAACGGGTTGACTTTATCCCTGTCTCATCGTGTTTTGAACATGTTGCTTTACAGTGCGCATGGCAATGGCAAAATAGCCTTTTCTCTTTCCCGCTATCGATATGTCTGAAGATGCCCTGCGGCAGCAAATTGCGAATTTAAAAAAACACAATGCGCGATTAAGGCGTATTGCGCATGATGCCCGCGATAAATTGGGTGCTGCGCTGGACGGCACGGGCCTGTGCTTGTGGCAACTGGATATTCCCACGGGCAAGTTGGTTATTTTTAACCGCCGCTGGGGATCCATGCTGGGTTTTCAGCCTAAAGAAACGGATGCCCATTTTGATGTGTGGAAATCCTGCCTGCATCCTGAGGATGCCGCAGATGTTCTGAAGGCGTTCTATGATCATATCGAGGGCAAAGCACCCTTCTATGAAGCCTTACATCGGATGATTGGTAAAACAGGAAAAATTACGTGGGTGCTGGACCGGGGCCGCGTCAGTGAATGGGACGAGCAGGGCAGACCGATCAAAGTGACGGGCACGCACATTGATATGACCAAAGAGAAACAGTACGAAGCGCAACTGGCTTCACTGGCAATGCACGATCCCCTGACGCAATTAACCAACCGGCATGCGTTGATCAATCATTTTCGCGATATGAAGAAAAAGGCATTATGTATTGCCTTTATTGATTTAGATAATTTTAAGCATGTCAACGACACGTTAGGGCATCGCAGTGGCGACGAAGTCCTGATTCAACTTAGTCTGCGCTTTATCGCCGCCTGCCCACCAGGTGTCATTATTGGGCGACTGGGCGGCGATGAGTTTGTTTTACTGATTCCGCTCGCGTTAACCCATCCACTCACGAAGAGGCTCACGCACGCCTGTCTTAATGCTGCCCTGCAACCTTTTGAGCTGGCCAACGGTACTGCCGTCATTGGCGCATCCATTGGGGTTGTTCAGGTTGAGGAGCCAGAAAACTTTGACAGTGCGCTGGCCCGTGCTGATGAGGCGATGTACCGCATCAAAAAAAACGGTAAACGCGGTGTAGCGTTGTAAAAACGCGTTTTTTCTGCTTCTGGTTTGACCATCGGTTTCCCTCTGCCATGCTTGACAGGTAGTGCCGCGCGCCGGAACGTCGCTGAGCTTCTCAGACGATGGCCGGAAGCGTCATCACCTTCATCCATAGCGAGGCGTTTATGAGTCTGTTTAAAAGCAAAGATGGATTTAACCTCTACTACAAAGACTGGGGCAAAGGGCAACCGGTACTGTTTAGCCATGGCTGGCCGCTGGACGCGGATATGTGGGATAGCCAGCTCAACTTCCTTGCCGAACGCGGCTATCGGGTTATTGCTTTTGACCGGCGCGGTTTTGGACGTTCCGACCAGCCATGGGAAGGATACGACTACGATACGTTTGCTGACGACATTCATAGCCTGATCACACATTTACAACTCAAGGATGTCACGCTGGTCGGGTTCTCAATGGGCGGCGGCGACGTATCGCGTTATATTGGAAAATATGGCACGGGCAACGTTAAAGGGCTGGTTCTGTTAGGCGCAGTCACGCCCGTGTTTGGTAAGAAAGACGATCATCCCGAAGGCGTAGAGAAATCGGTTTTCGACGATATCAAACAGGGACTGCTTGACGACAGAGCGCAGTTTATTAAGGATTTTGCCGCCCCCTTTTATGGCACCAATGCTGGCCAGTCAGTATCCGAGGGCGTATTGACGCAGACGTTAAACATGGCCCTGCTGGCATCGCTCAAGGGAACGCTGGACTGTGTTACCGCTTTTTCTGAAACCGACTTCCGCGCGGATCTCGCTCGCGTTGATGTGCCCACCTTAATCATTCATGGCAGCCATGATCAGATCGTCCCGTTCGAGGCGACCGGAAAGCTGGCCCATGAACTGATTACGGGTTCAGAGCTCAAGATCTACGATCAGGGGCCTCATGGATTCGCTGTCACGCATCAGGCTCAGCTCAACAACGATTTACTCGCCTTCCTGCAAAACAGCAGGGCAGAATAGTCCGAAAAAAACGCCCGTCAGGGCGTTTTTATTTTTATTGCCGCTTCGCTTACCTGAAATGTGATGAGCGGTATTTCTTCCGCTTGTGAGAAGTGCCATTTTACTAATTGTCGCCTGCCTGGTCATTTTATGATCTTTTCTTTCTCTTCATTCTAATAAACGAGACGTTTACCGCTTCGCTTATTTTTGCATGTTGCAAACCCTGCCGTAATGAATTCGATTTTATCGCGCTTAGTTAAATAGATCATTTATTGATCATATTGACGATAGGCAATGTCACCTGGCCGTCCCTGTGCTGCGATTGAAAATAAAATCAGTGTGGACTTTTTAATAAATAGATCGATTAATAGAGCCTTAGAGGAGCGTTTTCATTAAAGTTTTCGCCAGGAGCGTTAAACTAGAGTTTCCTCGAAAAATAGTTTCATCACTAAAGAATTAACTGGATGTACAAATAAGGTATATGTATCTGCCTTTGTGAGTGTCGTGGCCGTCATGCTTGATTAGGTGATTTTTACAGCTACATTTGTTTGTGCACTCTTTAGTTGATGCAACTTCCACTGTGCTATTTCAATAATTAAACTTGCGGAGAACACAGAATGACTCAATATCGTGGTGGGGCCGGTAATTTCGCTGCAGACAAAGATAGAGCAGCAGAAGCAGGCCGTAAAGGCGGACAAAACAGCGGTGGGAATTTCAAAAACGATCCCCAGCGAGCTATTGAGGCGGGGCGTAAGGGAGGTAAGGTCAGTCGAAGGAGTTAATTCAATATTAACAATGGGTTAGCTATTTAAACTGAAACCTTCAGTGAAGCTGACTTCTACTCAATATATAAACTTCGCTGTTTAATCCATGAAATAAACCACCTCTGGTTTAGGATTTGGTCAATCTTGCCGGAAAGGATATTCCTTTCCGGTTTTTTTATTGCTGCTTTTCCGGTCAACGCACGGCTGTCTGAACGAAAAAATGAAATCCGGGTTCACCAGGTGAAACGCTTCTATTTTAACTGAAGGTTAACTTGTACGGTTTTTGCTAATTCTGTACAGGTTTGTCTTAATTGAGGTGAGGCGGAGCATTTATCAAAATAACTCATTTTGAGTAAAGTACTGGTAATTAAGGGAAAAAGGCATTTTCAATGCTACTTTAAAATCTGAATTAAACGGAGCCGAATGCATTCTTCGTTAAATAGTCTAAGGTTAGTGAGTACATTGTCACTGGCGCTGCATTAAAAAATAGTGGCGTAGCCGTTCAATTAATGAGGCTCTTTTATGACTGTCAAAACGTTAAACGATCTCTTTATCCATGACTTGTCCGATGTTTACAGTGCGGAAAAACAAATCGCGAGAGCACTGCCCAAAATGGCGCGTGCGGCAAGTGATGAAAATCTTATCGCTGCGTTTAATCAGCATCTCGAAGAGACACGCGGGCAAATCGAACGTCTGGACGAATTAGTCGACGTTACGCCTGAAGTGAAAATCAAGCGAATGAAATGCCATGCCCTGGAAGGCCTGGTAGAAGAAGCCCAGGAAATTATTGAGTCTGTTGAAAAGGGTGAAGTACGCGATCAGGGATTGATCGGGGCGGCGCAGAAGGTCGAGCATTATGAAATTGCGACCTACGGTACGCTGCACGCGCTGGCCTCAAAGCTGGGTTATACCAAAGCCGCGAAGCTGCTGGCCCAAACCCTTGCGGAGGAAAAGCAGACGGATGAAAAACTGACCAGCGTTGCACAGACCATCAGTTCGGCTGAAGGAGTTGCGAAATGACGGCCATTGAAAACTATCATGACTGGTTGCGTGACGCGCATGCCATGGAGAAGCAGGCCGAGAGCATGTTGAGCAAAATGGCGGGTCGTCTGGAGCATTATCCCGCTCTGGAGCAGCGCCTTGCCCAGCATCTGGATGAAACTAAGCATCAGCTTACTCTGCTTGAACAACTGTTGGATCGTCACGGCATTGACCATTCCATTATGAAAGACGTGATGGGCAAAATGGCCGCCACAGGACAGGCGATTGGCGGCATGTTTACTTCTGACGAAGTCGTCAAAGGCGCGATGAGCGGCTATGTGTTCGAAAACGCGGAAATCGCCAGCTACACCAGCCTGATCGCGGCTGCCGAGCAGGTCGGCGACAGTGATGGCGTCAGAGTCCTGACCGAAATTCGCGATCAGGAAATTGCGATGGCCGAATGGCTGTTCACGCATCTGCCGGAAGTCACTCAGCAGTTTCTGCAGCGCTCTGCGGCGCCAGGCGTTGAAGCGAAAAAGTAAGTTCTCTACAGAGAAATAGCCAGAAAAAAGCCGGGAACGTTTCCCGGCTTTTTTGTGCCTGCGACACAGATTAATCCATCATCATATGGCCATACATTGCCATCAGCCGACGGGTTACGCCGTTTGTCCAGCCAAAGCCGTCCTACAGAGGATATTCACCGCCACCACCGGGACGCGCGCGGTCACCGCTGATATCGTACTTCTCGACCAGTTTATGGTGTAACTGGTAGAAGTTATTCACGGTTGTCAGCCAGTTCACGGCGATTTCGCTCGCCAGGGTTTCTTCGCCGTAGTTATTCAGGCCCACCACCGCCATCCACTGCATAGGCGCCCAGCCGTTAGGTTTATCCCACTGTTCGCCGCTTTCCACCATAGAGGTCAGCAGCCCGCCATTGCTGAGCAGCAGATGGCGCAGCGCGATAGCCTGTAAATGCGCCTGATAAGGCGTTGCCAGTCCGACGAAGAGCGGCACTACCGCAGCGGCGGTGAACGCGCCAAAGCGGGCGCGGCGCCAGTCATAATCACGGAAAACGCCTGCGGTACTGTCCCACAGGTAACGGGTAATGGCACGTTTGCGGGCGTCCGCCTTATTCTGCCAGGCCAGCGCAGTCAGCTCTTCGCCTTTAACGTGAGACAACGTCGCAATCATCAGCTCAAGCTTGTACAAAAACGCATTGAGATCGATCGGGATAAACTGCGTTGTACGGATGCTCGACAGACGTTTTGGATTACGCAGCCAGCGTGATGAATAGTCCCAGCCTGACGCGGCACCCGCGCGCAGATCGCGGTAAACTTCGCTTGCCGGACGCTTAGAATGACGCGCTGTTTCGATGTCCTCGATCCAGGATTCATCACGTGGTGTGTCGCGGTCGTCCCAGTAACGATTCAGAAGCGAGCCGTTCGGCATCCGGACCACATGGCGATAAGCCTGGTTGGGCATCAGTGAGCCGGCGCCATCCATCCAGAACTGATACTCTTTCATCAGCTGATCCAGATAGCGCTGTGAGCCTTGCACGCCGTCCTCTTCGAACAGTTCCACCATCAGCGCAAACACAGGTGGCTGTGAGCGGCTCAGATAATAAGTGCGGTTCCCGTTCGGAATGTGCCCGTAGTTATCAATCAGCCAGGCAAAGTTGTCGGCCATATGACGTAACAAATCGTCACGCCCTGATTCCGCCAGGCCGAGCATCGTAAAGTACGAGTCCCAGTAATAAGTTTCGCCAAAACGACCACCGGGCACGACATAAGGTTTAGGCAACGGCAGCAACGACGAATGCGGCATATGCTGCTGCGGCATCTTGGTAAGAACCGGCCACAGATCGTCGATGTGCTCGTTAAGCGTTTTGTCAGGGTTCGAAACGTAGAAGCTTTCGTTGATACCTGGCATGTAGAAATGGTCGGCAACGAAACGCGCCAGATCGAAGTCCTTGCTGCGCTTCTGACGGCGGTAACGCATCAGCACATCAAGCGGATCGTATTTGGGCGAGCAGTCGGGGAACGTTTTGCTGTCCTCGAAGATGCCCGACATCTGAACGGCCTCGAAAAGCTCAAGATAGCGATCGGCAGGCGTCAACGCATCCGGGGCAGGCAGACCTTCGATCAGCTCTGGCTCGGGTTCAGAATCCTGCATGCGCTCCAGCTTCAGTTCATGGGGATCGTATTGATACTCAACTTCCGCCCCGGCACGATTCTCTTCGAATGCATTGAGTTGCTGGCGATAAGTATTAATAACGGCCTCCTGAGCGAACGGGGTTGCACAAAAAGGAAATTATAGACCTCTCGCAGGCAGGAACAACAATGCAGATTGTCTATGAACGTAATAAAAATTGTCTATTAATCGTATAGATTGAATAAAACACAGACAATTCAACCGAATATCTCGACTTATGACGTAAATGCATTTCAGATGAATCTCTTACGGCAGGCTTAATAAAATTTTGCCTGGGCCAAAAGGGGCTGTTTTTTCCCTGTGCGGCAGGAAAATGAAGCAAAAGTGGCATGATGTAAGAAAATACCCTCTGGGGTGCCCTGTTAAGGAGAATGATCGTGCGTTCCTTTACTCTGCGACGACTCACCGGCAGCGACAGTGTAGGCTATCGCGCCATTCGGCTGGACGGATTACAACGCCATCCTGAGGCGTTTGGCGCGGATTATGCGCGTGAGCGCTCAGAACCTGACGCGTTTTTTGCGGCTCTGCTGCAAAACAATACTGTGCTGGCCGGATTCGATCCCCAGGGCGAGATCGTGGGCGTGACGGGTTTACGCTTCCATCCCGGTCAGAAACAGCGGCACGTCGCCACGATTTGGGGAATGTATGTGCTGCCTGAGTGGCGGGGAAGCGGCCTGGCGAAAACGCTGCTCATGACCGCAATCGCGCAAGCCCGTGAATGCATCAGCATCCGGCTTGCCGTGAGCGCCACCAATGCAGCAGCAACGGCCCTGTACCGGTCTGCGGGATTTACGACTTACGGAACAGACGTCGCGGCGCTGTATGTCGACGGTGTGTTCCACGATACCGTGCTGATGCGGCTGGACTTAACGGCTATCGGCTGAGGCGCACTGCCAGCATGCCCGCGCGTGGTATAAGGCGAAAAGGAGGCTGTCAGCCGAGGCGGAGGTTAAATATGCGCGACAGCCCAGTTTGGCCGCGTGCGGTGACGCCAAGTTCCCGATAGCCGGGCGTCTGCTGTAGCCAGGCTTTTTGTATCATGAAGCGCAGCAAGGCTGCACCGGCCTCGCCACCAAGATGAAAGCGCCTCTCACTCCAGTCCAGGCAGGGGCAACAGGGCTTTCGTCGCGACGGCGAAGTCAGCTCGATGCCTGTTGCGGCAAAATGCGCCTTGCCCTCCATTGTGAGCGCCGTGCCATCCGACATCAGCCAGCCCGCTGACCGCATAGCATCATAGATACCGACGGCAATCTCACCGGCCAGATGGTCATAACAGGTGCGGGCTCGCCGGAGCCGGTCTGGCGTGGTTGTTTTCAGGACTGAACCGGGCCGGGTCGAAATGCCCATCAGGTTTTCCAGCAGGCCCGCCACCTCATGGCTGGCCAGACGGTAATAACGATGCCGTCCCTGTACCACGCAGGTTAGCAACCCTGTCTCCGTCAGCTTATTCAGATGGCCGCTGGTAGTGGAGGGCGCAACGTCAGCGACCACGCTCAGCTCGGTCGCCGTCCAGGCCCGGCCATCCATCAGGGCACAGAGGATGTGCATGCGCGAGGTATCCGCCAGCGCAGTGGCCACCGTCGCCATGCTGAAGGTCAGAGAAGAGTGTGTGCTGTCATCACACCGGGCCGCCATGCGTGTCATTCTGCTCATCCTTTCCACTGGCGGGTCAGTGCTTCGGCCCGCCTGTCATCATCGGTAATCAGCACCAGCCAGTTGCTGTGATCGCTGTACTGCGCGCGAATATTAATGCCATTTTGCGCCAGGCACTGCGCAATTTCACCCAGTTCACCTGGCCGCTGCTGAGGGAGTTTTCGGCGCAGTGGCCTTCGGACGTCCCTGACATCGAAACCGGCATTCACTAACACCTGCCGGGCGCGCGGGCCATCCTCCACCAGAAAATGAGCGTGACTTTCCTTGCCCGTTGAAAAGACGCCGCCGCCTTCCAGGCCGATGCCATGCTGCCCAAGCAGTGTTCCAAACGCGGCCAGCGATCCCGGTTCGTTCCTGAAGACCACATAAAGATTAAACATGCCGGGTGTTCTCCTCTGGACCAGCATAATCACGCATAACCTTCGCAACGCGCAGGCGGTAATGGCTGAAAATTGTGTTCTGGCCTTCCCGCTGTGCCGACTGATGCAGGTTGTTTTCCCGCCAGTGACGCACCGCCCGTTCATCTTCCCACCACGACAGGGACAATATCTTGCCAGGCTCGCTCAAACTCTGAAAGCGCTCAATCGCGATAAATCCCGGTATCCTGTCCAGTTCGGGCCGAAGTTCGGCCGCCAGTTCAATGTAACGCTGTTGCGCTGCCGGTAAGGCCTCTGCTTCAAAAAGTACGGCAATCATTTCTCTCTCCCTTAAGTCAGCCTGCAGACAGCGTACCCGATGCAAAAGCGGTTACTTCGGTGTGCACCGAATCGTGGCTGATGGAGCAACAGAAAGGGGAGAAAGGGAGTGAGAGAGGATAATCGCTGCGGTTAACCGGCAGGGCTTAACCGCAGCGTAAGCGTGAGTGCGTTATCCCTTTGTCAGCGCCGCGCGGATCACCTCGGCATAAGGCGTGGTGGGGCGACCAAGCAGTTGGCTCAGTGTGCGGGACGCATCGAACAGACCGCCCTGAGCGGCACCCGCATCGGAATCTGCCAGAAGCTCTGCCAGCGGGGCCGGCAAGCCTGCGCTTTTCAGTGCGGCGGCAAAATCTGTCTGTGGCAGATTGACGTATTCCACCTTTTCGCCGCTCTGCGCGGCGATTTCAGCCGCAAACTCCGCCAGCGTATAGCTGTCATCGCCGGCCAGCTCGTACACCTTGCCCGCCTGGTCGTCACGCACCATAACTTCCGCTGCCGCGTCGGCATAATCCCGACGCGCCGCAGAAGCGATACGGCCCTGTTCTGCCGCGCCGAGAAACGCATGGTGCGCCAGGGCAGGGGCGATGCTCGCCGCGTAGTTTTCGGTGTACCAGCCGTTGCGAAGCAGGGCATAAGGGACGCCAGACGCTGCCAGCAGGGCTTCTGTAGCCCGATGTTCAGCGCCCAGCGACAGCGGAGACTTATCGGCATGGAGGAGGCTGGTATAGGCGATAAATTTCACGCCTGCGGCTTTAGCGGCATCAATGACTGCACGGTGCTGCGCTTCACGCTGGCCCACTTCACTGCCGGAAATCAGCAGGAGTTTGTCGACCCCTTGCAGGGCGGCCGTTAAGGTTTCTGGGCGGTTGTAATCCGCCTCACGTACGTGAACACCACGGGCGGCGATGTCACTCGCTTTCGCCGGCGTGCGTACGGCGGCAACCAGCGTATCTGCGGCTACTTTTTTCAGTAATGCGTCGATAACTAAACGGCCCAGTTGGCCTGTTGCTCCAGTCACTGCGATCATCACATAGCTCCTTTAAGAGGACAGTTGGTCAACAGCAGCCTATGCGATATGCTAACTTTTAGTAAGTACTTACAGAATTGTTAGGATGAAGGGTTTTGTTTAAATGACTGATAAATTAAGCGAAAAATTTATGCGCGGCGAATTGCTGAATGTTAACTGCCCGTCGCGCGATGTGTTAAAGCGCATTACCAGTCGCTGGAGCGTATTAATTTTACTGGCGCTGAAAAATGACACGCTGCGTTTTAGCGAACTCCGGCGTGCAGTCGGCGGCGTCAGCGAACGTATGCTGTCGCAGAGCCTGCGCTATATGGAGGAAGACGGCTTTGTTGAGCGCATCGCCTACGATGTTGTGCCGCCGCATGTTGAATACCGACTGACACCGCTGGGTCTGGAAGTAGGGGAGCAGGTGGTAGGACTGGCCGACTGGCTGGAGATGAATGTAGAACGCATCCTCGCCCACCGGGAGAAACAGTCCGCCGACGCGTAAGACCGTTCATAAGACGGGACCGAAGCGCGCAGAGAAACACTCCCCTCGGCCACCGTAAAAAAATGCCTGTCCGACATAACAGATTCATTCTGCGTCGGGCGGTCTTAATTACTCACAGCATTTCTTTAACATCCTTTTTACCAGGCGACTTTTTCCTGAGGTTTCTGGCTGCGTTAATTATTGCGCGCGATAAAGATGTGATGAGTTATTTACATATTGCATATGATTTTTAACATGCCTGACCGGTTGAGCTTCGTTTTCCTGCCCGGAAATAGTGAAGCCAGAGTGCGAAAAACCGGACGTATTCTAAAAAAAAGCATCATAAAGCGCAGATAAGATAAATATCCTGCTAACAATATAATAAAACACGTGATTCCCCTGTCAGAACGGTACTTTTCTCTGTTTAACGAAGCGCGGAAATGGCGAATGACGCTTAAAAACAGCGAGTTGCGTTATTTTTTAGCGGTAATCTCGTTTGGCCGTTACGGCTCCGTGCAGGGTCTGTTTTAATAACAATAATGTCACATTGCCCCTTTGAAATTAACGTTTTGCTTATCCGTCCTAAATAAGAAAACTTTCAACAAAAAAATGATCTTAATCAAAAAATACTGTTATAGTTTTTACTTATCTGATTGTCTCTGTTTTACCAGGACGAAGCATCTTACATTCGTCATGGCATTTTTCCATGCAATGGAATGACATGCTTTGTGTATAAGTCGTTAATTATAAGTAACTATATGTGGTGCTCTATGTGGCAAAGAGGTAAGCAATGTTTGGATTAGATGCCTTTCATCTCGCCAGGATCCAGTTCGGTTTTACTGTTTCCTTCCATATTATCTTTCCAGCCATCACCATCGGTCTGGCCAGCTTTCTTGCTGTGCTGGAGGGAATGTGGCTCAAAACACGTAATCAAACCTACCGCGATCTCTATCATTTCTGGTCGAAAATTTTTGCGGTGAATTTCGGCATGGGCGTGGTTTCCGGGCTGGTCATGGCGTATCAGTTTGGGACCAACTGGAGTGGTTTCTCCCAGTTTGCCGGCAGTATCACGGGTCCCTTGTTGACCTATGAAGTGTTAACGGCTTTCTTCCTTGAAGCGGGCTTTTTAGGTGTAATGTTATTTGGCTGGAACCGCGTCGGCCCGGGGCTGCACTACTTTGCGACCTGCATGGTGGCACTGGGAACGTTGATTTCCACCTTCTGGATCCTGTCTTCTAACAGCTGGATGCAAACACCGCAGGGCTATCTCATTCAGAATGGCATCGTGGTGCCAGAAAACTGGTTTAAAATTGTCTTTAACCCGTCTTTTCCTTATCGCCTGTTACATATGTCCGTGGCGGCATTTTTGGCCAGTGCGTTCTTTGTCGGATCGTCGGCGGCCTGGCATCTGCTTAAAGGAAATGACAATCCTGCCATCCGTAAAATGTTCTCAATGGCGTTGTGGATGGCGCTGATTGTCGCCCCTGTGCAGGCCATGATTGGTGACGCGCATGGACTGAACACGCTGGAGCATCAACCTGCAAAAATTGCGGCCATCGAAGGCCACTGGGAAAACCCACCCGGTGAAGCCACGCCATTAATACTGTTTGGTTTACCGGATATGGAAGAGGAACGTACTAAATATGCGCTCGAAATCCCGTATCTGGGCAGCCTTATCCTGACGCACAGTCTGGATAAACAGGTCCCGGCGCTGAAATCTTTCCCGAAAGAGGACCGTCCTAACTCCACCATCATTTTCTGGTCATTCCGCGTCATGGTGGCAATGGGACTGTTAATGATCACCCTTGGCGTAGTCAGCCTGTGGCTGCGTTACAAAGGACGCCTGTACCAGTCGCGTCCGTTCCTGTGGTTTGCTTTGCTCATGGGACCCTCCGGCCTGATCGCGATTTTAGCAGGCTGGTTTACTACCGAAATCGGTCGTCAGCCCTGGGTAGTTTATGGCGTTCAGCGAACGATTGATGCGGTATCTCCCCATGGCGAAATGCACATGAGTATCAGCCTGCTCGCCTTTATTCTGGTTTACTCCTCCGTCTTCGGTGTGGGTTATCACTATATGATGCGCTTGATTAAAAAAGGGCCGGTCACCGGCGAAGGCGATACCGTGGAAACAGGTGGCCCCGGACAAATCAAAACGCCAGCGCGCCCGCTCTCTGCGGCCACTCACCATCATGAGGAGCGTTGAGATGATTGATTTTTCTGTTATCTGGTTCGCGATTATCGTTTTTGCTGTCCTGATGTATATCGTCATGGACGGTTTCGACCTGGGCATCGGCCTGCTGTTTCCTTTTAACAAAGACGCAGGCGAGCGCGACATGATGGTCAACACCGTTGCGCCTGTCTGGGACGGCAACGAAACCTGGTTAGTGCTGGGCGGCGCAGGACTGTATGGCGCTTTCCCGCTGGCCTATGCGGTAATAGCGGATGCGCTTTCCGTGCCGTTAACCGCCATGCTGATTGGGCTGATTTTCCGTGGCGTCGCCTTTGAGTTCCGCTTCAAGGCTGTCGAGCACCATCGGGCCTTCTGGGACAAGTCGTTTATTGCCGGTTCACTCCTCGCAACCTTTAGCCAGGGCGTTGCCGTCGGCGCGATGCTGGATGGCATTCCTGTCGAAGGCCGCAGCTTTGCAGGCTCGACGATGGACTGGCTGGCCCCGTTCCCGCTGTTCTGCGGCGTCGGGCTGGTTGTGGCATATGCGCTGCTGGGCTGCACCTGGCTTATCATGAAAACCGAACATGAACTGCACCGTAAAATGTCAGCCCTGGCGACACCGCTGTTGATTGCGCTGTTGTTAATTATTGGCATCATCAGTATCTGGACACCGTTCACGCATCAGAACATTGCACATCGCTGGTTCACCACGCCAAATCTGTTCTTATTCCTGCCGGTGCCTGTACTGGTGCTGCTGTGTGCATGGGGACTGCGCCGCGCAATCAAGCGCGAGGCGCATTATTCGCCTTTCCTGCTGACGCTGGCCCTGATTTTCCTGGGCTTCTCGGGTCTGGGTATCAGTATCTGGCCGAATATTATTCCGCCCTCGGTATCCATCTGGGACGCCGCGTCCCCGCCGCAGAGCCAGGCCTTTATGCTGGTAGGTAGCTTACTGATCATTCCAATGATTCTGGGATATACCTTCTGGAGCTACTACGTGTTCCGTGGAAAAATCAAAGCAGACGAAGGATACCATTGAGATGCAGACCCAGGTCAGCAGCAAAGAACGTCAGAACGAAACCCGGTCACCGTGGTGGAAACGCGTGCTGTGGCTGGTGGTCATCTACAGTGCCAGCGTGCTGGCACTCGGTGTGGTCGCGACGCTGTTCAGAATGATGATGACCGCCGCAGGCATGCGTAGCCACTGAGTCCTCCGAACGAGGCAGTGCATTCCCGACTGCCTCCGTTGTTCCCCTCGTCCTTCCATAAGCCAGCCTGTGTGCTGGCTTTTTAAAGTAGTAACCCAGGCAATTAATGCGCTTTTTGCCGCTATCCGGCCCTGGCTGGCCCATGAGCCATGACATCCTGCAACGCTTTTTGTTACTATTTTATTACAAATCTTTCCCTCTTTTTTCTTTTCACGTTTTTAAAATGCTAAGTCAAACCATAAAAAAACAGCATATAAATGATTTAGTCGACTGGATTGAAGCCAACCTGACCAACGACATTTCCATCGATCTGATTACGCTCAAATCGGGCTATTCCAAATGGCATATGCAACGTTTGTTCAAAGAGATGACCGGACAAACGCTGGCGGCCTATACGCGCAAGCGCCGCTTAACCCTTGCCGCTATGGCGTTACGACTGACGCGCATGCCGTTAATTGATATCGCCGTCCGTTTCGGGTTTGAAAATCAGCAAAACTTCAACCGCGTGTTTAAAAATCACTTCTCTGTTACGCCGGGCGGTTTTCGCCGTCTTAACGTGCTGCCTGTCCGGTATTTTCACGGCCGTATTGCCCAGCGCGAGCCGGTCATGCCGGTATCGCTTTACCGGCGCGAAGAGGAGTTGCTCCTGCAGGGCGATACGCTGGAATGGGAATGCCCGTATGGCGACTATATTCGAGACCGGCATCAGCGTATGGCCGGCCTGGTACGCCATTTTGTCCGTACGCAGCAGGGCGACGCGCAAGGATGGCTGGGATTTCAGTATGGCCCCGGCAACGCGTCCGTCGATCAACAGCACATCAGCCTGTTTCGTGGCGTCGCGCTGGCAAACACGGATGCCGGGCCAGGCGATCTTCAATGCCGCACGGTGCCTGCGGGGCTTTACGCCCGCCTGGCATGGCGTGGCTCACCGGAAGAACTGACGCGTTTCATCGCGGATATTTACTACCTTTATCTGCCGCAGCTGAATGTGGCCTGCCGGCCGGGAATGGATTTGCTCTGTCTGGATTTAACCCGATGCACAGCCGACAACATTGAAGGCGTGTTCTCTATTCCTGTCACGCAGGGATTATGCACATTATGTGCGTCAATGTGTGATAAAGCGCACGATTTTATAAGCAGGCTGGCAGGCAAGGCGTAAAATCCTTACCGAAGCGCTGAGCGCAGCTACGCATACTGTATTTCCTTCTCAGCGCTGGATATTCACCTGCTTTTTACGCCTGAACAGGCAAAATACCATGACCAAAATAACGCAAATAGCCGCCTTTTTTCTGACTGTCGCGCTGTGTGCCGCTCCCGGCCTGGCGACTGCACAACTCACCGATCCCGGCAATGTTCGCACAGGATTACATCCCGGCAGTCAGGCCGGCCACAGCGAGATACTCGGTGACAGCTCGCTGCCGCAAAACAGCGGACAAAATCAGGCGCAGTAACCGCCCGATGACCGACAGTCCTCCTTTAAAAGGCGCGTAAGCGCCTTTTTGCTTTTCAGCGATAAAAGGCCGACAGATGTGCCTGCACCTACTGCCGGACCGCATTTTTAGTCATTGTTCTTAAGATATATCATAGCTATTCTCTCCGACTGACATGAGAATGATTGTTGTTTACTTAGGTTGCGTGCAACCCTGTTTTTCGGAGAGCCACTGTGCCTGTATCTTCTTCCCGCCGTTTACCTGAACGTATCCGTAACGCGCTCCGCTTTCGCTGTATTCACGTTGCCACCAAAACCAAAGTGGCTGACCGGTTTTGGCGCATCGTGTTTACGGGCGAAGACCTGAAAGGATTTAATTCGCCCGGTTTTGATGATCACATCAAAGTCTTTTTCCCACCCACCGCTGACACGACGCTGCAACTGCCGACGATGGACGATGACGGCATTCACTGGAAAGACGGCTTGCGGCCGGCTGCGCGTGACTACACGCCGTTTGACTTTGATGGTGAATCTTCGCTGACAATCGATTTTTACCTGCATGAAAGCGGTGTCGCCAGCGACTGGGCCGCGCAGGCACAGACCGGCGACAGCCTGATTATCGGTGGACCTCGCGGTTCTCTGCTGGTCCCAACGGATTATGCTTTCCAGCTTTATGTCTGTGATGAAACCGGTCTGCCTGCGTTTCAGCGCCGCAGCCGCAGCATTGAAGCCGAAACCCTGCACCTGTTTGCCTTCACCGATGAAAAAACGGGGCGTGACTACTTAGCGGACACCGGCAAGGCAAATGTGGCCTGGCTCGGTAGCCAGCAGATGACGCAGGCGGCTTTGCCAGCCCTGACGGCGGCGCTGGATAAGATAGCGATTCCGTCGCATGACGCTTTTATCTGGCTAACGGGAGAAGGGCGCGTCGTTAAACAGCTCGCTGACTACTTCACAACGCAACGCGGCGTGGATGCTGATCTTGTGCGTGCGGTTGCTTACTGGCATCACAAGTGAGTGACCTGCCGTTGATTGAATTTTACCTGGTGGCCCTCTACCATCAGGCTCTTTCTCCTTAAACAGGCAGAGGCGACAGATGGATTCGGCCCATTCAGAACAGGATAACCGCAGCCAGTCTGCGCGGCCTTGCGCAGCGCGGCGGAAGCGCCGGGAAAAGATGCTTGATGCGGGTGAAATGCGCCTGTTGATGCTGCATTTTATCGCTCAGCGTGCCTCGCACGGTTACGAGCTGATTAAATGCGTTGAAGAACTGTCGAAAGGGGAATATTCCCCCAGCCCGGGTATCATTTATCCCAACCTGACCTTGCTTGAGGAAATGGAGGCCATTGAGATTGTCGATCCTCAGGCGGCGAGAAAGGCTTATGTAGTGACCGCAACGGGCCAGGCGATGTTAGAGGCCGAAGCCCAGCCATTGTCGCGTTTGATTACGCGCCTTTCCTCGCTGGCTGTATTAGTCAACAACCGCAGTATTCCCGACATAGAACAGGCCATCTTTCAGTTTAAAAACGCCTTAAATGGCCGTCTGGCACAGCAGGACATCACGGACGAAACACGGCATAAGATTGTGGCTGCGCTGAACGCAGCCGCTGAGCAAATCAGCCGCAGTTAACGCCGGATCGCGCCCGTCAGCTTCCGTCAGTTTTGTTTTTGTCGATGTGTCCCAGTGAACGTTCCGGAAAGCAGATATCTCTGACACGCTGCTTGAGCACCTGAGCATCGGGAAAGCCGCCGTCACGTTTACGTTCCCACACCAGATGGTCATCTACCGTGACTTCAAATATGCCGCCGCTGCCGGGGCGAAGCGTGACGCTGGCCAGGTCCTGAGCAAAAGTGTGCAGCAATTCCTGTGCCATCCAGGCTGAGCGCAGCAGCCAGTTACACTGGGTACAGTAGTGGATCACAACGACAGGTTTTTGCATATTCTTTTCTCCTTTTCCTGAATAAGGGCTGTCAGCGATGTTACGCAATGGCAGACAGGCTACATGAAACATCTACAGGCTGACCGGGACAAACCGGTTCGCGTTGCCAGCCGAAACGGCAGAGAACGATGGGCGACGTGTTAGCCGAAACGGCACAGGCCATTTTCCCGTTTACGCTGATAAAACATCAGATTAGCCGCATCAGATTACTGAGTTTCAGCCATACTTTACCTGTGACAGAAAACAAAGGAAAACTCATGACCATGAAACTCAGTCAGGCTGCTGAACAACTGGGTCAGCAGCTTTTATCCTCTGGTTTGCGTCTGGCAACCGCAGAGTCCTGCACGGCGGGATTGATCAGTATTACGCTGGCGGCGGTCGAAAACAGCGGTGATTTTTTTACCAGCGGCTTCGTCACCTACAGCGAAAGCGCAAAAGTGCGTCTGCTTGGCGTTAACCCGCAAACGCTGGAAAATCACACTGCAGTCAGCAGAGAAACCGTGTGTGAAATGGCGCTGGGGGCGCGTGAACGGTCCGGCGAACCGGTGAGTCTGGCGATAAGCGGCTATGCCGGACCGGACGGCGGCGAAGATGGTACGCCTGCAGGCACTATCTGGGTAGGATGGACATTGCCTGATGGCAAAGTCGTTGCCCGTTGTCAGCACTTTTCTGGCGACCCCAAAGCCGTCATGGAGCAGGGCGCGAGCTGGGCACTGCAGGGGCTAAGCGCGTTACTGATGCAGCAGGATGCGCCGCCCCATAAAGACCGTTAGCGGCAGTCCACCACCAGGCGGCCGCGAACCTTGCCTTCAAGCAGATCCCGCGCGCCCTGACTGGCTTCGCTCAGTGGGATGACCGTGATCATCTGAGACAGTTGCGCATCATTCATCAACTGTCCGAGCCGTTGCCAGGCCTGCTGGCGAAGCGGTTTAGGGCACATCACGCTGTCCACGCCCGCTAGCGTCACGCCGCGTAAAATAAAAGGCGCGACGCTGGTGGGCAGATCCAGCCCCTGAGCCATGCCACAGGCGGCGACAACGCCATCGCGCTGCGTACCCGCCAGAACGTTACTCAGCGTATGGCTGCCCACGCTGTCGATAGCCGCGGCCCAGCGCTCTTTGCCCAAAGGTTTGCCCGGCTGAGACAGTTCAGCACGATCCATAATCCTTTTCGCGCCCAGCGTGTTGATCAGCCAGTTTTCATCGCTGGCGCGGCCGCTGGAGGCGATCACCTCGTAGCCGAGTTTTGCCAGCAGGCTGACGCTAAAGCTGCCCACGCCACCGCTGGCACCGGTGACCAGCACGGGGCCGCGATCGGGCGTAACGCCCTGTTTTTCTAAAGCCAGCACGCACAGCATGGCGGTAAAACCGGCGGTGCCAATAGCCATCGTATTCAGTGGCGATAAGCCGTCTGGCACGGGCACTAACCAGTCGCCTGCGACACAGGCTTTTTGCGCCAGGCCGCCCCAGTGTTTTTCTCCCACGCCCCAGCCGGTCAAAATAGCGGTGTCGTCCTGCTTCCAGTCGGAATGCTGGCTGGCGACTACGCGACCGACGAAATCAATCCCCGGCACCATGGGAAATTCACGCACAATCGGGCCTTTATTACAGATGGCCAGCGCATCTTTGTAGTTCAGGGTGGAATAGTGCACGTCGAGCGTGACATCCTGGTGGGGCAACTGTGTTTCGGAGAGTTCTTTTAACTCGGTACGGTAACCTTGTTCGTCATTTTCAATGACCAGTGCCTTAAACATACAGCCTCCGTCAGGCGTAAGAATCATCAGGCAAGTTTACGCCCGACAGCCTGAGAGGGCCAGGTACTGGCCCGACAAGTACCCCGCTCTGAGGCATTATCAAACATCCCGGTGGCGGGGCGGCAATGTCCGGACATGGCATAATTTTGCATTGATTACAGAAGCTTAGTCGCTTAAATATATTGCAACTGAATGATATGTATTGTTTTTTATTTTAAAGTTATTGACCTGATATTTAACGTTGTCGGGTTGTCCCTGTCAGTAAAAAATGACATTATTGCCGCCACATTTTTCCCCGCCGCCATCCCAGACAGAGGACGCTACCATGTCCGGATCAATGCGTTTTTGCACTTGTTCCCACTCGCCAGACCTGGCGCGTGACCTGTTTTCCGCCGTCATACCGGTTACACAAATTTCCGTCACTATGCGGTGACGCCAGCCTGGTCGTTGCTGTTGGACATGAGTAAGGACTACTCTTTACTGATGTCTATCGGTTTGGCCCGTCAGATATCATTCGCCGGGGAAATTTCCCTATTGCCGTGCCTCAGGCACCCACTCCCTGACTGTTAGGGATTTGTGTTATGACACCACTTAAAATTGCTGCCAGCGCTGCCGTTGCGCCAAGTCTGTCCCTGAATACTGCGCGCGACGTGGTCACGCTGGATAATACTGATTTTACCGATGTGGCGGCTGTGGTCGTCTCGCTTGCGGATACACGCAGTGGCGTGCTGGCCTTATTGCGGCATACCGGTTTTAACTTACCGGTGTTTGTTGCCAATGCCTTTGAAGAAGAGGTCATGCATCTGCCCGGCGTGACGGGTGAGTTGAACGGTGAACCGCAGGACTGGGCGGTACTGGAAACGGCGGCGCAGGCGTATGAAGCTGAGTTGCTGCCCCCGTTCTTTGAAACGCTGACCCGCTATGTCGATATGCAAAACAGTACATTTGCCTGCCCCGGTCATCAGGGCGGTGCCTTTTTTAAAAAGCATCCGGCAGGTAAGCAATTTTATGATTTTTATGGCGAAAACGTTTTTCGCTCAGACATGTGTAACGCTGACGTCAAGCTGGGCGATCTGCTGATCCATGAGGGATCGGCCAAGCATGCACAGAAGTTTGCTGCCAAAGTTTTTAATGCCGATAAAACCTACTTTGTGTTGAACGGCACCTCAAGCGCCAACAAAGTGGTCACGAATGCCTTGCTGACGCGCGGCGATTTAGTGCTGTTTGACCGCAACAACCACAAGTCCAACCACCATGGGGCGCTGATTCAGGCTGGCGCAACGCCCGTTTATCTCGAAGCGGCCCGTAATCCGTTTGGCTTCATTGGCGGCATTGACGCGCACTGTTTTGATGAGGATTATCTGCGTGCTCAGATCGCCAACGTGGCCCCTGAGCGAGCGCAGGAAGCACGTCCTTTCCGCCTGGCGATTATCCAGTTAGGCACCTATGACGGCACGGTGTACAACGCGCGTCAGGTGGTGGATCGCATAGGTCATCTGTGTGACTACATCCTGTTTGACTCCGCCTGGCTGGGCTACGAACAGTTTATTCCGCTGATGGAAGGCTGCTCACCGCTGACGCTGTCGTTAAACGAAAACGATCCCGGCATTTTCGTGACGCAGTCGGTACACAAGCAGCTTGCGGGCTTTTCACAGACCTCGCAGATTCATAAAAAAGACAACCATATCCGTGGTCAGAAGCGTTTCTGCCCGCATAAGCGATTGAATAACGCCTTTATGCTGCACGCCTCTACCAGCCCGTTTTATCCGCTGTTTGCCGCACTGGATATTAACGCCAAAATGCACCAGGGCGAGGCGGGACGTCGCATGTGGGACGAGTGCGTCATGCTGGGCATTGAGGCGCGCAAGGCAATCTTTGAACGCTGCGATATGATCCTGCCTTTTGTTCCTGAAACGGTGAACGGTAAACGCTGGCAGGATGCGCCCACAGAGGAGATCGCGCGGGATCTGCACTATTTCAGCTTTGAACCCAACGCCAAATGGCACGGTTTTGCGGGATACGATCGCGATCAGTACCGCGTCGATCCCTGCAAACTGCTGCTGACCACGCCGGGCATTGACGCGGCAAGCGGCGAATATGCTGACTTTGGGATTCCGGCGACGATCCTGGCCAACTACCTGCGTGAAAACGGCATCGTGCCGGAAAAATGTGACCTTAACTCCATCCTGTTTCTGCTTACGCCAGCGGAAAGCCCGGAGAAAATGGCCAACCTGGTTGCCATGCTGGCGCAGTTTGAGCAGCATGTAAAAGACGACACGTTGCTGGCTGAAGTCCTGCCCACGCTTTACCGTAAGAACGCCAAACGCTACGCCGGTTACACGTTGCGCCGCCTGTGCCAGGAGATGCATGACCTGTACGTGAGCTTCAATGTAAAAGATCTGCAACGTCTCATGTTCCGTGAGCAGGGCTTACCTCAGGTCAAAGTGAATCCACAGGACGCACATCAGGCTTATATTCGCGGTGATGTGGAGCTGGTGCCGATTGCGTCAGCAGAAGGGCGCATCGCCGCAGAAGGCGCGCTGCCTTATCCGCCTGGCGTACTCTGTGTCGTTCCCGGTGAAGCCTGGGGTGGGGCGGTACAGCGTTATTTTCTTGCGCTGGAAGCAGGCATCAACCAGCTCCCGGGTTTTTCACCCGAGCTACAGGGCGTTTACACCGAGGAAGATGCCGAGGGACGTAAGTACTTGGTGGCGAACATGATGCAGGGGTAAGTGCTGGGTGGCTGTTTGCACAGCCTGGCTGGAATCAGGGGCCATGGCTGGCCCTGAGAAGGTTTGAGTCGCTGGCAGCTTATGAAACGCTGAGAGGGTTTCGCCCGCCAGGCGGCCTGGAGTTTCAGTCTGCCCGGTGCGGGCGACCGACAAGGGGCCGCCAGCCGCCGCGGCCCCTTGACCCCGGGCTCCCGTCCTGCCCGCCCGCCGCTTCGCGGTGCCTTCGCTGCTTCAGGATTTCTGCGGACCGCCAGGACGCGCCATCCATGGCGCGGCCCGGCTCTCGCCGACGTCCTGTCGGCTCATCCGGAAATCCCTCATCTGCTCAGCGGGTGGGAAGGCCGCCCCAAACCCCCGCTTCACTATCTCTGTGTTAAAGCCACTTCCGTGTCGCTGTAGGTGACCGGAAAGTCCTACAGTCTGCTGGTTTTGAGTCAATGCCTGTTTATTAAAGCGTTCATTTTTGATCCTCACTTCATACACTGACCACAGACAACACCGGCTTTTTAAAAACCCAGGACTCGCAGGCGGGGGTTTTTCTGCCGGCATCCGGCGCGCTGAGGAGAGAACGGAGGCCAGTGCGGCGCGGCAGTGATGCTTGCGTGAGCAGGCTTTGGGAAGGTTTGAGTCGCTGACTGCTTATGAAACGCTGAGAGGGTTTCGCTCGCCAGGCGGCCTGGAGTTTCAGCCAGCCCGGTGCGGGCGACCGACAAGGGGCCGCCAGCCGCCGCGGCCCCTTGACCCCGGGCTCCCGTCCTGCCCACCCGCCGCTTCGCGGTGCCTTCGCTGCTTCAGGATTTCTGCGGACCGCCAGGACGCGCCATCCGTGGCGCGGCCCGGCTCTCGCCGACGTCCTGTCGGCTCATCCGGAAATCCCTCATCCGCTCAGCGGGTGGGAAGGCCGCCCCAAACCCCCGCTTCACTGTCTTTGTTAAAGCCACTTCCGGTGCCGCTGTAAGTAATCGCAAAACCTGCTCTTGTAGGTTCTGAAGCACTCCCCGTTTATCAAGTCTGCTCTTTTTAAGCCTCACTGAACACATTCAAACAGACAACACCCGCTTTTAAAAGAAACCAGGACTGGCAGGCGGGGGGTTTTCTGCCGGCATCCGGCGCGCTGAGGAGAGAACGGAGGCCAGGGCGGCGCGGCAGGGATGCCGCGACGAGGACGGCTGCGCCAGGGAGGGCGCATCCGGACGGCCCGTGAGGCCGGAGTGAGAGACGAAGGAACAGCGACGGCTGACGGCCGCCGGGATTGTTAAGGGGCTGGCGCGAGCCCCTTAACACGTCCGCCTGCACGGGCAGGCTGAAACTCCAGGCCGCCTGGCGGGCGGAACCCGCTCAGAGCAACCCGCAGCCCCACCACCTGGTGAGCGGAACCCGCCCAGAGCAACCCGCAGCCCCCGCCACCTGGTGAGCAGAACCCACTCAGAGCAACCCGCAGCTCCCGCCACCAGGCGGGCGGAACCCGCTCAGAGCAACCCGCAGCTCCCGCCACCAGGCGGGCGGAACCCGCTCAGAGCAACCCGCAGCCCCCGCCACCTGGTGAGCAGAACCCACTCAGAGCAACCCGCAGCTCCCGCCACCAGGCGGGCGGAACCCGCTCAGAGCAACCCGCAGCCCCACCACCAGGCGGGCGGAACCCGCTCAGAGCAACCCGCAGCCCCCACCACCTGGCGGGCGGAACCCGCTCAGAGCAACCCGCAGCACCTGCTGAGCGGAACCCCGCCAAATCAATACCTGTGATAACTCCGCTGCGCCGAACTCACCTTATACAAATACCGCCGCGATTCCGCCGACGGATGCTGCTTCGACAGCGTCTGATAAACCTGACCCGGCGACATACTGTTAATAATGGTAAAGGCACGATCTTTATCGCTGGAGAACACGCGCAGTACGCTACCGGCGCCGCCGTTATAGGCGGTGATAACCGCATAGCGGCGTGAAACCGGATCCTGAATACCGGCCAGATAGTTGCTCTGCAGCAACGACAGATAGGCAGTACCGGCATCAATGTTGTTCTCGGGATCCAGCAGATAGCTGCGGCTCGGTTTGCCCCATTTGCCCTTCATGCGGAATACATCCACACCGGCGGTATGCTGCACTACCTGCATCAGGCCGAGCGCATCAGAATGGCTGACTGCGTAGGGGTTAAAGCTGGATTCGGTCTGCATAATAGCCAGAATCAGAGACGCATCTACACCGTACTCTTCGGCGGCTTTACGCACCATAGGCAGATATTTATGCGCACGCTTATCCAGATGGTTTGGCACCATCGGAATCGTGACCGAGTAGATTACATGCAGGCCGGACGTACGGCGTTGCAGTTTATTGGCAATCAAGTAGTCAGCAAAGGCCTGAGCACGTCCCTGCCAGCGAATCGCCTGACCGGTGTTATCCAGCACCTGTCCGTACAACAACGGCTCTTTACTGATCTGAATGTCGTTGGCATCAGAGTAGAGATCGACATTTCCCGGATCGTCGCCGATCAGTAATGTAGTCACGATCGCCTGACGCAGACTGGCGGCAGGATCGGTACCGGAAATGGTCTCAATGGTGATGTTCCCGCTTTCAAAGTTGATGTGGCTGCGGGTGTAATAATTGTCGGTGTATTTAACGTAGTCTTTCGGTCCGGCGATCAGGACCTCATTGATACCCCAGATGTTCTCAATGTTATGGGCGAATTGCCCCATCAGAATGTCAAATCCGTTGGTATCTTTGACCCATTCCTCTGAATATTCCGGATGTTTTTTACCGGAGCAGGACACCAAAAGGGGGGCAATCACCAGCAGGGCTATCAGCTTTTTATTCATCTAAAATACGTGCCTGACCTGGAAAACGGCCTCAACACGGAGGCCAATAAAGTTATGCTTCGGGTGGCGTGTAGCCTTCAATATGAACGTCTTTACCTTCGAACAGGAAATTGATCATTTCCTTTTCCAGCACTTTGCGATCGTCGGGATTCATCATATTGAGTTTTTTCTCGTTGATCAGCATCGTCTGCTTAGCCATCCATTGCTGCCAGGCTTCTTTCGAGATTTCATTGTAAATGCGTTTTCCCAGATCGCCAGGGTAGAGCTGAAAATCCTGCCCTTCAGCGTCGCGTTGTAAAAAAGTACAAAAAATGGTGCGGCTCATTACTCTTCCTCATTAATCTCACCGTCGCCCACAGGCAACGGCTGGGGATGGCGCAGTTCGTGTAAAAGACGCTCTACAGGTGCGGCTAATCCCACAGATGGCGGCAGCGTTAAGTTATACCAGAGACCGCCAGCTTCATCCATTAATGCCCCGGCAGAAGGCCATGACAGCCACATGGGAACGATATCCAGATGAAAATGGCTGAAGGTGTGACGAAATGCCGTAAGCTGCTGCGGTTTGGCATGGATGCCGCGCGTCGACAGCCAGGCGTTCAGATCGTCTTCGCTGGTGAACTGCGGGAAGCAGAATAAACCGCCCCATAAACCCACCGGCGGACGCTGTTCAAGCCAGACATTGTCGCCGTTTTGCATCATCAAAAACCAGCCGCTGCGTTCAGGCAACGTCTGCTTAGGTTTTTTGCCCGGATAGTTTGCCCAGCTGTTCGTCGCGCGGGCTTCGCAACCATCGCTGAGCGGGCAGATTTCACATTTCGGGCGCGAGCGGGTGCAAACCATGGCGCCCAGATCCATCATGGCCTGGTTAAACTGACTGACGCCCTCGGCTGGCGTCACGTCTTCACTAATTTGCCACAGCCGTTTTTCAACATCTTTCCTGCCCGGCCAGCCAGCCACTGCGTAACAGCGAGCCAAAACCCGTTTCACGTTACCGTCCAGAATCGGGAAGTGCAGGCCCAGCGATAGCGATAAGATCGCACCCGCTGTCGAGCGGCCTACGCCGGGCAGCGCGGCGATGTCATCGTAGTTGCGCGGGAATTCGCCGCCGTGCACCTCAACCACCTGTTTGGCGGCTTTGTGCAGGTTACGCGCACGCGCGTAGTAACCCAGACCGGTCCAGAGATGCAGCACTTCGTCCAGCGGCGCGGCGGCCAGATCGCTGACGGTCGGAAAGCGCGCCATAAAGCGCTCAAAGTAGGGGATAACGGTGGCGACCTGGGTTTGCTGTAACATCACTTCAGACAGCCACACCTTATAAGGTGTTTTCTCTAACTGCCACGGCAGGGTTTTGCGGCCAAAGCGTTGATACCAGTCCAGCACCTGTTGCGCGAACTGCGGGGCTTGCATCATAAAGGGGATATTTCCGTGATTACGCGACATTCAGGTGGGAATTCCAGCATAAGCGCCACTGAGAGTAAACCTGAAGATTGCAAAGGCCTGTTTCTTTCTGGTGGCCACTGACGCCCGGTTGTCAGATAAGGCCGGTTACACACAAGAAGGCGATGGAAATGTTGCTGATAAAACACGGGTTGTTTCTCGTTTTCGGGCATAGCCGAAAGTCAGACTTAAAACAGAAGCCTCGGGTCGGGGCTTCGCGTTTAAATTTTTATCTCTTGGGTTGCTGCGATCGGCACCGCTTCCTTTTCCGGTGGCTTACGGTATTTATCCAGCAGGCGGATGTGAATTTTCCGTAGCATGTCGCCGTTCAGTGTATAGAAACGGAAATAGAGCAGCAGCGTCAGGGCAAAAAAGACAGCGGGCAGCACGATCATAATAAACTGCATGCCAGCAAGGGTTTCCTGCGACTGGTTGATGTTGGGCAGATAGCCAATCATGCCCAGCACGACAGCGATAAAGAAAGTCGCCAGCGCAGAGCCGCCTTTAACGACCATGGTTTGCACCGAATAGGCAATGCTTTCACAGCGCACATGCAGTTTGTATTCGCCGTAATCTACGGTATCCGCCACCATAATTACCTGAAGCACCCAGAAAAGCGCCGTTCCGGTATTGAATAAAATCCCGGCAATAACGATTAAGGATGTCGCGTGACTGCCTGCTAATGCCATAGCGAACAGCACACCGCCGCTCAGAATCGGCAGGGCAGACGCCGCCGCCCATAGTATCCGGCGTGACAGCAGATTCACTAATTTGGGGAACAGAACCAGTGTTGCCAGGTTCGCCGCGCCAGCATAGGAGAGGTAGTAAGGGAAGAGACTGGCATCGCCGATCACATAGGTAAAATAGTAAATCGCAAAACCGGTAATGATATTCGCCGCAATGTTATAGGCCAGCGCCATACCGAGCAGGCAGGCAAGCTGATCGTTGCGGTAGATAAGGCCGACGATCGCGCTCAGTCCCATCCGGCCGCCGTCCTGGGTCTGCGCGCCGTCTGATGAATAAACCTCATGAACATTACGCAGCGTGATGAGGGTTGCCGCGATGAAAAACACGATCAGGAGCAGGGTAAACATCTGAAAGCCAAAGCCGCGATCGTCGCCCCCGATATAACTGACAAACGGTAGCGCAATGCCGGCCGTGACAAAGGAGGCGAGGCTGGCAAAAAAGCGTGGCCAGGGCACCAGCTCTTCGCGCTCACGTTTGTCCAGCGTAATGGTCGGTACCAGTGACCAGAACGGAATATCCATTATGGTATAGGTCATTCCCCACAGAATGTAGGTGACCCAGACAAAAACCAGCTGTGTCGTCCCTTCAAACAGGTGAGCGCTGAATAACGCGAACAGCACCAGCGAGTTTGTCAGCGTGCCAGTTAAAATCCAGGGCTTAAATTTCCCCCAGCGAGAACGTGTAATGGTAACGATCCATCCCATAATGGGATCGTTAATCGCATCCCAGATCCGGGCGACTAAAAACAGCGTGCCGACCATGCCAACCGATAATCCCACTACGTCGGTGTAGTAATACATCAGGTAGAGGTAAACAATGCCAATCGCGAAGTCTTTTCCAAACGCACCACATCCGTAACTGAGTTTTGTCGTTATCGAAATGCTCATCGGTTGCCGGGTCGCTGTTGCCAGCGCCCGCCCACTGTTATGACGTAGAATCGCGACCGGACCATAGCATCCGGCGACAAAGAATTAACGATGAAGCCAGGCGGGCAACCAACTGCCGTGCTCAGTGATGAGTTCGTCCACCAGTGCATAGATCTCATCAAGGCTTAATACCGCTGCCGTATGCGGATCCAGCATGGCGGCGTGATAAACCCGGTCGCGGTTTTCAGTCAGAATGGCTTCGGTCAGCAGTGTCTGCACATTGATATTGGTTTGCATCATGGCGGCCAGATGTGACGGAATCGTGCCGACTTTGGTGGGCTGAATCCCATTGGCATCGACCAGACAAGCGACTTCCACGCAGCATCCCTGCGGCAGATTATCAATCAGACTATCATTACGCACATTGCCATAAATGACCGCCGGTTCGCCGGTCCAGATAGCGTTCATAATCGTGCTGGCGTATTCACGCGAGGGTTTGCTTTCAATACGTTCGGCGCGACGGTAACGTGCCAGTTCTGCCCGCCATTCCGCCAGTTGTTCTTCACAACGTTTGGGATATTCATCCAGCGGAATCTGATACCGTTCAATAAGATCTTCGCGGCCTGGTTTGATAAACCACGGCGTATATTCTGCGAAGTGCTCTGAGGATTCGGTGACGAAATAGCCCAGCTTTTTGAAGATTTCATAGCGCACAATGTTGGGACAGCGCGTATTGCCGTGCAGGTTGGGCTTCGGCACCTGGCCAGCGTTCCAGGCCGCCAGCAGGTCGGGATAGAGATCAACGTAACTGCCGTCAGCGGTTTTACGCTCCAGCGTCAGATAAAACGCCATATGATTAATCCCGGCGCAGCGGTAACGCAGATCGGCAGGATTTAAATTCAGATCGTTGGCCAGTTCCTCCGCCGTTCCCTGTACCGAGTGGCACAGCCCAACCTGTTTGATATGGGGATAGCGCGCATACATTGCCCAGGTGTTCATCGCCATGGGGTTGACGTAATTAAGCAGGGTGGCATGCGGGCAGACTTCCGTCATGTCTTCGCAAATCTGCCACAGGTGCGGGATGGTGCGCAGGGCGCGCATAATGCCGCCGGGGCCCAGCGTATCGGCTATGGTCTGCTCCAGACCATAGCGTTTACAGACCTCAAAATCGGTGACGGTACAGGGCTGATAGCCGCCTATCTGAAAGGCGACCACGACAAAATCCGCATCCGCTAAGGCCGCTTTCTGCTCGCTGTGGCAGGTAATCTGGCCAGCCGCGCCTGCGGAATCCATAAGTTTACTGACGACGGTATAGGATTCTTCAAGCCGGGTTGCATCAATATCCATCAGGGCAATATGGGCCGATTTTAGCGCATCGCGATGGAAAACATCGCCAAGGATATTCTTGACGAAGATAGTGGAACCCGCGCCAATAAAGGTAATTTTGGGTGCAGACATCAGAACGCTCCATGACAGGGTGGGATAATCTCATGGTGGCACGCTGTGCGGGCGAAAACTTCCGTCTTATCGGATGAGCATTCCCAAAAACTCAGATCAGATGCTGGCAACGAACAGATCTGAGTTTTTGGGATAAATTAACGTAAAAATAAGAGTATCTGGTCTGAAAGAGCGCTTAGTATAGGGAATCCACTGCTGTTTTTGGCCGTCTCCGCGGGTACGCTGGGCGGGGTTCTGATAATTCAGGAGAGAATCATGACGACATTACAGCCCGTTGCCACGCTGCCGCCCGATCCGCATATGTGCAGCAGTGACGAAAAGCAAACCCGCAGCCCGCTGTCGCTCTATTCCGAATATCAACGTATGGATATCGAACTGCGTCGGCCGCTGGCGATGAGCAGCTGTCACTGGCATGGGCAGGTTGAGGTCAATGTGCCGTTCGACGGGGACGTGGAATATTTAATCAATAATGAAGTCGTACAGATTAAGCAGGGCTATATCACGCTGTTTTGGGCCTGTACACCGCACCAGCTTACCCGGCCCGGTAACTGCCAGAACATGGCTATCCTTAATCTGCCGATGCATCTGTTTCTGTCATGGCCGCTCGACCGGGAACTCATCAATCATGTCACACATGGCATGGTGATTAAGTCTGTGGCAAAACAGCAGCTCAGCGCCTTTGAAGTGCAGCGCTGGCAGCAGGAACTGAACAGCCCGGATGAACAGATTCGCCAGCTTGCTGTGGATGAAATTGGCCTGATGCTTAAACGCTTTAGTCTGTCAGGGTGGCAGCCTGTGCTGGTGAACAAAACGTCGCGGACACACAAAAACAGCGTGTCGCGCCATGCGCAGTTTTATGTCAGCCAGATGCTGAGCTATATTGCCGACAATTATGACCAGGCTCTGACAATCAATGACGTCGCAGAGCACGTCAAGCTTAATGCAAACTATGCCATGGGCATCTTTCAACGCGTCATGCAGCTTACGCTAAAACAGTACATTACCGCGATGCGCATTAACCATGTCCGGGCGCTGCTGAGCGATACCGATATTACCGTGCTGGATGTGGCGCTGACGGCCGGCTTCCGTTCCAGTAGTCGCTTTTACAGCACCTTTGCCAGGTATGTCGGCATGTCGCCACAACAGTACCGCAAGCTCAGTCAGCAACGGCGGCAGACCATGACGTTATAATTCTGTTTCCGGCCAGCAGCCTCCCAGGCAATTTTCTTGCATTACTCTACACTCAGGCAGGAAAACGCATGTCAAAACACGCCGGGTGCGCGCGGAAAGTGGCAAAGGCTTGCTTCTGCTTTTGAACTTTGCATAATGCCCGTTTCCCTGAACAGGCTAACCAGCAGGCTTCAACATGATTAATGACGTCATCACCCCAGAATATGATGAAAATGGACGCCCGTTGCGTCGGATTCGTAGTTTTGTGCGCCGCCAGGGCCGCTTAACCAAAGGCCAGCAGCAGGCGCTGGACAACTACTGGCCGGAAATGGGTGTTGAATATCAGCCAGAGCCCATTGATTTGCCCGCGCTGTTTGGGCGCGATGCGCCTGTCACGCTGGAGATCGGTTTTGGTATGGGCGCGTCGCTGGTCACCATGGCGCAAAATAATCCGCATCAAAACTTCCTGGGCATCGAAGTGCATGCGCCCGGCGTGGGAGCCTGCCTGGCGTCGGCGAAAGAGGCCAATGTCAGCAATCTGCGGGTGATGTGTCATGATGCGGTGGAAGTGCTGGAGAAAATGATCCCGGATAATTCACTGCGCATGGTTCAGCTGTTCTTTCCCGATCCGTGGCATAAAGCCCGTCACAACAAACGCCGTATCGTGCAGGTGCCGTTTGCCGAGCTTGTGATGCGTAAACTGAAACTGGGCGGTGTGTTCCATATGGCGACCGACTGGGAAGCCTATGCCGGGCATATGCTTGAGGTGATGAGCAGCATCGCGGGTTACCGAAACCTGTCTGAAGACAATACGTATGTGCCGCGTCCTGAGACGCGTCCACTGACCAAATTTGAGCAGCGCGGGCAGCGTTTGGGCCATGGCGTTTGGGATTTAATGTTTGAGAGGGTGAAATAATGGCCACACAACGCAGCCGTCGTTTACGTAAAAAATTGCATATTGATGAGTTTCAGGAGCTGGGCTTTTCCGTAGCCTGGCGCTTCCCGGACGGCACCTCTGAAGAGGTTATCGACGAAACGCTGAATCAGTTTATTAACGAAGCGATCGATCCCAATGGCCTGGCTTATGACGGCAGCGGCTATCTGGCCTGGGAAGGGTTAATCTGCCTGCAGCAAACCGGTAAATGTACCGAGGAACATCGCGAGCTGGTACGTAAATGGCTGGAAGACCGCCAGTTACTGGATGTGAAGGTGACCGAACTCTTTGACGTCTGGTGGGACTAAGTTACCAGCGATATCGCTTTCACACCCAGACAGGGAGAACGTATGATTCGTAACGTGCTGGTCGCTGGCCTCTTGCTGGCGGCAACGCAGGCCCAGGCGGCCTGGGAATGCAGCGTTAAACCACAGGATGATGTGGTCATTAGCCCACAAAACGTGCAGGTTGTTGGCGCAAACGGCAATCTTGTGATTTCGCCGCAGGGCGATGTGCAGTTCAACGGGCAAAAAATCACGATGAACACCGCCAGTCGCCAGCAGGCCATTAATTACCAAAATGCGTTACGTCGCGATCTGCCGTGGATCGATAACGGTGCCACCTCCCGTCTGGAGAAAGGTCGGCTGGCGCTGGATAAGATCATCACTGAGCAGGTAGGGGAATCAAGCCGCTTGCACAGCCGACTGGCCACGCTGAATGCCCAGTTAAAAACCCAGATGAACCGCATTATTGAACATCGCAGTGACGGACTGACGTTCCATCACCAGGCGATCGATCAGGTTCGTGCCGATGGGCAGCAACTGGTGAATCAGGCGATGGGCGGTATCCTGCAGGACAGCATTAATGAGATGGGGACGAAAGCCATGACCAACGGTGGCGGCAGCGGGCTGCAGGGGTTGATGGGTAACCTTGGTGGTCTGCAGAACGCCATTCAGAGCGAATGGAATAATCAGGAAACGGACTTCCAGCAGTTTGGTAAAGACGTCTGTAACCGGGTTATCTCGCTGGAAAAAGACCGTAAAACGCTGGTTAAATCATTTAACTAACCCGTTTTATGTCCTGCCCTGTCAAGAAGGGGCTGAATCATCAGCCCCGTTTAGGTCTCAGTCGCTGTTAGCTTCTTTGGTCACGGTCTTGTTACCGGCGACATAGTTATAGATCACCAGCAGCGCAAAGATGCCCGTAATAATCATGGTAATGGTGCCTTTATCGAGGAACCTCGCCATATTACCCAGCAGAATCCCTGTCACGCCAAAGTCCGTATCGGAGAATGTGGTATTCGTCAGACCAATCGCACCCAGCACAGGCAGTAACGCAACCGGCAGGAAGGTAATCAGAATACCGTGTGCAAAGGCGCCAATCATTGCACCCCGCTTGCCGCCCGTCGCATTGCCAAAGACGCCCGCCGTCGCCCCGCAGAAAAAGTGCGGCACCACGCCGGGCAAAATCAGCACCCAGTGCAACTGCCCAAGGATAAACAACCCGACGAGTCCACCGATAAAGCTGGAAATAAAGCCGACCAGAACGGCATTGGGCGCATAGGGAAACACGATAGGGCAGTCCAGAGCAGGACGCGCGCTGGGCACCAGCTTCTCTGAAAACCCCGTAAAGGCCGGTACAATCTCCGCCAGAATTAAGCGCACGCCCTGCAGGATAATAAAGACCCCGGCAGCAAAGGTAATGGCCTGCACAAACGAATACACCAGATAGTTTTGACCATGACTGAACTGACTTTCAACATACTCTCTGCCCGCCGAGACGGACAAAATAAAATAGATGATCATCATGGTCAGAGAGATGGAGATGGTACTGTCGCGCAAAAAGCTCAGGTTTTTGGGCATGTTCATCTCTTCGGTGGACTTTGAACCTTTGCCCACTATAGAGCCTATCCAGCCTGACAGGACATAACCCACCGTGCCGGTATGAGCCAGCGCAACCTGATCGTGACCGATAATTTTACGCATATAGGGCTGAGCCAGGGCCGGGAAAAAGGCCATCAGCATGCCCAGCGTCAGCGAACCGGTATAAATCAGCTGCACACCTTCAAAACCGGCAACGGACAGAATAATGGCAATCATACAGGCCATATAGAAGGTGACGTGGCCAGAGAGATAGATATATTTCAGGCGGGTAAAGCGGGCGACGGTAATGTTTGCCACCATGCCGAACGCCATAATCAGCGTGGTAGGCGCGCCGTATTTCGCCAGCGCGATGGATACCATCGCTTCGTTATTAGGAATAATGCCCTGAACGTTGAATGCGTGCTTAAAAATATCGCCGAGCGGCGTCAGCGAGCCCACCAGAACGGTGGCACCGCCTGCCAGCACTAAAAAGCCCAGAATCGTTTTTACCGTTCCCTTTATCACATCCGGCAACGGCTTGCGCTGCGCGATCAGGCCGAACATCGCGACTAACCCGACCAGAATCGAAGGGACTTTCAGCACATCGACAACTACCAGTAAAAGGTTTTGTATAAACATAATAACCTCAGCGGTAAGTGTTCTTATCAAAGGGGATAACGGTGTTATTTGTTGAAGTAGTCGCGAATTTTCTGCTCAACTTCTTTCAGGTCGATGATGTTGTTGATGATAATGACTTTTTCCGGGGGCAGATTAGCGCTGTAGGCAATGTCTTTTGCCATCACGAATACGTCTGCGACGTCCGGCGTCACCGAGCCGAGGTCGGCATGTTCGACCTCCGCCGTCATACCAATCGCTTTAAGCACTTTTTTGATGTTCATTTCCATCATGAAGCTGCTTCCCAGGCCTGAACCACACACTGCCATAATTTTCATAACTACCTCTTCTTATTTGAAATTGTTAACTGATAAGGTCGTCTGCCAGCAGAACCGTGCACAGTTCCTGCTGGCTTTGTGCGTGATAAACGCGTTGCATGATGTCCTCGTCTGTCAGCACTTCAGCCAGCTGCGAAATCATCTCGATATGGCTGTTGCTGTCAGGGGCCGAGAACATAAAAAGGATGTCGACAGGATCGTTTTCATCAGCATCAAAGTTGACAGGGGTTGCCAGTTTCACGACGGACAAGCCCAGTTTCTTCGCGCCCTGTTCAGGACGCGCATGTGGCATCGCGATTCGGGGAGCGATCACGAAGTAGGGGCCGGTTTCTTCTTTGAGCCGGACGATGGTGTCAATGTAATCCTGCGAAATAGTGCCTTCACGGCAGAGAGGATTACCGGTGACCTGAATCGCCTCTTTCCAGTCGGAAACGCGCTCAATGTATTGAATTTTTTCAGCATTCAGCCATTGGGTAAGATTTGCCATACGGTGTCCTGGATAAAAAAGTTGGGCCAGCATGCAGGCTGCTTGTCATTGCAAGATGTACAGTCAGCTTTTTGCCTTTTTCAGGCGGTCAACCTGTTTGTTTTTCCTGATTCTCTTCCACACACGTCAGGGTAGATAAAAAGTTAAAACCAGTTATTTGATTAGTAATGACTTTTATTGCTAAAGCAGGCATCAGTTCTGACAATTGCCTGTTGCACAAATTTATTTATACGTATAGACATGTTTAACGTGTCTAGTCATCTTGATGATGCACCTCGACCTGTACAGATACAATATGCAAGAATCAATTCTGGCTGGACAGGCGACACTGGAGTGCAAAATCGTTAGCTGGATCACACTGGTTCCTGTCTCACTCATACGCAGTGACGGAAATCAGGCATACAGGCGATGCGGCGGCGCACCGCAGGCACGGGCTTACTATTCGGGAACAGCGTGATGTTCGATGGCATAACAGAGAAACAAAAAGAGGTTGTCGACTATATTCTGACCAAGATCATGCAGGACGGACTGCTGCCGGGCGACAAGCTGGATACCGAAATTGCGATAGCAAAGAACATCGGTATCACCCGGGCGACGGTACGGGAAGCAACCCGTATTCTGATTGAGCAGCAGCGTATTTATCGCGTGAAGGGGTCGGGACTGTTTGTCGGTTCTATCGGCAAGAGCAATCACGCCGGCCGGTTCCATGCGCTTTCGCCCTTCGATTATCAGGCTCATAAAAAAGGCCATAAAGCGGTCAGGAAGGTGCTCACTGCCAGCATCATCAAGGTGCCCGGACCGGAGATGGCGCAGGCGTTACGTATCAGAAACAGCGATCAGATATACAAAATTCTTCGACTGATGTGCTTTGACGATATTCCCGTGGCGCTGGAATATATCCACCTGCCTGTCAGCCTGTTCAGCAGCATGGAGTTTGGCCGGCTGGAAATCTCGAAATACTCTTACATTGAACAAATCACCGGCAAAAAGATTCAGCGCCGCGACCAGCAGCTTAATGCGATTAACGTGACCGACAGTGAGCAACTCAGACTGCTGAATTTTAGTGCGAATGAGGCGGCGCTGGAGATTAATGAGACGGTTTATCTGGATGATGGCATGCCCTGCGAAGTGAACATTGCCATCATCAATACCCGGTTGTTGCAACTGAGACAGAATACCGAGCGCGGATAAGGATTCGGCCTCCTTCATACAGCCGCAGTTTGCACGCCGAACCCGAAGCGCGTTACTCGTCGGCCAGGAACAGTTCCAGTAGCGAGTTCAGAAACAGTTTGCCCTTCTCGGTAATTTGCCAGATGTCCGCTGTTTCAGTGATATAACCTGCGGCAATAGCCTGATCGAGCTGTGGACGAATCAGCGCTTCATTCAGCCCGGTATAGCGGCTGAAGTCCGCGCGTGGCGCAGGCTCCAGCAACCGGAAACGGTTCATAAAGAACTCGAACGGCTTGTCACTGTCTGCTACCTCGTACTGTTTATCGAGATAGTTGCCCTTCATAAAACCCCGGGGATGGCGCACTTTGACCGTGCGAACAATACGGCCATCGGGTTGGGTCAGCTTGCCATGGGCACCACAGCCAATCCCAAGATAATCGCCAAAACGCCAGTAATTCAGGTTGTGCTCACAGCGGTATCCCGGTTTGGCATAGGCCGATGTTTCATATTGCTCATAACCGGCAGCGGTCAGCAGCTGATGTCCCTGCTCAAAGATGTCCCACAACGCATCGTCGTCGGGCAATTTAGGCGGACGTGAGCCAAACAACGTATTCGGTTCGATGGTCAGCTGATACCAGGACAAATGCGGAGGATTAAGCGCGATCGCCTGACGCAAATCGTCCAGCGCTTCCGTCAGTGACTGGTCGGGCAAACCGTGCATCAGATCGAGGTTAAAGCTGCGCAGGTTCAGGCCCTGCGCCAGCGCCGCGGCGCGCTTCGCTTCCTCGGGACCATGGATGCGACCGAGACGTTCCAGCTTCTGCGGGCTAAAGCTTTGTACCCCAATGGAGATGCGGTTAATCCCGGCGCGCTGATAGGCGCTGAAACGGTCGGCTTCCACCGTGCCTGGATTCGCCTCCATCGTAATCTCCGCCCCTTCTGCCAGCGTCAGGCGCGCGCGTACGCCATCCATCAGCATCTGCATCGCGCTACTGCTTAAAAGGCTTGGCGTTCCGCCACCGATAAATATCGTGCGCACGTCACGTTCGTGAATCAGCGGCAGATCGTTTTCAAGATCGCGCAGCAGGTGCTGCACATACTCAATGTGCGGCACCTCATCTTTTAACGCGTGAGAATTAAAATCGCAGTAAGGGCATTTCTGGACGCACCAGGGAATATGGATATATAAACTCAGCGGGGGTAAATCAGGCATTACGCATCGCTTCCAGTAAAAGCGTCAATGCTTTACCTCGATGAGAGACTTTTCCTTTCTCTGCTTTTGTCAGTTCGGCGGCGGTTTTACCCAATGCCGGAATGTAAAACACCGGGTCGTAGCCGAAGCCGCCTTCACCGGCTGGGGTGCGGGTGATTTCGCCGTCCCAGGCGCCGTGAAACACCAGCGGCGTCGGATCGGCAGCGTGACGTAAATACACCAGCACGCAGTGGAACTGGGCCTGTCGCTGTCCGTCTGGGGTGCTTTCCAGCGCCTGAAGCAGCTTTTCCTGGTTCTGTTGGTCACTGGCGTCGTCACCGGCATAGCGAGCCGAATAAATGCCCGGTGCGCCGTCCAGCGCGTTGACGGCCAGCCCGGAGTCATCTGCAATAGCGGGCAGCCCGGTCACCTGCGCGGCATGGCGCGCTTTCAGGATGGCGTTTTCAATAAAGGTCAGGCCGGTCTCCTCGGCGGATTCAACGCCGAGGTCGGTTTGCGCCACGATATCCAGACCAAAGGCGGAGAGCAGATCCGCCAGTTCACGGACTTTGCCGGGATTACCGGTGGCAAGAACAACTTTTTGCATAACAGTTCCAGTTTGGTTCATTTACAGCAAATACCAGAGACCCGGGAACAGGTCCATGCCGAGGAAATTCAGGGCATACAGCACCAGAATGACGATCATGGCGGAGAAGTCGATGCCGCCCATCGCGGGCAGAATGCGGCGAATCGGCGCCATTAACGGCTCGGTCAGCTGAATCAGCACATAGTCCATCGGACCGCGGCCCTGGCTGATCCAGCTCATCAGGGAACGGATAATAATGACCCAGAACACCAGATAACCGGCGGATTTCAGTAGCGACAGCAGGCCGACCAACAAGTTAGCAGGATCGACAGAGAACACGCCGACCTGAATCAGCAGCAGAAGCGGATATTTCAGCGTAGTGAGCACAAACGCCAGCAGCAGAGAAGCCGTATCAATCGGACCCAGCGCAGGCAGAATGCGACGCAACGGTTTTACAATCGGCTGAGTAATCTTCACGACAAACTGGGCAAGCGGATTATAAAAATCGCAACGTGACCACTGCATCCAGATGCGCAGCAACAGCACCATGACGTAGAGATCGATTAGCGTTTTTACCAAAAACGTCATTGTTAACATGAAGTTCCTCAATTATTGTTGTGAAGGCTGTGTGTAATCACGTGCGCCAAATATTGCGGTGCCAATGCGCACCAGGGTGCTGCCTGCGGCAATCGCCGCCTCCATATCATCACTCATTCCCATCGACAGCGTATCAACATCACTATAGTGCTGTTTTAACTGGTGAAATGCATCAGCCATTTGCTGGCATACCGCCAGCTGTTTCTGATAATCCTGTTCGGGTGCCGGAATCGCCATCAGCCCGCGCAAACGCAAACGCGGCATCGCGGCAATAGCCTGCGCCAGTTCGTCGACGGCCTCCAGCATGATGCCAGATTTGCTGTTTTCGTCACTGATATTTACCTGAATCAGCACATTGAGCGGTGCCAGATGTTCAGGCCGCTGATCGTTAAGCCGCTGTGCAATCTTCAGACGATCAAGGGTGTGGCACCAGGCAAAGTGTTCTGCCACCAGTCGGCTTTTATTGGACTGCAGCGGGCCAATGAAGTGCCATATCAGATTGGGATGTGAGGTCAGCGCCTGAACCTTTTCAACCCCTTCCTGAACGTAATTTTCCCCGAACGCGAGCTGACCCGCCGCCGCCGCTTCTTCGACTGCGCTCGCAGGTTTCGTTTTGCTCACTGCAAGTAGCGTAATTTCTTCGGGAGCCCGGCCGCAACGCCTTGCAGCAGCGGCGATTCGCTGGCGGACTTGCTGTAGGTTGTGCTGGATTGAAGTCATAGTCGGGAGAACACAATGAATCTGGATGAAATCGTGGCGCTTAGTGTAAAGCATAACGCTGCCGATCTGCACCTTTGTAGCGGACATTTGCCGTACTGGCGGCGTCAGGGCAGGCTGGAGCCGCTGCCCGATCGGTCTGCGCTGTCACCTGACTGGATGGCGCAGTTTACGTCGGTGTGGCTGGACAGCGAACAGCAGCAGCAACTTAAGCGGGAAGGGCAACTGGATTTCGCGTTGACCCTGGCGGCGGGACAGCGCCTGCGCGCCAACCTGTTTATGCAGCGTAACGGGCTGTCTCTGGCGCTACGCACCATCGCCAGCGAATACCCGACGCTGACCGATCTGCGCGTACCAGATGGGGTGCAGGCGTTACTGAACAAACGGGACGGACTGATATTAATCACCGGGGCGACGGGGAGCGGTAAGTCGACCACCCTCACGGCAATGGTGGATGCGATTAACCGGCAGCAGGCCCGCCATATCCTGACCCTGGAGGACCCGATTGAGTTTATCCATCGCAGTCAGCAATCCCTGATTCAACAGCGTGAAGTCGGTGTGCATTGCCGGAGTTTCAGCCAGGGCCTGAAAGCCGCACTCAGGGAAGATCCTGACGTTATTATGCTGGGGGAACTGCGCGACAGCGATACCATTCGTCAGGCGCTCACGGCCGCAGAAACCGGCCATCTGGTGCTGGCCACGCTGCACACGCGCGGTGCGGTGCAGGCGGTAGACAGGCTGGTGGATGTATTTCCTGCGGAAGAAAAAAATCTGGTGCGCACTCAACTGGCAAGCAGCCTCAACGCAGTGATCGCGCAGCAACTGGTGCCAGCCTGTGATGAGAAGAGGACCGGGCTGTTTGAAGTATTGATGGCGACCAGTGCCGTGGTCAATCTGATTCGGGAAGGCAAAATGCATCAGATTCCGGCGCTTCTGCAAACCGGCGCTCGGGCCGGGATGCAGACATTCGAACAGAGCCGCGCAGCCCGTCAGGCTGAAGGGGTCATTCGCTAGTGAGTGTCGAACCAGTCCTGCAGGATAATGGCCGCTGACTGTGAATCGACCGACCCTTTGTTCAGCGCACGGTAACCGCCACGCTCAAACAGGCCCGCACGGGCTTCAACGGTACTGAGGCGTTCGTCCTGCAGCTCCACGCGAATGCCGAAACGCCCGTGTAAGCGGTTGGCAAACTTGCGCGCACGCGCGGTCAGTGGCTGTTCGCTGCCGTCCATATTAAGCGGCAATCCCACCACCACAAAATCAGGCTGCCACTCTTTCAGCAACTTTTCGATTTGCAGCCAGTCAGGCGTACCGTCCTGTGCTTTGAGGGCACTTAACGGACGGGCGCTGCCCGTCAGCTGCTGCCCGACGGCAACGCCAATGCTTTTGGTGCCGAAGTCGAAGCCTAACAAGGTTTGATGTGTCATCAGGCGTGACCTGCATCGCTGGCCATATTGTGAATATCCACCCCGATGCTTCGTGCCGCTTCGCGCCAGCGCTCAGCGATGGGCGTCTGAAACAGAATATTGCTGTTTGCGGGGGTGGTCAGCCAGGCGTTTTCCATCAGCTCATTTTCAAGCTGATCTTTTTCCCAGGCGCAATAGCCCAGCGCCACCAGAACATGATCGGGCTGATCGGCGGTACCTATGGCTTCCAGGACATCGCGTGATGTCGTGATCACCGTGTTGTCTGAGACACGGATGCTGGAGGTAAACGTGCGCTGGGCAGAGTGCAGGATAAATCCGCGATCTTCTGCCAGCGGGCCGCCGCTGAATACCGGCTTATCCAGGTTGATTGCCGGATCGCGGTTTTCCTCGGCAATCTTGAGCTTTTTCAAAATGCCTTCAACCGTCAGGTTTTCCATAGGCTTGTTAATAATCAGCCCCATTGCCCCTTCTTCGTTGTGCTCGCAAATGTAGACCACAGAACGTTTGAAAAAGGGATCCTGCAACGCTGGCATGGCAATCAAAAAGTGATGCTGTAAATTCATTCTCACATGCTTTACCAAAGATAACCGGTGCGTAAAGTCAGCACCGGTGTTGGGTTGATCACGGAGCATGGTCCCAGCGTTATGCTGAGCCCAGACGCTTCTCAATGGCATCCATCAGCATACCGGTGATGGACACAGGGAAAGCGGCCTCGATTTCACGAATGCATGTTGGGCTGGTCACGTTAACTTCTGTCAGTCTATCACCAATAATATCGAGTCCGACAAAAATCAAGCCTTTGGCTTTAAGCGTGGGTCCGACTTTGCGGGCGATCGCCCAGTCACTTTCGCTCAGCGGGCGCGCTTCACCGCGTCCACCGGCGGCCAGGTTACCACGGGTTTCACCGCCTTGAGGGATACGCGCCAGGCAATAGGGAACGGGTTCGCCATCGACGACCAGTACGCGTTTGTCGCCCTCTTTGATCGCTGGCAGATAATTTTGCGCCATGCAGTAGCGGCTTTCATGCTCTGTCAGCGTTTCGGCGATTACGCCAAAGTTTGGGTCATCCTGCTTCACGCGAAAGATGGATGCGCCACCCATGCCGTCCAGCGGCTTCATAATCACATCGCCATGCTCCTGCCAGAACGCACGGAGTTGCTGCTTCGAACGGGTCACCAGCGTATCCGGCGTAAATTCGGCAAACCAGGCGGTATAGAGTTTTTCATTGCAGTCGCGCAGGCTTTGCGGCTTGTTAACGATCAGCGTGCCCTGTTCTTCGGCACGTTCCAGAATGTAGGTGCAGTAGATGAATTCGGTATCGAACGGTGGGTCTTTGCGCATCAGGACGACATCAAGATCGGCCAGTTTGATCTGCTGTTCGCTGCCAAACTGGTACCAGCTCGCGGCATTCTGTTCCACGCTGAGCAGGCGCGTGCGGGCAAAGGCCACGCCGCCGCGCAGGGAGAGATCGTTCATCTCCATATAGTGAATTTCGTAGCCCCGGCGCTGGGCTTCCAGCAGCATTGCAAAGCTGGAGTCTTTCTTAATGTTGATGGATGCGATCGGGTCCATCACGATGCCAAGCTTAATCATTATTCTCTCCTGAAGGAGGCGGCACTAACCGTCTCGTTCCGTTCGGGCAAAAGGGGCTGATCTTTCAGGCTGGCGGTGAGGCTGCATGACCTGAACGTGCTAAAAGTATCGCTTAACCCAGGTCGCCAAACCTCACCTGAAGTGCCGTAATGGCCGTCAGCGCGGTGGTTTCGGTGCGTAAAACGCGTGGGCCAAGCAAAATATCCGTAAATCCATGCTGTGCCGTCATGGCAATTTCTTCAGCGGACAGCCCACCTTCCGGGCCAATCAGCAACCTGACGCGCTCGACCGGTTGGGGCAAGGTGTTAATACTGTGGCTGGCGCGCGGATGCAGATTCAGTTTTAACCCACTTTCCGCTTCACTGCACCAGGCTTCCAGCGTCATCGCCGGACGGATTTCCGGTACCCGGTTACGGCCACACTGTTCACAGGCGGCAATCGCAATCTTTTGCCATTGCTGAATTTTTTTCGCCAGACGTTCGGCGTCCAGTTTGACACCACAGCGCTCAGAAAACAGCGGCGTGATGACATTAACGCCCAGTTCGATTGATTTCTGGATGGTAAATTCCATTTTTTCGCCACGCGACATCACCTGGCCGAGATGGAGATAAAGGGGCGATTCACGATCGTCTGTCTGACTCGTTGTGATGGATACTTTTACACGTTTTTTATCAACTTGCGTGATTTCTGCTGCGAAAGTCAGATTACTGCCATCAAACAGTTCCAGATGCTGTCCACTGGTCATGCGTAATACGCGACCAACATGGTTAGAGGCATCGTCATCCAGTGTAATCTCACTGCCAACATGCAGCGGCTGTGAGTGAAAAATGCGAGGTATGCGCATAAAGTACCTGAGAGCAAAACGCCGCGCGATCCACGCGGCGAGGCCGTAAAGACAGTTAGTTTAGGGCAGGGATTTTAACGCTTGCAAGCTTCGAGCACATAAGGATTATGATTCCCCTGTACCCGTGCGATACGTTGGTCTCGCTCGCATTCCCACTGGCTGACCGGATAGAGCTTGTTCCAGGCCGTAAATAGCTGGGTTTGCTGGCGCGACAAGCGCAGATGATATTGATCGCGCATATAGAAGTAGGTGCGCGCGATGGCACCGCGGGCCCGTTCTGGTGGCTCTGCCTGTTTGTTTTTAAAATCAATGTGCATGCTGCACTGACCATATTGCTTCTCTGTCCCGTTCCACTGGCTGTAAGCAAAGTTACCCCGGTCGCCGTTTACTTCCCCTATTGCCGGTTGCAGATTGTGCAGATCGGTCTCCATATGGCGATAGTCGGCATCTTTACTGCAGTTTTTGCGTCCACCATTCTGCCAGCACTGACGTTGATGACCGAACTCCCAGGCAGGCATCACGTGCTCCCACTCGATGCGCGCGGCACGGTTGGCATTTTTACGCGGTTGATAACCGCAACTGCTCAGATCAGGTTCGCCCTTTTTACCATGCCAGGTCATTTTGCAGCCGCAATAAAAACTGCCCGGTGCATCGGCATTAATCTCGGCCGCATAAGCTTTTGCCTGCTGAAAATTATTCTGATGGTAATTATTCAGGTTAAGCGCGGTGGCATGAAAGGAGGCCAGCAGCAGCGCGGCGGTCATGATTATTTTGTGAGACATATTCCAGTTATCACCTTGATCCTAAAAAGGGCGGCAGGGTACCAGAATGCGGGGGCAGGCGGAATGAGAATCCGGTCAGGATGGAAGGAAAAGGCCGGCTTTTAATACGTTGCCGCAATGGACACAGCGGTATTCGCTTTCGCCGCGAATCACGCGATTATGACGCCGTACGGTAAGGTGGTGCTGCTGGCACTGACAGCGGTAGGCAAAGGTGCGACTACGGACGGACGCGACTTCAAAACGGTGGGTACGCTGGGCCGGAACACCGAGGACGGTTTCCATCATCCACTTCCACTCTTTCCCGTGCGGTGCCACGCGACCAAAGGTCTTCCACACCAGCAAATGGGCCAGTTCGTGAGGGACGACTTCATCAATAAACGCCTGTTGGTTCTCCAGCAGCAGCACAGGATTGAGGCGAATCTCCCATTTTTCCAGCCAGGCGGTACCGGCGGCGGTGCCCCGTTGCTGATAAACCAGCGTGGGCTCAGGGTAGGTGCGTTCAAGCGTGCGATTAGCGCGCTCAAGAGCATCACGCAGGGCGCGCATAACGGCTTGTTGCAGGGCAATCGGAAGACGAGGTGTTTTCATGGCGCTCAGCATAAGCGCCGCAGAGGCGGAACTCAATATGAATGCGCGGGGCAAAGATGGCGATGCCCGTCTGTCACGACGGACATCGCCACGGCTTAATGGAACTGCGCGACGGTTTGTGCCAGCTGGCGGGCCTGATCCTCAAGCGAACTGGAGGCCGCCGACATCTGCTGAACCAGTGCCGCATTTTGCTGAGTCGTGCCGTCCATTTCATTAACGGCAATGGTGACCTGAGCGATACCGCGCGCCTGTTCATCGGATGCGGCAACAATTTCACCGATGATGCGCTGCACGGATGAAACGGCATTTGTCATTTCATGCATGGTTTTGCCCGCATCATTGACCAGCACAACGCCATTCTCGACGCGCAGCGCTGACTCTTCAATCAGGGCGGCGATGTCCTTTACGGCACTGGTGGTGCGCTGCGCCAGGTTACGCACTTCTGAGGCCACCACGGCAAATCCGCGTCCCTGTTCCCCTGCACGTGCCGCTTCAACGGCGGCGTTAAGCGCCAGAATATTGGTCTGGAAAGCAATGCTGTTAATCAGCGTGGTGATATCACCAATTTTCTGCGAGCTTTCATCGATCTTCGCCATGGTCGTCACGACCTGATCCACCAGCGTTTCGCCACGGTTAGCGATACGGGTGGCATTTTCCGTCAGGCCTGTCGCCTGTTGTGCGTTGTCAGCGTTCATACGAATGGCCGCGCTAATCTGTTCCATGCTGGCCGCAGTTTCCTCCAGGGCGGCAGCCTGCTCCTCAGTTCGGGAGGACAGGTTCAGGTTGGCGCTGGCGATTTCGCCCGCGCCCTGCTGGACAGAGAGGCTGGCATCTTTGATTTGGCCGACCATCGTCCTAAGCTGTGACTGCATGGTACTCAACGCGTAGAACAGACTACGGCTATCGTCGGGCGCAACGCCAATGCTGTTGTTTAACCGCCCCTCAGCCACAGCCAGCGCGATACGCGCAGCCTCTGCCGGTTCACCACCCAGCGGGCGCATCACTTTGCGACTGAACAGCAGCCCCAGTACGGCACCCACCGACAGGATGCTGATGATCATCAGCCCGATTGCCCAGTACAGCTGGCGGTCAGCGGCCGCCATCACCTGACTGACGGGCGCCACGATCCCGACATACCAGGGTTTATCACTCTTCCCAACGCGCACGGGATACCACGTATACATGGCCTGTTCTTTGAGCACCGGATCGTATTGCTCCGTCACGTTGGTACTGGTGCTGTTTACGTTCCCCGGCCATTTCTTGCCCGCTTCACTTGTATCGGGGGAGGAAATCACGTTACCGCTGTTCGAAATCAGCAGCGCGTAACCGGTGCCTTGCCAGGGTTTGATCTGGTTGATTTTTTTCTGGATAGACGACAGCAGAATATCCGAGCTGACGACCAGTTTTAGCTTATCGTTCACCATGACAGGCGTGGCGACTGAGGTTAACCACTCGGGTTTCGCGCCATCATAGGCGAAGCTGTAGGGTTCAATCAGCGTGTCTTTAAGCGTTTCTTTCGGCAGCAGATAGTAATTGCCCGCACCGGGTTGTAAAAAATCCAGCGCCGGATTCATTTTAAAATGCCCGTCTTTATCCCGATCAATATACCAGGCATAGCGCCCCTCGGGTGGCATTCCCTGCTGGCCGGCGAAAGCACTGTCACGACCGTCGAAGGCGTTGGGTTCGAACACCACGGTCATCGATACAAAGTCAGGATTTTTCTGCAGGGCATATTCCATGAGCTTATGGGCAACGTTGCGATCGGTCACGCCGGCCGCAGGCAGCGCGGCAAGGCTTTGCCCCAGGTTTTGTGCCGCGTCCAGGGCATGCGTCAGTTCCTGTTGAATTTGTCCGGCATGGCTGGCAGCAATTTGTTGCAGGTAGTCAGCGGCCAGAGATTTTTGCGCTTTTGAAGACTGCCAGCTGAGCAATCCGATGGTCGCTGCAAAGCCCACGACAATCGTCATTCCCCCTGCCAGCAGCATCTGAGCCCGGGTGCTCATTGTCTTTTTTACGCTGGGGTTGTTCATTGGATTTCCTGATGAAAATAAAGTCTGAAAACGGGTTTTTATAAGGTAAACGTCAGGTCATTTATCGGCGTATATTTTTTCGACTTTAACGAAAGAAAAGCGAAGCGGGGCGGCGCAAGCCAGGCGTGGCAGGGTTTGAGCGTGAATACGCTGAGCTGTTGGCGTGGGTAAAGGGTTAAAAAAAGCCAGTCAGTTTACACTGACTGGCTTTCACGGACGCGGGCGCGAAGGAATTTACTGGCCGATATCGCGCAGTTTTTTACCCGCCATCAGGTTACGTTCAATATGTTCCAGCGACACGTTTTTGGTCTCCGGAATGAGCATAACGGTGAGCACAATAAAGAACACGTTCAGCAGCGCGTAAACCCAGAAGGTCGGTGCATTACCCAGCGTGTTCAGCATGGTCAGGAAGGTTGCGCCAACGATCATATTGGCAATCCAGTTGGTGGTGGTTGAAACCGTGATACCAAAATCACGCCCTTTCAGCGGCTGAATTTCGGAACACAGTACCCAAATCAACGGACCGGCTGACATGGCGAAGCCCACGATAAACATCAGCAGCATACCAATGGCGAAGTACTGCGCGCCTGGTGTATGGATGCCCATGTGCAGCATAGTGCCCAGGATGCCCATACCGGCAGCCATGACCAGGAAGCCCAGAATCAGCGTAGGCTTACGGCCCCAGCGATCCACCAGGCCAATGGCGATGAAGGTGGCCAGTACGTTAACCAGACCGACAATAACCGTTCCCCACATCTGCTGAGTCGTATTCGCAAAACCGGCGATCTCAAAGATTTTCGGCGCGTAATACATGATGACGTTCATCCCGGTGAACTGCTGCATCACCTGAAGCAGAATGCCGAGGAAGACCGCGCGGCGGAAGTTGGCGTTATTGGTAAACAGGCCCCAGCCAGACTGCTTCACTTTCAGGCTTTCGCGGATCTCATCCAGTTCGCGTTTTGCCTGTTCACTGGTGTCACGCAGACGATCCAGAACACGCTGTGCGTCGCGGAAGTTGCCTTTCGCCGCCAGCCAGCGCGGGCTGTTCGGCAGGAAGAACACACCAATCAGCAGCAGAATGGCAGGGATCGTGATCACGCCCAGCATCCAGCGCCAGTTTCCGGTAAAGCTAAATGCGGTATCGGAGAGATACGCACCCAGAATACCGATGGTAATCATCAGCTGGTACAGCGAGATCATGCTGCCGCGGATTTTCTCTGGTGCGATTTCAGAAAGGTAAAGTGGCGCGGTATACGAGGCGACACCCACGGCGAGACCTAACAGGACGCGCGCGCAGATCAACATTTCCGGATTAGGTGCCATCGCTGACCAGAGTGATCCAATGACAAACAGAATCGCACCGGCCATCAGGCTTTTTTTACGGCCCAGACGTGATGACATCCAGCCGCTGCCGATAGCACCAATGGCTGCACCAAACATCATGGAGCTGACAATCCACTCCTGTTGGTGGGCAGTAACATTAAAGTCCTTAGCGATAAAGGGCAGGGCACCTGCGATAACGCCGATATCCAGCCCAAAGAGCAGGCCTGCGAGCGCTGCCAGAAAGCAGACAAATAAGGTCATTGCCTTATTTGAGGTTCTGCTTTTATGTGAGTTGCCAGGCATGGTTGCCTCCAAATTATCCATCATTGTTGTTATCGATGTTAAAAAACCTTATCTGGGTTAAAAGTGAGCCCGATCACATTGATGTAATCGCTTACACATGCTGAAACCCTGAAATCCAGCATTTACAACCCAGAAAGGTCAAGTAACCAGTGAGGTATAGTACCCTCGAAGTTTCTGACAATGTCCTGATTAACGCCTATCAGATGACGCTGAAAATAACGCATTTTTAAAAGAATAACTACGGCGATAAATTCCTAAATAGCCGATATTTAAAGCGTTTCAAATTGTAATCGTTAACACAAGGGCAGGGTACAAACTGAAAGAAAGTGTAGTTGAGTTAAAAAAATGTGCCGCAGGAAAAAAGCGGAGGACGAATGCGGGATAAAGCCCATAAAAAAGCCCCGCCATCGGGCAGGGCTTTCAGGTGCACTTACTCACCAATGCTTACAGACCAGCGGCCTCGCGCAGCTGTGCCGCTTTGTCGGTTTTTTCCCATGGGAAATGTTCGCGGCCAAAGTGACCGTAAGCAGCCGTTTCTTTATAGATTGGGTGCAGCAGATCCAGCATCTGAATCAGACCGTATGGACGCAGGTCAAAGAATTCACGGACCAGCAGCGTCAGCTGTTCAGTAGAGACTTTCTCGGTACCAAAGGTTTCCACCATGATAGATGTCGGCTCTGCCACGCCGATGGCGTAGGAAACCTGAATCTCACAACGATCGGCCAGGCCTGCAGCCACGATATTTTTGGCAACATAGCGCGCAGCGTACGCCGCGGAGCGGTCAACTTTTGAGGGATCTTTACCTGAGAATGCGCCGCCACCGTGACGCGCCATCCCGCCGTAGGTATCGACAATGATTTTACGACCGGTCAGGCCACAGTCACCCATTGGACCGCCGATAACAAAACGGCCGGTTGGGTTGATGTGGTATTTGGTGGACGCGTTCAGCCACTCAGAAGGCAGTACCGGCTTGATGATTTCTTCCATCACCGCTTCCTGCAGATCGTTCTGGCTGATGGCTTCGCTGTGCTGAGTCGAGAGCACGACCGCGTCGATGCCTACAATCTTGCCATTGTCATACTGGAAAGTGACCTGGCTTTTCGCATCCGGGCGCAGCCATGGCAGCGTGCCATTTTTGCGGACTTCAGCCTGACGCTGAACCAGACGATGCGCATAGGTTACCGGGGCGGGCATCAGCACGTCGGTTTCGTTGGTCGCGTAGCCGAACATCAGGCCCTGATCGCCTGCACCCTGTTCCAGCGGATCGCTGCGGTCAACGCCCTGGTTGATGTCCTGAGATTGTTTACCGATGGCGCTTAACACAGCGCAGGAATTGGCATCAAAGCCCATATCGGAATGAACATAGCCGATTTCACGTACGGTATTACGGGTGATTTCTTCGATATCAACCCAGGCGCTGGTCGTGATTTCGCCGCCGACCAGAACCATACCGGTCTTCACGTACGTTTCGCAGGCCACGCGCGCTTTAGGATCCTGCTCCAGGATCGCATCAAGCACCGCATCGGAAATCTGGTCAGCGATTTTATCAGGATGTCCTTCTGATACGGACTCGGATGTAAAAAGATGTTTAGCCATTATGTTCTTTACCTTACCAATGGTTTGAGTTCGACTGCGTAGCGCAAGTGAGTGTTAGCTGACTTAACGCCCCTTAAGGCAAAGCCGAGAGCAGTCAGGTAGTGTCAGCACGCCAGGCCAACACCGCCTGGATATTAACCTGTTTAGATGGAAAACCATCTGGACGTCTATTTTAGGTTACGAGATGAGCGAATTACCAGCCCTTTTTTCTGATGCACTGCCGGCCTGGTGCTGAGTAGTGAATAATGCTGCGGGCAGGGCCAGCATTAAGCGAATAATCTCTTTGCATTTTTCAGGCGCAAATTGTATAAAACGCCGCTGCGTTTGCAGCAGAAAAAGGATGACGCGCTATCGCGTCGCGCCCGTCAGACCACTGTCTGGCTTTCACCCTGATGGTTTGCCACATGACGGCGTCATGTGCGGAGGTGATACACGTCATGAGCCTTATCTTCTCCTTCACGGCTTCTTTGCGTGCTGGCTTTGCGTCAGCGTTATCCTGTTTCCCGTCTTTATTTCTTTCCTGCCACCCTTTTATTCGCTTCGGTAATTATCCCGACACAAGCGCTGGCTAACCTCTGACACGTCAACGTGGGCAAGTGGCCCGACCGACGTGGTGTGAATTATTCGCGGCCCTTTTTTCCCCTGTCGTGGCGGAGTGTTTTACACTTAGGTCATGCAAGGGGATTATCTGGGCGCATGACGCTGACAGAGCATGACGTAATATGTGGCAACGAATTTCCCTACATCCGGCTGTTGAGTCGGATTACAGTATTATCTTTCAACGGAAAATTGAGGTTCGTGATGTCTGACGGCATGAAGAATATCAAGGGTTCGTCAGCTGGCGAACAAGGTGCTCTCCGCTCTATGCAGGAGGTGGCGATGAACGATCAGGACGCCAGCCTGATGCTGCGGACCTATAACATTGCCTGGTGGGGCAATAACTATTATGACGTGAATGAACTGGGTCATATTAGTGTCTGTCCCGACCCGGATCGCCCGGACGTGCGCGTTGATCTGGCAAAACTGGTGAAAGAACGTGAGGCGCAAGGCCAGCGTCTGCCGGCGTTGTTCTGTTTTCCGCAGATCCTTCAGCACCGCCTGCGCTCAATCAACGCCGCGTTCAAACGCGCGCGTGAATCCTATGGCTATACCGGTGACTACTTCCTGGTTTATCCCATCAAGGTTAACCAGCACAAACGCGTGATTGAATCGCTGGTGAACTCCGGTGAGCCGTTGGGCCTTGAAGCCGGATCAAAAGCGGAACTGATGGCGGTGCTGGCGCATGCCGGCCACACCCGCTCAGTGATTGTCTGTAACGGTTATAAAGATCGTGAATACATTCGTCTGGCGCTGATCGGCGAAAAAATGGGGCACAAGGTTTATCTGGTTCTGGAGAAGATGACCGAAGTGCGTCTGGTGCTGGAAGAAGCGGAACGCCTGAATGTGGTGCCGCGCCTCGGCATTCGTGCGCGTCTGGCGTCGCAAGGTTCCGGTAAATGGCAGTCGAGCGGTGGCGAGAAATCCAAATTTGGCCTGTCTGCCACGCAGGTGCTGAAGCTGGTTGAAATCATGCGCGAAGCCGGACGCATTGACAGCCTGCAACTGCTGCACTTCCACCTTGGCTCTCAGATGGCGAATATTCGCGATATCGCCACCGGCGTGCGCGAGTCGGCACGTTTTTACGTGGAGCTGGCGAAGCTGGGCGTCAACATTAAGTGCTTCGACGTCGGCGGCGGTCTGGGCGTGGATTATGAAGGGACGCGTTCACAGTCTGACTGCTCGGTAAACTACGGGCTGAATGAATACGCTAATAATGTTATCTGGGCCATCGGTGCCGCCTGCGACGAACACGGACTTGAACATCCTACCGTCATCACCGAGTCCGGTCGCGCTGTAACGGCGCACCATACGGTGCTGGTCTCTAACATCATTGGTGTTGAGCGGAACGAATTCAGCAAACCTGAAGCGCCCGATATCGATGATGCGCCACGTCCTATCCTGAGCATGTGGGAAACCTGGCAGGAGATGCACGAGCCGAATACGCGCCGCTCTCTGCGTGAATGGCTGCACGACAGCCAGATGGACCTGTTTGATATTCACACCGGCTATTCGTCAGGCATTTACAGCCTTAAGCAGCGCGCCTGGGCTGAACAGCTGTACCTGAGCATTTGCCATTATATTCAGCAGCATCTGGATCCCAGCAACCGCGCACATCGCCCGATTATTGATGAGCTGCAGGAGCGCATGGCGGATAAGATCTATGTGAACTTCTCGCTGTTCCAGTCGATGCCGGACGCGTGGGGCATCGATCAGCTGTTCCCGGTGCTGCCACTGGAAGGCCTGAATAAAAAGCCCGAACGTCGGGCCGTGCTGCTGGATATAACCTGTGACTCCGATGGCACCATCGATCATTACGTGGATGGCGACGGCATCGCGACGACCATGCCGATGCCGGAATATGATGTGGAGAACCCACCGATGCTGGGCTTCTTTATGGTCGGCGCGTACCAGGAAATTCTGGGCAACATGCACAACCTGTTTGGTGATACCGAAGCAGTGGATGTCTTCGCATTCCAGGATGGCGAAGTGGAAGTACAGCTTTCCGATGAAGGCGATACCGTGGCCGACATGTTGCAGTATGTGCAGCTGGACCCCAATGAGCTGATGACGCTGTTCCGTAAACAGATTCAGACCTCTGAACTGGACGAAGACCTGCGTGAGCAGTTCCTGCAGGAGTTTGAAAGCGGTCTCTATGGCTACACGTATTTAGAAGACGAATAACGCCCTGCGAAGCGCTTGCAGCCGGGCGGGACATTGTTGATAATCGGCGGCAACACATCCCTTCCTCGTCGGGCCTAACGACGCGGAGGGGATTTTTTTTATCTCAACCTGAAAAGGTGTGCGGGCCCGGCCCGGTTCAGACATTAACAGAGGACGACTTATGTACAATACCCTCGGTAATCAGTACGACAATTCACTGGTTTCTAACGCCTTTGGTTTTATGCGTTTTCCAGTCAATTTTCAGCCTTACGACAGCGACGCAGAGTGGGTGATCACCGGCGTTCCGTTTGATGCAGCAACCTCTGGCCGTCCAGGCAGCCGTCTTGGCCCTGGTGCCATCCGTCAGATTTCAACGAATCTGGCCTGGGAAGGCTGTCGCTGGCCGTGGGATTTTGACCTGCGTCAGCGCCTGAATGTCGTGGACTGTGGCGATCTGGTTTATGCCTTTGGCGACTCTCAGGATCTGTCTGACAAGTTGCAGGCTCACGCAGAGAAGCTGCTGGCTAACGGTAAACGTATGATGACGTTTGGCGGCGATCACTACGTCACGCTGCCGCTACTGCGTGCCCACGCGAAGCACTTCGGTAAAATGGCGCTGGTGCACTTCGACGCGCATACCGATACCTATTCTAACGGCCCCACGTTTGACCATGGCACCATGTTCTTTACGGCGCCAAAAGAGGGCCTGATCGATCCGCAGCACTCCGTCCAGATCGGTATCCGTACCGAGTTCGATAAGAGCCTGGGCTTTAACGTGCTGGATGCGGCGCAGGTTAACGACCGCAGCGTGGACGATATCCTTGCGGAAATTAAGCGCACCGTTGGCGATCTGCCGGTTTACCTTACCTTTGACATTGACTGCCTGGACCCTGCGCATGCGCCGGGTACCGGTACGCCAGTGATCGGTGGCTTAACGACCGATAAAGCGACCAAGTTGATTCGGGGTTTGCAGGGTATGAATATTGTCGGGATGGATCTGGTGGAAGTGGCCCCGGGCTATGATCACGCCGATCTGACCGCGCTGGCTGCCGCAACGCTGGCACTGGATATGTTACACGTTCAGGCCGCCAACAAAGGCTAATGCCACAGCGGGATAACGCAGCGTTATCCCGCTGATTCAGGCTTACTTGCTGTCTGCCGCGATACGATCGCGAATGTGTTGTGCGCGGGCTTCAGAATCAGGGTGCGAATCGAACATAGAGCTCTGGCGACCCTGTTCCAGTTTCGCCAGTTTTTCAAAGCTGGTCGCTAATCCGACAGGGTCAATTCCCCGTTTTTTAAGCAGATCGTAAGAGTAGTCATCCGCCTGCGTTTCCTGAGTCTGGGAGAACTGCGCATTCACCAGTTTTTCGCCCATATCGCCCAGTTGTGACTGCGACAGCGAGCCAATGATGCCTCCTACGGACGCGGCAGCGGTGCGCGCGGCGGTCGTGGTAAAGGCAACCTGCATCGCTTTACGTGTATGGCCCAGCGCGACGTGACCCATTTCGTGCCCCAGCACCGCCTCCACTTCATTGTCGTTCATCATGTCCATCAGGCCGCTGTAAACGCGTATACAGCCGTTGGCCATCGCCCAGGCATTCACATCTTTGGTCTGGTAGACCTTATAGTTAGCCGGCGTACCGTTAATGTTGTCGCCCAGTGCGGCCGCGATTTTATTCAGACGTTGCTGGTATTCGCTGTTCGCCGGCGCGACCTGATTGTCTTTGTCCATCTGGGCACAGGATTGATCGCTCAACTGCTTCACCTGGGCATCGCTTAATGTGTACGCCTGGAAAGCCTGTGCACCTGACTGCAGCAGGCCGTTGTTATTCATCCCCTCGCAGCCGCTTAACAGCGCGATCATCCCCAAAGCCAGTAACGTTTTCTGAATTTTCATTCCATCTTCCCAATAGTAACAAGATAAAAAACAATCACCTGACGCGGTGGCTGGTGATCGAACTTACTGGTTATAGTCGGCGGTAAACCGTTTTGCTAGCAGACATTACCGGAAAAGCCAAACGCGCCGGGCATATTTCGCGTTTTACGACATTACTTTTAGACCGTTTTTCATGTACATTGTTGTGAAAGTTTCCCCTCGCTTTGCCCGATAACTGATTAATTACAAAAGGTTAAGGCGCAAATCGTTAATCCGAAATGGAGTAGAAGATGCCCTCTCGTAAAGATCTTGCCAATGCCATTCGCGCGTTAAGTATGGATGCAGTGCAAAAAGCTAAATCGGGACATCCGGGTGCCCCTATGGGCATGGCGGATATCGCCGAAGTGTTATGGCGTGGCTACCTGAATCATAATCCAACTAACCCATTGTGGGCTGACCGCGACCGTTTTGTGCTGTCGAATGGTCACGGTTCGATGCTGATCTACAGCCTGCTGCATCTGACCGGTTACGATTTGCCCATCAGCGAACTGGAAAACTTCCGTCAGCTGCACTCTAAAACCCCGGGTCACCCTGAGTACGGCTACACCGTTGGTGTGGAAACCACCACCGGTCCGCTGGGCCAGGGCATTGCCAATGCCGTGGGTTTTGCCATCGCTGAGCGCACATTAGCGGCGCAGTTCAACCGTCCGGGTCATGACATCGTAGACCATAACACCTGGGTGTTTATGGGCGATGGTTGCATGATGGAAGGCATCTCACACGAAGTCTGCTCACTGGCCGGTACGCTGAAGCTCGGTAAGCTGGTGGCCTTCTATGACGATAACGGTATTTCAATCGATGGCCATATCGACGGCTGGTTTACCGATGACACCGCTAAGCGTTTTGAAGCCTATGGCTGGCATGTGGTGCGCGGTGTGGATGGGCATAACGCGGATGCGATCGCGAAAGCCATCGAAGAAGCGAAAGCCGTAACCGATAAGCCTTCACTGCTGATGTGCAAAACCGTGATTGGTTTCGGTTCACCAAACAAAGCGGGCACCCATGATTCACATGGCGCGCCACTGGGTGACGACGAAGTGGCCTTGACCCGTAAGCAACTGGGTTGGGAGTATCCGCCATTTGTTATCCCGTCTGAGATTTATGCCGAGTGGGATGCTAAAGAAGCGGGCCAGGCGAAAGAAGCCGCGTGGAATGAAAAATTTGCCGCTTACGCCAAAGCCTTCCCGGAACTGGCTGCCGAATTCAAACGTCGCATGAGCAACGAACTGCCAGCTAACTGGCAGCAAGAGTCGCAAAAATTCATTGAGCAGTTGCAGGCGAACCCGGCGAAAATTGCCAGCCGTAAAGCTTCGCAGAATGCGATTGAAGCGTTTGGTAAGATTCTGCCGGAATATCTGGGCGGTTCAGCGGATCTGGCACCCAGTAACCTGACTATCTGGTCGGGCTCTAAGCCAATCAATGAAGATGCTGCGGGTAACTACATCCATTATGGTGTGCGCGAGTTTGGTATGACCGCGATTGCTAACGGTCTGGCCCTGCACGGCGGTTTCCTGCCTTATACCGCAACCTTCCTGATGTTCGTGGAATATGCGCGTAACGCGGCACGTATGGCTGCGCTGATGAAGATCCGTCAGATCATGGTGTATACCCATGATTCAATCGGTCTGGGTGAAGATGGCCCGACGCACCAGCCTGTTGAGCAGATGGCAAGCCTGCGCACGACGCCGAACATGAGCCTGTGGCGTCCGTGTGACCAGGTTGAATCTGCCGTGGCGTGGAAATATGCCATTGAGCGTAAAGACGGCCCAAGCGCCCTGATCTTCTCGCGTCAAAACCTGGCACAGCAGGAGCGTACACCCGAGCAACTGGCCAACGTGGCCCGCGGTGGTTATGTCCTCAAAGACAGCGCAGGCACGCCAGAACTGATTCTGATTGCCACCGGTTCCGAAGTGGAACTGGCCGTCGCGGCTTACCAGAAACTTACTGAAGAAGGTCGCAAGGTGCGCGTGGTGTCTATGCCATCGACCGATGCTTTCGATAAACAGTCCGAAGAATACCGTGAATCTGTTCTGCCAAAAGCCGTTGCGGCGCGCGTCGCTATTGAGGCTGGTATTGCCGATTACTGGTTTAAATACACCGGGCTGAACGGGGCTATTGTTGGGATGACCACCTTTGGTGAGTCGGCTCCTGCTGAGAAGCTGTTCGAAGTGTTCGGTTTCACGCTCGACAACGTTGTCGCAAAAGCAAAAGCAAAAGCGTTGCTGGCGTAATGCCACAATCCTGACGCGTGCCTGCGCGTCAGGATAGCAATAAAAAGGGGGCGCTTTCTGCCCCCTGACTGACGCAATTATTCCTGGAGTAATCGCTCATTTTTGCTCAATTATGTGATGCAGATCCAAAAATTCGCAGCTCGCTTGATCGCAGTCATTCCTGTTATTCCTCACTTCTATTATTCTCGCTGAACCGTTTCAGTTATGGCGCGTTCACCCTGCATCGGGTAAGAATCTCCTGTACAAAACGTGGTGAAACGCTCAGGCTATCTGCACCTTTTTTTCAGTCTGGTTTGGCAGGAGAAAGATGACCATTCGGGTTGCAATAAACGGCTTTGGTCGCATTGGACGCAACGTGTTGCGTGCACTGTATGAAACGGGACGCCGTGCTGAAATCACCGTGGTGGCGATTAATGAGCTGGCGGAAGCCGCAGGCATGGCGCACTTATTAAAATACGACACCAGTCATGGCCGTTTTGCACTGGATGTTCGCCAGGAGCGGGACCTGCTGTGGGTGGGAGAAGATACCATTCGTATTCTGCACCACGCCGGACTGGACGCGCTGCCCTGGCGCGAACTCAATGTCGATGTGGTACTGGACTGTACCGGCGTTTATGGTTCCCGCCAGGATGGTGAAGCCCATCTGCGCGCTGGCGCTAAAAAAGTCCTGTTTTCCCATCCGGGTGGTCACGATCTTGATGCCACCGTCGTGTACGGTGTTAACGAGCAGGAACTGAAACAAACGGACTGTATTGTCTCGAATGCCTCCTGCACCACCAACTGCATTATTCCCGTGATTAAGCTGCTGGATGATGCGTTTGGGATTGAGTCGGGCACGGTGACGACGATCCATTCGGCGATGCACGATCAACAGGTGATCGATGCTTATCACAGCGATCTGCGCCGCACGCGTGCAGCCAGTCAGTCTATTATTCCGGTGGACACGCGCCTGGCGGCAGGCATTACGCGTATTTTTCCGAAATTTAACGATCGCTTTGAAGCCATTGCAGTGCGTGTGCCGACAATCAACGTGACCGCCATTGATCTCAGCGTTTCTGTGCGTCAGCCGGTTAAGGCCTGTGAGGTTAACGCCTTGTTGCTGAGCGCGGCAGAAGGGGCGTTTCGTGGTATAGTTGACTATACGGAGTTGCCGTTAGTTTCAATAGATTTCAACCATGATCCGCACAGTGCCATTGTGGACGGTACACAAACGCGGGTCAGCGGTCAGCATCTGATCAAAACCCTGGTCTGGTGCGACAACGAATGGGGCTTTGCTAACCGAATGATCGACACGACGTTAGCGATGGCCGCAAGCGGTTTCAGGTAAGACGCGGTTTGCGTCTGGCAAAACTTATGAGAATCAACGAGAGGGTTCACCATGTCCGTAATTAAGATGACCGATCTGGATCTTGCTGGCAAACGCGTTCTAATCCGCGCCGATCTCAACGTGCCGGTAAAAGAAGGGAAAGTGACGTCAGATGCACGTATCCGTGCGTCTCTGCCTACCATCGAAGCTGCTCTGAAGCAGGGCGCTAAAGTGATGGTTACCTCTCACCTGGGTCGTCCGACCGAAGGTGAATACAACGACGAATTCTCACTGCTGCCTGTAGTGAACTACCTGAAAGAAAAACTGAACGGCACCCCGGTAACGCTGGCGAAAGACTACCTTGACGGCGTCGATATCGGCGCGGGCGAGCTGGTTGTGCTGGAAAACGTTCGCTTTAACAAAGGCGAAAAGAAAGACGACGAAGCGCTGGCAAAAAAATACGCAGCACTGTGTGACGTGTTCGTGATGGATGCTTTTGGCACCGCGCACCGCGCCCAGGCCTCTACACACGGCGTGGGTAAATTTGCGCCTGTCGCCTGTGCGGGCCCGCTGCTGTCGGCTGAGCTGGACGCGCTGGGTAAAGTGATGAAAAACCCTGAGCGTCCGCTGGTGGCCGTTGTCGGTGGTTCAAAAGTCTCAACCAAATTTGATGTGCTGCAGTCGCTGGTCAAGATTGCTGACACCGTGATTGTCGGCGGTGGCATTGCGAACACCTTCGTCGCTATCGATAACAAAGTGGGTAAATCGCTGTATGAGCCAGACTTTGTTGAAGCGGCAAAAGGCCTGCGCGATCAGTACGGTATTCCTGTCCCAACCGACTCACGCGTTGGCACGGAATTCTCTGAAACTGCCCCGGCAACCGTGAAAAAGGTTTCGGAAGTGGCAGATAACGAAGAGATTATGGACTTCGGCGACGAAACCGCTCAGGCCATGGCAACCATCCTCAAGAATGCGAAAACCATTCTGTGGAATGGCCCGGTTGGTGTGTTTGAGTTCCCGAACTTCCGTAAAGGCACCGAGATTGTCGCTAACGCGATTGCAGACAGTGACGCGTTCTCTGTTGCAGGTGGCGGTGATACGCTGGCTGCTATCGATCTGTTTGGCATTGAAGACAAAATCTCCTATATCTCGACGGGCGGCGGCGCGTTCCTTGAGTTCGTTGAAGGCAAAAAACTGCCTGCCGTTGCCATGCTGGAAGAGCGTGCGAAGCAGTAATCCTTTGGGGGCGGTGCCTGGCGGCACTGCCTGAAAACTCGCCCGATACCGGGCGTTTAAATCGCTGTCCCCATGTTGGGGATAACCGGTCACGAAACAGGACACAATCATGTCTAAAATTTTTGATTTCGTAAAACCCGGCGTTGTCACTGGTGACGACGTTCAGAAGATCTTCAAAGTAGCGAAAGAGAATAAATTCGCTCTGCCAGCGGTTAACTGCGTCGGTACTGACTCAATTAACGCTGTGCTGGAAGCCGCCGCGAAAGTTAAAGCCCCGGTTATCGTACAGTTCTCTAACGGCGGTGCTGCGTTCATCGCCGGTAAAGGTTTTAAAACCGACAAGCCACAGGGCGCCGCCATTTTCGGTGCGATCTCTGGCGCACAGCACGTGCATCTGATGGCTGAACAGTATGGCGTGCCGGTTATCCTGCACACCGACCACTGTGCCAAAAAACTGCTGCCGTGGATCGACGGTCTGCTTGACGCAGGCGAAGAGCACTTCAAAAAAACCGGCAAGCCGCTGTTCTCTTCTCATATGATCGACCTGTCTGAAGAGTCACTGGAAGAAAACATCGAAATCAGCAGCAAATACCTGGCGCGCATGGCGAAAATCGACATGACCCTGGAAATCGAACTGGGCTGCACCGGCGGTGAAGAAGATGGCGTGGACAACAGCCACATGGACGCTTCCGCCCTGTACACCCAGCCAGAAGACGTGAACTACGCGTACGAAAAACTGAATGCGATCAGCCCGCGTTTCACCATTGCGGCATCCTTCGGTAACGTCCACGGCGTTTACAAACCCGGTAACGTGAAACTGACCCCAACCATCCTGCGTGACTCCCAGAAATTTGTCTGTGAAAAACATGGCCTGCCGCACAATGCGCTGGATTTCGTGTTCCACGGTGGTTCAGGTTCTTCTGCTGCAGAAATCGAAGAGTCTATCAGCTACGGCGTGATCAAGATGAACATCGATACCGATACTCAATGGGCGACCTGGGACGGTATTCTGCAGTACTACAAAAAGAACGAAGGCTATCTGCAGGCGCAGCTGGGTAACCCAGAAGGCGCTGATAAGCCGAACAAGAAATACTACGATCCACGCGTCTGGCTGCGCGCTGCGCAGGCATCCATGGTGGTGCGTCTGGAGCAGGCGTTCAAAGAACTCAACGCCGTTGACGTTCTGTAAGTAGCGTTGCTCAGCGCTGAGGTCTTCAGGACGTCAGCGTGACTGACTCTGTCCCGATCAGCCGATCGGGACTTTTTTTATCCCGCCTTTGCACACCTTTCTCTTTGCGCTTTTGATGAGTCGACGTCCGGTTACAGCGGCATCGCTTACCACCTTTTATGCTCAAAAACTTCTCAACAGGGAAGGGCGAAGCGAGGGGAGTCAAACGCATTGTGGCGACGATTCAGGCTGCCCGTCCTCATTATGGTGCCATGTAATTTGGCACCAGGCTAAATAATTGATTACCCTTAATCCCTGGGTGTCGGATTACATCTGGCAGTTTTTGTTTTTCCCCTCGGGGATTCATCAACAGGGCTTACAAATGGAAGACTTGAATGTTGTGGATGGTATCAACAGTGCCGGTGGCTGGTTAGTACACAACCAGGCGCTGATTCTGAGTTATGCCGTGAATATCGTTGCGGCTGTTGCCATCATTATTGTCGGGATGGTCATCGCCAGAGTGATTTCAAACGCCGTTAATCGTCTGCTCATCGCGCGTCATATTGACGCCACCGTGGCAGACTTTCTTTCCGCGCTGGTTCGTTATGGCGTCATTGCGTTTACGGTGATTGCTGCGCTGGGACGCGTTGGCGTGCAAACCGCGTCGGTCATTGCCGTGCTGGGTGCGGCAGGTCTGGCCGTCGGCCTTGCGCTACAGGGCTCATTGTCCAATCTGGCAGCCGGTGTACTGCTGGTCACGTTCCGTCCTTTCCGTACCGGTGAGTTTGTTGATCTGGGCGGCGTGATGGGCACCGTACTGAATGTGCAGATTTTCTCGACCACACTGCGGTCGGCGGATGGCAAGATTGTGGTGGTGCCCAATGGCAAAATCATCAGCGGGAATATCATCAACTTCTCGCGTGAACCCGTGCGCCGTAATGAATTCATCGTCGGCGTGGCCTATGAAGCCGATGTGGATGAGGTGATTGCCCTGCTGCGTGAAGTGGTGGAAGCCGATCAGCGCGTCTTAAAAGATCGTGGCATCCAGATTGGCCTGAATGAATTGGGCGCTTCATCGCTGAATTTCGTTGTGCGTTGCTGGAGCAACAGTAGCGATCTGCAGGACGTTTACTGGGATCTGCTCAAGAACTTCAAACGTGCGCTGGATAACAAAGGCATTGGTATTCCTTACCCACAGATGGATGTCCATCTGCATCAGGTGAACAAACCTGACGCGGAAACTGCGGTCACCCGTTAAGCCGATGGGCGGCAGCCGCCGCCCATTAAAATGGCTAATGACGTATTAATTTTTTCCATTTCCGCTAATCATATCGGCTTCCCTATAATGCCTGACATCTGACTGATGTAAGGATATTTCCCGTGTTATCGATTTATTTTCAAGGGCTTGCTCTTGGGGCCGCGCTCATTCTGCCGCTGGGGCCACAAAATGCCTTCGTACTTAATCAGGGCGTGAAACGGCACTATCATCTGATGACCGCCACGCTCTGCTCGCTGAGCGATGTTGTGCTGATCTGCGCGGGGATTTTCGGGGGAAGTGCGCTCCTGCAGCAGTCGCCACTGCTGCTGACCGTGATTACCTGGGCAGGTGTGGCCTTTTTGCTCTGGTATGGCTGGGGCGCATTACGGACCGCTTTTAGCCGCGAGCTGGCGCTGGCGTCAGGCCTGGATATCCGGCAGAGCCGAGGCCGGATCATTGCTACCCTGCTGGCAGTCACCTGGCTCAATCCCCACGTTTATCTCGATACCTTTGTTGTGCTTGGCAGCCTGGGAAGCCAGTTGCCTGATACCCACGCGCGTCAGTGGTTCGCCCTGGGGACCGTCAGTGCCTCTGTGTTGTGGTTTTTTGGCTTAGCCCTGTTGGCGGCCTGGCTTGCGCCGTTACTGCAGACAACGCGCGCGCAACGCCTCATCAACCTGCTGGTCGGCGCGGTCATGTGGTTTATCGCGTTTCAACTCGCACAGCAGGCTATCACAGGATTTTGAGCAAAAGGTAAACGAAAACGGGTTATCCAGACCCGTTTTCCGAACTTTTGTCATTACCTTCACTCCAAGCAAGGCGTAATATGATGCGCGTGCCGGCTTCGGACCCGAAGCCACCGAACTGACCTTTCAAGGAGGACTTTCATGAAACTGAAAGCATTGGCGCTTGTCGCGATGATGAGCGCAGGGGCATTGCCTTTAAGCGCACAGGCTGATGAACTGCCAAACGGACCCCATGTTGTGACGTCAGGCAAAGCGACGGTTGATGCCCGCCCGGATATCGCGACGCTGTCAATTGTGGTGAATGTCTCATCGAAAGATGCCGCAGAGGCAAAGAAACAGGTCGACAGTCGTGTTGCGCAGTATTTTGATTTCCTGCAGAAAAACGGCATCGAGAAAAAGGATATTGAAGCGGCCAACCTGACCACGCAGCCAGAATACGATTATACCAAAGACGGTAAATCACAGCTGAAAGGTTACCGTGCGGTACGTCAGGTTCAGGTGACCGTCCGCCAGCTGGACAAGCTGAATGAGCTGCTTGACGGCGCGCTGAAATCGGGCCTGAACGAAGTTCGCAGCGTCGAGTTAGGCGTCGCCAATCCTGAGCGCTACAAGCAGCAGGCGCTGAAAGCCGCCATCAAAAATGCGACTCAGCAAGCCACAGAACTGGCAGAAGGCTTTAACGCCAAACTGGGGCCAATCTACAGCATTCGCTATCAGGTCGCTAACTACCAGCCTATGCCGATGAATCGCATGTTTAAAGCCTCCGCGGCAGCGGCCGATACTTCCGCGCAGGAAACCTACGACCAGCAAAGCATTAACTTCGATGACCAGGTTGATGTGGTTTTTGAGATGAAACCCAATACGGCACAGTAAGCCTATCGATGCTGTCGTGAAGCCATCAGCGGCCGTGTTTACCAGGTGCGCTTTGCGCCGCTGATGCGGTGCCTTTCCATCGCTCAGCAACCTGACGGACTGTCGCAGTCGGCCTGTTCCTTTGCCGGCGGCGCTTTTCCCCCGCATCCCTGCGGGGGCAATCTCTGGTTGATTCCCGCTTTTCAGCGCCCGGTATCACCTGCTGAAATCACGCCCCTGATGGCCATGGAGCCGTGCTGCTTTTAGCAGGGTACACTCTCACTGCAACGCCTGACGCTTGCTGCGGCACAGGGGATTATTCTCTTTAGTTCAGCAGAAGCCCGGACAGGCTGTCCGGTTCCGGGCGGTTTGTCAGGAGAATAAGCAGACCAGGAATGCTGCCCGGTAGCGGCAGAGAGTCGCGTTTGGCACGCACCGTCTTCCAGTTTATCCGGCCTTCACTTTCGCCTCTGGCCGCTATTCCATCGTGTCCTGACGCAGAACCCGATGACCATGCGCAATCAGCGCATCGGTTACCCGACGCATCAGTCGGCTTTCCGGTGCAAAACGGTGCCAGTACAACATCCGGCGCTGATACAGCCCCGGTGTCAGATCGATCAGCTCACCGCTCGCCAGTTCGCGCTCAATCTGCAGATGCGGGATCATACAGCAGGTTGAGCCCTGACGGGCCATCTGCACAAAGGCTTCAGAAGAGTTAACGATATGGCAGGGCACGCTGCCCGGCGAAAGATCGAAGTTCTGCTGTAAAAAGGCCTGATGCATATCATCCAGATGGTCAAATGCGACGGCAGGCGCTTTCAGCAACGCGGAACGGGTGACGCCGTTGGGAAAAAAGCGCTCGGCAAAGTCACGGGAAGCCACAAACAGGTAATCCAGGGCGCCCAGTTGATCAACCAGACAACTGGGTAAAGGCTGGGGCTGGATACTGACTGCGCCGACCACTTCGCCACGTCTCAGACGTTCCTGCGTACGGGTTTCATCTTCAACCTGGAGGTTAAGGCGCACCGGCGAATCGGCCAGCACGTCTTTTAATGCAGGCAACAGCCAGGTGGCCAGACTGTCGGCGTTCACCGCCAGGGAGAGCAGTAACGGCGTCGTACCGCTGATTTCGTCCCCCAGCCACTCTTCCTCCAGCAGTTCAACCTGGTGCAACAGCGCAAGCAGCTTTTGCCCCTGCTCAGTGGGACGAGGGGGCACGGTGCGAACCAACAGCGGCTGACCAAACAGGTTTTCCAGCTGTTTGATGCGTTGCGATACGGCCGACTGGGTGATGCACAGTTTTTGCGCAGCACGTTCAAAGCCACGTTCACGTATCACTGCGTCCAGCGCCTGAAGCGTTCTGTAGTCCGGGCGTTTCATTATTCTTTTCTCTCCTTCAGGGTGGACGTTACGATGCCACAAATGTGCCTGAGCAAAAGTCTGGGGTATTTTTGTGGGCTGGCTTCCAAAGCATTAAATCCGCCCAATGCATCCGAGCATTTTCAGCAAACCTTGCTTTATACTACGCGCATTTTCTTATCGCACAGGTTCTAAACATACCATGACGCAGGATGAACTGAAAAAAGCTGTTGGTTGGGCTGCACTTGATTATGTCCAGCCAGGTACGATCGTCGGCGTGGGAACAGGCTCTACCGCTGCCCATTTTATTGATGCGCTCGGCAGCATCAAACATCAGATTGAAGGTGCCGTGTCCAGCTCTGAAGCCTCCACGCAAAAGCTCAAAAGCCTCGGTATTCAGGTGTTTGATTTGAATGAAATCGATGACCTGGCCATCTATGTTGATGGTGCCGACGAAATTAATCCCCAGATGCAGATGATCAAAGGCGGCGGTGCCGCGCTGACCCGCGAAAAAATCGTCGCGGCCGTGGCTAAAAAGTTTATCTGTATTGCCGATGCATCGAAAGAAGTCGACGTGCTGGGGCGTTTTCCGTTGCCCGTTGAAGTGATTCCCATGGCACGCAGCTACGTCGCGCGTGAACTGGTCAGGCTGGGCGGTTTGCCTGAGTATCGCCAGAATGTCGTCACTGACAACGGTAATATCATCCTGGACGTGCATAATCTGCGTATTCTGGATCCCATTGAGCTGGAAAAAACCATTAACGCGTTACCGGGCGTCGTCACCGTCGGGCTTTTCGCCACCCGGGGTGCCGATGTGGCGTTGATTGGCGGACCGGATGGGGTCAAAACGCTGAAAAAATAACGCGACGGGCGCATAATTTGCGCCCGCGTTTTTTTAATTAAAAAAAACTTTTCTCGCCAGGCTGAAATTTGGTGACTTATGTCACATAAGCGTCATCAACAGCGGGTTCATTCTCCCCGATGCGGCCAACCCACGATTTTGTCCGGCAAAGTTTGGCTTCTGAATCCAGCCAGCCAGCCGGTCAGGCAATCGTTTGTATTGCTGCTGGCGTTTTTTTTGATATTTTGACTGCTGGCTGACTGCGTTCAGTCCTCGTTGAATTCTGAATAGGGTTGGGAAATGGCAAAGGTTTCACTGGAAAAAGACAAGATTAAGTTCCTGCTGGTGGAAGGTGTCCACCAGAGCGCGCTGGACAATCTTCGTGCTGCAGGTTACACCAATATTGAATTCCACAAAGGCGCACTGGATAGCGAGTCATTAAAGGCTTCCATCCGTGACGCGCACTTTATCGGTATCCGTTCCCGTTCCCAACTGACTGAAGAGATTTTTGCCGCAGCAGAAAAACTGGTCGCTGTGGGTTGTTTCTGTATCGGTACCAACCAGGTTGATTTAAATGCGGCGGCAAAGCGCGGTATTCCCGTTTTTAACGCCCCGTTTTCTAACACGCGCTCGGTCGCCGAACTGGTGATTGGCGAAATGCTGCTGATGCTGCGTGGCGTGCCAGAAGCGAACGCCAAAGCCCATCGCGGTGTCTGGAATAAGATTGCTAAAGGCTCATTCGAAGCGCGCGGTAAGAAGCTGGGCATTATCGGCTATGGTCACATTGGTATGCAGTTAGGCGTGCTGGCTGAGGGCCTGGGCATGCACGTGTATTTTTACGATATTGAAAATAAGCTGCCGCTGGGTAATGCCTCGCAGGTGCGAAGCCTGACGCAGTTGCTGAATATGAGCGATGTCGTCAGTCTGCATGTGCCTGAAACCGCCTCGACACAAAATATGATCTCTGCTGATGAGCTGGCGCAGATGAAACCTGGCGCGCTGTTAATCAACGCCTCACGCGGCACCGTCGTGGATATTCCGGCACTGTGTGACGCGCTGGCCAGCAAGCAGGTCGGGGGCGCGGCCATTGACGTGTTCCCGGTTGAGCCAGCCACAAACAGCGATCCGTTTGTCTCGCCACTGAGTGAGTTCGATAATGTCATTCTGACGCCACACATCGGGGGTTCCACCGAAGAAGCGCAGGAAAACATTGGTATTGAAGTCGCAGGCAAACTGGCGAAATATTCCGATAACGGTTCAACGCTGTCTGCAGTGAACTTCCCTGAAGTGTCCTTGCCGATGCACGGCGTCAGCGCAAGCCGTCTGCTGCACATTCATGAAAACCGTCCGGGTGTGCTGACCGCAATTAACCAGATTTTTGCCGAACAGGGCATCAATATCGCCGCGCAGTACCTGCAAACCTCACCCATGATGGGGTATGTGGTGATTGATATCGATGCCGAGCACGAACTGGCGGAGAAAGCGTTGCAGCTGATGAAGGCTATCCCTGGCACTATCCGCGCCCGTCTCCTCTACTGATTTATCAAAATAATCAACCCAGGCGCACAACAGTGCCTGGGTTTATTCTTCCCACAACCACAGCGTTGACGGCGTCAGCACGGCGGGCAAAGGAATATCCCAGGCCGCCACAGGCAGCGAATCGACCAACTGGCAGTCGTGCGCGATGCCAACCGGTAAAAAAGCGTGCTGTTTCCAGTTTTGTAACGTGCGGTCGTAAAAGCCGCCCCCCATGCCCAGACGCTGACCACTGCGATCAAAGGCCACCAGCGGCACCATCATCACATCCAGTTCGTCCAGCGTAACCATATGCCGGATATCGAGTGGCGGTTCAGGAATACGTAGCTTGTTCGGGCTCAGCGGCGTTTCTGGCGTATAGCGCAGAAAAAGCAGATGACCGGCAGAGAAGGGATGAAGCACAGGAAGATAAACGCGTTTGTTCTGCTGCCATAATTTTGCGATAAGCGGACGCGTATTAATTTCCCCATCGACGGATAAGAACAGCGCGACGTTTTGGGCGTCGGAGACAGGCGCAAAGTTAATCGCGTGTTCCGCAAGCTGTTCGGCGGCAGTATGTTGCTGTTCCGGGGTTAAGGCGCGACGTAAATGACGAACATGCTGACGAATGTCCTGTCGCTGAAGTAAAGAGGGTTCTGACATGGTGTCCCCCAGAAGAAGTCGCCTGAGCGACGCACTATATCATGTCTGGTGGGGGATAATGCAGTACAACCAGAAAGGAGATCTCCGAGATGCCGCCGTAGGCTGTAACCCTTGAACCCTTGGTTCAAGGTGAACATGCCGTCGCAACCATCAGGCTTCTCGGACGGACCGAGCATGCTCACAGGTTGCGGAGCGTCACATTCTGTTGGTATGAAATATCGGCTCAGGGGACTGGCCCACTTGCAAACATCTCAGAGAAAATTGACTTCACCGTCAGTGTAGCACAGTGACCATGAAGTATTATTCGAACTTCGCATCCTGACGATCAGTTATGCGACCTTGCTCAACTAATGCCTGCTCTATCGTCTGCTGTAACATACGGATTCGTTGTTCCATATTAGCAGCATAGTCGCGCGTCTTGTTTTTTTCTTGTGCCAGTTCATGGCAAATGTTTAACGCGGCAATGAACACCAGTTGCTCTGTATTGGTGACTCTAGTGCGAACTTTTAAATCTTGCAACCGTTGATTGAGATCTTCCGCCGCCGCGTTCAGCGCATCTTGCTGTTCAGGCGGACAATTTACTCTCAAAGAACGACCAAAAATTTGTAAATCTACCGGTTGTGCAGACATGCCACCTTCCTGACTGATTACCTGGCTCGCCATTCCCTTAGCCTTCAATGGCCTGGGAGGCGGGCAACTATATAGACCTGAGAAATAAGATACAACCCCTTTTCTGGAAACCTTGAGGCAGCTAGTGGTAGCATACCACGAACTCTTACAGCCAACGACGATGAAAAATGATGTCTTCACAGAACGCAACCCCTGATTACAATGCGCTGGCGGCGGCGCTCTCACAGCACGGCGTCGGAATGACACCTGCCGAAATGCACGGATTACTCAGCGGTATTCTGTGTGGCGGTAATCAGGATACCAGCTGGAAAACGCTGGTCCACGATCTCGCGAATGAAGGCATGGCTTTTTCGCACACGCTGGCCCAGCCGCTGCAGGATTTGCATGCAAATATTACGACGGCGCTTGAAGAAGATGGCTTTCTCTTTCAACTGATGCTGCCCGACGATGATGACATCACCGTGTTTGATCGGGCGGACGCCCTGGCTGGCTGGGTAAACCATTTTTTACTCGGCCTGGGCGTAACTCAGCCTAAACTGGATAAGGTCACCGGCGAAACCGGCGAGGCCATTGATGATCTGCGTACTATCGCGCAGCTTGGCTATGACGAAGACGAAGATCAGGAAGAGCTGGAGCAGTCGCTGGAGGAGGTGATCGAGTACGTCCGCGTCGCGGCGCTACTTTGTCACGATACGTTCACGCGCCCGCAGCCAACCGCACCTGAAGTACAGAAGCCAACGTTACACTAAGCCAGATATCTCAGTTCAACAGGGAGTGCAGACATGATTTCACTGGAGACCTTCCAGCAGCGTCGTCAGGCGCTGTTAGCGAAAATGGTTCCGGGCAGCGCAGCGTTAATTTTTGCGGCGCCTGAAGTAACGCGCAGTAACGACAGCGAATATCCGTTTCGTCAAAACAGTGATTTCTGGTACTTCACAGGTTTTAATGAGCCTGAAGCCTTACTGGTGCTGATCAAAAGTGATGAGAACCACAACCACAGTGTGCTGTTTAATCGTGTCCGCGACCTGACCGCAGAAATCTGGTTTGGTCGCCGTCTGGGCCAGGAGGCGGCACCGGCAAAACTGGGTGTGGATCGCGCACTGCCCTGGAACGATATCGGTGAGCAGCTTCATCTTTTGTTGAACGGTCTGGATGAGGTTTATCACGCGCAAGGGTTATATCCTGAGGCTGACAAGCTGGTGTTCAGTGCACTGGATAAACTACGTCGCGGTTTCCGCCAGAACCTGAGCGCCCCTGCCAGCCTGACAGACTGGCGTCCCTGGGTGCATGAGATGCGCCTGTTCAAAAGTCCGGAAGAAATCGCCATTCTGCGCCGTGCAGGTGAGATCAGTGCGCTGGCCCATACGCGCGCTATGCAGGCCTGTCGCCCCGGCCTGTACGAATACCATCTGGAAGGCGAAATTCATCATGAGTTTAACCGCCACGGTGCGCGTTTTCCCTCCTACAACACCATCGTCGGTTCCGGTGAAAATGGATGTATTCTGCACTATACCGAGAATGAATGTGAGCTGCGGGATGGCGACCTGGTGCTGATTGATGCGGGATGTGAATGGCAGGGGTACGCAGGCGATATTACCCGCACCTTCCCGGTAAACGGTAAATTCTCACCCGCTCAACGTGCTGTCTACAACATCGTGCTGAAATCATTAGAGACGGCATTATCCCGTTTCCGGCCTGGCGTCAGTATTCGCGAAGTGAATGATGAGGTGGTGCACATCATGGTGACCGGTCTGGTTGAACTGGGCGTGTTGCAGGGCGAGGTTGACGCGTTAATTGCTGAAGACGCGCATCGCAAATTCTTTATGCATGGCCTGAGCCACTGGCTGGGGCTGGATGTCCATGATGTGGGGCACTACGGCACGCCAAGCCGGGATCGCATTCTGGAACCGGGCATGGTCATTACTATTGAACCAGGCTTATACATTGCCCCCGATGCCGACGTGCCGGTGGAATACCGCGGTATCGGCATTCGCATTGAGGATGACATTGTGATCACTGAAACAGGTAACGAGAATCTCACTGACAGCGTGGTGAAAGATCCGGATGCTATTGAGGCGCTGATGGCGGCGGCACGCGCAGGATGACCGTCCTCATCGCGGGTGGCGGAATGACCGGTGCCACGCTGGCGCTGGCTATTTCGCACCTGACACAGGGCACGCTGCCCGTCACGCTGATCGAAAGCAGCGAACCTGCCAGCCGCGCGCATCCAGGTTATGACGGCCGTGCCATTGCGCTGTCTGCCGGCACCTGTCAGCAACTGGCCAATATTAATCTCTGGCAGCGCATTGCCCCCTGCGCAACGCCGATCACGACGATCCATGTTTCCGATCGGGGTCATGCGGGTTTTGTCTCACTGACGGCCAGCGACTATGCGATTCCCGCGCTGGGCCAGGTCGTCGAATTGTTCGACGTAGGCCAGCGTTTATTCGCGCAGCTTAAACAGGCTCCCGGCGTCACCCTGCGCTGTCCGGCACGGGTCACCAATGTGAACCGTACTCAGGCGCACGTGAAGGTCACGCTGGATAATGATGAACAGCTGGACGCTGATGTGCTGGTGGCGGCTGATGGCACGCGTTCGGCTGTCGCGGCAGCCTGCGGTATTCAGTGGCAAACCGAAACTTATCAGCAGCTGGCACTCATTGCGAATGTCACCAGCGAGATACCGCACCAGGGGCGGGCCTTTGAACGGTTTACTGCGTTCGGCCCGCTCGCCCTGCTGCCAATGTCTGACAACCGTCTGTCGCTGGTGTGGTGTCATTCATTGGATAAGCGCCCGCAGCTTGAGCGCTGGGACGACGAGACGTTTCTCAGCGAACTTCAGCACGCGTTCGGCTGGCGACTGGGGAAATTTACCCACACCGGTAAACGCGATATCTATCCGCTGGCATTGCAACAGGCCGAACCGGTCGTTTCACATCGTGTTGCCACCGTGGGCAACGCAGCCCAGACGCTGCACCCTATTGCCGGGCAGGGATTTAACCTGGGCCTGAGGGATGTCATGTCCTTAGCCGAAACCCTGGCCACCGCGCACCGGCAGCAACAGGACCCTGGCAGCTATGCTGTCATGCAGCATTACCGCCAGCGTCGCCAACAGGATCGGGCCACGACCATCGGTCTCACCGATGGTCTGGTGCGCCTGTTTGCCAACCGCCATGCACCGCTGGTCGTCGGGCGCAACCTTGGCCTGCTGGCAATTGATCATCTGCCGTTGCTGAGAAATCTTCTGGCCGAGCGCACGCTTGGCTGGGTTAAGCGTTAACTGAGAGGCACTGATGCAAACTTATGATGTGGTGATCGCCGGTGGCGGTATGGTAGGACTGGCCGTGGCCTGCGGTCTGCAGGGCAGTGGCTTGCGTATCGCCGTACTCGAACAAGCGCCCGAGCCGCAATTTGATGCCACCGCTTCTCCGTCTGTCCGCGTATCGGCTATCAATGCGGCCAGTGAACGTCTTTTACAAAAACTGGATGTCTGGTCGACGATCCTGTCGCTCAGAGCCAGCCCTTATCAGGCCATGGAAGTCTGGGATCGTGACAGCTTCGGTGCTATCTCATTTGACGGTGAGCAGCAGGGCTTAACCCATCTCGGGCACATTATCGAAAACCCGGTGATTCACTGCGCCTTATGGCAGCGAGCCAGGCAGTGCAGTGACGTGACGTTGCTGCCGTCGTCACATCTTCAGCAGGTGGCATTTGGCGATAACGAAGCCTTCATTACGCTACAGGATGGCGGCATGATGAGCGCACGGCTGATGGTTGCCGCAGACGGTGCCAATTCCTGGCTGCGCAACAAAGCCGATATTCCGCTGACTTTCTGGGATTATGAACACCATGCCCTGGTGGCGAACATCCGTACCTCCATGCCACATGATGGCGTCGCGCGTCAGGTATTCCATGGGGATGGCATTCTGGCGTTTCTGCCGATGCAGGATCCGCATCTGTGCTCCATCGTCTGGTCGCTGTCGCCCCAGGAAGCCACCCGGCTGGAAACGATGCCTGAGGCGCTCTTTAATCAACAGTTGTCGGTGGCGTTTGATATGCGCCTTGGCCTGTGCGAACTGGAAGGCGAACGGAAGGCATTCCCCCTCACGGCACGCTATGCGCGCAGCTTTGCTGCACATCGCCTGGCGCTGGTGGGCGATGCTGCGCATACCATTCATCCGCTGGCCGGGCAGGGTGTCAATCTCGGTTTTATGGATGCCGCAGAGTTGATTGGTGAAGTTCGCCGCCTGCATCAGCAGGGCAAAGATATCGGGCAGCACCTCTATCTGCGCCGCTATGAACGCAGCCGTAAACACAGTGCCGCCATGATGCTCGCGGGCATGCAGGGATTTCGTGAGCTGTTTGCGGGCAATAATCCGGCTAAAAAGCTGCTTCGCGATGTCGGGCTAAAATTGGCCGATAATTTACCGGGCGTGAAACCTGTCATGTTGCGGCAGGCGATGGGCCTGAACGACATTCCCGCCTGGCTTCGCTGACGCGAATCCCTTTCTTAAAGCCAGCGTAATTGCTGGCTTTTTTATTTTAAAAAAGGACTGCACCGTAAAAATGCAGTCCTGCACCGTTGCAGCGCCTCATTTGATTTATTCTAATTTTGCGTGATGTTTCGCATTACTTATTTTTATTCGACGCCATTTTTGCTTCGCTATTTTTTTAACATCTTGCGTGTCGGTACGAATAAAATGGCTGTAAAAAAATGAATAGGTCGTATTTGTTGTGTGTTTAATCACAAAATTACAGTCTTTTGTCCTGCTTTTTCTTTTGCGCGATTAGGCTGTGCGTCTGCGTTCGACCTCGCTTTGCTTATGGTTAATCGACCCGTTCAGTGGTAACGTCATTGCAAAGAGAACGTTTGCGTCGGCTCCCGGCGGCGTGGTTTCAAACTTACTTGTTTCAGCACAGGATAGTTATGACTCAGCACACACCTCTGTTTGACCAGCATCAGGAAAACGGTGCGCGTATGGTGGATTTCCATGGCTGGATGATGCCGCTGCACTATGGCTCCCAACTGGATGAACATCATGCTGTTCGCAACGACGCAGGCATGTTTGATGTTTCGCACATGACCATCGTCGATCTGCACGGTGCACGTACGCGTGAGTTTTTGCGTTTTCTGCTGGCAAACGATGTCGCGAGGCTGACGCAACCCGGCAAAGCGCTTTACACCGGCATGCTGAATGCGTCGGGCGGCGTGATTGACGATCTGATCGTGTATTTCATGGATGAGACGTTTTTCCGCCTGGTCGTGAACTCTGCGACGCGTGAAAAGGATCTGGCATGGATCAATGAGCATGCGCAGGGTTATGGCGTGGAAGTCCGCGAGCGTGACGATCTGGCGATGATCGCCGTGCAGGGCCCACAGGCCCAGCAAAAAGCACAAACGCTCTTCAGTGATGCACAGCGTCAGGCTGTACAAGGTATGAAGCCGTTCTTTGGTATCCAGGCCGGGGAGCTGTTTATCGCCACCACCGGTTATACCGGCGAAGCGGGTTACGAGATCGCGCTACCTGCGGCGCAGGCCGTTACATTCTGGCAGCGCCTGCTCGCCGCGGGCGTCAAACCCGCCGGACTGGGCGCACGTGATACATTGCGTCTGGAAGCGGGCATGAATCTTTACGGTCAGGAAATGGATGAAAGCGTCTCACCGCTGGCCGCCAACATGGGCTGGACCCTGTGCTGGGAACCGGCGGACCGCAATTTTATCGGGCGCGAAGCACTGGAAAGTCAGCGCGAAAAAGGCACTGAAAAACTGGTTGGCCTGATCCTGACAGAAAAAGGCGTACTGCGTAACGGCCTGCCCGTGCGTTTTACGGATAGTCAGGGGCAGATGCAGCAGGGCATTATTACCAGCGGATCTTTCTCACCAACGTTGGGTTACAGCATTGCGCTGGCCCGCGTGCCTGCGGGCATTGGCGAAGACGCTATCGTCGAAATCCGCAACCGTGAAATGCCCGTAAAAGTGACTAAACCCGTTTTCGTTCGCGCCGGCAAGCCGGTTGCGCAGTAAAACATAATTACAGGAGAAAGGGCGATGAGCAATGTGCCAGCTGAGTTGAAATACCGCGACAGTCATGAATGGCTGCGCAAAAATGCGGATGGATCTTACACCGTCAGCATCACCGAACACGCGCAGGAATTACTGGGCGATATGGTCTTTGTGGACCTGCCAGAAGTAGGGGCGACGTTCGCTGCCGGCGAAGAGTGCGCCGTCGCCGAATCCGTAAAAGCGGCTTCCGATATCTATTCTCCTGTCAGTGGCGAAATTATCGCCGTGAACGACGCGCTGAATGATTCCCCAGAGCTGGTTAACAGCGAGCCTTATCAGGACGGCTGGTTATTCCAGATCAAAGCCAGCGATGAGTCAGAACTAGACTCACTGCTGGACGCGGATGCCTACAAAGCATCTATTGACGAGTAATCGTTGCGCGGCCTCCAGATAAGGCCGCCGATATCTGACCAGCACTCTCTGTTCCCCAGCCCGATTCAGGATTTACAGCTCATGACTCAGACTCTCAGCCAGCTTGAACACAACGGTGCGTTTATTGAGCGCCATATTGGTCCGTCGCCAGAACAACAGGCCGTTATGCTGGAGGCGATTGGTGCCAGCTCTCTGGCGTCGTTGATTGGTTCTATTGTTCCCGCCGACATTCAGTTGCCCGGTCCGCCCGCCGTTGGCGATGCGGCAACTGAACAGCAGGCGCTGGCAGAGTTAAAAGCGATTGCCGCGCAAAACCTGCGCTACAAATCCTGGATCGGCATGGGATACAGTGCGGTGATAACGCCGCCCGTTATCCTGCGGAACATGCTGGAAAATCCGGGCTGGTACACGGCTTACACGCCGTATCAGCCCGAAGTTTCTCAAGGGCGCCTGGAGGCGCTGCTAAACTTCCAGCAGGTCACCATTGATCTGACCGGCATGGATATCGCGTCCGCTTCACTGCTGGATGAAGCCACCGCGGCGGCCGAAGCGATGGCGATGGCAAAACGCATCAGCAAACTGAAAAATGCCAACCGGTTCTTTATCGCTGATGATATCCATCCGCAAACGCTGGATGTGGTACGGACCCGCGCCGAAACCTTTGGTTTTGAACTGATTATCGACAGCGCGGAGAAAGCCCTGGAGCACGATAATCTGTTTGGTGTCCTGCTTCAGCAGGTAGGCACCACGGGCGAGGTACACGATTACACCAGCCTGATTGCCGAGCTGAAAACCCGTAAAGTAGTCGTCAGCGTGGCCTCGGATTTTATGGCCCTGGTGTTACTTGAATCGCCGGGCAAGCAGGGCGCGGATATTGTGTTCGGTTCCGCTCAGCGCTTTGGTGTACCAATGGGCTATGGCGGTCCTCATGCGGCCTTCTTTGCCAGCCGTGATGAACACAAGCGTTCTATGCCTGGCCGTATTATCGGTGTCTCACGCGACGCCGCTGGCAACACCGCGTTGCGTATGGCGATGCAAACTCGCGAGCAACATATCCGTCGGGAAAAAGCCAACTCCAATATCTGTACCTCTCAGGTGCTGCTGGCCAATATCGCAGGACTGTATGCCGTGTTCCACGGGCCTGTTGGGCTGAAACGTATCGCTTCACGTATTCACCGCTTCACCGATATCCTGGCTGCCGGACTACAACGTGGCGGGCTGAAGCTGCGTCATCACCACTGGTTCGACACGCTGACAGTGGACGTGACCGATAAAGCCGCCGTGTTAAACCGTGCGCTGAGTTTCGGCGTTAACCTGCGTAGTGATATTCATAACGCTGTCGGTATCACGCTGGATGAAACCACATGTCGTGAAGACGTTGCGACATTGTTCGCCATCCTGCTGGGCGATGATCATGGTCTGGATATCGATCAACTTGATAGCCAGGTTGCGGCAGACAGCCAGTCAATCCCTGCAAGCCAGCAGCGCGTCAGCGACATCCTCTCTCACCCTGTGTTCAATCGCCATCACAGTGAGACCGAGATGATGCGCTATATGCACAGCCTGGAGAAAAAAGATCTGGCTCTCAACCAGGCGATGATTCCGCTGGGTTCATGCACGATGAAGCTTAACGCTGCCGCAGAGATGATTCCCATCACCTGGCCTGAATTTGCCGAAATGCATCCGTTCTGCCCGGCAGAACAGGCGGGCGGCTACCTGCAAATGATTGGCCAGCTTTCCCAGTGGCTGGTTCAGCTTACCGGTTACGATGCGCTCTGCATGCAACCGAACTCCGGTGCACAGGGGGAATACGCGGGGCTGTTAGCGATTCGTCGTTACCATGAAAGCCGTGGTGAAGGTGAACGTCACCTTTGCCTGATTCCCAGCTCAGCACACGGGACCAACCCGGCCTCAGCCCAGATGGCGGGCATGGATGTGGTGGTCGTGGCCTGTGACAAACAGGGTAATATCGATCTGGGCGACCTGCGCGAAAAAGCCGCACAGGCGGGCGATAAACTGTCATGCATCATGGTGACCTACCCATCCACGCACGGCGTGTACGAAGAGACTATTCGTGAAGTGTGCCAGATCGTGCATCAGTATGGCGGCCAGGTGTACCTGGACGGTGCGAACATGAATGCCCAGGTGGGTATTACGACGCCGGGTTATATTGGCGCTGACGTTTCGCACCTTAACCTGCACAAAACTTTCTGTATTCCGCACGGCGGCGGCGGCCCGGGCATGGGACCTATTGGCGTGAAAGCGCATCTGGCACCGTTTGTACCCGGTCACAGCGTGGTGCAGATTGATGGTGTGCTGACACAGCAGGGCGCTGTCTCTGCTGCACCGTTTGGCAGTGCTTCCATTTTACCAATCAGCTGGATGTACATCCGCATGATGGGCGCGGAAGGGCTCAAGCAGGCCAGTTCGGTGGCGATTCTCAATGCCAACTACATCGCCAGCCGTCTGAAATCAGCTTATCCGATTCTGTATACCGGGCGCGATGGTCGTGTGGCGCACGAATGTATTCTGGATATTCGTCCGCTGAAAGAGCAGACCGGGATCAGTGAACTGGATATTGCAAAACGCCTCATCGACTACGGTTTCCATGCGCCAACCATGTCATTCCCGGTCGCGGGCACGCTGATGGTAGAACCTACCGAATCGGAAGGCAAACTGGAGCTGGACCGCTTTATTGATGCCATGCTGGCGATTCGTATGGAAATTGGGCGGGTGGAAAAGGGCGAGTGGCCAATGGATGATAATCCGCTGGTTAACGCGCCTCACACACAAATGGAAGTGACTGGCGAATGGACGCATCCTTACAGCCGCGAGCTGGCCGTTTTCCCGGCAGGCAGCCACAATAAATACTGGCCAACAGTGAAGCGCCTGGATGATGTTTTTGGTGACCGCAACCTGTTCTGCTCATGTGTACCGATGAGCGACTATGCCTGAGTCGGGTTAACACAACTGTTTTGAGGGCCGGTTTTCGGCCCTTTTTTATGGAGGCTCAGATGAAACTCGCGCTTGTTACTGGCGGTAGTCGCGGCATTGGCCGTGCGACCGCCGTTTTACTGGCGACACGGGGTTACCGTGTGGCCGTGAATTATCGCGCGCGCGAAAGTGAAGCGCAGCGGGTGGTGGATGAGATTGTGCGTAACGGCGGAGAAGCCTTTAGCGTACAGGCCGATATCAGTGAGGAGGCGCAGGTCATGGCGCTGTTTCAACGGCTGGATCAGGAGAACCTGCCGCTCTCGCTGCTGGTAAATAACGCCGGTATCCTGTTTCAGCAATGCCGTCTTGAGCAACTGGACGCGGCGCGCATTCAACAGGTTTTTGCCACAAATGTCACGGGCACCTTCCTCTGCTGTCGTGAAGCCGTCCGGCGCATGGGAACGCACCTGGGAGGACTGGGCGGCAGTATTGTGAACGTTTCCTCCGCGGCAGCCCGTACGGGTTCTCCCGGTGAATATGTCGACTATGCCGCATCGAAGGGCGCGATGGATACGCTGACGAAAGGTCTGTCACTGGAGGTCGCGCAACAGGGAATTCGCGTCAATGGCGTGCGGCCCGGTCTGATCTACACCGGGATGCATGCCGATGGCGGGGAGCCCGGCCGGGTCGACCGACTGGCGAGCGGCGTTCCGATGGGACGTGGTGGACATGCCGAAGAAATTGCAGAAGTGGTGGTCTGGCTGGCCAGCGATGCGGCCTCTTACATCACCGGCAGCATCATTGATGCCGCCGGCGGGCGGTAAATTCATGCCGCAGCGTGACGCTGCGGCAACCGACTTACAGCTTTTCACCGTTACTGGCGATAACCTGCTGATACCAGGCAAAGCTTTTCTTTTTCGCGCGTGAGAAATCACCGCTGCCATCGTCGTTTTTGTTAACGTGAATGAAACCGTAGCGCTTGTCGTACTGGCCGGTCGTAAAGGATACACAATCGATGCAGCCCCACGGCGTATATCCCATCAGATCCACACCATCATGAATGACGGCTTTTTTCATCTCTGCGATATGCGCCGCCAGATACGCAATGCGGTAATCATCTTCGATCACGCCCTGCGCATTCGGTTTGTCGATCGCGCCAAAGCCGTTTTCCACGATAAACAGCGGCTTCTGGTAGCGTTCGTACAGATCGTTCAGCACATAACGCAGGCCAACGGGATCGATCTGCCAGCCCCAGTCTGAGGCGCTGACATGCGGGTTTTTGACCACCCCGTCAAAACCGGTAATGGGGTCGTCAACACCGCTGGCGCTGTGCTGCACGGCATTACTCATGTAATAGCTGAAACCGATGTAATCGGCACAGCCCTGACGCAGGGTATCTGCATCCTCTGGTTGCATCTCAATGTGGTAGCCTTTGCGTTCCCACTCTTTCAGCGCGTAGGCAGGGTAGTAACCGCGTATTTGTACATCGCTAAAGACATAGCGTTGATGCATCGCTTCTTTAGCCAGCATGACATCGTCAGGATGGCAGGAGAACGGATAAACCGGCACCATGGCGATCATGCAGCCAATTTTGAAGTCCGGGTTGATCTCGTGTCCGCGCTTCACCACCCGGGCACTGGCAACGAACTGATGGTGCATGACCTGATACATCGCCTGTTCAGGTTTTTCATGGTCGGTGAAAATAACGCCGGAACAGCAGTAGCCAAACAGCGGATATTGCCAGTTACGTTGGTTGTTAATTTCGTTAAAGGTCATCCAGTATTTAACTTTATTTTTGTATCGTTCCAGCACGACTTCACTGAAACGCACAAAGAAATCGACGACTTTACGGTTATGCCAGCCGCCATACTCTTTTACCAGGTGGTAGGGCATTTCAAAATGGGAAAGGGTGATTACTGGTTCGATGCCATATTTCAGTAATTCATCAAACAGGTCATCATAAAACTGCAGGCCGGCTTCGTTAGGTTGCTGCTCATCGCCATTAGGGAATATACGTGTCCACGCAATCGAGGTACGGAAGCATTTAAATCCCATCTCCGCAAATAACGCAATATCCTGCTTATAGTGTGAGTAAAACTCGACGGCCTGATGATTAGGGTAAAATTTTCCGGGCTGAACGCCATCGGTAATGACACGATCCACGCCGTGTGCACCCCCTGTCAGCACGTCAGCGATGCTAATACCTTTTCCACCCTGATCCCACCCGCCTTCAACCTGGTGAGCCGCGACGGCACCGCCCCACAAAAATGTGTCTGGTAAGCTCATTACCCACTCTCCAATACAGATAAAATTGGGCTGAGTGTAGCAAAGCACTTTATAAAGTCACGGTATAACACCGTGCGAAAAAAGGGATTTGTCACAGCTAAAAAACGCTGTGTTTTACTGGCTTAACCGTCGGCCAAGCGATTCGATAATATAAATCGCCGGTACCTGAGTGGTAATATCGCAGTTATCCGCCAGGCGGATAACCGGGACGTGATAGGAAACCGTAAAGTCGCTCATTTTTGCCAGCGAACAGTTTTCACTGTTGGTGACCGCAATAATTTTGCATTTATTCAGGCTAAACTGGCTGGCGATACGCAGTACTTCTTCTGTTTCGCCCGAGACAGAAAGGATGATCGCCAGGGCATTTTCATACAGGCTCGGACTGACGGGATAATAAGGATCATCAATAGCATGACTGAATTTCCCCACATTCGAAAAAAAACGTGCACCGTATTTTCCCAGGCTCCCTGATGTGCCCACACCAATAAAAAATACCCGCTCAGCCTGCCTGATCATCGCGGCTGCCTGGGTGATGACCTGCTCAAATTCAGCATTATTGATGCTTTTAAAAAAACTCAGCATATCGGCCGGGCCAGAGACCGGTAAAGCTGGGGCCGTGTGTTCCTGGGCCAGCCGCAGACGGATACGAAACTCAGACCAGCCTTCACAGTGCATTTTGCGACAGAAACGCAGCACGGTGGTAGTTGACACGCCGGCCTGCTCCGCCAGTTCACGAATGGTCATGTAACCGACACTTTCACGATGTCTGATGATGTACTGATAAACCTGCAATTCCAGATCGTTGAGCGTGGCAAGATCGTGATGCGCGAACATGAAAAAATCACCAGATAGTTGACCAGTCAGCATTTTAACAGAATTTGAACCGGCGTTGACCGCATTAATTAATTTAAGCTTACACTTGTACACTGAAAGTTTTTCTGATTAATTTGTCTGGTGATTAATCTGCAATGGCTCTCACTTTTCAGGCAGGAAGGTTATGACGCATAAACATTTTTCCACGCAGGGCTATCCACTGGCAGAGGAAATTGCCAACAGTATCAGTCACGGGCTGGGTTGCCTCTTTGGAATCGTTGGGTTAGTGCTGCTACTGGTTAAGGCAACAGCGATCCATGCGGATGTCACCACCATTGTCAGCTCAAGCCTGTATGGCGGCAGCATGATCGTGCTGTTTCTGGCGTCCACGCTTTATCACGCTGTCAGTCATCCACGCGCCAAACGCGTGCTGAAAAAAGTGGATCACTGCGCCATTTATCTGTTGATTGCGGGCACTTATACGCCGTTTTTGATGACAGGGCTGCAGTCACCGCTGGCTCACGCATTAATGGCGGTCATCTGGGGACTGGCGCTGCTGGGCATCCTGTTTAAACTGACGATCGCCGAACGCTATAAGGTGCTGTCACTGGTCACGTATCTTTGTATGGGATGGCTGTCGCTGGTGGTGGTCTATCAACTGGCGATGAAACTGTCGCCGGGGGGAATCTGGCTGTTGGCGCTGGGAGGCATCATCTATTCCCTGGGGGTGATCTTTTATGTGGCGCGCCGCGTGCCGTTTAATCACGCCATCTGGCACGGTTTCGTGTTAGGCGGCTGCATCTGTCATTTCTGCGCCATTTATTTCTACGTCATGTAGAAACAGGGCGGGAGAGGTTCCCGCCCCGACACTCAGTTTTCGTCCAGCGAATAAGGCAAAGGCTGAATAGTGAGTTTGCCTCCTTCATCCCCTTCGACGCGCAATACGCTGTCTGGCTCCAGATCGTTATTCATCACGACCTGCACCCAGGTCACGCCATCATCAAGCTGCACGGCGGCGAGAACGGTACCTGTGCGACGCCAGCGTTCACCCATCTGCAATTCCAGCGAGTCGTTTGCGGCAGGCAGATGGCTGGCCTGGCCTGACAGCCAGTACAGGGCGCGCTTATTGGCGCCACGGTATTTCGCGCGGGCCACCATCTCCTGCCCGGTGTAGCAGCCTTTTTTGAAGCTGATCGCGTCCAGTGCCTGCAAATTAGTCGCCTGGGGAATAAACTGCGCGCTGGTCGCAGGTTCAATCACCGGAATACCGGCTTCAATGTCCAGGGCCAGCCACTGTGTGCTGTCTGTTAACTGAGCATCCTCGGCCAGCTTCTGTTTCAGTGCTTCTGCCTCAGCAAGCGAGGTGACCAGTAAAAAGCGCTCTGCGGGCTGGGCAAACCACAGCAGGGTGGTTTCGCCCTGTTGCACCACGGGAGTAGTACTGTCAGGAAGGGCTTCAAACCGGTCGGCCAGCGCCGCCCGAGCCTGGAAACCGGCAACGCCCAGTAACACCACATCGTCATCGGCGGCCAGCGTCACTTTAGAGAATACGGCGTATTTTTTTAGCTCCGGCAACTGAGTATCACGCAGTGCCCGGCGCACTAAATAGGCATAGCCTTCGCCGCGGTGAAACAGACGCAGATTGCTCCACATTTTGCCTTTCGCATCGCAGTGGGCGGCGGGCAGATGATGGGCGGCATCCAGCGCGGCGACATCCAGCGTCAACTGACCCTGCAAATAGGACGTACTGTCCGGGCCCACTACAGACACCAGAGCCCAGGTATCCAGAGACATTAACGTGAGCGGCAGACGCGATGAGGCCGCAGGTTGACGTGGGGGAAGCGTAAATGTTGGCATTGATAAATCCTGAGTATGAAGGTTCATCCGGAACAATATCTTCAATGGTAAAAGAGCAGACTGGCATTGCAACCTGTTTACTGAACAGGGCGCACAAAACGCGTGATGAACGCCAGAAAAAACGTCATCCTGCGGCGTTGTGCACATGACGAAGTCTGGAGCCTGCAGTCGCTGTTAATCCAGGTTACACTAGTCGCCACGATGTGAAACAGGAAAACTGATGCATGGATATTCATGATAAATCGCGCGTTCAATGGGCCTGCCGTCGTGGCATGCTGGAACTGGATGTCGCTATTATGCCGTTCTTCAAGTACGAATATGACACGTTAAACGATACCGACAAGCAGGTTTTCATTGCCCTGCTGAAAAGTGACGATCCGGACCTTTTCAACTGGATGATGAACCACGGCGAGCCAGCCGATCCCGAGCTGAAACGCATGGTGAAGCTTATTCAGCAGCGTAATCGTGAACGCGGCCCGGTGGCAATGTAACCTTCATCCCTCGTTGCAGGCGCGCACAATCCTTGCCCTGACGCTGGTGGTAACGCTAGCCGGCGTCGGGCTGATGCCCTTGTCTGCGGCAGAGTGGGTGATAAAGCCGGTGCTGTTCGCCCTCATCGTGTGGGAAGGATGGCGGCAGGACAGGCGCTTGTGTCTGCGCTGTGGAGCGCTACGACGCGACAGTGCCCGTGACTGGCACTGGCAGGATGAACACTGGCAAACGCAGCAACCGCTTTACTGGTTACCTGGCGCGGTGTTGCTGGTCATGAAGAACCCTCAGGGCAGGATAACGCGGTTTTGGCTCATGCAGGATAATATGCAGCCTGCTGAATGGCGCGCCTTACGCGCCTGCTGTTTTCGCGACAGACAACGCGCGCATTAACACCAATAGCCTACAGGCGTTCGGACGTTTCCGTCAGAATCTGCTCGCACCACTGCTCAACGCGCTCATCCGTCACGTCAAACTGATTGACGTCATCCAGCGCCAGCCCGACAAACTGTTTGCCATCCGCGCTAAGCGGTTTGGGGCTGGTAAATTCATAGCCATCCAGCGGCCAGTAGCCGACAAACTGCACGCCCATGGGTTGCAGCAGGTCGTGCAGCATACCCAGCGCGTCGAGAAACCATTCACCATAGCCAATCTGGTCGCCCATGCCGTAAAGCGCCACTATCTTGTTATGCAGATTGAGGGTGGGCAACTGCGGCCAGATGGCCTCCCAGTCTTCCTGTAGCTCGCCGAAGTCCCAGGTCGGAATGCCCAAAATCAGCAGGTCGTACTCTTCCATCAGACGCGGATCGTCATCTTTCACGTTGTGCAACGTCACTAACTCGTCGCCAATAAAATCCCGAATCTTCTCCGCTACGATTTCGGTGTAGCAGGTACTGGAACCGTAAAAAAGACCAATTTTCATGCAGATAGTGCTCTGTTAATCCAGACTTTGGCGTAATTGTATCAGAAGCAGGGGTGAATCAGGCATAATGAGCACGATTTCAGACTGAACGGCGGGGAAAACGTGCAAGACAGCGAACTGACAGAACAGTTTCTTGACGCGCTGTGGATTGAGCGCAATCTGGCGCAAAATACCTTGTCCTCCTATCGACAGGATCTGCAAACGCTCACCGGCTGGCTGGCACATCACGGCCTGACGCTGGTGTCATTAAGCCCGCAGGATCTGCAACAGTTTCTCGCAGAGCGACTGGAAGGCGGCTATAAGGCCACCAGCTCAGCGCGTCTGCTCAGCGCTATGCGCCGCCTGTTCCAGTACCTGTACCGAGAAAAGATCCGTGTGGACGATCCCAGCGCCCAACTGGCCGCGCCAAAGCTGCCCCAGCGGCTGCCCAAAGATCTGAGCGAGGCACAGGTCGAGCGTTTACTGCAGGCTCCGGATGTCAACGTGCCGCTGGAACTGCGCGATAAAGCCATGCTGGAATTATTGTATGCCACCGGGCTGCGTGTTTCGGAGCTGGTGGGATTAACCCTGAACGACGTCAGCCTGCGTCAGGGCGTGGTGCGGGTGATCGGTAAGGGCAATAAAGAGCGCCTGGTGCCATTAGGTGAAGAGGCGGTTTACTGGCTGGAATATTATATGGAACATGGTCGTCCGTGGTTGCTCAACGGGCAAACGCTGGATGTGTTCTTCCCCAGTAGCCGCGCGCAGCAAATGACGCGGCAGACGTTCTGGCACCGAATCAAGCACTACGCCACGCTGGCAGGCATTGACAGCGAAAAGCTGTCGCCCCATGTGCTGCGCCACGCCTTTGCCACACATTTGCTGAACCACGGAGCAGACTTGCGTGTCGTACAGATGTTACTGGGACACAGCGATCTCTCCACGACCCAGATTTATACTCACGTCGCCACGGAACGTCTGCGACTGTTACATCAACAGCATCATCCGCGTGCATGACCGACGGATATAAGGAAAACAATGAACAAACATGTTGCCACGCTGGCGCTGCTGGTCAGCGCCTTTTCCGGTTTAACCCACGCTGATGACAGCGCTATTCAGCTTTCCCTGAAAAAACTGGGTTTACACCAGACCGAGATTCAGCCGTCTCCGCTGCCAGGCTTCAAAACCGTGCTCAGCGAAAGCGGCGTCCTGTATGTGACCGATGATGGTAAACACATGATCCAGGGTCCCCTTTATGATGTCAGCGGCACGCAACCGGTGAACGTGACCAATACGCTGCTGGATAAAAAGGTCGACGCGCTGGTTCCGGAGATGATCATCTATAAAGCGCCAAAAGAGCAGCATGTGGTCACGGTGTTCACGGACATTACCTGTGGCTATTGTCACAAGCTGCACGAGCAGATGGCCGATTACAATGCGCTGGGCATCACGGTTCGTTATCTTGCTTTCCCACGCGAAGGGATGAACGGCAACGTCGCCAGCGCCATGAAAGCGGTCTGGTGCAGCGCCGATCGTAACAAAGCCTTCGATGACGCGATGAAAGGTGATGCGCCGAAGATGGAGGCGCCTGCGTCATGCAAAACTGACATTGGTCAGCAGTATAAACTCGGCATTCTGTTCGGCATTCAGGGCACGCCCGCCATTCTGACCGATAGCGGAATGATGATCCCGGGCTACCAAAGCCCTCAGGAACTCAAACAGGTACTGGATAATCAAAAGCGTGGTGGTTAAGGCGTGGTAAAGCACGAAGTCGAATTACGTCGTCGTGAGGCGGTACCGGATTTGCCCGGGCTCCCTGCTGATTTGCCGCCGCTTCTGCGTCGGCTTTATTTGCAACGCGGCGTCAGTGATGCCGCTCAGCTGGAAAGAGGCGCGAAAAACCTGCTGCCGTTTAGTGCGCTGAGCGGTATTGATAAGGCCGTCGCCTTGCTGCATGAAGCGCTGCTGGATGGACGCTGTATTATGGTCGTCGGCGATTTTGATGCTGACGGTGCCACCAGTACCGCGCTTACCGTGCTGGCTCTGCGCAGCATGGGATGCAGCAATGTTCAGTATCTGGTACCTAACCGGTTTGAGGATGGATACGGCCTCAGTCCTGAGGTTGTCGAACAGGCGAAAGCGCGCGGCGCGGAGATGATCCTCACTGTCGATAACGGTATTTCCTCTCATACTGGCGTCGCCGTCGCGCATGCGCACGGGATTGCGGTGCTGGTGACCGACCACCATTTACCCGGCGAAACGCTGCCTGACGCGGACGCTATCGTTAACCCAAACCTGCCTGATTGCACTTTCCCGTCGCGTGCGCTGGCAGGCGTTGGTGTGGCCTTTTACCTGATGATGGCGCTGCGTGCCCATCTGCGAACTCAGGGCTGGTTTGGCGTCACGCGGGCAGAACCTAACCTGGCTGACCTGCTCGATCTGGTGGCGCTGGGCACGGTTGCGGATGTCGTGCCGCTGGATGCAAATAACCGTATTTTGGTCTGGCAGGGCCTGAGCCGCATTCGTGCCGGTAAATGCCGACCGGGCATCAAGGCGCTACTGGAAATCGCCAATCGCGATGCGCGCCAGCTGGCCGCCAGCGACCTGGGGTTTGCGCTGGGACCGCGGCTGAATGCGGCCGGAAGGCTCGACGATATGTCGGTCGGCGTCGCGCTGTTACTGACGGACGATCTCAGCCAGTCGCGTATGCTAGCCAGCGAGCTGGATGCGCTCAATCAGATGCGCAAAGAGATTGAACAGGGCATGCAAAGCGAGGCGCTGGCGCTCTGTCAGACGCTGGAGCGTGAGCAAACCGATTTGCCGCTGGGGCTGGCCTTTTATCATCCCGAATGGCATCAGGGCGTGGTAGGTATTCTGGCTTCCCGGCTCAAAGAGCGTTTTCACCGTCCGGTCATCGCCTTTGCGCCTGCGGGCGACGGCATGCTGAAAGGCTCGGGACGTTCGATTGCGGGCCTGCACCTGCGGGATGCCCTGGAACGGCTTGATACGCTCCACCCCGGGCTGATGCAGAAGTTTGGTGGTCACGCCATGGCGGCCGGGCTGTCGCTGGAGGAGGCGCGCTACGAGGAGTTTCGTCAGCGGTTCGCTGAACTGGTCGGCGACTGGCTGGCTGGCGAAGCGCTGCAAGGGGTGATGTGGTCTGATGGCGCGTTACAACCCGCTGAGTTTTCTCTGGAGACCGCCGAAATGCTGCGCGATGCCGGTCCCTGGGGACAGGCCTTTCCGGAGCCTGCGTTTGACGGCAAATTCCGGCTGTTGCAGCAGCGGCTGGTGGGGGAACGTCATCTGAAAGTCATGGTGGAGCCACTGGGCGGCGGGCCACTGATCGACGGCATCGCGTTTAACGTAGATACCACGCTGTGGCCTGACAGCAGCGTTCGCGAGGTTGAACTGGCGTACCGGCTGGATATCAATGAATATCGCGGTAACCGCTCAGTGCAGTTGATTATTGAACATCTCTGGCCGCTCAGTTAACGGATGAAGGTGGACGGACGGGAGTCCGTCCGCCAGGCCTTTCTGACGTTGCCTCCCTCCCTTTCAGCACAGCCTGTCCCAAACGTTTACACCCTGCGCATTTTCTCAACGCTACAAACTGTCGCCGGTTTCGGGTAAACTCGCAGGTTACATTTCTTATTCCATCAAACGTTAAAAAGACGCTAAACACATGTTTGAAATTAATCCGGTCAAATACCGTATTCAGGACCTCACCGAGCGCAGCGACGTTCTTCGGGGGTATCTTTGACTACGATGCCAAGAAAGAACGCCTTGAAGAAGTAAACGCAGAACTCGAACAGTCTGACGTCTGGAACGAACCTGAACGCGCCCAGGCGTTGGGTAAAGAGCGCTCCTCTCTCGAAGCAATCGTGAATACGCTGGATCAGATGACGCAGGGGCTGGAAGACGTACAGGGCCTGCTTGATCTGGCTGTGGAAGCCGATGACGAAGAAACCTTTAACGAAGCGGTCGAAGAACTGGACGCGCTGGACGTTAAACTGGGTGAACTCGAATTCCGCCGTATGTTCTCGGGTGAGTACGACAGCGCAGACTGTTATATCGACTTGCAGGCTGGCTCCGGCGGCACCGAGGCACAGGACTGGGCCAGCATGCTGATGCGTATGTATCTGCGTTGGGCCGAAGCGAAAGGCTTCAAAACCGAGATTATTGAAGAGTCCGAAGGCGAAGTGGCGGGCATTAAATCGGTAACCATTCGCGTGTCGGGCGATTATGCGTTTGGCTGGTTACGCACCGAGACAGGCGTTCATCGCCTTGTTCGTAAGAGTCCGTTTGACTCCGGTGGTCGCCGCCATACGTCATTCAGCTCCGCGTTTATCTACCCGGAAGTCGATGACGATATCGATATCGACATTAACCCGGCAGACCTGCGCATTGACGTTTACCGTGCCTCCGGTGCCGGTGGTCAGCACGTTAACCGGACGGAATCTGCGGTGCGTATCACCCATATTCCGACCGGTACGGTCACGCAGTGTCAAAATGACCGCTCTCAGCACAAAAACAAAGATCAGGCGATGAAGCAGATGAAGGCGAAGCTGTACGAGCTTGAGATGCAGAAAAAAAATGCCGAGAAGCAGGCGCTGGAAGACAATAAGTCGGATATCGGCTGGGGAAGCCAGATCCGTTCTTACGTTCTGGACGACTCACGAATTAAAGATCTGCGTACCGGCGTGGAAACGCGTAATACGCAGGCGGTTCTGGATGGCGATCTGGACCGTTTCATTGAAGCAAGTTTAAAAGCAGGGCTATAAGGAACCGACATGTCTGAACAACAACCGCAGAGCGCTGACGTCGCACTTGAGTTAAATAACGAACTGAAAACGCGTCGCGAGAAACTGAGCGTGCTGCGTGAAAACGGCGTGGCGTTTCCTAACGATTTTCGTCGTGATACCACCTCCGTTCGGCTGCACGCCAGCTATGACGAGAAGAGTAACGAAGAGCTGGAAGACTTAGGCATTGAGGTCAGCGTGGCGGGCCGTATGATGACGCGCCGTATTATGGGCAAAGCGTCTTTCATCACCCTGCAGGACGTTGGCGGCCGCATTCAGCTGTACGTAGCACGTGACGATCTGCCTGAAGGCATCTATAACGAGCAGTTCAAAAAGTGGGATCTGGGCGATATCCTCGGCGCACGCGGTAAGTTGTTCAAAACTAAAACCGGCGAGCTGTCTGTTCACTGTTCAGAACTGCGTTTACTGACCAAAGCGCTGCGTCCGTTGCCTGATAAGTTTCACGGCCTGGCCGATCAGGAAACACGTTATCGTCAGCGTTATCTTGATCTCATCGCCAACGATGAATCACGCAACACCTTCAAAATTCGCTCTCAGATTATGGCCGGTATTCGTCAGTTCATGGTCGCTCGCGACTTTATGGAAGTGGAAACGCCAATGATGCAGGTGATCCCGGGTGGCGCATCAGCGCGTCCGTTTATCACGCATCATAATGCGCTGGATATCGATATGTACCTGCGTATTGCGCCAGAGCTGTATCTGAAACGTCTGGTTGTGGGCGGTTTTGACCGCGTGTTTGAGATCAACCGTAACTTCCGTAACGAAGGGATTTCACCACGTCATAATCCAGAGTTCACCATGATGGAACTCTATATGGCGTATGCGGATTATAAGGATCTGATCGAACTGACCGAAAGCCTGTTCCGCACGCTGGCGCAGGATGTGCTGGGCAGCACCGTCGTGCCTTACGGTGAGCAGGAATTCGATTTCGGCAAGCCGTTTGAAAAGCTCACCATGCGTGAAGCCATCAAAAAATACCGTCCGGAAACCGATCTGGCCGATCTTGACGATTTCGATAAAGCCGTGGCAGTCGCCCAGGCCATCGGCATCAAAGTCGAGAAAAGCTGGGGCTTAGGCCGCGTGGTGACCGAGATTTTTGAGGAAACCGCAGAAGCGCACCTGATTCAGCCTACCTTCATTACCGAATACCCGGCGGAAGTTTCTCCGCTGGCTCGTCGTAACGATGAAAACCCGGAAATCACCGACCGTTTCGAGTTCTTTATCGGCGGACGTGAAATCGGCAACGGCTTCTCTGAGCTCAACGATGCGCAGGATCAGGCTGATCGCTTCCTGCAGCAGGTTAATGCCAAAGACGCGGGCGATGATGAAGCCATGTTCTACGACGAAGACTACGTTACCGCACTGGAACACGGCTTACCGCCAACGGCAGGTTTAGGCATTGGTATCGACCGTATGGTGATGCTGTTTACCAACAGCCATACCATCCGTGACGTGATCCTGTTCCCGGCGCTGCGTCCTGGCGCTAAATAAGTCTTGTTGTTCTGTAAAAAGGCCGGGTTATCCCGGCCTTTTTTCTTTCTGCTGTTCGCGATGCCGTGCTTGAGTCATCCCGCTCCCTCTGCCAGACTGAAATCTCAACAGGGAGCCAACCACGATGACACAACGTCCCGACTGTATTCGCCACTGGCAGACGCTGGAAGGCTATGATAACGAACACTATTCTGACAGCGATGAGCGCATGTCGATTGGCGCGCCACTGGGGCGGTTACTGGGGTTAACCCGCCTCGGCATTCACCATGAAAGGCTGTTGCCCGGACGCCGCATGTCCTATCCGCACGCGGAGAGCGCGGAAGAAGAGTTTATCTTTGTGCTTGAAGGTCATCCTGACGCCTGGATAAACGGTGAGTTGTACCCGCTGTCGCCGGGCGATGCCGTTGCTTTTCCGGCCGGAACCGGCATCTGCCATACCTTTATCAACAACCGCGACCATGAGGCGCGCTTTTTAGTGGTGGGCGAGGTGAGCAAACCCGAAAACCGTATTACTTATCCGCTCAATCCGGACTACGAAGCAACCCGTGAGGACAGGTGGCTGAATCCGCCTGAACAGACGATGGGCAAGCATCCCGGTTTGCCCGACAAAAATTAAGATTTTACGGCGTCATCCAGCCAGTGCTGAAAGCGAGAGTAAGGAACATAGAGGGCGACGTCTTTATACAACGTCTTGCCGCTGTGGTTATCGTTAATGCGTTGGCTGTAGCCGACAATCACGCCAGCCAGTGTGTCGTCAGAGGCATTGTAAACCGCGCCACCAGACATCCCTTTCACTACGCCGGCATTCGCTGCCACCACCACACAGTTAGCTTTGTTCCAGTCATTGGCCAGCGTGGTATTCACCAGATTCTGACCGGTTGAGCTGACCGGCATGGCCGAGATAAAGCTGTACCCGTAAAGGTTCACCTTGTCGCCAATGTGGCTGTTACGGAAGGCGGGAGGAAGGTTGGCTTCGCTGTTCTTGTGGTAGACCACCGCCAGGTCGCACTCCGGATGCCAGGCTTTCACCCGGTAAAGCGAATATTTCGCCACGTGGGCCGCCGTGAGGCTGTAGTCCGGGGTCAGGGGAATGGTCGTACCCAGCGTGCCCAGCCCCATGATGGTTGGAATGCCGGTAACGGTCATATCAACCCGCTTTTCAGCTTCTTTACTGTACTCATAGTGACCGACTGAGCAACCCGTTAAGCCCAGTACCAGTAAGAGGGTAAGCCGTTGCATTATTCTCTCTCCGCGTCAGTTGGACTGCATTTCATCTGGCGATTCATAAGAGCTTTATCGGCAACGCTAATACTTTATTGATAACTAAAATCGGTATTAGCTAAAAAACGGCTACTTCGCTGGCAACCTTTCTGCTTGTTTTAAGTGGCGGGCTATCCCTTTCTCCTTAACCTCATGTTTAATAAGCATAGTTCATCTTACTGTCAATTATTGCCTTTCCTGCAATACAGTGTTGCCTCTGTGTGAGTATCCGATGACAGTCAGCTATGGTGTAATACAGAATGTGACAGAGATCATAAATTATAGCCTGTTCATCGCGATGCACGCGGAAGCAACCGCGTCGCAATAATCATATTTGGGAGAGTGTTATGCCTGTGGCATTACTGGCATTGGCGCTGAGTGCGTTCGCCATCGGAACCACTGAGTTCGTTATTATGGGGTTACTGCCGGAAGTGGCAAACGATTTACAGGTGACCATTCCGTCAGCGGGCTGGCTCATCAGCGGCTATGCCCTGGGCGTGGCCATTGGCGCGCCGGTCATGGCACTGTTGACCGCGAAACTGCCACGCAAGAAAACGCTGATTCTGTTAATGGCCATCTTCATCATCGGTAACCTGTTGTGCGCGCTGGCGTACAGCTACAACCTTCTGATGCTGGCGCGGGTGATTACCGCCCTCTGTCACGGTGCGTTTTTTGGCATTGGCGCTGTGGTGGCTGCCAGTCTGGTGGCTGCCGATCGCCAGGCGTCCGCCGTGGCGCTGATGTTTACCGGCCTGACGTTAGCCAACGTATTAGGCGTGCCATTGGGGACCTGGTTTGGTCAGCTGTTTGGCTGGCGTGCCACCTTCTGGGGCGTTGCGGTAATTGGTGTGCTGGCCTTTATTGCGTTGATCACCAGCCTGCCGGGAAATAAAAACGAGAAGCCCGTCAATCTGGCCAGCGAAATCAGCGCGCTGGCAAACGGTAAACTGTGGCTGTCGTTACTGATGACGGTCTGTTTTGCTGCCGCCATGTTTACGCTGTTCAGCTATATTGCGCCGTTGCTGTTGCAGGTCACCGGCATCAGCGATCATGGCGTGAGCTGGACTCTGTTCCTGATTGGGGCGGGGCTGACGGCAGGCAATATTTTGGGCGGCAAACTGGCTGACCGCAATGTGGCGCTCAGCCTGACAGGCAGTTTCCTGCTGATCGCGCTGTTCTCACTGCTGTTTAGCTGGACCAGCCATGCGCTGTGGCTGGCGGAAATCACCTTGTTCCTTTGGGCGATGGCTACCTTCGCTACGGTACCCGGCTTGCAGATAAATGTCGTGCGCCACGGTAAGGAGGCACCAAATCTGGTGTCGACCCTGAACATTTCGGCCTTTAATGTCGGGAATGCACTGGGCGCCTGGGTAGGCGGAGCGGTTATTGCCCGGGGCTATGGGCTGACCAGCGTGCCGGTTGCCGCGGCTGCGCTGGCGGCGGTGGGGCTGATCGTCTGCGTGATCACCTTCCGTAAATCAGGCGGCGCGGCGGCCAGCGTACACGCCTAAACCAGTCTGGCCGCAATCAGCGCCGGAAAACGGGCAATCTGATGTTGAAGGTGCGCCGCAAAGGCGTCAACCAGCGCTGAAGCCGGCCGGTGGCGCGGCCGGACCAGACTGACGGTAAAGGGCACCGCCACGCTAAACGGACGCATGACGATCCCGCTGTCAGCATAATCGAGTGCTGTCAGCGGATTAACGACAGAAATACCCACGCCAGCCTGCACCATCGCGCACACCGAGGCTGCGCTATGGGTTTCCATCACCATCCTGCGCGTCACGCCTTGCTCATGAAACAGTGCATCCAGTAACTGCCGATAGCTGTCCGTACGTGACAGGCTGACATAGTTCTCACCCGCAAAATCCTGCGGCGTAAGTAAGTTGCGCTGCGCCAGAGGATGCTGTTTCGGTAAGACACAGACTTCATCGCAGGTCAGTAAAGCCTGGCGATCGGTACCGGCAGGTGCGTGCAGCGTTTCTGTCAGGCCCAAATCATAGCGCTGCGCCGACAGCCACTCTTCCAGAAGCGGTGAATCCTGCGGAATGATGTTCAGGCTGACGTCGGGATAGCGTTGTAAAAATGTCTGACAAATGGGCGGCAGCAACGACTGTGAGAAGGCCGGCAGACAGGCAATCGACAGCTCGCCCTGACGAAACTGCCGTAAACCTTCTGCCGCATCCATAATGCGGTCCAGCCCATACCACGAGCGCTGCACCTCTTCAAACAGGCGTAATCCCTGCACCGTCGGTTGCAGGCGGCCACGCACGCGCTCAAAAAGTTGCAGACTCAACTGCCGTTCAAGCCGCGCCAGTTCACGGCTGACCGTGGGCTGTGAGGTTTGCAGCAGCGTGGCGGCCTGGGTGAGGTTGCCGCTGGTCATTACGGCATGAAAGATCTCGATGTGGCGCCAGTTAATCGTGGCCATGGGATATCCCATATCATTTATGCATAGATGCTATTAAAACAGATATTTTTCGACATGGCACGAATCTGGCTTAATAGGAGGATTGCCACAGGAGAAATGCCATGCCGCGTCCGTTAACCACCACAGAAACCGCCCTCAACGTTGATCATCTGCTGCCGCTTGCCCGCCAGTATTCGGGCCCGTTCTGGGCTTACGATGCGCAGGTGATTCAGCAGCGTATTGCACAGCTTCACGCTTTTGATGTGGTGCGCTTTGCTCAAAAAGCCTGTTCAAATACGCACATCCTGCGCCTTATGAAATCGGCCGGAGTTAAGGTGGATTCCGTTTCGCTGGGCGAAATTGAGCGCGCCCTCGTGGCTGGTTTTACGCCTGGCGGTGACGACATCGTGTTTACGGCTGACGTGCTGGATGAACCTACACTCGCCAGAGTTGCGGAACTAAAGGTGCCGGTGAATGCCGGTTCGGTCGATATGCTGCATCAGCTGGGTGCGGTTTCGCCAGGGCACGCGGTCTGGCTACGTATCAATCCGGGATTTGGTCATGGCCACAGCCAGAAAACCAATACCGGCGGTGAAAACAGTAAACACGGCATCTGGCCGAGTGATTTGCCTGCTGCTCAGGCGGCGATTGAGCAATATGGATTGCGCCTGATCGGCATTCACATGCATATCGGCTCGGGCGTGGACTATGCGCACCTGCAGCAGGTCTGCGATGCCATGGTCGATCTGGTGGTGGCGTTCGGTCAGGATCTGGAGGCGATTTCTGCGGGCGGCGGTTTATCCATTCCCTATCACTATGGGGAGGAAGCGATCGATACCGAACACTATTTTGGCCTGTGGGACGCCGCGCGCCAGCGTATTGCCTCACATCTGGGTCACGCCGTGAAGCTGGAAATTGAACCGGGCCGTTTCCTGGTGGCGGAGTCAGGCGTGCTGGTGTCGCAGGTGCGGGCCGTTAAAGAGATGGGCAGCCGTCACTTTGTGCTGGTGGATGCCGGATTCAGCGATCTCATGCGACCATCGATGTACGGCAGCTATCACCATATCTCCCTGATGGCTGGCGACAACCGACAAATTGATGAACAGGACACGCGTGAAAGCGTTGTTGCGGGGCCACTTTGCGAGTCCGGCGATGTGTTTACCCAGCTTGAAGGGGGCAAAGTGGAAACCCGGGCGATTCCCGACGCGAAAGTCGGCGACTATCTGGTGTTCCACGATACCGGGGCGTACGGTGCGTCCATGTCCTCTAACTACAACAGTCGACCGCTGATTCCGGAAATCCTGTTTGAAAACGGCACGCCACGCGAGATTCGTCGCGCGCAGCGTATCGAGGATTTGCTGGCTCTGGAACTGGGTTAACGCAGGCTGTCAGTCAGGACTGCCAGCCGCACTTGCGGCTGGCACATGGCATCACGGTGCAGGGTAGGTATAACGGCGGTGAATCGCCTCAAGCTCTTCCAGAATCTCACTACTGAGCGTCAGGTTGGCGCTGTCGATATTGATCTTTAACTGCTCCAGCGTGGTGGCGCCCAGCAGCGTGCTGGAAACAAACGGCTGCTGGCGAACAAACGCCAGGGCCATTTGCGAGGGATCGATCTGATGCTTGTTTGCCAGCGCCACATATTCTGCGACTGCCAGCTGAGACTGCTCGCCACTGTAGCGGGTAAACCGGCTAAACAAGGTATTACGTGCACCAGCAGGCTGTGCACCGTTCAGGTATTTCCCACTTAGCGTACCAAAAGCCAGGCACGAATAAGCCAGCAGTTCCACGCCTTCATGCTGGCTGATTTCCGCCAGGCCCACCTCAAAACTGCGGTTCAGCAGGCTGTAGGGATTCTGAATAGAAACAATGCGCGGTAACTCATGCTTTTCTGCCAGTTGCAGGTAACGCATCACGCCCCAGGGGGTTTCATTAGAGACGCCGATGTAGCGAATTTTACCGGCCCGCACCTGTTCTGCCAGCGCTTCCAGCGTTTCCAGCAGGGTCACCGGGACGCTGGAAGCGCTGTACTGATAGCCAAGTTTGCCAAAGAAGTTGGTCTGGCGCTGCGGCCAGTGCAGCTGGTACAGGTCGATATAATCGGTATTCAGGCGCTTCAGGCTGGCATCCAGCGCTTCGCGAATGTTCTTACGATCCAGCGCCATATTAGGGCGAATGGAGGCATCGTTGCCGCGGGTCGGCCCTGCGACTTTACTGGCGAGAATGATTTTATCGCGGCTGCCGGTCTTTTTTAACCAACTGCCAATGTACTTTTCGGTCAGGCCCTGGGTTTCCGGGCGAGGCGGCACCGGATACATTTCGGCAGTATCGATCAGGTTGATGCCGGAACTGATCGCAAGATCCAGTTGCGCGTGGGCGTCGGCTTCGCTGTTTTGCTCACCAAACGTCATGGTGCCCAATCCAAGCTGACTCACTTCCAGCGTGCTATGGGGGATACGGTGATAATGCATTGCCGGCTTCCTTTTCTCTGAGGATGGATATTGTGTCTTAAGGGACTATAGCGCGAGGCGTAGCGGCTAAGAAAGGGAAACAACAAGGAGAAACAGCCTGCCGGAGAGGGAAAGGTCGACAGGCCTGCTCGTTTCGCATTTAACGCTCAATGATGGTTGATACTTCATCACTGTTAATCTGTACCGTATGGCCTGACTGATCGGTGTACTGTACCAGTCCGGTCTCCTTATCAATGCTCGGTTTGCCTTCCGTCATAATCATGCGACCGTCTTTTGTCGCCATCACATAATCAGAACTACAACCACCTAATGTCACTGCGGCAACGGCCACCAATATAATCTTACTCAGCCCTTTCATTGTGCTTATCCTCGCAACGCGTCCACTGTAAAAAAGTGTAGTAATAAATCCTTTTACCGATTGGGTTAATCGTATCAATCTGAAAATAGGTGGGCGGCAGGCCGCCGCCCTTGACAACGCTAGCTGACTTTTTTCTTACTGCGCATCAGGTTAAGGCACTCAACGGCCATCGAGAAGAACATGGCAAAATAAATGTAACCTTTTGGTACATGCACGCCGAAACTCTCCAGAATGAGGGTGAAACCCACCAAAATCAGGAAAGAAAGCGCCAGCATTTTGACCGACGGATGACGGTCAACAAATTCGCCAATACTGCGTGCCGCAAACATCATCATTAAGACGGCAATCACCACGGCGGCCATCATAATAAACAGATGGTCGGAAAGGCCGACGGCTGTAATAACCGAGTCGAGGCTGAAAATAATGTCGAGCAACATAATCTGCACAATCGCTCCCAGGAACGAATGCACATTGGATTTGTGTTCGGTTTCCTCACCTTCGATGGTTTCATGGATTTCCATGCTGGATTTCCAGAGCAGAAATAAGCCACCAAACAGCAGAATAAGATCGCGCGCGGAGAACGGATGATCCATAAGGGTAAACAGGGGATTGGTCAGTTTTGCTACCCAGGCAATCGAGGCCAGCAGTCCCAGCCGCATCAGCATCGCGCCCATCAGACCAATGCGCCGTGCGCGGGCCTGCTGATGTTTAGGCAGTTTTGCCACCACTAATGACAAAAAGATAATGTTATCAATGCCCAGAACCACTTCCAGAATGGTCAGGGTGCCCAACGCCAGCCAGGCGTTAGGATCGGAAATCCACTCGAACATACCTGCACTCGTATCCTAAACGAAAAGTAAACGAAGATTATACGCACCTAATCTGTCGAACTCACATTTAAATAGTGCATGGCCTGGGGAAAGGGGATTCAGAGAAGAAAATGGCGGGCAAGCAGCGGGGCGGTAAAGCTTTTCTTGAGATAAAACCCGCGCGGTAACGTCATAATGGGCTGTCCCTGTTCGCCGATCCCTTCGGTCAGGGCCCGGCTGTTAGCCGCTTTGGGGCGAATTTGCAGCCAGGCACCATGACGGGCAGTAATACGTTCCACCTGACCCAGCACAATCATATCCATAAGTTCTTCCCAGTCCTGACGCAGCATGTCTTCTTCTTGTGCCGTCGGGCTCCACAGCAAGGGCGCGCCTACCCGGCGCTCGCCAGGGGGAATATCACGCTCACCCTCAACCGGCACCCACAGTACGCGAGCCAGCTTATGGCGAACATGACTGTTTTCCCACGTCACGCCGCTGTTACCGGTCAGCGGTGCAACGCAGACAAATGTGGTTTCCAGCGGTTTGCCTTCACGATCGACAGGGATGGTTTTCAACTCAATGCCCAGATGCGCAAAATCCTGCTCGGCTTTACTGCCTGCGCTGGCCCCCAAATGCCATTCCAGCAGCATGCCCACCCAGCCTTTATCGCGCTTCAGATTGGCTGGCGTTGGAATGCCGGCCTGTTCTGCCAGACAGTGTAAAGGTAAACCTGCCAGTGCCTGCGCCCGCGCGAACAGTACCGATTCGTTTTCAGGTGGCTCTGGAAGAGTGATCATATGCGTAACCCGGTATGGTTAAAAAATAAGCGCCCTGCGGCCTGTCAGGTTTTCCACAGGAATGAGCAGGGTAGGGCGCGCATAATAACATGAAACATAGTGCTTTTTTAAGAATGCACCGCCTCATGCTGTTAACGACGGGTCAGGTTATCCCAACTTGCTATCAACAATGAACAGGATCTTATGACCAGTTATCCACAGAAAGATGGGATAACCTGGCATCAGACGGGTTACTGGTTCGATTTACAGCCTTGACTTTGCTGTTTTTTAGCAAAAATTAGCCGGTTTGCTGCAAGCTTGAACCGAACTCTGTGGATAAAAAGCCGAGTGGTGGATCTTTAGCCAATTGTCAGCGGCAGGACATTATACAATGTCACTCAGACGAATTTATTCAAACCTCAGCAGAGAAATAGTCTTATATTTCAATGGCTATTTCAGAATCACAGTAAAGCGTATTCAGATTCCTCCCAACGGGTTATTCAGTTAACTCCCGTGTTCTACACAAAGCTATCCACAGAAAACGTGAATAAGATCGATGTTTTCTCGGTACTTTGTTTATAACTTTGCATTCTTCTGTGAGTTATCCCGAGATTACGGTCCCCATTGCCCGCGAATCCAGTGGTTTACCGCCTGTAAGGAGTGTGAAACAATCAGACCATTCAAATTTAGCTTTTGAGGTAGTCCAGTGATCGATGATGATGGCTACCGCCCGAATGTTGGTATCGTAATTTGTAACAGGCAGGGACAAGTGTTATGGGCCAGGCGCTTTGGACAGCACTCCTGGCAATTTCCTCAGGGAGGCATCAATCCCGGTGAAACCGCAGAACAGGCGATGTATCGCGAATTGTTCGAAGAAGTAGGGTTACACAGAAAGGATGTCCGAATACTTGCATCTACCCGTAACTGGTTGCGCTACAAATTGCCAAAACGTTTGGTGCGTTGGGACACAAAACCGGTTTGTATTGGTCAGAAACAAAAGTGGTTTCTTCTGCAGTTGATGTGCAGTGATGCAGATATTAATGTGCAACACAGTAGCACGCCGGAATTCGACGGCTGGCGCTGGGTGAGCTTTTGGTATCCGGTACGTCAGGTTGTCTCTTTTAAACGCGATGTGTACCGTCGGGTGATGAAGGAGTTTGCAGGCGTTGTCATGTCCATGCAGGAGAGTGCGGTGCAGCGAAATCATCCTGCCCATCGACGTAAAAGAGGATAGGCCACGCCCTTTATGCTCACTCAGTTGCGAGAAATTGTTGAAAAGGTGGCGAGTGCGCCCCGTCTGAACGAAGCACTCGACATCCTGGTTAATGAGATCTGTCTGGCGATGGAAACGGAAGTCTGTTCCGTTTATCTGGCCGATCACGATCATCGCTGTTATTACCTGATGGCGACGCGCGGTCTGAAAAAACCGCGTGGCCTGACGGTGAAACTGGCGTTTGATGAAGGGATTGTGGGCCTGGTCGGTCGCCTGGCCGAGCCTATCAACCTTGCTGATGCGCAGAGCCATCCGAGCTTTAAATACATCCCTTCCGTTAAGGAAGAACGCTATCGCTCTTTCCTTGGTGTGCCCATCATCAGCCGCCGCCAGCTTCTGGGCGTGCTGGTGGTGCAGCAGCGCGAGCATCGCCAGTTCGACGAAAGCGAAGAGTCTTTTCTGGTTACGCTCGCCACCCAGCTAGCGGCCCTGCTGTCACAATCGCAGCTGAGCCAGCTGTTTGGCCAGTATCGCCAGGCCCGTGTTCGCGCCATCGCGGCCGCGCCGGGTGTGGCGGTTGCGCCGGGCTGGGTGGATGAAACTCAACCCCTGCTCGATCAGGTCTCCGCGGCCTCCACGCTGGATCCACTGCGCGAACGTGAGCGCTTGTCACTGGCGATGAGTGAAGCCGCCAGTGAGTTTCGTCGCTTCAGTAAACGCTTTTCTGCCAGCGCGCAGAAAGAAAGCGCGGCAATCTTCGATCTCTACTCGCACCTGTTAACGGATGCCCGCCTGAAAAAAGATCTCTTCGATGAGATCGAACGCGGTTCCGTGGCCGAGTGGGCAGTCAAAACCGTGATTGAAAAGTTTGCCGCGCAGTTTGCCAGCCTGACGGATAGCTATCTGAAAGAGCGCGCGGGCGATCTGCGGGTGCTTGGACAGCGGCTGCTGTTCCACCTTGATGATTCCCTGGTGGGCGTCAACGCCTGGCCCGAACGCTTTGTATTGGTAGCCGATGAGCTGACAGCGACAACGCTCGCCGAGATCCCGCATGATCGCCTGGCCGGTATTGTGGTGCGTGACGGCGCCGCGAATTCGCACGCCGCGATCCTGACCCGCGCCATGGGGATCCCCACGGTGATGGGCGCAGACATTCAGCCCGGCCAGCTCAATAAGCGCCTGCTGATTGTCGATGGCTATCGTGGTGAACTGCTGATCGACCCTGAACCGGTGATCGTGCAGGAGTACCAGCGGTTAATCAATGAAGAAAATGCCCTCAGCAAGATGGCTGAAGGCGGTGTAGACAGACCGGCAGAACTGAGAAGCGGTCAGCGCATACAGGTGATGCTTAATGCGGGACTGAGCCCGGAGCATGAGCAAACGCAGGGCAGTTGGGTTGACGGCATCGGTCTTTACCGTACGGAAATCCCGTTTATGCTACAAAGCGGATTCCCGTCAGAAGAAGAGCAGGTGGCACAGTATCAGGGCATGTTACAGCTCTTTCACGACAAGCCCGTTACGCTGCGTACGCTGGATATCGGGGCCGATAAACAACTGCCTTACATGCCGATTAGCGAGGAGAACCCGTGTCTGGGCTGGCGCGGGATTCGATTGACGCTCGATCAACCGGAAATTTTTCTGGTGCAGGTGCGCGCGATGCTGCGTGCGAATGCCGCCTCCGGCAACCTGAGCATCTTACTGCCGATGATCAGCCACATTGATGAGATCGACGAGGCCAAACGGCTGATTCAGCGTGCCGGGGCAGAAGTGGAAGAGATGCTCGGCTATGCGATTCCGAAGCCGCGCATCGGCATCATGATTGAAGTGCCCTCGATGCTGTTTATGATCCCGCATCTGGCCTCGCGTGTTGATTTTATCTCGGTAGGCACCAACGATCTGACCCAGTATTTGCTGGCGGTCGATCGTAACAATACGCGCGTGGCGAATCTGTACGATTCCCTCCATCCGGCTATGTTGCGCGCACTGCAGGCCATTTCTGTTGAAGCCCATTTGGCGAATCTGGAATTGTGTTTGTGTGGTGAAATGGCGGGCGATCCGACCTGCGTGGCGCTGTTGGTGGGAATGGGATATCACCACCTCAGTATGAACGGGAAAAACGTCTCGCGTGTTAAATACCTGCTGCGTCATCTGGATTACGAAGAAACGCAGAAGCTCAGCACCCAGGCGCTTAAAGCCTCGTCAGCGACGGAGGTACGCCAGATGATGTCGGCGTTTATGGAACAGCGTGGTCTGGGCGGTCTGATCCGCGGCGGGCGTTAACCCAGGTTACATTTCTGCGACTACGCAAAAAACTGGCTGTGCTATGATGCACAGCCTTAATTTATGTGCATCACGTCCCCTTTCAGGGCAGAAAAAAAACGGTGAATGATGAATAACGGCTACATCGCATTTCCACAGTTTGATCCGGTGATTTTCTCAATCGGACCGCTTTCGCTTCACTGGTACGGGTTGATGTATCTGGTGGGATTTGTGTTCGCCATGTGGCTGGCGGTGCGCCGCGCGAACAAACCCGGCAGCGGCTGGAAAAAAGAGGAAGTCGAAAACCTGTTGTATGCCGGCTTCCTGGGGGTTTTCCTGGGCGGACGCATCGGTTACGTGCTGTTTTATAACCTGCCGCTGTTCCTGGAAAATCCGCTTTACCTGTTCAAAGTCTGGGATGGCGGCATGTCGTTCCACGGCGGTCTGATTGGCGTCATCCTGGTGATGCTGATTTTTGCGCGCCGTACCAAACGTCATTTCTTCCAGGTTGCTGATTTTATTGCCCCTCTGATTCCGTTCGGCCTCGGCGCCGGTCGTCTGGGCAACTTTATCAATGGTGAACTGTGGGGCCGTGTCGATCCCAATTTCCGTTTCGCCATGCTGTTCCCCGGCTCGCGCAGCGAAGATATCGCGCTGGCGGCTAACAACCCACAATATCAGGCACTGCTGAACACCTATGGCGTCCTGCCGCGCCATCCTTCACAGCTCTATGAACTGTTCCTTGAAGGCATTGTGTTGTTCATTATCCTGAACCTGTTTATTCGCAAACCCCGCCCGATGGGCAGCGTGTCCGGCCTGTTCCTGATCGGTTACGGTTGCTTCCGCTTTATTGTTGAGTTCTTCCGTCAGCCCGACGCGCAACTGGGTTTGCTCACCGGCGGCCTGAGCATGGGACAAATACTGTCTCTGCCGATGATCATCGCCGGTGTGATTATGATGATTTGGGCGTACCGTCGACGTCCGCAGCAACAACTTCACGAGGAAAAATGAAACAGTATCTGGACTTAATGCGCTACGTGCTGAACGAAGGCACACCAAAATCTGACCGTACCGGTACAGGCACGCTTTCAATTTTTGGTCACCAGATGCGTTTTAATCTGCAGGATGGCTTTCCCCTGGTCACTACTAAAAAGTGCCATGTTCGCTCCATCATTCATGAGCTGCTGTGGTTTCTGCAAGGGGACACCAACATTGGTTACCTGAAAGAAAACAATGTCTCTATCTGGGATGAGTGGGCAGATGAGCAGGGCAATCTGGGACCGGTATACGGCAAACAGTGGCGTAGCTGGGGCACCGCCCGTGGCGAAGAGATTGATCAGATCACCAAAGTGATTGAACAGATCAAGCGCGATCCGGATTCCCGCCGCATCATTGTCTCGGCGTGGAACGTGGGCGAACTGGATGAAATGGCGCTGGCTCCGTGCCATGCCTTTTTCCAGTTCTACGTCGCGGATGGCAGGCTCTCCTGTCAGCTTTACCAGCGTTCCTGCGACATTTTCCTGGGGCTGCCGTTTAACATCGCCAGCTATGCGCTGCTGGTGCATATGGTCGCGCAACAGTGCGATCTGGAGGTCGGTGACTTTGTCTGGACCGGCGGCGATACGCACCTTTACAGCAACCACCTGGAGCAGGCGCGCCTGCAACTGACGCGCGAACCGCGTCCGTTACCGAAGCTGGTGATTAAACGCAAGCCTGCCTCGCTGTTTGACTATCGCTTCGACGATTTTGAGATTGAAGGTTACGATCCGCATCCCGCCATCAAAGCGCCGGTTGCGGTCTGAACACCCGCCGCCAGCATCCGCCCCGGTCTTGCCACAGCATGCCGGGGCGTTTTTTTTACAGCGATGTTGCGGCGCGGTGCACACTTGCACTGATCATGTCTTTATCCAGAGGAATAATGCTGTAGCTTTGCTTCCAACAGGTGGCTTTCGGGCTTGCTGAAGCGCTCGCTGCTGCGGCACTCTGCCGCCATGAAAAGATCACAGTCAAAAGGGTTTACGCTGGCGGAGCTGCTGCTGGTGATGGTAATCGCTGGCATACTCAGCGCCTTTGCCACGCAAGGCTGGCAGCGCTGGCAGCAGCGTCAACAGCTTCGCGATACGGCGCTGCAACTGCAACACTTTCTGTTACGCGTCCGTGCTCAGGCCAATGCGCAAAACCGGGACCTGGTGCTGTGGCACCGCCCCACACAGCCCTGGTGTATCGGCGTGGCAGCACCGCCACAGAATGGCTGCAGTACGGCAAGCCGCCTGCACTTTATCGCGCCGTATGCGGACATCACCCTTCACGCCCTGCGTGGCGAGCCGGGTTTTTACGGACGCCGCAACGTGGCCAAAGCGGGCAGCATTGAGCTGCGCAATCGCGCCGGAAAAATACGGGTGATTATTTCTGCACGGGCGCGAATTCGTCTTTGCCGTATTGACGATGCGGACTGCGAATGAAAATGGCCGGGTTTAGTCTGCTGGAAATGCTCATCGCCATGGCGATCAGTGCGGTGCTGATGGTCAGTGCAGGACGCTTTATGCCGCGACTGTTGGCCGAAAACCTCAGGCTGCAACAACAGGTTCAACTGCGTCAGGAGTTACAGCAAATGCTGTCCACGCTGGAAAAAGCGATCCGGCGGGCGGGTTATTGCCACGGGGAGTGCGGAACGGGTGGCCTGATGACAGCCGAAGGCTGTGTGCTGATCCGGTTTGACGAGAACAGCAACGGTCAGTGGGAAGGGGTTACGCACAGTGAGAGCGATTACTACGGTTACCGGCTGCGACAACACCAACTGGAGATGCAGCGTGGTGTGGATAACTGCAACGGCAGTGGATGGGAACGGCTTTCCGATCCGGCTTTCCTTTCGATTGAGGCATTCGACGTGCGCCGTGAAGGCCGGCTGGTCACCGTTGTACTGCAGGGGCGAAGCGGGAACCGAACCGAAACGCTGGAAAGCCGGGTCGAAGGAATGAATCTGTGAACGCCGAGGGCAACAGTGCGCTGGGGATGGTACTCATCATCCTGCTGACAGGCGGCATCACGCTTCAGGCCAGCCGCGAGATGCTGGCGCAGGGAATGTTTATCGTCGCCGATGAGCAACACGCTATTCAGGGGTTTTGGCAGGCCCAGTCGGCACTGCAATGGGGACTGACATTAACGTGGCCAGCGCAACCACCTGCCACCTGCCAGCGCGAGTCGCAGTATGGCTGGCAGGCGTGCCTGCATCGCGTGGACGATGAGAAAGGATTGCTTAAAGGTGAAACGCAAAAAAGTGATAAGGCGTTATGGCACTGGGTCAGGCTGGAGGGCAGCAAAATCAGTCCCTTGCCACAGGGCTGGATTGATTATTGCCCGCAATCCGCGCCGGAGCAGTGCCTGTGAGGCGGCAGGATTTAGCCTGCCGGAAGCCTTGTTTGCCCTGTTACTGATGGCCGTCAGCACCAGCGCCTTATTGCAGTATCACCGGGTGTTAACGCTCGGCTTTAGTCAGCAATGGCAGCAGCGTGAAGCCTGGCGTGTGGCGGAACAGCGGTTGTTGGGGCGTGAAGTGGCGGGCTGGCAAACGCGGTCAGATAAAAAAACGGGGCCGGGCGGCTGTACGCTGGAAACGGTTACGGTGAGCGGTCCGCATCAACGTCAGGCCAGCCTGACGCGATTACACTGCTGAGCGGATGAGAATGGGTTTTCACGGTAGGCTTCAAATGCGATACGCGGTAGAGTGAGTACCGTCTGCCATCGCCATGCCGTTTAGCGTTTCCACAGGAGTTTGCATGTTTCACGTTTATCACTCTAATCAGCTTGATCTGCTCAAAAGCCTGGCAGCGAGAGTGATTAAACTGGATCCGCTTGACGATCCCTTTGCGTCAGAAATGGTGCTGGTGCAAAGCCCGGGGATGGCGCAGTGGTTGCAGATGGAACTGGCGCGCACCTTTGGCATTGCGGCAAATATCGAATTCCCGCTCCCGGCCAGCTTTATCTGGGAAATGTTTGTGCGCGTCCTGCCAGACATTCCGCCGGAGAGCGCCTTCAGCAAAGCCAGCATGAGCTGGAAACTGATGCATCGTTTACCCACGTTGCTGCTGCAGGACGAGTTTGCCTCACTGCGCCATTATCTGAGTGACGACGGAGACAGGCGCAAACTTTTTCAGCTCAGCGCCCGCATTGCCGACCTGTTTGACCAGTATCTGGTTTACCGCGCGGACTGGCTTAACAGCTGGGAACGCGGTCAACAGATCGAGGGCCTGGGAGAGGCGCAGGTGTGGCAGGCCGCGTTGTGGCGTGATTTAGTCGATTATACCGACGCGCTGGGCCAGCCCAAATGGCATCGTGCCAACCTCTATGCGCGCTTTATTACCACGCTTGAGCAGGCACAAACCCGACCTGATAACCTGCCGCAGCGGGTGTTTATCTGTGGTATTTCAGCGCTGCCGCCGGTCTATTTACAGGCGTTGCAGGCGCTGGGGCGGCACGTTGATATCTATCTGCTGTTTACCAATCCCTGCCGTGATTACTGGGGCGATATTCAGGACTATGCGTTTCTGGCGAAGCTACAAAGCCGCCAGCGGCGGCGTCATGACCGGGAAGAATATCGCGGTTTATTCAGTGATGTGGCGCGCGCGCCAGCCCTGTTTAGTGAGCAAGGGGAACAACATCTGACTAACCCGCTGCTGGCCTCCTGGGGCAAGTTAGGCCGCGATAACCTCTTCCTGCTCAGCCAGATGGAGCTGAACAGCGAAATCGATGCGTTTGTTGACGTCGAAGAAGACAACCTGCTGCACTGTATGCAGCACGATCTTCTTAATCTGCAGGACAGGGCAATCATTGGCCTGACGGCGGATGAACTGGCTTACAGTGGGCAGAAACGGCGGCTGGACCCGCAGGATCACTCTGTTGCCATCCAGGTTTGCCACAGTGCGCAGCGCGAAGTTGAAGTGCTACAGGATCATCTTCTGGCGTTGATGGAAGCCGATCCTGAGCTGAAAGCGCGGGATATTATCGTCATGGTGGCCGATATTGACGCTTACGCGCCTTTTATTCAGGCCGTGTTTGCAAACGCCCCGGCAGAACGCTATCTGCCGTTTGCCATTTCTGACCGTCGTGCCAGTCAGGCGCATCCTGCTATCGTCGCGTTTCTGCAATTACTGTCACTGCCGGACAGCCGGTTTGTCTCTGAAGATGTGCTGGCGCTGCTGGATGTCCCGGCCTTAGCGAATCACTTCTCGATTGACGAAAGCGGCCTGCGTCTGTTGCGCCGCTGGGTCAGCGAATCAGGCGTGCGCTGGGGGCTGGATGATGCCAGTGTGGAAGCGCTGGCTCTGCCGGTCACCGGTCAGCATACCTGGCGCTTTGGTTTGCAACGTATGCTGCTGGGATATGCAATGGAAAGCCAGCATGGCGACTGGCAAGGTATTCTGCCTTATGACGAATCAAGTGGGCTGGTCGCCGAACTGGCGGGCCATCTGGCCGAACTGCTGTCCCGGCTTAATCACTGGCGACAGGTCTTATCGGAGCCGCGCCCGCTGGAGGCCTGGCTGCCGCTGTGTCGCGAACTGCTGAATGCTTTTTTTACACCGGATACCGAAACAGAAGCGGCATTGCTGCTGGTGGAAGAGCAGTGGAAAACGCTGATTGAGTACGGTATGGACGCGCGTTTCAATGAGGCGATTCCGGTCGTACTCCTGCGCGACGATCTGCGTGGGCGGCTGGATCAGCAGCGTATCAGTCAACGCTTTCTGGCCGGGCAAATCAATTTTTGTACCCTGATGCCGATGCGCTCGATTCCCTTCAGCGTGGTGTGCTTACTGGGGATGAACGACGGCGTTTATCCGCGCACCTTAGCGCCGCTGGGGTTTGACCTGATGCAGCAGCAGTCGCGCAAAGGTGACCGTAGCCGTCGTGATGACGACCGCTATCTGTTTCTGGAAGCCCTGATTTCCGCTCAGCAACAGCTCTATATCAGCTATATTGGCCGCGCTATTCAGGACAATACCGAACGTTACCCTTCGGTGCTGGTCACCGAATTGCTGGAGTATATCGGGCAAAGTTTTTACCTGCCTGGCGACGAGGACAGGGAACTGGATGACAGCGCACAGCGGGTACGGGCACACCTGGAACATTTACACAGCCGGATGCCGTTTGCGCCGGAAAACTTCCAGCCTGCGTCAGCGGCACACAGCTTTGCTCGTGAATGGCTGCCTGCCGCGCAGGGCACCGGTCAGCCCCAGCCTGATTTTGTTCAGCCGCTGAGCACACCGCCTGTAGAGACATTAGCCTTCGAACAGTTTCTGCGCTTCTGGCGTCATCCGGTTCGGGCCTGGTTTCAGCAGCGCCTGGGGGTCAATTTCTGGCTTGAAGAAAATGAACTGCCCGACAGTGAACCCTTTGCTCTGGACAGCCTGGAGCGCTATCAAATCAATGCGCAGCTACTGAATGCGCTGGTAACAGGAGAGGACACCGATCGCCTTTATGCCCATCACCGCGCCGCCGGCAATTTACCTTATGGGGCGTTTGGCGAGCTGTTCTGGCAGGCTCAGCGCGAAGAGATGCAGGAGGTGGCCGCAGAGGTGATCACTCAGCGCAGTGAGGGTGAAAGTCGGGAGATCAATCTGGCACTGGCGGGCGTCACATTAACCGGCTGGTTAACCCAGGTGCAGAGCGATGGCCTGCTGCGTTGGCGACCGGGTGTGCTGAATATCAATGACGGTTTATTACTGTGGCTGGAACATTTAGTTTATTGTGCACTGGGTGGCGACGGTAAAAGTCGGATGTTTGGCCGACAGCACAGCTACTGGTGCTTCCCTGCCGTGCCGCCGGATGAGGCGACTGATGCGCTGGCGCGCTATATGCAAGGCTATCTGCAGGGCATGCGCGAGCCTTTGATGTTGCTGACCAAAAGCGGTGGCGCCTGGCTTAATGCCTGTTTTGACAAGAAAAATCATCAGTTTATGACAGATGAGGCGACACAGCTCAAAGCCCGTAACGCTCTGCTTGCCGCCTGGGTCGGCGGTTACCAACAGGAAGGCGAGGGAAGCGATCCCTACCTGCAACGGTTATGCAGGGCACTGGATGAACCCCGGATACAGCAGATAACCGACGCGGCTGAATGCTGGTATTTACCGGTACTCCAGGCGCATCAGGACGACCGGTAAGCGACCGCTGCCGGGTAATGAAAACATCAAAAAGTTTGTTGTACTTTCAGCCGTTAATGCGCTCG
>Ga0157363_1000031_pt1 | contig 132329 bp, 120 predicted proteins | sample AttsexASBM1_FD_111477 | JGI IMG/M metagenome (GOLD analysis project Ga0157363, IMG submission 111477) | Fungus gardens microbial communities from leaf cutter ant in Ribeirão Preto, State of São Paulo, Brazil - Atta sexdens ASBM1 | ecosystem: Host-associated > Fungi > Mycelium > Unclassified ...
CTGTTGCTGGCTGGGATTACCATCTCGCTGATACTACTGTTTTCAGTGGTTCCGGTGCCATTTTCTGCGGTCATGGCAGAACGCCAGATCGGTGCATTTCTGTCCGGAGATACGCAATATCGAGCCCATTCTGACTGGGTGAGCATGTCTGAGATTTCACCCTGGATGCCCCTGGCGGTGATAGCCGGTGAAGATCAGAAATTCCCTGAGCACTGGGGATTTGATTTTGATGCCATGCAGTCCGTACTGGACAGTCGTCAGCATGGGGAAATGCGGGGTGCTTCAACGCTGTCCCAGCAGACCGCAAAAAATCTGTTTCTCTGGGATGGACGTAGCTGGATACGCAAGGGAATGGAGGCGGTACTGACGGTGGGTCTTGAAACGGTCTGGAGTAAAAAAAGAATTCTGACGGTATATCTGAATATTGCCGAATTCGGTCCCGGGATATTCGGGGTACAGGCTGCCGCAGAAGCTTATTTCCATAAACCGGCTAGCCAGCTGAGTCGTGAGCAAGCTGCGTTACTGGCTGCGGTGCTGCCTAATCCTATAATTTATCATGCCGCTTCGCCTTCAGCTTATACCCGCCAACGGCAGCAATGGATTTCTCAACAGATGGGGCAACTGGGAGGACGGGAGTTTCTGCAACGATATCACCTGTATTGACAGCGGTACCGTGGTAATCACGGTATTTAGTCCTCATCGAAACCAGCGTTAAATAATTCAATGACCGCCTGTAGTGCTTCGGTTTCCTGTGGGCCGGTAGCTTCTACTTCGATCTGCCCTCCCTGGGCGGAGTCCAGCATCAGTAAGGCAATAACACTACTGGCATCAGCTTCGGTGCCGGCCTCATTACGCAGAATCACTTCTGCATCATAGCTTTGTACCAGTTCAAACAATTTCATTGCCGGGCGGGCATGCATTCCCAGTTTATTTCTGATTTTAACTAATTGCTTGATCGTCATGATTTTTTCTTTTCCAGAGTGCGGTGTCGTGACTGAACATTTTTTCCCCGTGAGCGGAAATAGTCCGCCAGTTGTTCAGCAATATACACTGAACGATGTTTACCCCCGGTACAACCAATCGCGACAGTCAGATAGCTGCGATTGTTGGTTTCCAGCATCGGTAACCAGAGCTCAAGATAGCTCCGGGTCTGATAAATAAAATTATGCACTTCTGTATGACGATCAAGAAACGCAGCCACTGGCCGGTCAAGACCGGTGAGCGGTCGTAGTTTTGGGTCCCAGTGAGGATTGGGCAGGAAGCGGACATCAAAGACATAATCTGCATCGATAGGGATTCCGTATTTAAATCCAAAAGATTCAAATACTATCGTGAGTTCACGTTCTCGTTTACCGAGCAGCCGGGTTCTCAGCATTTCAGCCAGCTCGTGCACTGACATCTCAGAAGTATCGATAATTAAATCGGCTCTCGAACGCAGAGGTTCAAGCAGATCGCTCTCTTCATCAATAGCACTCTCCAGTGACAGGTTTTTACTGGAGAGAGGGTGCAGACGGCGTGTATCACTGTAACGGCGAATCAGTGTATTTCTGTCAGCATCAAGAAATAATAACTGCGGAGAAAACTGAGCGGATAACCGGTTAAAGGCATCCTCAAAAATTTCCGGTGACTCAGGCATATTGCGCACATCGATACTAACAGCCGCAGAAATATTACGTTTTTCCAGTGAGTTAGCCAGCTCCGGCAGTAAATCGACCGGTAAATTATCAACACAATAAAACCCCATATCTTCCAGGGCACGTAGTGCGACAGATTTTCCCGACCCTGACCGACCGCTCACGATCATCAGTACCATGATCCTTCTCCCGTAATAATCCCTGGTTAACAGGCTGATTTATTGTTGTTTTTCGTCGCTGCTTTGCTGCTCTTCCATGATGATGCTGTAGAGTTCCTGGTCACTTTGTGCTGCCCGCAAACGGCGGCACACCGTTTTATCTGCCAGGCGTTTTGCGACCTGAGATAGGGTATGTAAGTGCGTTTTACACTGATCAGCCGGGACCAGCAGCGCAAACAAAAGGTCCACTGGCTGATTGTCGACTGCATCGAATGGAATCGGATGCTCAAGATGAATCAATACCCCAATAGTTCTGAGCGTATCCTCTTCCAGTTTACCGTGAGGGATGGCAATCCCGTTGCCTATTCCTGTGCTGCCCATCCGTTCACGGTTCAGGATTGTCTCAAAAATAGTTTGGTGAGGCAGATTCAACTGAGTCGCTGCCAGTTCACTTATTATCTCCAGCGCCCGCTTCTTACTCTGACAATGTACGTTGTTACGGGTACATTCAAGGGTAAGCACATGGCCAAGTTCAAGTGTCAGATCGCTATTCATATTATTTCGCTTGCAGATTCCACTGCCCATTTTCCGAAGATGGTCACTTATCCGCAGTATTAGCCGTCGGGTTACTTAACAGCAATACCTGCGGATAAAAGCAGCCACGGAGAGGCAATGCCTGCTGTTTGTTTAATGGGATAACTCAGTTTGAAACTAATGCTGTTTCAGTTTTTCTTTGTGGCGGGTTAACTGTCGCGCCAGTTTATCTGTCAGCCCGTCAATGGCCGAATACATATCATCGGTTGTTGCTGTCGCATGGAGCTCACCTCCGTTTACATGTAAGGTTGCATCTGCAATTTGCTGAACTTTCTCGACCTTCAGGACGATATATACCTGATTGATATGTTCAAAGTAATGCTCCAGTTTGGCAAATTTTGTGTGAATAAACTGGCGCAGTCCCTCAGTTATTTCAATTTGTTGTCCGGTAATGTTCAGTTGCATAGGCTTTCCTTCTCATGGTGTCAAAGCAGCTGTTTACGCTGGTTTGAGGGTGGGATAGATAAAGACTCGCGATATTTAGCAACAGTTCGTCTTGCGACCATGATCCCCTGTTCAGATAACATAGAGGTGAGTTTGCTGTCACTCAAGGGTTTACCCGGATTTTCCGATGAGATTAATTTTTTTACCAGCGCCCGAATCGCTGTTGAGGAAGCTTCCCCGCCACCTTCGGTGCTGACATGGCTTGAGAAGAAATATTTTAGTTCAAAAATGCCGCGCGGGCTGTGCAGATATTTCTGGGTCGTCACCCGCGAGATAGTGGATTCGTGCATATCGACTGACTGGGCAATATCTGCCAGTACCATTGGCCGCATATACTCTTCGCCTTGCTCAAAAAAAGCCTGCTGCTGTTCGACAATACAGCGGGTAACCCGCAACAGAGTGTCATTCCGGCTTTCCAGACTTTTAATCAGCCACCGTGCTTCCTGTAAATTACTGCGGATAAACTGATTATCACTGTCGTTGCGCGCGCCGCCACTCATCGCAGCATAATGCTGATTGATGCGTAGGCGTGGCAGGCTGTCGGTATTCAGCTCAACAGTCCACTGGCTGCCTGTTTTTCGTACCAGCACATCCGGAATCACATATTCAGATTCACCAGTGTGGATAGACTGGCCCGGACGCGGGTCCAGTGACTGAATAAGAGCCATAGCTTCTTTCAGCACATCATCCTTCAGGCGGGTGACACGCATCAGACTGCGAAAATCATGATTAGCCAGTAAATCCAGATGCTGCCGGACAATTAACCGGGCTTCTTCCAGCATAGGGGTTTCCGGGCTGAACTGTGATAGTTGTACCAGCAGGCAGTCTTTCAAATCGCGGGCACCCACACCTATGGGATCAAAATGCTGTACCCGTTTCAGAACCGCTTCTACCTCTTCAATACTCAGTTCGTCATCACCAATACTTTCCAGAATGTCTTCCAGTGGAACGGTGAGATAGCCGGTATTATCAATGGCATCCACTATCGAAGTGGCAATCGCACGGTCAGTATCACTGAAGGGCGTTAGTTCGACCTGCCACATCAGATAGTCCTGCAGAGACTGAGTGGTTTCGCCCTGATAGACCGGCAGCTCATCATCCTGATAATCAGTACCCGTGCCGGAAGGGGTGCCCGCGGTATAAATTTCATCCCAGGTCGCATCCAGAGGCAATTCCTCCGGCATATCTTTTTGTTCTAATGCTTCACGGGTGTCCAGAGATGCAGTTTCACCCGACTCCTCAGAATCCACTTCGTTAAGAACTTCGGCCTGTTCCAGTAACGGATTACTTTCCAGTGCCAGTTGCAGTTCCTGCTGTAATTCATGCGTAGAAAGTTGCAACAGTCGTATCGCCTGCTGCAACTGGGGAGTCATTGCCAGTTGTTGGCTGAGCCTGAATTGCAAACTTTGCTTCATAGTGAGGAATGAGTTTCCTGAAAAAATTTCATTGAAGACACATTAACAGAGTCAGAGCCGGAACTCTTCACCGAGATAAACACGTTTCACTTGTTCATCGGCAAGAATATGGTCCGGGGTGCCATGGGCAATCAGTTTACCCTGACTGACAATGTACGCGCGTTCGCAAACTGCCAGCGTTTCGCGGACGTTATGGTCGGTAATCAGTACGCCCAGGCCGCTGTCACGCAGATGCTCAATGATCTTTTTAATGTCGATCACGGATATCGGATCAACACCGGCAAAAGGCTCGTCCAGCAGAATAAATTTCGGATTGGCTGCCAATGCTCTGGCAATTTCCACCCTGCGACGTTCCCCGCCTGACAGTGCCTGACCCATGCTGTCACGCAAATGTTCAATATGGAATTCTTCCATCAGTTCATTGGCGCGATCAGCCCGCTGTTGTGCATTAAGGTCTTTACGTACCTGTAATACTGCCATCAGATTATCGTAAACGCTGAGTCGACGGAAGATAGAGGCTTCCTGAGGCAGATAACCAATACCTAATCTCGCCCGGGCATGCAGAGGCAGCAGGCTGATATCATCGTTATCGATAATAATTTTTCCGGCATCCCGTGGCACGATACCCACCACCATATAGAAGGTGGTGGTTTTACCTGCCCCGTTAGGCCCCAGTAATCCGACAATTTCGCCTGATTTTACTTCCAGACTGACATCTTCAACGACCCGACGGCCTTTGTAAGCTTTAGCCAGATTTTCTGCTATTAACGTCGCCATAACTGTTATTGACTCTTGTTAGGGTGTGCCGGTTTATTATTGTTCTGAAGTTCAGAAGGCATCAGGGTTGTGGTCACACGTTTTTGTTCGCCGCCCTGACTATAAGCCTGCATTTTCTGCTCTTTCACCAGATAAGTGATTCGATCGCCTTTGATATTGCTGTTCAACTGCTCAATGTAGGCATTGCCGGTCAGCTCAACCAGGTCTTTTGCCAGATCGTAATGCAGTTTAGCGGCATGGCCTTTCACCGGTTTACCGTTATCCTGCATCTGGTAGAAGGTGGCAGGATTGCCATAAGCATCGACCAGCGTTTTCTGGCTGTCGCCACCTGGTCTTGTCACTACCACTTTGTCTGCAGTGATCCTGATGGTCCCCTGGGTGATGATGACATTCCCGGTAAACGTTGCCACATTACCCTGCATGTCCATTGACTGATTTTCCGAGGTGATATTTACGGGCTTATCAGAATCACCAGTCACTGCCAGCACAGGCAGGCTGCAACCAAGCAGCGTGGCGACCAGCAGCAACCTGATGCTATTTGTTTTGGTTTTGGATTTCATAATCGGTTTTGACCTTTTCAATTAATTCGGCTGTTTTGGCCCGTAAATTGCCACGTAACTTCATCCCGGTTGAACGGAATCCTTGCCCGTAAAGTGTCACCTGATCATCCGAGGTCACATCCTGGGTGGCCAGATTCACCTGTGCATTGTCTGTGGTGATACGTTCAAGTTTAGCATTTGGATTGAGTGCCTTGACTTCGACATGCCCATAAAGATACAGCATCCGGTTTTTGGTTAATTTGGCTTTATCTGCCCTTACTGACCACGCAGGGGCTTTTTGCTGGTCATAGGTCGTCATCACCGGGTTATCGAACCAGCTGACCTGAGATGCATCAAAATAGGATACCTTATCGGATACTAACCGATAAGCTAACGCGCCTTCAGGGTTGTAAACCACCGTGTGGGAGCTGGCTGTGGTATAGGTAGGGCTCTGATCATCCTGTGCCAAAGATATGGGCTGAGAATCCTGATTTGTCAGGTTCCAGCCAATCAGTACTACCGCAATCACTGCCAGCAGAAGGGTAATCCAGCGTCTGCTTGTACTCATATCGATAACCCTTTGGCATCCTCAAATTTATTTTGCGCCATCAAAATAACATCACAAATCTCGCGTACTGCTCCGCGGCCGCCGTTGATACGGGTCACATAATCGGCTCGTTGTACGATCAGGGGATGTGCGTCGGCTACAGATACGCTGAGGCCCACTTTTTCCATGACCGGCCAGTCAATCAGATCATCGCCAATATAGGCGACCTCGTCGGCCTGAAGCGACAGTTTATCCATAAGATCGGCAAAGGCCAAAATCTTATCTGACTGTCCCTGGTACAGATGGCTTATCCCTAGGGTATGACAACGATCTTCCAGCAGTTTGGCTTTTCGGCCGGTGATAATAGCAACTTCAACATTATTGGTTAACAGGCAACGGATACCGTAGCCGTCACGAACATTGAACGCTTTTAGCTCCTCACCATTATTCCCCATATAAATCAGACCGTCAGACATTACCCCGTCGACATCGCAGATCAGTAATTTTATTTTTTCGGCACTGGCTATGACCGCAGGGCTGACAGGCCCGTAACACGTATCAATAGGGAGTTTATTGTTCATCTTTATTTCCTGATCAGACAACACCGGCGCGCAACATATCATGCATATGTATCACACCCACAAGGCGATTGTTATCGGCAACCAATAGTGAGGTTATATTTTTACTCTGCATGACATTCAGGGCATCGACTGCCAGAATATTCGGAGATACACGGATCCCGCCAGGTGTCATGACCTCATCGATGGTGGTTGACTGGAAATTGATATCCATATCGATAACTCGTCGCAAATCACCGTCGGTAAAAATACCTGCGATAGTCATATCGTCTTCAGTCACTACGGTCATTCCCAGTTTTTTGCGGGTGATTTCCAACAGAGCATCGCGTAAAGATGCATGACGTGAAACACAAGGCATCTCATCACCGGAATGCATAACATCACTCACATGTAACAGCAATTTACGGCCCAATGCTCCGCCTGGATGAGACAAGGCAAAATCTTCGGCAGTAAAACCGCGGGCCTCGAGTAAAGCGACGGCCAGGGCATCACCCATCACCAGGGTGGCAGTGGTGCTGGTGGTGGGAGCGAGTCCCAGCGGGCAGGCTTCCTGAGGAACCTTCACCGTCAGATGCAGGTCAGCAGCTTTCCCCATAGTGCTCTCTGGCCGGCTACTCAGACAAATCAGGGTAATCTTCAGACGCTTAATCACCGGAATCAGTGCTAGTATCTCGTGAGATTCCCCGCTGTTTGATATGGCTATCACGACATCGCCACGTCCGACCATACCCAGATCGCCGTGGCTGGCTTCTCCCGGATGGACAAAGAACGACGGAGTTCCGGTACTGGCGAAGGTGGCAGCCATTTTTCGTGCGATATGGCCCGATTTCCCCATGCCCATTACGACCACTTTTCCTGTGCAGCGGAACAGGATTTCGCAGGCCCGGGTGAAGTTTTCATTAATGTATTGCTCCAGTTGAGCAAGCCCTTCACGTTCAATGCGCAGTACTTTCCTGCCTGCTTCCTTAAAATCAAAACCCGTCAGGGCCGACTGATCAGACATTTTGATGAATCCTTTTAAAGATCATTAATCATCGGGTAGCCCCAGAGAATGGCAACCCAGACAAAAAATCCGCCTAACAGTAATGCACCGGTCAGCCTGCCGATAGTGCGGTTTTTTTTCAGGCAGATCATCGCAAAAACGGTACTGACACCCAGCATTATCCAGTAGTCACGGGAAAAGGCATTACTGTCAATACGGCCCGGGCAGACGATGGCCGGTAAACCCAGAACAATGGCGGTATTATAAATGTTAGCACCCAACAGATTCCCGACCGCAATATCGCCTTCACCTTTCAGTGTTCCGGCAATGACAGTCGCCAGTTCTGGCAGGCTGGTGCCTATCGAAATGAAAATTAATGCCATCACTAATTCGCTGATGCCCAGATAGTCACCAACAACTATTGCATTGTCCAGAATCATTCGCGTGGCGACAGGTAAGAGTACCAATGCAACTCCCAGCCAGAGACACGCTACGGTATTACCGGCATCTTCGCCCGGCAGCTCTGCAACCTGTTCACGTGAGAGTTGATCGCCGGTAGTGGCCTGGCTTTTTCCTGCAATTCGGATAATTCCCCACAGGTAGAGAATCGCCATTACGACCAGGCAAATACCTTCGGTACGGGTCAGCAGATTATCAGCCAGCAACAGTCCACAAAGTATTGTGACCAGCAACATGAGCGGTAATTCCCTGCGTAACAATGCCGAGCTGATTTTCAGAGGATTGAGTAATGCCGCGCCACCAAGAATCAATAATATGTTGGTGATATTTGACCCGACAGCAATCCCCACGGCAAAATCCCGTTGTCCGTGATTTGCGGCGGACAATGACAGGATGATTTCCGGTAGAGAAGTTCCGATTCCCACCACCGTCATCCCGATGATCAATGGCGGAATTCCCAGTGAACGACAAAGAATGGATGCGCTAAAAACGAGACGATCTGCGCCATAGGCCAGTAACAGTAAACCAAGGACCAGCAGAACAATCGCGACAAGCATGGGAATTCCTTTGCCAAAATCTGTAATGAGCAATCACTGCATTACAGCGAAAAGAGAGATCAGTAGTAAACAAGCGCTGATTTTGACTGTCGAAAAGCCAAAAGTAAATTTTATGACGGAATTACACAAAAACGGCCTGTAATTTTCTGTAAAAATGACAAGGTGCTTTCTCCCGGGCTGGCATCATAGATAACTAAAATGCCCGGACACCTGCAAGGGGTAAACATGGTTCAGCAACAGAAAGGATTAGTGGAAATCCGTGGGGTGAGCTTTACCCGTGGATCCCGCAAAATCTTTGATGACATTTCTTTAACGGTGCCGGAAGGCAAAATCACTGCCATTATGGGTCCCTCTGGTATAGGTAAAACCACGTTATTACGTCTGATTGGTGGTCAGCTGCAGCCGGATAAAGGAGAAATTTTCTTTCACGATGACAATATTCCTGGTTTATCCCGGAGTAAGTTGTACGACGTTCGTAAAAAAATGAGTATGTTGTTTCAGTCAGGAGCCTTGTTTACCGACCTCAGTGTCTATGACAATGTCGCCTGGCCATTGCGGGAACATACATCCCTGCCTCCGGAGTTGTTGCACAGTACGGTAATGATGAAACTGGAGGCTGTCGGGCTGCGGGGGGCAGAACAACTGACTCCGGCTGAATTGTCTGGTGGTATGGCAAGACGGGTGGCTTTGGCCAGGGCTATTGCACTTGAGCCGGAACTGATTATGTTTGATGAGCCTTTTGTGGGACAGGACCCTATTACTATGGGGGTCCTGGTTAAGCTGATAGATGAACTGAACCACGCATTGGGACTGACCTGTATTGTGGTTTCCCATGATGTTCCTGAAGTCCTCAGTATTGCCGACTATGCTTATATTGTGGCCGGGCAGAAGATTATTGCACAGGGAGATGCCGCACAATTACGCCAGAATGATGATCCGCGTGTGCGGCAGTTTATTGATGGCCATGCAGATGGTCCGGTACCCTTCAGGTATCCGGCCGGTGATTACCTCACCGATTTGCTAAGTCCCGGGAGGCACTAAATCCATGTTGTTACAGGCAGTCGCGTCATTAGGGCGTTGGGGAATTAAGAGCTGCAGGTCATTTGGCCGCGCGGGGTTAATGCTGTTCCATGCGCTGGTGGGTAAGCCCGAGTTTGCAAAACACAGTCGTCTGGTAGTGAAACAAATCTATAGTGTAGGGGTACTCTCACTGTTGATTATTCTGGTCTCGGGGCTGTTTATCGGGATGGTGCTGGGATTACAGGGTTATCTGGTTCTAAAAACCTACGGGGCGGAAACCAGCCTCGGAATGCTGGTGGCGTTATCGCTATTGCGTGAGCTGGGGCCGGTCGTAACTGCTTTACTGTTTGCCGGCCGTGCCGGTTCAGCATTGACGGCAGAAGTCGGATTGATGAAAGCCACCGAGCAGCTCTCCAGCATGGAAATGATGGCAGTGGATCCGATAAGACGGGTCGTGGCACCGCGCTTCTGGGCTGGGGTGATCAGTATGCCGTTACTGGCCATGATGTTTACTGCCATTGGGATTGCCGGCGGTGCACTGGTTGGGGTGAGCTGGAAAGGAATTGATTCCGGATTTTTCTGGTCTGCTATGCATGGCGCGGTCGATTTCCGGATGGATATTGTTAACTGTGTGGTGAAAAGCATCGTGTTTGCGATTGCGGTTTCATGGATAGCATTATTTAACGGTTATGATGCCATTCCGACGTCTGAAGGCATCAGTCGCGCGACGACACGAACGGTGGTTCATTCGTCTCTTGCTATCCTTGGGTTAGATTTTGTGCTGACAGCACTGATGTTTGGGAATTAACGCAATGCAAAGTAAAAAAAGTGAAATCTGGGTAGGTATTTTCTTGTTACTGGCGCTGATTGCCGCGCTATTTCTTTGTCTGCGCGTCGCCGATTTGAAATCCTTTGGCACAGAACCAACATGGAAATTGTATGCGACCTTTGACAATATTGGCGGCCTAAAGGTGAGCTCACCGGTGGAGATTGGTGGTGTAGTGATTGGGCGTGTGACTAATATCTCACTTGATGACAGCACACTCTCACCAAAAGTCACTATGGCAATCGATGATACTTACGCCGGAAAAATACCCGATACCAGTTCGCTGGCGATCCGTACTCAGGGTTTGTTAGGCGAGCAGTTTCTGGCGCTGAATCTTGGATTTAACGACCCTGATTTAGGTTCATCGATCCTGAAGAATGGCGATACGCTGCGTGACACCAAATCGGCGATAGTCCTTGAAGATCTGATTGGTCAGTTCCTTTATAAAAATAACGATAGCGACAAAGACAAGCATTCACCGGCAGGTGCTGACAGTTCTTCTGCGGCAGCGCCGACTCACTAAGAGGATATTCTATGTTATTTAAACGTTTCGTGATGGCAGCCATGCTGGTTATCCTGCCACTGGCAGCAGCCAATGCGGCAGACCAGGTGGATCAGACGAATCCTTACACGCTGATGAATCAGGCGGCGGAGAAAACCTTTTCCCGTCTGAAAAATGAGCAGGCAAAAATTAAACAGGATCCAAACTATTTGCGTACCATTGTTCGTGAAGAACTGATGCCTTATGTCCAGATAAAATATGCCGGAGCATTAGTGCTGGGACGTTTCTACAACCAGGCCACCCCGGCACAGCGTGATGCTTACTATCAGGCATTTGGTGATTACCTGACACAAGCCTACGGTCAAGCGCTGGCGATGTACCATGGTCAGACATATCAAATCCAGTCCCCGCAACCTCTGGGTGATGCGAATATTGTAGCCATCCGTGTCACAATTATTGACCCGAATGGTCGTCCTCCGGTCCGTCTTGACTTCCAGTGGCGGAAAAACACCCGTACTGGTGCATGGCAGGCCTACGATATGGTGGCGGAAGGAATCAGCATGATCACCACCAAACAGAACGAGTGGGGGGATCTGCTACGTACCAAAGGGATTGATGGCTTAACTGCACAGTTAAAAACTTATGCAGCTCAGCCGATCACTCTGGGCCAGCAGAACTGATGAGCAGCGAACTGCAATGGCAACAACAGGCCCCGGCATTACGACTGACCGGCAAGCTGGATCATGAAACTCTCCTGCCTCTTTGGAACCAACGAAATACCGTGATGCAGGGGATTTCTGAAATGGACCTTTCCGGGCTGAGTCGGGTGGATTCGGCAGGACTGGCTTTGCTGGTGCACCTGCAGGATATTGTTCGCCGTCAGGGGACTCAGCTAACATTTAGCGGCATCTCTGATAAATTACAGTCATTAATCGCACTGTATAATCTGCAACATATTATTGTTTCTTCGAAGGAAAGCCGTTAATTCCTGCCTTGCACATTAAAAGCCCCTGATTTGATCAGGGGCTTTTGTGTATTTAAGATAATGTCGCTTTCTAATAAGATAGGCGCTGATTATGATTATCGGAAGCTGAAAGCAATGGAAAATAATGAGATTCAGGCAGTCCTGATGCAGGCATTGTCGCTGGACGAAGTTCATGTGAGTGGCGATGGCAGCCATTTCCAGGTGATTGCGGTGAGTGATATTTTTGAAACTATGAGTCGTGTGAAAAAACAGCAGGCAGTGTATGCCCCTCTCATGGAATATATTGCAGATAACCGTATTCATGCGGTATCGATCAAGACCTATACCCCTGCCGAATGGGCACGGGATCGTAAACTGAGTGGCTTTTAAACCTGTTCTTCAGGAAATTCGGGCCAGCAGGTCAGTACCTTTTATGAATGCTAATTGAGAGCTGTGTTAATGGACAAATTTCGAGTACAGGGTCCCACCCGTTTAAGCGGTGAAGTTACCATTTCCGGAGCAAAAAATGCAGCGTTACCGATTCTGTTTGCAGCTTTGCTGGCCGAAGAACCGGTTGAAATTAAAAATGTTCCGAAATTACGCGACATTGATACCACGATGAAATTGCTCGGCCAACTGGGTGTGAAAGCTGAACGTAATGGTGCTGTTCACCTGGATGCCAGCGATGTCACTATTTTCTGTGCCCCCTATGACCTGGTCAAAACTATGCGTGCCTCCATCTGGGCCCTTGGGCCGCTGGTTGCGCGTTTTGGGCAGGGGCAGGTTTCTTTACCTGGTGGCTGTGCGATTGGTGCTCGCCCGGTCGATTTGCATATCAGTGGTCTGGAGCAACTGGGTGCCGAAATTCGTCTGGAAGAAGGCTACGTCAAAGCATCGGTTGATGGCCGGCTGAAAGGTGCCCATATCGTTATGGACAAAGTCAGTGTTGGGGCAACAGTGACTATCATGAGTGCCGCAACGTTGGCGACCGGGACAACTATCATTGAGAATGCTGCCCGTGAACCTGAGATTGCAGATACTGCCGGTTTCCTGAACGCCATTGGTGCAAAAATCACTGGCGCAGGGACTGACAGAATCACGATTGAAGGTGTGGAACGTCTGGGGGGCGGTAGCTATGAAGTGGTGCCCGACCGTATCGAAACCGGGACTTTCCTGGTCGCCGCAGCTATCTCCGGCGGTAAAGTTGTCTGTCGTAAGACCCGTCCGGATACGATGGATGCTGTGCTGGCTAAGCTGCGCGAAGCTGGTGCTGATATTGAGACCGGTGAAGACTGGATCAGTCTGGATATGCATGGGCACCGGCCAAAAGCGGTGAACATCCGCACTGCGCCTCATCCTGGCTTCCCAACAGATATGCAGGCCCAGTTTACACTGCTGAATCTGGTGGCAGAAGGCACCGGAGTCATCACCGAAACCATTTTCGAAAATCGCTTTATGCATGTCCCTGAACTGATTCGCATGGGTGCGCATGCTGAGATTGAAAGCAATACGGCAATCTGTCATGGCACAGATAAATTGTCTGGTGCTCAGGTTATGGCAACCGATTTACGTGCTTCAGCGAGTCTGGTACTGGCAGGGTGTATCGCTGAAGGTGAGACTATTGTCGATCGTATTTATCACATCGATCGTGGCTACGAGCGTATTGAAGATAAACTGCGTAGCCTGGGGGCTCATATTGAACGCGTGAAGGGAGAGGACGAACACGCGGTAGAATAATCAATCGCTAATCGTTTCTCCCGTGAAACAACAGGCCCGGGGCAGAGATGCCTGGGCCTGTTTTATTTCAGGTGGTAAAAGTTACTGTGGCAAGGGCTGTGTCTGCTCATGACGTGGTAGCCGGCGCATCAGTTTTTCCCGGTCGAGTAATTCATGAGTAATGGGGTCATAGTAACGGCTCGGCCATATTTCTGCCGGATGAATATCAATAGCTTTGGCAATCAGCCATTCACCTTTTGGCCACGGGCGGGATAATGCATTCGCCAGGGTTGAAGAGCTTAACCCCGCATTTCTTGATACAGCTGCCAGAGAAGTTCCTTTTTTTCTGAGCGCCGCGATGATATCTGCAGTGTGCCAGTCCTTTTTCAACGTATTCATCTTATTCTCCTTTTCAGATGCCAGCGATGTCTTCCGGACATCGTTTCATTTAACGCGATAAAATTACATCGTTTATGGAAACAGGTATATCAAAAAACGACCAATAATTTCATAAAATTAATTTTAAAACCGCGAATTTACTACAGCCGTCGCAATTCCGGGTAAAAGCTGGCTGAAAACATCTGAAAATATACAGGCAGGATCAGATAAATGGAGAGAATGGAAAGAGGGGAAGGGCGATCCGTAACGATCGTCCCGGAGTAAAGGCAAAGGCCACGGATCCTTTGCCTGTCGGCAACCGATCCGTCGGGAGATTAATGATCGCGCTGAACAGACATATGGGCCAGTGACTCTAGCGCCTGACGCCACGGAGTATCAGGCAGACCCTGCAATGCCAGAATAGCTTTATCAGCTTCGGTTTCAGCCCGTTGGCGGGTCCATTCCAGAGAACCACATTGCTGCATGGTTTCCTGAACCTGCTCCAGCAGGTGACGACCATTACCTTGTTCAATGGCCTGGCGGATCATTGCTGACTGTTCAGGATTACCGTGTTTCATTGCGTGCAGTAATGGCAGGGTCGGTTTGCCTTCACTCAGATCATCACCGACATTTTTACCCAGCGCAGTATTATCGGCACTGTAATCCAGCAGATCGTCGATCAACTGGAAAGCGGTACCAATATAACGTCCGTAATCCCGTAATGCCTGTTCCTGCTCATCACTGGCGCCAGCTAAAATGGCGGATGTCTGGGAGGCAGCCTCAAACAATCTCGCCGTTTTACTGTAAATGACCCGCATATAACTTTCTTCAGTAATATCCGGATCGTTACAGTTCATCAACTGCAGCACTTCGCCTTCGGAGATCACATTAACGGCTTCTGACATCAGGGCAAGGATCTTTAACGATCCCAGACTGGTCATCATCTGGAAGGCCCGGGTGTAAATAAAATCGCCAACCAGGACGCTGGCGGCATTTCCAAAGGCAGCATTCGCGGTGGCTTTTCCCCGACGCATATCCGATTCATCCACCACGTCATCGTGCAGCAATGTGGCGGTGTGAATAAATTCGATCAGTGCGGCGTTGAGAATATGTTGGTCGCCCTGGTAACCGAGTGCTCTTGCTGCCAGAACTGCAATCATCGGGCGAATGCGTTTGCCTCCGCCGCTGACGATGTAATGACCCAGTTGGCTGATAAGCGCAACATCGGAGTTCAGCTGGTCAAGAATGGTCTGATTGACGGCCGACATATCGGCGGAAGTGATTTCTGTAATTTGTTCTAAGTTCATACGTCTTTTCAGTTTTTGACTCGGTTTTGGCCATTTTAGGGCCGTTTAAGCAACAGTGTTCAGATAGTTTGTTTCATCCTGTATCTGAATAAATTTCCCTGTCTGCAGTAACGCTGGCTCCCGGCTGTTTCAACAGACGCCAGCGGCCTTCGAATACTACCTATTGTACTTGAATTTTGATTACAGGAAACACCCGGCTGTGCCCTGTGTTTTTTTTCTGCAATACCCTGCAAACGAGGCTTGTCTTCTGTGTGATATTTGCGTAGAATTCGCGCCCTATTGTGAATATTTATAGCGCCGCCTGATTTACTCAGAAAGGGCTAGCGCAGAAGCGGAGTTTTATATGTACGCGGTTTTCCAAAGTGGTGGTAAACAACACCGAGTTAGCGAAGGTCAGACCGTTCGCCTGGAAAAGCTTGATATCGCAACCGGTGAAACCATTGAGTTTGACCAGGTTCTGATGATTGCCAACGGCGAAGAAGTTACCATTGGTGCTCCACTGGTTTCAGGTGGTGTTATCAAAGCTGAAGTCGTGGCTCATGGTCGTGGTGAGAAAATTAAGATTGTTAAGTTTCGTCGCCGTAAACACTATCGTAAGCAGCAGGGTCACCGTCAGTGGTTCACTGATGTGAAGATCACTGGCATCAGCGCTTAACAGGAGATTTGACAAATGGCTCATAAAAAGGCTGGCGGCTCCACACGTAACGGTCGCGATTCTAACGCAAAACGTCTGGGCGTAAAACGCTTCGGCGGAGAAACTGTACTGGCAGGTAGCATCATCGTTCGCCAGCGCGGAACCAAATTCCACGCGGGTAACAACGTAGGTTGTGGTCGTGACCACACCCTGTTTGCTACTGCAAACGGTCAGATCAAATTCGAAGTTAAAGGTCCGGACAACCGTAAATACGTCAGCATCATCGCTGAGTAATGGTTGAGTGGCCCGGCAACATAATTGTTGCCTGACTTAACGAATTAAAGCCCCGCAGCTTGTGCGGGGCTTTTTACATTCTGCTGCCCTATCCATAGTAAACCCCCGCGTACCTCAGCAGAATGCTGTACACTGGACAGATAAAAGACAGAATACTGATACGGGCATGTATGCCGGTATTATCCGCCGCCGGTCAGCAGAGCAGACCCTGGCGGGCCCGTCTGTAGAGCCGGAGTCTTTACAGGCGCAAGAGTGACGGAGAAGAGAAATGAAGTTTGTTGATGAAGCGACAATTCTGGTTGTCGCAGGCGATGGCGGCAACGGTTGTGTCAGCTTCCGCCGTGAGAAATACATTCCGCGTGGTGGTCCTGACGGTGGAGATGGCGGCGATGGTGGCGATGTCTGGCTGTTGGCGGATGAAAACCTCAATACCCTGATCGATTACCGTTTTGAGAAGGCTTTCCGTGCCGAACGTGGGCAGAATGGCCAGAGCCGTGATTGTACCGGCAAACGCGGGAAAGACGTGGTGATTAAGGTGCCTGTGGGTACCCGGATTATCGATCAGGATACCGGAGAGACCATGGGGGATATGACCCGCCATGAGCAGCGTCTGATGGTTGCCAAAGGTGGCTGGCACGGCCTGGGTAACACCCGGTTTAAATCGTCGGTTAACCGTACTCCGCGCCAGAAAACGATGGGTACAGAGGGCGAGAAGCGTGATCTGCAACTGGAACTGATGCTGCTGGCAGATGTCGGGATGCTGGGGCTGCCTAACGCCGGTAAATCGACCTTTATCCGCGCGGTCTCTGCGGCTAAGCCGAAAGTGGCTGACTATCCGTTTACCACTCTGGTGCCGAGCCTTGGGGTCGTCCGGATGGATCACGAACAGAGTTTCGTGGTGGCAGATATTCCCGGCCTTATCGAAGGTGCTGCAGACGGTGCAGGGTTAGGGATCCGTTTCCTGAAACATCTCGAACGTTGTCGTGTGTTGTTGCATCTGATCGATCTGGCACCGATAGATGAGTCAGATCCGGTAGAGAATGCAAAGATAATCCTGGCTGAGCTGGAAAAATACAGCGATAAGCTTTATCAGAAGCCCCGCTGGCTGGTGTTTAATAAAACCGATCTGCTGGATAAACAGGAAGCGGAGAGCCGCGCTAAGGCCGTGGCAGATGCTCTGGGATGGGATGACAAATATTATCTGATCTCTGCGGCAAGCCGCGATGGTGTTAATGCATTGTGCTGGGATGTGATGAGCTTCATCAACGCCAATCCAAAACAGGCGGAAGAAGAAGAGAAGAAACCGGAGAAAGTCGAGTTCATGTGGGACGACTATCACCGTGAAACTCTGGAAAACAATGCTCAGGCTGAAGAAGATGATGAAGACTGGGACGACTGGGACGAAGATGATGATGAAGGTGTAGAGATCATTTATCAGCGTTGATCCCGGACGATCCATGATCTGCGGGCTGATCATTTAAAAGCCGGAGCTTGTCTCCGGCTTTTCACAGGCTTAGCCGAGTACGGACACCGTCAGTCTGGCGGTACAGCACAGTTTCCCTTTACTGTTGCGGATCTCTGTCTGCCAGACCTGTAACTGCCCGCCAATATGCAATGGGTGACAGTTGGCATAAACCAGCCCGCTGGAAACAGACCGGTGGTGGCTGGCATTCACTTCAATCCCGACCACACTTTTACCCTCTTGACAGGCCAGGTAACCGGCGACGGATCCCATGGATTCCGCCAGCACCACGGAAGCTCCGCCATGTAGCAGTCCGAACGGTTGTCGTGTTCGTTCATCTACGGGCATTATCGCTTCCAGATGCTGTTCGCCAATCACAGTGAACTCAATACCCAGGTGCCCGACCAGACAATCCTTGCCCATGGCATTTAATGCTTCGAGGGTAATTGGCCGTTTCCAGACAGTTTCCATGCGATCAGGCCCCCAGAGTGGCTCCGCCATCCACCACAATATCCTGTAATACCACGTGGCTGGCCTGAGCAGAGGCCAGGAACAAAATGGTATTGGTAATTTCCTGTGGCTGGGCGATTTTCTTCAGTGGAATGCCTAACTTAAATTGTTCGGGGAAGCCGTCAATAGTCTGCTGTTCAGACTGAGGGGTCTTCCACAGACTGCGTTGCATTTCTGTATCCGTGGAACCCGGAGAGACAATATTACAGCGTACCCCATGCGGGGCCATTTCCAGGCCAACGGTCAGGCATAAACTGCGTAATGCGGCTTTAGACGCTCCGTAAGCCGACATCCCAAGGCGAGGGGCATGGGCTGCATTTGATGCGACAGTCACGATAGCCCCTTGCTGCTGGCGTCGGAACACCGGTAATGTCTGCTGAAACAGATTAAAAGCCCCGCCAGCATTGACATTCAGGCATTGCTGCCAGTCGTCAAACGAAAGCTCATCCGTGGCGCCGATCCGTAGGATCCCGGCGGCATTAATCAGGACATCCAGCCGGGGTTGTCTGGCCAGCAGGTCCTGACAGACTTCAGTCACCTGTTTTGGATCTGCGACATTCATCACCTGACAGTGGAAAGGGTAGTCCTGCCGGTCAAATTTTAAATCGAATCCGGTCACTTCGGCTCCGGCCTGGTGAAATGCCAGCGCGGTCTGATAGCCGATACCCTGACCAGCACCCGTTACCCAGACTTGTTTGCCCTGAAACTCTGGCCACTGGCTCATGCTTTTACCTCCCCGGACAGCAGGCTCCACCAGCCATCCACAGAGGCATTTTTTGCCAGGGCCACAAAATCAATTTCCGGATGCGCCATACGCCAGCGAGCAGCCAGCGCCATCATGCGTACGGAATCCAGACCATAATCGATCAGATTCTCGTCATCTTCCGGTTCATCGTCATCCTCGAGCAATGGCAGAATCATAGCACGCAGGGCACTTTTACTTTCCGGTAGCAGCATTAAATCTTCGGTCATCACCACTTTACCACTTCGGCCAGCGGTGTAAGTCAGGGCCATCAGGTGCTCTTCACGACTGAAATCGGCCAGCGCATCGGCTACCATAAAAGGTTTGATATTGCGCATAAAGGCATCGGTGGCCGTTGTCAGGCAACCGATATGCGCATACACCCCGGTAATCAGTAACTGGTTACGTCCCATAGTTTGCAGTCGCTGTTCGAGATCTGAACGGTGAAAAGCACTGTAACGCCATTTAGTCAGGACAATATCCTGATCATCAGCCGCCAATGCATCGGTGATCTGCTGCTGATCCGGATGGCGGTTTAAACCCGGTCCCCACATATCATTAAGCAGTGCGCGGTCTTCATCACTCTGCTGATTTGGCTGTGCGGTATAAAATACCGGTATCCCCAACGCTTTACACTGGGCACGTAACCGGGCAATATTTTCAACTACCTGGCGAATTAACGGGCTATCACTCCCCCAGAAATTCAGAAAATAGTTCTGCATATCATGGATAAGTAGTGCTGCCCGTGCCGGTTCGAACACCCATTGCACTTTATTTTTTGGCAATTCATCCACTGCCGGCAGGGTGTAAGACTCAAGCTTAGGGATACTCATGGTCACTCCATCAATCGGTGGTAATTCGGATTATTTTTGTTGTTCGGTCAGCCACTGGCGCAGTGCTTTTTTATCGACTTTGCCTACCGGAGTCAGTGGCAGCTGATCCTGCTGAATAATGCGATCAGGGAGTTTAAATTCAGCAATACCCTGTTCACGCAGGTGTCGGCGTAAATGTGCCGGCTTGATCGGTTGTTTCGCGACGATAAATGCGCAGCTCTTTTCACCCATGAGTTCATCGCTCATCGACACCAGTGCTGCATCGATAATATCAGGGTGACGTTGCAGCAGATTTTCGATCTCCTCGGCAGCAATCTTCTCTCCGCCACGGTTGATCTGATCTTTTTCGCGTCCCTGAACTTTGATATTGCCTTCCGCGGTGATCTCAATCAGATCACCGGAGCAGTAAAATCCTTCATCATCAAAACAGGTCGCGTTATGTGCCGGGTTATTAAAATAACCACGGAAGGTGTAGGGCCCCCGGGTCATCAGACGACCGGTCTGACCTGCCGGCAACAGCTTGCCGTCTTCATCCACCACTCTGACTTCGTCATCTTCACTCATGGGCCGCCCCTGAGTGGTCACAATTATCTCCAACGGGTCATCCAGCCGGGTATAGTTCACCAGCCCCTCGGCCATACCAAACACCTGCTGTAGCTGACATCCAATTTCAGAAATTATCCGCCGGGCCAGAGTTTCACTCAGACGTGCACCGCCGACCTGCAGGACTTTCAGGGAATTCAGTTCACCGTGATTTCCCTGTTCACTGATGGCCTGTAACCAGAGGCTGACCGCCGGGGGCACCAGACCGGTCAGGGTAATCTGGTGTCTGGCGATCAGCGGGAAACATTGCGTGGCACTGGGATCGGCGGCCATAACGACCAGCCCGCCGGCATAGAAAATCCCCAGGCACCCCGGAGAGCTCATCGGGTAGTTATGGGCAACCGGCAGGGCGCACAGGTAACGGGTATCAGCATCGACACCGCAAATATCATTACTGGCACGAATACTGTAATAGTAATCGTTATGGGTCCGTGGGATAAGTTTCGGGGTGCCAGTACTGCCCCCGGAAAGCTGAAAGAAAGCGACTTCATCTGCAGCACTGGGATCGGCAACAAAATCGTCTGCCGGCGTGGCAAGCCACTCAGCCAGGTTGTGATCGCCATCGATGGCATGATGCATCAGCACCGTCGTCACGGAAGGAATCTGTTCCCTGAACTGATCAAGAAACTGATTATCGGCAAACAGACCATGCCGGCGATCGGCAATCAGTAGTGCGGGTTTTATCTGTTGGGCATAAGAAAACAGCTCAGTACGCTGATGGCTATACAGGGCATTCACCGGGGCGATGCCCAGTTTCAGAAGCGCAAAGAATACCAGGTAAAACTCGTTATTATTGCCAAGCTGAACCAGTGCGGTATCACCTTTCTTCAGTCCGGCTTGCTGAAGTTTGGCGGCCAGACGGGAACTGGCCAGGGCCATCTGCCGGTAGCTGATCTGCGATTCGTCATCGATAATGGCAACAGCGTCATTATCTTTCTGACGATCGGTAATATCACTTAATGGCAGGTCCAGCCAGTACCCTTTGGTACGGTAGCGACTCGCCAGCTCATCCGGCCAGCGTGTATAGGGGATAGTCATGGGAATTACCTTGATTGTTCAAGCCCGAAAGCTTTCAGCATTGTTGTCAGTTTTACGCCGGTTTCCAGCCATTCAGATTCCGGATTTGATGCAGGGACAATACCGGCACCGGCGAACAGGGTGATATCCTGATTATCGACGGTGGCACAACGTATCGTGACGGCCCATTCGCCATTTCCCTGGTCATCGCACCATCCCACCATGCCGCCAAACAGATGACGGTCGAAAGGTTCAAGCTGGCGGATTAAGGCCAGCGCCTGAGGATGCGGAAAACCACTCAGCGCCGGTGTCGGGTGTAACAGGGCGGCCAGTGACAAAGCACTTTCATGGCTGTTCTTCAGGGTGCCCCGGATAGAAGTTGCCAGATGCCATAAGGTTCCTGTCGTGACCAGCTCCGGCACTTCGGGCACAGATAACGTCTCGCTGACCGGTTGCAGGGTATCGCGCATGGCGTCAGTGACCAGGCGGTGCTCATGACGGTCTTTGGCAGAATTCATCAGGGTCTGGCCAGATTGCTGATCAAGTAGCGGATCACTGGCACGTTTAGCTGATCCAGCCAGCGGACAGGAATAAAATTGATTTGCCTGCTTTCTCAGCAATAATTCCGGACTGGCACCCAATAGTGTGGCACCTGAGGATAACGGAACGTGGAAATGATAGTTATCCGGATTCTGTTGCACAATCTGTGACATCAGCGCCTGCAGATCCATAGACTCAGGGCTGTGGATGTTCAGCAGACGTGACAATACGACTTTATCCAGCTCTCCCCGCTTCATCGCCTCAACTGCCCGGGCCACCATCGAGGTAAAAACGTTTTTCTCCGGGACCTGGCGGACATACAGAGCCTGTTCTGCCGGGGGATTCAGTGCTACGGTCGCCACTGAGGTCAGTTGCTGGCGATCGAAAAATTCGTAGCTTTCCGGAATATACAACTCTGACGGTTGACGTGTATCAAACGGAATTGCGCCGACAACTACCGGACGTGAAATTCCGGCAGCCCGGGCATGGCGGAATGCGGTTGCCAGACTTTCCGCACTGGCTGAAAGTTGCGGGTTTACACCGGAAAGAGGCAGTGTCAGACGTTGAAAACAGCCATCAGTAATCAGGCTTCGCCAGCCTGACGTAAACAGAAATCGGCCTTTTAAGGAGGGAAATTCCCGAAAGCAGGGATTTTCAGCCTGTTCCTTTTCTAGCATAGTTGCATCCTGAAATGATAAAATGTCTAATAATGATTATCATTTGTATTGTTTCGTGTAACCTAACCGGATCCGTGTAATGTGTCAACGAAATCGTCCTTTGCAGGTAAAAATCCGCAGTTTATGCGAAAAGTCTCCACTGTAAATTCCGGGAAAAAACATGAAAACAGTACACTCAGGTTATAAATGGTTGTTGATGGTATTTTTACTGCCTTTAAGTATGCAAATCAGTGCCATGGAAGGCTGGCCACGACAGGTTCATGGTGAAAACGGCACCATCACGTTACAACATAAGCCTGAGCGCATTGTCTCTACCAGTGTGACATTGACCGGGTCATTACTGGCGATTGATGCTCCGGTGATTGGCAGTGGTGCGACCGCGCCGAACAGCCGTTTTACCGATTCACAGGGCTTCTTTCGTCAGTGGGGAGATATTGCGAAACAACGCCAGGTGAAGCGTCTGTATATTGGCGAGCCGAATGCTGAAAGTATTGCCAGCGAAGCTCCGGATTTGATACTGGTCAGTGCCACCGGAAATGACAGTGCGATAAAACTGGTAAGTCAGTTATCGGCGATTGCTCCGGTGCTGGTAGTGAACTACGACGATAAGAGCTGGCAGCAACTGGTCACGGAACTGGGACAGGCTACCGGCCATGAAGCTCAGGCGGCACAAAAAGTCGCAGAGTTTGATCAACGTGAAAAAGCGCTGAAAGCAAAACTCCGTCTGCCTCCGCAACCTGTATCAGCAATGGTCTGGAATGGTGGCGGTCGTGAAGTGAATCTGTGGACCCGCGATTCAGCTCAGGGCAAATTACTGGAACAACTGGGTTTCACTCTCGCCACCCCGCCTGCGTCTGTCACCGGTAATTTCAGCATGGGGCACCGTAAAGATATCATTCAGTTATCCGGCGAAAATCTGGCTGCCGGACTGGCAGGTAAAAGCTGGCTGCTATTTGCCAGTACCGACGATACCGTGCCTCAGGTCCTGAAAGATCAATTCCTTTCACAAACGGATGCTGTCCGTAACAAGCAAGTCTATGCAATGGGAAGTGACAATTTCCGTCTGGATTATTATAGTGCCAGCCATCTGCTGACTACCCTGCAGCATCAGTTCGCACATTAATAGTGAGAGAAAACGGTACATGAGTACCGTTTTCTCTGGCCAGTGGCCGCTTAATTTCTTTGCAAGGGTGGCATTTCCAGTTCGTTGAAGGTCCCGAGGGTTATGCGTCAACCGTATTTGCTAATCTTGCTGTTGTTGTTATTTACTCTGTTAACCATACTGAGCCTGATTGCCGGGTCAAAAATGATTCCGGTGACGGAGACCTGGCAGTCACTATTTTCTCCTGAGCACTGTGTATCTCAGGACTGCACAATTATCCGCTTTGCCCGGTTGCCCAGAACACTGGCCGGGATTGCTGCAGGCATCTCTCTCGGGCTGGCGGGCGTGCTAATGCAGACGCTCACCCGTAATCCGCTGGCTGACCCGGGCATTCTTGGGGTTAATTCCGGTGCGTCTTTCGCCATTGTGCTGGGCATCGCCCTGACAGGGGCTGATACCCCACTGGCCTGGCTCGGATTTGCTTTTAGCGGCGCGATTCTTGCCTTACTGATTGTCGCGCTGACCGGTGCCGCTGCGGGAGGTCGGGTGAATCCGGTACGGCTGACCCTCGCGGGTGTCGCCCTGGCCGCGGTGCTGGAGGGGATGACTAATGGTCTGTCATTAATGAACCCCGAAATTTATGATCATCTTCGTTTCTGGCTGAGTGGTTCGCTGGATATTCGCCAGTTTACTTCGCTGGCGGTGATCTCTCCGGCAATAGTCCTGGCGACAGTGCTGTCGCTGCTATTAAGTAAATCACTGAATAACCTGAGTATGGGCGGCGACCTTGCGGTAACGCTCGGTACCCGGGTATTACGTACCCAACTGATGGGGCTGGTGGCGGTGGCTCTGCTGGCCGGTTCAGCGACGGCGCTGACTGGGCCGGTGGCGTTTGTCGGTCTGATGGCGCCGCATTTGGGGCGTTTTCTGACGGGGGCTGATCACCGGCGGTTACTGCCGGTCACTCTGCTGCTCACTCCCTGTTTACTGCTAGCGGCTGATATTGCTGGCCGCTTTATGGCGGTGGGGGAATTACGGGTTTCCATTGTCACCGCATTAATTGGTGCGCCGGTACTGATTTTCCTGATACGCCGTCAGTCCCGGGGAGGTGTCTGATGAAGGCCCGTAACCTGACGGTATTAATGATTCTGTTGTTGCTAGTGCTGTTACTCAGTTTTATGTCGCTGACCCGCGGGACGTTACCGGTCAGTAATGATCAGTTATGGCAGTTGCTGCGGGGGGATGCGCCCCGTGGGATTACTATGGTAGTCCTCGACTGGCGGCTACCGCGTGTAGTAGCCGCGCTGATTACCGGTGCGGCTCTGGCACTCAGTGGTGCTATTTTCCAGTCACTGCTGCGCAATCCACTGGGCAGCCCGGATGTGCTGGGCTTTAATACCGGCGCATTTTCGGCGGTATTACTGGCAATGGTGTTTCTGCCAGGCAAACCAGCGATATTAGCACTGGCGGCGCTGGCGGGAGGCCTGGTAACGGCGGCAATTGTGTATCTTTTTTCCTGGCGTCAGGGGGTGGCAACCTTCCGGTTGATCATTGTCGGGATTGGTGTGCGTGCATTGCTGATGTCACTCAATAGCTGGCTTATCACCACGGCCTCACTGGATACTGCATTATCCGCCGGGTTATGGAGTGCCGGGTCACTGAACGGTATCAACTGGAACAGCCTGCCTCCGGTCGCTCTGATTTTACTGCTGGCAACGGCTGCCAGCGCGCTGCTGGCAAGACGTATGCGATTGCTGGAAATGGGCGATGATATGGCTGCCGCCTTAGGTATTCCGGTCGAACGTAGCCGACTGTGGTTAATGCTGGTGGGGGTGATACTGACTGCAGTATCAACGGCGCTGATTGGTCCGGTGTCGTTCGTCGCGCTGGTCGCACCACAAATTGCCAGTCGTCTGTGTCGTCATGGACCCTATCAACTGATTGCCAGTGCATTCAGTGGTGCTGCTCTGTTACTGGCGGCAGACTATATTGCCACACATGTTTTCGTCCCGTATCAGCTGCCGGTCGGTGTCGTCACGGTCAGTCTGGGAGGGTTGTACTTAATGAGCTTACTGGTCAGAGAGGCACGTCGCAAATGACCGACAGACAATCACCCTTGCAGGGGAATCACCTGACCCTCGGCTACGATAAGAAAATTATTGCCCGCGATTTGTCCGTGTCTATTCCTCAGGGGGAAGTGACGGTGATTATTGGTCCGAACGCCTGCGGAAAATCGACCTTGCTGCGTACACTGAGTCGATTACTTACTCCACTGGAGGGGCAGGTGGTACTGGATGGTGAGGCGATTAGCAGTTATCCGACCAAAGAAATTGCGCGGCGTCTGGGGCTTTTACCGCAATCTCCCAATTCCCCGGCCGGTATTACGGTACGCGAATTAGTGTCACGCGGCAGATATCCGCATCAGCAACTGTTTGGCCGCTGGCGTAACGAAGATGCGCAGGCGGTAGATCAGGCAATGCAGGCTACCAGAGTTGACCATCTGGCAGAGCAAACCGTGGATACCTTGTCCGGTGGGCAGCGGCAACGGGTGTGGATCGCGATGGTACTGGCGCAGCAAACCCCACTGTTGTTGCTCGATGAACCTACCACCTGGCTGGATATCACTCATCAGATAGAACTTATGGAGCTGATGCGTGATCTTAATCGCCAGCACGGCAGAACGCTGGTAGTGGTGTTGCATGAACTGAATCATGCCTGCCGTTATGCCACACATCTGATAGCCATGCGTGACGGGCAGATTATCGCTGAGGGTAAACCTTCAGAGATCGTCACTGCAGAGCTGATTGAGCAGGTGTATGGACTGAAATGTATGATCATCAGCGATCCGGTGGCCGGAACGCCGATGGTTGTCCCCTTGGGCAGAGAGCTGCGAACTCCGTAACAGTTGCAACCTGCCGGAAGCACCAGGGCTTCCGGTAAGCATTAGTTATTTCTGCAGGCTTTCCAGCCGCTGGCTGATTGCCGGACCGATGATCGCCAAAACCCCCTCAGAAAAGATTTCTGAATGGGCGCAGTCGACGGGCACAACTTCCAGCTGACGGATATACGGCGCCCAGCATTGCTGTGCATCAGCCCCCTGCAGGCGGGTTCTTTCGGCCAGGAACATGGTGGCCTTACCCCCAAAGCGGGCGCTGGTCGCAGTGGTCAGTAGCCTGACCGCGCTGGCATAGTTCTGACTAATGACTTCAAACATCCCGGCCATATCCTCACCGGCCATTTTCCGCTGACTTTGCATAAATTGCTCACGCTCGCGGTCAACTTCAGCCAGCACTTCCGGGTCCAGTACATTTTTCCCCTGGCGTTCATCCCAGTTTTGGGTTTCCGGTGGCCAGGTATCCAGTAGCCCAAGGAAAGCAACCTGCTCACCGGCGGCTTCCAGACGGGCTGCCACTCCCTGAGCCAGCGTGCCACCCAGCGAATATCCGATCAGATAATAGGGTCCATGAGGTTGCTGCTGGCGGATAAGTTGCAGATGCGCATCACAGATATCGTCTATATGCTGGCTCTGTTGCAGAATTCCGTCGGCGGTTGGCGACTGAATGCCGGTCACTGACCAGTGAGCCGCCAGATAACGACGCAATACACTGAACTGCCAGGCAAAGCCGGAGGCAGGGTGGAAGCAGAATAGCCGGGGGCCATGACTTTCCCGCAGTGGCAGTAATGGCTCATGACCGGCTTCGTTCCCCTGATCCTGCTGTGGTGCCGTCAATAACCGGGCCAGTTTTTCGACGCTGGGTGCGACCATAATCTGTCCGACGGTGATATGTTGGTGTAATTTTTTACGCAAACATGCCGCCAGCCGCATTGCCAACAGTGAGTGTCCGCCAAGAGCGAAGAAGTCATCTGTGGCAAACACTGTGTCGCAGCCAAGAATCGCGGCAAATTCTTCGGCCAGCTCGCTTTCCAGCCCTGCTGTCGGTTTTCGCTGGTGTCTACCGGAATGCAGAGCCGGTAACGGTAATGCTTTACGATCCAGCTTGCCGTTATTACTCAGAGGGAACTCAGCGACCTGCATAATCGCCACCGGCACCATATGAGCCGGTAAGTGTGCTGCCAGCTGTGATCGCAGTTGCTCTGTATCTACCGGTTGATCGCTTATTACATAAGAAATCAGCTGGCGGGCATCTTCCCAGCGTTGGTCATGACTCTGGTTTTCCTGCAATACGCGCGCCAGCGTAACAGCCTGTTCTACGCCAGCCTGCTCAAGCAGGACATGATCAATTTCGGTCAGTTCAATACGCTGTCCGCGGATTTTCAACTGATCATCGTTCCGGCCAAGATATTCTATAGCGCCATTAGCCAGCCGCCGTACCACGTCTCCGGTACGGTACATCCGTTCACCTTCAGCACCTGGCAGGGCCACAAACCTGGAGGCAGTCAGACCCGGACGGCCCAGATAGCCCTGAGCCAGTTGAATACCACTTAGCCACAGCTCTCCGGCAATACCTTGCGGCAGAGGTTGTAGCTGTCCATCGAGAATATGCAGTCCGGTATTCCAGACCGGGAAGCCGATGGGCACGCTGCTGCCGGTTACCGCCGCCAGCTCAGGACCGAAAGCCGGGTACCAGCTGACATCCACGGCCGCTTCCGTCGGGCCGTATAAATTGTGCAGTTCCGTTCCGCATAACTGCTGCCACTGACGGGCAAGGGCTGTCGGCAGGGCTTCGCCGCTACAAAATACCCGACGCAGTTCGCGGGCAACCAGCCTCGCACTGTCCGGAGGTAACGATGAAGTAAAGGCCGCTAACATCGATGGTACAAAATGGAGTGTGGTGACATGATAATCGAGTATCAGTCTCAGTAATGCTTCCGGGTCGCGGTGTGATTCCGGCGGTGCCATCATCAACCGGGCCCCGGTAATCAGCGGCCAGAAAAATTCCCATACAGACACATCGAAACTGGCCGGGGTCTTTTGCAATACGACATCGGTGCTGTTCAGCGGATAATGATTTTGCATCCACAACAGACGGTTGACGATAGCCTGATGGCTGACCATTACGCCTTTCGGCCGACCGGTAGAACCGGAGGTATATATCAGGTAGGCACCATCACCCGCAAGTGGTCCGGGCAATGACAAGGGGCCGCAAAGTGGCGACAACAAAGCATTATAATGGTACTGAGCGACTCCACTGATCGCCCGGAAACGGGAAGTCAGTTCGTATCCGGTAATCAGGAGTTTCGGGGCTGCGTCTTCCAGCATCATCTGCAGACGGTCGTCCGGGTAACCGGTATCCAGCGGTAGCCAGACGGCACCCAACCGAACAATAGCCTGTAATGCCAGCGACAAACAGACTGATCGTGGCAGGGCGACAGCCACGATATCCCCGCGACTCACACCCGCCTGATGCAGTTGCTGTGCCAGTGCCAGGACCTGCTGGTGCATTTCGTGATAAGTGAGTTGCTGGTGCACATCCGTCAGACCAATTGCCTGAGGTGAAGACAACGCCTGCTGTTCCAGCAGGTCAGATAAGGTGGTTGCCGGCACAGGGTGTCGTGCCTGACCGATATCAGCAAGCTGTTGTTGCTCTTTAGCATTCAGCATGATCGCCTCTGAACATATCAGACCCGCTGACTGGCCAAACTGTTGCGCCAGTAATGGCAGACGATCCAGATGTTCCTGAAGCTGGCCGGCATCATAGCGTCCGGCATTAGCCAGTATTCCAAAAGTTACATCGCCGGATTCGCCAGGAAAAATAGCGATTTCCAGATCACGCACTGGGCCGGAGGCAAGATGACGGGTATCGGCATGCAGGCCATTAAAACTGAGTTGATAATCAAACATTTTAACGTTGATCACCGGGCCATACAGCGGATCGCTGTCACCGTGACGGCCGGCATCACGCATCACCTGTTCCGAATCGTAACGCTGGTGGCGGCGGTTTTTCTTAATTTCTTTAGCCAGCCGGGCAGCCAGTTCAGTCAGTGTCAGCCCGGGCTGATAATCGACAGCCATCGGTAATACATTGATGACCGGACCTGTGGCGCACAGGGCTGCTGAGCCAAGGCGACGCATAAAGATAAACCCACTACTGAAAGGTTGCTGTCCGGTCAGACGAGCCAGCCAGACAGCGACCAGCGCAATCGCTCCGTCGGTGAGCGTCAGTTTTTCCGCTGTCAGCTGGTTGCACAGTGGTTGCAGATCGGTGGCGGACAGGGTCAGTTGCAGCCGGATAAGTTCAGTCGAAGGGGGTTGTCCGCTCAGTGGCTGTTCAGAGAGGCTAACTGGCGCAGGGAGTGTATTAACTTTCTCCTGCCAGTAGCCGGCATCCCGTTGCCAGCCGGCAGACTGTTGGTAATCCAGATATTCAGCAACCACGTCACTGAACGGAGTGAACGGAGTCGGCCCCGTATCATTCTGCTGGCATAAAGCCGTGTAGATCTCCGCAATACGACGGGTCAGGGCCGTGAAACTGAAACCATCGATCGCAATGTGATGATAACGCTGATACCAAAGCCAGTGGTTATCTTCGATCTGCAAAATCAGATGACGATACATCGGTTTACCCGGCGCCAGTCGCAAATCACTGTGTAAATCCTGGTGAATCAGGTGTTCTGCGGTCTCACGTGGATCAGTCTCTGCACGAAGGTCACGATATTCCGCGTCAATCACCGGTGCCTGACCCGGGCATTGCATGGCTTCACCCTCAATATCTTCAAACACCATATGCAGGGTATCGGCTTCAGCCAAACCATGGCGGATAGCGGCGCTGAGATGTGGCAGTGAGATCTCGCCCCGCAATTCTGTCACATGGGCAACCGCGTAGGCATTGGTGTAAGGTGATAACTGATCTGCCAGCCAGATCCCGGGTTGTGCTGCAACCAGTGGCAGCCAGCGTGTTTGTTCAGACATAATGACTTCCGGTACTCAGTTGTGCCACAGGACGGATATCTGTCCAGTGTAATTCCAGCCATAGCAGGCATTGTTCCTGTGGGCAGGGGCCATAGACCCGCAACCAGCCGTCAGGGACAGCAATAGATTCCGGCCACAGACTAAACTGCCCTGCATGATTTTTCAGCACGCTGGCAGAGGCATCTGGCTGGTCAAATGGATGAAGATTCTTCATATCAGACTCCTTCCCGGGATGACTCAGGATGAGCATTAAGAGTGGCCTGTAATCCATTGAGCAGCCCGCCACGCCAGCACAGCGCGTCATGGCCCCCCTCAATAAATTTCAGTGTGGCAGTAATATCCTGTCGGCACAGCGCATCGTAGAGAGCACTGTTGGCCTGACAAATCACCTGTTCACGGCGGCCCGCCTCCAGATAAATCCGGCGTGGCGCAGTGGTAAAGGCATGTTGTTCCAGTTGTTCAGTGAGCCAGCCGGTGGGCTGTCCGCGTCCTGGCCACCAGAAAGAGCCGGACAGGCTGACGGCCATGCCAAAGGATTCCGGCTTGTGTAATGTGGCATAAACCGCCGACAATCCACCAAAACTCTGCCCGGCGATCAGTGTTCGCTCAGCCGCCGCTTGCCAGCCGGTCCACTCAGCGACCCTGGGTAGGAGTTCCTGTTGAATAGCCTGCCAGAAATCCGGATTACAGGTCAGTTCCCGGGTACGGTGCTGACGATCGATAATATCGACCATCACGTAAATGGCGGGTGGCAACAATTGCCGATCGGTCAGTGACTGCAGGGGGGCCGCGACCGGCATTTGGTCAGCCCAGAATTGTCCATCCAGTAGCAGCACTAACGGGCGTTCAGGATTGCCCTGTTCACCGCTCTGATATATCCGGATCTTGCGTTGGTTACTGAGCAGAGAGCTGTCCCACAGATACTGTTCCAGAGGAAGTGTCGCTTCCTGATGCTGATCCAGTGGCTGCCATTCGGGCTGCGGCGGGGCATCCGGCATATGCAACGGAGAAACTGACATTCCCCGGCCACCTGACCAGTGTCGCAACGGATTAAGCGGGTCATACCCGGCAAGAGAGAATTTTTCCCGCCACCATTCCCGCCTCTGGTAGATATCTGCTGTGTCGTCAGGTCGTTCAGCGCTGGTATCCGGAATCAGGCAGTAGCTGCCACGCCAGTCGGAAGGCAGCCGGGTTTGCCAGAACCAGACATCCGTCCCGGCTACGCGTTGCAGTGAGCGGGGCGGCGTTTTCTGGTGGTGGTCTGTGATGCCGGTGATATTGATCCAGACATGACGATAGCCGGAGGTCGCTTCATTGCCCTGCGGATCCCGCCACAGAAAAGTGACTTCACATTCGCTGCCAACAGCAGGCGAAATACGCGGAAGTCCTTGTTGTTGCTGTTCTTGCCACCAGGATTCACTCCCGGGGTGCTCGGTAAACCAGTCAGGGATAGCCATTCGCAGGATAGTAAGATCGCTAAAAAAATAGAGTAATTAATAATAGTATTGATAATTATTTCTGTTTGCAATAAGGTGTTGCGGCGTCTGTCTTTGCTGTTGCAGAAACTGCCCTTATCCCTGCCGTCCGCCGGTATTTCTTATTGCAAAAGCAGTTGTCCGCAAAGGCGTAGCTGAACACTTTATGAAAAACGTGGCTCAATAACCGGATTTTCTCCAGCCAGCCTGGTCTGCGCGTGGCAGAAGACCAGGATCATTCTAATGAAAAAAATATCTCTGCTTTCCACTGCTATTTGCCTTGAGCTCGGGGCATCGGCGTTACTCTTTTCATATCCGGTACTGGCAGCTGACACCGCCACTAACGATACAGCGGCCAGCCAGCAACAGGCGACTGAACCAACGGCAGTTAGTAAGACTGATACCGACAGTGGCACGATTGTGGTGACCGCCAGACAACAAAATTTACAGGCACCGGGCGTTTCTACCATTACCGCAGACGAAATCCGTAAACATCCGCCGGCACGTGATGTTTCTGAAATTATTCGTACCATGCCTGGCGTTAACCTGACCGGGAACTCGACCAGTGGTCAGCGCGGTAATAACCGTCAGATTGACATCCGTGGGATGGGGCCGGAAAACACCCTGATTCTGATTGATGGCAAACCGGTTTCCAGCCGCAACTCGGTCCGCTTTGGCTGGCGTGGGGAACGGGATACCCGGGGGGATACTAACTGGGTACCACCGGAGATGATTGAACGTATTGAAGTAATCCGCGGTCCTGCCGCGGCTCGTTACGGTAATGGTGCCATGGGCGGGGTGGTGAATATCATCACCAAACAGGCGACTAACCAGTGGCATGGTTCATGGGATACCTATCTGAATGCGCCACAGCATAAATCGGAAGGTTCCACCAAGCGCACCAACTTCAGCCTGATGGGGCCGGTTTCTGACAGCCTGACACTGAGTATCTGGGGTAATCTGGATAAAACGCAGGCCGATGCCTACGATATCAACAAAGATCATACCACCGAGAGAACCGGTTCTTATGCCGGCAGTTATCCGGCAGGGCGGGAAGGCGTTATCGATAAGGAACTGCACGGTAAATTAAACTGGGAATTTGCCCGGAACCAGCATCTGGAATTTGAAGCAGGTACCAGCCGTCAGGGGAATCTGTATGCCGGGGATACCCAGAATACCAATACCTCAGATTATGTAAAATCGATGTACGGTAAAGAGACTAATCGTATTTATCGTCAGAACTATGCACTCACCTGGACCGGGGTCTGGGATAACGGGGTCAGTACCAATACCTACGCTCAGTATGAAAGAACCCGCAACTCAAGGATTACCGAAGGGCTTGCCGGAGGAACCGAAGGTATTTTCAATACTGATGCCGGTTTCTCGGATATCGATCTGAGTGATGTACTGCTGCACAGTGAAGTCAGCATCCCGTTTAACCTGCTGGTGAATCAGAACCTGACGCTGGGTACCGAATGGAATCAGCAGAAAATGAAAGACGGAGTATCGACCAGCCAGGCTCTGACGGGTAGCCGAACCGGGGGGGCAATTGACGGGATAACTACCGGGACACGCGACCCGTACTCCAGCGCCGAAATCTTCTCGTTGTTTGCTGAAGATAATATGGATATTACCGACAGCACTGTGCTGACCCCGGCGCTGCGTTTCGATCACCATTCGGTTTCAGGAACTAACTGGAGCCCGTCACTGAATCTGTCGCAGAATCTCACCGACAACATTACCCTGAAAATGGGGATTGCCCGGGCTTATAAAGCCCCTAATCTGTATCAGACCAACAGAAATTATATTTTATACAGCAATGGCCAGGGCTGTAACGGCTATGCCGGTTCAGGCGCCGGATGTTATCTGATGGGTAACGATAATCTGAAAGCCGAAACCAGTACTAACAAAGAAATCGGGCTGGAATATAAAGATGACGCCGGTCTGCAAGCCGGGGTTACCTGGTTCCGCAACGACTATCGCAACAAGATTGAGGCGGGTACCAGTTCTATTGGTACCAGCAGTACCGGTACTTATATCTACCAATGGCAAAATGTTCCGAAAGCCGTCGTAGAAGGTCTGGAAGGCACGCTGAATATTCCGGTTACCGATACCCTCAGCTGGAATAACAATATGACCTGGATGCTGCAGAGTAAGAATAAAACCACCGGTGATCGCTTATCGGTTATTCCGCAGTTTACCCTGAATTCCGGACTCACCTGGCAGGCGCGTGAAGATCTGTCTCTGGCAACAACCTTTACCTGGTATGGGCGTCAGAAACCTAAACGTCTCGACTATCGCGGTAATGTGGTTAGTTACCCGGACACCCGCGAAGTCAGCCCGTACAGTATCGTCGGTGCCAGTGCGACCTGGGATGCGACCAAAAATGTCAGCATCACTGCCGGGATAGAGAACCTGTTTGATAAACGCCATTTCCGTGAAGGTAACGCCCAGTCTACGGGAACCATTACTTCATCAGGAGTGGTTAACCCGATTACTATCTACGGCGCCGGTGCGAATACTTACAACGAATCAGGGCGGACGTTCTATATGAGTCTGAATACCCACTTCTGATCAGTGAGCGACATAAAAAAGCCGCCCTCAGAAATGAGCGCGGCTTTTTGTTTACCGAATCAGTACTGCTGGTAAAGATCGCGATACAGACGGCTTTCAAAGCGTACCAGCGGAGCGCGGCGGGTACGCTGGTCCTGCGGCGGTACCGCGTAGCCAGAGAGATACTGCACAAACGCGATTTTATTGCCGTTAGCGGTGGTCAGGAATCCTGCCAGGTTATAAACCCCCTGCAAAGAACCGGTTTTCGCCGATAACTTACCATCCACCCCGGCCTCATGCAGACCGCCCCGGTACTGCAGGGTTCCGTCATGCCCGGATAATGGCAACATGCTGATAAAGTCCAGTGTACTGTCGTTTTTACCAATGTATTGCAATGCCTGCATCATGGTGGTGGGGGCGACCAGATCGTGGCGCGACAGCCCGGAACCGTCCATCTGCACCGTATTGCCGAAATCAATCCCGGCTTTCTCTTTCAGAATTCTCCTGACCGCATCAGAACCCGCACGATAAGTCCCTGGTACGTTAAAGTAGTGATGGCCAATGGTTCGGAAAATAGTATCGGCATACATGTTATCGGACACCTTCAGCATATGGTGCAACAGGTCATGTAGCGGTGCTGAATCATGGCTGGCAAGTACGGTACCCGGCGGGGTCGGCTGAGTTTGCCGTAACAGATGACCACTGTAGTCGATATCTGCCTGACGCAATTCATCACGCAGAATTTCACCGGCCCAGGCGGCGCCATCCTGCACAGCAAAGGCTAACGGAAGCGGGTCGGCGCGTTTACGCAGACACCCAGTCAGGGTATAGCGGTTTAATTCACCCGGTACCACATCGAGTTCACAATACTGGCCTTCCGTGGAATTGGGGGCGATAGTCTTCACTTCGCTGAACATATGTGCCGGATAGTAGGAGGCTATACGAATATAGGCGTTTTGCCCGGGAGTATCAGCACTGTAGAGGGCAACAGAAAAACAGTTTTTGTCGATAATTGCGGCCCCCGGTGGAGCACTGAAACACTGGGTCAGATCGTTCCAGGGCCAGCCCGGAGCAGCATCATGGCTGGCAAATACTGAGGTATCAATCACCAGGTTGCCCTGAATATGGGTGACCCCCTGTTTTTTCAGGCTACTCACCATCGCCCGTAAATCCTGACGGGTAAATGACGGGTCGCCGTCGAATCGCGCCACCAGGTCACCCTGTAATGTACCGTTACTGATTTTACCTTTTGTTTCAAACGTGGTCTGAAACCTGAAATCTTTGCCCAGTTCCAGCAGCGCGGCCAGTGATGTGAAAATTTTCATCGTACTGGCAGGCAACGACATACGCTGACCGTTATAGTCCACCAAAGGTTCCTGCGAGCCGACTTTTTGTGCCAGGAACGCCAGACTGGTCCCGCTTGGCAAATATTGTGTATATTGCTCTACAGGGATAGCGGCCTGAGCCTGCAGAGTAAAAGCGAGAGTCAATCCTGATATAAGTCGTAAAAATCGCATAATCTCGGGCTAAGTGACGGAGGAAGCCGCAATACTACGTCCCCTTATGGGGGAAAGTAAACGATGACCCATAGGGAACTCCGGGGTAAAATACGTATCAAAATGAAAAACTGACGCTTGCCTGTGGTTAAACATGCCCCGGGCAGGCTTGTTTTATTCTGAAATTAATGCGTTGCAGGACGCTATTCTCTGCAGTCATCAGTCAGGATGACACTTCTACACATAAGATAATGAGGAGTTTAAGATGAGTCAGGTTCCTATGACGCTGCGTGGTGCTGAAAAACTGCGTACAGAACTTGAAGAGCTGAAAACTGTGAAGCGTCCCCGCATCATTGCCTCTATCGCGGAAGCGCGTGAACACGGCGATCTGAAAGAAAATGCGGAGTATCATGCTGCCCGTGAAGAGCAGGGGTTTTGTGAAGGGCGTATTCAGGAAATTGAAGCAAAATTATCCAATGCTCAGATCATTGATGTCACTAAAATGCCGGCCACAGGGCGGGTTATTTTTGGGGCAACCGTCACCGTCTATAACACCGCAACCGATGAAGAATCGACTTACCGGATTGTGGGGGACGATGAAGCCGATTTTAAGCAAAATCTGATTTCTGTAAATTCACCGATGGCCCGTGGATTAATTTCCAAGCAACAGGATGATGTTGCGGTAATTAAGACGCCGGGTGGTGATGTGGAATATGAGATTCTGCGGGTGGAATACCTGTAATCTCTTGCTACGCTTAAGTAACAGAATGTCACTTTTACCGGTAAGTGATTCAGCGGATGAGTAAAAATGTGCGGTAACCCTGCATTGATTTACTTAGCGTGGTAACATAAGTTGCCTGAATGAAATGTAAAGAATAGAAAAGGCCGCGGGTGCGGCCTTTTAACCCACAGCACAGCTGTGGCAATTTCTTCGGGCGCCGTTACCGGTACGGCGCAGAAATTCAGCGAGGCAGAGAAATTTTATTCTCTTTTGAGCGGCGATACAGCACCAGTATTTTGCCAATAACCTGAACTTCTGAAGCCTGGGTTTCACGAATAATGGCATTAACAATCAAAGCTTTAGTCTCGCGGTCTTCACCTGCGATTTTTACTTTGATCAGTTCGTGATGTTCCAGCGCGTTCTCGATTTCAGCCAGTACACCTTCGGTCAGGCCGTTGTTGCCTAACATGACAACTGGCTTCAGGGGATGGGCCAGGCCTTTCAGGTGCTGTTTTTGTTTGGTACTCAGATTCATCGTATTATTTACTTACTCAGGGATTGAAAACGGTTCATTCTACCGCCATCTCTGGTATATCGCCAAATCAACGCGAATTATACGTGGTGATTTCTCGCGACAAGCACGAATTAGTTGGAAAAATTATGACCGGTAAAAAGCGTTCAGCCAGTTCCAGCCGCTGGCTTCAGGAACACTTTAGCGATAAGTATGTGCAGCAGGCACAAAAAAAAGGGTTGCGTTCGCGCGCCTGGTTTAAACTGGATGAAATTCAGCAAGGTGACAAATTATTCAAACCGGGCATGACGGTTGTTGACCTTGGCGCAGCTCCGGGGGGCTGGTCGCAATATGTGGTTCAACAAATCGGTTCCAAAGGGCGTATTATTGCTTGCGACCTGCTGCCGATGGACCCTATTGTAGGGGTAGACTTTCTGCAGGGTGATTTTCGTGACCAGGCGGTTTTAGCAGCATTACTGGAACGTGTAGGTGATGATAAAGTTCAGGTCGTCATGTCTGATATGGCACCGAATATGAGCGGTACTCCGGCAGTGGATATTCCACGTTCGATGTATCTGATAGAGCTGGCGTTGGATATGTGTCGGGATATTCTGGCGCCGGGTGGTAGTTTTGTAGTGAAAGTGTTTCAGGGAGATGGCTTCGATGAATACCTGCGGGAAATTCGCTCCCTGTTTACGAAAGTGAAAATTCGGAAGCCTGACGCTTCACGTTCACGTTCACGTGAAGTGTACATTGTAGCGACTGGGCGCAAACTATAGTACCCTACGCTGTCTGTTAACATCGTTGTAATATGAGGTTAATCCCTTGAGTGACATGGCGAAAAACCTGATTCTCTGGCTAGTCATCGCGGTAGTGCTGATGTCGGTGTTCCAGAGCTTTGGGCCCAGCGAGTCGAATGGCCGGAGAGTTGATTACTCAACTTTCTTGTCGGAAGTGAACCAGGATCAGGTCCGCGAGGCACGTATTAACGGGCGTGAAATTAACGTTATCAAAAAAGACAGTGGAAAATATACGACCTATATTCCTGTCAACGATCCCAAGTTGCTCGATAATCTGCTGACTAAAAATGTAAAAGTCGTTGGTGAGCCACCGGAAGAGCCAAGTCTGCTGACTTCTATCTTCATCTCATGGTTCCCGATGCTGTTACTGATAGGCGTGTGGATATTCTTTATGCGCCAGATGCAAGGCGGTGGCGGCAAAGGCGCGATGTCTTTTGGTAAGAGCAAGGCGCGTATGCTTACCGAAGACCAGATTAAGACCACTTTTGCTGATGTCGCCGGTTGTGATGAAGCGAAAGAGGAAGTGAGCGAGCTGGTTGAATACCTGCGTGAGCCGAGCCGCTTCCAGAAACTGGGTGGTAAAATTCCTAAGGGCGTCCTGATGGTCGGTCCTCCGGGTACCGGTAAAACATTACTGGCGAAAGCGATTGCCGGTGAAGCCAAAGTTCCGTTCTTTACCATTTCCGGTTCTGACTTTGTTGAAATGTTTGTCGGTGTCGGTGCGTCCCGTGTGCGTGACATGTTCGAACAGGCTAAAAAAGCGGCCCCGTGCATTATCTTCATCGATGAAATCGATGCGGTGGGTCGTCAGCGTGGTGCCGGTCTCGGTGGCGGGCACGATGAACGTGAGCAGACACTGAACCAGATGCTGGTTGAAATGGATGGTTTTGAAGGTAACGAAGGAATTATCGTTATTGCTGCGACTAACCGTCCGGATGTTCTTGACCCTGCATTACTGCGTCCTGGCCGTTTTGACCGTCAGGTAGTGGTTGGTTTGCCAGATGTTCGTGGTCGTGAGCAGATTCTTAAGGTGCATATGCGTCGTGTTCCGTTAGCGACAGATATTGATGCTGCTATTATCGCTCGTGGTACCCCTGGTTTCTCCGGGGCCGACCTGGCGAACCTGGTCAATGAAGCGGCATTGTTTGCTGCCCGTGGTAACAAGCGCGTTGTCTCAATGGTTGAGTTTGAAAAAGCCAAAGACAAGATCATGATGGGTGCTGAACGTCGTTCAATGGTGATGACCGAAGCTCAGAAAGAGTCAACCGCATACCACGAAGCAGGACACGCCATTATCGGTCGTCTGGTGCCTGAACATGACCCGGTACATAAAGTGACCATTATTCCTCGTGGTCGTGCATTAGGCGTGACTTTCTTCCTGCCGGAAGGAGATGCCATCAGTGCCAGCCGCCAGAAACTCGAAAGTCAGATCTCTACACTGTACGGTGGTCGTCTGGCAGAAGAGATTATCTATGGTGCCGAGAAGGTCTCTACCGGGGCGTCTAACGATATTAAAGTGGCAACCAACCTGGCACGTAACATGGTAACGCAATGGGGCTTCTCAGAAAAACTGGGACCATTACTGTATGCTGAGGAAGATGGTGAAGTGTTCCTGGGTCGTTCAGTCGCCAAAGCGAAGCATATGTCTGATGAGACCGCGCGTATTATCGACCAGGAAGTGAAACACCTGATTGACAGCAATTATCAGCGTGCCCGTACTATCCTTAATGAAAACATGGATATCCTTCATTCCATGAAAGATGCATTAATGAAGTACGAGACTATCGATGCACCACAGATTGATGATCTGATGGCCCGCCGTGAAGTACGTCCACCGGCTGGCTGGGAAGAACCTAAAAATAATGGTTCTTCTTCAGACAACAACAGTGGCACCCCTGCTCCTCAGGCTCCGCGTCCGGTGGATGAACCGCGCACTGAGAACCCGGGCAATACCATGTCTGAATCATTCGATAAATAAGTTGTTTTTGCGTTAAAATACAACCCCGGCTGGTCCGGGGTTTTTTTTTGCTGATTTTTGTTGCCGGGAGACCATCTGATGAAGTTGTACGCCAGGGATTCTGAACTTGACCTTTCATTTCCTCATGTGATGGGAATTCTGAATATCACCCCTGATTCATTTTCGGATGGTGGCAGCCATGCGACATTAACCGATGCTATCACCCACACCAATGAAATGGTCAATGCCGGCGCGACTATCATTGATGTCGGAGGAGAATCGACCCGCCCGGGGGCAGCTGATGTCAGTGTAGAAGAAGAACTGGAGCGGGTGATTCCTGTGGTGACTGAAATTGCCCGCCGTTTCGAAGTCTGGATCTCGGTGGATACTTCCCGTCCAGAGGTGATACGTGAATCTGCACGGGCAGGGGCTCATCTGATTAACGATATCCGGGCATTACAGATGCCAGGTGCACTGTCGGCAGCCGCCGAAACCGGATTACCTGTCTGCATTATGCATATGCAGGGGCAGCCAAAAACCATGCAGCAGGCGCCTGAGTATGATGATGTCGTGGCCGAAGTGGACCGCTTTTTTGCTGAACAGATTGAACGCTGCCTCGCCGGAGGCATACAAAAACAGAACCTGATACTCGACCCGGGTTATGGTTTTGGTAAAACACTGGCGCATAATTACCAGTTGCTGGCTAACCTGAGCCATTTCCATCATTTCGGATTACCACTGTTGGCAGGAATGTCCAGAAAATCGATGATAGGTCAGTTATTAAATGTCGGGCCGTCACAACGTCTGAATGGCAGCCTGGCTTGCGCTGTCATTGCTGCGATGCAGGGAGCGCAAATTCTCCGTGTGCATGATGTTAAAGAAACCGTTGAAGCAATACGGGTTGCAGAAGCCACATTAAGAGCGAAAGGATAACAATATGAGTGAGCGTAAATATTTCGGCACCGATGGAATACGTGGCAAGGTTGGAGAAGCGCCGATTACGCCAGATTTTGTCCTGAAACTGGGCTGGGCCGCCGGAAAAGTGCTGGCCCGTCACGGTTCAAAAAAAATCATCATCGGTAAAGACACCCGTATTTCCGGCTATATGCTGGAATCTGCATTGGAAGCCGGACTGGCAGCCGCAGGTTTATCGGCAGCATTTACCGGCCCAATGCCAACCCCGGCCATCGCCTATCTTACCCGGACCTTCCGTGCCGAAGCAGGGATCGTGATTTCTGCTTCACATAACCCTTTTGATGATAACGGCATAAAGTTCTTCTCGACCGAAGGGACTAAGTTACCCGATGATGTGGAAGCCGCGATTGAGCTGGAGATGGAAAAGACCATCACCTGCGTACCTTCCGCAGAACTCGGTCGTGCCAGCAGGATTGTCGATGCTGCCGGGCGTTATATCGAATTCTGCAAGGGGACGTTTCCAAGTGAGCTGAATCTTAATGGTATGAAAATCGTTGTCGATTGTGCCAATGGTGCTACCTACCACATTGCCCCTAACGTGCTGCGTGAACTGGGAGCCGAGGTGATTACCATTGCTGCTCAGCCCGACGGCATGAATATCAATAAGGAGTGTGGTGCTACCGACCTGCGGCTGTTGCAAAAGCGGGTACTGGATGAACAGGCACAACTCGGTATTGCCTATGATGGTGACGGAGACCGGATTATGATGGTCGACCACGAAGGTAATCAGGTCGACGGAGACCAGATTTTGTATATCGTAGCGCGTGAGAAACTCCGTCAGGGGAAATTACGTGGTGGGGTTGTGGGTACCCTGATGAGCAATATGGGTCTGGAGTTAGCGCTTAAACAGCTGAGTATCCCGTTTGCCAGGGCAAAAGTGGGGGACCGCTATGTTCTGGAAAAACTGCAGGAAAAAGGCTGGCAGCTGGGTGCCGAGAATTCCGGACACGTTATCCTGCTGGATAAAACGACCACCGGTGATGGTATTGTGGCCGGTTTGCAGGTGCTGACAGCCATGGTTCGTAACCATATGAGCCTGCACGATCTGTGCAGTGGCATGAAATTGCTACCGCAGGTATTGGTGAATGTGCGTTTCAGCGGTGAGAAAGATCCGCTGACGGCGGAGTCTGTGAAACAGGCCACTGACACAGTGGAGAAAGAACTGGCGGGGCGGGGCAGAGTGTTGTTACGTAAATCCGGCACAGAACCCTTGATTCGCGTGATGGTCGAAGGTGAAGATCGTCAGCAGGTCACATTGCTGGCTAACCGAATTGCCGATGCGGTTAAAGCGGTTTGATAATCTCAGGGTGTAGCCGGATAACCGCTGGCTGCCCCCTGTGTTCAGGCTAAAAACGGGTGTTTTTGGTAAAGTAACGGCGATAATTGTCATCACCTGCTGTTTTTATCACCAAACGAAAAAAGTGCAGTAAATTGCTCTTGCAGAGCGTGTCGCCATTGGTTAGTATTCAGACCCGCTTCTGATGGGTGTGGATATATCCATTGGCGCCTGGTGAAGTTTTAACTGTACGGTAGCGTGCAAGGAAACAGGTTAATTATGTACGAAGCTCTTTTAGTTATTTTCCTTCTGATAGCAGTCAGCCTGGTAGCTATGGTGATGCTGCAGCAAGGTAAAGGCGCTGATATGGGTGCATCTTTTGGTGCTGGTGCGTCAGGAACATTGTTTGGATCTAATGGGTCAGGTAACTTTATGACTCGTATGACCGGCATTCTGGCTGCGCTGTTCTTTATCATTAGTCTGCTGCTTGGCAACCTGAACACGAATAAAACTGCCAAAGGAAGTGAGTGGGATAATCTGAGTGCTCCTGCTAAGTCTGAACAGACTCAACAGCCAGCCAAACCGGTAGTACCAGGTAGTGATATCCCGCAGTAAACAGCAGTAATCCTACTTTCGACGAATGATTTGTCCGTCGTCTTAAGCAGTACCGAGGTGGTGGAATTGGTAGACACGCTACCTTGAGGTGGTAGTGCCCATTAGGGCTTACGGGTTCAAGTCCCGTCCTCGGTACCAGTTCAGTTTAACTTGCATTTTTTGCATGTTCGGCGTAAAATTCGCCACGATTTCGGACGCGGGGTGGAGCAGCCTGGTAGCTCGTCGGGCTCATAACCCGAAGGTCGTCGGTTCAAATCCGGCCCCCGCAACCACTTTCCCTTAGAGTTGTTTTTCAAAATACCAACAGGTCTCCGTATTTACCTGGTTTTGAAAAAAATTCTTTTGGTATGTGTTTTGTCACAGATCGACAAACACAGGGTCCAGTGATAAAAAGCCCCGAATATTCGGGGTTTTTTATTATCAGGTAATAGTGATTTTGGGCTTTATGCCCTTTTTTTATGTCTTGGGGGTGGGCTTGTCCACATTAGAGCAAAAATTAACCGAATTAGTTACCGCTCCGGTTGAAGCGCTTGGCTACGAACTGGTCGGTATTGAGTTTGTTCGCGGCCGTGTTTCGACGCTGCGCATCTATATCGACAGTGAGAATGGTATCAACGTTGATGATTGTGCTGATGTCAGCCGCCAGGTCAGCGCTGTAATGGATGTCGAAGATCCGATTACGGTGGCGTATAACCTTGAAGTTTCATCACCGGGTCTGGAAAGACCGTTGTTTAACGCAGCACACTATCAGCGTTTTACCGGCGATGAGGTAAGTCTGGTGTTGCGGATTGCGGTACGAAACCGCCGTAAGTGGCAGGGCATCATTAAAGCTGTAGAAGGTGAAATGGTGACCGTGACCGTCGAGGGTAATGATGAAGTGTTCGCGCTGAGTAATATTCAGAAAGCGAATCTGGTCCCCCATTTTTAAACGTCCGGATTGAGGCTAACCAGGATGAACAAAGAAATCTTAGCTGTTGTAGAAGCCGTTTCTAACGAGAAATCCCTGCCGCGCGAAAAAATTTTTGAAGCGCTGGAAAGTGCGCTTGCAACGGCAACCAAGAAAAAATACGAACAGGAAATTGATGTTCGTGTTTGTATTGATCGTAAAAGTGGTGACTTTGATACCTTCCGTCGTTGGCTGGTAGTTGACGAAGTGACTCTGCCGACCCGCGAAATTACGCTGGAAGCCGCTCAGTTCGAAGACGAAAGCCTCACTCCTGGCGATTATGTTGAAGACCAGATTGAATCTGTTGTTTTTGACCGTATTACGACCCAGACGGCGAAACAGGTTATTGTACAAAAGGTACGTGAAGCCGAGCGTGCCCAGGTTGTTGACCAGTTCCGCGAGCAGGAAGGTGAAATCATCACCGGTGTGGTGAAGAAAGTTAACCGTGACAATATTTCCCTGGAAGTGCGTCCGACCGATGGCTCTGCGACCAGTGCTGAAGCGGTAATTATCCGTGAAGATATGCTGCCGCGGGAAAACTTCCGTCCGGGTGACCGTATCCGTGGAATTTTGTACGCAGTGCGTCCGGAAGCCCGTGGTGCTCAACTGTTCGTCAGCCGCTCTAAGCCGGAAATGCTTAAAGAGCTGTTCCGCATTGAAGTGCCGGAAATTGGCGAAGAAGTGATTGAAATTAAAGGCGCAGCCCGTGATCCGGGTTCACGTGCCAAAATCGCAGTAAAAACGAATGACAAACGTATCGACCCGGTAGGCGCCTGTGTAGGTATGCGCGGGGCTCGTGTGCAGGCCGTTTCCAGCGAACTGGGCGGTGAGCGTATCGATATCGTGCTGTGGGATGATAATCCGGCACAGTTTGTTATTAATGCCATGGCCCCTGCTGATGTCGCCTCCATTGTGGTGGATGAAGACAATCACACCATGGATATCGCTGTTGAAGCCGGCAATCTGGCTCAGGCGATCGGCCGTAACGGCCAGAACGTACGTTTAGCCTCTCAGCTGAGCGGTTGGGAACTGAACGTGATGACGGTTGATGACCTGCAGGCGAAACACCAGGCAGAAGCTCATGCAGCCATCGATATGTTCACAAAACACCTCGATATTGACGAGGACTTCGCCACTGCACTGGTCGAAGAAGGATTCTCTACCCTGGAAGAACTGGCGTATGTGCCGGTGAATGAGCTGCTGGAAATAGACGGGCTCGACGAAGATATGGTAGAGGCTCTGCGTGAACGAGCTAAAAATGCGTTGACCACCCTGGCGTTGGCCAAAGAAGAGAGTCTGGGTAACCAGAAACCTGCTGATGACTTACTGGCATTGCAGGGGATGGATAAAGATCTGGCTTATCGTCTGGCGGCAAAAGGCGTCAGTACTCTGGAAGATTTAGCTGAACAGGGTATTGATGACCTGACAGATATTGAAGAGCTTTCTGCAGAGAAAGCCGGCGAGCTGATTATGGCCGCACGTAATATCTGCTGGTTCGGCGGTGACGCGTAACAAACAGGAAGGAACAGCATGACTGATGTAACTGTAAAATCGCTGGCTGCAGAAATTGAAACGCCTGTGGATCGTCTGGTACAGCAACTGGCTGACGCAGGGATCTCAAAATCTGAAAATGATTCTGTGACTGAACAGGAAAAACAAAGTTTACTGTCATATCTGAATCGTGAGCATGGAAATGCCGATTCAGGTAAACTCACTTTGCAACGCAAAACACGTAGCACCTTGAATATTCCTGGCACCGGGGGTAAAAGTAAATCGGTGCAAATTGAAGTCCGCAAAAAGCGTACCTATGTGAAAGATGATGCCGAAGCTGAACGCCAGGCAGAAGCAGAAGCGCAGGCACAGCGTGAAGCGGAAGAGACGGCACGCCGTGAGGCAGAAGAAAAAGCCAAACGTGCTGCTGAAGAAAAAGCGAAACGTGAAGCTGAAGATAAAGCTAAGCGTGAGGCAGAAGAAAAAGCCAAACGTGTAGCTGCGGAAACAAAAACAGTGACCAATCAACAAAAGAACGATATGACCCAGGCAGCGCCATCAGAAAAAGCCCGTCGCGAAGCGGAAGCCGCTGAACTCAAGCGTAAAACCGAAGAAGAAGCGCGCCGTAAGCTGGAAGCTGATGCAAAACGCATTGCGGAAGAAGCCCGCAGACTGGCAGAAGAGAAAGGCGACGAGTGGCAGAAGCCGGTTGAAGCCGAAGATGCTTCTGACTATCACGTGACTACTTCCACCCATGCGCGTCAGGCTGAAGACGAAAATGACCGCCAGGTAGAAGGTGGCCGTGGTCGCGGGCGTACTGCTACCAAAAGCTCGCGGGCTAAGAAAAGTAACAAACATTCCGAAGCGAAAACTGACCGTGAAGAAGCACGTGCAGCGGTTCGTGGCGGCAAAGGTGGAAAACACCGTAAGGGCAGCGCCCTGCAGCAGGGCTTTAATAAGCCAGCCCAGGTGGTTAACCGCGATGTAGTGATCGGTGAAACTGTCACTGTGGCCGAACTGGCGAACAAAATGGCCGTTAAAGGTTCTCAGGTCATCAAAGCCATGATGAAACTGGGTGCCATGGCAACGATTAACCAGGTTATCGATCAGGAAACTGCTCAACTGGTTGCCGAAGAAATGGGTCATAAAGTCATCCTGCGTCGTGAGAACGAGTTGGAAGAAGCCGTGATGAGTGACCGTGATACCGGTGGAAATACTGAAGCTGAATCACGTGCGCCTGTCGTGACCATTATGGGTCACGTTGACCACGGTAAAACGTCTCTGCTGGACTACATTCGTTCCGCGAAAATTGCTTCCGGCGAAGCCGGTGGTATTACTCAGCATATCGGTGCTTACCACGTTGAAACTGAAAACGGGATGATCACCTTCCTGGATACCCCGGGCCACGCCGCGTTTACCGCCATGCGTGCCCGTGGTGCTCAGGCTACGGATATCGTTATCCTGGTCGTTGCCGCTGATGATGGTGTTATGCCTCAGACAGTCGAAGCTATTCAGCATGCGAAAGCCGCGAATGTACCGGTGGTGGTTGCCGTCAACAAAATTGATAAGCCTGATGCTGATCCGGATCGGGTGAAAAATGAGCTGACTCAGTACGGAATTATTCCGGAAGAGTGGGGCGGCGAAAATATGTTCGTCAACGTTTCTGCAAAAGCAGGTACCGGGGTTGATGATCTGCTGCAGGCAATCCTGCTGCAGGCTGAAGTTCTGGAACTGACCGCAGTTCGCAGCGGTATGGCCAGTGGTGTTGTTATCGAGTCTTTCCTGGACAAAGGTCGTGGTCCGGTGGCGACGGTTCTGGTACGTTCCGGTACTCTGAACAAAGGCGATATCGTTCTGTGTGGTTTTGAGTATGGACGTGTTCGTGCAATGCGTAACGAACTGGGTCAGGATGTTCAGGAAGCGGGTCCATCCATTCCGGTCGAAATCCTCGGTCTGTCAGGTGTTCCTGCGGCGGGTGATGAAGCGACAGTGGTACGTGATGAGAAGAAAGCCCGTGAAGTTGCTCTGTATCGTCAGGGTAAATTCCGTGAAGTTAAACTGGCTCGTCAGCAGAAATCTAAACTGGAAAACATGTTTGCGAACATGACCGACGGTGATGTATCTGAACTGAATATCGTACTGAAAGCAGACGTACAGGGATCGGTAGAAGCTATTGCTGACTCGTTACTGAAACTGTCTACCGATGAAGTTAAAGTGAAGATTGTCGGTTCAGGTGTCGGTGGGATTACCGAAACTGATGCTACGCTGGCAGCGGCTTCTAATGCTATCGTACTGGGCTTTAACGTTCGTGCTGATGCTTCCGCTCGCCGGGTCATCGAATCCGAGAGTCTGGATCTGCGCTACTACTCCGTCATCTATAACCTGATCGACGAAGTTAAAGCAGCCATGAGCGGCATGCTGGCACCGGAATACAAACAGCAGATTATCGGTCTGGCAGAAGTTCGTGATGTGTTTAAATCACCTAAGTTTGGTGCCATTGCAGGTTGTATGGTGACCGAAGGTGTGGTTAAACGTCATAATCCAATCCGTGTTCTGCGTGACAACGTGGTTATCTATGAAGGTGAGCTGGAATCCCTGCGTCGCTTCAAAGATGACGTTAACGAAGTCCGTAATGGCATGGAATGTGGTATCGGTGTGAAGAACTACAATGATGTTCGCGCCGGCGATTCTATCGAAGTGTTTGAAGTTATTGAGATCAAACGGACTATCGATTAATCGTTACCGGGTTAAGACGATTTGGGAGGCCGCTGGCCTCCCGAATTATTTGAAAGGAGCCAAAATATGGCCAAAGAATTCGGCCGTTCCCAGCGCGTTGCTCAGGAACTGCAAAAAGAAATTGCGTTGATTATTCAGCGTGAAATCAAAGATCCGCGTGTCGGACTCATGGTGACGGTATCGAGCGTGGAAGTCTCGCGTGATCTTGCCTATGCCAAAGTATTCGTCACGTTTCTAAATGATAAAGATGAAGATGCCGTTAAAGGTGGAGTCAAAGCATTGCAGGATGCCTCCGGATTTATCCGCACCCTGCTTGGGAAAGCGATGCGCCTGCGTATTGTACCGGAACTGACATTCTTCTATGACAACTCACTGGTGGAAGGGATGCGCATGTCAAACCTGGTCAGCCGTGTTGTTAAACAGGATAATGAACGTCGCGGTGATACCCCTGAAGAGCACGGGGAGGAGTAATGGGACGTCCCCGTCGCCGTGGCCGTGATATCCATGGCGTGCTGTTGCTGGATAAACCTACCGGAATATCCTCCAATGATCTGCTGCAAAAAGTAAAACGTATTTATAACGCCAACAGAGCCGGGCATACCGGAGCGCTGGACCCGCTGGCGACTGGCATGCTGCCAGTTTGCCTTGGTGAAGCGACCAAATTTTCCCGTTACCTGCTCGATTCTGATAAGCGCTACCGCGTGATTGCCCGTCTGGGTCAGCGTACCGACACTTCCGATGCTGATGGTAATGTGGTGCAGGAACGACCGGTTGTGTTCACCCCTGACATATTGCAACAGGCACTGGACAGTTTTCGCGGGGAAACTCTGCAGGTACCTTCGATGTTTTCAGCACTGAAACATCAGGGACGGCCGCTGTATGAGTATGCCCGTCAGGGGATCACCATTGAGCGTGAGCCACGGCCAATAACGGTTTATGAATTGCTGTTTATCCGGCATGAAGGTAATGAACTGGAGCTGGAGATTCACTGTTCTAAAGGAACCTATATCCGGACCATTATTGATGATCTGGGTGAAAAGCTGGGCTGCGGGGCGCATGTGACTATGTTGCGCCGTGTTCAGGTTGCCGGATATCCCACCGACAGAATGGTCACGCTGGAACAGCTACAGGCATTGGCAGAGCCGGATGAACTGGGCGGATATCCTGCAGAGCGCCTGGATGCATTACTGATGCCGATGGACAGTCCGGCGGAAGCCTATCCGCTGGTCAATCTGCCGGAGTCAGTCAGCCACTGGTTTAAACTCGGACAGCCGGTACAGATTGCCGGTGCGCCGGCCGATGGCCTGGTTCGGGTGAGCGAAGGTGAGCACGGCAAATTTATTGGTATGGCCGAGATTGATGACCAGGGGCGTGTGGCACCTCGCCGGCTGGTCGTTGAATATTTCGACTGAGTTAATTGCACTCATGCCTGCCGCAGAGTAGAATGGCGCGGCTTTAAAGTGGGGAGCTGAATTAGAGATCGGCAACCTGAAATCAAACATATACTGGAGTTTATTATGTCTCTAAGCGTAGAAGCTAAAGCAGAGATCGTTGCTAAATACGGTCGTGGTACCAATGACAGTGGTTCAACTGAAGTTCAGGTTGCTCTGCTGACTGCACAGATTAACCACCTGCAGGGTCACTTTTCTGAGCACAAAAAAGACCACCACAGCCGTCGCGGTCTGCTGCGCATGGTTTCCCAGCGTCGTAAACTGCTGGATTACCTGAAGCGTAAAGATGTAGCACGTTACACCAGCCTGATCGAAAATCTGGGTCTGCGTCGCTAAGTCTGACGAATTTTTTCGAGGGTTGGCACTGTGCTTTGCTGCCGGTGAGTATCCGAAGAAAAAATTTGAGCGAGTTTCGCGAAAAGGGGGCCTTTATGGCCCCTTTTTTCGGGCGACTGGCAGTATTTCTGTTAAAACTCATGTATTGTTAACGTGAGTGATCTTTATACGCACGATTCGCGCGGCTAATGAGAAATCTTATCTGGCCATCTTCAGGATAAGATTTGTCATTAGTCGCGAGGATGCTAAGAGATCGAAACCCATACTACAGAGAGCCTGAGAAAAGGCATCTGCACTAAAATTAAAGGATCTAAACTTTGCTGAATCCGATTGTACGTAAATTTCAGTATGGTCAGCATACCGTAACACTGGAAACCGGTATGATGGCCCGTCAGGCGACTGCCGCAGTCATGGCAAGCATTGATGACACCTGCGTGTTTGTTACCGTAGTGGGTCAGAAAAAAGCGAAACCAGGTCAGGACTTCTTCCCGTTAACGGTGAACTATCAGGAGCGTACTTACGCTGCTGGTCGTATTCCGGGAAGCTTCTTCCGTCGTGAAGGGCGTCCGAGTGAAGGTGAAACGCTGATTGCTCGTCTGATTGACCGTCCGGTTCGTCCGCTGTTCCCTGAAGGCTTCGTCAATGAAGTCCAGGTCATTGCTACCGTGGTTTCTGTTAACCCACAGGTTAACCCTGATATCGTCGCGATGATCGGTGCTTCTGCAGCACTGTCTCTGTCTGGTATTCCGTTTAACGGACCGATTGGTGCAGCCCGTGTGGGTTACATCAACGATCAGTATGTCCTGAACCCGACCACCGATGAGATGGCGAAAACCCGTCTGGATCTGGTGGTTGCCGGTACCGAAAATGCGGTACTGATGGTGGAATCTGAAGCCGATATCCTGAGCGAAGAGCAAATGCTGGGCGCTGTGGTCTTTGGTCACGAGCAGCAGCAGGTAGTTATCGAAAATATCAAGGCACTGGTTGCCGAAGCGGGCAAACCTCGCTGGGACTGGCAGCCTGAAGCCGCCAACGAAGCGCTGAACTCTCGCATTTCTGCGTTAGCGGAAGCACGCCTGAGTGATGCTTACCGTATCACTGAGAAGCAGGAACGTTATGAGCAGGTTAACCTGATCAAGAGCGAAACTACTGCTGCACTGTTAGCCGAAGACGAAACACTGGATGAAGGCGAAATCAGTGATCTGCTGCATGCTATCGAGAAAAATGTCGTTCGTGTGCGTATTCTGAACGGTGAGCCGCGTATCGATGGTCGTGAAAAAGACATGGTTCGTGGTCTGGATGTGCGTACCGGTGTTCTGCCTCGTACCCACGGTTCTGCTCTGTTTACCCGTGGTGAAACTCAGGCGCTGGTGACAGCGACTCTGGGGACTACCCGTGATGCGCAGAACCTGGATGAGCTGATGGGTGAAAGAACTGACAGCTTCCTGTTCCACTACAACTTCCCTCCGTACTCTGTAGGTGAAACAGGGATGGTCGGTTCTCCGAAGCGTCGTGAAATCGGCCATGGCCGTTTAGCGAAACGTGGTGTACTGGCAGTGATGCCGAAAGCCGATGCTTTCCCGTATACCGTGCGTGTGGTTTCTGAAATTACCGAATCCAACGGTTCATCTTCAATGGCTTCTGTCTGTGGTGCCTCTCTGGCGCTGATGGATGCCGGTGTGCCGATTAAAGCCGCTGTTGCAGGTATTGCAATGGGCCTGGTGAAAGACGGTGAGCGCTTTGTTGTTCTGTCCGATATCCTGGGTGACGAAGATCACCTGGGTGATATGGACTTTAAAGTCGCCGGTAGCCGTGAAGGTGTCACTGCACTGCAGATGGACATCAAAATCGAAGGGATTACCCGCGAGATCATGCAGGTAGCTCTGAACCAGGCGAAAGGTGCGCGTTTGCATATCCTGGGTACCATGGAACAGGCTATCAGCACTCCTCGTATTGAAATCTCTGAATTTGCTCCGCGCATTCATACTATTCGTATTAATCCGGACAAAATCAAAGATGTCATCGGTAAAGGCGGTTCTGTTATCCGTGCGCTGACCGAAGAAACCGGCACCACCATTGAAATCGAAGATGACGGTACCGTAAAAATTGCGGCAACTGACGGTAACAAAGCGAAAGAAGCTATCCGTCGGATTGAAGAAATCACGGCAGAAATCGAAGTTGGCCGTGTCTACAACGGTAAAGTCACCCGTATTGTTGACTTCGGTGCTTTCGTCGCGATTGGTGGTGGTAAAGAAGGTCTGGTACATATTTCTCAGATCGCTGACAAGCGTGTCGAAAAAGTGACAGATTATCTGCAAATGGGTCAGGAAGTTCCGGTCAAGGTACTGGAAGTCGATCGTCAGGGTCGTGTACGCCTGAGCATTAAAGAAGCGGTCGAAAAACCGCAGGCAGAAGAAACGACTGCGGCTAACCCGGCTGACGCGGGTTAATCGTTCGATGATTATCCGGGTCTCTGCCAGGAGTGGAGATCCGGATTTATGTTATCGCGAGGGCAGGATTCCTTTGCACGGCAGGCGGATGACAGGATGTTCATCCTAATGTTTGTATTCGGGAGTGGGATAATGAAGCCTTTTTTACGCTGGGGTTTTGTTGCGACAGCTTTGGTGCTGGCAGGATGCAGCAGCTCTAATTGGCGTAAGAATGAAGTTCTTGCCGTTCCTCTGCAACCAACATTGCAGCAGGAAGTTATTCTGGCGCGTATGGAACAAATTCTTGCCAGTCGTGCCCTCACCGATGATGAACGCGCACAGCTGTTATATGAGCGCGGAGTGTTGTATGATAGTTTAGGTCTGCGGGCACTCGCACGGAACGATTTTTCCCAGGCGCTGTCTATCAGACCAGATATGCCAGAAGTATTTAACTATCTTGGTATATACTTAACGCAGGCAGGGAATTTTGATTCTGCCTATGAAGCGTTTGATTCTGTACTTGAGCTTGATCCAACTTACAATTATGCGCATTTAAACCGTGGTATCGCCCTCTATTACGGCGGACGATACAAGTTAGCGCAAGATGATCTGCTGGCGTTCTATAAGGACGATCCTAATGATCCTTTTCGTGCACTTTGGCTGTATCTCGATGAACGCGAGATGAATGCAGACAAAGCGAAAGTAGCGCTCAAACAGCGCTATGACTCGGCGAATAAAGATCAATGGGGATGGAATATTGTCGAATTCTACCTGGGTGATATCAGTGAAAAAACACTGATGGAAAGACTCCAGGCAGATGCTACCGATAACACCTCGCTCGCTGAACATCTCAGTGAAACCAACTTCTATTTAGGTAAATACTACCTAAGTCTGGGGGAGAAGGACAACGCAGAAGCGTTGTTCAAACTGGCGGTTGCCAACAACGTGAATAACTTTGTTGAACACCGATACGCATTGTTGGAACTGGCTGAACTTGGCCAGGCACAAGACGATTTATCAGAATCCGACCAGCAATAGCTGACGTTTTTTAACGCCCTTTGTTTATGCTTCCTGTCATCCTTTGGGGGTGAGGGGCGTTTTATTCGTCAAAAACTTCTAATTTGAGCCGGTTCACACTTTTCAATGAAACTAACTGCAAGTTTTCATGACGAGTTATGTAGACTGGCCGCCGTTATCTAAGAGGCACGTGTACTACATGACTGATATTCAAACCACTTTTGCTGATCTGGGCCTTAACGAATCTATTTTGTCTGCTCTTAACGACATGGGATACGTTAAACCATCGCCTATCCAGGCGGCCTGTATTCCTCACCTGCTGGAAGGCCGTGATGTTCTGGGTATGGCTCAGACCGGTAGTGGTAAAACAGCGGCATTCTCTTTGCCATTGCTGAACAACATTGATCCTGCCCTGCGCGCACCACAAATCCTGGTGCTGGCCCCAACCCGTGAGTTGGCGGTACAGGTTGCAGAAGCTGCCACTGAATTTTCTAAACATATGCGTGGCGTTAACGTACTGGCCCTGTATGGCGGTCAGCGTTATGACGTACAGCTGCGCGCCCTGCGTCAGGGGCCACAGATCGTCGTCGGTACTCCGGGGCGTCTGCTGGATCACCTGAAGCGCGGGACTCTGGACCTGTCTAATCTGCGTGGTCTGGTTCTGGACGAAGCTGATGAAATGCTGCGTATGGGCTTCATCGAAGACGTTGAAACCATTATGGCGCAGATCCCTGACGGGCATCAGACGGCACTGTTCTCTGCAACGATGCCGGAAGCGATTCGTCGTATCACCCGTCGCTTTATGAAAGATCCACAGGAAGTACGTATCCAGTCAAGTATCACGACCCGTCCGGACATCAGCCAGTCTTACTGGACTGCTTATGGCCGTAAAAGTGATGCTCTGGTACGTTTCCTGGAAGCTGAAGATTTTGATGCGGCAATTATCTTTGTCCGTACCAAAAATGCGACTCTTGAAATTGCTGAAACTCTGGAACGTAGCGGTTACAACAGTGCGGCACTGAACGGTGACATGAACCAGTCGCTGCGTGAACAGACTCTGGAACGCCTGAAAGATGGTCGTTTGGATATCCTGATTGCTACCGACGTAGCAGCACGCGGTCTGGATGTGGAACGTATCAGCCTGGTGGTTAACTATGACATTCCACTGGATGCAGAGTCATACGTTCACCGTATTGGTCGTACGGGCCGTGCGGGCCGTGCCGGTCGTGCGTTGTTGTTTGTTGAAAACCGCGAGCGTCGTCTGCTGCGCAATATCGAACGCACCATGAAGCTGACGATCCCTGAAGTAGAACTGCCTAACGCAGAACTGCTGAGCAGCCGTCGCCAGACCAAATTTGCTGAACGAGTGCAGCAACAACTGGAAAGCAGTGATTTAGATCAGTACCGTGCTCTGCTGGAAAAACTGTCTCCGCAGGAAGATCTGGATATGGAAACTCTGGCCGCAGCACTGCTGAAAATGGCTCAGGGTGAACGTCCATTAATCGTACCTGCTGATGCACCACGTCCTCCACGTCGTGAATTCCGTGATCGTGATGACCGGGGTGGTCGTGACCGTGATGATCGTCGTGGTAACCGTGAGGGTGACCGTCCACGTCGTGAGCGTCGTGACGTTGGCGATATGCAGATGTACCGCATTGAAGTGGGCCGTGATGACGGTGTTGAAGTTCGCCACATCGTGGGTGCTATCGCAAACGAAGGTGATATCAGCAGCCGCTACATTGGTAACATCAAGCTGTTTGGTTCTCACTCAACGATCGAATTGCCAAAAGGTATGCCGGGTGAAGTCCTGCAGCACTTTACCAAGACCCGTATTCTGAATAAACCGATGAATATGCAACTGATCGGTGATGCACCTCAGTCATCCCGTGAACCTCGTCGTGGTGGTCGTGATGGCGGGCGTGAAGGTGGTCGCGAAGGCGGACGTCGTTTCTCTGATCGCCGTGAAGGTGGACGTAGTTTCGGTGGCAACCGTGAAGGTCATCGTGGTCAGCGTCGTGAAGAAGGTGCAGCACCGGCTGCACGTCGCCGCGAATACTAATCACTGAGAAAAGGGATCGTGTTCCGGTCCCTGACTGAGTCCGACAAAAAAAGCGATGGTGAAAACCATCGCTTTTTTTATGTCTGTAATGAGCTGTCAGGAATGATTTACAGAGATTGTGCCGCAGCCATCGCCAGTGAGAACGAGTAGATACGTGCATCAATATCGAAGATTTGCCCGTTAACCATAAACTCATCGGCCTGATATTGTTGCTGAAGAGACGCCAGTCCCTGAGCTACGGACACCTGATCGCCGACCAGTGACATGCCCAGAGCACGGTCGACACCGTATTTTTCTGCCGGCGACCAGATATGATCCATATTTTCCACCGGAGCCGGTAACGGGCCGGGCATACCACGGCGCAGGTTAATAAATTGCTGCTGCTGTGAGGTGAACAGATAACGCGCTCTGGCTTTACTTTCCGCGGCAATCACATTCACTCCGATCATCACATAAGGCTCAGCCAGCCGCGCTGACGGACGGAATTTCTCCCGGTAGAGAGTCACTGCCTGCGACAGCATGTCCGGAGCAAAATGAGAGGCGAAAGCAAACGGCAGCCCCAGATGTGCTGCCAGCTGTGCACTGTACAGACTGGAACCCAGCAACCATAACGGGATCTGCAGGCCAGTGCCTGGCACCGGCTGAACGTCAAAATGGCTGCCAGCCGGTGCATCAAACCAGCGGATCAGTTGTTCAATATCCTGCGGAAAGCTGTCTTCTGCGCTGCCACTCATATGGCGGCGTAACGCCATCATAGTCCGTTGGTCTGAACCAGGCGCACGGCCGATACCTAAATCAATTCTTCCCGGATATAAGGTGGCAAGGGTACCAAACTGCTCAGCAATCACCAGAGGCGCGTGGTTAGGTAGCATTACGCCGCCTGAACCGAGGTGTAAGTGTTGAGTATTTGCCGCGAGGTAGCCAATCAGTACCGAAGTGGCCGCGCTGGCAATCCCGGTCATATTGTGATGTTCGGCCAGCCAGTAGCGATGATACCCGGCAGACTCGGCAAATCTGGCTAATGCCAGTGAATTGGTAAACGCGGCACGCGGATCAGACTGTTCCGGAATCGGAGACAGATCCAGTACCGAAAGTTTGAAGGGCTTGAGGTCAGACATATTCATACCTTTATCACACCGGGATCTCTGGCGTATTACCGGCAGAGTGATGCAAAACGCATCACTCTCAATGTATCGGTTTTTCTGTCGGATCAGCTAAGCGGATTGTGCCCCGTCGCTGTCTGCAATGCCATCCCTTCAATATTACGCCAGTAGCCATTGCAGTGAGTTGCGTCGGTAAGATCAAAAGGCATTGTTCCTTGCTGATTATCTCTGAACTGCTGTGTCAGCGCCGGTGTTTGCATATCTTCCGGCGACAGGCGCAACACATCAACCATTGACTGCATGCCTTTTTGCTCATTCCCCAGGTGGTAGCAATAGCCACTCATGGTCTGAATTCCGTTCAGCACAAACACCGGCTGTCCTTCCTGAGAAAGTACCTTTCTGCCCTGTGGATAATGAAGGCAGCAGGTCTCACAATGATCTTTATCGCGGTTTTCTGAACGGGCAGTAAAGCAGCGTGCCGACAAGGCCAGTGGCAGATGCCCATAACCAAACACCTCTACTTCAAACCTGTCTCTGAAACCTGCATCTTCGCACTCCTTCAGTAGTGTCTCCAGCCAGTCACGGGACAATTCTACCGGCATGCACCAGCGCACCATTCCTTGTTTCAGTAATATTTTCAGACTGGCTGCGTTGTATATATTCAGCGAATGCCCGGCGACAAACGGCAGCCGGTGCTCTGCGGCAAGATTCACGGTGCCCATATCACTGGCTTCAATCATAAACTCACCATTAGTAACATAGCGTTTCAGCTCTTTCAGTTCTGAAGGTGATTGCAGTAAGGCCAGGGTACTCAAAACCACCTGCTTACCGGCAGCGGCCAGTTGGCGGGCCATCTCCATCCACTGCGAAAAAGAAGTAGCACGCCGTTTACTACACACCGCTTCCCCAAGATAAATAATCTCAGCATCGCAGGTCGCGGCAGCACGATAAAATTCATTCAGAGTATCGGTTGGCCAGTACCAGAGCACTGGCCCGAGTGCATATTTCATGGTGGTTCCTATTGCCATTGGCGGTGCAAAGCACCGAGGGTAGTTTGTGTTCCTTCGGCCAGTTCGCTCAGTTGTTGCAGCCAGCGGGGGTCAATGGCGAAGTTATCGGGGGCGTGAAGGCAACGGTCAATCGCTTGTCGCCATACCGAAGACACCTGACGGACATATGCCGGACTGCGCTGGCGGCCTTCAATTTTTACCGACACAATACCCATTCGTTGCAGTTCCGGTAGCAGGGCCAGGGTGTTCAGGCTGGTGGGTTCTTCCAGCACGTGGTAGCGCTGCCCCTCCACCTGATAACGCCCCTTGCACAGCGTCGGATAGCCGGTATTTTCCTGCGGGCTGAACCGGTCAATCAGCACATTATTAAGCCGCGACTCCATCCCCTGAGTGGTCTCTTCCCAGCGGACAAATCTGGCCGGAGAGCAGGCACCTACGGTGTTTGGGGATTCACCGGTCATCCAGGAGGAAAGGTAACAGCGACCTTCAGCCATAATACACAGGCTGCCAAAAGCGAAGACCTCAAGCGGGACAGTGGTTTCGCGTGCCAACTGACGAACCTGATGCAATGACAAAACCCGCGGCAAAACCACACGGTGCACAGAGAATTCACGCTGATAAAAGCGGATAGCTTCGGTGTTAGTGACGGAGGCCTGAACGGAAAGGTGACGTTCAGTCTGTGGATAGCGGCAACAGGCATAGTCGAGCAGTGCCGGGTCGGCCATGATTAATGCATCGGCGCCGCTGTTTACCGCAATATCTACCGCCTGTTGCCAGCGCCTGAACCCTCCGGGGTGGGCAAAGGTATTAATAGCAACATGTAATTTTTTGCGTTGCTGATGCAGATATTTTGCGGCCTGTTCCAGTCGTTCAGGGGTAAAGTTCAGCCCCGTGAAATGCCGTGCATTAGTGTCATCTTTCAGGCCAACATAGACTGCGTCGGCACCGTTTTCCGCCGCTGCTTTCAGTGCGGGAAGGTTACCTGCCGGACACAACAATTCCATAGATATCTCCAGATAAAAGCCGGTGAAAAAGTGTAGGGAAATTTATCAGCCTGAAAGTTGATTCAGGGCAGTGTATGACCGGATAGTCAAAAAAATCGTCGTCCGGGCAGATAAAATAGTGCTTCTGTTTTGAGTCAAGAGGAAAGGAAGACTATGTTGCAACGGTTACATCATCAACTGGTTACCGGGTTACCCAAATTAGTGGCAGGCCCGCTGGGTATTCTGCCTTTTTCCTGCAAGAAAATGTTTCTCAGACAACTGATAAACTGGCAATACCAGCAACTGATTGCGGCCGGTGATGTTGACTTTTTGCAGGACCGTCGGTTAGGGATCGATATTCGCGATCTGCGTCTGCAATGGGTGATGACCCTGCAGCAAGGTCGGATCATTATTACCGATGATACTGTCGCCGATGTGTGGTTCAGAGCAGGAATTAATGACCTGATATTACTCGCGGCAGGTCGGAAAGACCCGGATATGTTATTCTTCCAACGCCGGCTGGTAGTTGAGGGAGATACAGAGTTGGGATTAGCGGTAAAAAACCTGATGGATGCTATTGAACCAGAGTCTATGCCGGTGTTATTACGTAACGGGTTGCAGCATCTGGCTGCATTTACAGAAGCAGGAATGACACAGGACGCCAGCGTTATTACGGTGCGCGAAGAGAACTCATGCTAATTCGAACTGAAATTGGTATTGATGCACCAGGCATCGACCGTTTATTAAAAGACAGTTTCCCTTCAGATCAGGAAGCTAAACGGGTCAGAGAACTGCGTGAGCAGGGGCTGCTTACCCTGGGGATTGTGGCGACCGATGATGAGGGGCAGGTACTGGGTTACGCGGCTTTCAGCCCCGTCACGTCGGACGGCGAAGACAGTGGCTGGGTTGCATTGTACCCACTCGCGGTGAGCCGTGAGTTTCAACAGCAGACACTCGACCAACAACTGGTCTGCGAAGCCCTGGATACCCTGAATGAATTTGGCTACAGCGCGGTCATTGCCGAAAACAACATGGACTGTCTGATTCCGGTCGGGTTCACTGTTTCACAGGGGCTGAACTACCAGTGCCCGAAGGGGCATTCGCCGCAAACTCTGCTGGTTTATCCGTTGGCCAATGGCCCTACCGATACTCTCAGTGGGGAACTACAGTTCTCAGCCCCTTTTTATGGCTGACCTGTCAGCCAGAGTAACAGATTGTCAGGTTGCTGCTCCACCAGTCGCAGTTTATCTGCCCGTGGCTGTTGTTTAAGCCGGTATTCAAGTTTCGATGCCCGCGACCGGTCACCGGCAGGACACTGGAAAACCAGCGTCAGTGGCCCTTTACCCCGCAAGGCTTTTGCGCCGGTACCCTGCTGATGCTGCAAAAAACGCCGGGCAACATCGGTAGTGATCCCGGTATACAGCGCACCTGATGCGGTACGCACCATGTAAAGGAACCAGCAATCTTCTGTTGTCTGCATCTTTTTCCGTCCTGATCAGAGCAGGCAGTGTAGCGTGCTGTTTGTAACGATGCCATCGGTGAGTGGCTAAGGTTCTGAATTTGTCTGATTTAAAGCATTGCATTGACTATCTGAAAAAAAACCATGTACTGACCCTGTGTGCCGGGAGTGGCGAAACGCTGTGGGCCGCAAATTGTTTTTATGTCTTTGATGAACAGAGCGTCTGTTTCTGGCTGATGACCGAAGATACCACCCGACACGGACAACTGATGTTGGAAAACCCGCGGGTGGTGGGTACAGTCACGGCGACACCTAAATCCGTCATGCTGATTAAAGGGGTCCAGTATGCCGGCGAGATTTTTCGCCCGCAGGGGCAAAGAGAACAGCAGGCGCTGGACAGTTATCAGAAGAAATTTCCGATAGCTAAAGCCATGAAAGCTCCGTTGTGGGAAATTCGTCTTGATGAACTAAAAATGACCAACAACACCCTCGGATTTGGTAAAAAAATTCACTGGCAACGCTCCTCCTGATGGTTTTCTGCTCAGTTCCTGCCCGATGACATAACGATCTTTAAGCCGGTGGGTTATGTCATCTGCTGGTCCTTCCCTGCAACACACACCTCCTGTCATCCTGGTTTCATCTTACTTAAAATAACATTTTTTTAACAAGAATAAGTTTATAGCATTCATAAAGTTAAATATTATTAACTAATTTCATTTGCAATCATCGACTGTGTTATATATTAGTTAACTCCGGCTCAGCCATCGGATGGCCTTGATCCCTGATTTAACCTGTATAACTTATTATAATTTTTTTTCGCCTGAGAATTCAGGCGCTGTGAGCAATTCACCTGCTAAATGTAAAACAGTAATTTATTTCATTATTTAATGTTTATTGAACAATGATTTATTCACAACCATCTGTTTTGAGGAAGGGGGGATATATGCAAAACAGTACATCTTCTGAGCAGCCTGCCTGGTCACCGACTGCCCACCATATCGTTCAGCGTAATGAGAAAGGAATGTTACCTAACCTGACCTCACTGAACGGTATCAGGTTTATAGCCGCCATGAGTGTATTTCTGTTTCATTCATCACTGACACCAATTCTCGCGCCGTTCTCAAATCCGGCGGTCAGCGACTGGTATTATGTCATTTTTAGTAAGACCGGCTGGGTCAGTGTGTCGATGTTTTTCATTCTTAGCGGTTTCGTGATGGGCTGGTCATCCCGGCCGGTCGATCATCCCATCCGCTTTTACATGCGCCGTTTCGCAAAAATTTACCCGGTGAATGTGGTGGTGATGCTGATAACGCTGGTGACAGGAGTGATTAGTTTTCATCGGCCGGATATCTGGTTTCCCAACCTGTTACTGGTGCAAACCTGGATCCCGCGTGCTGAGAATTATATTGGCGGAAATACCCCCAGCTGGTTCCTCTGCGCTATTATCCTGTTTTATGTGATCTTCCCGGTGGTTTATCGCTGGGTCAAAGCCATTCCGGCCGACAAACTATGGACCACCATTTTCCTCTGCTATGCAGGTATGATCCTGAGTCAGTTAATTATTTATTATTTCACACATAACGAAGCGCCGTTGCCGGGCTGGCCATTCCGGGTCGGTGAAATTCAATGGTGGATTTCCTACACCTTTCCACTGACCCGCGTTTTTGAGTTTGTTATTGGACTGGTTTTATCCAGGATTATTCTTGAGGGTTACTTTATCCGGATCAGCGTTGTCACCAGTACCTTGTTGCTGCTGGCAAGCTATGTGATTGATGTGAACCTGCCTTTCCAGTTCAGTTATAACCTGATCACGTTGTATCCTTTAGTCTTCCTGCTGGGCTCACTGGCGGTCGGGGATGTGCGTGGGAAGCGGTCATTCCTCAATTTACCGGTCATGCAGTGGTTGGGCAACATATCGTTCGGCTTCTATATGATTCATTTTTCCGTACTGATCGTGTTGAAGCGCTGGAGCGGTGACACAAAATATGATTTTTCTCATGGGATCCTGCTGGTGGCGTTGGCCGCAGTGGTCAGTGTGCTACTCGGCTGGGCGCTGTATAAGTATGTGGAAATTCCCTGTGGCAATTATCTTAACTCACTGACCAAAGGCAAAAAAACTGCACGCACCATGACTGAAGCGGGCTGACGGCAATATCGGCAGTTGCATGCCACCCCGTCGGCCCGGAATCGGGCCGGCGGCTCAGCGCAGATACCAGATACGTTGGTTTTTACTGCCGCGCCATTTGAGCGTCAGATCTTTCTGGCTTTCTATAAATTTACCATCGATCAATACGTTAACGCGGCGGATGATGTCGCGTTGTGTGTCACTTAGCCAGTGAAAACGATAGCCAGTCCATAACCAGATATCTTTGCCAGGGCATTCATCCACCACCCGGCTGACCAGTTGTCGCACCGCACTCAGATTGGCCGGATGTAAAGGATCGCCGCCGGAGAGCGACAGGCCCTGACGACGAATCCGGGTATCGTTAAGATCGGCAATAATCTGGTCTTCCAGCTCATGGGTGAACGGGTGGCCGGAATCCACCCGCCAGGTAGACTGGTTGTAGCATCCCCGGCAATGGTGCTCGCAGCCGGCAACAAACAGCGTACAGCGGGTACCGGGCCCGTTAATCACATCCAGTGGATAATAACGGTGGTAATTCATGTCACTACCCCGGGAAACCATTCTGCAAATGTTTCACCCGACGTTTAACCTCTTCCTGTTTACCGGCATTAAACGGCCTGGCATCCGGGCTACCTAGGTATCCGCAGACTCTGCGGGTCACTGATACTCTGGCCGGATTATGATTACCGCATTGCGGGCAGGTAAATCCTTTACTGGTACAGCTAAATTCTCCTTTGAAACCGCAGTCGTAACATTCATCAATCGGTGTATTGGTACCATAGTAAGGAATCCGGGAATAGCTGTAGTCCCAGACATCTTCCAGGGCTTTCAGGTTATGGCGCAGATTAGGATATTCGCCGTAACAGATAAATCCGCCATTAGCGATTTCCGGATAAGGGGCTTCGAAATCAATTTTATCGTACGGGTTCGCTGTTTTTTCCACATCCAGATGGAAACTGTTGGTGTAATAGCCTTTGTCGGTCACACCCGGAATCACCCCAAATTCAGCGGCATCCAGCCGGCAAAAACGGTCGCACAGGTTTTCGCTGGGTGTACTGTAAAGACTGAATCCGTAACCGGTGTCAGTTTTCCATTGATCGGTCGCCTGACGTAACCGGTGCACGATAGCCTGTGCTTTTTGTTGCAGTTCAGTGGAATCGAACAGATGTTGCCGGTTGCCGGTCAGGGCATTAATGGTCTCATGCAGGCCAATATAGCCCAGCGAAATGGAGGCCCGGCCATTGCGGAAAATCTTACCGACTTTCTCATCTGCCTGTAACCGGACACCACAGGCACCTTCCATATACAGAATAGGAGCCACCCGTGCACAGGTGTTTTCCAGACGACTGATACGTGTCATCAGCGCCTGCCGTGCTACTTCCAGCCGACTCTCCAGCAGAGACCAGAAGCGGGTTTCATCGCCTTCAGCCTGCAACGCGATACGCGGCAAATTCAGGCTGACCACCCCAATATTATTTCGTCCTTCATGGATTTGCTGACCGTTTTCTTCATAGACTCCCAAAAAGCTCCGGCAGCCCATAGGGGTTTTAAATGACCCCGTCACTTTGACGACCTGATCATAATTCAGGATATCGGGGTACATTCGCTGGCTGGCGCACTCCAGAGCCAGTTGCTTAATATCATAATTGATATCTTCGGGGCGATGATTCACTCCTTCCCGAATCGCGAACACCAGTTTAGGGAAAACCGCGGTTTTATGATTTTTTCCTAACCCGTTAATCCGGTTTTGCAGGATGGATATCTGTATCAGCCGGGAAGCCCGGGTGGTGCCCAAACCGAAGCCAAAGGTGACAAAGGGGGTCTGACCATTGGCCGTGTGCAGGGTATTCACTTCATATTCCAGCGACTGAAAAGCATCAAAACACTCTTTACGGGTACGGGCATCGGCATAGCCTTCCACATCATGAATTTGCCATTCCCTGGCAATTTCACGATGCCGTTGCAGGCTGGCTTCAACATACGGGGCCAGTACTTCATCAATCCGGTTGATGGTGGTGCCGCCATAAATATGGCTGGCGACCTGGGCAATGATTTGCGCAGTGACCGCGGTGGCGGTGGCTATCGATTTCGGTGGAGTGATTTCGGCATTACCCATTTTAAATCCGCGGGTAAGCATGCCCTGCAGATCAATCAACATGCAGTTAAACATCGGGAAGAACGGTGAATAATCCAGATCGTGGTAGTGGATATCGCCGCGATCATGGGCCTGCATGACTGACGCAGGTAAAATATGCTGCCTGGCGTAATGCTTTGCCACAATCCCTGCCAGCAAATCCCGCTGGGTAGGAATCACTTTGCTGTCCTTATTAGCATTTTCGTTCAGCAGGGCTGCATTAGTCTGTTCGACAAGTCCCTGAATTTCCTGATGCAGGCGGCCGCGCTGTTCCTTGGCTTTATCACGGTCATGGCGGTATTCAATATAGCTTCTGGCGATGGCCGGGTAACAGCCAGCCATTAAGCCATCTTCGACTGTTTGTTGTATCCGGCTGATATCCAGTTCCGGAAACTGGCTAAGTTCCTCACAGATTTTTGCGGTAATCGTTTCACAATAGTTATTGTCTGACACCCCGGCAGCCCGGGCCGCCGCACAAATTGCATTTAAGATCCTTTGGCGACAAAAAGCTACCTTGCAGCCATCCCGTTTAATGACGAAGTTCTTCATCCTGTTCACCCATATGTGGCGTTTGTTGTCATTTTAAACACAACATATAGTGTTTTCTGTGGAATAGTTGGTGCGAGTTTGATTCAGGACAAAGAAGCGCGGAAAGGAAGGATGGAGCGAGTAAAACAGCGGGGGTGAGGGGGATAACCGTCCCCGACAAGAGTGCCGGGAACAGTGTAGTGAAATCAGCGGCGTACGGCGATCGCTTCGATTTCGATTTTCACGTCTTTCGGTAAACGGGCAACTTCCACACAGGAACGTGCAGGGAAACCTGCCTGGTGCTCAGTAAAGAAGGCTTCATAGGTCGCGTTGACGGTGGCAAAGTCATTTAAATCTTTAACGAACACGGTGGTTTTCACAATATCACCGACAGTCAGACCCGCCTGCTCAATGATTGCCTTAACATTAGCCAGAGACTGGCGGGTTTGTGCCGCGACATCTTCTGCAACGTCACCGGTGGCAGGATCAACAGGGATCTGTCCGGAGGTAATGATCATATTGCCGAGATCGACAGCCTGTACATACGGGCCGATAGCGGCAGGCGCTTTATCTGTGCTGATGACGCGAGACATAAATTCCCCTTAATGATAGTTCAGAGGGCAAAAAGCCCTCTGCCGATGTTTTCCCCATTATAGAAGGGTCAGTGGTGATTACCAGTGTCCGATAACAACATGATGTGCAAATTCTTTTTCACAGTATTTGCATTTCAGTGAGATATCCTGTGCCCGCTGGCGAACGGTAAACACGGAATTAACCGGCTCGTTATGGCTGATGCAGTTGCTGTTCGGACAGGTCAGAACCCGTTCAATTCGTTCCGGCAGTGCCGGCACAATTTTGGCGACCACATCATAGTTATCAATCCGGTTTACCGTAGCCTGTGGTGCATAGATAGCCAGCTGATTGATTTGGTCATCGGTCAGGAAAGTATTTTCTATTTTGATCAAATCTTTGCGCTGCATTTCACCGGACGGCAGATTCAGGCCAATGGTAATACGTTGATCGGTTTCGGTGAGGCGAAACAGTGACAGCAGCCGGAAGCCGACACGGGCAGGGATATGGTCAATCACCGTACCGCATTTAATCGCTTCTACCTGTAATTTATTATCCTGAGTCATGGCTGTCTCTCCCCGTTATGCTGTCAGTTGTTCATTGAGTACTAATGCCAGCAAAGCCTGGCGGGCATAGATACCGTTGCCTGCCTGCTGGAAGTACCAGGCATGAGGAGTACTGTCAACATCGGTATCAATTTCATCCACCCGTGGCAGCGGATGCAGCACTTTCATTGTCTCGCGGGCACCAGTCAGATCGGCGGCTCGTAAAACAAACTGTGCCTTAACGTTGGCATACTCAGACGGGTCCAGGCGCTCTTTCTGCACCCGGGTCATATACAAAATATCGGTCTGTGGTATGACTTCTTCGATGGATGCATGGCGGGACCAGGCGATACCTTTTTCATCCAGCAAATCGGTGATATAGGAAGGCATTGCCAGCGCATCCGGGGCGATAAAGAAGAAACGGTTATTACTGAACTTGGCTAATGCCTGGGTCAGAGAATGAACAGTACGGCCGTATTTTAAATCACCCACCATGGCAATGTTCAGATTATCCAGTCGCTGCTGTGTTTCGCTGATGGTGAACAGATCCAACAGGGTCTGAGTTGGGTGCTGGTTAGCGCCATCACCGGCATTCAGTATCGGAATATCACCGGAAAATTCGGTCGCCAGCCTCGCAGCACCTTCCTGCGGATGGCGCATAACAATAGCATCCACATAGGTACTAATCACCGAAATGGTATCTGCCAGGGTTTCACCTTTTTTACCCAGAGAGGTATTTCCGCCATCAGCGAAACCGACGACCGAGGCACCTAAGCGGTGAATGGCTGTTTCAAAAGATAACCGGGTGCGGGTGGAAGCTTCGAAGAAGCAGCTGGCAATGACTTTATGCTTCAGTAATTCCGGCCGGGGTGAAGCCTTCAGCCGGGCGGCAGTATCTAATACCAGCTCCAGCTCCTCGCGGGAGAGGTCATTGATGGAGATAATATGCTTTCGATAGAGAGGGTTAGCCATGAGTTATATCCTCGGCACGAACAGATGACAGGCAAAAAAAAGCCCCTGAAACAGGGGCTTTAACAGAATAGGGGTCTTCACAGGAAAAAAAAGGGCTACCACCCGCAGTCAGGCGGATACGGGCATCAGATTGTGTGATTACCTGCGGCATGTTTTTCCCCTGCAAATTTTCCGCGCATTATACCGGCCTGACAGTTTCTGACAAGAGTAGCGGCGGTTAATCCTGCTTTCATATTCGTCTCCCGGTTACCCGGCACTGAGCAGGTGGCGAATTTGCTGATACAAAGGACCGATCTGCTGGCGATGTACCGGGGCAATCCAGACGTTATCACTGCCTGCCACCACTCCCATCATCTGTGGCAGTTGCTGACAATCGATAACTCTTGCGACCGCCCGTCCATAGCCGGCGGCAGTATGTACCAGGATAAACTCCTGATTATAAACGATATCCACGACCATTTCGGCAATGGTACGACTTGCCCTGGGTAAGGGTTGTGCCAGTGGATTGAGGGTATAGATGCGTTGTCCGCGGCTGTTGCGTATTTTAATCACCCCCAGTGTTTTCAGTAACCTGGAGATGGTGGACTGACTGACCATCGGAAATCCGGAACGTCGGACATCCTGGCGTAATGCTTCCTGGGAAATATAGCTGTTTTGCAGAATCAGCCGCTGGCACAGTGCCAGCTGTTGAAGCTCCCTGCTGGTGGCGGGGGAGGTAATAGGCATAGAGGACATCTCCGTTGTCGGGCCTGATGAGATCTGCCGGCAAAAGTTATCCCATGCCGGCAGAGACTGCCTGAATAGTTGGTTTCCTCTATCAGGCAGTACGCCGACCTTTATAGTAACGCGGAGACACTGAGCATAACTATGTTCATTATCACAAGAATGGCCAGTAACGGAGCGACCCATTTCAGATAACGAATGTATGGGACTCTGGCAATGGCCAGGCCGCCCATCACTACACCGGAAGTGGGTGTGATCAGATTAACCAGCCCTGAGGCTGACTGATAGACCGTCACGACCAAATCACGACCGGTACCGGCAAAGTCTGCCAACGGCGCCAGAATCGGCATACTGAGCACCGCCAGCCCTGAGGATGAGGGGATTAGGAACGACAGCACCACTTCAATCAGCCAGGTCACATTGATAAATACGACTGACGGTAATCCGCTGACCAGTTGTTCGGCGGCATTCAGTAATGAATGGGTAATCATGCCATTATCCATGATGACTACAATGCCACGGGCAATACCGATGATCAGGGCAACGCCCAGCAAATCGCGGGCACCATCGATAAACGTCGAGGTAAAGTTTTCCTCACTCATCCGTGCTACCAGTCCGACCAGAATCGAGGCCGCAAGGAACATGGCAGATATTTCGGCCATCCACCAGCCCTTTACCGAAACCCCATAAATCATAATCACAAAGGCCACAGCAAACAGACCGAGAATAATTTTACGTGTCAGGGTAAAAGGTAATGGCTCATCACTCTGCTGAGATAAAAAGTAGCGCCGGTTTTCTTCAGCATGATCGGCCAGCAATGAGAGTTGCGGATTTTCGCGTACACGAATGGCATAGCGACGTACCCACCAGACACACACCAGCCAGCCACTGATAAGCATGATAATGCGCAGCGTAATACCTTCGGTAAACGGAATCCCTGCGGCATTAGCGGCAATCACCGTGGCGAACGGATTAATCGTGGAACCCAACGTGCCAATACCGGCTCCCAGCAAAACCGTTGCGGCAGCGACCAGGGGATCGAAGCGAGCCGCCATCATCACGGGCACCAGCAGTGAGTAGAACGGCAATGACTCTTCAGCCATCCCGTAAATGGTGCCACCCAGAGCAAACAGCCCCATGAGTATCGGGATCATCCACTCTTCTTTGCCATGCAGTTTCAGGGTAACCCGCTGTATCCCGGCATCGATAGCGCCGGTTTTATTGGTGACACCAAGAAACCCGCCAATAATCAGGATAAACAGCGCAACATCAATGGCACCGGCCTGGCCGGTTTTGTGGTCCCAGAGACCGTCAATCGGAGCCAGCAGAATATCGCTGAGGCCTTGCGGGCTGGGGGCGACCGTATGATAAGTTCCGGCCACTGGCACTTCTTTGCCCAGACTCTCATTCATTGCCATCTGATACTGTCCGGCAGGAATCAGCCAACTGAGGGCCGCCACCAGAATAATCAGCACAAACAGAATGGTATATGCGGAGGGGAATTTAAACGTCTTCATTGCACTCTCTCCCGGAGAGGTACGCCATCACGGCGTACCTGCGGTCAGTTAGTCTGCCAGTGTTGCGACCATCACCGCTTTGATGGTGTGCATCCGGTTTTCTGCTTCGTCAAACACAATAGAATGTGCCGATTCGAAAACCTCTTCCGTCACTTCCAGTCCTTTCAGGCCGTAAGTTGCCTCGATTTCACGGCCGACGGTGGTGTGTTCATTATGGAAAGCGGGCAGACAGTGCATAAATTTCACCGACGGGTTTCCGGTGGCCTCAATCACCTGCTGGTTAATCTGGTAAGGTTTCATCAGGCTGACACGTTGTTCCCAGGCTTCTTTGGCTTCACCCATCGAGACCCAGACATCGGTATACAGGAAGTCCACGCCTTTCACTCCTTCGCTGACCGATTCGGTCAGGCTGATTTTGGCACCGCTGGTGGCGGCAATGGCCTGACACTGCTTCACCAGCGCCTCGTCGGGCCAGAATGAGCGGGGAGCGACCAGCCGGATATCCATTCCCATGATAGCGGCGCCGACCATTAGCGAATTTCCCATATTGTTCCTTGCATCACCCAGGTAAGCAAAGCTCAGTGAAGACAACTCTCTGCCCGGCGCATGTTCCTGCATGGTCATCAAATCCGCCAGAATCTGAGTGGGATGGAACTCATCGGTCAGTCCGTTCCAGACCGGAACCCCGGCAAATTCCGCCAGCTCTTCAACAATATTCTGACCGAAGCCCCGGTATTCGATACCGTCATACATCCGGCCCAGTACTCTGGCGGTGTCTTTCATCGATTCTTTATGGCCTATCTGAGATCCGGAAGGGCCCAGATAAGTCACACAGGCGCCCTGGTCGAATGCAGCAACCTCAAAAGCACATCGGGTTCGGGTCGAACTTTTTTCAAAAATCAGCGCAATATTTCTGCCACTGAGTTTCGGTTGTTCAGTTCCTTGTTGTTTATCCTGTTTCAGTTGGCGGGCCAGATTCAGCAGGTAATGGATCTCTTCGGCGGTGTAATCCAGCAGTTTCAGAAAATGGCGTTGTTTCAGAGTCACTGACATATCAAAGTCCTTATTTAAATTATCCGTGGGCCGGTCCTTGCCCTGAGTGGCGAACCGGCGTTGATTGGGTTGGTGCAGACGGGCAATCAGCCCGGCATAATCAGCGTGCCTTTTTTACCATTGAGGATCATGCGGCCATCCTGTAATGAGCCGATACCGGCAATACCCTGACAATCCCGAACATAGCGGCAGCAAGCCGAAACTTTCGGCCCCATCGAACCTGCATCAAACTGCAACTCCTCCAGAGAGCTGACGCTGGTCTTGCCAATGGCCTTTTGTGCCGGGGTATTCCAGTTCAGGTAGACGGCATCGGCATCGGTCAGAATCAGCAGCGCATCGGCTTTTAGCTGGCGGGCCAGCATGGCGGCAGAGAGATCTTTATCAATAACTGCCTCAACCCCCTGCAATCCCTGACCGTGTTCGGTGACCGGGATCCCGCCTCCGCCATTACAGATCACCAGATGATCTTCTGCCAGCAAGGCGGTAATGGCCGCATTTTCGACAATACTGACCGGCTGCGGAGAAGCGACGACACGACGAAATCCGCTGCCATCCGGTTTGACGGCCCAGTGTTTCTCTGCGGATAACTTAATCGCCTGTTCTTCGGTATACATCGGGCCGATATATTTGCACGGGTCGAGGAATGCCGGATCCCCGGGATCGACTCTGACCTGCGTCAAAAGAGTCGTGACCTGCTGATGTGGCAGGCAGTTTTTCAGGGCCTGTTGCAGCATATAACCGATCATCCCCTGAGTTTCTGCGCCCAGCACATCCAGCGGATAGGGTTTCACCGCCGGATAGGCTGCGTTCTGTAAAGCCAGCAGACCGACCTGTGGCCCGTTGCCATGGACCAGCACAACACGCCAGTCTGCCGTCAGTCCGGCAATGACTTCCGCAGCGATTAGGATATTTTTTTGCTGAATTTCAGCTTCCAGAGGGTCACCGCGCTTCAGTAACGCGTTTCCCCCCAGTGCGACAACCAGCGTGGGTTTATTTTTCACTGTGATTCTCCCTGTGGTTAAATTCCGTCCCGCTCCAGCGGACAACTCATACATCTGGCACCACCACGTCCTCTGCCCAGCTCATCACCGGCAATCGGCAGCACGGTAATCCCGGCCTTATCATATTTTTCGTTAGTCCAGACGTTGCGCTCATAACCAATGACGACCCCCGGACGAACGGTCAGAACATTATTCGCGTCGTTCCACTGTTCGCGTTCTGCCTCAAAGCGGTCGCCTCCGGTAGTTATTAACCGGATCTGGTCAATGCCCAACGCCTGCTCCAGTGCTTTCAGGAAACTGCTTTCCGCCGTGCGACACAGGCCTCCATGGCCGTCCGGGGTCAGGGTCCAGCAGGTCATATTCTGATTAATGACCTGTGGATAGACAGAAAACGTATCAATATCCAGATGGGTCATGACAGTATCGAGATGCATGCAGGAGCGTTGCTGTGGCAGCTCCAGTACAATGACACGGCTGGCCTGTTGGTGTTTAAACAACGAACTGGCGAGAAATTCTATGCCCTGCGCCGTGGTTCTTTCCGACAAACCAATCAGGACGGTCCCTCGTCCAATCACCAGCACATCACCGCCTTCCAGGGTGGCGTGATCATAATTCAGGTTATCGTCACCGTAATAGCGGATGAAATCACCGTTGCTGAAGGCCGGATGCCAGCGATAAATGGCTCTCAGGTTATGGGTTTCACGTTGTCTGGCGACTTTGGCCATCGGGTTAATACTTACCCCCTGGTAAATCCAGCAGGAAGTATCGCGGGTAAACAGGTGGTTAGGCAGCGGACGGGTAATAAAATCATCCTGATCGGTCTGACGGCCGGCGATATTTCTGATCTCAGGAGGCAGTTCATCGCAGGTCAGTCCGCCGGTCAGGTGCCGGGACAGTTCCCGGTGCGGCATCTGGCCCAGCCAGTCACGGATATCAGCGGCAAAACATGGGCCCAGGCGATAGTCAGAAATCTGAGTTTTCAACAGCCAGTTTTTGGCTTCAGGAACGTCCAGAGTTCTGGTCAGTAAATCAGTCAGCAGCAGGACATCCACACCTTGCTGACGTAGCGTATCGGCAAATTTATCATGTTCCTCTCCGGCCCGTTCTACCGACAAAACATCGTCAAATAACAGATCCTGGCAGTTGCTGGGAGTCAGTCTCTTCAGACTGAGATTGGGACGATGTAGCAGTACAGTGCGTAATGTGCCTATTTCGGAACCGACATAATGCTTTTCCATAGATGCTCCTTATCGGTGGAATAAACAGCATCAGGGAAAATAACCCTGATGCTGCTCCTGAAAACAGTTTGAAAATAACCAAAAGGCGTCAGGTGAAAATGTGATGATATTCAAAGAGTGAAATAAACTGACGGCGGATAAACTATTTGATGAGAGAGATCATTAAGTGGTGATTTGCTGATTATCAGAAAGTGAAATTAAAAATAAATTATTGAGATAGTTATTTTGTTTTCTCGTAGGTCTGGTGTAATGCTTCTGGTAGGTTGTTTTTTATCTTAATGATAAATATCACTTTATTTTCAGTTTTGCATATTTATACATTTGTGTGTCTGGTTATTTTTTTTGACAGTGGTTAAGGAAGGATATTTATTCATTCTCAGTGGAATATCTGAAAAGTTATATTTATGATCTGCACCTGATTATTAATCATAACTGCAGGAAAACAGAGGGTTAAAAAACCATGCAGTATCGTTGGTTGCCAGGGTATGCATTACTGATGAATAAAATTACCGACGCCAAACAGAAATTTCCGGTCGCGGATAAATAATTATATCTGCACGGACCGGAACAGGGCTCCGGCAACCCTTCAGGGAGCCGGAGACCACAGCCAACCCGTTACGGCTGACCCAGGGTGGCAACCATGACCGCTTTGATGGTGTGCATGCGGTTTTCTGCCTGATCAAACACAATACTGTGTTCCGATTCAAAAACCTCGTTAGTCACTTCAATGCCGTCGGTAAACCCGTACTGCTCAGCCATCTGTTTACCCACCGAAGTTTGATCATCGTGGAAGGCAGGCAGACAGTGCAGAAACTTAACTCCGGGATTGCCGCTCAGTGCCAGCATCTGTTGATTGACCTGATAAGGGCGTAGCAGGGCAATACGTTCAGCCCAGGCTTCTTTGGCTTCCCCCATGGAGACCCAGACATCGGTATAGATAAAGTCAGCGCCTTTCACCCCGTCAGCGACTGATTCAGTCAGGGTAATTTTACCGCCGGTTTGCGCTGCCGCCGCCTGGCACTCTTCCACCAATGCGTCTTCAGGCCAGCAGGCTCTGGGAGCGACCAGCCGTAAATCAAGCCCGGTCAGTGCGGCAGCTTCCAGCATAGAATTTCCCATGTTATTTCGTGCATCCCCGACATAGACCAGGGTCATCTCTGAGAACTTCTTACCGGGTAAATGTTCCTGCATCGTCAGCAGATCGGCCAGTAACTGGGTCGGGTGAAATTCGGTGGTCAGGCCGTTCCAGACCGGAACACCGGCAAATTCTGCCAGCGTTTCAACAATATCCTGACCGTAACCCCGGTACTGAATACCGTCATACATTCTGCCCAGCACCCGGGCCGTGTCTTTAATCGATTCTTTATGTCCAATCTGGCTGCCACTGGCACCCAGCCAGGTGACACGTGCGCCCTGGTCATAAGCGGCAACTTCGAAAGAGCAACGGGTACGGGTCGAATCTTTTTCGAAGATGAGCGCGATGTTTTTTCCCTGCAAGGTAGGTTTTTCTGTGCCCTGTTTTTTTTCTTTTTTCAGGCGGGCAGCCAGGCTCAGCAGTTGTTCGAGTTCGGCGGGGGTAAAATCTAACAGTCTCAGAAAATGACGCTGATACAGCTTACTCATACATCGCTCCGGATAGTAAAAATAATATGAATTAATATTCAATCTATATGTATGAATATTCATTTTCAACCTTATTTTCAGTTATCTGGTGCTTTAGTGTAGTGCCGCGTCGGAGGCTGTGGGAAAATAGCCGTTTAGCGAAGGGGGCTGACCCCTGAGTGCACCTGAGGAACATCCGATGACTTTTGAATCCTTTATGGAAGAACAGCGCGAAGAAACACGCGAAATTATTGAAGAATTACTGGAAGATGGCAGCGATCCTGACGCGCTCTATACCATCGAACATCATTTGTCCTGTGACAGTTTTGATGCGCTGGAAAAAGCTGCCGTTGACGCATTCAAGCTGGGCTATGAAGTGACCGACCCTGAAGAGCTGGAGCTGGAAGACGGCACCACTGTCATGTGCGTGGATATCATCAGTGAAGTCGCACTGAAGGAAGATCTGATTAATGCCCAGATCGAACAGCTGGTGAAAATGGCCGGTAAACACAACGTCGATTACGATGGCTGGGGAACTTACTTCGAAGACCCGGACGCCGAAGACGAAGAGGACGATGAGGATGACTCCGGCCCGGAAGAGGGTGATACCGGCGTTCGTCACTGAGGGTGACGGATCTCTCCTGAAAGCTACCCCCTGCCTGAGCATGCTGCCGGGCCGGGGTGTTTTTGTTTGCTGGTTTTTTCGCTGAAAGTCGCTGAGTTATGAATTACGCTGCCCTTGTTGAACCGCTGTTACAGTTTCTGCATTGCCGTACCCCGCAAGCCTGGATTGATGAAGCCAGCAAACCGGAAAATTTGCCGCTGCTGCTGACCGACCATCTGACCTGTGAACTCAAAGCCGCTCAGACGGCCGCCTGGTTAATTCGAAAATATGCAACGGATAAACCAGGCGGGGAAGCGCTGAATCAGTGGCTGATACCTTATGAGAATTTTATTTACCGCGAACATCCGGACAGCGATTTTATTCAGGCTCATCGCAGTCTGGGCAAAAATATTCACCGTAAAGAAACCTTTCCCTGGTCGGATGAACTGATTGATAAGATGGTGCTGCTGATTAAGGAAGAGCTGCATCATTTTTATCAGGTCTGGGAGATTATGCAGGCCCGGGGAGTGGTCTACCGGAAGATCACCGCCAGCCGCTATGCCAAAGGGCTGTTGCGGGAGGTGACCACCCATGAACCCGATACGCTGGTGGATAAGCTGATTTGTGGCGCCTATATTGAGGCCCGCTCCTGTGAACGTTTTGCGGCACTGGCTCCCTGCCTGGATGCTGAACTGGCAAAGTTTTATCGTTCATTACTGCGTTCTGAAGCGCGCCATTATCAGGATTATCTTTCTCTGGCGCGTCAGATCTCGCCGTACGATATCACCGCCCGTATCCGGAAAATTGGAGAAACCGAAGCCGAGCTGATCACCTCTGCTGACCGGCAATTACGTTTCCATAGCGGACCGTTGGCAAAAATTTAAAAGCTGATGATTCTTTTAGGTTTTTGTGGCTAACGTAAAAATTTACGGTCGTTAGTTTCATATTGTTGTTATTTTAAAAAATAAAATTCTGGTAGTTTGTCGTAGTTCTTGTGTTTTTATCTGAATGTTTGTCAGTTTGTGACTGATAACCATTGTTATTCATTTATTTTGAATAAGATGAGCAATTTGTTCAGCTTTTGTCTTGTCGGTTACAGGCCTATGATTCGTTCCATCAAGGCAAACCGGCCTTCTGACAAATAAATGAATTAAGGTGAACTCATGAAATCTATCAAAACTTTCGTCGCTGTTGCTGCTCTTTCCCTGGTGTCTTTCGGAAGCTTTGCACAAAGTATCACTGCCTGTGCGGATACTCTGGATGCCGCAGAAGCGCAGATCGCAGCTCAGGCCCATAAAGCGGGTGCTTCTTATAAAATCACCGAAGCTACCTATAAAAATGGCGTACATATGACTGCGGAACTGAGAAAATAACTCCTGTCACTACAGCTCATCGTGGCTCCGGCCGCATGGGCTGTGATGGTCTGCCAGTATCCCACGACTCCATCCTTCCATAGTAAGCCCATACTTTCGGCTGTCCCTTAATGACAGGCAGCATCGTGACTTCTGAGATACCTGTCTGTCGCAATGGAACAGAACCCCTGCGGTTTACCGGCTAAACAGAGTGGCGATGTTGCGGTTGTTCTGGCGGTGACTGGCCAGCATTTACCGCTAAAGTGCAGTTAACCTCATCAGCAATCCCTCTTTGCGGAAAACTCCTCATTTTATTAACAGGCCAGAATCCGGAAAATATCGCGGGCAGGGGAAGAATACTTCACGGCTGGTGAATCCTCTTACGAAGCCAGGAGAACACCATGAGTTTTATAAAAGGGGTTTGACGGCCAATAGTGTAAAAGACCACGATGACGAAATAACTTAATGTTTTAAAAGGAAAATAATCAACATCCAAATTGGACTTGTAAGTGGCGATTTATCACCTGATTTCGGGTAAACTTGCCTGTGATATTCTGGTTATTTTAAGGATAAAATCCATGAAAGTGAGCGAAGAAACCCTGCTGGAGTCCGGCTTCAGTCATTCTGATCTCCAGAAAATTAAAAGCAATGTGGAAAATTTCGGGGGAACTCTTGATGAAGTGATTCAGGATTTAGCAAAACGATTTAATGTAGCTAAGTGGATAACTATTGTTGCTTTTGTCATCCTGATTTTTACATCTGTTTTATCTACAAAAAATAACACACTCTCTCTGGCTTTTTCGTTGATTGTAGGATTACCTTTTATCTGGTATTTGACACCCGCTAAGCTTGCATTTAAAGCCTGGCGGTATAAACAATATTCTTCCGGGATTGAGGGCGATCAGTAATTGTCATCAGATCAAAAATAACTTTAGCCTTTACGCCGTATCCAACAATTTTCATGGTTAGTTTTGGTCGGCTTAACATACTGACTTTCCTGTAATAATCGACTGGGATATAGCGAAATAGTCTCCATGTTCCTTGCTTTCTTATTAAACCAAAAATGCTGTAAGCATTAGCAACAAGTGAGATTGATTTATACAAGCCTAATCCACTTTTAGAACTAAACCCCATAAATTCAGCCGTAGACATAGCTGCATTAGCTGCAAACCCTTCAGATGTAGAATCATGAAGTACCTGATGGCTAAATTCTTTGCTTAGCCCATTGAATCCATCCACAACGAGTATTGCTCCAGCCAGTACACCTAATGGATTAGCGCTGGCAAGTAGCGTTGTTCCTAAAGCTATCTCTGTTCCCGAAAGCACCACATTCACAGCAGAAATTACATACCCAACGATTTTATTATTTTCCCGGACGAACTCCACTTTGGCATAAAGTTTCGCCGCTTTAGTGCGCAGCATTCGACCCTGTACTTCAAGATTTTCGGTCTCTGCCCTGAGTTTTTTTACACAGGCCATGCATTCTTGATCTGATTTTGCGCGCCGGACTGCAGCAAACTGCTGCTCAACAACCTCTTTTATTTCCTGCACAAACTTCATCCGGGTCAGACTATCCCGAAGATGGAAGGAGGACAGCGTATTCGCTGTATTAATCAGCTTTCTGGCCTCAAGATTAACCATTGTTTCTGCCCAGTTTTTATTCCTGCCTGAGCGCATCATATCAGATAATGCAGCATCCATTTTTGTTCTCCCTGTATATTATATCGCCGATAATACTCCTTTGTTTTCAGCTGTAAACAACCGTCGTTTTAGTCTGAAATAAGTGGATCTCGATATGCCTGTTTTCTCCGATACGGCCTTAAATGAAACGCCCTGCCGAATCAGAGTCAGAGCCGAAGCTGTCGTCGGATGGGGCTTCCTGCCGAACCGAACACCAGAGGCCATTGCAGAAACCCGTCCTTCATTGGTTCGTTCCAGAATGCGCTCACGCCCGGCTTCTGCCACAGCAGCCAGGATCTGAATGACCATCTTCCCGGGCGTGCCTTCGGTACTGAGACCATTCACCGAAGCGACCATGAATAACGAAGTGCATATGACGGCGGAGCTGAATCAATAAACCGTTTTCGCAAAGAAAAACAGGCCTCTGAAGTGAAGAGACCTGTGACAAGGAAGGTACCTTAACGACCGGAGGTTTAGCAGTAAAGCTTAGCGTACGGTCTGACCACTCAGCGCTACCTGCGGGCGATCCAGTCCGTAAACTGACCAGTGCACCGCATTATCACCGATATGGAAGAACGCCGTTGCCAGGGTATTTTCCTGGTCCGGGTCATCTTCTGCCAGCCGGTAGACCGGCAGTTCTCCCTCATCATCAGACAGAATAGACAGAACCTGCACCGCGGACAGATTTGCTGCCTCTGCTAACTGTCGGTCGATGGTCTGTTGCCGCGCCCCGGAACTGTCGGTGATGACCTGACGGGTCTCCTGCTGTTGCGGATGAATCAGATGGTTAGCATGACCGCGGCAACCCGCCATTTCGATAACACTGCTGCCGGTGCCGGTAGCTTCCACGCTGAATATTCGGTGATCGCCCGCCTGGCCCAGCGTATGGTGAAATGCGCCGGCGCGTGGCGACTGGCTGAGTATAGCGACCGCATCATCCAGCCGTTCGGCGTTCAGTGATGCTCTGGCCAACACCTGGCGGGGAAGCCCTGCCGGACGTTCCACGGCACGAATGTTATTGACCGCATTCACGATGCCATACTGATTGACAGCAAAGGTATGGCCGCAAATCGAACCCGGATAAGCAAAGCTGGTAAAAGAGGTACCTTGCTGCGGGAAAATTTCGGCAATAAAGCAGTCGTCACGAAGTTGGGGAAAACCATCTTCGTTATGAGCAATAAAGCCCTGACCAGCGCTGTCGCGACCGGCCAGGGTGGTACAACCATCCGAGGTCGAACGCACCAGGTCTCCCCGGCAGTTCCAGGCAAAAACTTCCTCTGGCGAGGCTTCCAGACCATAGGCCAGCCCCTGTAATTCCTGCCAGATCAGCGGGTAATCACGTTGTACCGCCAGAGCCATGGACTGCGCCTCTGGCGAGTTTTTCAGACTGATCACCGTCTGCCACAGTGCAGTCTGCGTCAGTTTTTGATGCCATGCCGCTCGTCCGGCGATACCGAGTTGTTCGCCGATGGCAAAGGCATGACCCCGGAGGGTGAGTTTTTTCATAAAATGTACGTCAGTTCTCTGTCAGGACACGTGCTGCAGGAATTCCTGCAAACGGGCACAACCATTACCGCCTTCAATCAGCTCAACCGGTGAACCATCTTCGGCAATGGTTCCGCCATCGATAAAGATTAGACGGGAAGCCACATCACGGGCAAAACCAATTTCGTGGGTGACAATCACCATGGTCATACCTTCCTCCGCCAGTGACCGCATAACCTGCAGTACTTCATGACGCAGTTCCGGGTCCAGGGCTGAAGTTGGCTCATCAAACAGCATCATTTGCGGTTTTACCGCCAGTGCCCGGGCAATCGCCACACGTTGTTGCTGACCGCCTGACAGTTCAGAAGGGTAATGGTCTGCACGGGATGCCAGTCCCACCCGCGTCAGCAGCTCCATGGCCTGCTTGCGGGCTTCGTCTTTACTGGTATGACGCACCTTGATAGGTCCGAACATCACGTTTTCCAGTGCAGTCAGATGCGGGAACAGGTGAAATTGCTGAAATACCATGCCTGCTTCACGGCGAATATCACGCTCATTCACATGGGGGTCGGTCAGATGCATACCGGCTACCATCAGGTTCCCGGAAGAGATTTCTTCCAGTTTGTTAATGCAACGCAGCAGCGTCGATTTTCCTGACCCGGAAGGCCCGATGATCACCACAACTTCACCGGCATCAATTTTCAGATTGATATCGTGCAGCACCTGCGTTGAGCCAAAATTTTTCGAGACATTTTGAAATTCAACCATACTCATAAGATATGCATCCTTTTTTCCAGAGTTTTTAGCAGGAAGCTCAGACACAGAGTAACAATCAGGTAAAGTGCTGCAACTGCGGTCCATACTTCAAGTGCACGGAAGTTACCGGCAATAATTTCCTGGCCCTGACGGGTCAGTTCGGCAACCCCAATCACGATAAATAATGAGGTATCTTTAATACTAATGATCCACTGGTTACCCAGCGCCGGGATCATGCGGCGTAACGCCAGCGGCATGATGATGTACCACAGTGTCTCGCGGGAAGAGAGCCCCATCGCCAGACCGGCTTCACGGAAGCCTTTATTGATAGACAATAGTGCTCCGCGGGTAATTTCGGCAATATAGGCCCCGGAGTTAATCATAATGGTGACAACGGCCGCAGTAATTGGCTCAATATGCACCGGCAGAGCTAACGGCAGGGCGAAGTAGATAAACATCACCTGCACCATAATCGGTGTTCCGCGGATAAGTTCTACAAAAATCAAAGAGATGGTTTTTGATATCCTGCCCCCTAATGCACGGCTGACACCGGCCACCAGGCCAATGACAAATCCTCCAATTAAGCCGATGACTGAGATAAACAGGGTGAGCTTTAGCCCCTGCAACAGAATTGGCACGGCTTGCCAGACATAACTGATATCAAAATTCATAATGGTTATCCGCACGGTCAAAGAGAAAAGGGGCCAGCAGGGCTGGCCCAAAACGACAACTTATTTAGGTTCTTTGTCGAACCATTTCAGGTAAATCTTGTTATAGGTGCCGTCAGCACGTAACGCTTTCAGAGCTTCGTTAACACGTTTGGTGTAAGGGCTGTTTTTCTGCAGAGCGAAACCGTACTGTTGTGGCAGAACGCTGTCGTTCTCACCGGTGGCTTTAATTTTGCCGTCACCCGCAGTTTTCACGTAGTACAGCACGTTAGGTGAGTCGTGAACCACGGCATCGATATTACCGGCCTGCAGATCCAGGTAGGCGTTATCAATGTTCGGGAATTCAACATAGTCCGCTTTTACATGGGCTTTCATGTAGGTTGCCGCAGCAGTACCCTGTTTCAGACCGACCTTCTTACCTGCCAGGTCGCTGAATTTATTGATACCGGTCGCTGAACTTTTGACAGCCATCAGCAGATCCGCATTGTAGTACGGGTCACTGAAATCAACGGCCTGGGCACGTACCGGAGTAATAGTAATACCCGCCATTGCCACATCGATGTTACGTGATTGCAGGCCCGGAATCAGACCACTGAAATCCATTGGCTGAAGTGTGTATTCCACGCCCATTTTCTTGGCGATGGCATTCCACAGGTCAATATCAAAACCGACGTATTTATCCCCTTGTTTAAATTCAAAAGGAACAAATGCGGTATCGACACCGACGGTCAGCTTGTCCTGTGCCATAGCACTAAAACTGAACGCACTCGCCAGTAAAGCCAGTGAGATCCCAACAGTATTAATTGTTTTCAGCATAACGAATCCTTTTTATAAGATCGGATGTGTGTAGTCGTATTCTAAAAAGCAATAACTATGCCAGAAGTTGTAATAAATTATTTTTGGCTAAAAATAACTTAACTCACTGATTTAAAAAATATAATCATGTTATCTGGCTGTTAATGTTTAACATACGCATAAAACGGCGGGTAATCAGTTTTTCTTATAGCACACCGGATATGGGGTGCACTTATTTGGTGCTCCGTTTTGGTACCCGGAGCACCTTTCTGGTGCGCAGTATCGGCCGGGGAATCAAAAATCTTCCGGTGGAGAGTGTGGTGGAGTGCGGGCGACATTCATCATCATGGCCAGCAAGGCGTAATAACCATTAATCCCGGTTAAATCGATCACTGCGGTTTCACCAAACTGGCGGATAACCTGTTGCCATATCTCGTCACTGACCTGCTTTTGCTGGTGCAGTTGCTGGCAGAAATAATAAACCAGCCATTCGTCCTGTTTAAGTGCATTTTCCTGCGGTTGTTGCTGCTGGCGAATCGCAATAATTGCCTGTTCTGAAATACCTTGCTGACGGGCAATTGGCGCATGGATTTCCCATTCCACCGGCTGGTTCCAGTAACGGGCGGTCAGAAGAATGGCCAGTTCTGACAGACGAAGACCTATTGCACTGCGGTAGCGCAGATATTCGCCCATTCGCTGAGCATGTGACATCAGCTCAGGGCTGCGGAGCAGAACCTGAAAAGGGGGTAATAACCCGCCGCGTGGCCCCTTAATCACCTCTTCGGCCAGCACCCGTTGCTCCTCACTCCACTGTTCCTGTGAGAGTGGCGGTAAACGGTTATTGTCGGTCATTCATCAGACTCCTGCAGCCCGATGGGTTTCCTGCTGAATCACCTGCTTCAGGGTCTCCACCACAAAATCCAGCTGCTGTTCTGTCACGATAAATGGGGGAGCGATCAGGATATGATCTCCCTGCTGACCATCGATAGTGCCGCCCATAGGGTAGACCATCAGTCCCTTTTCCAGGCAAGCACGTTTAATTGACGCATGCAGTTTCAGGGCCGGGTCAAAGGCGGCCTTAGTCTGCTTATCTCTGACCAGTTCAACACCGGCAAACAGTCCGCGTCCGCGGGTGTTACCGACAAACTCCAGTCCGGCTAACTCTTTTTCTAATTTTTGGAGTAAATAATTTCCCTGCTGTTGCACCTGACTTAACAAATTGTCCCGCTCTATTACCTGCTGTACCGCCAGCGCAGCCGCGGCCGCAGTAGGGTGACAGATGTAGGTATGACCGTGCTGGAATAAGCCGCTGCCGCGCCGAAGCGGCTCGATGACTTTATCGCTGACCAATACGGCGCCAATCGGCTGATAACCGCCGCCCAGGCCTTTAGCAATAGTGACGATGTCCGGAACCACATCATCCTGTTCAAAAGAGTGCAGCGTTCCGGTACGACCCATTCCACACATCACCTCATCAGCGATATACAGCAGGCCGTATTTATCACACAGTTTTCTGACTCCGGCAAAATAACCCCGGGTCGGCGGAACGGCGCCAGTAGTGGCTCCGCTGACGGTTTCGGCGATAAAACCGATAATTTTATCCGCACCGGTTTCCAGAATGGTCTGCTCGAGTTCGTTCAGCAACCGCTGCGTATATTGTTGTTCTGTTTCATCCGGGCGCTGATCACGGTAAGCATTACAGGCAGATACCCGTGCGACATCCATCAGCAACGGAGCAAATTGCTTACGACGCCATTCGTTCCCCCCGACCGCCAGTGCGCCCAGGGTATTGCCGTGATAGCTCTGACGACGGCCAATAAAGGTGGTTTTCTGTGGCTGTCCGGTTTCCACGCAGTACTGACGCGCCAGCTTCAGGGCTGTTTCTACCGCTTCTGACCCCCCGGAGACAAAATAGACCGAATTCAGGGAACCAGGGGCGGTCCGCACCAGTTGATCCGCCAGGCTCTCTGCGGCTTCGCTGGTAAAGAACCCGGTATGGGCATAAGCCAGGGTATCAATCTGACGGTGCATAGCCGCCAGAATATCCGGGTGAGCATGGCCCAGGCAGGAGACAGCAGCACCGCCACTGGCATCCAGATAACGTTTGCCGGAAATATCGGTGATATAAGCACCTTGCGCCGCAACGGCAACCGGTGGGGTAAAACTCAGACTGCGGTGAATAATATGGCTCATGATAATCCCGTCACTGATGTAAGCAGGGGAAAACCCCGGATAAAGTTTATACTCTCAGATTCAAATGAATCATTCAATATAATAATGATTCATATGCATCATTGATGGGCGACAGTAATACCTCAAAAAGGCCGATAAGGAATGTATTCTGTCAGCAGAATGTCAGCTACGGGGGAGGACTATTTTCCGGGCAGTATGTAGGCGCCGGAATCAATCAGATAGCGTTCTGCACTCTCAATCCGGCGGATGGCGTCTTCACCATGCTTTGCCACCAGCGTCGCCATCAGGCACTCAGCAATCCCCATTCCTGACACCACCGAAGGAAAAAATGACGGGCTGTGGGTGGAAAAAAGCAGACTGCAACGCGCTGCCTGAGCCAGCGGCGAAACCGGCGAATCAGTCACCGCAATCACGGTGGCCCTGGCAGCCTCGGCGTAGGCAATAATCTGCAGGGTTTCCCGTGAATAGGGCGCAAATCCGACAATAACCAGCACATCACCGGCGGATATTTCACGGGTAAATATTTCCTGATTATTCGCCAGCCCGTCAATCAGTGAGACCTGGCGATGGAACAACCGGTAAATATAGTAAATTGACCAGGCCACCGGAAAACTGGCACGAAAACCACAAATATAGATCTGTTCGGCCTTGTCCAGCAAACTGACCGCTTGTTCCAGCGACTGACGGTTATTTTCGCGGGTCTGCTGCAGGTTGGCGGAAAACGAGGTGAACACTTCATCATAGAGGGCCGGATGTTGGTGCTTATCCTGCAGTCCACTGGCCCGGGAGGCATAGCTGTCACCGGCCAGCCCCAGAGAGCGGATCATCGCGTCTTTCAGGTCCCCCCAGCCGGAAAAGCCCAGACGTTTGGCCAGACGCAGCAAGGTCGCGGGTTTGACTCCGGCATTTGAGGCAAAAGCCCGCATCGACAAAACGACCAGTTCATTATTATGCTCCAGTACAAATTCAGCCGCTTTCTGTAATTCCGGCGTCAGCTCAGGGTAATGGTCAACAATAATTTTGCGCGGGTCCATATCGGGCTTTCCTTTTGGGTCATTAGCTTAAGGCTGATAATACCTTGCGAAACACCTTTTGTATAAACAGGATCCGCGACCATGTTTTTACCCGGTTACCGGCCATATCACAAAGTCACAGGCAAAAAAAAGCCGGGACAGACCCGGCTTGTTGAGCAGATTAATTCCCGAATATTACAGGGCAGCGATAACTGCCTGCTGGTCATTAATCTTCACTTTGGCCTGTTGCAGTTCGGCCAGACGCTCACGTTCTTTTTCCACCACCGCAGCAGGGGCACGGGCGACAAAACCTTCGTTGGACAACTTAGCGTCGAGTTTTTCTATCTCGACATCCACCTTGGTCAGCTCTTTTGCCAGACGCTCCAGTTCAGCGTCTTTGTCTACCAGACCCGCCATCGGAATCAGCAACTCCGCACCTTCCACCAGTTTGGTGACAGAGACTGGTCCTTTATCGTCGGCTGCCAGCAGAGTCAGACTCTCCAGACGGGCCAGACGCTGCAGGAAGTTACGGTTAGCTTCCACACGACGAACCACTTCCGGGGTGGCTCCACGCAGTAACAGAGCCAGTGGCTTGCTGAGTGCAATACCCATTTCGGCACGGATATTACGTACCGCCACAATCGCCTGCTTAATCCATTCAATATCTGCCAGCGCTGCGGCATCTTCTTTCGCGGCATCGTAGGCAGGGAAGGGTTGCAGCATAATGGTATCGTCACTGTTCCCGGTCAGTACTTTCACCCGTTGCCAGATGGTTTCGGTAATAAACGGAATAATTGGATGCGCAAGACGCAGCAATGCTTCCAGTACGGTTACCAGGGTATGCCGGGTACCGCGCAGTTCAGCTTCGCTACCGTTGTTCATTACCGGTTTAGTCAGTTCCAGGTACCAGTCACAGAATTGGTTCCAGGTAAAGTCATACAGCAGACCGGCGGCGATATCGAAACGATAAGTATCCAGTGCTTCACGATAAGCTTTCACGGTGTTGTTGAATTCGGTCAGGATCCAGCGATCGGCCAGCGATAACACTTTCTCTCCGCCGTTAAAGCCACAATCCTGCTCTTCGGTATTCATCAGCACAAACCGGCTGGCGTTCCACAGCTTATTACAGAAGTTGCGGTAACCTTCCAGACGTTTCATATCCCAGTTGATATCACGGCCGGTAGAGGCCAGTGCCGCCAGGGTAAAGCGCAGCGCATCGGTACCTGAGGGTTCAATACCGTTCGGGAACTGTTTCTCCGTACGCTTACGGATTTTTTCCGCCAGCTGTGGCTGCATCATATTACCGGTACGTTTTTCCAGCAGCTCTTCCAGCGAAATCCCGTCCACCATATCCAGCGGATCGATCACGTTACCTTTCGACTTGGACATCTTCTGCCCTTCGTCATCACGGATAAGTCCGGTCATATAGACGGTTTTGAAAGGAACCTGTGGTTTCCCGTTCTCATCTTTCATAAAGTGCATGGTCAGCATGATCATGCGGGCAATCCAGAAGAAGATAATATCGAAACCACTCACCACCACGCTGGTCGGGTGGAAGGTGCGTAAGGCTTCGGTATTTTCCGGCCAGCCGAGGGTAGAGAAGGTCCACAGCCCGGAGGAGAACCAGGTATCCAGAACGTCTTCGTCCTGGCGCAGGGCAACATCATCACCCAGGTTATTTTCGGCGCGAACTTCGGCTTCACTGCGGCCGACAAATACATTACCGTGATCATCGTACCATGCAGGAATACGGTGTCCCCACCACAGCTGACGGGAAATACACCAGTCCTGAATATCACGCATCCAGGAGAAGTACATATTTTCGTACTGTTTCGGAACAAACTGGATGTCACCGTTTTCTACGGCTTCGACCGCGACTTTAGCCAGTGGGGCAGTACGCACATACCACTGGTCAGTCAGCATCGGTTCGATAACCACGCCACCACGATCGCCATAAGGCACGGTCAGGTCATGAGGCTTAATCTCTTCCAGTAATCCGGCAGCATCTACCGCGGCCACAATCGCTTTACGCGCGGCAAAACGCTCCAGTCCGGCGAATTCAGCCGGAATGGTGGCATCGTAGACGTTGCTTTCTTCACCGTTGGTATCATACACCTGGGCCAGCTGGCGGATATCGCCATCAAAGGTCAGGATATTGATCATCGGCAACTGATGACGACGTCCGACTTCATAGTCATTAAAATCGTGGGCCGGGGTGATTTTTACACAACCGGTCCCTTTTTCCATATCGGCGTGTTCATCGCCAACAATCGGAATACGGCGGTTGATCAGCGGTAACACCAGGTATTGACCGATCAGATCTTTATAGCGAGGATCTTCCGGGTTTACCGCCACGCCGGTATCGCCCAGCAGGGTCTCCGGACGGGTGGTGGCGACCACCAGGTAATCTTTACCTTCAGCCGTTTTAGCACCATCGGCCAGTGGATAGCGGATATGCCACATCGAACCTTTCGATTCGCGGTTTTCCACTTCCAGATCTGAAATTGCAGTCCGCAGTTTCGGATCCCAGTTAACCAGACGTTTGCCACGATAAATCAGGTTTTCTTTGTGCAGCCGGACGAAGACTTCTTTTACGGCATTAGAGAGGCCTTCATCCATGGTGAAACGTTCACGTTCCCAGTCCACGGAGTTGCCCAGCCGACGCATCTGACGGGTAATGGTGCCACCGGATTCGCCTTTCCATTGCCAGATTTTGTCGATAAACGCATCACGACCATAGTCCTGGCGGGTTTTACCTTCTTCCGCAGCAATTTTACGTTCAACCACCATCTGGGTTGCGATACCGGCATGGTCAGTCCCTGCCTGCCACAGGGTATTTTTACCCTGCATCCGCTGGTAACGGATCATGGTATCCATGATGGTCTGCTGGAATGCATGTCCCATGTGCAGGCTGCCGGTGACGTTCGGCGGCGGGATCATGATGCAATAGCTTTCCTGACGGGTATCGCCATTCGGTTTGAAATAGCCTTGCTTTTCCCAGTGCTCGTAAAGCGGCTGTTCTATCTCTTGCGGATTATATGTTTTTTCCATGTCTGCTATGTCGTTGATGGCGTGGGGTGCGTTGCCGTATTCAATTGGAAACCGACGCTGCGATACGCTTTATAACGTTCACGCGCCAGCTGCTTCAAAGATTCTTCATCAGGAACAAAGTCTATCACTTCATGGAAAGCGGTAGCAAAATCTGCGAACCACGGCAACAGACTGATCAGTAAGTCGCGGGATGCACTGCCACGTTTTTCCGGCCAGGCCAGCTCGACCGGCGCTCCGTAGCGTGGTCCTTCGCCAGCCAGATTATGTGGCACAAACGCCTCAGCAGGGCGCTGCCATAATGCTTCATCCAGCCGGATTGCCTGTTGCTCATTTTCACAGGCGACCAGAATACGTTTACCTTCACGCCAGCGTGCGGCGGCCAGCTCGCAGGCCAGTGCTTCTGTCGCTGACAGAGTCCCCTGTTGTAGATCGGGGCCAGGAAGGTAAAACGTGGCATTTTTCATGCGGTTGCCTGTGTTCCATGAAGTAAAAAGAGTGACCGGAGCCACTCAGTGAATCAGTACTGCCGGCAATCACGGCAGTTAACAAAACACTCCGCAAAGCGGAGTGTCGGCGACGGGCCGGTTACTCGTCCGTACCCAGACCGGCACGGTTCAGCAGGAACTGTGACAGTAACGGTACCGGACGTCCGGTCGCGCCTTTGGCTTTACCTGAACGCCAGGCGGTGCCGGCAATATCCAGGTGGGCCCAGTTAAATTTACGGGCAAACCGGGCCAGATAACAGCCGGCAGTGATGGCGCCACCAGGACGGCCACCAATGTTGGCCATATCAGCAAAGTTTGACTCCAGCTGCTCCTGGTACTCATCCGCCATTGGCAGGCGCCATGCGCGGTCACCGGACTGCTCCGATGCACTGATCAGTTCATGGGCCAGTGGGTTATGGTTAGAAAGCAGTCCACTGATATGGTGACCCAGAGCAATCACACAGGCACCGGTCAGGGTGGCCACGTCAATCACGACATCCGGATCGAAACGCTCAACATAAGTCAGAGCATCACACAGCACCAGACGTCCTTCGGCATCAGTATTCAGAACCTCTACGGTCTGACCCGACATGGTGGTCAGGATATCGCCGGGACGCATAGCGCGACCATCAGGCATGTTTTCACAGCCAGCCAGAATGCCCACCACATTCAGTGGCAGCTTCAGTTCGGCCACCATGCGCATGACACCGTAAACTGTCGCGGCGCCGCACATATCATACTTCATTTCGTCCATCGCTTCAGCCGGCTTCAGCGAAATGCCGCCAGCATCAAAGGTCAGACCCTTACCGACCAGCACAATTGGCCGGGCATCGGCATCCGGATGGCCTTTATATTCAATCACTGACATCAGCGATTCATTCTGCGAACCGGCACCCACCGCCAGGTAGGCATTCATACCCAGCTCTTTCATCTGCTGCTCACCAATCACCCGGGTGGTGATATTCTGGCTGTAGGCATCGGCCAGCTGGCGGGCCTGAGAAGCCAGATAAGCCGGATTACAGATATTCGGTGGCATATTGCTGAGATCTTTGGCCGCTTTCACACCGGCAGACACCGCCAGCCCGTGCTGAATAGCACGTTCACCACTGGTCAGTTCACGGCGGGTCGGTACGTTAAACACCATTTTACGTAACGGACGGCGCGGTTCAGCTTTATTGCTTTTCAGCTGGTCGAAGCTGTACAGCGATTCTTTGGCCGTCTCGACAGCCTGGCGCACTTTCCAGTAGTTATTGCGGCTTTTAACATGCAATTCGGTCAGGAAACAGACGGCTTCCATTGAACCGGTGTCGTTCAGGGTATTGATGGTTTTCTGGATAATTTGCTTGTACTGACGTTCGTCCAGTTCGCGCTCTTTACCACAACCAATCAGCAGAATACGCTCAGAGAGAATGTTCGGCACATGGTGCAGTAACAGGGTCTGGCCCACTTTTCCTTCCAGTTCACCGCGGCGCAGCAAAGCACTGATGTAACCGTCGCTGATCTTGTCGAGTTGTTCGGCAATAGGCGACAAACGACGAGGTTCAAATACGCCGACAACAATACAGGCACTGCGTTGTTTTTCCGGGCTACCGCTTTTTACACTGAACTCCATGTATTCTCCTGAATCTTAAAGACAACAGCGTTGGCTATCGCTAGAATGTACAACTCTTATTCTTATTATGAAACAGTTGTACCATGACAAACACCATATCGGCGTCATAATAAGTTAAGATCCTGAGGTCTGATACCTCAGTATCCTGAGAAGGTGGTCATACAATTTTAGCTATGATGGCAGCCATTGATGAATAAAAATGGCTCATAAGCGTTGAAACTATCGACTTTCCTGCAAAAAGACAAGTTTTCACAGGCGTATTTAGCGTGATTATCATTAGATATCTGGTTCGGGAGACGCTCAAAAGTCAATTCGCCATTCTGTTTGTCCTGCTACTGATCTTCTTTTGTCAGAAGCTGGTCAGGATCCTCGGAGCGGCGGTAGACGGCGACATCCCGACAAATTTAGTTTTGACCCTGCTGGGGTTAGGTGTACCAGAAATGGCAGAGCTGATTCTGCCATTAAGCCTTTTTCTGGCGATCCTGATGACGCTGGGCAGGCTGTATACAGAAAGTGAAATCACCGTGATGCATGCCTGTGGTCTGGGTAAAAGCGTACTGGTGAAAGCGGCATTACTGCTAATGCTGTTAACGGCGGTACTGGCGGCAGTCAATGTGACCTGGCTGGGGCCATGGTCTGCCCGCTATCAGAATCAGGTGACCCAGAATGCCAGGGCGAACCCCGGGGCTGCGGCCCTGGCGGCCGGACAGTTCCGTACCTCCAGTGACGGGAATTCGGTGCTGTTTATCGAAAATGTCAAAGGCAACCAGTTTGGTAACGTCTTCCTGGCGCAGCTGCGGCCTAAAGGAAATGCCAGGCCTTCGGTAGTGCTGGCAGATCATGGTCATATGGAACAACATGCAGACGGCTCGCAGACCGTAGTGCTGGATAAAGGTACCCGTTTCGAAGGTACGGCGATGTTGCGTGATTTCCGTATTACCGACTTCACCCAATACCAGGCGATCATGGGTTATAAAGAAGCGACTCTTGACCCGAATGACACCGACCAGGCAACGTTCAGTACCTTGTGGCATAACTCTACCGCGCCTTTCCGTGCTGAGCTTAACTGGCGGCTGACCCTGGTATTCTCGGTACTGGTAATGGCACTGATGGTGGTTCCGCTCAGCGTGGTTAACCCACGTCAGGGGCGGGTACTGTCCATGCTGCCGGCCATGCTGTTGTATCTGATCTTTTTCCTGGTTCAGAGTTCGTTCCGCTCGAATGCCAGTAAAGGCCGTCTGGACCCGACGGTCTGGATGTGGGCGGTGAATGTGGGTTATCTGGTGCTGGCCATTGTCCTGAACCTGTGGGATACCTTACCGATGCGTCGCTTCCGTGCACGATTCAGCCGTAGTGGAGGGGTCTGATGTTTGGCGTTCTGGACCGTTATATCGGCAAAACCATCTTTAATACCATCATGGCGACATTGTTCATGTTGGTGTCCCTGTCAGGGATTATCAAATTTGTCGAGCAGTTAAGGAAAACCGGCCAGGGGGCTTATACCGCTCTTGATGCCGGTTATTTTACTCTGCTGAGTGTCCCTTCGGACCTGGAGCTATTTTTTCCGATGGCTGCCCTGTTAGGGGCGTTATTGGGGCTGGGGAATCTCGCCCAGCGCAGTGAACTGGTGGTGATGCAGGCGGCTGGTTTTACACGCTTGCAGATTGCGCTGTCGGTGATGAAAACGGCGATTCCGCTGGTATTACTCTCGATGGCGATTGGGGAATTTATCGCACCACAGGGTGACCAGATGGCACACAACTACCGGGCGCAACAGATGCTCGGCGGGTCGTTACTTTCTACCCAGGGAGGTTTGTGGGCCAAAGACGGGAATAACTTCATCTTCATTGAACACATTCAGAGCCAGAACCAACTCAAGGGCGTCAGTATCTACCAGTTTAACGACCAGCGCCGGCTGGTGGATGTTCGTTTTGCCGCCACGGCTGACTGGGATAGTAAACAACATGAGTGGAATCTGGTGCAGGTGGATGAATCTGACCTCAGTAATCCTCAGCAAATCACCGGTTCACAAAGTGTGGGTGGAGTCTGGAAAACCAGCCTGACCCCGGAAAAACTGAATGTGGTGGCACTGGACCCTGATTCTTTATCGATCCGCGGTCTGGATGATTACATTAAATACCTGAAACAGAGTGGTCAGAAGGCGGGTCGTTACCAGCTAAATCTGTGGAGTAAGGTGGTTCAGCCGTTATCGGTCGCGGTGATGATGCTGATGGCCCTGTCATTTATCTTTGGTCCGCTGCGTAGTGTTTCTATGGGAATGCGGGTGGTGACAGGGATTAGCTTTGGTTTCTTATTCTATGTACTGGACCAAATCTTTGGACCGCTCAGCCTGGTGTATGGGCTGCCGCCATTCCTTGGGGCTGTGCTGCCGAGTGCGGCATTCTTCTTTATCAGTTTCTACCTGCTGATTAAACGCCGCTGACCCGTCAGCGACAGTAAAAAGGGTTCACCTGACAGTGAACCCTTTTTTAACGCCTAAAGATTAGAAACTGACTTCCAGACCCCCCAGGATATTCCAGTCATCAATCCCTTCTTTTTCCAGCCGTTTCTGGTATTGCAGCCGGGTTGTCAGGCGCGTCTGCGGCGTCAGGGACAACGCTGCATCGGTTTTTAACTGCACACTGTCACCACCACGTCCGGCATTGAAACGGGAAGCAGTCTGACCGTCACTGACAATAAGCTGCGGTGCCTTGCCCGGACGGTGCGTCACCCGGACATCCGCACCCAGGACCAGCGCCCCCAGATCTAACTGGTAACTGACGCCGGTACTGATATCAGGCGCGTACTGCATCCGGTAACTTACCTGAGCCTGATCTTCATCGGTAAACGCATCGATATTCTGGTATTGCCAGCGTATGCCCAGCAGGGGTGAGATGCTGTGGGCCCCAAACTGCCAGCGTTTTCCTGCGTCCAGCCCGGCAAGCCAGCTGCCTGCTTTGGGCCTGGCGACCTGGCCGCGCAAGTCCGTGGAGATATCGCCACGGAACCTTGTATAAGCTACCGGGCTTTCCAGCCACCATCCTTCAGGATGCAGCCAGCGTAACAGGGCATGCACACCCAGCGTATTAAAATTACTATGGCTGAAACCATCAGCGGCGGAAGGTTTTACTGAAAGTGAGCCTTTACTCACTGCCAGGCCGGCACTGAGCAACTGTTGATCCGCAACAGAGAACTGCCAGCGGCTGCCCAGCATCCAGCCATTGGATTTACTGGTAAAGTTGTAGCCATAGTCTGAAAAGCCACCCGCTGAGTGATAGCGGTCTTCGCTGTGATAGCCGTAAACAAACATACCGCGACCCGGGTCCCGGACACTGTCACTGAACATGTCCTGCAGGCTGTCACTGAAATTACGGAAAGCCGCGGGCAGAGAAACGTAAGAAGCCACCTGAGGAGTGGTTGCCGGGCGTACCGGCAGCGGTGAGGGGACCGGCGACGGCACAGGGTCCGGCACCGGAGTGGGTGACGGAGAAGGCGAGGGTGACGGTGAAGGCGATGGCTCAGGTGAAGGCACAGGATCAACCGCCGGCTCAGTATTTCCGTCACTATTCAGTAAGATATTCTGTAAGCGGTAATCCCAGTACTGATTACCCTCTCCGGTAAGTAAGCGTTCACCTGAGGCCGATTTTCCGGGGGCAAAAGCATACAGATCATAAGCCCAGGCACCCCGGGCAACATAACCACCCGCCAGTTTCACACTGTTGGCGGTCGATGAGCCGCCGACCTGAACCAGCGAGATACCTTCATTGTTATCGGCATGATTATTGTTGTTGGTATCACTGTTCTGCCAGCTACTTTGTGAGTAAACACTCACCATCAGCGGGGAGTCGTCGGGAGTGACTAAATCACCATCAATCAGCAGCCGGTCAGTGGCATCCTTTGTAAAGGCGGAGTTCAGGATTAACTGGTTATCCCGCCCGGCGACCAGCCTGCCTATCTTCATTACCGACCATTCATTGTCTGACTGACGATACTTACCCGGACTAAAAGTCGCTTCCGATAAGCTGGTCACCTCACCGAAAGACCCTGCTCCTGAGAGGGTAGTATCACTACCCATGCGCACTGGCCCGGAGACGGTAGAGCGGACTTCCAGATCCCCTTCTCCAAAGTCAATTCCCCCGGTATTGGTCACGTCACCCGTCAGTGTCAGACGTCCGTCACCGGATTTGTGCAATATGCCCTGGCCGCTGATAGAGGCATTGATTTGTGAAGACATTTCCCCCTGGGTACTGATCCGTTGGTTGATATCCGCCAGAATATATGAACCTTCGGATAACTGCAGGCTGTCATTCAGAGTGGTTCGTGATTGCATCTGCAGGACGCCGTAAGAGAGCACGATGTCGGAATTCAGGGTGGCATGTTCTGCCAGTATCAGCATAGCCCCGTTGTTGGTTCTGGTGGTTTCAGCAGTATAGGTTTTTTCCTGCCAGTCATTGCTGTACACAACACCGCCAGCATGTAACACTTGCTCACCACCCAGCGATAAAGATCCCGTATCAGCTGTCAGTTGTGCCAGATAAGCACCGCCGCTCAGCGTCCAGTTATTCTCAGTAGTCACATTCAGTTTTCCGGCGGCCTGTGCATCACCCAGGCTGCCGGCAAACGACTGGTTTTTCCCGTCCAGTATCAGTTCAGAAACCTGACCGGCATTGTTATTTAATAACCGGGCGCCGCTATCATTGTGCTTAATCTCACTAAAGCTGAGCGACTGGCCGTTCATATCCAGTGTTCCGCCACGGTAGCCAAACTGAATATTCTCAGTACTAACCTGATCGGCACTGTTCAGAATGACTGTCGGGCGACCGCTGACCAGGGTGACAGAGGAAAAGGCCTGTTTCTTACCGTCGGCATCTGCCTGCTGATCGAGGATAACCGTACCATCACCGGTATTCAGTGCTCCCTGGTTTTCACCGCTGGCATGGACCCACAATGTTCCCGCCCCGATTTTATGCAGAGTATCTCCGGCCTGGCCGTTGACCTGCCAGTCAACCGTCGCGTTTTCGTCCACTTCAACACCGCCACCGACCCAATGCGCACTGTCGGCATCTTTGCCGGTCACTTGATAATCTGCGGAGAACTGTAATTTTCCCGCACCGTGGTTTACGGCCTGCTGCAACACAATAGTGCCGCCGTCGCCGTTAAACCGCAGGTCTTTACTGGCATCCAGTTGCGCGTTACTGGCTTGTGATGGCAACAGGGTATCGACGCCGTGCCACTGCCACTGCTGGTTGCCCTGAGTAATCTGGTCTGCACTCCACAGAATGTCACCCTGTGATTTCTGGTCCGTGACGGCCGGGTCGGTATTATTTTGCTGAACCGCAGCAATCAGTTCTTCCTGGATGAACTGAACATAGGCCCGCATATTATAAGGAGGATTTCCGGCCGTCGCGCTTGAGACTCCGGCCAGTTTCCAGGTCTTTTCCAGACTGTCATACACGTAGACCGGACTGCCACTGTCACCCGGGCGCAGAGCGGAATCTAATGGCTGAACCCGCGGGTCATCCGGAGCATAGTTATACCAGCGAAAACGCCATGCTTCGAAGGTCGGTTTAGTGATAGTTCCACCGCTTTTCCATTGGTAAGCGCCAGCCAGCCAGACCGGGGTCTGGGTTTCCGCGTCCACCTGATACTGATAGCCCGATCCGACCCGCGCATACCATTGGTAACGGTCGGTATTACTGGCCAGGTCACTCCCCCTGACCCAGGTGAGAGGCACGGCTTCGGTGACAACTTTATTCAGCCGGGGAACATGAAAATCCCGGGTCTGGGAGTCATTGCGGTTAATTAATTTATAGCTGGTTTTAAATTTCGCGTTATTACCAAAATCAACTTCTTTATAGCCGCCATTATGTTCCACACTGACAATATAAGAGGGACCGATAACGGTGGCGTATCCTTCAGTATTCACGGCCGAGAAATCGGGCATCGGATATTGCAGTATTCCGGCGACGCTGCCATCTTTTTTTAACACGCTGATATTTTCGCGGCCCGGGCGATATTTCCCCAGATTCTCTGCAAAATCACGGTATTCCTGGACGGGGACATCTTCGCGCATAATTCCGGCATTGCCGGTGGCAGGTAGCATTGAAGCTGAACACAACAATGTCAAAGAGAGTCGTTTCACAACTGATATCCTTATCATTGGGGTAGAGGTCATCCTGACCTCGCGGATTTATAACGGATAATGCAAAAATAGTCCAGCGACTACGATCACGAAAAAATAATATTATACCGGGAGTTAATAATATCATTTTTATTAATCATTTATTTATCGGATATTTTTCTGTGATCACCGGCGTCGGTTATTTTTTATTATCCTGGCAGCCACTGGCGGAAATATTGAATAAACAACGGCAGTTGTGATACCCCAAACAGTAATAATCCGAGTAAGCCGCCGACCAGCGTGCCGTTAATCCGGATAAACTGTAAATCACGCCCAATATTTTGCTCAATCTGTGCCGACAACTGGCGGTTATCCCAGCTCTTTATGGTATCGCTGATGTGCCGGGTCAGGAACCGGGCAAACTCAGGCCCGGCCTGCAATGCCGCCTGTTCCAGATGCTGATTGAGGGAAGCCCGTAGTTGCGGGTCATTTTGTAATGCTTCACCGGCCCACTGTGTGGCCTGGCGGATTTGCCTGGCAGTGGCGGAATCCTCGCGCTGCATATCTTCCGTCAGCCAGCGACGTAAATCGTCCCACAGCCCGACAGTATACTGATTAAAGGTCTCATCCTCTTTCAGCCAGGTTTTTAGCTGCTCTGCACGACGCTGCATTTGCGGGTCGTTTTTCAGGGCATCAATAAACCGGTTCACACTGCGGTTAACCCCGTCGCGTAGCTGGTGATGCTGATCCTGCGCCACATCCAGAAGCAGGGCATCGATCATGGAGGTGACTTTATCGGCGCCTTTTTCCCCCAGCCATTCCACCGAGACCAGTCGTGCCATCGTCGGGTACTCCTGGCGGAACCAGCGGCTGATCTGCCCGGCAATAAACTGCCGTGACTCAGGATTATCCAGCACCCGTACTACCTGCTCAATCAGTGCATCCAGTAACGCCTGATGACGGTTCTCGCGGGTCATACTTTCCAGCAACAGCACCGCAGTATGCCGGAAATCGACACTATCGATAGCCCGCAGGATCCCCTGGCGCAGAAAGCGCCGGATATGCTGATCGTTACCGGCATTCAGGAAACCGGCAATCAACTGGCATACCAGGCGGCTTAACCGCCCGGCATTGTCGGGAATAACTAACCATCCCGCCAGTTTTTCTGCCGGTGCCTGGCGCCGCAACAGGGCAATCATACTGTCGGTACTGAGAAATTTTTCCTCGACAAAGCGCCCGAGATTATCGGCAATCCGCTGTTTATTACGCGGAATAATCGCGGTATGCCGGCCGATCAGCGGCAACGGAATACGGTGGAACAGGGCGCTGACGGCAAACCAGTCAGCCAGCGCACCGACCATCGAAGCTTCAGCCACCGATTTTATCGCCTGAACCGTCAGGCTCTGCGGCAGAAACAGCGTGCTGATGAAAACGACACTGGCAATAATTAGCAGGCATAACGCCAGCCGTTTGGTTTTCTTTAAGCCGGAAGTTTTATCCATAGAAAGGCCCGGAAAATCATAAAGTGAAGCCATTCACTGGCGGTTATTGTTTTTTAGCATAGCAATCAACGGGCTGGTTTACCGGGAAAATAGGTGATTCAGCCGCCGGTGACGTCAGAGTCGGCGGAAAATTGTTCATGCTGCTGCTGCAACTGATCAGTGATAAAGCCGAGAAACAGTTTAAGTGCGGCAGACTGCTGACGTCCGGGCAACAGATGGATCTGCAGTGTACGCTGGGTCAGCGCATTAATCGCCAGGCTACGGACCGCCAGTGGGTGTCCGGCCGGGTGATACAGCAGGGAATAACGACTGCACAGAGTGACGGTCAGTGGATTCAGGGTTAAGAAGTGGTACAGTGAGCCAAAATTATTGCAGGTGATGGTGGGTTCGATAAATACCCCGTTCATCTGACAGGACAAATCAAATAACTGGCGCACGGTAGTACTCTGATCCGGCAGCGCCACCGGATAGCTGCTGAGGTCCTGTAACTGAAACGCCTTACCAGCCAGCGGATGGCTGGCAGACATCACCACCAGTATCGGGGCGGGCCAGCTACCGGCCACCTGTACCCCGCGTTCGGCGTGCAGACAGAACTGCAACGCCAGGTCGCACTCACCACGATGCAGGCTCTCGGCCACCTGGCGGGTATTTCCCACCTGCAAATGAAAGCTCACCGAAGGATATTGCTGTCGAAACTGAGAACAGAGGGCCGGTAACAGATGCCATGCCAGCCCATCGGTACAGGCAATGCGGATTGCGGTACGGCGGATGGCGGTCAGGCCTTTAATCTCCGACAGGGTACTGTCCATTTCCCGCTGGCTCTGACGTATCCGGTGTTCAAACATCCGCCCGGCATCGGTCAGAACCATCCCTCGGGCATGGCGTTCAAATAACGTCACGCCGATATCCTGTTCCAGTCGCTGAATTTGTCGGCTAATGGCGGAGGTCGCGACAAATAATTGCTGGCTGGCGGCGCTCAGCGAACCGCAGTCAGCGACCGCCAGGAAATAACGGATTTCGGTACTTAGCATGCGGTTGCCTCATCACGGTGCGTGCTGCCTTTTTGTGCAGTCAAACGTTGCTTTCAAAGCAAAGCTTGTTTGATATTTTGATAATTGTGGCAAAGCAGAAGAGTAGCTTAGATTGACGGTATAACAAAATAAACAAACGATACCGGACAGACAAATGACAGCAGAAAAAGTGATGGCCGCCGCAGCGGCCTGGTTTGACAGCGGGAAATTTAAAACCACTCTGGCGCGACGCGTCGCTATCCATTCCGAAAGCCAGCGGGACGACCGTGATGAAGAGATCCGCCGCTATCTGAACGAGGAAATCTCCCCGGCCATGACCGCCATGGGCTTTACTCTGACAGAACTGGTCAACCCGGCGGCACCATTGCGCCCGATGCTGCTGGCCACCCGCATTGAAGATCCGGCCCTGCCGACGGTACTGTGTTACGGACACGGCGATGTGGTGTTTGGTGATGATGAAAACTGGCGCCAGGGGCTGAATCCGTGGCAACTGACCGAAGAGGGCGACCGCTGGTACGGACGCGGCAGCGCCGATAACAAAGGTCAGCATTCGGTGAATATCGCCGCGCTGGAGCAAATTTTTGCCGCCCGCCACGGCAGTCTGGGATTTAACTGCAAATTCCTGTTTGAGATGGGGGAAGAGATCAGTTCCCCGGGGCTGGCAGAGATTTGCCGGCAACACCAGGCATTGCTGGCGGCAGATGTCTTTATCGCCTCTGACGGACCACGCTTGTCGGCCGAACGTCCGACGCTGTTTCTGGGGTCACGTGGTGCGGTCAACGTGCGCCTGACCATTAATGCCCGTGAGCGCGATTACCATTCCGGTAACTGGGGCGGTCTGCTGACAAATCCGGCCATCCGGCTGACAAATGCCCTGTCGACGCTGGTGAATCAGCATGGACAGTTGCAGGTCAGTGCCCTGAAACCGCCGGAGATTTCTGCACAGGTGCGGGAAATTCTCAGTGATATTCAGTTGCAACCGGTTGACGGTGATCCGCAGATCGATGAGCAGTGGGGAGAGGCCGGCCTGACGCCGGTAGAACGCCTGTATGGCTGGAATACCCTGGAAATCCTGGCGATGGTCAGCGGCAATCCGCAACGACCGATGAACGCCATTCCCGGCAGTGCTACCGCGGTGTGTCAGCTACGGTTTGTGGTGGGGACTGACTGGGAAAATATCGATACCCATCTGAGTGACTACCTGGCCGCACAGGGATTCGCGGATGTACAGGTGGAACTGCTACGTGGTTCCCCGGCAACCCGGCTGGATCCCCGTTCACCGCTGGTCGGATGGGCGCTGGATTCGCTGCAACAGAGCAGCGGTAAAAAACCGGCGCTGCTGCCAAACCTGGGTGGCTCGCTACCTAATGATGTGTTTGCCAATATTCTGCAACTGCCGACTCTGTGGGTTCCGCACTCTTATCCGGCCTGCGGACAACATGCGGCGGATGAACATATGCTGAAGTCGATAGCCCGTGAAGGACTGCTGATGATGACGCATCTGTTATGGGATTTCGGTGAGCAGGGGACTCAACTGATTGCCAGCCAGCAGGCTTACCGTCAGACTCAGGAGACGCATTCATGAGTGGCGCGATGGCCCGGCCAGCGCCGAATCTGTATAAAACCCTGTTCTCGACCTGTGTCGGCAATGCTCTGGAATGGTTCGATATTGCGGTGTATGCCTTTTTTGCCCGCTACATTGCCCATGAGTTTTTCCCGACCGAAGATCCTTCGGTCTCACTGTTGCTGACCTTCGGCAGTTTCGGGGTGTCGTTCCTGATCCGCCCGTTAGGCGCTATCGTACTCGGCAGCTATGCCGACCGGCATGGCCGCAAGAACGCACTGCTGCTGTCGATAGCGCTGATGACTCTCGGCTGCGCGATGATTGTCTTTATGCCAGGTTATGCCACCCTCGGTCTGGCGGCCCCGGTATTGATCCTGCTGGCCAGGCTGATTCAGGGCTTTTCGGCCGGCGGCGAGTTTGGCAGCTCGACGGCTTTTCTGGTGGAGCATTTTCCGCAGCGTAAAGCTTTTATTGCCAGCTGGCAGTTTGCTACCCAGGGGGCCAGCACCTTACTGGCCTCGGCGTTCGGGCTTGGTCTGACCCAGTGGCTGACGGACGCGCAGATTCAGCAATGGGGCTGGCGTATTCCGTTTATTTTCGGGCTGCTGATAGGCCCTGCAGGGCTGTATATCCGCCGCCATGTTTATGAACCTGAACAGTCGGTACAACAGCGGGCGACACATTCTCCGTTGAAACAGCTGTTTTCCGGCCAGAGCCATCTGTTATTGCTGGCGGTAGGGCTGATGGTGATCTCTACCGGGATTAACTACATGCTGAATTATGTCCCGACCTATGCCACCAAAAACCTGCATCTGGCGGGCAAAACGGCCTTTACCGCCACTCTGCTGGCCGGGGTGATTCTGACGGTTGTGACCCCGCTGGCCGGGCTACTGGCTGAGAAAACCGGCCGCCGGCCGCTGATGTGGACAGCTCTGGTATTGCTGCTGGTGACGATTTATCCGGCGTTTCTGCTGGTGGTTCGCCATCCTGATGGCGGTATGCTGATTTTGCTGGTCTGCTGGCTGGCGTTACTGAAATCCTGCTACTTTGCTACGGTACCGTCGATGATGGCGGATCTGTTTCCGGTCAGCACCCGGGCCAGTGGGATGGCTATCAGTTATAACATTGCGGTGACGGTATTTGGCGGATTTGCTCCGCTGATTTGTAGCCTGCTGATTACGGCCACCGGAACCAGCCTGGCCCCGGGATATTATCTGATGGCGCTGGCAGTGCTGAGTTGTGGGGCGCTGGCGCGAACTAAACGCTACCAGGCAAACTGATAGCCGCTTACCCTGCGGAGCGATGGCTCCGCAGGGTATCCGAAGTGATTACTTACGTCCGCCAAACAAACTGCCCAGCACGCCGCGCAGAATCTGGTTAGTCACCTGGCGGGTCGCGGTTTTCGCCATGGTCTGCACCACGCCGTCGTGTTTACCACCACGGGGGCCGGTATATCCAAACAGGATATTTTTCAGACCATCCATCACCGTATTTTCCACGCCACTGTTATTGCCTTTGGCCTGCGGTGCATCCGACTGCTGAGGCGCATTCTGAATCCCTTTCTGCAGCAGTTCATAAGCGGACTCTCTGTCCACCACATCATCGTACTTGCCGTACAGCGCTGAATGGTTAATCAGGCTGTTACGTTCATCACTGTTCAGTGGCCCCATCCTGGAACCCGGGGCAATCACCATCGCCCGCTCCACCACTGACGGGCTGCCTTTTTCGTCCAGGAAAGAAATCAGGGCTTCGCCGGTGCCCAGTGACTGGATAGCTTCTTCGGTATTAAACGCCGGATTAGCGCGCATGGTGGTCGCGGCAGCTTTCACCGCTTTCTGATCTTTAGGAGTAAAGGCCCGCAGTGCATGCTGCACGCGGTTACCCAACTGACCCAGCACGGTATCCGGCACATCGGAAGGATTCTGGGTGACAAACCAGACGCCCACCCCTTTGGAGCGGATTAAGCGAATCACCTGCTGAATTTTTTCCAGTAATACGTCAGGAACATCATCAAACAGCAGATGGGCTTCATCGAAGAAAAACACCAGTTTAGGTTTTTCGACATCCCCGACTTCCGGTAACTGCTCATACAGTTCTGACAGCATCCACAGCAGGCTGGTGGCATACAGTTTTGGCATTTGATAAAGCTTTTCGGCGCTCAGGATATTAATGATGCCACGTCCCTGATCGTCGGTACGCATCCAGTCTTTAATATCCAGCATCGGTTCGCCAAAGAAGTATTCGGCTCCCTGTTGTTCCAGTGCCAGCAGACCACGCTGAATCGCCCCGACAGAAGCGGTACTGATATTGCCGTATTCGGTGGTAAACGCCTTCGCGTTATCACCGATATACTGCACCATCGCACGAAGATCTTTGAAATCCAGCAGTAACATGCCCTGATCGTCGGCGATCCGGAAGATTATCTGTAACACCCCGGACTGGATCTCGTTAAGGTTTAACAGCCGTGCCAGCAGCAGCGGGCCGAGATCCGACACGGTAGCCCGCACCGGGTGCCCCTTTTCACCGAAAATATCCCACAGCACCACCGGATTATCCTGTGGCTGCCAGTCAGTCACGCCGATTTTTTCCAGCCGCGCCTGCAGTTTCTCTGTGCTTTCGCCGGCTTTGGCAATGCCGCTTAAATCCCCTTTCACATCGGCCATAAACACCGGCACGCCAATGGCTGAGAAAGACTCTGCTATTTTTTGCAGTGTGACGGTTTTTCCGGTGCCGGTCGCTCCGGTAATCAGGCCGTGGCGGTTAGACATGGCCGGCAACAGATTCAGGGTCAGTTCCGGGGTTCGGGCAATCAGTAACGGTGCAGTCATACGGTGTCAGTCTCTGGAAGTTAGCAGTTGTCAGCATCCCGCAGCGGGAGCCAGCCTTCAATCGGTATTATCCGCAATCTTTGGCGGTAAGGGGGAGCAGTTCCGCTCCGGCCCGGTAGTCATAATGCAAACTATAGTCAGGGACGGGGAAAAAATATACCCAACATTTTCACACAGATAGTGAGCATTTTGCCGTTAAAAGGCTGCGCCTTGCGCACAACTGCCCGGCATTTTGTGCGCAAAATCCCTTCACTTGTTGGGTAATTATTAATATTGTTATAATTATGCTGTATTGTAAGCGCTATCATTGCGATGTAATCGTTACCACATTCCTGTTTCTACCAGGTCAATAATAAATACACTGTGAGCCAATGAGAGTCGTTAATTATGCTTTTGCAAAAAAACACCACGCGCCGCAAATTCCTGCTCGGTTCGCTGATGGCTTTGCCACTCACCGAACTGGTGCTTAAGGGTTTGACTGCGGCACAGGCAGCGGAAATGGCCGCGCCTGAACTAACCAGCTATAAACCGGTTTTTTTCACCGCTGACGAATGGCAGTTTATTCTGGCCGCCACCGATCGCATTATCCCTGCGGGTGGCCCGGGCAAAGCCCCGGGTGCACTGGAAACTAACGTCCCCATATTTATCGACCAGCAACTCCATGACGAGCAATTCGGTAAAGAAATCTACATGGAAGGGCCATTTAACCCTCATGCCCCTGCCACCATGGGCTATCAGGTGCCGCTCTATCCGCAACAGATTTATCAGACCGGCATCCGACTGACTAACCAGTGGAGCCAGCAAAACCTGCAGAAACCTTTCCATCAGCTCTCAGAGGCAGATAAGGACAAGGTTCTGACCGCATTACAGAAAAATACCCTCGATTTCGCAGCACTGGGTGAAAACACCCTGAAAGGCTCACTGTTTTTCAGCCAGTTGCTGGGAGAAACCAAACACGGTTACCTCGCCGACCCGATGTATGGCGGCAATAAGGGGATGAAAGCGTGGATTGCCATCGGTTTCCCCGGGGCCCGTGCCAGCTACCTGGAATGGGTAAAACAACACAATGTGAAGTATCCCCTCGGGCCGGTCAGCCTGCTGGGCGAGACTGCGTGATTGCCGTTTTTTCTGAATAACAGGGTTTTTTATGGCTCAGATAACAAATAAAGAAGTCGATGTCGTGGTTTGCGGATTCGGCTGGGCAGGTTCACTGATGAGTATTGAACTGGCCATGGCGGGGCTGACAGTGCATGCACTGGAAAAAGGTCCGGAACGCGATTATGAAGCTTTCGCCTACCCAAAACCGGCGGATGAATATGCCTACGCGGTACGTAACAAGGTCATGACGACGCCGGCTGACTCAGCGGTTACCGTGCGTTACACCATGCAGGACACCGCGCTGCCGACCCGTAAGTGGGGGGCTTTTGTGCCTGGCGGTGGTGTGGGTGGTGCCGGTATGCACTGGACCGGGGTATTGCTGCGACCCACCCCGACCGATATCAAACTCAAAACCTATGCCGATGAGGCTTACAAACCCGGCGTATTACAGGAAGATATGCGGGTCAGAGATTTCCCGTTCAGCTGGGGTGAAATTGAACCCTGGTTTGAAAAGTTTGAGCGTATCTGCGGATTATCCGGCAACACCGGTAACCTGCGCGGTCAGATTATGGAAGGCGGTGATCCGTTTGAAGGCCCCCGGGCAAACCCGATGCCATTGCCGGCGCTGGAAAACACGCTTAATAGCGTAATGTTTGGCGATACGGTCAAAAAAATGGGCTACCACCCGTTTACCATTCCGTCGGCCGCGGCTTCCCGCGTCTGGACTAACCCGTACGGTAACACCATCGCGCCATGTAACTATTGCGGTTACTGCTCGAAATATCCCTGCCTTAACTACTCCAAAGCTTCGCCACAGACGGCGGTGCTGGATTCACTGAAGCAGATGAAAAACTTCTCTTATGAAGTGAATGCCGAAGTGTTGCGGGTCGTACTGCACGATGACAAAAAGACCGCCAAAGGCGTGATCTACATCGACGAGCAGGGCAACGAGCGTTTCCAGCCGGCGAAGATTGTCATCCTCAGTAGCTTCCAGTTCTACAATGTGCGTCTGATGTTACTGTCCGGCATCGGTCAGCCGTATAACCCGATTACCGAAGAAGGGGTGATTGGTCGTAACTATGCCTTCCTGAGTAACGGTGCGGCGACCCTGTTCTTTAAAGACAAAAACTTTAATCCGTTTGTCAGCTCGGGCCCGACCGGGATGCAGTTTAACGATATCTCGCCGGGTAACTTTGATGGCCCGGGGCTGGGCATTATTGGCGGGGCAAAAATTCAGAGTGCGCAGTCCACCGGCACACCGATCAGCACCGCACTGCCACCGGGTACCCCGTCGTGGGGGGCTGGCTGGAAAGAGGGGCTGGAAAACTGGTACGGCCATTCGATGAAAGTGGGTATCACCACCTCCTGCATGTCTTACCGCGATGTTTATCTGGACCTGGACCCGACCTATAAAGACCGCCACGGCCAGCCACTGCTGCGAATGACCTTTAACTGGAAACGCAACGAACTGCAGCTCCAGCAATACCTGAAAGGGATTGTCGGCAACATTGTTAAAGAGATGAACCCTGACAGTTACAGTATGAGTTTCCTGCCGATGGGCGCGGACTTTGACCTGACCAAGTATGTCTCTACCCATAACGTGGGCGGGGCCATTATGGGTGATGATCCGAAAACCTCGGCCCTGAACCGTTATCTGCAAAGCTGGGATGTTCATAACGTATTTGTGCCCGGAGGTAATGCATTCCCGCAGAACTTCCAGTCCAACCCGACCAACACTATCGGGGCAATTACGCTGATGGCAGCCAATGCCATTAAAGAACAGTATCTGAAAAATCCCGGCCCAATGGTACAGGTGTAACATCATGAAAAAGATGACATTAAAACGCCTGTTATTGGCGAATACGGTAGTGCTGGCCTGCGGGCTGGCAGGGGCGGCACAGGCTGCCGACGCACCCAATCAGGATCAGCTGGTAAAACAGGGAGAGTACCTGGCGCGGCTCGGGGATTGTATGGCCTGCCACACCGCCTCCGGACGACCCGATTATGCCGGCGGTCTGGCGATAAAATCAGATCTCGGGACCATTTATTCCACCAATATCACCCCGGATAAACAGTACGGTATCGGTAATTATACCGAACAGCAGTTTGCCGATGCGGTACGCAAAGGGGTTCGTCCGGATGGCAGTTTCCTCTATCCGGCCATGCCTTATCCGGACTATGCCAAAATCAGTGATGCGGATATTCATGCCCTGTACAGCTACTTTATGCACGGTGTGACCGCCAGCAACAGCCAGCCGCCACAGACCGACCTCAGCTTTCCGTTCAGCCAGCGTTGGGGGATGCGTTTCTGGAATATGGTGTTTACCTCCGATAAGCCATTCCAGCCGATTGGCGGGGCTTCTGAACAGGTCAATCGCGGGGCTTATATTGTGGAGTCTCTGGGCCACTGTGGCAGTTGCCATACCCCCCGGGGAGTGGCGATGGAAGAGAAAGCGCTGGACAGCAGCGACAACAACTTCCTGTCGGGCGGCAACCTGAATGGCTGGGATGTGCCATCGTTACGGGGTATTGCCCGCTGGAGCCCGGCAGAAATTGTCGATTACCTGCAAAGCGGCCGTAACGACAAGGCGGGTGTTGCCGGTGAGATGACTTCGGTGGTGAAAAATAGTACCTCGCACATGACCGATGACGACCTGCAGGCGATTGCTGCTTATCTGAAATTCCTTGGCGGCAACCCGCCGTTGCAGGCCTATGATCAGCAGAAAAATCAGGCTACCACCGCCAAACTGACGGCGGCGGTGGATCTGAGCGAAGGGCAGACACTCTACCTGAACAACTGTGGTGCCTGCCACTTTGTGAACGGGCTGGGTGCTGCACGGGCCTTCCCGCAGCTGGATCAGGCCTCCATCGTGAATGCCAAAGATCCACAGGGGCTGATTCACATTATTCTGGAAGGGGCGCAGTTACCGGCCACCGCCAAATCACCCTCCATGCTGAAAATGCCTGGCTTCGGACATCGTTTGTCTGACGACCAGGTGGCTAAACTGGCGACCTTTGTACGTCAGGGCTGGAGTAACGATGCATCGGCAGTGACGGCCGACCAGGTGAAAAAAGTCCGTGCCGGACTGGAACAACACTGATTCAGAAAGCTGTGCACTAAAAACCGGGGCAATGCCCCGGTTTTTTTGTTATTTCAGATGGGTCGCCACATCCAGAACGCCGTTAATCACGAACTGAACTCCCATACAAACCAGCAGGAAGCCCATCAGACGGGAAATCGCTTCTATCCCCCCTTTACCGACCAGCCGCATAATGGCCCCGGAACTGCGCAGGCACAGCCAGAGAATCACTGCGACCAGCAGGAAAGTCAGCACAGGAGCAACATGCAGTACCCATGCCGGGAAATCCCCGGTTTTCACGGTAGAGGCGGTACTGATAATCATCGCAATGGTGCCGGGCCCGGCGGTACTAGGCATGGCAATCGGCACAAAAGCGATATTGACCTGGGTATCCTGATGCTCTGCGGCATCTATCTCTTCCTGTTTATGCTGAACTTCCAGGGTATCGTGCAGCTTCTGCACCGGAAACAACATCCGGAAACCGATAAAGGCGACAATCAGCCCCCCGGCAATCCGCAGCCCCGGAATGGAGATGCCAAAGGTATCCAGCACCGCATTACCGGCGTACCACGCCACCATCATAATCAGAAAAACGTACACTGAAGCCTGAAATGCCTGGCGATTACGTTCGGTAAAATTCATCTCGCCAGATAAGCCGAGGAACAGTGCGACACTGGTCAGCGGGTTCGCCAGTGGCAACAGCACCACTAACCCCAGCCCGACAGCCTTGATGAGTTCCTGCATATAATCCTCAAAATTATTCTCTGTTCCGTCCGCTGCTATTGCGGCGGCGCGGCACGATTAATAACATCAGCAGGCAGTTGCCTGTGCGGCGCACAGTATAGTGGTTAGTGAATAACCGACAGGGGCGAAAGTTGCTCCGACAGCTAAAGTGTAGCAGTAACAGGAAAAGGGAAGGAATGAACAGAGAATAAACAGGAGGAAAGAGTCCGGAACCGGTCACTGACCGGCTCCGGCAGGGGAGGGGTTACATACCGAGGTATTTTTTACCCTGGTCCAACACCACGTTACAGGCCTTGGTTTTCAGTTTTTCACCCATCGGGGTATTACTCAGGCTTTTCAGGCTAATCTGCTGACCGTTACCAGTGTTCAGCAGGCCTTCCAGACCCTGCGCATAACCGGTTTCCTGTTTCTGTTCAGAGGTATCGGTCAGTCCCAGCTTACTTTTCAACTGGTCAGTGACCGAAGAAACATTGTTTTTCACCAGGTTATTTTCAGCACAGTACTGCAGAATACCGGTGGCATTACTCATGCTGTTTGAACTGACTGCTTTATTACCGCCATTCAGCAGGCCGGTAATCGAGGACAGAGACAACCCGCCTTCAGAACCTGCAGACTGGCCGGAGGTGGCAGAAGAAGAATTCATCAGGTCTGATGCGCTGCTGCTCAGCTTATCCTGCCAGCTGGCCGCACTGGCCGCTCCGCTGATCAGTGCGGCAACTAAACCCATTGCCAGCAACGGTGTGTGTGTCATTTTTTTCATTAAAACAGCCTCATTCAGGTTATTTTTTTGCATTGCTCGCTATTTTAGTCCGTCACCCCCACCGTAAGTTCCTTTTTTCCGGTTTCTGCCCCGCGAATCGGAAATCTCCGACCCCTTCGACGCACAGAATGTGCATTTATGCTGTAAGGCAAGGGCAAGGGCAAGGGCAAGGGCAAGGGCAAGGGCAAGGGCAAGGGCAAGGGCAAGGGCAAGGGCAAGGGCAAGGGCAAGAGCAAGGGCAAGGGCAAGAGCAAGGGCAAGGGCAAGAGCAAGGGCAAGGAAACCTGGCGAGGCGGTGTAGTCTCAGCGAAGGATAGAACAGGATGAGTGATTGTTTTTTCGGCAGTTAACCGACAACTGCACGGATTCACCTTGCACCCGCCACGACTCAGGGTATAATCCCGTTGTTTTCCGCATACCCTTCAGTGCCGAAGTGGCGAAATCGGTAGACGCAGTTGATTCAAAATCAACCGTAGAAATACGTGCCGGTTCGAGTCCGGCCTTCGGCACCATACAGTATGCAAAGTAAGTCGCTCAGGAGCGGCTTTTTTTGTGTCTGAAGTCCAGTATTTACCTAACTTTCCCGCTATATTAACTCTCTCAAGGTCAACCGACTTCAACGTACATCTACCAACAGATGTTGGTACAGATGATGGTATTTCCGGTTCGATAATGCTTGTACCAACAGGGAGGGGATAAGCATGGCTCTAACAGATATCAAAGTCAGAACAGCCAAACCAACGGATAAGAAATATAAGCTGACCGATGGCAACGGTATGCATCTTCTCGTCCATCCCAATGGTTCAAGATACTGGCGTCTGCAGTACCGTTATGGCGGGAAGCAAAAGATGTTGGCACCTGGGGTTTACCCTGAAATCACGCTGGCGGATGCCAGAGCTCGTCGCGATGAAGCTCGTAAGCTGCTAGCGAATGGCGTCGATCCGGGAGACAAAAAGAAAAATGATAAGGTTGAACAGGAAGAAGCGCGTACTTTTGAGGAGCTAGCAATTGAGTGGCATGCCACAAATAAAAAGTGGTCGGAAGAACATAGCCGACGAGTGCTGAAAAGTCTTGAGGATAATCTCTTCCCTGCCATAGGTAAGCGGAATATCGCTGATCTTAAAACTAGAGACCTGCTGGCCCCAATCAAAGCGGTAGAACTGTCAGGACGGCTTGAGGTTGCTTCACAATTACAACAGCGAACCACGGCAATTATGCGCTATGCCGTACAGAGTGGTTTACTGGACTATAACCCCGCGCAGGAGATGGTTGGCGCTGTTGCTTCAAGTAACAGGCAGCATCGACCTGCGTTAGAGTTGAAGCGTACTCCCGAACTGCTTCAGCGCATTGGCAGCTATACCGGTAGGCCGCTGACTCGCCTTGCGGTTGAGCTAACTCTATTGGTCTTTATCCGCTCCAGTGAACTGCGTTTTGCTCGTTGGTCTGAGATCGATTTTGGAACATCTATGTGGACGATTCCAGCCGAGCGAGAGGCTATTGAAGGAGTAAAGCACTCGCAGCGTGGCTCAAAAATGCGTACGCCTCATCTGGTGCCACTTTCCCGACATGCTCTGGCGATTCTTGAACAGATAAAGAGGTTCAGTGGCGATCATGAACTGATCTTTATTGGCGATCATAATCCTCGTAAACCGATGAGTGAAAACACGGTGAACAAATCTTTACGGGTGATGGGATATGACACACAGGTAGAGGTTTGCGGCCACGGTTTCAGGACAATGGCATGTAGTTCGCTGATTGAATCTGGATTGTGGTCGAGGGATGCCGTGGAACGGCAGATGAGCCATATGGAACGTAACTCAGTACCTGCGGCTTACATTCATAAGGCCGAACATATTGATGAGCGGCGACTGATGCTGCAGTGGTGGGCTGATTTTCTTGATGTGAACCGTGAGAAGGCGGTGAGTCCGTTTGATTTTGCTAAAGTAAATAAGTAAATGTGTCCGGGTAGTGGTTGCTACCCGGACACATTTAATTGAATTGGAACATTGAATTTTTGGGCTAAAAAGATGAAGCTTCTTAATACATACGAAGATAAAGATGAAGCAGAAAATGCATTAACTAAAATATCTGGAGAGAAGAGATTAGCAAGCGAGCGCGATAGCACAATCGTTATTTATAATCTCTTTGGTACGCCATCATGGGGGAATTTCTATAAACTAGGTATGTTTAACCTTCCTGAACTGCAGGGAATGTTGGAACTACGTAAAGCAGGGCATTCTATTGATGTAGCAAAGCATAATGAATACATTAAAACGCTCGGCTATGTTGCTCGTAAATTTGATTTATCAATTCCTGAACATTGGCTATGATGCCAGTACCATATCTTACCTAAGATATGGTACTGGGTTTAAAATGGCCGCTAGGCAATTATCCTTTTAAAAAGCTTTTCCAGATAAATAGAACCAGTATCCTCTAGAAAGAGTACGTTACGTTCTTCGATCTTATCTTTTGGTTCAGAAACATTTATTAAATCAACGAAACGTGTTTCAGAAACAATAAATGCGCTTAGGCTTAAGTTATCATAAGATAATTTCTTCTCAAGCTCTTTGATTTCCTTGTACAAGCCAAATTTAGCATCATCAAGATTCAGATTCCGAATGCCTTTTGGGTCAATAAGACTTAACCATTGCTTCCCGCTTTCGTCATCAACTAACCACAATAAAAAGTCAGGATAAAAGTTACCGGCTGTGGCGAAACCTAAACCTTTACTTTTGGTATCAGCATTTCGCAGCAGGTACAAACTTTTATTGCCGATGATTTTCTGACCTTTAGGTGTCTCAATGAATTCTTGTAAATCCTGAATGAAAGTAATTTCACTTGGTGCATCAAATGCAGTCGGACGCATTTTTAGCGGTAAATCAGCATTTTTCTCAATTGAGAGAAGAGGGTAATAAAGGTGTTTATCAAAGGTTACAGCAATCATACCCGGAGCATTCCAGGATTTAGCTTTACCAATTTCACCTTGAGTAACGATCTGCTGCAATTGTTCAAGTCGCTCTGTATAATCCAGACCGTCATCAGACTCTTCAATTTCAAAGTGATACATTTTGATCATGCATGGGTCGTCTTCATTGACTTGAGTTATTTCATAGAATTGACCTTCATAAGCATTCTTTAATGCATTATAAAAGCGGTCGGTATAATCAGTCAGAAGGCGAAGCATAATATCTTCTTGCTTAGCAATATCGGAATACTGCTTAATTTCAAGCTCCGATGCCGGAATCGAAAGCGTGTACCAATTGTTTGTGATATTCGCCTTTCCAAGGCAAAAGTCGATCAACCGTTGTTTATCTAGTCGTAAATTTGACCATCCACGCTGTAGTTTATAGGCCTGAATAGCGAGATAAAGACGATCAAAATCAAACACACTGATTACTTTATAATCTAGTTTAGCCTCGTTTCTGACATTAACAGGCGTATTGTCACCCTTCCTACTCGTATCAATCGACTCAATTTTAGGATATAAATCGAGTTTGATGTGTGGATGCTTTATCTTGCCTTGCAGTTCAGCAGGAACCTCATAAAGCTCAGGAAAGTAAACACGTTTGAAGCCATTTTTTTGATTATCCTTGTAGCCATCTTTGAGCTTAAGTGTTTTAAGCTTTGTATTAGGCATGTTTGGCCGAGTTTCAAAATTCAGCTCTAGGATCTCATCACTTGGCGTTATTCCTTCGTCTTCGAGATATTGTTTAAATGTTGCCATATAGTCAGCACGAACACCGAAAATATTCAGTGTCTCTAATTTCTCCAGATGCAGTCCTTTAGGACGCTCTCCTGGTGTGCTTCTTTTCAATGAGTAATTGCGACCTTTCAGGCGTACACCGCGACCAAAAAGCTGAATAATCTGTGAGCCTTCCCCACGCCCCATATTGAGTAGACCCATAGTCGATACACGCCAACTGCTCCAGCCCTCAGTAAATTTACGGGACCCAATTAAAATATTCAGTTGGGAATCTTTATTGTTCAATGTGTGGAATAAAGACTTGGAAAAATCGTCTCTTTGATAATCGAACGTCGTATCTTCTTCGCACATTTTAAAAAGAGAGGGTGAATCACCAATATTGATCAAACCAAAAGGTTCTGCTTCACCGACCTGTAATGCAAGTTCACCTTTACTTCCGATCAAATTTAATACTCTTAATCGCTGACCTGAATGTGTGGTATTAAACAGTCGAGCAAGGATATCCAAATAGATATCTTCCGGTCCATTGATTAAAGCAGTGAAACGCTTTTCAAAGATGTTACGTTCTTTAGTATCTAGAATTCTGGCTTTGTTTTCGACAAGATCCTTAATCCAGGATTTTGCTTGTGTTTCATTATTTAAAAACCATGCTAAAAAACGCAGTACTGCGTGAATATCCGAATCTTCACCACTGACAGTGTTGCCAACAAAAACCCATAATGGTTTTTCAATGTTGAATTCACCTAACTTATCTTTATTCCTATTGAATAAATATTGTTGCTGGTAAAAACTTAGCAAACAAGCAGTGAAGTATTCATAGCGACGCTCATCTTTTTTATCTTCATTGGGGTTAAGGTTAAGAATCAGAGACTCTTTTCCATAGCCATCTTCATAGAAAAATTTATAGGAATAGTCGAAAAGAATTGATTTGCCATAAACTTCTCTTGTAGCCTGAATACGCGCATCACGTAATTCCTCTGATGTCAGTTCTAATTGTGCTAACTGCTCATCAGCCAGTTTTCCTAATGCAGTTGTCTCAAAGAGCAATTTTGCTTTTTTCTTTTTGATTTCGGCTTCTACAGCTTCAACATTATTTCCACCAGATACTGCTTGTCCAAAAGTAGCCGAGTATTCGAATGCAAAACCGTCTCGTGTTAATTTGTCACGACGACGCATCCAGGCACCAGCAGCAGTCCCTGTTCCTTTATGACCTTCATCAATTAGAACCAGATTGTTACCTTCAAATGCCTCAACAGCGACAGTTTTATCACCCATGTCATCAGCAAGTTTATTGATATCAATAACTTCGACAGTGCCTTTAAACGGAGCTGATTTGCTCTTATCAAACAACTGAATGTGGGAAAAACCAGAATTATATAACTCATCTAAGTGTTGTTGTGAAAGACGTTCATCTGGCGTGAGCAGGATGATTTTATCAGGATAATGATGAGTATTACCATTCTGATAGTAATGTAGGTACTGTAAGATATTTACATGTAATAACAATGTCTTACCGGAACCTGTAGCATTCCAGTATGCCAGTTTATTCAAATCATCCAGAATGTATGATTTAAACTGATTAACTCTGTCCTTTGCTGTTTCATTATTTTCAGCATTGTATATATTGAGTTCACTGTTAAGACCATCAAGTAATCCTTGTTTACGATTGAAGTACCAATCGAGATAAATCTCGGTAAACAAGAGTGACAGATATTGAAAATATTTCATATTCAATACAGTGTCTTCTTTACGATTACGATGCTCTGTTATTTGTTGCCAGTGCTTAACAATATTAAGATCGTAACGACGTAACTCATCGAGGTCGATGAGATCGACTTCGAATAAGTAGTTACTTAACTCATGGAAGAATAAGCTTTGGCCATCTTCATGAATACCTTCAAATCGGTCTTCACCCAAACGGATTTTCAAACCATGCAGTGTGCCATCTCTAAAAAAACGGAACATAAAGCGACTTAAAACCAGCTGCTTATGAAAACTTAATTTGCTGTTGGTCTGCTTTTTGACGGCTTTTCCGGTAGTAGGTTTTTTAGCCATTCTTAAACCTCCTCAGCAAACATTAAGTTTAGGAACTCAGGTTCGATCTGGCGAATTTTCAAACTACGGACGATTTCGCCGTCTTCTTCATCAACTGTAAATGCAGTTGGTAGGTTATGATCGCCATTGATATAAATAACATCAAATGTTTTCTCTTTAGCATATAAATCAAAACGGTTAGCATATTTATTTAATTCTTCATAACCGATTTTATCACAGTCGCGCCACAGGATTAGCGTACGTTCTCCTGTTGGTAGTGTTCCTTCTATTCGTACATAGCCGCGATCAACGTTGGATTCAATAGATTTCACATGTAACCCAATCAGATAATTGAAAGTTTCAACAAGATCAATTTTATGCTCTTCATAAGCCCCTGCTGAATCTACGGCGATTTTCATCATATAATCAAACGGATTTTTAAAATCGTCAGTTGAAAGTAAAGAATTACGACTATCAACTTCAAGCATATAATTAAGGAGATAGTCCTCTTTAAATCCTGGGTTGTTGTCAAAAAGATCGATTTTTGACTTCTTCAACTCTAAGTTATTTAATGTATCTTCATAACTTTCAAGTCTTTGAAATTTAAGACAAAGTGAAACTCCGTCATTTGATTCTGGTTTACCATTACGCCACTTTGAAGCGAATACAGTCTTTTTAATGCGCGGTAAAATGGTCGAATCAATATAGGTGTTAGTCTCCATTAACATGAATTTACGATCAAGATTATCTGCCCTGTTACATTCTATTACAGCGCCAGCTGTGCTACCAGAACCACCAAATATATCAAGAACATAGCTTCCTTGGCTGGTCGCTTGGCGAACAAATTTACTCACAAAATTAGTGTGCTTAGGGGCTAAGAATATTCCTTTTACGCCAAAAAGGTTGGTGGTTTCTTTTTCACCATCGGAATAATCAACAATAATGCTTTTTGCTACATTAGTTTCTACTTCATGCAAAAAGCGTTTTTGTTGCGGGACTTTCGTTTCATCAGGTCCACAGGCTAATCTATGATCATTCACCAAAGATTCCCAAGAGTTACGTTTTGGATATTTTGGGTCTATATACTGTGTACCCTTCCAACCACGAGAAGGCATAGCGACAGGCTTACCTGTAACTGGATGATAAGGACGATAATAACGATAATTTGGATGGCTAGGATCCTTGGTCGTTCCCGATTGCTTTTGGTCGGCCTCCATAATTGTCCAATCACTTTCACGAAACACCCATATTTTTGCATTTTTCTCTCGGGCCTTTTCCTCTTCTACATAGGTCCCTTCTTGATCACGATATTCTGCAAACTTATATTGATAGACCCCATTCCAAGGGTCATTTCTTTTCTCTTGTGTATAATCTAAACCTTCAGCCTCAACTCTCTTTTTAAAAGAGTTTTTATTATTTTTATATAACTCTTTTAGCTTATTTTCCATATGGCAAACTGAAGGGAAATCTGGGTTCAATTCAGCTATCAGATGCATAACTTGTTCAAAACCTGGTTTAGGCTCTCTAAATAATGAGTAGTCCTCTTCCGCAGCCTTGATATCTTTGGCATATACTTCAATATATTCATGGTTAGTCGAGAAAGTTTTAGCTCGACCATCATTAGTATTTTGAATCCAAATTAACTCTTCAGCCTTATTGTCTTCTCCAAAAACTTGATTCATTACACCTACTAATGAATCTCTTTCATTCTTATCGATACTTACATAGCATGCAGATGCTGGTGTCATTGTTTTTTGGACAAGTGCTAGACGGTCGTTCATCATCGTGGCCCATGACGAATGTCTATAGTTATTTTTGTAAGGAATTGCACTCACATCAGTATTATAAGGAGGATCAAGGTAAACGCACTTTATTTTATTATCGAATTTTTTCTGTATTAAGTTTAGGCCATGGTAATTATCAGTATGCAATAAAAGGCCATTGCATAGATCATCTATTTTTTCCAATGAATTCAGTAGGTTGTTCTTAAACTCATCGTCGAAATTACTTGTGTCGATGACAAGGAATTTATTCTCATAAAGAAAATCAATATTCACGCTCTCACTTTGAATACTATATATACCCCTCCATTCATTAATTTGTTTTTCATTGTTGAGTATAGACTTATAAAATTTCGCCGGAACCAAATCTAAAGTCAAACAATAATCAGATTGAATAACAAATTTCTTTTTTGTCCAAAGTTTTTTCTGAAAATTTTCTAGCTGAGCTAAGAAAGTGATTAAATCCATTGCAACGTTGCGCAGGCATTGGAACATTCTAAGCTGCTTCTCAATATTTGAAAACACTTCTGCATTTTGCACATTATCGAGATTCATGACTTCATTTTTAATATAGAAATCTAATTCATTTTTTAAAAATACACCAAGATCTTTGTGAATGAAATAATCTGCGGTATTACGTTGAGTATAAGTATTAAGATGACGTTCTAATTCTGTTCGAGAGGGATTTTTTTCAGTTGGTGCTCGTTTAGTAAGTTCTGCCCAATGTTGCTGAACAGTTTTGTTTTCAAGAATAGTGGAAATAGCTGATTGAACTAAATCATCTTGCTTAGTTCCTTTCGTTACAGCCTTATATTCGAAATGAATAATCAGTTCTGCAGACTCGACTACCTTCCCATCTACAATAGATGTTGACTTGATGACTTCAACTGGCTCATAGGATTGCTCGTATTTCTCCCCATCTTTATCTAATATAGTTCGGACGTGTGGTTCTATGAGTTTAAAGCGGCGATCCGTATTATTATCTTTGCGATTGTCTTTTGCTGTGTCTGCTGCTAGCAATTTAAAACTAACCTTTCGGCCATCAGTTAATTTAAAAGTGTAGTTGGAAAAATTTTCTCCACTTTTTATGTAGTACTGATCCTTATTTGCCCAGTGCAATAGGACTTCTTCACCAGCATAAGGAATAGCATAAGTATTGCCTTTGTAACGACGCTTGCTGATAAAATCACCATTGTCGTAATAACGTGAAAAGAAGGTCAGTAGGTGTGAGAACACGGTATTTTCATGCTCGTTAGCTCCCGTTGCCATAGACATTAACTGTTTTTTAAGTTCCTTGACTTTAGGGCTTTCTGCTGGTTCAAAACCTGCATCTGTTGCTGCTTTGATTGCGAGATGTAACTGTTGTTCTAGCTCTGCTTTATTAGCATTGCTAGCATCCATAAGCGATGACTGAATCTTAGTCTTAAGTTTATGATCAAGATAATCGTTAATCTCGTCTGCACGAGCATTAATGATACGGTAAATGCCGAAATCCAGCTCTGGTCGATCAATCTGAAAAATTTCTTTAAGTTTCTTAACTAATTCGTTGTATTTACTCATTTTTTTCTCTTATAAATCAATTAAATAACTTTCCAGCGAATGGTAAACAATTCTGCGATCTCTGTTTTCTGCTTCATTCGCTCTTCAAGGGCACTGATCAACAGGTCACGTTTGTCTGATATTTCATCTTCAATATCAAAAATCTCCATCCGCTGGCGCTTCTGTTGTCGCTCCAGTTGTTTTAGTCTTTCCTGGTTTTGTTTTTGTTCTTCAATGGATTGTGCCAGTCTCGCATCTCTCTTCAAAGACTTGATTTGCATTTTCGTATCGCGTAACGCTTCTTCCGCAGCATAAATCACATCTTCTGCCCATTTTTCAAGCTTATCTCTTTCAAGTTCAAAGAGGGCATTGTTTTGCTCCATGACTTCAGCAAGTTGGGCATCGATTTGTCTGTTCTTGAGTAAGAGCAAGTCATCGGGCAATGTGTTCGCCTCTGCAGACATATTTTCACTATGGACTGGTGTTGCAGCAAGCTGAAACAACCGCTTGCATGCTTCGCCATCTATCATTTGCCCGCGATCAGTCCTTGCCGTAAAGACTAAAAACTGCTGTGTGTTAAACGCATCCACATTAAGCAAGTTCAGCGTCAACCAACCCGCCTGTCCTTTTAGTTGCTCAGCAACGGAGACTTTCGTTGTATGGTCACTGTAATTGAAGATAACCTCTGCCGTCTGTGTCTCTAGCCTTTTGGCGCTATCAATCACATACTCACCCAGAGGATGGTTGATACGATATGCAAAACTATGATGCTCTTGCCTTTGTAACTCGCTTTTTTGGTTAACACTTTTGCGCAATAATTGGTACTGCCCTACTGGCAGCCCATTGACTGATTCGCACAATGTGAAACAGTGATGCTCATGATCAAAATTGGCACAATGTTTAAGCTGATAATGCGTCACTGCCCAAAACCAGCGGCCTACCTTATCTAAACGTTCTTGTGCTTCGTCAAGCCGGATCTTCAGAACATCATGAATATCTTCATCAAAATGTTCCAGAAGCTGTTCTTGAGTCTTTTGCATCTTGAGGTTAATTTCTTTTTCCAACTCTTTTCGCAGTTTTTCAAAGGCGGCCTCAATCTCTTCAGGAGTCCGACACGACTCATAAATAGACTGAATCTTTTTTTCAAAGTCTACGCCGTTTTCAATGCTGCCCAATACACTGTCTGATGCCCCAAAAACACCATCGAAAAGATTGAATTTCTCAGTCAATAATTCCAGAACGCGTTGATCTGCTTGGTTTCTTTGATTAAGGAAGTTAACAACTACTACATCAAACTCTTGCCCGTAACGATGGCAACGACCAATTCTCTGTTCAATGCGTTGAGGGTTCCATGGTAAATCGTAATTAATCAGCAACGAGCAAAATTGCAGGTTTACCCCTTCCGCTGCTGCTTCTGTGGCGATCATAATTTCAGCATGATCTTTGAAGTGGTCGATCAATGCCGAGCGTTTATCAATTTGCGCCGATCCTGTGATGCGAGAAGAACCATGGTATTCTTCACGCCATTGCTGATAAATTTTGTTTGATTGCGGCGTATTGTTGGTACCACTAAAGGTAACTACTCTCCCTAGGTAACCATGATTTTCTAAGAAATGAGCTAGATATTGCTGAGTTCTCATCGATTCTGTAAAGATGATGACTTTTTTCGCTGCGCCCATTTCTGCAAGTTGCGTAAAACCTTTCTTCAGGCCGAGGAGTAACTCCTTTGTTTTAGTATCAACACTAATTTGTTCAGCTTTAAAGATGAGTGCCTCAAGATCATTGATTTCAGCCTGAAGCGCTGCTAGATCGATTGTTTTGCGCTCTGTATCAGCGCTGAATATTTCCTCACCTTCAACGATGTCATCTTCAAGATCATCATCAATAATAATCTGCTGAATGATATCCAGCTCATCTTCAACGATGCCTTCCTGTTTTAGTTTCTCCAGGCGAATCTTAAGTATCTGTAAGTTATTCAAAACGGCTTTCGTACTCGACGAAAGCAATTTTCTGAGAATTAGCCCCGTCAGATGCCTGTGTCGCTTAGGCAGCGCGTAGCTATCCTCACGTTCCAGCAGCTTTTGAACTCGTTCATAGAGTTCATGCTCTTTTTCGCTAGGATAGAATGGGATTGTGATAGCTTTACGTTCCGTGTACTTGACGTACTCAAGTACATTCTTACGTAATGTTCTTTTGATAAAGTGCGACAGTCTCCCTTTCAGCTCCACTATATCGCTGTCTGTCTGCATATATTGTTTTCTGAAGGCTTTTGGGTCGCCGAAAGTATGCTCATCAATAAGCGTCGACATGCCGTACAGTTCCATTAACGAATTCTGCAAAGGCGTTGCCGTTAATAACAATTTTTTCCGGCCATCAAGCGCACGTTTTAATGCTTGCCCCATCTTGTTACTTTCTCGATATGCATTCCGGAGTTTATGAGCTTCGTCAATCACCACCAAGTCCCACATTTCAGCCGCCAGTTTATCTTCTAACCTGGCCGCATAGTGGTACGACATTATTGTTATCGATTTGTTGTTTAGAGGGTTATAGACACCTTCTTTTTGCAGCTGGCTGAAAGTTTTTGCATCGAGAACATGGGAAGGTAAGTTGAATTTCTCCAGTAGCTCACTTGCCCACTGGCGACGCAAAGACGCTGGGCAGATGATCAGTAGTTTTCGCTTCCTTTCTGCCCAGTTTTGGCAAAGTACTAATCCCGCTTCGATGGTTTTACCCAAGCCGACTTCATCGGCAAGTACCACGCCTTTACTTAAAGGGTTCTCTATAGCAAATAACGCCGCCTCAATTTGGTGAGGGTTGAGATCAACGCTGGCATCAAACAATGACTGAGAAAGACGATCCACGCCATTGTTTGAATGGAGGATAGAAAGCTCATGCGCAAAATATTTAGCATGGTAGGGAGTTGTACCAATCATCTAAGCTTGCCCTTGTTTCCTGAAGCTGAAATCAATGTTTATGGTCCACGGCGTTAGCATGTCAATATGTTCTCTGAACCGCTGAGTCTTAGATGCCCTCAGGTGAGCACCATGCGGATTAAGCGATGCCGATCTTATCATTTTAACCCTTACAGGCCGATATCTGATGCAAAAGTTGATACGTAATAATCCGGTCAGTATCTCCTTTCAATAGAAGTGGTTTTACTTTTTCTTCAACGTTAAGATTGCCTTCAAGTTAAGTAATGCTGCACAAGCCTGCCGGGAAGACTATTTATCTGAGCAAACTGGTGAAAATAGAACATTAATGAGATTAAAAATGAATACCGCTGAGGACTTCAACCGGCTTGTATTAGCTCAGACCTGATCTGACAGTTACCGGTTATTTATACAGGTGTCTGTCAGATTACATCTGGCTTAAATTTTTCTCAGCCCAGATGCGTTTTCCATCAAGTAATGTTTCCATTGGCGTCCGGCCACAGCACATTTTCCCCTGATGGGTTCGCTCATTATTATAGTGAGCCAGCCATGCATCAAGATCTGATTGTAATGTATCGAGTTCGCCATACAGTTTTTTGCGGAACGCTACCTGATAAAATTCCTGCAATATCGTCCTGTGGAACCGTTCGCAGATGCCGTTTGTCTGCGGCGACATTGCTTTGGTTTTCGTGTGGTCGATATCATTTATTGCCAGATAAAGCTGGTAATCATGCTGTTCCACTTTGCCGCAGTACTCCGTGCCCCTGTCGGTCAGTATTCTCAGCACTGGCAGGCCCTGAGACGCGTAAAATGGCAACACGCGATCATTCAACAGGTCAGCCGCTGTAATCGGCGTTTTAGTGACATACAGCTTGCAGTGCGCAACCTTCGAGTACGTATCAACGAACGTCTGCTGATAAATACGTCCGACACCTTTCAGGTTGCCCACGTAGAACGTGTCCTGAGAGCCCAGATAACCCGGATGCGCGGTTTCAATTTCACCGCAGGCCTCGTCATCACTGGCTTTGCGTTCCAGTGCGGCGATCTGGCTGTCGGTCAGTTCGCTCCCCTCACGAGCCACTTTTTCTTCCAGTGCTTTCAGACGCTTTTTGAAGTTTTCAAGATTGTGGCGCAGCCAGACAGAGCGGACACCACTTCCTGAGATAAAAATGCCCTGTTTTCGCAGCTCATTGCTGCTACGGTGCTGACCATGCGCAGGGAACGCGACAGCATAATCAACAACAGCCTGTTCAGTTGCGTCGTCGGTACGATTTTTGAGATTGGGAGCGCATCCACACCGCCTTCATCAGCCAGTTCGCGATAACGGTAAAACGTATCACGGGAGACGCCCATTATTTTACAGGCTTTAGAGACATTGCTGAGTTCTTCAGCCAGATTGAGCAAACCAGATTTGTGTTTGATGACGGGATTGGTAGTATGAAGCATGAGAGTTACCTCGTGTTTTGTATAAGGATTCGACACCCATATCAAAACCGGTAACTCTCAACCTTTCAAGGTCATATGTCAGATCAAGTCGCGACTAATACAGTTAAAAACCAAGCACGTATTTTTAGAAAGCGTTTGTTTATTCTGTTATTTTTCATATTCTAGTATCCATCCAAGTTTGACATATGGCCTAGCTAATGACTCCATTTTAGGTCATAGCTCACCAACTACCTCTCAGGTGATTATGTTCAGTTGTTGCCCTTGAGGAAAGCAGCTCTTCCTACCTAGATCTTGCATTCAAAGCTATGTAAGTGTTCCACTGATATGGCTTAATACCCACTAACTTTGTCTGTTTTTTGTACGGGTTTTAACTTGTGGGTACAGGTGCGGGTATAAACATTTATTCCTGCTTTTAAACTACATTGATATCAGTCTATTAGGTGTGAAATTCGAGTCCGGACTTCGCACTATACAGTATGCAAATCAGGTCGCTTAAGAGCGGCTTTTTTTGTGTCTGGAATCTCCCCTGTGTATCAGAATTTTATTGTTTATTGCACAATGTGTAGCCTCTTCAAATGCAAATATCCCCTAAAGTTGTTGGACTGTATAAGTTCAAACCTGTCGTAAAGAGCTGTCAATTTGGTTGCCGGACTTGTACATCCGCTTTTGGCCAGATTTGAGTGACATACTGATGAATTACCAACAGTTACTCCATCCTCTCCGGATACTTTTAACCCTGACGGGTTGATGATGGCAGGGGGGCGGTTAAAAATAAGGCAAAAATTTGCTGACTTTATGTGCTTTGCTTCAGCGGGTAACAGGAGTAGTATCACACCAGGTGCTACAGATAAGGTAACAGGATGTCAGCCTTATGCGAATTTTTAAAACAAAATGGTTCAACAAAGCAGCTAAAGCTCACGCAATTAAAGATAGTGAGTTATGCCAGGCTATTGAGGCGGTAATGCAGGGAAAGGCTGACGATCTCGGTGGTGGTGTTTACAAGAAACGACTAAACCAGAATCGTGATCGTGCCATTATCCTGGCTAAAGGCGGGGAGCACTGGTTTTACACGTTCCTGTATGCCAAACAGGATATGGCAAACATCGATAATCGCGAACTGGCCGGATTCCGCGAGTTAGCAAAGCACTACGCTGCCCTTGCTGATGAAAAGATTACGGCACTGATTAAGAATAAAGAACTGGTGGAGATTTGCCATGACTGCAAAAAGTAAGTTTAAGAGTCCTGCATTTGAGGCCATCCACAGCGCGGCTTCCGGATTATTCAGCGTCGATGCTATCCCGCAGGAAACGATGCGCAACTTTGATAAAGCGTGCCTTAATAACGTGGATGACTTACAACCTGTTGAGATTAAGGCGCTGCGCGAGAAGCTGAACGTCAGTCAGCCGGTTTTTGCCAGCTACCTTAACACCAGCCTTTCAACGGTTCAGAAATGGGAAAGCGGCGTAAAGCGTCCAAGTGGATTATCGCTGAAACTGCTTACCGTGGTGCAGAAGCATGGATTGAAGGTGTTGGTTTGAGTTATCGTGCTGATCATTTGGAATGATATACATGGGTAATAGTCAATCTACCAATGCAGAAGGAAGAGTAAAGTGCCATTTGAAAAAAAAGATATTACAGAAAAAAGTAAATTAAGAAGGCCACAAGTTGAGGCTTTCGGTAAGATAAGAGAACACTACGAAAATAAAGGTTTGAATGAGGTTGGGATAATACTTCCTGTTGGTTGCGGAAAGTCTGGTTTGATATCAATCACACCATACGCAACAGACTCTAGTCGAGTTCTTATAATTGCTCCTGGAAAAAAGATAAGAGATCAGCTGGCTAAAGATATGAAATTTAGTGAGCCTGATAACTTTTATAATAAATGTGATTTTTTTGATTCGGTGGAAGATTACCCAGAGGTCTGTATAATTGAATCTGGCGGTAAGACTAATATCCATGACATAAGATCTAGTGATATTGTTGTTTCAAATATTCAACAAATAGCTGGTGATGATAATAAATGGTTAGAGCAGCTAGATGCTGATTTCTTTGATTTGATTATTGTTGATGAAGCCCATCATAATAAAGCGAATACATGGGTTAATGTTAAGGAAAAATTCCCAAACGCTAAGGTAGTAAACTACAGCGCTACGCCCATGAGGAGTGACGGTCAGTTGATGAGCGGTGAGGTTATATATAGTTTTCCTGTTGTTGAAGCAATTAGGGAGGGTTATATAAAAAGACTTCATGCAAAAATGATTAGTCCATCAAAGTTAGTCTATATTAATAGCGATGGTACTGAAATAACCTTAGCAAGTCCTGATGAAATTAAGCGTTTAGGTGAAGAAGAAGCATCTTTCAGACGTGGTGTTCTCATGTCTGATGAGACTCTTAGTACGTTGGTTGATCTTTCTATCAAGGAGCTAAACAGGCTGCGCCAAGAGTCTGGAGAGAAACGGTTAAAAATAATTGCATCTGCTATTAATTATGGGCATTGTATCCAGATAAAAGAAGCATTCCTTGCCAGAAATTTACGTGCTGATTACGTACACTCTAATGAAGATGGATCGGTTAATGATAAGGTTTTCTCTAAATTAGAAAATCATGAATTGGATGTAATAATTCAATCAAAAATGCTTGGTGAAGGTTTCGACCATAAATTCTTATCTGTGGCTATGGTCGGTAGTATTTTTTCTAATCTAAGCCCATTTGTTCAGTTTGTTGGTAGAGTTATGCGTGTCGTAAAACAGAACTCCCCTGGAGATTTAGTCAATAGAGGTGTGGTTGTTTTTCATGTTGGTGCAAATATTGCCAATAGATGGAGTGACTTTAGGAATTTCAGCCAGGCTGACCAAGATTTCTTCGCTGACTTGTTACCAGAAGTTGAAGATGTAGCTTTTGGTTCTGATGGAACAAGTGACAGCGATCCTGATGAAACGGGAGGATACAACAGGCTTATACCTGTAGAGATTACTAGCACTGATGGTGTAATAGCTTCCGAGTTAGATCCTATCGGGGATTTCCAGGAACTTAAAAATGAACTTGCGGCTTTAGGTATGACAACGAATGAAGCCATAGAGATATTACGAAAATCTAGGTTGAGTAAGCAGGACCAGAGGAGGGCAGGAAGACAGGCTATTAACGATCTTGTTAATCATCATGCGGGATTACTCATTAATCAGCTTGGATTTAAGACAAAAGGTAGAAACTTCAATAAGTCTCAAGATAATTATGCATGGGCTGTAAGAGAGCTCCATAATCGTGTTAATGAGCACATAGGTTGTAATAGCGGTGATAGAGAAAATTTAAGTTTAGAGCAGGTTGAAGAAGCTAAATCAGCTATTCCCAATTTAGCTGAAGACATAAGGCAGGAATGGTCTAATGGCTAAATTTAAGTCTCTTATTGTTGGTGCTAAGTTCGAGGTTGCTTCTAGAAAAACTGCCTGTAAACACGACAAAAAACACGTAATTACCAAGGGTGAATTTAGGTTGAGTGTAAAGAACTCAACGCAAGGTGAATCTTACTATTGTATTTCTTGTGCTAGAGATATGCTGATTCAAAGCGTGGTTAAGTTAGAAGGTCTGAAAAGCCAACTTGATTTACTTGGAATTAAGTGAGGCAATAACAAGCCTATATCAAAAAGAGCCCTCTCCAGCAGATAATACTGTTCACCTAAGGAAATAAGGCCCGTGAATTCGGGCCTATGATGAAGTAAAAAAGGGTTGAAACCCTGGTGCCTTCGTTTTCCTTCTAAGTATTATTATGAATTTATATTCATTAAAACGCTTAAATGACTGGCATTATTCTTCAGCAGGGGCTCTTTGTAGTTGGCTAAATTAAGACAGCTAAGGTGGCCATTTTTTAGGTGGCCGATAAATGCTAATTTCCGTTTATCGCTCTTAGCGGTCCATTAGATTTTAATAGGCAAAAGGCTGAACCCCTCCTTATCAGTTGTAAAGGCTGGTTATGTCCGCGTTGTATAAAACATGAAGGGGGTCAATATGGTGGTCAATAAAATAATTATTTTATTAAAGTTATTTAAAATTAATTAGATATAATAAATAACGAGTCCGGCCTTCGCACCACATATGAAATTAAATCATGCAGTAGCGGATGTTTTTATTCCTGAAATCAGTGAATTACTTATTTTTTTCTCGTTTTAATTCTATTCCTATCTAATGAAATCTGCGGCTAGATCACATAAGCAGGATACAAATATCTATATCCCGGCTTCAATTCAGCACGATATAAACTTTGTTCAAAAATTGACCTCAAGTGACTGGTTGCAAATATACCTAAACCGCGGCGCGGAACAGGCTGTATCCCTTAAGCTAACCATCACCGGCTCAACGATACAACCCGATAAATTTTAGCAAAAACCATTTGCGGTGAAATCACAGGGTTTTATCAGTGAATGTGCCTGCTATTTCCATTTTTCGGCACAAATTTGACGCATTTAGCCGATTTTTCTGAAGTCTTTCCTCTCCGTCTCCACCCTCATGCCGGTATCGCCCGGTTGGCAGGGCAGCGCATTCGTAATGCGAAGGTCGCAGGTTCGATTCCTGTTTTCGCACCTGTACTTTTCCTACTCCCGGGCCCGTTCAAAGGTCGCGATCACGCGGGCAATATGGGCTTTCATCGCTGCCCGCGCTGCTTTGGCGTCGCGCTTTTCAAGCGCAGTTAAAATCGCCAGGTGCTCATGCTCCGACACATCTGGCATATCACTCGGGGTGTAATGGGCCTGCAGCATTTTAAACATGCTGCCATAGCGGTGCCCCAGAAGGTGACCAATGATAAAACCGTAGGCAAGGTTACCGCTGGCCTGCGCAATCCGGATATGGAATAAACGGTCACCGGGGTGAGTGCGCGATCCGGCACGGTTGTCAGCGCAGTTCTGCTGATAGGCCTGGCGAATTTGCTCCAGTTCCTGCTGGCTTGCGTTAATGGCGGCTAAGGCTGCGGCTTCTGGCTCAATCAACTGACGTGCCTGCAACAGTGAAAATGGTGGTAACTCAGTGGAAAAATCCAGCCGGATGCCTAACTCATCATCTGGCTCATTCCATTGATCGCGGCCAGCCTGCGCCATCACCGGCTCCTGTGAACCCGGGCGCGACTTTACAATCACGCCATTCCCTACTTTCACATCGACTAAACCAATCACCTCGAGCGCAATCAGTGCCTCTCGTACAGACGCCCGGCTTACCTGAAGTTGTTCGGCCAGTTCACGCTCGGCAGGCAGGCGACTGCCCGGTGGAAATTCGTTGTTATCAATCAGTTTAATCAGTTGGTCGGCTATCTGCCTGTAAAGCCTTGGGTTTTCCATCTTTTTTATGGGCATGTTACAGCTACCTGTTAAATAAATTAAGTGACCAGATGCACAAAAAAACGTCAATCAGCTTGTCAGTGTTACGTGTTTGTCAATAAAAAGTAATACGCCATCGATAATGTGACCAGCGTTATTTGCCAGGAAACAACGCTAAAAACTTCGCTTTTAATGGCCTGACCATTAGATCTTTATACCAGAGAGGATGCAATGAATTTACACGGAAAACGCGTATTGATCACTGCTGCCGGGCAAGGAATCGGTCTTGCCAGCGCACGCTATTTTGCCGAACAGGGGGCGAGTGTGGTGGCGAGCGATATCAATATCACGGCGTTACAGGGTCTGCAGAACATAACCCCTTACCGGTTAGATGTGACTGACCGGGCGGCCATTCAGGCAGCGGCAGAAGAACTGGGGCCGGTAGATGTCCTGTTTAACTGTGCAGGGGTGGTGCACAGCGGCAATCTGCTGGCGTGCACTGAGCAGGAGTGGCAGTTCGCGCTCGACCTCAACGTCAGCGCGATGTTTCACATGATCCAGGCATTTTTGCCCGGCATGCTCGCTCAGAAAAAAGGTTCCATCATCAATATGTCTTCCGTCGCCTCCAGCGTGAAAGGGGTAACGAATCGCTTTGCTTACAGCGCCACCAAAGCGGCGGTGATTGGCCTGACGCGCTCTGTCGCAGCCGATTTTATTGCCGACGGCATTCGTTGCAATGCTATCTGTCCCGGCACGGTGGATTCTCCCTCGCTGCGCCAGCGCATTGCCACCCAGGCACAAGCAGAAGGCAAAAGCGAACAGGAGGTGTATGCGGCTTTTGTCGCACGCCAACCGATTGGCCGCATCGGTACGCCAGAAGAGATCGCTTATCTCGCCGCTTATCTTGCCTCTGATGCCAGCAACTACACCACCGGCACGGCGCAGGTGATTGATGGTGGTTGGAGCAATTAACCAAGGAGTCTTACATGAAATTAGTTCGCGTGGGTGAAGTGGGAAAAGAACGACCGGCGATAGTTGATGAGCAGGGTCAACTGCGTGATTTGTCTCAATACATCGATGATATCGCAGGGGATCAATTGTTGCCCGCGTCACTGGATAAGTTACGTCATCTGGCCCTGAACGAACTGCCAACAATATCCGGACAGCCCCGTATTGGCGCTTGCGTGGGACATATTGGCAAATTTATCTGCATAGGCCTGAACTACGCCGACCACGCCGCAGAAACCGGGGCCGACATACCTGAAGAGCCGGTGGTGTTTAGCAAATGGACCAGCGCGGTAGTGGGGCCAAATGATGCCGTACGCATCCCACGGGGTTCTGTCAAAACCGATTGGGAAGTTGAGCTGGGTGTGGTGATTGGCAAAGGCGGTAGCTACATTCGTGAAGAGGATGCGCTGGCGCATGTTGCAGGCTATTGCGTGGTTAACGATGTCTCCGAACGGGAATATCAAATTGAACGAGGCGGCACGTGGGACAAAGGCAAAGGCTGTGACACTTTCGGCCCTATTGGCCCCTGGCTGGTTACTGCGGATGAAATCGCGGACCCGCAGCAGCTGGATTTATGGCTCGAAGTCGATGGCAAGCGTTATCAAAACGGTAATACACGTACCATGATTTTTTCTGTCGCTCACATCATTAGCTACCTCAGCCAGTTTATGAGCCTGCAACCCGGGGATGTAATCTCCACCGGGACACCACCGGGCGTGGGGATGGGGCAAAAACCGCCGGTTTATTTGCGACCAGGACAAACCATCACCCTGGGCATTGCGGGTTTGGGTGAACAGCGTCAAATCACTGAGGGTTCAGCACAATGACTAAACTGACAGCGATGCGTGTCGAAGACATTCGTTTTCCTACCTCACAACATTTGGATGGATCGGATGCGATGAACCCCGATCCTGACTACTCCGCTGCTTATGTGATTATTGAGACGGACAATCCCGCGCTCAGTGGCCACGGTTTAACTTTCACCATTGGACGCGGCAATGAAATCTGCTGTGCCGCTATCCGCGCGCTGGAGCATTTAATCGTGGGGCGTCAGTTGGACACTATCACTGCCAATATGGGGCAATTCTGGCGTGATATCACCAGTGATAGCCAGTTGCGCTGGATAGGCCCGGACAAAGGTGCCATCCATCTGGCGACGGGGGCGGTGGTAAATGCAATCTGGGATCTGTGGGCAAAATCTCAGGAAAAACCGTTGTGGCGGCTGGTGGCTGATATGTCGCCAGAGGAACTGGTCCGCTGTATTGACTTCCGCTATCTCACCGACTGCATCACGCCTGACGAAGCTCTGGCGCTACTCACTGCGCAAGCCGGGGGTAAAGCACAGCGTATTCAGCAGTTAGAACGGGAAGGTTATCCGTGCTACACCACTTCAGCTGGCTGGTTGGGCTATGACGATGAAAAACTGCGTCGGCTCTGTCAGCAGGCTGTCGATGCGGGATTCTCGCATATCAAGCTAAAAGTGGGGCGTGATCTGGAGGATGACAAACGTCGCGTCAGGATAGCGCGGGAAGTCCTGGGGCCGGATCGCCATTTGATGATTGATGCTAACCAGGTGTGGGAGGTGAAAGATGCGGTGAACTGGGTACAGCAACTGGCGTTTGCCAAGCCCTGGTTTATCGAAGAACCGACCAGTCCGGACGATGTGGAAGGGCATCGCAAGATTCGGCAGGGGGTTGAGCCGATTAAGGTGGCCACCGGCGAGATGTGTCAGAACCGTATTCTTTTCAAGCAGTTCATCATGCGCGAAGCGATAGATGTGGTGCAGATCGATGCGTGTCGTTTAGGCGGTGTCAATGAAGTGCTGGCAGTGATGCTAATGGCGGCTAAATACCAGTTACCGGTCTGTCCACATGCCGGAGGCGTTGGGCTGTGTGAATACGTTCAGCATCTTTCGATGATTGATTTCGTCTGTATTGCCGGCACACATGAAGGCAGGGTGATCGAGTATGTCGATCACTTACATGAACACTTCCTGAACCCTTGTGAGATCCGCGGTGCCGCCTATCTACCGCCAAAGGCTGCGGGTTTTTCCATCGAGATGTTCCCTGCCTCGCTGGATAAATATCGCTATCGCGCGCAAGGAGTTTAAGGGTGCGAATCGATTCACATCAGCATTTCTGGCGTTATCGCGCCAAAGATTATCCCTGGATGAGCAGCGAAATGGGGATATTGCAGCGCGATTATCTACCAGGCGATCTGTCCCCGTTGCTGGAGAGGCAGCAATTACAGGGATCGATCACCGTCCAGGCGCGGCAGTGCGATGAAGAAACAGCACAATTGCTGCAATGGGCTGAGGAATCTGAAGGGGAGCATGCGGTCGTCGGATGGATCGATATCATGGCGGCCGATCTCCCTGCACGGTTGAACGCTGTGCAACATCCGCTACTGCGCGGGTTTCGCCATCAGGTCCAGGATGAACGCGATCCTGCCGCCTGGCTGCAACACCCGTCAGTGTCGGCAGGTATCACCCTGTTACAGCAACAGCAATATGTCTGGGACATTCTGGTGACCTGGCGTCATCTGCCTGCCTTAACCGAATTTGCGGCACGGCATGATCACCACTGGCTGGTACTTAATCATCTGGGCAAGCCGGATATCCGCCAGGGCGCTAAAGCCTGGGGATCGCAGATTGCCGGTTTGGCGGCGATGCCGCACGTGGTGTGCAAGCTATCTGGTTTGGTGACAGAAGCGCCACAGGGGCAGTGGCAAGCCGCGCAACTGCGCCCTTTTATTGAGGAAGCGCTGACGCGATTCGGCCCACAACGCCTGATGTTTGGCTCTGACTGGCCGGTTTGCCTGTTGGCTGCGGAGTATCACGAGGTCGCGCAGCTCACCCGTCAGGCTATTGAAACGTTGTCACCGGATGAACAGGCCAGCATCTGGGGAAATACCGCGGCACAGGTCTATCAGCTTTTGGGAGAAAAACATGAATCTGTTTTTACAGGATAAGGTCATCATCGTGACCGGGGGCGGATCGGGCATTGGTGCAGCCATTTCATCTTTACTGGCCGAAGAGGGGGCTATTCCGGTCATGGTCACCAACGCTCAGCCCGATGAATTCTGGTTATCTGAATTGCGCCAACGGCAGCCCCGGGCCGAAACGGTGATTGTCGATTTGTGTGACGAAGAGAATTGTCGGCATGCGGTGAAGACAGTACTGCAACAATTTGGCCGCATTGATGGTTTGGTGAATAACGCGGGTGTGAATGATGGTGTGGGATTAGAGGCGGGACGCTCGGCCTTTGTCGCCTCTCTGGAGAAAAACCTGATCCACTATTATCAGATGACACACTTCTGCCAACAGGCGTTAGAAAGCAGCCGGGGAGCTATCGTGAATATCGCCTCAAAAACGGCGTTAAGCGGGCAGGGGGGTACCAGTGGGTATTGTGCCGCAAAGGGCGCGATTCTTGCGCTGACGCGGGAATGGGCGGTTTCACTACGGGAGAGTGGTGTCCGGGTGAATGCGGTGGTGCCTGCCGAAGTGATGACCCCTCTTTATGAACGCTGGCTTGCCACTTTCGCGGACCCCGGGCAGGCACTTGCCAACATTACCCAACGTATTCCACTCGGCCAACGGATGACCACACCCGAAGAGGTGGCGAACACCGTGGTGTTCTTGCTGTCGGCGCGGGCATCCCATACCACCGGCGAATGGTTGAGTGTGGATGGTGGCTATCTTCATCTTGACCGGGCGCTGTCATGAACGGCGCTACGCAGTTTCATTATCTGGCGTTGGATTTGGTCGATTCGCCAGAAAAAATCGCGGAATACAAACGGCTACATCAGCAGATATGGCCGGAAGTCGCCACACATCTGCGTCATCACGATGTGGTGAATATGGAAATTTATCGGCTGGGTAATCGTCTGTTTATGGTGATGGAGGTGAATCAACAGTTTGATGCGGCGAAATTTGCCGAAGCTTCGCTGCAAGATCCCAATATTCAACGCTGGGAGGCGTTGATGTGGCAATTTCAACAACCTACACCCTGGACACCCGCAGGCGAAAAATGGGTGGCGATGGAGCGAATATTCTCTTTGCACGACCAATAAATA